>Ga0209596_1000006_pt1 | contig 240945 bp, 313 predicted proteins | sample M_130807_MF_Meta_FD_187314 | JGI IMG/M metagenome (GOLD analysis project Ga0209596, IMG submission 187314) | Freshwater microbial communities from Lake Montjoie, Canada to study carbon cycling - M_130807_MF_MetaG (SPAdes) (version 2) | ecosystem: Environmental > Aquatic > Freshwater > Lake...
GGTGATGCAGGTTTCGGAGCTCAAGGCGACATAGGTGCTCAGGGTGATGCAGGTTTCGGAGCTCAAGGCGATATAGGTGCTCAAGGTGATGCAGGTTTCGGAGCTCAAGGCGACATAGGTGCTCAGGGTGATGCAGGTTTCGGAGCTCAAGGCGATATAGGTGCTCAAGGTGATGCAGGTTTCGGAGCTCAAGGCGACATAGGTGCCCAAGGTGATGCAGGTTTCGGAGCTCAAGGAGCTCAAGGAGCTCAAGGAGCTCAAGGAGCTCAAGGTAATGCAGGTTTTGGAGCCCAAGGTGATATAGGAGCACAAGGCGATGCTGGTTTCGGATCACAAGGTGACATAGGATCACAAGGTGCTCAGGGTGATGCAGGTTTCGGAGCTCAAGGTGATATAGGCGCTCAGGGTGATATAGGAGCTCAAGGCGACATAGGAGCTCAAGGAGCGCAAGGTGGTGCAGGTTTCGGAGCACAAGGCGACATAGGAGCTCAAGGAGCGCAAGGTGATGCAGGTTTTGGAGCCCAAGGCGATATAGGCGCTCAGGGCGATGCAGGTTTCGGAGCACAAGGCGACATAGGAGCTCAAGGAGCGCAAGGTGATGCAGGTTTTGGAGCCCAAGGCGATATAGGCGCTCAGGGCGATGCAGGTTTCGGAGCTCAAGGCGACATAGGTGCTCAGGGTGATGCAGGTTTCGGAGCTCAAGGCGATATAGGTGCGCAAGGTGATGCAGGTTTTGGAGCCCAAGGCGATATAGGCGCTCAGGGTGATGCAGGTTTCGGAGCTCAAGGCGACATAGGTGCTCAGGGTGATGCAGGTTTCGGAGCTCAAGGCGATATAGGTGCTCAGGGTGATTCAGGTTTTGGAGCTCAAGGCGATATAGGAGCCCAAGGTGATGCGGGTTTCGGAGCTCAAGGCGATATAGGTGCCCAAGGCGCTATAGGAGCACAAGGCGATCCAAATGGTGCGCAAGGATTCCAAGGCAATCAAGGTGTCCTTGGCGCACAAGGAGCACAAGGAGCACAAGGAGCACAAGGAGCTCAAGGAGCTCAGGGTGCTCAAGGCGCTCAGGGTGCTCAAGGCGCTCAGGGTGCTCAAGGCGCTCAGGGTGCTCAAGGCGCTCAGGGATTCCAAGGCAATCAAGGTCTAGGATTGCAAGGATTTCAAGGCAATCAAGGCTCACAAGGAGGAGTAGCAGCAACTGTTATTTTTTCTCAAGGAACCGATATTCCTTCAAGCTCAAATATCGACAATTATAATATTTCAGCAGGAGCTTTTTTCTGTCTTACTGGCACAACTTCAAGTGCCATAACTGGATTCGCTAATGGTGTCATTGGTAGATATATTGTTGTTGTAAACAACACGAATAAAAATCAAATATTAAGCCAAGAAAATGCTGCATCAAGTGCTTCTAATCGTTTCGTGTTAGGTGTTGCCAGCAAGGCGATTGATGTAAATCAAACTGCAACTCTTATTTATGTGGGGGGTTTGACTATTGGCGGGTCTTCAAATCAATCAAGATGGATTTTGACAAGGCCAAATTGAGCCCAACGGTTTGCTGTGCCAATAATGTTTGTCGAAAAACCGTCAAGTAATCCTCGAGCCTATTTTTGGGATTCCACTTTATAAAGCGATTAGTGCGACTAGTTTCCGCCAGAGTGTCTAATCCATCTCCTCTTCTCTTTTCAACATAAGAAATATTCGTTATGTTCATTAGCTTGACAACTTCATTGATGCTGTAGCTTTTCCCAAATCCCAGATCAATTTGCTGCCCAATGTGTTTGCAACTCAGGGCTTCTAACAATCCCTCGCAAATATCATCGATGTGCGTGAAGTCTCTCTTTTGTTGGCCATCTCCGTAAATCGTTGTTTTTTTGTTTTCAAGAATATTATTTTCAAGTATTCCAATCAAACATGCTTTTTTATCAGTTCTTGGATGATTTCGTCCATACACATTGAAAAGTCTCGTAATCATCACGGGAGTTTGAAAAACCGTGTCGTAGAATAGGCAATGTTGTTCTGCCATGATTTTTGAATAAGTGTACGGATTTGCATAAAGATTTGATTTAACAGAACTGGAAGAAATGAAATTTACTGGACACTCAAGCGTTCTGGCAAGCTCAAGAATTTTCAATGTGCCGTTGGCGTTGATGTCTATGACATTTTCTGGATTACTGAAGCTTGATGCAATGCGAGGCAAAGCTGCGAGGTGGTAAATGTAATCTATTTTTTTATTGCGGAAATCTTTTGGCAGGTCCATGCGAATATCATGCAGCAGTTTTTTTGTTTTCTCATCGATGAAATAATCTTGATTAAAATCATTGTCAAGACAGATAACTTCGTGATTTTCTTTAATGAGACTGTTGCAAAGGTTGCTGCCTACATATCCTGCACCGCCGGTCACTAAAATTTTCATATTTGTTCCTAATTGCATATAAGTAAATCAATTGTTTCTCAACTACAATAGTGTGGGGGCCATATGGAAATTGATAAGTCTCATTTTGATGAAAGCGTCCATGAATTGATCGATTTGCTGTTGTCTAATCAATGGCCTGATGCTGTGCCTGAATTCCTTATTTGCGGTGATAACGAAGAAGAAAAGATTATGCGTGGCGAAGGGATTTTGGATTACATCGGATTCAATTTAAAAGACAAAACAGTTTGCGATTTTGGTTGCGGAGAGGTTCATTTGGCCATCGTTGCTGCAAAACAGGCCAAGAAAGTTGTTGGATATGATATTAAAGAAAGCGGACCAATTGAATGGACTGCGCATGAAAATTTGACTTTAACTTCAAGTTGCAACGAGCTTCTCGTTCATGCTCCTTTTGATTATGTAATAGTCTATGATGTCTTGGATCATTGCTCAAATCCTCAAGATGTGCTTCTGCAAATCAAAGCAATTACTCATCCAAAATCGAAAGTCTTTATAAGATTTCATAGTTGGATGAGTCGTCACGCCACGCATTTGTACAGACATTTGAATAAGGCTTGGATACATTTAATTTTTACACCAGAAGAACTTGAAAAAATGGGTTTAAAATCAGAATTTGTATATCCATATTTTTATCCTATTGATCAGCAAAACAAATGGATTAAATCCATTGGTTTTAAAGTTGAAAAATCTGAAATATCAAAAACTATTGTAGAACCTTTTTTTAGCAATCCCAAAATTATGGAGAGATTGCCCTTAAACAGATTTGAAAACAAGCTGCCTATTTGGCAAATGGCACAGTCATTCAATGATTATTGGCTTATTTCAGAATAATTGTAACCATAAAATGATGCTTTTTCTAAAAAAGAATCTCTGATTGATCCTTTTGGAATTTCATCTAAAGTAATATCTTTTTTTCTAATTCCCCAATGATTAGTTTGATTGGAAACATTAAATTTAGGTATTTTTTCTGTGAGATTTAAAAAATCACAGAGCTCGTTAGATAAACCATTTTCAACCTTGTGAACAAATGATGGTCTTGATTTTGAAATCATATTATTCCATTTGACATAAAAATAACACGCTCTTTCAATTGCATTTTCAATCGAAGATATTTCAGGCATAGTTTTAATGACAAATCTTTGCCACAAGATTTGTTGATGGCAAGGATAGGTAAAAAATTTTGCATCTAAAATTTGTGAGCTTATTACTTTCAAAGGGTCTCTGACCAGATGGATTATCTTGGTGTCATTAAAGATATCATCTTTAAGAAATGGGGTAGCCATATAGCTGGCATCTGCTGCTATTTTGGATGCATCAAACCAATTCGTATCCAGTTTTTGTCTGTTTCGTGGGTCGATCACGCAGCAGGGGCTAAGGAAAATTTTTGATCGCCCTGCTAATCGATCTTTGGCTCTTTCCAAGCCATCAAAAGTAAATATAGCTTCATGACCACACATGACACCAACGCTAGACAGTAGCTTCGCCATATAGGCAGTTCCACATCTGCCCGTGCCTGTAACCAAAAATTTGAGTTTGACTGCATTCATAAAATTGTTCTATGCTTTTTATTAGATAAATAAAAATGATTAAAATATCGCAATTTACTTCTTGGAATCATCATAGGAGTGGATGGAATTTTTGCATAGATCAGATTAAACATTTGCATTTTGACTGTAGAACTACCAATGTTCCGTGGGTAATTCCTGAGAAAAAACCTGCCGGGGGTTTTTATATTAAAATATTGCAAAAAAATTTTCAAAATTAAGGTAACAATTTGTCAACTTTGTGTTATGGTGATTTTGGAGTTAATTTTTGAGTATGCTAGACAGGAGGACTTATGGCTGCTGCTACTGTTGACAGATCGGTTGAGTTGGCCAATCAAATTATCGCTAAGCTGGAGCAAGGCATTATTCCTTGGCGAAGCGTTTATGGTGGGGGCGATACTACGGGTGGAGAAACCATCGTCCGTGCTAAGCCTGCTAATGTGATGAGCCTAAGGCCATACGAAGGTCGCAATTTTTTGTCGGCACTAACAACCATTGGACTGCAAGGCTGGAACAGCGCTTGGTTTGCCACTTTCAAGCAATGGCAGAGCGAAGACTGCATGGTGCGAAGAGGCGAACGAGCAACTAGCGTTGTAAGCTGGAGGCAAATGCAAACTGGTATTGATCCGCTGACTGGTCAGCCAATCATGGAGTTTTTTCAAAGGTGGTTCAATGTATTCAACATTGAACAGGTCGAAGCCGTTAGCGACAATGGCAAGAAGTTCCTTGAGCTTTCAAGGGAAGTCATTAAAAGCCCTGTAACAGTTGAAAGGGTGCCTATCACCGAAGTTGATGCAAATGGCGATCTTTACCATCAAATTCCGCTGTTGGATCGCATTCCTTCAGCAATTGGTTGCAACATCCATATTGACGCAGGCTATGTGGAAGCCCGCTACGATGGTGCGACTGACACTATCCAGATGCCTCCGATGGTGAAATTCATCAGCACCGATGCCTATTACACAACGCTCCTTCATGAGTCTGTCCATGCGACTATGACGCAGGAAAGGTGTGGTCGGTATCAAAGCGGTGTTGTGCTAGCCGAAAACAATTACGCCAGAGAGGAGTTGGTTGCAGAGTTTGCCTCCATGTTGTTGGCAGATAAGTTTGGTACGGTTGCGCTTTACATCGATAATCATGCTGGGTATATCCAACATTGGATTCGTGCCCTGCGTCAAGAGCCCAAGTTCTTGAAAGATATCATGGGCGATGCGGTGAAGGCTCAAAGATTCATCATGACCAAGCTGGGGCTCAACAATGGCGGGACGACAGAACTGGCGACTGGGGATACCTCTGACGGAGCAGGAGAAGAAGAAGTTGCGTGAGGTCCAAAAGCGAGTCAGAAGTCGTGCCCGCAGCATTTATCATGTTCCTACCGGACAGGTATATGCCAGCGTGCATGACATGGCCCGTTCATTTGGTGTGAGTTATCATAATTTGTACAGTCGAATTCGGCGTGATGATGGATCGGTTTTTAAATTTGTAGATTGAGTTAAGGGGCGACTGACTTTATGCCAGTCGTCCCTTTATTTTTTTGAAAAACCTGTAAATCGGCCATGTGATCTTCTTTGGCTAACAAAACAGTCAAAATTATCAGCATGGAAATAAAAAGGAATATTTCTAAAACCAAGTCTCTACTTCGCACGGGGTTTTTTTACATCGTTTATGATCACATACAGCGAAACTGCACATGTCGAAAATATTACCATCATTGTCGTTAAAATTCCCCACAGAAATCCAGAACTGAAATCAGTCATTTTCAACACCTCTATCAAATACTTCAAGATGTTTCGCCCGAAGTAGGCGATTTTCTTCTAGCACATCAAGATAGCACATCAGCAAATAAACAAAAAGAACAATCCATAAAATGGTCCATAATGTCTGGTAATGTACGAGTTCTGAAATTAATTTTTTCATGGGGCATAGGTGTAAATTATTTTTGTTAATTCTGATGCTATCATGCCTTTTTTGGAATTACCCACAATAGAAATTGGTACATTTGTTGGCAAAGAGGCACCGGAAAACAATTTTGTTAAAATATTTCCTATTTTGATTAAGAGGTAAAACCAGTTTGGCACTATGTCTTTGACAAGATATGCTCCGCCTAGATCATAGCCACAATTCAAGTACATCATTTTAACGGCCTCTGTACAATAAAATGCGTTCGGATCAGTAAAATTAAAATCATAGCTTGGGTCCATGTCCAAAAATCTCTTTATTTGATAATCAAGACACAAAACATCTTCATTTTTTAAGTTTTTAAGTCTGTATACGCAGAATTTTGGTGTATCCCAATTGTCAAACCAGTCAATTATTCTTAATTTTCTGGTTCCCCAATCCGATACATCAATTGCATAGTATTCATCTTTTTCCACTAGGATCAAAGTGCCGTGCGAATAGGAAGAATCTGTGAATTTTTGAATCCATCTGCCAAATGGTATTCCCAATGGTCCCTTAACATCAGATGCAGAATATACGATATCGCCTGTTTGAAGTCCGACTTCATTAAGTTTGGCTAAAATTTCTTTTCTCTTGGTGTAGAGCGGGCCGGGGACAAACATAAAAAAATTCCTCAATTAATTTTGCAATTTTATTGATTTGATTCGTATTAATATTGGGGGACAAAATCATGAACACAATTAGAATTATACTTGCTTTTTTTTGTTTTTTCTCGGCAGCTTTATGTTTTAGTCAATTTCGACCAACTATGCCTCCTCGTCCTCCTCAACCAGCGCCGCTACGACCTCCAGTTGGAAACATGCAAGGTGGTATGAGTGGTATGCAAGGTGGTATGAGTGGTATGAGTGGTATGAGTGGTATGAGTGGTATGAGTGGTATGAGTGGTATGAGTGGTATGAGTGGTATGAGTGGTATGAGTGGTATGAGTGGTATGAGTGGTATGCAAGGTGGTATGAGTGGTATGCAAGGTGGTATGATGGGCGGTGGTATGGGTGGAGGAATGATGGGTGGAGGAATGATGGGCGGTGGCATGGGCGGTGGCATGGGCGGTGGCATGGGCGGTGGCATGGGCGGTGGCATGGGCGGTGGCATGGGCGGTAATCCCTTTGGGGGCTACATGCCGGGCAACATCATTCGCCCCACAGGAATGGGTGGTCCATACTCCGTAATTCCAATTCAAAGTGGATACATGTTGGGTGGCGGTGGTGGCATGATGGGGATGGGTGGCGGCGGAATGGGAGGAATGAGCGGCGGCATGGGCATGGGAGGAATGCAAGGCGGAATGGGTGGCATGATGGGCGGTGGAATGGGCGGTATGTCAGGTAATGGAATTTCTGGCATGAGTGGTTTTGGTCAGTTTGGCATAGGTGGCGGTGCATTTGGAATTGGAAATTCTGGCATGGGAGGCATGGGTTCTTTTCAAGGCCTTGGACAGATGGGTAGTGGTTTTGGTGGCATGAAAGGCTTTGGATTCAATGGTGGCTCCGGTTTGTGAAGCCCTTAGTCAGGTGGACTTTTGGACCAACAAAATGTCTTGAAGCTGTAGAGTGTTTGCAAAAATCTATTTGGTATTTTAGAAGACTTTACCAAAAACAATTTGATTTTGTCGTATTAAACAACAGCTTGCGACAATTGGATGTCCCCATACCCGTCATAAATCAAAAAGATTATATCATGTCTTTATCGTTTCCGGCTTTCGGTCCAGCTTGGAAGCTTTTTCCTCCACGCTTCAGACCGGAGTCACATGAAATTTTCATTGACAATGACTTTATTCTTTACAAAAAACATCCTGTAATTGATAATTTTCTAAAATCTACTGATATGATTTTTTGCACAGAGGGTTTACAAAGGCGTTTTGGTATTTTTTCTAATCTCATCGATCAACAAACGAAGATAAATACAGGTTTTTTTGGTGTTCCACCCTTTTTTGAACTTGGGAAAAATATAGAAAATTTAATTTCTTTATTTAATTTGCCACCATTTTTCAATATAAAAGAGGAATTCATCGACCGTCAAAAAAAAATTGGCAATAATAAAGTATTTTTTGATCACCTTTCAAGATTTGACGAGCAGGGCTGCTTATCGGCTATTTTTACAAAACATAAAAATTTACATATTCTACCTCTTAAAGATATTTCTGTATGCTCCAACAAGATGATTTACGGCAAGTATGGCGCTCATTTTGTTGGAATCAACAATGGTAAAACATGTTTTTTCAATGAATACAAACAACAAAAACTATTAAAAATGTAGTCCATATCTTGTTTTATACTGTTGTATAAAAGGTTTGTGTGTATTAGTTGGAAATCTCTTTATGCTTTTGCAAGTTTCATCAATCATTTTTTCTGCCAAGTCATCTTTAATTTTCCATTTATTACAATATCGTATTAAATTAGTCATTGATAGGATTTTGAAATTTTCAATTTCTTGGCCTTCAAAGTTTATTGATCTTTTGTGAGATAAGTGCAATTCTCCAAAATTAACAAAAAATGGTTTGTGGCCTGCTGATTCAATTGTTTTTGTCATATCATTATCTGCATACCCGTAACCTACATATTTTTCATCCATACCATCACATGACCAGTAGTCTTCCTTCCAGAATAATGTGTTGCCGCTAAATAAGTTTTTTTTCTTGATTTCATTTTTTTGACTTCTTGCCTCAGCAATATACTTGTAATTGTAGTTTTCTATGTCTGAATCTTCGTAATCTTTTACAAGTTTAAATAGATTTGTTGTTGTGACAAAATGACCCTTTAACATAAATGCTGATTGCTCTGCAAAATAATTTTTTGGTAAAATTCTGTCGCTGTCTAGAAGTGCAACAAGAGGATATTGAGCTTGTTTGACACCAAAATTGCATTGTTTTGGTTTGTTGTAAGAATTCATTTTTAAATTAAAACATTTAGCATTTTTAATCGATGGTCCAGCATCTTGCCACACTACGATTATTTCTTTTTTGATTTCTTTTTCTCTTTTTTCTAAAAATCTTAAAGTTTGCAACAGGTTTTGTAGTCGGCTTTCACAGGCGTAAAATACAAAAGAAATCATAGTTCAAATTTTTCCTAAATCTTCTGGTGCGTCTATAGAAACCGTGTCATTCATTTCATGGCATTTTATAGGTATGTTAGTTTCTAAAAATCTTAAAATTTCAACATCTTCTTCTAATTCAAGTTGCGATCTTTTGATTTTTGCAAAGGACTCAAGATGTGTCATAAAAAAGCCAAAAACTCCCACATGTTTATAAAATATTTTACCTTTGCTGGGTATTAGTGATCGTGAGGCGTATTTTAATATTCTTTGCTTATTAAAAACAATTTTTACGCAGTTGGATTCTTCTGCATTTCTTTTATCTATTTTGCAAAAACCTGTCGTGACTTCCTTGTTTTTCGGGTCGTGAAGTTTTGTGATATCATGCGGGAACAAAAAAGGTTGATCTCCTTGAACATTGATTATTCGAGTTTTTTTGTCAACATTCAAAGTTTTTACGGCTTCGTAAACCCTATCGGTTCCAGTTTGATGTTTAAGGTGCGTGATGCAGACTTTAAATTCTTCCTCGACAGTTTGTTTAATTTTTTCGTCACAAGTCGCTATGATTACATTTTTTTTTCCATATGCCAAAGCAGCATTTCTTGCTGTCTTCAGAATTAAGGGAACGCCATTAATGAGTTGTAACATTTTGTTTGGAAATCTTTGAGAATTGAGTCTAGCCGGAATGATTATGATAGGATTCATTTCATTTTTCTCCGTAAAATTTGATTGTTGCTTCATGTTTTTTTGTAAGTTCTTTTGAACAAAACTCTATTCGTTCTCTAAAGCCTTGCATGTTTCTTTCTCTACTTAAACATGGTACATCATCGGCATACCCAAAGCCTCCATCATGACCGAGCAAAAAAATTTCTTTAAATCCATACAGAGTCAAAAAATGCAATCCCATGATTGCAGTATCTATAGTCAATAATTCATCGTTGTTGATTTTTTTTATTATCGCATTTGTTTCAAATTCATCTTGATCTTTTTCAAAAAAAATTATTTTTTCTTGGGGCAAATTTACAATCGAGGCCACAGCTACTGGCGGTGCGTCTAAACCATCATCAAACAAATAAGAAGGCATAACGAAATGTTCAATTCTATCCCAAGCTTCTGCGCTGTTCATTAATGCATTTTTATCAAAAAAAAATGCAAAACGAATTGCGGTTTTGATTTTACAGCAAGCTTCGTTTACTGTTGCATAATTAACGAAACTTGAGAATTTGTGAATGGCGTTAAGGCTTGGACCTTTTGCTGCAAATAAGATTTTATTTTTGTGATTTATAAACTTCTCAAGATTTGTAGATTTTTCAGGAACTAGTTTATTTTTCGGCAGTTTAAGCCTACAGTTTTCCACAGCTTTGATATAAGAGTCATCCATTGACATGAGTCCTATTCAATATTCTTAGAAGTTTATTGTGGGAGCCCGTGTATACAAAATTATTGCAGGTAAATTTAATTGGTTCAGCTATGGCTTTTATCAGTCTGTTTTTTTCTAATTCGTCCAATGGTGCGGTTGTAATAATGTTTATGAAATTTTTGTAACAAACAGCTTGTAAAGTAATTTCCGATTTTGATATTTCATCGTGCAATTCGATACTTGAAATTTTTTTCAAATTAAATGAAACTCTATTGCTCTCAAATTTAAAAGGTCTGTACCACTTTCCACATTCGCAAATTTGCCATTTATTCTCTATATGTCCTGTGTCATTGTTCCAATAATTTATAAAAGAGCTATTGAAGTTAAAATAATCTGTGCTTAGTATTTTGCCGTTTATAGTCTGGCTTTCAATGTAAGGCTCATATATGTGCATAGTTTTGCATCTACAGGTGTAAAATCCAAATCCTCCGTCCCAACATCGCATGTGATCGCAAAAATAGTCAATTTGTTTATTTTCCACAAGAAGATTTACTTGTTTTTGTTCTGGAGCTTCACAAATATTGCTCAATAGGTGACAGATTCTTACTGGTTCTTTTATTACATCCATAAAGATTGATACGAAAGAAAAAGAAGTTAAAAAAATATCAAATTCTTCATGTGTGAAAATGTTTTTTAGATATTGACAAAATTCTTGTGTTTGCTGTGGGTGATATTGAAAGGAGTGACATTCCGCATGGTCGCTTCCATGACTAAAAAAATAATTGTTCCATCTTGGCTTGATAGACTTGTAATAAAAAATATTTTTATTCCAAGTAATTTTTTTGCAATTTTGTATATCTTTTATTCTACTTACCCTTAAAATCTTTAAAGGTTTTTGTAATAAATTAAATTCTTTCAAAATATGCCGATAGTGATGATTGATTTCTAAATTATAAAATATTTTTTTACTAACCAAATATTGAAAAGGATAAGCCATGCTACCGCTGGTCTTAATTTGCTTGCCATTGCGAGCACTAGAGACTAAATTTTCTCTGGTGGAGAAATCTATATTATTCCAATAATTTATGATGTTCTTGTTCAGTTTGTCTTTTGTTTCTAAAAGTAAATTTAAATTTTTTGCACAGTCAATCAGCTTGTGATTGAGGAATTGTTCTGCAAAATCTTTATTTGAAATTAACATTTTATCTTTGTGGATTCGGAATAAATTCTGGAGGTACGACCGGCGGTAAGATTCTAGGTATATCCTCGTATTTTTCAACACCAATAATATCTCTAATTTCTTTTAATTTGATTCGTTTCAAATACAGCGGAACATATGATCTTCTGATGTCATCCATGAGATCATATAGGCGAATTCTCTGGTTTACAACTTGGTACATGTATTCAAATCTTTTTCTTTCCAAATAACTCATAAGATGATAGCCGCTACCTTGATTTCTAATCCAGTCACTTCCATGTTGCATCAATTGTATAAAAGGCACTTCTCTATTCGTCTCATCAAAATAACACACAAGAAAAGTCTCAGGTAAGTCTTTGTATATCACGAGAACTTCGTTCGCTTTTTTAATTTCTCTAAATAAACTTGCCAAACAGTAATGGCTTTTTGCCTGTTCCACAGTCAAAATACCTGCATTTTCTATTTCTTGATAAAAAAATTCCTTCATTGGCACCCAAGTTCTGTCTCCTATCCAGTTGAGCACCATCGATAAAAACATTTTGTAGAGGTAGTTCCTCATGCTTTTATATACTTTTTTTGAAAAATAAGCTCAACTAAATTTTTGATTTAAAGTGTAAATATTTCCATGATGACCTATTCACATAGAATGAACCCTTATCTGAGAACTTATTTTGCAGAGGATGTCAACACAGAACAGCCTCAACAGAATTCTCAACAGCCTCAACAGCCTCAACAAGCTACTGAAAAGCAGCCGGGTTTTTTCCAGTCCGCAATGCAAGGTTTTAAACAACAATACCAAGCTCAAAAGAATTTTTCTCCTGAAGAGATCAAAAATTACGAGGCTATGGCGGAAAAAATTAAGCCATCTATTGAAAAAGCACAAGAGATTACACATCATATTGATCATTGGTTGCACAAACACGCTGTTGCTAAGCAAGTTGCAATTGCCTGCATCGCAGCAGGTTTGACAGGAGGTGCTGGTGCAATACCTCTAGCAGCGATCAATTACGCTATTATTAAGTTTGCAAGCAAAGCTGTTGATAAAGCTTTTGATGCAGGCCAAAAAGTCGCTGGACAAGTTGCACAGTTTAGTGCGCAGCAACAATTTCAACCAGAACATCTTTCTTTTGAAGCCTATTTTCAACAGAGAATGCTCTTGGATGAAAGTTTGTGGTCTGATGCTGGAAAAATCATGGGCCAAACAGCGGGTTATGTAGCTGGAAAAGCTGCCAAATGGAGCGGCGCTGCTATCAATATGTTTAAGACATTATTGACGGGTCTTAAAAATCAGGCAAGCAGCATCTTAAAATTTGCTTCGGAAAACAAGTTGGTTGTTGCCAAAGCCGCTATCCTGACCGGAATTTCAATACTTGTCGGTGCTGGGGTAGGTTCAGCATACAAAGCTTTAACTGATCAAAGTCTTGGCGTGCCGCTTGTAAAAGCAATTCTGGATGTTAAATTGGCAACCGCTGCTGAACTTACGGAATTGGTTGGTTCGGAAATGATTTCGGCTGTAAAACATCTGCCACAGGAGCTTCAACATCTCACTCACGCAGCACATGCTTCTGGAGAATTTGCTTCTAATTTAGGCAAAAGCGGAGGAGCTCATGCTGGAGCTTGGGCTGGTACAGGAGCTTTATCCGGCGTTGCCCTAGGACATTAAAATATATAAAATAAAAAAGATGTAAAATAACTCAATACGACTTGAATAAATAGTAAAAGAGTCTTATAATAGGAGATATTATGTTTGGATTCAGTACCACCCCACTTGCTTGGCCCACATCTACCACAGGCTATTCCAAATATGTTGGCGGATTTGACGAACCGGATGACGGGTTTGCCCTTCATCCGATCATCATCCCCGAATTTGCTATGCAGGGCGATGTTTACACCACTCTGTACATCAATACTGACGGTTCCATCACATTCGATGCTGGAAATACTGCCCGTGAAGGACAGCCTTCTGAAAACACTCAAATCTGTGGCAACAGCGATGATCTTTACATTGATCCGGGTGAGATTACCTTGACTGATGCTACGCTCCACAATGCATACTATAAAGTCGGAAGCGGTTACGCTAAGATTTTGGTATTCCAAGGATACCTTGACGATCATGACAAAGTTGCTTCATACCTGATCAATATCTACCGTGACAGCACCTTCCAATGGGTTGAAACTCGTTTGAAAGTACAGAACAACAACGATCCAGATTCTGGCCCTTACAACGGTGGCGGTCCCGATGTATCTCAAGCCTCTTCTACAGTAAGCAAAGTGTGGCGTGGCGACCTAGAAGGCGACAACTGGGAATTCATGGGAGTTGGAAGCGTCTATGGTGCAACCGAAGTCATCAAGACCTGTTCAAACAATGGTTGCGGAGTTTTGACTGGTAAGATCTGCAAAATTGGAGCCAGTTCCTGCACCTGTGCTCAATGGAAATTCTACACAGCACAATGCACAAGAATCCAACAATCTCTGGGAATTTGTAGCGGCAACTCTGGCGCTTATGTCCCCGCAGTCACGGTTTGCAACCAAAGACTATTTTCTTAACCTATAGCCAAGACTAACATGTTGAGTGGGGAAATTAATTTCCCCACTCATTTTCATTGTTATATGGCTCACTACTCGAATCTTGGTCATACAACGGTCTAAGCCTGCTTCTCATCTCCACTTGGGACCGTCAAACCAACCAGCAAGACTGTATCGCAGGCCTTTGGTTACCGGATTGGCCTTGTGTCGCAACATAGATGGGAAAAAGATAGCACTACCTTGAGCTTTGGTTCCAGAATCCAAAGGATTTGTAGCCTCGGTAATCTCGAAGTTACCGCCTTCATATGTCGCAGGATCACTCAACTGAACAATACAACTCATCTTCCTGTGAAAAAAAGGATCGTTGTTCATCCAGAATACATCATGATGCTCTTTATATTCTCCCTTGTAAGCAGCGTCATATTCTGCCAATTGAATGAAATCTAGCTTGCTCAAGTGGAAATTAAAATAGTCGTTGTTGGCTTGCATTGCCAGCTTCCACAAATTATCAAAAAGGAAAGCAAACCTTACATCGTCCTTGGGAATAAATCTGACCTTGCTTCTTCTATAGACATTATCTACAGTTTCACCACCCGATCCCATGCGAGCATTTATGGGAGGCAAAGTCAACCCATCCTTAATGATTTTTTCACAAACTTCTTTGCTAAAGCTTTGATAAAAATAACACCAATCGCCTTTCATATGAAACCTCCTCTTTTATGGGAGTATGGTTTCTATTTCTTTTTTGGTATTGACGGCGATATTGTAGATTACAGAACTTTCATGTGAATCGCCAAATTGCGACTGGCTATATTCGACTATTTCTGAAATAGTTTTATGCAACAAATTTTTAAGCTGTTCTTCCACACTTGTAGGTTCGCCAGCCAACGAAAAATTTTCCATGAGGGCTTTTCCCTGCTTGATTTAAAAATCGATTTATCTTAACATTTTACGATGTCCTAGCCAATAAAACAAACCGAGAGATGCCATGAAGAACTGCCAAGCGAAATTTGTTTTTAACACGATGGTTTCTAATGAGGCTCATTGTATAACCAGAATGCTGGATTCAGTTTACAAATACATCGATTATTGGGTTATTCAAGACAATGGCAGCAAAGATGGAACCCAAGAAATAATTCAAAATTATTTTAAGGAAAAAAACATCCCCGGTTTTATTTATGAAATTCCTTGGAGCGGTTGTATGGGCTCTAATCGTGACCATACCGTGCAAACATGCCTCCAAACAGATCATGGCTGTGACTGGATTTTGAGAGTTGACGCAGACGAAGTGCTTGAGGTTGATGATGACTTTGATTGGGGAATTTTTGACGATACCAGCATCCAATCGTTTGATGTCCCTGCAATTTTAGGCATTAATCGGTTCTTCCGATGCTGGTTGTGGAACGCCCGACTTCCTTGGAAGTTCAAACACGACAAGCGCCATGAATGCGTCTATCTAGACAAAGACAACATTGGGGAAGGCTTTCAAAGAGTTGCTCTGCCTTTTACTTTTCGACATAACTTGGTGTCCACCGGCAGGACATCCATGAACCCATACAAGTATTACATGGATGCATTGGAAATCGAAAAGGAGTTGTTGGTTAATGACACCATGACTACCGATAGTTATCACCTTTACTACATCGCTAAGAGTTACCATGATAATATTCCAAGCGATAAGCTGCCCTTTAAGGACGATCACAACGCAGAACTAGCCCGACGAGGCATTTTCTTTTTTAAGAAGTTTCTAGATGTAAAACATGATTTTTCAACCACCGGGACTCCTAAACACATTGATGAAATGGCTTACACGGCTTGTATGTGGTTGTCACATCTGTACAACATACTTGGTGATACTGCCAACAAGACCGATATCCTGTTGCGTTCTGAGCCTTTCTGCCCCGAAAGAAACGAACATCTGAAGAGATTGTCGTCTATTTATCGGGATTCGGGTCAGTACGCCAAAATGCTTGAAACTACTACCCGATGGAATTCGCCAGAAAGAGTTAATCCATTCCCAAGATTTGGCGTGTTTGTCGAAGTGGATTCCTATCACGACACATCAGGCATGCCCCAGATGATGCACAAAGAGGCATGTGCCTTGAATGGTCAATGATCATTTATTCCAGACGATTTGGACAACGCTCTTAACAAACTTTAAAGGTATTTTAGGGTTGTTAAGTTCCTCTTGTCGCTCGTTGGACTGCTCGGTCCAACGAGCGACATATGGTTCCAGTTGTTCGAGTTCTAGCCTTCCACATATCTTTGCATTTCTTCAATTAAATCTTCGACATTGTAGTTGATGTTTAGGTCAGGCTTTTCAATCCTTGCATGGGCGAAAACTTCTAAAGTTTTGTCAAAACTTGTGTCCAAGCACAAAAAAATCTTCTTGTTGCTAGAGATGTATTTGCCAAAATGCAGCAAATTCGTCTGACAAGTCTTTTCGCTGAAGTAAAAAACTATTGCATCGGCAGACCTCATGTGTGAATGCTCCCACATGATCTGCTTTTTTATTTCACCCTTAGTGTTGTCCAGTCTGGTTAATTTAGGACAAATGAGCGTGAGGTTTTTCATGCTCATAGCCTTCATGAGCGTGTCGCCCTCGTTGTATCGAAAATGATCAATCACCTGTTGCTGCCAGTCCTGACCCCTTCCAGACAAATAAATTGCAAATTCCAACCTTCCTTGACGGCTGAACCAAGATTCACGGTCATTTTGATTGGAAAAGGCTTCGATCACTCTCATGGCTCATCCTCTATGTGAAGATCAATAAATTCAATGAACTCGGCAGTAGCCATATTCAAAACAAGTATGCGCATGGCAGGGAAAGTTAATTTAGCATTTTCCAACTGATTAGACAAGTCTTGAAGGTCTTTCAAGATAAGGTCGTGCTCGATGTAGCCTATAGGCTCTGTAAGAGTTTTTTCTGTGACATAGTCGTGAAAATCATATCTGTTGTCAAAGTCATAGCAGTTGCAGAATCTCTGATTTTTAGTGTATTGCAACCTGTAAAAATATCGCTTGTCGCTGTAATACTCGAAAAAATAATTTGGAATTATGTAATGCATCACAAGATGTTTTGCGACAAAACATGCAACATGTTGGAGATATCGTTATAAACCACTTCTTTTTCCTTGCGAATTATCATGCGGTACTTTACTTGATCTTCGTCGAGAAATCCTGCCATGTAATTGTTGATGTCTTGTGACACTTGCTCTCTAATAGCCTTATAGTCATAGCTTCCGTTGATTGAACTAAACTTGCGTTTACCAATCGGGACATCCACATCACTTGAAGCCGTGCCCTCATCTCCTGAAATTACGATGCAACCACAAGCAGCCATTTCTCTTGGAATGCGGTCTCTACCGGGGTGATGTCCAAAATCAATATAAACTTTTGATTTAAGCGCAAGCTGCCTTATCTCTTCTCGACTGAAATTCTCCAACTTGATTACAATGCAGTTCATCTCTTCGTATTTTTCAATTATTTTATAGCTGTGAATCAAACCTTTGGCACCATTGTAAAGGATGATGTTGTTTCTTTTATGCAAATTGACAAAAAGATCGTAATCTGATTGAAGATAAATTTCATGAGTGTAATCACGCAACATGAAGACGGTACGGGGATCAATCTTACTGCTGTTCACCAAAAAGTCATATGCGTATTGAGATTGGCAGGCATGATACATTTTAGGGAGGTTTGGATGATCAAGATTGACGGGTCTGTCGTCGCCCATGCATTCCCAATCTTGCCACGGAATTACCCCAAGCCAAAACAAAACCTTCTTGGATTTATAGGGGTCGATGCCTCTTGCCTTGACACATGAATAGATATCTTTATCGCATGGATACCAATTAGGTCCCCAGTTAGCGGGGAGGAGGTGAACTTGGTCGGGCTCATCTTCAAGTTCTTCTCTATGTAGAAAGTTTTTAACCCCATAAATTTGATTCCATAGAGGCACAACTCTGTCGTGTCCCGCTTGTGAATAAATCATGTAGGCATCCTCGCCCAATTCAGTTAACCCAGCGGAAATTTGATGAATCGATTGTTGTCCTCCAGCATTTCCATAGCCCGAATGCAATAAAAACTTCATTTTTATTCCTGCTTACAATTTGAAAGAACTATGTCATAAGTGAGTTCAAAAATTTCAAACTTGCAAGAATAAATTTCACCTGCAATTCCACAAATAATCCAATCAGACAAACCGCTGAACATAGTTCCTTCGAGAGTTCGCAAATAGATTCCATCCTCGTCAACTTGCACATCTCCCTTGTGAATGCTAGAAAGCAACCAAGTTGGTAATTCGCTATCGTTTTTGCGTGCATCCAACACATCGGATGTTTTAATTGCTTGAATGGTCACCGGCTTTTTGCGTGCATAGACTACTTTCACGAAAATTCTCCAAATTCTATTGTGGTTTACTCAATCATTATATGCGATTCAAATTTCATTGTACTCGCCATTATTCTGGCGGGCCAGATTGCTTGCATCAATTGGCCGGGGCTGTGAAGAGGCGTGGATACTACTCTGCCATCGTATATCCTCCATTTCAAATTGATGGCGTTCTGCCATATTACAAAGAAATTTACGACATTCACGCTGTTGAAACAAGAGATGAAAATATCGATGACCCAGACACAGTACAAGTTTTTCCGGCGGGATGGGGTCCAGATTATTGGCCTATGAGTCAAGACGCACCTTTTTGCGTAAAACCTTCAGGCAACAACCCATTCAAATCAACCAAAATTATGTATTGGCTTGGTTTTACAGAGTGGCAATTGTGGCAAAATGCAGGATATGACTGCCCTGTAGACTTACATCATCCCCACTTGCAGAAAATGTACCACGCTTGTCAGTCGCAATTTATTTACGACTATCTCATAGGCAGCAACTTGATAAATTCTGAACAAATATTTTTTGTCAGAGAACATACAGTTGATGCATTCCTCCACAATGAAGAAGACATCCAGAAAAGTCTACCTCACAGAAAAAACATAGTTTTGTATAATCCTGCTAAGGGTCCGCAAAATGCAAATATTTTAATTGATGTATGTAAAGACATCGATTGTGAATTCATTCCCATTCAAAAAATGAGTCACCAAGAAATTTCAGAATTGGGCATGAAATCAAAAGTTTATATTGATTTTGGGCCTTTTCCCGGCAGAGAAAAGATACACAGAGAAATGGCTATCTGCGGTTGTACAATTATTACGGGATCTGATGGCTGCTCCAACAATCCAATAGATGTGCCTAGTGGTTCAAGAAAATTTGCCAGAATCGGGGGACACTATGATTGGATCGCCGTTAAAAAACAAATTATTTGGGATTTGGAAAATCACACCGCAGCCCTTGATGATCTGCATATGCGTTACTACAGGCAATCGGTGCGAGAGGAAAAACAGCGTTTTGAAAACGATGTAGATGTCATGATAGATGCACTTAAAAATTATGGAAATCTTTGTGGTAGTTGATATGGAATTACTTCATAGATTTATTCAAAACGCAAATAAAATAATTACTAAACCCTACTTCGTCAAGATCGGCGCTAATGATGGCGTTGCAAACGATCCGTGTGGGCAGCTACTTCTGCAAAATGAATTTTGGAGAGGTTTGTTGATTGAGCCCGTGCCATACTGCGTTGAAAAACTTTCCGCTGTTTATCACGATAAGAGCAGATTCGCTATACAGGCCAAGGCTGTGTCGGATTTTGCGGGTAAAAAGAGATTTTATTATGTTGACAAGGATGCCAATCTGTCACAGGATTTACCAGATTGGTATGACCAACTAGGTTCATTTGATAAACAACATATTATAAAGCATTTAAACGGCATATTAGAGCCTTTTATCAAGGAAGTCGATATCGATTGTGACACTTTGTCTGAAATATTGCGTATCAACGATGTATCAAAGGTTTCGTTGTTGCACATCGACACCGAGGGACACGATCTTAAAGTTTTACAAAGTTTAAATTTTGATCAAGTGCTTCCATCATGTATTTTGATCGAACACAGACACCTTTCAGAATCTGATAAAGATGATTTGGTGGCTCTTCTAAATTATTGGGATTACAAAATCAAATCCTACGAAGAGGATTTTCTTGCATTTCGTTCCAAATTGATTATTTAACTTTGTTCCAATTCTTTCTCATGTAATCAGTAATTCCACTTGGTCTTCCAATTACCTGTCCTGTTTCTGGATCAACTTTTGAAAACAAATTGCGAGCAGACTTAATATAAGAATTTCCATCTTGGCTGTTGTATATTGTTTGTCCGCTGGGACCATTTGTTGTTACAAACTTGCCGAACTTATCATTATAAGCGTAATCTCCAGAAATTCCAGAAGGAGTCGTATATTGGGCTGTTGTGCCTTCTCCACCAGTAAGTGCTGAATTATCGACTTTACCGCTGGAGAATCCCTTTGCTTGTGAAGTCTCTTGATTGCCAAGATATTCTCCAGCATTACTGCCAGTAACGCTGTCATCTCCTAAAGTTGCTGAATTATCAACTTTACCGCTGGAGAATCCCTTTACTTGCGATGATGGTCTATTCCCTCTCGTTTGTTCAGGCTCTGGTTTTGGTTGTTCCTTGGCAGGCTGTGATGCTTGAGTGCTTGGCGTAAATGCTTGTTGAAGTTTCGATGCACCATATACGCCAGTTGCTGCTCCAGCAGCACCGGCTGCTGCATTCAAGACTGCTGCTTTTTTAGGATTTTGGGTGGCCCACACCTGTAGTGAGTCCATACTTTTTGCTATTGACCGTCTTAATCCTTGGTCTTGATTCAGTATTGGAACTTTTTCAATCACCTTGCCAAGCCATTTTAGTCCGGGTATGCCCTTAAGCGTGCCTGATAACCCACCGCCTTGTTTTAAAGACTTATCCAGAACTCCATTACGATATTTGTCTAGTTGATTGGCGATTTTGCCAGTATTGTCTAGAGAATTTTTGATTTTTGCAACGATATTTAAATATTTTGAAGCTGCTGGATCGGCAGATAATTTTGTTTTATGTTCTTCGTCAGAAATTTTTTCAGAGGGGCTTTTTGAGATCAATGCTATCAACTTATCAATCGCTTGTTGAGCCTGTTTATGTACAGGCTCCATAGGCTCTACCCGTGCGCCTTGAAATAACTTGCCCATAACACCAGATGCAGCTTTACCGGCTAGACCTCCAGCAACACCTCCTGCGATTGTACCCACAGGACCTAATGCCGATCCTAATGTGGCACCCGCTGCTGCTGCGCCCATCTCTGTGCTAGTTTTGGCTGGGTTGTAATTCCAACCCTCTTCATTGATGATATCAAAAACTTGATTTAATGCTGCCACATCAACATTTGATTCGATTAAATGATTTGCCAATTCTTGTCGAACTGATTTGTAATCTTGTGACAAGGCATATTCGTTGAAATTTCGCATGACATATTTATTACTTTAATTGTGTTTTCTTTGTCGCTCATTTCGCATCCACTTAAAATTCAAATTAGCCATTGTACTTATAAAATTCACAAAATTTTCTTTCATTGATTACTTCTCCAATCAGATGACCAAGACCAAGACATAGACCAATACATAGACCTAGGCCAAGACAAAGATAAAGATAAAGACCCAGACCAAAACCTAGACCCAGACCTAGACCAGCATTCTGATTTTGAAGTATTAAATCCAAAGCAATTGTTGTAGCTAAAGCTATTTGTTTTAAGGTTCATTGACTAGTGCTCCAATGTTTAGAACAAGCCCCAGACCCAGCCCCAGACCCAGACCAAAACATAGAACTAGACCAAAAATTAGACAAAGACCTAGGACTAGACCAATGCCAAGACATATGCCTAGAACTAGACCTATACCTACACAAAAACCAACACATAGATCTAGAAGACCAGCATAGAGATTTTGTATTATTAAATCCAAAACAATAATTATTAGTATTACCAATTGATTTAAGGATCATTGATTACTGCTCCAATTAGTTGACCAAGACTCATGCTTAGACCAAGACATAGACCAAAAATACCAAGTCCAAGACCAAGACCTAGGCCAAGAATCAGACCTAGAAATAGAAAAGCAATTTGATTTTGAATTATCAAGTCCAAAACATTTGTTGTTGCTAAAGGAATTTGCTTTAAACATTATTGTCCTGTACTCCAAGATCTAGACCTAGACCAGCATTTTGATTTTGAATATTTAAATCCAAAGCAATTGTTGTCGCTAAAGCTATTTGTTTTAAGGATCATATATTTTTAATCCAATGAGCTGAACAAAACCAAGACCAATGCCAAGACATAGACCAATGCCAAGACATAGACCAGCATTTTTATTTTGGATTATTAAAACCAAAACATTTGTTGTCTAAGGCTATTTGTTTTAAGGATCATCGGTTTATGTCAAACCATACATCTCATTCAAAATTTTTACACTCCAAGAAGACTTTCCTAGAGCTATTGATTTACATGGTGCTATAGGTCGCAAAACCAAACCTTCTGCTGGTTTTCCATTTTGATATTTTTGGGTTTTAGCCATATCAATAAGATCCTGTATGCTGTGTTTTTGAACTCCTCTGTAAACTAATGGTGCAATAGGAATAGCATTCGTATTGCAAAATACTAATAGTTCATCATAATTAGAAAACCTATTTTCAGATATAAAATATAAATTGAAAACAGCAAGCTCTACATCTTTAATTCCAGTTGGATTGTCTTGTATTCCTTGTCCGTAAACCTCTCCTTGAATGCAAATGTCTTTGCCAAAAGATGATAGTTTTTCATCAATTTTATATTTTCTGACAATATTCCAGAAAGCATTATTGCCATCTTGTAGCTCAAGATTTCGACTACATGAACCAAACACCCCATCTTTAACGAAAAATGTACCACTACTTCCATCTATTTTCTGAGTAATGTAAACCTCTTTATCTGCAACTTCTATAATAGAAGCAGGATAATTCCTAAGATTATCCTCATCAGTTTTAATAAGAAAATTAGGAAAATTTCCTTTAGCATTCCCAGCAAGTTGAAGAGGAACAGGCTTTTCATAATGCCTAGCTTTAATAATATTGCTTACATCTGTTCCTTCTTCTATTGTTGTGTTGAAATTAGGGAATTGTTCCAATATTTTTATTGGAAAACAAATTCCTTGACTAATTTGTCCTCGAAGTCGAATCGGTTTGATGCGATAATTCTTAGATGCTAAGAAATCAAAAGAGGGATGTGGATCTACAATGCTATCTATGTTTATGTAAACAACAAGGTCTTCAGGTTTAAATTCTTCTTTTTTACAAACCACTTGCCAGCCTAATACGGTTACAAGTTCTAATGCTGTTGCATTAGGATGTTCATCAATAGATATAATTTTTTCTATTGTTGCAATTTTCAAACTAAGTTCTCCGAATGTTTTAACACAACACTATGCAACTGTCCCATCCGGTAAATATTCGACATAAAATTTGAATTTGATTCCTTTTTGCAAGGACAGTATTTCGCTCCATTGACCGGTTGCGTCTTGGTAAATAACTCGTTTATTGCCATATTCTGAGTAGATTTCCGCAAAAACATTTTCTGCATCATTTGTCAAAGTTCTTGAACCCGTGTCTAGGTCGATCAGAAAGACACGGTCTTCATCTACTGCAACAACTTTGTAATCAGCTTTGCACATTTTTTTGGCCTCGGCCCATCTAAGCAGCGATTCAATGGACATATATTAACTCCACCACTTGTGGTTTTCAACGACTTTTTCCAAACCGTCATAGTCCTGAATGTGCCACCCTTCGGTTGAATCGAATGGTATTTTTATGATTTTGGGATCGGACAAGCTGTTTTTGGCCTTGTCTCCCAACTCTCGCACCACCGAGATCACAACAGGGCTAGTACGAATCTTGATTTCGTTCAAGATCCTAAACTTCTTGGAAAACATGTCAGGGTCCAATAAGGCGAAGTCCGCCTGTGGATCAAGGGGCTTGAAGTTTTGGTCAAATGTTGTGCAACTTAGTCCCAATTCACAACAGCGTTCGATTGCTGCGTCTGAAATTCCAAAGCCCCCATAACATGCGTTAATTATCACTTCCATTTTTTGATCTCTTTATTTCCTTGGAAAATGACTTTACACCCATGAAATCATCTCTTGTGATTTCTTGCCATTCGCCGTTATGTTTTATCTTTATCGTGACCTTATTCTCTTTAATTAATTCGACAATTTGAACATCAATGTAGTTAAACATGGTAATCCCTCACGGTATTTGCTCAACACCTTGTTGGCGATTTGATATTAACATGTTTTTGATTTATGTAAACATCAAAGAGCATAAACTGTGACGGGAATTTCAGACCATAGTCGCACAATCATGCTTTCAATAATCGTCCAATTGCCACCAGCCAATCCAGAACCAAACTTAGGACAGGCTATCTGCACTTTTTTGCCAGATTGGATAAGTTCAATTGCTTTCTCTCGAACTTTATTCATGCAGGTTTGCAATTCAATATATTGCAAACATATTGTTGCTTGATAAGCCAAAGTGGAATTATTTATGCCATTTTGGGCGTACATATTGCAAATTATGATGGGTAGATTTCCATCCTGTACGAACTGGACAACACCAAGCTTGTCGTCTTTTTTTTGAAAAAATGCTGCCACAGCTTCTGGGAATCTTTTGCCTAAAGGAACTACAAATCCTGCGCCCCATTTGTGGACATTGTTGCAAACATGAGGTAAAAGCAAAACCTTTGGACCCTTGATAAGCGATTCAATATCAGCAAATAGGTCGCCAGTTTTGTATATCATTTATTTAAGATCCATTGATGGAGACCAGTCATCATAAATACTCCTTAATCTCGGCGCTCTCTTATGGATTTCCAACACCTTTTTTATAGGCCCCGTGTAATTACTTTCAAAACCCGTGATTTTTCCAACCCAAGTCTTGAAGTTTTTGGCGCTTGGCAAAACAACAAGATCACCAATGACAACTTCAAAATCGCACTCATAAGAATATTTTTCATCAATAACTACTTTCATTCCACACTTCCGGCAAATATCTGTCAATGAAATGTTGGATGTTCGGAGAGCTTAAAAGTGGCACAGCCTGTCTGATCTTTTCAACTTCCCAATCCCACCATTTAATTTTCAGCATGGCATCGATCTGTTCGTCAGAGAATCTTTTTCTGATGATTTTTGCAGGATTTCCACCAACAATCGTGTAGGGTGGTACATCTTTCACAACATGAGAATTTGCTCCGATAACGGCCCCGTCACCCACGGTCACTCCACTCATGAACATTGCGTGATTACCTACAAACACATCGTTTCCAATTGTCACATTCCCACGATTGAGTGGCATGCCTTTGGGATCGTGTGGGAAAATATCCTTGTTTTCAAATCCAAAAGGATATGTTGATATCCATGATGTGTCATGATCACCAAAAATCGCACCTATACACCACCCAAGACTGCAAAATTTTCCAGTAATAAAAATATCATCGCAACCACCGGTCGTCCAAATTGTGAGATGATCAGTTCCGTAAGAATATTCTCCGAACTGCGTGATTGTTTTGATGTCAACAGGCATTTTTGACTCCAATTTTAAATATCAGAGTGCCTATGATGGGAAATTATTTTATCCAATTCAAAAAGTCTTTCTAAGTCATTTTCGACCGCATCAACTTCGTGCCATGCTGCGGTCAATTTCTGACGAATGGAGTCATTTTGATCGGCACTTGTTTCCATTTCAGCAAGTACCAAACAAATGTTTTTCATCAACGATTCAGAGTAATTATCACACAACTGATCACCCCGCATATGAAGCCTGCCAAAAAAATTTGCGTGATTGTTTTCCATTTCATTAAAATAACTCCAAAACTAATTTAAAATAAATCTCTCTGAATTGCAAGAAGAAATCAAGAAGGACAAAATGGCCATAGAGACCAAGTATTCTTATAACATTGAAAACATTCAGTTATTTTCCGACCCTGAATCCACCAGTTGGATTCACATCGGCAAATTTTGCTCAATCGGCCCAAATATAAAGGCTTATGTTTCTGGACACAACATGCAAATGATTTCTACATATCCATTTTTAAGGCACAAAGAGGAATTTCCCAAAGGCAGGCACAATAACGCATCCAAAGGCGATATTGTAATTGGAAATGATGTGTGGATCGGTGCCAGATCAATACTCTTGAATGGTGTCAAAATTGGAGATGGAGCTATTATTGGCGCAGGCTCGGTGGTTTGCAAAGACATTGCACCCTACACCGTGGCAGCGGGCAATCCCTGTAAGCCAATTCGCAAAAGATATTCAGATGAACAGATTGATGCCCTGCTGAAAATACAATGGTGGACTTGGGATCATCCAAAGATTAACGAAGCCCTGCCATTGCTTCAGAGCAACGATGTGCAGGGCTTCATAGACAAATATTTGCCAAAATTAGGATAAGTCGGCAATGTTCACTCTCCCACTAATTCCAAATCTTTGATCCATACAATCTCGCCAGCATCGTTTATGCGCACAAGCTCGAATTCCGGCTCTTGTAGACCTGCTTTCAGATATTCCTGTGCCAGTTTTTCGTGACTGATTTTGGCATTGTTGATGCTGTCGAAATATAGAACTAAGTCAGAGTATTCTTTTACTGTGATGTCTACAAAGTCCTCACTTACGATATACCTGCTATTTTTGAAACGCAGACACAATATCTCATGGAAGGCGGGTGGTTTTATTACAGCGTTCATGCAATTCTCCTTGTTTACAAACTTAACACGGAATGCTAAAACCGTTCCTAAAAATCTACCTAAATCTACTCATGAGTCATAAATAATATATGAACTTCAAAATATGGCTGGAAAATCAAGAACCACTAAAAACACTACAAGAATTAAACAACCTTGTACCAGAAATCATTCGAGCAGCACAACAAGCTTATAACTCTTGGGCACAAAATGATGACGGAATAGATGACGAATTGGGAGTAGGAGGTATCTGTCAAGACATAGCTAGCGAAATATGCGGGGTTATCAGCAATCATGGATTTGATTGCACCACAGTATCACAGGAAATAGGAGAACAACATGTTTATACAGTTGTCAAACTGGAAGAAGGCGTATATGAAATAGATATACCGCCCAGCGTCTACGAAACAGGAGGTGGATATAGCTGGAGAAAAATACACAATATAATATTCAATAAAAATCACTTGATTATTCATAAAATAGACGGCGATCCAGAAAGCTTTGATAACTACACCGGATACTAATCTAATTTGGACGAAAAGCTTTAGGCAAAATTAATTTCTTTCCGAAAATATATGGGACAGTTGTTGTAGCAACAATAAGTTCCATATCTGGAAGCTTTATTCCAGCTTCAGCCCACTTCTCTTCCAGCTTATCGTACACTTCAATGGCTTGTTCGATATTATTGTATTCGAGTTCAAAATTGCCGATTTCTTCGTCCTTGTGCCACTCATTGCTCATCATGTCTCTGGCTTCCGCAAATCTACCACCCACAAACCGAAGCTTGAAACAATAATTGTCAATATAATTGCAATTCATATACTCCCAATCAATCTGATGCCAAAGTAGATCTTTCTTGTTGGTCTGTTGTTGCAACGACATCCTCACAGCGGCGACCAAATGACTGCCCTTAAACCAGACGCATTGAAGATATCCCCACGACCGGAATAATGCTTCAATTATTCCTTGTGGGCTTTCTGTAAGGTTGTCGAGTTGCTTTACATTCGCATTCACTTGTAGTATACACTCGGAGTTGTGCAAAAAATTCACATCAAAAATAGGGAGTCTTAATATGGCTTTAAATAAAGACATAGTCTTCAATGCCTTTGTTCGCAAACGGAATCTTACAGATGCTGAACTTGCTGAATACACGGGCATTCATGGCAATAGTGTTCGTCCTGTTCGTCTTAGCCTCGAAAGGCTTGGAGCTATTCGCAAAACTGAGAAAAAAAGGCAAGGCTATAGAGTTTATGAGGTCAACAAGGATTATGACTTCACAAAAACTCAAAAAAAGCCAAGCTATTCCTCTCTGTTCACGGCTCTTTGCAAGCAGCGCAAAATGCACAGAGAGGCTATTGAAAAGATTAACAAGTTATTGAACAGGATCTCCTAGAATATTGAGCATATGCCCAATGTCCTTCAGAGCAACAGTTTTTTCACGGCCTACTGATGACCTGTATTCTACCATGTGAGTCTCCACAAGAGCTTCTTCATGGTGAGACAGGTCATATCTTATTTGCTCACGAATTGCCAAATAATCATAGTGACCTGCCAGTCTAGGAAACTTGCGTCTGCCGTTGGGGACATCGACAGGATTACCGCTAGCTCCCTCGTCGCCGGTAATGACTGTACAACCACAAGCAGCCATTTCCCTGTGCATTTTCTCTCTGCCTCCAAAAGGCCCGAAATCGATACAAACCTTCGCTCTTAGTCCCCACATTCGCATTTCTTCGTGCGTCATATTGATCAACGGCACGAATTTTATGTCACCGCATAATTCCATGATTTTGCCAGTATGTTCAATTCCTTTGGTTGGGTTGTAGACAACTATGTCTTCTCTTTTTGCGCCATCAAGAACTGTAGGCTCATCATGAATGAATATAGGATTGGTGTAATCTCGCAGAAAAAATAATTTATTTTCAGGTATTTGACCGCTACCTGCAAGAAAGTCATATGCACGCTGTGATGCACAGGCGTGAAAACACAACTGCAAATTGGGATGACTCAAATCGGGCCAAGCATCTTGTTCAATAGCCCAATCTTGCCAGAGGCCAACTCCCAACCAGCACATGATCTTCTTTGACTTATAAAGATTTTCACCTTCAAAATGCAGGCAACTTGGCGTATCCGGCGAGAATTGATACCAGTTTGGCCCCCAACCCGCTGGCATCATTTGAACTGTGTCGGGATCATCACGGTTTTCTTCTCTGGTTTCACGAAATCGCAGCCCGTATCTGCTTGCAAAAGGTTCCAATATGGGAAAAAGATCAGACACAGGTTCGTATATCATCGCTGCATACTTGCCTATTTCCAGAAGCATTCCACATGTTTGGTGCATCGCATCTGCGCCACCACGGTTGTTATATGAACTATGAATCTTGAATCGCATCAAATCACTCCTAAAATAAAACTATGAGCAATTACATAGACCATCTGCCAACTTGGGAAGAGTTAGCCAAATCCCATGATTTTTCCCGCTGTACCGTGCTTGAATACGGTTGTGGAGTCGGCACCAAAACTCTTTGTAAACTATTTAAAAAATGCGTCAGCGTTGAATTATATCATGAAGACTTTTTGTTGCCAAATTGGTTTCAACAATTATCAGATGATCTTGAACAAAACCAAATAAGCAACTGGTGCGGAAAGCTAGTCCGTGTAGACGGCTCAATTTGTCAAATCGAAGATGAAATTCGTAAAAACAATTTAATCCAAACTAGAAATCTTGATTCGCCATCCAAGGATTTTCTTAAACAGGTTGTTCAAAGTGACATCGAAAAACATCGTCCCGATGTCGTCTTTGTTGATCCGGGTATTCATTTGCGGGGAGAAATCGCAAGAATAATCATGGAAAATTACTGGTCGCCTCTAGTTGTACTCCACGATTACAACTGGCAAGATGACAGGTATGGCTACCATCTGCTGAAAGACATTTCTAATTATTCTTTGAGCGTTCCGATTCCGGGTGGTCTTGGCACAGCGGTCTACTCTCAATCCGTCACAGATTGCCTTGTCAAAAATCTCACAAAATTCAAAGATAATCGGGGATTTTTTTCTGAAATATTCAACCAGAATAATTTTGATTTTGTAGTAAAACAAATCAATCATAGTCACAGCAAAAAGGGAACTCTAAGAGGCATTCACAAAGCGCCATTTGAAAAGCTTGTCACATGCGTTAGTGGTCGTATTTTGGATGTGTGCGTTGATTTACGGCCAGAAAGTCCCACTTATCTTCATCATGTGGCTGTGGAACTCAACGAGCAGAATGGATTGCAATTACTGGTTCCCAAGAATTGCGGTCATGCTTTTTTGGCGTTAGAAGAGGCCACAATCATCTACAGCCAGTCAGATGTGTACTGCCCCAGAAAGGAATCGTCTGTAAGATTTGATGATCCAAAAGTCGGGATCAAATGGCCTATCATGGAATACATCATTTCTGATAAAGACCTTGCGAATCCTAGCCTTTAGGGTCATACCAAACTGCTTCCGTGGCAAATCCGCTGGCATCGTCAGACGGTGTATTGGTGAAATAATACATGGCAATAGAGTATCGACATACATCTTCAGGACACATCAAAACATCTGGGTGACCATGTAGTGCTTTGTCAGTAGTGTTGAAAAGCACGGCACGATTGAATATAGGCAAGACTTCGACCTTTTTCTCCATGCTGTGATATTCAAACAATTGCAATGAACCGCCCCACTCGGGTTGCCACTCACGGTTCAAATACAGCAACAAGTTCACCCTGCGAAACATTTGATTGTTCATAGGGTGCATGGCGTAATCTGTATGAATTCCTAGTTTTCCCCCGCTGGCAATTTTATGCAAACCACCACCAGTCATGCTCAAATCGGGAACTAAACCCTGAATTCCAGTCAAATCCTCAACAAATTTGATAAATCGTGGTGAATTCAGATAGTCCAGCAATAATCGTGTTAAATCGGGTATTTGTTCCAGATTTCTTTGGTCGCTCGGTGTGTTCCACTTTTTCACTTGAAATTTGTGGTCGTTACCTTCCCTCCCCCAATCTTTAAAATTGACAATTTCGTCAACAACCGTATTCAAAAATTTTTCATTTTGAATAAAGTTATCAATTGCGATATAAGGGAAAGGCAATGCAGAAGCATAGTTGGTGTGAAGCTGTCTGCCTAACTTGTGATTTATCATGAAGATAAATAAGTAAATTTTTTATTTTTTGACAAGTTTGTGTTAAAGTACAAAATCCAATGAGTTTTTAAATCCTTTGGAAATGCTTGATGAATTATTTCTTTGATTCAACTGATTGCAAGATAATCACACAAAGTCAGGCATATGTCATTCCACGATCAATCGGACAAGAAATCAGAAAACAACCTTGTTTTTTGATGTTTGATTCCGGCAGGGTCGTTTCATTTTGGGATTTGAGCAACCAGCATTACTCTTGTGACATTGAAAATCAGATCATTTCGGTTAACTCCACTCTTCAAGTACGCAAAGTGATCAACGATCTTAAAAAGGCATACTCTGAGGCTGGATTGCAAATTCCGGGTCTGTCGCTTATTTTCTGTCGGATAAGTCTCGTAGGAAAAAACCCTGTAATTAGCCATGAACATAAATTCTTTACTTGATCAAATCAAAAACACCTATTCAGATGTTGCCATCTATGCCAAGGAAGACTCTCTTGTAATCAACCTTAATTACATCAAAGTCCCAGAAGCGCATCAGAACAAAGGAATTGGCTCTAAAATCATAGAAATTTTGCAGGAATATGCTACAAACGCATCGAAGGCAATTGTCATAGAGCCGATGCCACAAAAAGGCAAAATTCTGGCTTTAAAACGATTTTATAAGAGACATGGCTTTGTCCCTAACTCTGGAAATTATTTTGTAGTTTCTTTCAACAGAAAGTGGACTGAGACTTGGTATTGGAGACCGAATTTTTAGAACTTCGGATTAGAAGTTTTTTGACGAATATTTGCCAATTCACAGTAAATAAAAACATGATAAAATCTTTTCTTGAATATTTGGCTGAAGCCACTAAGGGCAACCAGCCCAAGATCAAAATCGTTGCCATTCAGGGATCGCCAAGAACAATAGATTCTTGTTCAGGTGGAGATTCCAAAACTTCTTTTTTACTCAAGAAGGCAATCGATAGTCTTTCCAACGATATTGTCGTAGATTTGATTGATTTGAAAGTGATGGATACCGATCCTCAGGTTCGACCTTGTAAGGGTTGTATAGGCACTTCCAACGGCTTTCATTGCCATTTCCCATGCAGTTGTTATGACAAGGACGATGGCACCAACGATTTAATGCATGAAGAAAATGTATATGAAAGAATGCAAAAAGCAGATGGCTTTGTGGTTTTCACTCCTGTGCATTGGTCTGGACCTAGCAGTCAAGTTAAGGCATTTTTCGACAGGTTGGTTTGTGTTAATCTGACTCTGACAAGAGAAGATGCCAAGAAGCTTTACGGCAAAGATATCAAAGACCCGAAGAAGACTATCGCTGCTGAACAATCTGGAAAGTATAGGGATTTGCTAAAAAATCACTTTGAAGGTAAGTTCGGAGCTTTTTTCATTCACGGTGATGACGGAGCAAATGATTACAACAATGGCAAAATTCCCCTGTCGATGGCACAACATAAGTCAATGGATTACATGAGCCCCAAAGAGGGGATCATGCCTATTGTCAACCAATGCAGATATTCTGGTATTTTTGTGCATGAAGATTGCATTCATGGGCAAGTTTTTGGTTACAAAAAACCATATAGTCAAAATAATATCGACATTAAGAAAAGCGAAATGATTGAAAAAGCTTCAAAATTAGTCGATTGTCTTGTCCAACACATTCGTAAATCCAAAAATTGAGCTTATGTTGCAGCAACATAAATTCATGTTATACTGCTTCTGTTCTTGTCCCGAAGGCCATGCTTAAGAAAGTTAAAAACATGTCAGATGAAATTGTTATGCCAGAGATCAAGCACTCTGAAAAGATGCGAGATAGTTTGAAGAATTTCGTAGGCCAGCCAATCGCAATACTTTGTGCACGATTTAATTATCGTGGCATCTTGAGTCATGTTGGCGATGATCATCTTGTTTTGGCGCAGGCCCGTGCTGTGGAATCCAGCGGCGCAAGTAGCCAAGAACGACCTACTAATGAGGACGCTATAGGTTGCTCTATTTTTATTAGTCTTAATGCTGTCGAATTGGTATATTGGCCTCGTTGGGCATATGCCTCTTTGGATGACTGATATAACTTCGACACTCAGGAATTCACTCATGAAGAACACGGGATATGAGGCTTGGAAGGCTCGTTTGGATTTTATGTCCAAAGAGTTTCCTTTTACAACTCATAAGCAGGGCATCGTCACGATCAAAAATGAAGATGGTGCCCTTCATGCTGATGATCAACCTGCTTGGCGTTCTCCCACAAGAATCATGTGGTTTCAGAACAACAGAAAGAATGGCATAGATGCGGACATATACGGAACAATCACCTATTACTACGAAAATATCCGTATTCCTCCTAAGTTTCATGCTGCCGTCAAAAATCCAAGCTTGCTCACCTTAGAGGAAGTCCTTGGTCATCCCAATCAAGAAGTTCGCTTCGTAGGGATGAAAATAATTGGGTTTGATGCGATTCGTAAAAGCAAGAACGCAAAAACCATTCACCGGGACAATAAAACCGGAGCAGAACTATTCCATGTCATGGGTATTTTTGAGGAACCCGTAGCCTTTGTATCGGTTCTCAACAGCACACCTGAGTCTGATGGGACATTTAAAAGATATTTTCTCTGCGTTCCATCGGACAAAAAAACTTGTCGGTCTGCAATAGCTTGGACCTTCAGGATGGAAGAAGATGAATATAGTCCATCTGTGGAAACTTGAGGTTTGTTACTATTTAAATTTAGAGGTATATTATGACCAATTTTCAAGCTCGTCAAGGCGACATCATGTTTCGTAGCTGCGACTCTCCGAACATTACCAAGATGCGCAAAAAGAACGATAATATCCTTGCTCTGGGAGAGGTCACAGGACACTCCCACGCCGTAAAGTCCCATGAAGCAGGCACTTACGATAGTTATGTCGATGAAAACGGCGACATTTACATGTTGTCTACAGACAAAAACTTTGTCGTTGAACACGATGAACACAATCCTATTACCATGCCCAAGGGCGAATGGATTTGTGTCAGCAGGCAGATAGAGTTTGACCCTGTAGCAAACTCTCGTAGAATTGTTGCTGATTAAGAAATTTTAAAAAAGCCTCACGATAAAAAGTGAAGTTTTTCGTTTCTATCAATCTAATTTAATCCCATAGTCACTAACTACTATGGGATTAAATTAGAGGTTTTTATGAAGAATTTCAGAGAATGGGTTGCAGATCGTGGCGGAGCTCCCTATAGGATTGGCAGAGAAGAGCAAGAATTGCTTCAAATGTCGCTCATTCGTTTTGTGAACAAGGCTGGAGTGACAGGCTTAATGAAGGATATGAAACCTCTCAACAATGGTTTCACTATGGCATTCAGTCCCAACGAGACTGGTGGTCGCACGGTAGTGAAAGTTTATCTGGATGAGGCTCCCTTTAAACCCAAAAGACAAGGCGACCTGCCTCCCAATTTAAAAGCTGATGTGATGATATTTAACAGTCGTCGTGATAGTCTCATGAGACAGCCTGTCCGCACCATGCGTGATTTACACCCCACAGAACTGTCTGCCCTGCTGTCCCAAATGGCTATGCGATAATTCTAGCGACATGAACTAGCATCAGTCAACCGTGTAGGTGTGTCGGACGATGGTGATTGTGTAGTTTTAGCGGGCAAAGAATTCACATCTTCTCTTGTCATGAAATAGTAACCTTTAATTTTGCCTTATAGCCCTTAGGTAAAAGATTTTTGACACCCATCAACTCGCCTTCCTTGTCATCCATTCTGACAATCACCTCTTTGCGACTCAGATTCAACAATATTTGACCAGTAGTCTGCATGTTGTGCTCTGTTTTAGTCCTATAAGGATTTAGGAAAGGGTCTTGGACATATTTCTTTTTCAAAATATTCAAGACATCCATCGGATTCTTTGCAGATTGCAACTTCTCCTGCGCTAGCTCCATTCTGCTGTGTGATGACTCTTTCCTCTTGCCACGAGTATATCCTAAACCCGTATGATGGATTCCGTGATTTGACCTGACTATGATTTTTTGATTCGACTTTTCTATGATTGGTTCATACTTGCGGGAAACCTCAAGCACATATGTCTCTTCCCCATCGCTGACTATAGTTTGTCCAGTTAAAGGCGTGCCACCATTTTTATTGCCCAATAAACACTCAACCACATCTTCAATTTTTTTATATGTTAATGCCTTGCGTATCTTCTTGCCGTCCTTGGTCATCTTCTTTTTCTTGACACCGCCTATCTTTGATTCTTTGGACTCTTTCTCGTCTATAAAAACCAACAGACTGCTGTTCACGATGCCGATGCCGTGCTCGTTCATCCCCTCACTCCAGTCCGTCTCGGTGTCATACCAGAGAACAACCTCGGTGCCTTCAATTAACTCATGCAGAATTTCAACTTTAGCCTTGTAGCCACGATCACGGTTTTTGGCCAAAACAAGTCCTTGAGGCAGGTCTACCGCTGAAACAACACATTCATTGATCTCGTTGATAAATTGTTTAAAATCCATTTATTTTTCCCTCTTATTTTTATGTATTAAAATCGTAGAAAAATAAAGAATAATATAGTTTCAAGAAAGGGCACGGTACTTACAAAACAAGATAAAATTTTGTTTTTAATATTTAGGGAAAGCACAGCACTTGAAAGACACACAAATGGAAAGCAAAAAAACATCGATGACAAAAAATCACCCGATGTTCCAGCCAGTAGACAAGGTATAAAAAACAAAACACCAGCCAATATGTTAATCGTGGTCATTAACCATATGATTTTATCCATGCAATATTAATTGTTTTTGCTGTCTGTTTTTCTGCCTGACCTTGCATTTGTATTACAATCCTTGCGCCAAATTCCTCAGCAATTCACGATTGTCGTACATCACAATATCATCGAAACCTTCGCTTGGAGATACCTCCTCAAAACTTGAAAACATCCTGTCAAAAGCAGAATCCGGTATAGTCTTCGACCCACCAGAATCTCGAATCTCTTTGGCTCTCTTCGCAGCAACTTTTTTAATCACATCCTCTGACCCTTGGAATGGGAAAATGACCGCAACCTTGTGGAAGCCCTCTTCTTGTCCTTTGACGGCCTCTAATGCACTTTTACGAGCTTTAACATTCATGTTGGTCATGTCAACGACAATATTCTGACCAGATTCGACTGCTCTTGAAATTCTCTGACGCAGAATAGAGTTGATTTGATTGTTTGCCTGCACGATCTTGTCATAAGACATAGGTTGCCAAGTCATAAAAGCTGGAGATGCAAATACCCGACCATACTTGGGATGGTTGTCGCCAACTTGAGAATTTGGAGGAGGAACCATAAACATGTCGTCATAAGTCATTTGCAATCTGCCAGCAACACGGTCAACTATGATGTCTCTGTTGATGATGTAAGGCTCATCATGAAAATTGTTTTCAATCCAAGTAGACTTTCCAACAGATGGAGGTCCAACCAAAACAAATATTTTCCTCTTACCATCAGCTTTTTCGACCCATTGAGCGAATGCCTTCATGTCTTTTCCTCTTTGTCTGTATGTGACCAAATATAATAGCCCCTTAAATGCATAATGATAAACACGCAGTTCATCATCATGCAGGCTAGACTTTCTACCATGAAACCTAAAATAATACCAAAGGTATTGCCTGTAACCCCAAAAAGGAAACCTAAACGATTTTTATTGCCCACAAGCCAGAGTTGTGTCACTACAACCAAAAAAATGATCCAATCTACACCGTAATATTTGAAAATGTTCATTTTTTATTTGGCTACACATTGTGGATTGTCGGCGGTAAATCCATAAAATTCAAAAAACATTGTCATCGCTGCTTTCCTTGGGCTTCTGGCTGATCATATGCCGGATGGTTCTGGCGATCTGCTCCAAAGCCTCCGCTGTTTGCTCGTCAGCTTGTCCCAAATAAATCTGGATTCTATTGTATTTGTCGGCACGGCGATCTTTTACCTCGACTGCTGTGCCATAAACTTGCGCAATCAATTCGTCACCATACTTGTGCTGATTCTGGGCAATAGTCAGACTCACTCTGCCTTCCAAATGCAACTTTTTAGTCTTGTAAGCCACTTCCCCACGGCAATTTTCCATGCTCCTCTCCCACATGTGAAATGTGATGCCGTGAGCCATATCGTTCTGTCGTGTGTCTCTTCGTCGATTCCAAGCACTCATCGCAATCTCCTAAAATTTTTATGATCTTATCACCTTACCACAAAAATTTCAAAAAAAAACTAGGCAAATAAACCTACGACATTGTCCACCACTTTTCTTTGCCGAACATACGCAAATTAACACAAAATCCTTGCAATACAAAATCTCTTTCTTTAGAATCGTTTATCATGATTTTTCGCAACACAAGCTGGTCCAACACAACACTTTTTAGTGCTGATTTTTTGTATAGCTTCGCATTTAAAACAGATATAGATTATTCAATGAATTGGCGCAGTTTTCATCAAGTCTCAGTCGAATACCCACCTCAAATTTTTGCCTCTAACTGCCAATCCAGCCGTTGCTGGAGCAACCTCTGATTTACAAACCAAATAAATGATGTTAAGTTTGCCGTGACTGTATTCAAGCACGGAGACCTACATGGAAGTCCAAGTCAACGATATTGTTCAAATCAATCCAGAAGTCAACCACCACGACGGTTTCTGGGCCGGAAACCTACTTGTAGTCACAGAAGTCAAAAGTTGGGGAGTTCAAGGTTATTGCAGAACACCTGAAGGCTATGCATATATGCGCCTCAAAAATGACCAATACGAAAAAGTTGGAGCTTTAGTCTGGACTCCTGAAAGCATAGTTAAGGAGAAATCATGAATGCACCAGATGGAGAAATGAAACTTGTGGTTTGGAAAGAAGAAAAAAACAAATGGCTATGGCAGATCGAAGAAAATGGCAAAAAAATAAAAGGTCGAAATGTGGATGGCAAAGCAGAATCATTTCAAGAAGCATATACCGCAGCTAAAAAGAGATTGCTGCAAGAAAAAAGAAAAGAGTAGCAATCAAAGGTTGTTCTAGCACTCAAAAAACACTATCCTCCAAGTTTTACAAGGAGGAAGAAATGGGAATTCATAGAGGCACCACAAGACCAGATGGCAAAATGTTTTGGGCATATCGATTCAGATACGGCAAAAAAACAGAAATTTGGATCAAACCAGAACAGTACCAAAGACGAGAAAACACACGAATTGCCTACTCAAAGAATAGAAACAATAAAATGCGTGAAAAACTTCAAGATATTCCTCCTGAAGAAAAAAATTATGTGGGAAAATATTGTCCTGAAAAAGGACTTTATTTTTTAAAATATTATGTCAGCGGAAACGCAGTATACGGCACTTTAGAAGAACTCAAAACCTTCAGGTTGGCCCAAAAGAAAAGAAATAGAGAATATCTTGATCGCTGCAAGGAACAGTTTCCATTACCCAATCTGTCTTTTGGCGATCAACACCCAAACGATCCAAACCTCTTTGTAATCGCTGTCCGTAGGAATAAATTATTTTTTGGCTCCCGTGAACAATATGAATCTAAAAGACAAAGACTTAACGAATCCTATAAAAGATACAAGCAAAAAAATCGAGAAATAATCAAGATCAAAAATAAAAAAATTACTGAAGAAAAAACAAAGTTCCTTAATGAAAATCCTCACCTTAAAAGGTTCAGAGGTGATATTGATCCCCTTTTCAATAAGATATTCTGGGGATATAACTCCAGACACAACGAAGTCTGGCTTAAACCCGATGTTTACCATCAGAGAAGATTGCGGGCCAATAAAAGGACAAGCTTGCTTAAAAAGAACAAAAAACTACCACAGCAATAATCAATGATCCTTAAAGCAAATACTTATAGCAACAACAATTGTTTTGGATTTGATAATCCAAAATCAATTTGCTGGTCTATTTCTAGGTCTTGGTCTTTGTCTTGGCTTTGGTCTTGGTCTTGGTCTTGGTCTTGGTCTAGGTCTGGGTGGTGGTCATCTCATGGAGCAGCAATATATGATCCTTAAATCAAATTCATATAGCAATAACAATTGCTTTGGATTTAATACTCCAAAATCAAATTGCTGGTCTATGTCTAGGTCTAGGTCTTGGTCTAGGGATTGGGATTGGGATTGGTCTATGTCTATGTCTATGGATTGGTCTTGGTCTAGGTCTATGTCTAGGTCTAGGTCTTGGTCTTTTTGGTCTAAACATTGGAGTGCCAATATATGATCCTTAAAGCAAATACTTATAGCAATAACAGATGCTTTGGATTTAATACTCCAAAATCAAATTGCTGGTCTAGGTCTTGGTCTGGGTCTAGGTCTATGTTTAGGTCTATGTCTTGGTCTTGGTCTTGGTCTTGGTCTTGGTCTATGTCTATGTCTTGGTCTAGGTCTATGTCTAGGTCTATGTCTAGGTCTTGGTCTTTTTGGTCTAAACATTGGAGTGCCAATATATGATCCTTAAAGCAAATACTTATAGCAACAACAAATGTTTTGGATTTAAATATCCAAAATCAAATTGCTGGTCTAGGTCTTGGTCTGGGTCTAGGTCTATGTTTAGGTCTATGTCTTGGTCTTGGTCTTGGTCTTGGTCTATGTCTTGGTCTAGGGATTGGTCTATGTCTAGGTCTTGGACTTATTCTTTGTCTAGGTGTGAGTGGTGGTCATCTCATTGGAGCAGTAGCATATGATCTTTAAAACAGCCGCTCATATTGATAATTATTGTTTTGGATTTAATAATTCAAAATCTCTGTGCTGGTCTAATTCTAAATATAATTCTAATTCTTGGTCTTGGCTTTTTCCTTGGTCTCAGCTTTGGGTTAGATTTAAATCTAGATCTTGGTCTAGGTCTAGGTCTAGGTATTAGTGGTCAACTCATTGGAGTAATAATCAATGATCCTTAAAACAAATAGCCATAGCAATAACAGATGCTTTGGATTTAATAATCCAAAATCAAATTGCTGGTCTTGGTCTGGGGCTTGGTCTTGTTCTAAACATTGGAGCAGCAATCAATGATAATCAATGAATTTCATGATTTCCTAACTAGATTTCCAAAGAATTGAGAAGTAGCATTATTCCAAGTATAATTTTTAAGCACATGCTCTCTGCAATTGTTATTTTGAATAAGATCATGACATTCTTTAACCGCAAAGCTCAAGTCAAAATTGGCACAACCTATTCGCTTGCCTCCTGCAACTATTTCACCAGCCCCTTTACAATCGTAACAAGCTACTGGTAGTCCACAAGACATTGCTTCGATGTTGACCAGTCCAAATGTATCAAATTTGCTTGGGAAAACAAAGATGTCATGGGAAGCTAATTCGACAGCCAACTCTTCACCATGCAAGAATCCGGTAAATCTTACATCAGGGTGATAAAAAATACAATTTTCAAGACTTATTCCATCTCCAATTATTGTCTTTTCATATCTGTTATCCAATTCTAGAAAATTTTTAATGCCTTTCTCTGGACTCACTCTACCACAATACACTAATTTCTTTCTTTGATTTCTTTCTTTTGGAATAGGCTTAAATAGCTCTGTGTCTACTCCCCTGCTCCATATTTTTATAGGTGCAGTAAATCCATAAGATTTAAGTATTAGTATATTTTGCTCAGTAGTAGCCATTACACATTCAGACTTATTATGAAACCATCTCAAATATTTCTTGGATAATCTTAGTCCAAATCCAAATGTTTTATAGAAGAAGTTTGGAATATCTGTGTGATAAGCTGTGGTGAATTTATAACCTTTTTTAATACAATATTTTCTAACAGCTAATCCAATTATTCCTTCTGTGCTGATGTGAACATAATCAGCCCATTCTATTTTATCTTTGATTGTTTTAGTTCTGACCCAGTATGGAGAAAATACATCTTTGGTGAATGGAACTTTGAAACACCAGTAATCAGATGGACAAATAACTTTTATAGTATGCCCCATCTCTTCTAATGTTTTTATTGTATTTTTTAATGTATTAACAACACCGTTCACTTGTGGCTCCCAAGCATCTGTAGCTATAAGTATATTCATATATCGTTCAAATGAACTGCTCCTTCCATTATGGTTAAATAAGAACAAGGTTTATCAGTCCAGCAACCGGAATTGCCGTACCATATACCTTCTACTAAAGTTGTTTCTTGGAAATGAGTATGACCGCAACAAACTATATCCGCTCCTTTATCTTTCGCATACTTCAACGCTTCTTTCTTTATTCTGTCACTATTTCTTAGGAATGTTTTACTGTTCTTTTTGGCATAGACAGCGAGAGAATGAGTTCTATCTATTTTCTGCATCAACCAATATATTCCATCAGCAAAATAAGTAAATATTGGATACTGTTGAATGAAACTGTCAAAACTATCTCCATGTAAACAAATTACTTTTTTATCGCCACTCTCAAAAACAAATTCTTGCGTAAATTCTAATCCTAAAAGATTGCTGACGAATTCATAATGCCCATCGTGATTGCCGTTAATCCAAACTACTTCTGTTTTTTTAGATAATTTTCTAAGGTCTTTTAAAATGTGCCAATGTGATTTTGGTAATTTGTTGAAATTTAAACAATCAAATAAATCTCCATTGACAATTAGCTTTTGAGTTTGTATTTTATCATCTTGTATCTTTTTCAAAAACTTGTCCAAAGCTTCCGCTTGGCAAACATCAGAGCCGAGGTGAATGTCAGATATGATGATCGCATCAAACATAATATATTTAATGCAAATTACTTCTGAAGTTTTGTTAAAATATAATTAAGATATAAAGAAGGTTTTGCGATGCTCTTTTTTGGCTGTTCTCTCCTGATGTGGAAATCGATGAACTAAAATGGCATCGGGATAGGGAAGATCGTTGGGTTATGCCTTTGGGTGACAATAATTGGCAATATTAAGAAGATAATCAGCTTCCTAGAACAATAAAAGAAAAGATATACATAAAATAAGGAACTTGTCATAGAGTAATCAAAGGAACAACAGATTTGAAAATATTGATAGAAAAAAAAGAATAGTGAACATTAAAAAACTACTTCAATAATTTTTTATTGAAGTAGTTTAATAGTGCGCTGATAATATCAGGAGTTGGTTCCAAAAGGCATGCTAGGTGTTTGTCCTGAGTCTGTAATAACATCACCTTGAATCCAATATGCATTTCCTAGACTAGTTGCTACTACATAACTACCTATTATTCCCCCGGTTCTATTATTTGTACCATATTCTATTTTATTATTTCCAGTAGATGCAGCAAAAGTTCTAACATCATTAGTAGCATCTTTGTGTAGAGTTAAGCTTCCGGTCATAGTATCGGTAAATGGATAACATTGGATGAAGAACTGATCGGGTCGAACAGTAGTGAGAAAGTGAAAAGTTTGTCCAATAGTAGTAGTGTTTAGTGCTGGTAGTGTAATGAATCCATTTATATTATCTAAGACAAACAATTTGCCATTATCTGATGCAGATATTTGGTGAACGGAAAGAGACACAACGGAATCTGTATAGGAGACAATAGCAGTTGGGTTGAAATTTCCGAGAGAAGGTAATCCAGCACTAATTGGCACCCATCCCCCACTAGATTTGAAGTAAAGAACATCTCCATTACGAGTTAAGCTTCCAGTATCGCCTTCCAATACAGGTAGTGCTCCTAAGTTTGGCAAATTCATAGTGGCATCTTTTCCGAATTTCCATTGATGTTCAGTAGTTAATCGATTTGTTCTAATATAAATATTGTCATTGTGATTAACATCAAGATGACGGTCATCATTGCCAATAATCAAGTCACCTTCATCTCCACTAGAGATGTGTATGTGTGGAGCATCATAAGCACTAGTGGGATATATTCTAATATATTGTCCATATCCTATTGCTTCAGAGGTATTATTTGGAACTAAAGTAATCTCTCCGTTTGGAGAAATGCTAGTTGCGCCTTGAGGAGTGGTATTGAATCCAATTTCTCCATTTTCTCCAACAATTTTTAAGTGATTAAAAGTTATATCTCCTAATACATTTACTGCTAGATTTTGTGGTTTTATATTATTTTGAATTCTTGGAAAAATCTTTTCTACTGAACCGGGTCCCGATCCTTCGCTTGATGTAGCTCCCATGATTATCTCCTTTTGGAAGAATATACAAATTATATATTATTGACTATTTATATTTCAGTTTGATTTGTTTAGAAAATTCAAGTGTAACTGTGGGTTTGAGATTGACAGGGACTTGAATGCTGCGCTAAAATTAAGAGATACCGTAAGTTTCAAACCCGTTAGTGAGAGAAATGTCTGATGTTGATTACCAACGGACATGACTGTGCGATATTTAGCTTAATATACTCTGGTAGCCATAACTGGAAGAACAACTGGTGCTTATGCGATACTAGAGCAATGACATCCAGATCAGCGTTGGTCTTTTCGCATAATTGGCAAATGAATATAAGTTGCAGCCAGAAGAACGATTCGTCTCTGTGGGGAATCTAAATTCTGCCGTATTGTTGGAGAATTTTTTTCATTTCATCTTTGTTTTCTGCATTATCAAGCAAATATTTAACATCATAAGCAGACAATTTTTTTATTTTTTCTGAACCTAATATTTTTGCCATTTCATTTTTGTCTTTTGCATAACGAAGCAAATAATAAGCATTATTATCAGTTAATTCTTTTTTATATTGAAGAATTAAGTTTGCTATTGCATCTTTGTTTATCATCTTTTACAAAAGCAATTTTCCGCTTATTAAATCCTTGCTCTTGATGGGTAACAACTTCCCACTCGCCATCTTCTAAGGAAAATAAAGTATTAAATTCAAAATCTGGATAAATTCTACTTTCCGCAATTTCTTTATTGACATGATGAAATCTTATATCTACTTCATCAGGTTTTGTAATTTTTGTACAGAATGATTCGTTTTGCCAAGAATTCACATCTTCTCTTGTCATCGAAAATCATCCTCATAGGCACAATAAATTATGTTCCTCTTAATTATATTCTGGTTTGACGAAAAAAGCAAAGACTTTCTATTGATATTTTTTTTGGTTAAAGTTAGGGTGGTTTTTCTTGGCTCAAGGATCATGTTTAGGTCACAGCCTCGTCCATCCTCTCGCTCTAGCATCTTCAGGGTCTTGTTTCCCAGCCCAATAACGATAGGTGTCCACAGGCACCTGCGCTATATCCTTGACTGCACCCCTCACAACCTTTTTCGTCTTTTCAAAACCACGGGTAAAATCACCAATATTCGCAATCTGCACCCTCAAATCATTAGGGAATTTCTCCACAGCATCTGACATCCTGTCGGGCTCGGAGGTTTCAGGGCTGTTAATCAAATCGGAATAAATCCTCTTAGCTAACCGGCGTTGCTCTTTAATACCCATTTCCACAAAATTGGAAACAATATAGTTGGCCTCTTCAAAATCAACTGGACGACTACTTTTTCTTATTTCACCATTCTTGATAGTTGACATAATAATGACAAGTTGACCTCTCGAATCTTCAAGTCCAGCATTGATTGAAATCCAAGGCGCTGAGACAAGAATGTTCCTGACTTCCGACCTAACAAGTTCGCTATAAGGCAAACTACCACCCATTACCAATATTTTTCCCGAGAAGCTTTTTATATTCTCAGTCTTCGCAACACGAACTCTTTCCCGCTCCTCTGCCTCCTCTTGACGAATCCGAGATTCCTCTTGCCCAATCCGATTCGACTCACGCTCCGCAGCTATGCGAGCATTCTCTCGACGCTCCCTCCTCTTGAATACACTATCATTATAATCTCTTTCTGTTTTACTAAATTTATTCATAATCAAATTCTTCTTCTCTTCCAAATCACTCAATGTCCTCCTGTCAGTCGCAAATCCAGTTCCACTATTGATCCTGTCGTAAATTCTTCCTATCGCCTTTTCCACTTTTACAAGCTCGATCTTAGCCGTCTGCATCTTGTATGCAGGCATCACATTTGCAACTAAATCCACCTCTCTCACTTTGTCCTTCGCCAAATACAAATAAGGAGAAACCATCAAAAATCCAGCACCACTAGGAGGATTAGGTCTTAAGAAACTTCTGTAGAAAAGATCGTAAGGTATTGCCATCCCCTCTTCAGCAGGACTAAATTTCAAACCATTTACCTTCTCAGTCTTAAATAATTTCTGCACACAAGACAATAATTTGTTGTAAACGGCAGTTGAACTAGTTCCAGATGTATTGGTAGTCCTAGTACCACGAGGACCTTCAAAATATACACTCCAAACATAGTCCACACCTTGTTCAAAACCCTTGGTCATCTTCACTTTGTATTCCTTGCCATCATGCTTGAAACTGCATAAAATCAAAGAACCTCGAACCTCGAAATCCAAATCTTCCGCAGATAATGTCATCGCCTCCATAAATTGCAAATAATCAGCAAAATTCATATCCACCCCCCCCATTAAACTCTCTACTAAACTATCTAGGCAAATTGCAACCCACTTTACATCGATATCAAACCATCTTAAAACCTATATGACACTCTTCACTAAAGGAAACTAACCCATGAATACCATAAAACTAATTCGCCCACCGGCTATCTAGGCAAATTGTAAACCACCTGCTGATTCATATATAATTTCATGAAAAACTTTATAGAATTCTTGGCACAAAGAGATCCCAATCTATTACAAGAATATATAGATTTAGCTAGCCTGTCAGAAAACTCTTGGTATAAATACATGATACCATTAATGCTAGGAGCACAAGCAAATGCTCAATCAGCAACTCCTACAGAAATAGGAGCACACGCAATTGATCAACCAAGAACTCCTACAGAACTTGTCCAAAAACAAAACTATAATCAAACGCAAAACTACAATAAAGGTTTTAAAGATATAACAAAAGCAAATACTGAAAAAGAAATCTATAGCCGAATGTTTCACCAAGGAACAACAATTGATGACCTAATCAAAAATACAAAAAGCAAAGGATTTGAACAAAAATCTAAAAAAGTTGACGATAAAATCAATGCTATGAAATTGCCACAAAATTTCAGAACCAATATCCCACTAACTCATATCGAAGATAACTACAAACCAGAAGAAATACTATTTAGAAAAATAGTAAATCCATATGAAACACTCAAATCAACTATACCAGATCCAGAAAAGTTTCAAAAAGATTACAATAATTTAAAAAGTAATCCAGATGATATAGGATTTGCTATGAATAAAGATAGATTAATGAATAACAAAGTTCTTTTAATCGTTGTTACAGATCAAGCTATGAAAAGATTCAATCCAAATGCAGAAGGATACGCCTCAAGACTATCAACAGCAGATGATCAAACTGATATTAACACAGTAGTTTTACCAAAAAGAGCAGTAAAAGAAATTAAAGATGGAAAAATTACACTAACCGATGAAGGAGAACAAACTCTCAGACATGAACTAAGACACACAACACAGGAAGGTAAACCCGGAGAAAGATCACAAAACTCCATGTCAACATACGATACAGGATGGTATAAGCATTACATGAATGATCCACTAGAAATCGGAGTAAGATTAGGAGAATTAAAAAACCATCTATCAACCAAAACTCTATTGCAATTGACCAGCCATAATCCAACTCATAATGATAATATAAAAGAAATTATCAAAGATGTTGGAGGAAATGAAAAAGAATTGCTCAAATTGTTTATGGGACTAAATCAATATAAAAATACTACAATAAAAAAAGAAAAAATCACAGGAATTGACGCACTTCAAAAATCATTTCTCAATTCCGGCAAGGTTACTGTGAACTCAAAGGACAATACAATAAAATATATAAAAGAAAAATTGGCAAAATCTAATGATGATATAGATAGTCTTTTTAAACATTATGAAAAACTATCAGATCAAGAAAAAGAAGCACTAATGAAAGAACTTCTTGATAATTATGACAATGTAGTAAAAAATGATACCAAAACATTTAACACCTAAATCAACAAAATATCATTGTTGATTTGAAATTACTTAAACAATAAGAGGAAAAGTATCCAAGAGGACAAAGGATTTTGACCGTAAGTCAAAAGGGCTGAGACCATTCGTGAGTTCGACTCTCACCTTTTCCATTAATTGCGCTCGTTGCTTAAAGGAGATTTAGTATGGAAGATCGTAATAATAAAAAATCTGAATCTTGTGCCGTTCTATGTCCCCTGAAAATGACCGAAAAAGCAATAGTTAGGGTTAAATCAATTATTTTAGAAGCAGATTACGATACTCCTGTTTATCTTAGAGTAAAAGTACAAGGAGGAGGTTGCAGCGGATTTCAAAACAAACTGGATCTAGACCCAAATTATAACGATAAACTTGATCATTTGTTTAATTTTGATGGCATTGGAGTAATTGTTGATAGAAGAAGTATGCTTTATCTAGAAGATGCTGAAGTTGATTTTCATGATGAATTTAATAAGAATGGATTCTCAGTAAATAATCCAGCAGCAAAAACCACTTGCGGTTGCGGAAGTAGCTACTCAGTTTGAATAATTAATATACTCTACACAACACACGCAGAATACTCTACACAACCCTGTGGAATACTCTACACAACCCTGTGGAATACTCTACACAACACACGCAGAATACTCTACACAAATCCTTTCACAAATCCTTTCACAAATACCCTTCACAATTTCAATACACACAATCATGATCAGATGTCATCAGAAAGGCCTTAAATTTCACTTATAAGAGGACTTCATAGAAAAATTGACTCTATACCTTGATTTTGTGAAGAAGCCGTAAAAGTGGCCAAATACACACAGGTAGCATGTGAACATATTTTTTCTGTGAAGCAATATCTGCAAAGCACCTAAAAGTCATATGTTTTTTTTGTGAAGGGTAAATTGGGAAGGCAAAGTGACTTGTGAAGTTAAAAATAATAGAGATACTGTGAATCTCCACAAGTCGCTATTAAATTACCCACAGAACACCACCCTCACCCACAAGGCTCCACATGTCAACACATGTCATAGGAAGGAGTTGGAGGTGCTTTGAATGATGGTAATGCTGTGGATCGCTGTGGAAAGAGCTTGTTTTAAGGAGAGTATGCACAAGGACTGGTTTTTGGAACTTGTGAAAGGGGCTTTTGGAGTGAATATAATGAAAAACACGGGTTTTGCATGTAGTGCTGAAAGGCTTGTGAGAAAGGGCTTAAAGGGGATTTGAGGGGGAGACCCGAAATTTTGACCTAAGAAGGGTCAAGCCAGCACCCCATTTTCTCCCCAATTACTCCACAATTCCCCCCTAAACAACTACATTTCCTCCAAACTAAGTCCTTATATACCAAGGACTTACGGCGACAAACCCTAATTGTCAACTCAAAATATCTCTAAAGAAAAAACTACCAATCAAGTCCATAATTTTCTCTCAATTTGCTATACCAGGAGGGGACAATTCAAGAATAAACTACAAAGTTGGTGTGGAAAGCAAATTTTAAGGACATTTTAGACTTATGTAGTAGTAAAATTGAATTTGTGAAGGGTTATTGAGAGTAAAATAGTGCATAATTAATTCCAAAGTGCCTCTAGAGGGGTGTGTAAGGGGTTGTGAATGGCCAAAAGGGTATTGGATTGTGAGTCAGAGTCTTCACAAAAGCCTTAAAAACAAGGGGAATTGCTGTGGAAGGGTTGCCAGAGCTTATCCAGAGGGAAGTCAGAGGGAAGTCAGAGGGAAGTCAGAGGGAATTGCCAGAGACTTGAGGTGCTGTGAGGATAAGAATAGCCTAATTGTACCTACAGATGGCGAATTTTTTAGGATAATTGTACCTACAGGACTTTTTTTGGGAAATTTCTGTGGTTAATTGTATTTTTGAAACGAAACTTCCTGTTGTCTTATGAAAGGGGGATTCTCTAATGCAAAGCCACTTTGTATTCTTTGGTTCCAAGGATTCTAAGTCCCGTCCTGAGCCTACAGACCTTGAGAAAAGGGCCAAGATTGACCGAAACAATCCAACAGCACCATTTTCCCGGTTCGTCGGGAATGATCGTGCTGTGAAGAAACTACAGGTAGCAGCATACAAGGCCTTGGGTCATCCTAACCATATGATGCGAGACTTGAGTTTCGCCATATATGGCCCCGCAAGCGCAGGCAAGACTACCCTTGCCCGCCTGTATGCCGAAACTGTGCAGTTGCCTTTCCTTGAGGTAAGTCCAAAATCACTCAAAACAGCCGATGATCTGTTCGATCAGATCAAAGTTGTCCTGAAGGATGCTGGCATTCCCCTAGTGGAAGGCAAGACAAATCACTATAAGCTACCTCCAATAGTGATTTTTATTGATGAAGTCCATGCTCTTGTGGACAGCGTGGTGCAAGGTCTGCTCAAAGCAACCGAGTACAACGATGCAATTCTAGCAACTGAGAGTGGTAAAGTCCTTGATTGCTATGCAGCAACATGGATGATCGCCACTACAGATGAGGGAAAGTTGTTCGATGCCTTCAGAACTAGATTCAGCCCTGTGCAGTTGAAATATCTTACAAAGGATGAATTGTCCAAGATCGTTCACAAGGCTCACCCAGATTTGACATCTGAGGTGTGCGGTATTGTGGCGCACTACAACTCAAGAGTTCCACGCAAGGCACTTGAGTTTGCCCGCTACATGAAGCTTGTGCGTGAGATGGACAAGTCTATTGATTGGAGCGAGATTGCACAGCAGGTGGCTGAGGACGAGGGTATTGACAAGTTTGGGATGTCAGAAGTCCACTTTAAGGTTCTGAAGTCCCTTGCTACCGGCCCCGTGGCCCAGAGTCGAATGACGACTGTTGTAGGTAGAAAAATAGATGAGGTTGAGAAGTTTATCATGCCTTGGCTGATGACCGAGACTGATGACCAACCAGCATTAGTTGGAGTTAGCCGTAGGGGTTATGTGCTGACTGATGCTGGGCGAGAACAACTCTCGCTCCGTGGGATTGATACAGCAATTGCTGCATAGTGATATCGGCTAGAAGCTTCAGTCATAGGCTTCTAGCCGATTTTTTCTGTTGGGATTTAGGGGAATTGTACCTACAGGATAAATGTCAAAAAACTCCTGAATTTAATTGTATTTTTGAAACGGAACTTCCGTATCACTTTGTCAGGTTTCAATTTAAAGAATTTAAAGGAGTTTGCAATGATCCCTTCTTTCAAAAAACTGTCAGAAAGTTTTGGCCCCCTGAAGGCGAAAATTGTGCGAAAGATAATGGAAAATTTCCATAATAGGGGCCGGTCGGGGTGTTACAAAACAATGGAGCAGATTGATGTTGTTCTGAATGGTCATGGAGTCGAATTCATCGATGCTGGGAAAGGCCGCAAAAGTCCCGCCATCACTTATGTGAACATGGGCGACACTTACGATTGTACGGTCATGTGGGTAAATGGAAGTTTTAGAGTAGGGTGTTGGGGCGATATTGTAGAGCAGGGCAACTACGCCTGATTCCAAAAAAATTCCTGAATTTAATTGTATTTTTCAGACGGAACTTCCGTATCACTTTGTAAGGGTCAAATAACGAAGGAGTTTGTAATGAGCAATCGAGCATTTATCGAATCTGTAACTGTAACAGACAATAAGACTAAAGAAGAAGGTTCTTTTATAAAGATTTATGACGATTATGGAACAGCTTATATCTCAGTAGAAAATGCTATAGATGATGATTTTGCTATTTTGAAAGCAGCAACTTCATCGTTTGATGAGGTCGCCAAGGGCATTCTTGACCATGTTAATGAAATGGAAAAAGGATTGCACATATGTGGAACATGGTACAACTGGGATGAAATTAAAGATATGTTCTAAAATTCCTGAATTTAATTGTATTTTTGAAACGGAACTTCCGTATCACTTTGTAAGGTTCAAATAAAGAAAAGGAAAAGATCATGACCATCACTTTGACCGGAAAAAATGCAATCGAGTATATCAAGGCTGTCATTCGGCCACGGATGGACGAAAACATCCCCGGTTTGATGATTTTCGGAAACGAGGTTGACGGGGATGGCGTGGAAAATGCCACCCTTGGGCATGCCATCGATGCTGCCGACGAGGACGGCAGCTTGGTTTCTTACGGCTTAACGGAAAAAACCACCAATGCGGAATTTTTCACGATGGCCGAAACCGCAGCAGGTTCTTTTAGACTCGAAAAAATCGAAAAAGGAATCGCTAGCGTGACTTGGGATGCTGATCAAATAGATTGGCAGGAAATTATTCCACCAATGTTCCGGGGTCATGAAGAAGAAATAAAAGGATTGGCGGAACAATGCTACCAAAAATGGATGAAAGAGGATGAAGGAGTCTGAGTTTATCGCTATTCACAAAGACTGACAGAGGAATAAACTCCTCTGTCAGTCTTTTTTTATTTGCATTCTTTAGGGGAATTGTACCTACAGGATAAATGTCAAAAAAATTCCTGAATTTAATTGTATTTTTGGAACGGAACTTCCGTATCACTTTGTCAGAAGCAATTTACTAAGGTTTAAACAATAGGAGTGCCCATGCTGGTTTCAAAAGATTATTACACCTGTGATGATGCTATGGTAGTAACCATAGAAGGAGTTTTTGAAGGCAAGGAAGCAGAATGGGATGGCTGCACTTCCCATACTGATAAGAGAATCGAATGGGAACAAGAGCCAGAAGATGGCTGGGTTTACAAAGATTTTAGTTTTCGAGCGAATTAGGAGCCTTGACGAATAAGGTTCAACCAACGAAAAGGAAAAGGAAAAGATCAATGAAAATTATCAGCAGTCATTTAACACGAGCATCTGCCCGTAATTCAGCAAAACGGGGCCAAAGGGTAATCAAGGCCGGGTTTTTCTCAAATGGATCATTCGGACTATTCAGTCCCGGCAATCATCATGGTGGTTTGGTTTTGATTCATGTTTGGCATGTTGTTTCAAACTAAGGTTCAATAAAAAGGAGTTATGAACATGAAAGATTACGCCGCCGTAGTGGTGGAAGTTATGGCCGGAGCTTCGGCTGGAGAGGGTTGGGATGCCAACCGCTCATTCTGGGCCGATGAAGATGGGGCATGGGATGGCCTACAGGTTGGGGAACATGTGATGGTGGATGGGGAGTTATATGTAAAATACGGGGAGTGGGAGGAATACTCCTGTGGGGTCGATTGTTGTGGTTGGGCCAATTTTGGCCTAGCTAAAGTCACTTTCAAGTGACTCAATCCACTTCTTGGGATTTCAAAAAGTTAAAAAGAGGAATTCGCAATGATCAAGGGATTGGCTTATACATGCGCTCCGATTCTTGGCCTTAAAGAAGCCAAGGATCGGAAGAAAGTGCTAGATGATTATCGAAAACTGGGACAGGAGGAGGCCGAGTTGCTCCTGACCCAGCGTCTTGATGATTTGGAATATATTGATCTTGGCAACAACGAGGGGTTGCCTGCCGATGATTGGATGATTGCTCAGATCGGCGGTGGTGACGGCAAGGTTGTCTTGCACCCTTATACATACAATGAGGAAAGTCCAATGATGGACGATTACCTAAAGCCTGAAAAAAGCTACACCACCCAAGGCGACCCCGTTTGGGTATGCAAAGGTTTTGCCTTGGAGATCCACGAGGCAGAACTAAGGCGCATTCACCCGTGGTTGAAAGCAATCAATATCATCAAATAGCAGGAGGGGGCTTCGGCCCCCTCTTTTTTTTTGGCAATTTTAGCTCCTTTCAATAATATTGATCCATAGATACATGCTGTACTTTCAACGATCCTCCTGCTTTGCCCGCACACAGTACCTCAGATGGAAAAAGTTGTTGCCAGTAGGGTGCAAATCCATGCCAAATTCCTGCAATCCGTAAAGTTTATACACATAGGTCTTGGCATCAGTTCGCTCCAGTTCTGCCTTGATTTGTTCAAGATTGCCAAACTTACTTGTCGTGCATTGAGCCGGTTGACCATCCTCATCCATGAATGTTGCTTCTTGGACAATACGAAACTTAGCGTCAATCAGCGACAACGGTAACTCTTGTTTGGACTGAATGGTTTTTTGAGCCGCCAGAAACGCTCTTTGCTCGATGTTTGTTGTTTCACTCATATTGCAACATCCTCTTTGGTTTCGCTAAAATTTTTAAACCTTATAAACTGTACTATACCAGCAAGTACAGCCTTCAACAATTTTTTATCCTGTAGGTACAATTTGTCTAAAACTTCTGAAAGTTTTCGAGATACTCTAAATTATTTCGTGTTAGATTGTAGATAATTGCAATAACGAAATTAGGAGTATGTCCATGAGAAATTTTAGTGAATGGCTAAGTGATTTTTCAGAAGTAAGTGATATTAAAATATGTGAATCCAGTTTAACCCGCATGATGTCCCTTCAGAATTCCCCTTGGTGCATCATTACAGCATACCGCAAGAAGAATTCTGACGGTACAGTTAGAAACAGAGATCAGAACATCGCTGCCAACAGGGTTCTTCGTGGAAAGTTGAACAGCATGAAGATGGGAGTACATCAGTTGATTGGGCATTGGCGTGAGTGTAAGGACAGCAATATTCCATACCCTCAATGTCCTGAAGAGATGAAAGTCGATGTAATTGAGCGGTCTTACTTTGTGGCGAAACCCCCAGAAGTGGAAATTGAAGATTTTGAAACGCTTATGCTTCAACTGTGCCGTGAATTTAACCAAGATGGAGTTTTGCTGAGTGATGGGCAATCCGTCAAGCTTGCCTATCCAAGCGGTGAAAAGGATGTAATTGGCAGCAGCAATATGGCATTGAACAAGGTTGCTCAGGCTTATAGTCAGCACATCATGAAGCAGAATGTTCCATTTGTGTTTGAAGGGTTTCAACAATTTCATGGGAATGCTGCACGGCAAGGTTCTTCCAAGAGCGGGCTAACCCTTCCACCCTTGGATGAGAACTTTGTTGTCCTTGCCGCAAAACAATTAAACTAGCATTTATAAATTCTTAAATCCTTAAACCAGCGGGAGTTATGACTCTCGTTGGTTTTTTTTTGGAATTTAATTGTATTTTTCAAACAAAACTTCCTGTAGCACTATAGGTTCCATTACTTTGGAGGAAGTTTCCATGAAATGTCAATGGTGCGTAAAGGCTCCCGCCGAAAAGGCCGCTGGCGAGTTGTCTGTTTGTAGCAATTGTTACAAGAACATTCAACAGTACCACAAATGTAATGTTTGTGGTTGTGAGATTGATGCAGACCTTGCGAGGTTTCGTCGCAAGCGTTTTGAAACTGGCACTTGCCTGAGCGCAAGTTGCTCCCGCAAGGAATTGATTGCGAGGGGCAGCGTTTGTTGCGAGCGGGCGAAGTTGCGTAACTGCTCCTGCGCTCGTAGTTTAGAGTGTGATCGGCATGGCATCCGTTGTACCGGAACCCACAACTAAGGAGTATTCAATGAACCTGCAAATTTCCAATCGAAAGTTAGCTGTTGCTCGTAAGTCTCAAATTTTGGCTTTGGCCAAGGCTGGCAAGCCTCGTCCCAACAGCAAGGATTCCGCCCTAGGAAAGGCATTGAGGAAATACATCACCAATGGCAGCACCAGCTATGATGGTGAATTCAAGAAAGAAGTTTTGCGGGTTGCCCCAGAGGGATGGTTCCGCAACGAGGCGGAAAAAAAGAAGGCGAAGCTGGTTAAGATGGCTAAGGCTGGAAAGCCTCGTCCAAGCTTTTCCACTTCTTTGGGTAAGGCATTGAAGTTTTACACTTCCCATTCCCATACCGCTTACTGTAAAGAAACCACCTTGGAGTTGTTATCAATAGCTCCACATTGGTTTCGACGGGCAGTAATTTGATGCAAGTCCTTTTATTGTAAGGACTTAAAAATTACAATAAATTACTGAATTTAATTGTATTTTTCAAACGAAACTTCCAGTATCACTTTGGAGAGACAGTTTTAACCAGTAAGGAGACTGCAATGTCTGACTACACATCTGCCCCAGCATGTCAACTCCTCGCAACGCATTGCTGCGTTTGCGGGCGACCCCTAGTTGACGCAATTAGCGTCAGCTTGGGTATCGGCCCTGAGTGCAGGGGCGGGGCCAATGGCGGGATCACTTCCGAGCAGCAGGAAGCTGCAAACAAAATCACCTTCCTTGCTGCAATTGCAGCGCAGGAGGGGAAGATTGAGGAGGTGCGGGGTCATGCCGATGCCTTGCGGGTGCTGGGACTCAGCGTTTTGGCAGAAAAGGTGGCCGAGAGGTTCACCAAAGCCGAAAGGCAGGCCAAAATCTCCATCGTTGAGGATGGCGATATCCTCAAGGTGGACACCCCTTTCCGCCGTGGCGATAAGGATGCCTTTATTGCGGCATGGAGGGGCATTCCCGGTCGCCGTTACAAGAACGGGGCCAACTTGATCCCCAAGTCTGAAAAGCAGGCCTTGTATGGCCTGCTCCAGCAGTTCTTCCCCGGCCAGTATGCTGTGGGGCCGAAGGGGGTTTTCCGAATTCCCAAGCCAGAAGTCGAGGCCTAAGCCTCACTCAGCCCCCTAGGCAACTAGGGGGCTTTTTTATTTGTGCAGGACATTTTTTTTAACATGGGAGGTCAATTATGGCTAAGAAATACAAGTTGATCTGCAAGCTGACCCGTCCTGTTGTAACGAACGAGGGCGATTTCATACCTGCTGGCACCCCTTGTGAGGTGCTGCGTTGGGATAAAACAGAAAACGGTAAGATCGAGGTCCGCACCAAGGCGTATATGTACGCTGACGATCTTGGCGAGGATCGTAATGGGCCTGTTCCCGTTGTAAACACGGGATTGATCATAGCGGTCGATCCGATTGACCTTGAGTACAAGGATTCTTTTTCAATCAATTCTGTGGAGTAACTGAGATGAAAATGAAAGTCGATGCTGACAAGGTTATTGATCTTTACCCCTTTCCGCCGTGGCGATAAGGATGCCTTCATTGCTGCGTGGAGAGGAATTCCCGGTCGCCGTTACAAGAACGGGGCCAACTTGATCCCTAGAACTGAGAAGCAGGCCTTGTATGGCCTGCTCCAGCAATTCTTCCCCGGCCAGTATGCTGTGGGGCCGAAAGGGGTTTTCCGAATTCCCAAGCCGGAATAAATTCCAAAATATTCCTGAATTTAATTGTATTTTTGAAACGGAACTTCCGTATCACTATGAAGGGAGCCACTAGAGAGCTACCTTCAAGGACACCTTGGAGCAACTGAGATGAAAATGAAAGTTGATGCCAGCAAGGTTATTGATCTTTTGGTTGCTGCCTACAGGGAGCGACTTGAGGACGATGGCGATCTTGTTGCCGATGAGTTGGGCGAAAACTGGCCCAACGAGATCGAGCGGGTCGAATATGATCCCGCAAAAGACGAAATCAAATTCATCCCATCTGAGGAAGGACTTGAAACCCTTCCCCAATCCTTTGTTCGCCAACTCAAGGAGATTTGATATGAAATTGCGAATTGGAAGTGCTTCCCCTTGGGGCAGAATTCACCATCTAAAGGAAGTTGCGGAGGGCATATTGAAGGCTTCAACGGCATCTCACGGGGGGATTAAGCTTTCCTCCGGCCGGAATCGTCAAATGCCCGCAGCATTCAAGGTTGCGGGAGGGTGGTACGAGGAGGATTGCGAGGCATCGAAGGTTATCGCAGTTTTTCATGAACACTTCGACCCAAAGGAGGTGGATTATGCGGTTGGAGGCCTCAAGAATTGGTATCCAGTTGAGTACGAACTGTGGTCCGGCAACAAAGTTGCCTTGGAGGAATCGCTTGTTCTTCAGGAGAAACGATTCCTTGAAGTAAACTATGACAAGTTTCTTGTGTGTGCTGCTTGGGGAGACTGGCGGACGAATGTTCCCAAGGGCATGGTTGGGGTGCAGGCCCGCCTGAATAATGCGACTGGAACTGATAAGTATTTCTTGGTGCCAGCCGAAGAGTACGCCAACAGGCAGCACCAGTTTGTGATCGACATAGATCGTCACAAAGAAATAGATTCTATCTGAAGATAGATTCTGCCAGAGATATGCCAGAGGGATGCAACAGCATCCCTCTTTTTTTTGTCCAGAATTTAGACTGATTGTACCTACAGGCCCCCTTGCGGGAAAGTAAGGAAAATATTTTAAAAAATTCTGCAATTTAATTGTATTTTTAAAACGGAACTTCCTGTAAAGCTTTGTCAGAAGTAATCTAAAGGAGTAACCCATGCGTCAAGCATTGTTTTTGCTGGCAGATGAGATCAGCAAGGCTGTTCTCAAGCAGTCTTACAAGAACATCCCTGACCAGATCAAGGCTGGGATGTTATTGCATGAGCAGAAACCATTTTACAACAAGAATGTGGGTCTGACCCACCTTGTTGTTGTGGCTATCCTGCACCAAATTTTTCATGAAAGGGGTGTAAAGTACAAATCTAGTGAGGTGCTGGAATTACCAGCAGTCAGGAACGCCTTGCTGGTAAAACATACCTTCAAGACTGCTGAAGGTAAACTGTTTTTTGCGGGCGGGATGTCTACCTTCACCCCTGACCCCATTGATGCACTTGCTGGAAACATATTGAATTTTTTCGTGGAGAATGGTTGCCATAACTGTGGTTATGGCACCATCAAGACCGAGGATGACTTGGTTTGTCCCGTCTGTCTTGATGGAGAAGTCCGCAAGAAAATGTTGGCAGTATATGGGTCTTCTTTTGCTGATGAATCTTGGCATATCCTGAGTGAAGCGATTGGTCCAGATTGTAGCGAGATGCTTCTGGATTTATCATCTTTCACTCACAAGTATCAAACAAGTAAGCACTTTCTGAAAGCGGTGACAGCTTTGATGTTCAAGGATGAGGATCACGATGTTGATCCTCAATCTGAGGGGCTGTTGGAAGAAGAGTTTGGCACTTTCATCAGCGCCGATCTTGAAAAGCTTCTTGACATTCCTTTCCCGATGGGGACCGCCAAGCAAATCCTCGAGCAGGTGGACGAGTCGTACGACGATGACTTGGGTTTTAAAGGCAACGACGAATAATTTTTCTAAACGCAAGAAAAGGAGTGCAACCATGAGTTCAAGTGAAGTTGTTGACAAAGTCGTCAAAAGGATGCAATGGCAAGAAGATCGGCAGATGATGTCGATTCTTGATGCAATCACGGAAGGAACCGTGAGAGGTATCAGAGAAAGCCTGAAGGTTACTGTTGAGGAACAGACCGCTGGAGCGGTTCAGGCATTTGTCTCTGACACTAGTGTGCGTCTCATTGATGTGGCAACTTCTTGGACTAACGAGCAGTCCAAGAAGTTGATTGTATTTCCTGTTGGCACACGCTATGTGCAGAGGGATGATAAGAGTACCAACATCGTCATTGAGGAAGCGCCTCGTTGCAGACGGGTCGCTTTCAATGACCGAAATGGTGATGTCAAGCATTATTATGTTTCCTTGCCATACATCCAGTATGTCATCACCTTTAGTAAACACGGGCGTGGTGAAAAGTTTCGGCAGATGAAAATCAGTTGTAGCAAGCAACCAATCGATTCATTGACATCGATTGTTTATGATCTTCCTTTGCCGAACATGGGTTATGGAAACCGCTTTGGTGTATGTACTGGAGGCAGTTCAAGTGGCATGGAATTGCCTGAAGGGAGCGATGCTTTCACCGAGAAGTGTGAAACGCTGATCACTAGTTTTTGGAGCAGCGAGTTCAACACCGATCTCAGTTCCAATTTGGTGAGCTTCTTTCAGAAGAATTTTGGCTACGATACTCTGGAGGGGCAGCACCCTATTCAGCGTATTCACAATTGCTTCAGCAATTGGGCAGAGGTTTCCAAGCAGCACCCAATGTGGTCTTTGGGTGCTGATGTGAAATTGCCACAGGAGGCAGGGTGGCAGCTTGGTAGGCTCATCGATAGCGACTTGACCAGTCGTGGCAGCAAGGCAGCGATGACTCGCAACCTGAAACAACAGGTTACCGAGGGGTTGTTTGCCTTGTCTACTAATGCTGTCGATGCCATGCGGACTCTTTCCATCGAGGAACAGGGTCAGCTTTTGGCCAACAAGCAGAAGTTGGCTGAGTGTTATCGTAGCAATCTTCATTCCGCCTATTCGGTTCTTGAAGCCGAGACTATGGCTGGCTTTGAGGAATTCAAGTTGAAGGAGTTGGAGAAGGTTCAACAGGATCGTCGCAAGGTCGATGAGATGGTGCGAAAGATCGCTGAGGACCGTCAGAAGTTTGATTTAGAGATGCTCAAGACCAAGATTGAGCTTTCTGCTGTCCACAAATTTTTGGAGGCTGAAAAGGTCAAGGTTGCGCTAATACAGGCGCAGGCAGAGGAGATCATTGCTCGTGGTGTTGTTGCTATTGAGCCTGTAGTCAAGCGTGGTCGTGGTCGGCCTCGCAAGGAAAAGCCTCCTGTTCCTCTGGGACCGGATGGCCAACCCATCAATCGGGGTCGTGGTCGGCCCCGCAAGACCCCGATTGTTCTTCGTCACGCATCACTTATGAGGAGCTAAGATGATTAATTTTCCCGTGTTCCTGAATATTCCCGGCACCAAGCTGCCTGAAACCGGAATCTACTATGTGGTTGCCAAGGACGGCATCTACATGAGGACAGACAGGAACTTTGGAAGTGCATTGGTCAAGGTTGAAGAAATTCCTCACCTTGCTGCTGCTCCCACTCAAGCAAGTTTCAACCTTCCCAAGATTCCAGCAACGATCATTGGGCAGGCATTGATGTTCTTCCGTGAAGTGTTCGTTGAGTACAAAACGGAGAGCTATTTGACCCTTCTGTATTCCAAGAAATTGGGTCAGTATCGTCTGTGGTGCCCCAAACAGGAAGTCAGCTACAGTTCTGTCAGCTATGACAGAACTGACAGCGTTCCTGTCGAGGAGCGGAATTACATGGGTAGCGATGGTCCCGGCTGGCAAAATGTGGGGACTATTCACTCCCATTGTGACTTCTCAGCTTTCCACAGCGGTACGGATGAGTTTGATGAATCCACCTTTGATGGAATTCACATCACCCTTGGCCATGTGAACCGCAATGATTTCAGCATTGTGGCTAGCATTGCCATCAACGACAACCGCTTCCCGAAGGCGATTGCCGATGTGTGTGATGGTGTGCCCAACACTTCTTCCGAAGTTGTTGAGGAAGAGGGAGATGGTCCATTCAAAGGTCAGATATTCAAGCGTCAAGAGTTGTACCACCGTCTTGCGCTGAACGACGAGCAGCAGGCATGGTTGGAAAACGAATTGGAGATAACCATCCGAAATGAATGGTTGCCCAAGGTCACTAGAAAGATCTCGAGACACCCCAAGGGAATTAGTCGCCTTGGACTGAGCGTGGAAGAGGTAGAGTGTGAGGAGTTCGAGTTCGATGGACTGGAGCAGGGCTTGTTCCCTGACTCCGGTCCAAGGATCGAAGATGGAATATATGTTGATGAAGATGAGATATCATTTGATCCTACTGAACGGCAACTCCGTAGTTTTGGATATCGTCGTGATGAACATGGTTTCAAGTATCGGCATGAAGGTGATTAGTTCGGAAAATATTTTTTGAGTTAATTGTATTTTTGAAACGAAACTTCCTGTAGTCCTTTGTGGAGGTGTTAATGGCAAACAACATCAAGGTGATTGGTGCTGGTGGCATAGGACTGTGCGTGTTGCCGGTCCTATGCCGGTTTTTAAACTTCGAGGACGAGACTTTTCCCGAACCTGTTCTCACCGTGGTTGACGGCGACCAGTACGAGGAGAATAATCGTGCTCGTCAAGAGTTCGAGGATTGTGGCCCCAAGTCAACCATCACGGTTGAGAGGTTGAGGGGTCAATTTCCTCGAATTGAGTTTAGAGACAAGTCCGAGTTCGTTGATGATGCGAATGTCGGATTGATTGTCCGTGAAGGAGATGTGGTTTTACTCTGTGTGGACAACCACAAGAGTAGGAAGATCGTGAGTGATCGTGCTTGTCAGTTGCGCAATGTCACCGTGATTAGTGGTGGTAATGACCGGACTGACGGCAATGTGCTCATCCACATTCGTCGTGGCGGGGTTGACTTGACCCCGCCATTGGCGAGTCACTACCATCCCGAGATCAGTAATCCTACTGATCTCCATCCTCATGAGCACAATCAGCCGGGGAGTTGTTCCCGGCTTGCTGAGGAAGTTCCTCAGTTGGTGATCATGAATAATCTAATCGCTGCAAAAATGCTTGCAGCTTTTTACACTCTCACCGATCCCGTGTTATATTCGGAACAGGTGGAAAAAAAACCGCATCGATATGCGGAGGTGCTGTGTGATCTCAGCACTTTGACTAGTGTAGTTCGTGACCGGCATGTAAAAAGAGGAGCATGAAAATGAGCGACCAAAATCAGAACCCCACCAATGGTTTTGCCAACAGCCCTGATGCCCAGAGTGTCGATGTTCTAGGTGTGTTGAGCGGGTTACAGGCAAGCAACTGCAAGGTTGTTCACGGTGCTGCCGAGGGCATCCACCCAGTTGCCCTAAATAGCGTGAGTGCTGTTCGTGGGACATTTTCGGTGGCATACAACATCCCCGCTGACGCTTTGTCCTTTGTGGATGGAGTTTCGGTTGCGGAAGATTACATCCTCCAGCCTAACGAAACGCTGGAGTTCATCAAGCAGGCGGGCGTGAAGGGTTAATCGCCCTTCGCCCGTTCTCTCTGCCCCCGCAAGGCCCACAAAGCCTTGCGGGGGTTTTTTATGTCGGGACCAAACTGCAAGCCTCAGAAAAATTCTAGAAAAAAATTGAATTTAATTGTATTTTTGAAACAGAACTTCCTTATCACTTTGTATAGAGTTAAACAAAAGGAGGTGAGCCATGACCAGTTCAGATCGCACTCCCAGCTACATTATCAAGGCTGTCCGTGCAGGGGCCAAAAAGGACAAAATTCTCGCCACCTATGCCGATGGGAGCACCGTGCTAGTGGTCAAGTCGGGAGGCAGCAAGTATGACCGGTTGGCAATTTACGGTCTATGTTCTAGGTGTCCTGAGTGGATTACAGGCACGGGCAAGAAAGGCTACTACTTCTGCCGCCTTGGGCCGAGCAGGAGCGTCAAGCTCCTTGATGGCGGGTTCAGTTGGAGTTACCCCAAGCCCGGTAAATTCGAGGGCTACCCGCTGGTCGGCTTGGTCACCATCGAAGATACCGCAGAATAGATACCGATGTACGCTAAACAAGGGAGCAACACCATGACCATTGCATTCAACTCTTTCGTGCGTCGTCAGACGGCAGAATCTCCTTTCTCTCACTTCTCTCGTTGGACTTTGTCCGATGAGAAGGTTTTAGAAATGGTCCAAGCCAACTTGGAAAAGGCCAAGAAGGGCTACAGGGACGGGGTGATTTTGGTCCCTGTGGCCCCTGAAGGGTTCTTCTCCAGCGTCATCCAGCTTCAAGCTGGTGACAAGCTGCATGGCGAGTTCAAAGCCCGCCGTGATGGGGAAGAGCCCCGCAAAACTCTCCACGCCAATGGGCAGAAGATCGCTGCCCAGAGTGTGGATGTTGTCCTCTACAGCAAAGAGGTGCTGGCTGAGGGCAAGGAAAACAGCACGGATGCTGATTGGGAAATAGTCAGCTTCAATGCTAGTCCAGAAGTTGGTGAGATGCCGATCCAACCTGACACATTAATCGCTAACCACTTCCAGTTAAGTGGTGGAACGGCGACGAACATGAGTGACTCCGAATTCGTGGAGGCTCTCAAACAGTCTGTCCTGTATTGGAAGGACAAGGCTTTGGTTGGTTGATTTCAACAAGGAGGAAATCTGATGCTTCACCGCATGGATAATGGTGACATTTTGAATGTCAGTCACATCGTTAGCATCACCTTGAGTGGCGACTTCACAGTAGTTGCCTTGGTCAACTCTCAAGAGTTTCATTACCGTGGCGACATTCGCAGCAAGTTGTTGATGGACTTCAACATCGTTCTAACCTCTCATGACAAAAGGAGTCAAATATGAAAATTGCACATGTGAGCTTCTCCAACTGGGGAGGCGTGGTGGAAGCCATGCTTATCCCCAAGGATGAGGAGGCAAGGGTCAAGTGGGTACGAATCCCCACAAAGCGGGTCAAGCACCCACACCGCAAGGCTCTGCGTTGGCTTGCGGCAAACCACCCACAGGCTAGCCATAGTTACCATGTGGAAACAGGTGCGTGTGGCCCCTGCGAGTACAACTGAGAAAAGGTGGAGATTTTTGTTGATTTATCGTCCCAGATCGTGTTAAGGTAAGTTTGTCGCAGGGTGTCTGGGGGGTTGTAACTAAACCCCTGTTGTAGTTGTGAGGTTTTTTCTTTTCCCTCTTACGATAAAAGCCTATAGGGATAAGCTCCTCCCTATCACCAGATATACATGGAAAAGCTTTTATACCAACTGAATCAGAACAGGAATCGGTTCTGATGCTACAACAACAGCCCCTGCAACCTTTTTTTCACCAAAAGTCAAAAAACTTTTGCGTGTAATTGTATTTAAGTCACAAAACTTCCGATTAGACATTAGGCAACCTGCACTTTGCAAGTTGCCTAATGTCTAATTTTAATCTTAAGGAGTTTCTCATGAATTGGATCAATGATGTTTTTTCCGTTCTAAGCGCACGAAATGCACCTATCAATAAGAAAGTCAAAAAGCCCGTGCCGACCAACAGTATCCTGACTCTGTATCCTTACAAGTCTTATGGCACTTGGGTGTTTGATGACGCTGCTACAGGACTTGTCCGAGAAGCTTTTGTTCAAGGCATCCCAGAAATTCTAGAGAAAGCTCTTGAAGATGCTGGCATACCTCTAGACGAGGCAGAAGATGGTTGCAGCCTAGTGTTCAGCAAAAATAAGTTCCCAGATGCTACTGTCGTGCTTACACGCCTTGAAGGTGACAAGTTTAACAAGAGCTATGAGGGTAACTGGTACGAATCTCAAGATGGACTGAAGGGGTGGTTGTGCCCCGCTCTGTTCTGTTACTTCCAAGAGGCCCCTGAGAAAATCTACTGCAAAGTAGGTTGCAAGCCCAAGAAAAAGTAATTAATTTAATTTTCAGAACCCACAGAAATGTTCTGTGGGTTCTTTTTTCACAGTTCAACCAAATAGGAGACGCAAATGAGCACAAGAGCCACTTACGAATTCAAAGACAAAAAAGCGCCAACCTTTTGTGTTTATATCCATCACGATGGGTATCCAGATGGTGCTGCTGCATACTTCTACAACACCCTCATCAACCCCAGCAAAGGAAACTTTGCAACGCAATTTATTCGGTGCAATGAAGGCGCAGAACTAACCAAGAATCACGCACAGCACGGCGATACGGAGTATCAATACACAATCAAAGGCAGCGGTCCAGAAGCGCATGTAAGTTGCTTTGACATTCGCCGTGATAATTTTTGTTGGATAGACGGCAGGGATTTGTGTCCCCTTTGGGAGTTCATCAACAAAAATAGCAAATTAATTGCTGATTTTAAGCCATTTAAGTTGGTGCAGTTGCAATACAACCAACAGTTCTTGAATGAAACTACGGCTCAAAATATGCTGAAATCACCCGTGCATCACCTAAAATGCTGGGAAGGCAGGCACGAAGGCTGTGCAAACTGGAACACTTGCGTCCAAGATGTTCGTGTCTTGGTGCAGGCTTTTCCAGAACTTTACTCGCCCGATTTCTCCAAATATGGAATCACCTTAGAACAAGTGGCCTAAAGTCCGGCAATTTTAGGTCATTTGCTAACCCAGATTGCGCAGCTTAACATATCTTGCTGCGTGGTCTGGGTTTTTTTGTAAAAATCAAATTTCTTTGACTTTAATTGTATTTTTGAAACAAAACTTCCTGTAGGACTTTGACGGTGTGAAAATTTTAAACACCCTGCCCGTATACAGGGTGTAACATCCCAACAAGGAGCTTTTCTATGTCAGCATACCTCATGATCCAGAATCCCGGTGTGGCACCTAGCGAGGCCTTCACATTACTTGGAGCCAGCACGAAGCGTGGCTCTGACAGTAATGCAACTATTGGAAAGTTTGGAACCGGCAACAAGCAGGGAGTTGCCGTCTGTTTGAGGAACAACCTCAATCCAATTGTATTTTGTGGGAATCTGAAGCTCGAGTTTGGCACTCGAGTGCAGAATGTCCACGATGGATTGAAGAACACGGCTTTCAACCGTGTGGTGGTCAAGTTTGGCGGTAAGGATGCAAATGGCAGCACCCGAACCAGCACAGAAGATTTGGGGTTTGTGCTGGAACACGGAGCAACCGATTGGGGAGGTGTCGATCTCGCCCTGCGTGAGTTCGTGTCAAATTCACTTGACAGGGCCTACGAAGAAGATCAACACGCTTGGAATGTGGAATACACTTCCAAGTTGACAACGGAGGAGAGGGCGCAGGCAGAAATTCCTTACACTCGTGAGCGGGAGGCGTTCCTGAAATCTCTGAGGGGATTTCAGAGCCAGCAGCAATGCTACCACGATGTCAAGGTGGAGATCGTGAACGAGGCTCAAGTCCGAGCCAAGGCCGGTCACACTCGAGTCTTTGTGCCACTCACCGAAGAGGTGCTCAAGTTCCACACCAACTTGGGCAAGTGGTTCTTGCACTTTAGCGAACCGCAACTTCTTAACGAGGCAATTCTGCCAAAGTCCAATCGGAACTTCAAGGACAAAGGCACCGCTGTCATTTATCGTCGTGGTGTGCGAGTCCGTGAGATCGAACAGCATTCAGCCAAGCCGAGCCTTTTCGATTACAACCTTGAGAATCTCAAGCTTGACGAGAGTCGCAAGGTTGACGATTGGTATGTCCAGCACGAAGCTGCAAGGGCTTTTGCCAATGCTTCCAAGATTCAGCTTGGTGTGTTTTGGCAGGCAATGGCCGATGCCCAGAGGGTTTGGGAGCAGGAGTTCAGCGAGTACGGTCTTGAGGGTTTAAATGACCAGCAGAAGGCCGTGTGGTGCGAGAGCTTTGAGTCCACTCTGGGTGCCAACGCCGTGATCTCCACCGACGAGGGTGGTGAGCAGGCAGCAAGGAAGGGCTTCAAGGTAGTCAAGGCACCTACAGCCATCGTCCAAGCTGCCAGAAAACGAGGTGTGCGTACTCCTGAGACTGTCTTGACGCAAGATGAGCGGGAAGGACGGCAGGTGTACGACAGCACCCCTGACGCTGAGGCAGCAGTTGACTTTGCGTGGGGTCTTGTCGAGAAGTATGGCTTGCAGAATGGTCGCAAGCGTCCCATCGTCAAGACCTTCCGACAGGCGATGGAGGGTGGAAGCCAGTTGCTCGGCTACTACCGTGACGGCACCGTCTTTATCAATCAAGACATTGCCGGTAACGGTGCCCTTGTGACTGGTTGGCACGGGCTCAACCAGCAACTGCTTGCTACTGCTCTGGAAGAGGTGGCCCATCACGCTACTGGAGCAGTTGACTTCACACGGGATTTCCAAGACTTGCTCTTGAATATCACCGTGTACGCTGCCAAGGAACTGCTGATTCGCTGACCTTGGCATGATCCCGCCGTGGGGAATGTTCGCCCCAAGTCACGGCAACTTGGGGCTGGAGGCAACTTTCAATATTTTCCGTGTAATAGTGATTACTGTGTTGCTAAAAATCAAATGGAGATGCCATTACCATGATGTACGATTTTCCTCCTGCCTATGTGGTTTACGAAGACCTTAGACAATTTGAGGTCAGCTTTACCATAAAGAAACCACGCACCATCCGCAGCAAACAGGTGGTGAGTGCTTCCAGTTCGCAGAATGCCCGTGATGTGATTTACGCACAGTATGGGAAGGATAGTGTGACCAATATGTCTGTTCGTGAATTGAAGAATAAGGAGAATGCCGATGAATGATAGCGAAAAAAGAGTAACTATATTTGCGCTAACATCGTTGAAAGATTCTTTATCATCCCGTATTATAGATTATATGATAGGTGATGGAATACCAGGAGTACATGAAAATGATATAAATGGTGTTGCCGATATTATATCTGGTGCTATTTTGGCAGTTGAAGGGTGCTATTTTGGCAGTTGAAGGGAAGGATATATAATATGCAAAGACCCCCAAGGTGTAGTGCCTTGGGGGTCTTTGTGTCTCTTTCGCAAAAAGCGGGTGAAGAGATTTGAACTCTCAACATTCTGCGTGGAAGGCAGACGCTCTACCGTTGAGCTACACCCGCATTATCGTTAGGTGGTTTGCCAGTTGGGTTGAACCAAAGCATCTTGGTTGGCGACATGCCACCTTGGACAGCATTTTCAAGTGCTGTTCTTTGTGGCATTTTGTTGTCGAGTGCTTCAGCAGCATCGTTGTTAATCTTCTTAATTACTTCGATGTCCCACATGAATAACCTCCTCTTCATTAAATTAGTATTTATGTAATTTTTTTTAACTTTAATTGTATTTTTGACACGAAACTTCCTGTAGTCCTTTGAAGGGAGGTTTTTCAATGATCAAAAACCATGAGATAGGCACGGTTGAAACTCTGAGTGGAAAAATGGTTGTTATTTCGCACGAAGAGTTCGTGCGATTATGCGATGATCACGGGTTGGATGTCAAGACAGTCTTGACTGAATATGACAATGTACCTCTGAACTTTGGCTATGACAGCGTGTTTGGAGTAGACGCTGTAAAAACGCTGAATAAGGATGGTAAAGTCTATTCGGCAGCGACTATTGGCATTCAGCCTTGTGAGTTTGTCAGAATGCTCTACGAGGGCGAGAAATCTTTTCAAGAGTTTCTCGCAGAGCAGCACAAAAACGAAGGGACGATAGTTCCCGGCAGCGCCATATGGCAGAAATCTGCCAAGGACTATCACAACTACATTCTAGGTGTAAGTGGCGAAAATCGCCCCAACACCGATCTTGACCTGTTTTTCGCAGGAGCCTGAGTTCGATTCACGACCATCCCGGCGTATACCGGGGTGGTCTGTTTGTTTAATCAAAAGGAGCATCCGATGAACCTGAAACAACACCAACTGATTTGGCGCAAGAACTTTCGTGGACCAGTACCCTACAAGCGGGGTGAAACCTGCTTTTCAACGGTACGCAGCAAAGTGGCTGAAGGAATTGAATTCTTCATCCTGAATATCCCCAAGGATCATCCAGAATTTGAAACTTTGAACGAAGAGTTCAAAGTCATCCACAAAAATGATTGGGACGGCGACTACTTGGTGCCTTGCCAGTTCGTCCAGTTTGCCGAAGTAGCGGTGACCTCGCAAGGAGGGGAAACAAGTGAGTGATAGCATTAAAAGGATCAATATCCTTATGGATGTTTTTCCTGAATACAAGGAAGACCCAAGCGTACTGATTGAAGACTTCAAATGTTGGGTGGAGAAAAATAGAGAGGAATTGATCGAAGAAAAAACCGAAAGCATGGTGGATTTGATTTCTTTGAGTGGACAACTTCAATCAGTATGTGGCGATGAAGTTGTTAGGGTAATGTTGGGGTAAAATAATTCCTAAATATTACAATTGTATTTTTTGAACATAAATTCCTGTAAGACTATGGAGGAACTAAAAATGAAGATACTTCAAGCGTTCGTCTATAGGAACCTACACCAAGCCGGTGTGTGTTATTCAGTAAAGGATCGCAGCACCGGCAAGGTGGCCATGCACTCCAACAACTTGGTGGTGAGCAGGGCCAACTTCATAGTCCAAAAAGGCGGACAAGCAAAAGTTCGTCAATTGGGTCGAAAACAAGTTCATGCAGGGGTTGTTGGCGATTTGGTGGTTGACCCCATCGAGTTGGCCAAAGTCCTGCCCGAACTCCAAAGTGCCCCCAAAGCACAATATAACCCCTACCAGAACGATACCTTCGTGTCTGAGTCTAACGAACCGCTGACCAAGGCAGACTATGTGCTGCTTACTAGCGAAAATGGCAAGTCGTCTGTCCGTTACATCACAAAGGAGTAGTTCGATGAGCACCACACTTGAAAAAGAACCAAAAGCCAATCCCGTAAGGGACAAGGTTGTTTTTAATGTACTCAAGGCCTTGGGAACACCTCCCGGTTACTATCAGACAAAAGCCAGCAATGTCTTCGAGAATCGATGGAGAGTCGATGTATGGGTCACCATTGCCCAATCGATTCTCGGCACCATTGCCCAGTCTGTAATCACAGACAGTTTCTTTGTGGTTGCCGATGAGAACGGGAAGGTAGTTTCGCCAATAATCACCAATAAGTATGGAGAAAATCGATGAACAACTACAGGCATCAGTTGTTATTTGATAACGGTTTTGGAATAAGTATAATTTGCCATAGCTCAAGCTATGGAAATGAAAGTTGCCTGTTTGAGGTTGCTTTGTTGAAGGAGGGTGGACTTGTTTATCACGAGAATTTTCGGGATGTGCGGGGTTTTTTAGATTTCCACGCCGTTGCCCGGACGGTTGATGAGGTCAAGGCTTATAAATCCGACCTCATCGTCCAGAATCATCCTTGTTTTTGAAGTCATTTACTAAGGAGGCGACAAGATGAGCGAACAATATAGAGGTTTTTACTTCATTCACAAAACTGAGGTGAAGGACCTCACGAAAGAACAACTTTGGGAGGAGGTCGAGGAGTACGACCGGAGGTGTGAGGTCGCAGCAAGGAACGGCGAGGGAATTAGCTCGAAGGAGGGGGTGAGGAACCGACTCTGCCGTGCAGAATTGTATCAGCGCACTTGGGGAAATATCCCCTTCGAGCAGGTTCAAAATTTCTTTGAGCCAATTTCTTAATTACAACCTAGGAATCAGAAATGAAAGTATCATTAGACAATGGCAATACATGGGTAGAAGTAGAAAATTTAAAGGTTATTCAAAATATTGAAGACCCAACTGATTACGAAGATGAACCTTCCGAAGTGGAGTTGCATTTCAATTTCACTTCAGAAGGAGTGGTTACTGATGTTTGGATAAACGATATTTGTCAGGGTACTTCAAGTGAAGTTTATTTGACTATCGGAGACAATTTGGTCAACCACTAGTTTTTTTGATTGTACAGCCTAATAATTAAACAATCCCGGTGCGGGGACAATAGCAATCCAAGGTCGCACCACCTTGGTAGTATGGAGACTATATGAGCAATCGAGTTGGACGACCCGACAAATTTGCACCAAAGCAAGTGAAACAATTGAAGCAGATCGTGTCAATATATGGTCTGCGCAAGGGCCGACAAGTTCTTAATCGACTTGGAATCCAAGTCAGCTTGCCGACTTTGAGCAAATACATCGGCAGCACTAGCTGTGGGAAACCTCTGGTTCTTAAGCGTGGTCGCCCAGTTAAAGTGGAGGCTTAATATGATCGAAGGAACTATAAACTATCCGCCCTACACTATTGCTTGGGCCAACACACAAGGGCGTATATTTCGCTCCTTTCCATTCCAAACTCCAGAAATGGCATTGGCTTGGGCAAAGGAAAAAGCAACAACCCACCTCAATATCCACAACCAACCGGTTTATATGATCACCCCTGATCACCAGTTCAAACCTGTCACCGCCCAACAGTTGGGGATTCCAAAACCAAGCAACGAACACGAGGACGATTGGAATGACGAAGATGAGGATGAGATGATGGAAACTGATATATAACTCTACCATCGAAAGGATTCGATATGGCCATATTTTCAGTCACATTCGGCATTGTCGTCATGATTGCAATCGTGGTCAATAACGCTTGCATGAAGGACGAAATATGAAACCACTCCTCGCTGCACTCTGTCTAGCCATGACAGGGTGCAGATGCTGCCAACACCACGAAAAACCCAAATACAAGCACAAGCTTGTTTCGGGACTTGAATCGGGCACCAAACTGTACCCCGAAGGGTTTGGGCCAAACCAATACACCAAAAACCACGCACCAAGCCCTTTTGAGTGCTTGGATATTAAAGGCAAACTAGAGTACATCATTGAGTGGTAGATAGTATTCTACCCTGTAGAGTATTCTACCCTGTAGAGTATTCTACAGCAAACCATATCTCCACTACACATCCCAACAAGGAGCCTCAAATGCTCAATATTCGCTCATATATTGATCCAGAAGTCCAAATGAGGGTGCTGCAATGTGAAGACAAATTCATCGCAGAAACGGCCCTAGCGCAGCAAACTCTGACAGGCTATCAAACCATCAATAGTGAGCCCCAAGACACGGCAGAACTGGCAAAAATCTACCTGAAAGCCAAGCTGGTGGCCCTCAAGGAGCGTGAGGAGAAGTTCATCGAAAATCCAGCCGAACTTATGGAACACTTGTGCTTCAGCCACGACTGGACTTTCAAATTCAGCGATGGCCATTCCCAATGGGAGGCTGGCGACCGCACTCGCAAATTTATGGAAATGATCGTAAGGGAAATCGGACAACCTGCCCGTGAAATCTGGAAAAAATACGCACCTAGTGAAATCTTCCGGTGCCACATCTAACACCATTTAACACTACAGGAACAATCACATGAGCATTCCCGTAGGTCAAGATGTTCACAACCAAAACCCATCACAGGAAAGGTGGTTGGACCCGTCCACTAAAATCGTCAAAGACTCTGAAATTGACTGGAGTTTAGTCGAATGTTGCGGTTAGATAACTGCAAGCTTCAGAAAAATTCCAGAAAATAATTAAATCAATTGTATTTTTGACACGAAACTTCCTGTACCGCTTTGTACAGTTCAACTCAACAAGGAGCATAAATCATGGGACTGGACAGCATATGGATTGGCGAAAACAACGAGCGGGCTTTTGTGAACGCCGAACTCAACCTCTGCGGAGGCATGTTTTCAGACAGCGGCAACTCAAGCTTCAGAGGCAAGGTATACGACCTCCTTGTTTCAACAGCAACAGGGCAAACCCTCTACTCAGAGGATATACCCAACAATCTAGTTGTGCAGATGGCCGAAAAACTGGAAAACTGCACAATTTCCTCTGCACAGGTCATTGATCCTAACATCGTGGCACAAGAGCTTGAAGACCTCAAGCTTATGTTCAAGCTCCATGCCGAGGCCGGTCACAAGCTGGTCGGCTGGTGGTAAGGGGCTTGCTTGCCATTAGACAACTGCAAACCTCAGAGAAATTCTAGAAAATAATTGAATTTAATTGAAATTAATTGTATTTTTGAAACGGAACTTCCGTATCACTTTGTAGAGAGTTAAACAAAAGGAGATTCAAATGACCCAGATCAAGAACCTGACACCTCACGCAATTGTTTTGGTTCAAGGGGAAACCCAAGTTACCATCCAGCCGAGTGGGACCGTTGCCCGTGTATCTACGGTTGCGGGGAGCAAGCTTGAAAGTTCCCTGCCTGTAGAATTGTGGTCAGCCAGCACTTTGGGGGAGGTTGTGGACCTGCCTTCTCCCGAAGAAGGTGTGATTTTGCTGGTGTCCAGCCTTGTGGCTGGTGCAGCGAAGAGGGAGGATGTTTACAGTCCCGGCACCGGCCCCAACGATGGGGCTGTGCGGAACGAAAAAGGCCATGTTGTGGGTGTCACCCGCCTCGTGCGAAGCACTTAATTAAGGGGGCGACTCATGGTCAAAGAAATCGCCACGCTGGTCCTGATGCTCTTCACGGGCACAGGACCAAGTCCTAGTCTACATTACCCAAGCGAATCTGGGTCAATCGCTAGTCTCTAATTACAGCCAGAGAGGGCCACAGCCTTCTCTGGCTTTTTTTGCAATTTTTAGGACACTTTACCCACCCCAAACAAAAGGAGATTCAAATGAACCAGATCAAGAACCTGACACCTCATGCGATAACTTTGGTGCAAGGAGACACCCAAGTCACCATCCCGCCAAGCGGGACCGTGGCCCGTGTATCTACTTTTCCCGGCAGCTTGCTCGAAAGCTCCCTGCCTGTCGAAGTGTGGTCCCCTATCACTTTTGGGGAAGTGGTGGATCTGCCTCCCCCCGAAGAAGGGGTAATTTTACTGGTGTCCCACCTTGTGGCTAGTGCAGCCAAGAGGGCGGATGTTTACAGTCCCGCTTTAGCGTTTGCCCACTCCCGCCCCAACGATGGGACTGTGCGGGGGGAAAAAGGAGAGGTCGTGGGTGTCACCCGCCTCGTGCGAAGTAGCCAACAGCAACAACCCAAGGAGAATGGAATGAATAAGCTAGAAAACAGAGTGTTTAAGTATTCCCTCATCCAAAGAGGAATTAGTCTCCCACTAACCTCAAGTGAGTGGGAGAATTTGAGGAGAAGCTATGAAAGTGAACACCCGTATAGGGTTGATACGAGTTCCAGAACTTGGGGCTCCGGGGATTATGAGGAGACAACCCTTATTAGTAACATTTTCATTGATACTATTGATGGGGTTGAGTTAATTGCGACTCTCAGGTGTTTTTCAAAGGAAAAAATAGAGGATAGGATAAATAGGCAAGAGGCAGGATTTTAATTACCAAAATATTCCTGAATTAATTGTATTTTTGAAACGAAACTTCCGTATCACTATGAAGGGAGCCACTAGAGAGCAACCTTCAGGGATACCAAAGGAACAACAAAGAAAATGAAAATGTTAGAAAAAACTGTGTCAGATACTGTGTCAGATACTGCTTATTGGGCAGTATCTGAGTATCGAGGATACAAGAGCGTTCAAGAAATTGCTGAGATTGCAGAGTCCTGTGTGGGCGATGAGGTCTACGGCAAAACCTTTTCAGAGGAAGAGGCAAAAAAAGCCGGGGATATGGCTTTTGAACTTGTGTTTGAAATACACCCAGATTGGTAAGTTGTTTTGTGTCCTCAGCTAGAGACTGACAGAGGAATAAACTCCTCTGTCAGTCTTTTTTTTTGCATTCTTTAGGCTAATTGTACCTACAGGATAAATGTCAAATAAATTACTGAATTTAATTGTATTTTTCAAACGAAAGTTCCGTATCACTATAGAAGGAAGCCACTAGAGAGCAACCTTCAGGGATACCTTGGAGATTCAGAAATGACCACCGCTACCCTTGAGATGATTCAAGACGGCCTGAGTGGGCAAAAGGTCAGCGGGTATCACTACGAGCCGGTCCAGCCCGCAAATTGGGCTGACCTGCCCCAAGAGGAATACGGGTACGAGGCAACGGCGATGTACGAGTTCCCAATCGCCGTGGGCTTCCACGATGATGGGTACGACCGCTGGACCGACGACGATGGCACCTCTCACGCCAGTTGGGATGACTTCCCCTCTGATGTCCTCACGGGGCTGTACAAAAGCCGCAAGGAAGCTGAGGAGGACTTGGCGTGGGACATCCACAACACAGGCGCAAAAAACCTGTGGCTCATCGAGGGGTATCGCATGAGCGGGTGGCAACTGCGTACCTATGGTGCGCCACCAAACTGGCGCAGCGTCCCACACCGCTTGGTGAAGTGATCCAAAGGGGGCTTCGGCCCCCTCTTTTTTTTGGCAATTTTTTGGGATGTAGGTACAATTTGTCTAAAACTTCTTTAGATAACTTGTAACTACAGGATAAATGTCAAAAATATTCCTGAATTAATTGTATTTTTGAAACGGAACTTCCGTATCACTATGAAGGGAGCCAACAGAGTGCAACCTTCAAACGGCTAAAAGGAAACAACAACGATGGCTAGTCAGAACAACCGTTTCGGTATCGGTGGCGTGATTAAGTGTCTGGCGTGTGGGAAGAAGACACGGCAGACCGGCGACAACGATGGCACGGAGTTGTGCCATCGCTGCTTCCACGAGTGCCTCATGGAGAACGCACACGGCGATGGACACCATGAAGGTGCCTCGCATCCGAAGTGCCACATCTGCAAGGCTGTGGCGTGATTAAAGAGGAATGCCAGATGGCATTCCTCTTTTTTTGTATTTTTTTTGTACTCTTTAGGCTAATTGTACCTACAGGATAAATGTCAAAAATATTCCTGAATTAATTGTATTTTTGAAACGGAACTTCCGTATAACTATGAAGGGAGCCAACAGAGAGCAACCTTCAGGTCACTCGCAGGAGCAACCACATGACCCACAACAACATTCCCGGCCTCGCTGAGTTCCGGGCAGGGGTGTCCGCTGCAATGCGGGCAAGCGAGAGCGGCTTGCAACTGCAAGCGGCAATCGCCCGCAAGGGTAACGACCTTGCGGCTCTGGAGAAATACCTCGCAACCGCCAACCAGAAAGGTTGGGTAAAGGCGGCAGCGTTCATCGAAAGAATCATGATGGCATGAACAATCGGGGCTTCAGAAGCGAAGAAGAATAAAGGAGACAACCCATGTATACTTTCAAGAAGGCCCAAGAGTTTCTCGGCAAGCGTCAGCAAAAGAAGCTGGCGCACAACACCACCATCCGTATCGAAGACGGTCTGATCAAGATCAAGTACCACGCCACCGACATCGTCACCATCACGCATGACGATGTCTACACCCTGAACAATGGTGGTTGGTCAACCCCAACCACCAAGACCCGCATAAACAAGTTCAGCCCTGCCCGAATCTACCAGCAGGACTTCTGCTGGTACATCAAGGCGGGCGACAAGTCCCTGCCTTTCAACAACGGCTCTAAAGTAGATGTCAATGGTATCATACTACCTTGACCCGCACCTACTGAGATTCTCCCAGCCCGCCACCCAGAAAGTGGCGGGCCTTTTTTTGTTTCATAAACAATACAGATAAAAGTAGTTTACTATTATTGTTTGTCTGGAAAATATATAAGATAAAAATAGTTTAAATATATTTTTACAAAAAAAATAATTAAACAATTAATAATGAAAAAGTTTTAGACTATGGGATACCCCCCTACCCCCCTACCCGCTATGACTGTCTTCCTTTTGATTCACTCCTTAGCCCTTTTTTGGCCACGGGGATTGTTGCAAATTTTCGTCCCCAACAATTTATGAATTATCCCATATGGGCTGGAAAGTCAATCGGGGTGGCATCCTAAAAAAATGCGCCGGGAGGTTTTTTGATTTTGGAGGGAGGGTTTTTGGGTGGTTTGGGAGGCGAAAAGAAGATTGTTTGTTCCTAGAGCAATAGGGGAAGCTCCTGAAGCAATAGGGGAAGCTCCTAGAGCAATAGGGGAAGCTCCTGAAGCAATAGGGGAAGCTCCTGAAGCAATAGGGGAAGCTCCTGAAGCAATGGGGGAAGCTCCTGAAGCAATGGGGGAAGCTCCTGAAGCAATGGGGGGAAGCTCCTGAAGCAATGGGGGGAAGCTCCTGAAGCAATAGGGGAAGCTCCTGAATCAATGGGGGAAGCTCATCACTTTGGCAGGAAGACTCTTTTCATATGATCTAAATCTGTTTCAAAAGGGTTTTTGCTTGATCCCGGTATGTCCTTGATAACCTTTTCGAGACCTCCCTTGGAATCGACATTACGGAAGAACTCCAAATCCTTATCTGCTCTGCTTGTGCTTGGATAAACCGATCTGGCATCTATATTTCCAAATTGGTCCTTGGAGCTCCTGTTATAAGTTGGATCGTATCCAGAAGTTGTTGGCCTTAGAGCATCAAATGCTTGTCCTATCAAATCATTAGCTTTTTCGCTGGAATCCATTAAGAATTTACCTGCTTTTTTGATTGGATCTGTCAATCCAAAAAGTTCTAAAGCTTTCTTTACCAGCCATATAGCTGCATCTGCTGAAGATTTGACAACTGCTTGGAAAGCTGGCCAAAGGTATTCGGTGCCTATCCATTTGAATAATGTTCCTATCTTGTCAGCAAGTGGTGCCAAGAAAGGGAAAAGAGACCTGATTGCGTCAAAGCGGAAACCAAGGTATATGATGGCAGCAACGAATGTGATCAATCCCACTTTCTTGATGATACTCCAGATCATGGAGAGTGGTCCGCTGGGTTTCTCGATTTTAGCCTCGTCTTCCTTTGTAATTTTGGCGTTTTTGGCTTGAGGAGACTTGGAGAGCATCTTCATGGCCAAACTTGGCAGGAAGAAGAATTCGTTTAATTTCTGGCATTCAATATCAACTATCATTCTTTCCTGAATGCTCATGCTGTTGTAGAGGTTATTGAGAACTTTTTCCTCCAAGTCTTTGGATTCTTGGATGGACAATCCAGATTTTTTCAGGATGGACCTTTCTATTTCTTTGCAGCGATATTGATCAAGATTTAGCATGGTTATATCCTTTTCTTTATATATCGGATGGAAATAAAAAAGGTTGCAATTTAAATTAATTGTTGTTAAAAAGTGAATTATGCAAGAGCCTCTTACTTTACATGAAGAAATTGTCAAGAAGTTGCGCAATCGTTCAGAGATTGCTTTCAAGGATTATTTCTGTGGTATGGTTAGGAATAGTGGTACAGAGTGCATCGATGGATATTTGATTTATTTCCCTGTTGGTGACAGATTTCTTTGCAAAGACGATGTGGACAATGTTCCGGGTAGTGGGGCTAGTGGTTTTGTGGGAGGTCACGCCGAAGAGTTTACGGTATTTCATGACTGTAGTGATGTGGCTATTGCTTACAAGAGGTGTCGAGAATCTTATAATAGAGCGGGCATGATCCATCCTAGGGGTTACTGTTGCAGAGTGGACTGGCATATCAACAAGGGTTTCAAGATATTAAATTTCAGCGCATTTGGGGTGGATAATGGGATGTGACATTAATGGATTGGATTTCAGCGCATTTGTGGTGGAAAAAGGATTGGATTTCAGCGCATTTGGGGTGGAAAATGGGATGTGACATTAATATTCATCTGGAATATGTGGACAGCAGGGGTTCCTTAGAATATTTTGCAGAGATCAATCTTTTAAGGAACTATGATATGTTTGGGATTATGGCTGGTGTGCGTGGTGGAGATTCCCTTTATGATCCCAAGGGATTGCCTTCTGATCCATCTCACAGGGTGATTGAGTGCTGTACCTATTATGTTGCGGTAAATCCTCTTGATGCATCTCCAGAATCATCTGAGACAGAAATGCTTGCCACGGCCCGTTATTTTGGGAGTGGAAGATTGTACAATCCAGACCTTCATAACTTTTCTTGGCTTAGTCTTAAAGAATACAAGAATGTGCTCAAGGCATATTCCAAGAAGTATGGCAAGCCCAATGTTACTTGGGAATCTATTCTCATATCCATGAAGTTTTTTAAGAAGAGAGGATTCAAGCCTCGTCTGGTTTTCTGGTTTGAAGGCTAGTAAAGAGTCCAATTCCTTATTTTTTCCATTTTTTCTATCTTATCATCTAATGTGATAGCATCCACAGCGTGGTGGAAAAGTATGGTTTTCCTGTATTCTTCTTGTTTCTCTCCAGCGTGAATCTGCCATTTTTGTGGAATCAATTCATAGTTAATCTTATGTTTTTCCTCACGGATGAGGGATTGGTCGAAAAACGGATATCTCGCAATCATTTCAGGCATTCTGCCATCATATTCCTCCAGAATCTCATTCCATCTCTTGTGGATCATCTCATAGAAAGCGATAACTATATCTGATTTAGATTTTTTATACATGAGGACACCGGCGTTGAGTAGAGGGGTGTCATTTTCGGAGTATTCGTGTGGGTAGTAGATATCACGATCTTGTTCTTCCATGAAGCGTATCAATTTTTTCCATTCTTGTAGTCGATTGGGGAAGAATTGAACATCGCAATCGCTCCAGAAGATATATCGGTGGTGGGAATTACCTGATTGGACTGTCTTGAATACTTTGAGCATGTTTTCGAGTTTCATTTTGATGCAGTAGTTGTAGGTGTCGGATTTGAATTTGATTTCGGGTTTATATCCACGGGGAATTTGGTAGCTGATGTGCATGATGTTCTGTTTTTGCACACCTGCCTCTTGGAGGCTTGTTTTCCAGCTTTGTGTGAGTGTTCTGTAGTTGTCTGCTGCGCTTGATCCGAAGATGACTGAGTCCATTAAGAGTGGAATTCTTTTGATTTTGAGGTCTTTTCTATTGCTGAAGTAGAGCATGGCGACTCTTTCGTAGATGTATGCAGCGGTTCTGGAGGGGTCATCGACTTTGATTTTGAAGTCGTACCCATGTTTCTTGTGCATTTCTTGGAAGGTTTTTCTGAAGTTATTGACGAAGTCGATAAAGACTGTTTTGTGGCAGACGAAGTTGTTTGCCCAGAGTGTATCGTCGTTGGTGAGTGGTATTCCCATGATATTGGATAGGTCTTTCATGTAGGGTTCTATTGTTTGGTGGTAGGAGTATGTCCATTTGAGCCAATGGTTTTTGAAAAAGTCATGTGTTGGTGCTGCTGCTAGGACTGTGTCGGGTTTTAGGAGGTTCTTGATGGATTCTAGGTTTTCTAGTCCTATTAAGTCGTGGTATTTATCGTTGAAGTTATGGGTGAGAGTTCCGATATATTCTGGACAATTGCTGAATGTTTCAGGGTCTTGGAGGTAGAACCTGTTTTCAGCTATGTCGTTGGTGTTTGGGACGGGTAGATTTAGCTTGGACAGGTCTGTTTTTTCTAGGAATTCTAAGTCTGGAATCTTTTTGAGTGAATCTTCGTTATGTCCCAAGATGAATATTTTCATAGGGTATAATTTTCGTCCTTGTATAGAAAGTCTAGGCAACCTGCGAGTTGCAATCCGGGTTTTCCTTGGAATTTTGGTGGTTTGGTGTTGAGATTTTCATGCCACCAGTCTGGGTTGAGGATGTGTTCCATATATCCTTTGAGGCAGGCTTCGTGGGTGAAGATGCCGGGGCTTTGGATGTGGTTCCAGAGGTTTTTGATGATGAACTGTGCTGTATCGTGAAGGTCCACATCGATGAATATGGTGTGGAATGGTTTGATGTTATTGGGGAGTGTTTTTTCGATTAGTCCAGAGATGATGATGCATTGTTTTTCTACTTTGAACCATTTGAGGTTTTCTTGAACTTTCTTTATGGAGCAAGAGTATTGGTTCTTGGTGAATTCTGCGATGGATTGGAGTTCTGGGTCGTAGGTTTCGTAGGAGGCTTCATGAGGAAGTCCTGTGAATGAGTCGAAGATATAGTATTTTTTTTCTGTGAGTTGTGCTACTTTTGCAAGTTTGGCGCTCATGCCACCCTCGAAGCAACCGAATTCCGCAATATCGCCGGGGATGTGGTGTGTTTTTAGGATATGGTGTGAGATGTAGAGAGCATCATAGACATAGTGGGCGCAGGGCAGGGTTTTTTGGACGGTGTGGAAATAGCCTGCTAGAGATGTCCTGATGTTTTTTTTATCTGGACCTTTTTCGGTTGCTAGGTTGATGAATTCATATTCTGTCATTTTGATCCCCGAGAGTTATAGATAGTTTATTCAGGGGGAAATATGAAAAAGATCGACATTAATTACATACGGTATTTGAGTGGTGTGATCAGCGAGGCTGCTTACATGGGGGATGGTTTAGCAGCGCCAGCGGAGAAGTTTAACCTGACGAATCCTATGGTTGGCGGGATGAAGGTTGATCCCAAGAAGATGCACATGGATTTCCACAATTGGCTTCAGGTGCAGGACAAGAACGACTATGATCTTGCGCAACTGTTTGATGGGTTAGCTCACACGAAGATCATGGAAAAGTTTCTGGGCGAGTACAAGGTTCCTGAGAATTGGGCTGGTGGGCAATTCAAGGCTACGAAGGGAATGGGGAAGCAGCAGTATATTTCGTGATTAATGTAGAAAAAAATTTATTAGCGTATACCGCTAGAGAGTGTTTGAGTTTGGATTCTTTGAGAAAATAAATATGGAAAAATCAGCATTAAATTTCCGTGAATTCATGCGTTTAGACGAGATCATGGACATTGCGTCTGCTGACACGAGTGGAATTGTTTTGCAGCGCAGCGGAAACAGTTACATATACGATTTTGAACATAATGGAGAGAGTTACAAGGTTGAAATGGAGAATTCGGACTATCCATATGAAGACATGAAGGAATTCAACCCAACTTATGTCATTGCTTTTGAAGGTCCGAATGACATGGATTTGACTGGTACTGCTGGAATGTCAGCGACTATTATTTATCGTGCCATGTTATTGGCAATCAAGAAGCTTTTAGAGACTACTGAGGTCAACTCTTTGGAATTTGCACCTGCTGCTCCAAGGATGTTGCCGATGTACGACATATTTTACAGAAAGTACCTGCTGCCCGACCCTCCTAGAGGGCAAGGTTTTGTGCGTGTGAGGCAGACCCTTTATGTCAGGAGTTCGCATCTTGATGACAAGATGAATCAAAAAGCAACTGGAGACCAAGAAGTTTTCCGGCAAAATATGGCAAGTGCAGATAAAAAGGTAAGGGCTAGAATTGATGATATGGATGACATCAGAAAGAAAAAGAGATTTATAGACAAGATTAACAATCCTGTAGATTCTGGGTTCTATTATTGGATAACTTTAAAAATCGGTACTCCTAATTTACAAGGTGATAAATCCAATCATCCTGTATTGATTGCTGTGAACCACAACAAGACAGACCGCTGGGCTTATGATGACAGCATCAGGCAACAAGGAATTTATTTGCGTGATAATAACGGGAAATTCATCGCAATCATGATTAATCGACCCATGAGTCTTGCTTGGATTAAGGACTTCGTGCGTCCTGCGACAGAAGAGGAAATTCGTAGTGTGAAAGCGATGCCAAGATCCTAGTTATTTCTTAAAAAGTAGCAGCGACCAGAAATCGCTGCTACTTTAATTTAATTTCAAATTAGGCAACAAACTTCATGGGACAAAGCTTGCAATCCATCTTCTTCATCTTGCCAAACTCCTCCATGTTGTCAGCAACCTTTTTGCCACAAGAGAGACACATCACGGCATCGCCATGAGGAACCCATCCTTTAGCGATCTGAGCTTTAATCTGGTCGTCTGTAATCGTGTCAGGCTTCGCCTTAGCGACAGTTGCCAACTCGTCACGAATCAATTCCTTGTGCTTTGTAAAAATTTCTTCAGCGTTCATTTTACCTCCATAGGGTGCTTTTTTATTGTTTAAGGGATATTATTAGAACAGCCTTTGGTTGCAGACTGTGATGGCGGGCACATAAGCGCCGTTTACAGCCGAGCAGATGCCCAGAGACTGTTGGATATTGGAGCATTGGTTATAGAAGAACTTAGTCTTGGCGCATGTGCAGGAGTTTGTGCCAATTTTGCAAACCTTTCCAACGCTTGTTCCGCAACCCTTGTTGGAGCAGCTTTTGATGACTTCTGGGCTTACGAAGCTCTTGACGAAAGAGTTGGCAATCAGCTTCATGTAGGTTTCGGTGACTTCGGCCTCATTTTCTTTGGCGAAGACTAGAACATACAGTTCTTTTCTACCGCTGAGTCCTGTCAGAACATGAGTATCGCCATAACCGTCATCATCAACAGGATCTGGAACATTTTGGGTGATTCCAGCTTCGATGCCGTCAACGATGATGAGTTGATTGACTGTGGGATCGCCACCTGCGGAGCTAGACTTGTAGAAAGCTGCGAATTCAAAGCCATTGACCTTAAATTCAAAGCTTCCTATCAAGCATTCTCCATTGCCATCCTGCTCGGTGCCGCCGTAGATGTTGAATTCATTAATTGTCATGTTGTTTGCTGCGAGGACAAACAGTCCGGGGAACATGTTGGTGAAGTAGCGACTGCCGTTACCGAAGTAGTCGTTGGCGTTTTTGATTCTACCATCGCTGGGCATATAGTAGTAGTTGTACTTGTCGCTAGCATAATCATAGTACATGTAGCCAACGCTCGAATCGTCACACACGATTACATTGCTGTGAGTAAAAGGAATGCAATTTTCTTCATCCAAGCTGCCGCCATTAATTGTTGCATAAGTTTGAGTATAGTTGGTGTTGAAGTACATTCCAGAATCCCAGACATTACAGCCGTCAGCTACACCGACACGGTAGAAATTGTAGCGTATGGGTTGACCAATCAGTCCACCGTTTGCGGTCAGTTTCATGCAACCATAAGAAATACTGTTGTTGCCGAAGTTGAAGTCGGTGGTGAGGACCTTACCACCATATTGGGTGAAGTATCCAGCCACAAAGACTGTGTCGTCAGACTTTACAGTCAGGGCCATAACACCGTCATTTGCTCCGATGTTTGATCCGAAGCTAACATCACGGCTTCCATCGCTATTCAGACGGACAAGTCTATTGCAGAGCTTTCCGTCCAGCGTGACGAAAAAACCACCGACAAGAATCTTGCCTGATGATTGCAGCGCAACTGCTTGTACTCCCGCCCACCAGTCGCCATCAAATCCAGTTGTACCAAGGTTAAATGTTGCATCAAAGGTTCCATCATCTTCAAGTCTGCAAAGGCCGTTATCGATATTTATAGTTTTGTAGGTACTCCATTCGCCACCAACAACTACTTTGCCGTCTTTTTGGATGGCGATACTGTAGACATCATTATCAAAGCCCGCTCCAACTGAGAAGCCGCCATCTTCTGTGCCGTTTGCATTTATTTTACAGATTCTGTTAGTAAAACTTCCACCAATAAAATACTCACCATCAGATGTTGGTGTGATGCACCATACACTATCGTAACCTACGGCATCTACATTGTCGGCAAAGCCTTCATCAAGAACTCCCAATCCATCTAATTTTGCAAGACCGGGGCTGCTATATCCATCAAACTCGGCAAACTCACCTCCGACGATCACGGAGTCATCTATATCAACCGTAAGGGCATGGACATAATCATCGAAGCCACCGTTGTCGAAATCTGTGTCATGGGTTCCATTTGTGGTCAGTCTAGCGATGTAATAAACAGATGTGGAATTAAGGTCTACAAAATTACCGCCAACGATTACTTTTCCCGAGGACTGTAGGGCTAGAGCATAGATGGTGCCGTAGAATTTTGCAGATGTGTTGAAAGTGGTATCTGCGGTTCCATCAGCGTTGAATCTTTTGACTACTGAGTAATTATCTTCTTCGCCGCCGTCGAAGAGACCTGAGTCACCAGCAACAAGGACCTTGCCATCGCTTTGAACTGTGATGCAGGTTGCGAATCCGATGTAGTCGAAATCAACTACAGTTCCCGGCATTTCAAAGTAATCGGGTTCATCTGTGAAATTGAAGCGACTGGACACTAAGCCTGCCACCTGCACACTTGAGGCGCTGGCTCCCAAGACAACTTGTTCTAACTGAGTCATGATTTTCTCCTTTACGGTTGTATTATTTATACAAACTAGATACAAAAAGATATTTATATGGCAATAATTTTTAAATGGCAGACTGAACTATTTATGATTCATGCTTTTTCATTTGACACAAAAATTTTTCATGTTAGTCTATCTCTCGAAGGATGTGCGAAATGAAAATCACCAAAAGCCAGAAATTTAACGCCGTGTTATTTATTGTTTGGGTTGTATTTGTTTTATTTCTGACTCACAAGATGCGTGGACTCATGGAAGAAAACACCAGATTGCAGATTATATACAGTAAATACAAATAAGGAAGCCATGAATTTCAGGGAATTTTTAGAAACTGAAGAGATGTTGGGTGAGTTTACAGACCCGAGGGCTGAGGACATCAGCCAGATTGAGTTTGAGCCTGTAGCACCTGAATTTAAAAAAACCAAAAATCCTATGTTTTCTTATAAGTTTGAATTTGGTGGTAACAAATTTTCGGTTATTTTTGAGGAAAGAAAGTTAGACTCCTACATGATGAAGCCATTTGAGATTGTAGGTTATGCCATTTCATTTTATGGACCCCAACAAACAAAATCCACAGGCATGGCTGGATCTAGTGCAGGAATGATTTATAAAAAATTGATGTTGGCAGTAAGAAAATGGCTTGAAACCCACAGGGTTGATTATCTATCTTTCCGTGGAGAGGAGTCCAAGATGGACCTTGTCTATGATTCTTTTTACACGAGGTTTTTGCAACAAGATTTCATCAGAACATCAGCTAACACCTACATGAAGAAGTCAGTTTTGCAGGAATTTTTGCAAAAGCATCCTAGTGCCAACCAGACGATTCAAAAGAACATTAAATATACTGAAAAAGAACAAGAGATTTATCTGGCAAGCGTGCGTGAGAAGGCTGCTAGGGATCGCAAACTTGCTAGAAAGCCGAAAGATGTAAGTTCATTCGGTCAAAAAGTGACTGGTTTGCTACCATCATTTGGTAGGGCAACACCTGAACCCGTTTAACTATATTAACCTATGCATTATCTCATCGTTGGCACAGGTTTTTATGGCAGCGTTATTGCCCGTCAACTTGCAGAGCAAGGTGACAAAGTCACGATCATAGACAAAAGAAACCACATCGGTGGCAACTGTTACACCGAAGTGATTGATGGCATACCGGTCCACAAGTATGGACCTCATGCTTTTCACACCAATTCTGAGCGTGTCTGGGAATTTTGCAACAAGTTTGTTGAATTCAATGGATTTCGCTTGCAGGTCAAAGTTGACTACAAGGGCAAGATATATTCTTTTCCTGTAAACATGATGACTTTGAGTCAACTTTACGGTATCACTCGTCCTTCAGAGGCGAAAAAGGCACTTGCTTCATCAAGAGTGAAGGTGAGGAATGTAAAAACATTTGAAGATCATTGTTTAAACACAATAGGGCGAGAGCTTTACGAGATTTTCTTTTATGGTTACACTCACAAGCAATGGAACATGCATCCTAATCTCTTGGGAGCATCGGTAGCCAAGCGTATTCCTGTGCGATTGGAGTACAATGATTATTATTTTACGGACAAGTATCAAGGAATTCCAATTGGAGGTTATACTCGGCTTTTTGAGAACATGCTTGATCATAAGAACATCAAGGTTTTGTTGGATGTTGATTTTTTTGAAAATCGTAAGGACTTTGAGCGCAAGTTCAAGAAAATAATTTACAGCGGAAAGATTGACGAGCTTTTGGAATACAAGCATGGAATGTTGGCTTACAGAAGTTTGAAATTTGATTTCAAAAAAGTTAGTGGTACTTATCAGGGCAATTCGATCATTAATTATACGGAATACAAAGTTCCTCATACTAGAATCGTGGAGCACAAATACTTTAGTGGGATTGAAAACGGTAAGTCTGTGATTTCTATTGAGTATCCAGATGATTACTCCTTGGGCAAGACACCGTTTTATCCTATTCCGGCAGAGGAGAATCAAAAGTTATATCAGAAGTACAGGGATGAGATTTTGGGGCAGGACAAGTATTTGATTGGTGGCAGGTTGGGTCGATACCAATATTTGAATATGGATCAAGTAATTGGGATGGCTTTGATTGATTTTGATTCAAAATTGGCTAAATAATGCATGATTACATTTCAAGAATATATGCAAATTGTCGAATTCACCGATCCATCACAAGCTGACATAAGTGATATTAATCTTATCAAGCAAGAATGGGGATATTATTACGATTGGATTTACAACAACAACAAATACAGCGTTGGTCTTGAAAAAATACAAGACCCCAACCCGTCTTGGCTAGGATTACCGGATGGAAGCGAGATTGAAGCGAATGGTTATATTGTGGAATTTGTGGGTCCCAAGGGAACAAGACCTACTGATTTATCTGGAGGTACAAGTCTTGTAATTTATAAGCAAATGATGTTGGTAATTAGAAAGCTTATTGAAACCGAACATGTTGATTACTTGGCTTTTTCGGGCCAGACTGGAAAGATGGATCGACTTTATGACAGGTTTGTAAAGACATTTCTTGGAGATCGATATACTTGGTATAATTATCAAATTTTGATGAATAATACATTCCTTGATCAGATAGCGCTTAAGCATCCTTCTAGTGCAAACTCGGTTGCAGAAAAGTTGTCACAAACAAAAAAAATAAGGCAACAAAATTTGATGTTTCAAAAACAACAAGACGACAAATCAAGAATCCAAAAAAGAACTAGTTTTGCCGTATAGAAGAAACCAACTATTTAGCAAATCTTTCAGCAGCTTTCATGCTTGCTGCTGTTTGAGCAGTACCTTGTTGAGCTTGTTTCAAATATCTGTCTATCTCTGGGTCAGGATTGCTCCAAACGCCACTTGTGTCTGGTGGTTTTGGTTCTGTAAATCTTTTCAGGCGTTCCCAATTAGGTGAATCTGGGACATCTTTACTTGCAAATTGCTTGATAAGATTTTTGATAGTATCTGGGTCTACCTCATCGCCTTTGGCTGCTCGAGCTTGAGCAAGTTTATATTGTAGTTTTTCATAGGGGCTCATGGCAGCGTATTTGGCTTCTGCATTATAACCCTCAATGTCTTTCAACAAATCATCAGTACCGCTTGGAGGTTGTGGAGCACGCATCCTAGCCCTAAAAGATTCCATGTCTTTGTTGATTAGCGTGGAACCACTATGCTTCATCTGGTCGGCAGTAGTTGTGTTGTCACCAAATTCACCACCGGATGCATTTCCACCCTCGAAGTCACCAGATCCTGCTTCAGGTTGAATCTGTTGTTGAACATGTGACAAATCGTTGCTGGTTGGTAGTAGACCTTTGATTTTGTCTCCGACTTCGTTGACTAAATCCTTGGAAATCTTGCCAACGATTCCACCAGTAGCTGCTGCCAGTCCGATGGTGAGGGCGATTTTGGTTATTTCACGGGGATTTTGCGTGATATAATTTTTTAACTCCTTCATTCTGCTGGCAACTGTCTTGTAAACATTCTTGACAAGCGAGGACACAGCGCCGCCTATGGCACCAATTCCATAGCCTGTTTTTTTAGCAAGATATTCACCCCAACCTTCTTTCTCTTCTTCGGTCATCAACCATTCACGGAAAGAGAATGATTCAGGCTGTAGTTCTGGTTTTTGCTTGCCAGCCACGGCATCAAAAGCCTTGTCAACTCCGTAGCCTACAACAGCAGAAAGTCCTTTGGTGTAATATTTTCTGGCAAAATACATGAGGGCAGACATGGGGATTGCTGCTGCTCCACCTGTGAGTCCCGCTGCTGTCAAGGTGATTGCCAGAATGGGGGAAATTCCTGTTTTATCTTGCATGAATTGTGCAAAATCTTTGCTTTTATTCAAAGCTTGTTTCGCAAGGTCGGCATATTTTGCGTATACTGCATCTTCTTTATCGGTTTGAGTGCTATAACCAGACTTTACTCCTCCTACAAAACTTTGATAGACGGACTCTTCAAATTTAAGAAAAGTCTCATCAGCAGGATGCATTTTTTCAAAAGAATAAGAAATCATAATAGTTATTTCTTTTTTCCCATGATCCAATTGTAGACTTCCTCGACATCATCACGGCTGGTGGAGATGTGATCGTTGGCCCAATCGTGGCCATCTGCAAGCATCTTGTCGATCTTGTGAGGGTCCATAGCCAAGAGTTTTTCGACTCTGTCTTTGATGTTTTTCAGGTTATTGAAAAACATGTAGTGTTTAATTTCGTCTTCGGCTTCTGCGTAGAGTTGTTGCTCATTAAGAACGCCGGAAAGAAACAGAAAATACTTGTGGTCCATGTTAAATCCTCACTATAATTATTATTTATGTATAAAAATTACATAAATTAAGATAAATAAAGAAAGTCTTGGAGAATAAAATATGAAATACGATATGAATTACATTCAGTTTTTGTCCGGGGTCATTTCCGAGGAGGAGTTCAGGGGTGAGCCTGTCAATGAACTTTTCGGCTTCGGCAAATCTGATGCTGTGGCTGAAACAGATCCCCTGACTACTCTTCAAATTACAAGTTTCTTGAAGGCAGAAGTTACAAAGCTTTCTAAGTTTGTGGAGCCAGATCAGATTGATAAACTGAATGCTCTCCATCATGACACAATGGCTTTGACAAAGGACATTGAGGATGTCATGGGTCGTATTAATGACCTCAAGTATCCTCGAAGGACTTATGCTTCAAGTGGCTCCAGCAGCAGATTGGGGGTGGGAAGGTTAAGCGCATCTCCCAGAGGACTTTCTGGATTTGGTGGCGTTTAATTTCAAAGATACTTAAAAAAGCCCCGGCAATTTTTGGCCGGGGCTTTTTTTTGAGCCATATATGTTCAAAAAAGCATCTTGTATTTCAAGGAGGAAATTATGTTGGAACTTATATTACCAGTTTTGCTGGCTACTATGTTAGTTGTTATATTTTTGGTGATTGTTGGTTATTTATTCTTAAAAAAAGACAAAACTCAAAACAATCACGATGATTACATAAGGATGTTGCGTTTTCAAAGCAAATATCAGAGGCATATTGAGAAGAAAAAAATGACGAGGAAAGATGATTCTGGGTTTTAAATCTTTTGTTGATACAAAATAATCATATCGACTAAATAAACATATTGTTATTGGAACTGGAGCGATGATTGCGGAAGTCTGTGCATTTGATGCTAGATAAACAATCAGATGTGAATAAAGAATATGAAGATTTTTTAAAAAAACGATCTTAATTAGGAGAAAATTATGATATCTTTTGAAGACTGGCGTTCTCTATCGCAATATCGACTTCAATTAGAAGGATCGTTTACTGCTTTGCTTGAGGCTATGGAAGACGAGCGTGAAACAACTGTTTTAAAAACACTCAAGTCATGGGCATCGAGTTTTTTGAATAAGGTAAAAGGATATACAACGAAAATTCCCGATGATAAAAGACTTGATATTGAAGTCGATAAGTTGTTGGGTCAACTGCGTGACAAGTTTTCTCAGTATTCCAAAGAAGACTACGACCAGAGCTTGATTGGAAATTTTGATTTCTTCAAGAACATAAAAGCACAACCTGTTGCAGAATCACTTGGATTTCTTGGCAACGCTTTTTTTAAAGGTGTTGTGATGGTTTTGAAATGGATGTTCATCAGTCTTGCAGACTTGGTAAATGCGAGTCTCAACATGCTCAGGCATTCCTTGACCGGAGAGGGCTTTTTAAAGATTTGTGTGTTTTGGGTTGCTCCAGCTATACTTATATCGCCAGTTATGGGATTGCAGGCGATTTATGGCATCAGCAATTGGTTCGGACTTGTTCCATTCATCGGATGGTTCGTGTGGCATGTGTTTGTTAAGCCTGCGCTTTTTAAATTAAGCGGTGCCAAGCGTGTTTCCTTAGGCAGGATGGACCCTGACGATGAGGATTCGACCACGGTACTTGGAGGTTGGACTAGACCTAAGATGGCCTAGTCCTCAATAAGATCTGCAATTATCTTGTTGGGTAGTTCTAGAACTATGTCTGCAAGTTTTTGCAGGTCTATTCGATTGTTGTATGGACTATCAAAATAGGATCTGTGTGCTGAGTTTGCAACCATTAATTCATTATCTTCTAACATGACTGCTCCAAAACAGGCATGAGCACAACTGATATTTTCATGTTCTGGTGGGATGTTCTCATCACCCATTTGGGACATGAGTTCATTTTGTATTTTTTCTGCCGTTTCTTTGTTTGTGTCAATTCCCCGAAGGTAACTGATAGCCCATTTTTTGAAGATGGGATTTTGAATGATTTGCAAACAGCAAAGAATGGCAAATGTTACTCTGTGGCTTCTTGTAATTGGTGGTTGTAGTGCGATTTTGGTTGTGGTGAGTTTGGTTGTCTCGAAATAGAATCCAATTTTTTTTGGATTTTCAGGAACTGCTTCCCATATTTTGGGTTTTTGAATTCCTTCATAGGCTGGATGCATAAATAAAGCAGTCGGGATGTGATCATAAACGGAAAAGGGAAAGTTGGGATTGGTTTCTTCGTGTGTGATATCGGTTCCCCACTCGACACCTCTTTCGGTCATGTCATTGCAATCAGTAACAAGGTAATACATGAGAATCATCCCTTCTGCTCTTGAAATAAGATGGTTTTGTGCAACTCTTTTTCTGTTTATTATAATAGTTTGTCTTGGTTTTAATGATAAAAAACATCCAGCACAGTACGAGATTGCTTTCAAAACTTTGACTAGACAACCCGATGATATCACTTGTGGTCCAGCAAGTACCGTGATGGTCCTGAGCCATTATGGGAAAAATATTTCTATTGATGAAGTCAAGAAAATAACAAAAACTGTGTGGTATAGCAGAAACGGCGTTGATTTCGGTATGACTGCGCCTCAGTTGATACGAGAAGCCTTGGATTATTTTGGTTTTTTTTCTAAGTTAAATTATGGTGGTCTGGATACTCTGAAGCATTTTGTGAGTTTGGGAAAACCTTGTATAGTTTTGATTCGCAGCGATGAGTACGCATGGCATTATGTTGTGGTCACGGGATTTAGTGATGGAAAAATAAAATTTGCGAATCCAACCCAAGGACAAATGGAAATTGTCTCTGAGGAGACTTTTGTAAGGGCTTGGAGATGGACTGGCGATTTATCTGGTCGTGACTGTGGTTGGTGGATAGCATTCTGGTTGAGAACTATGGAAATCTATCCAAACTCTTTCGTACATTTGGAATGATCTTGCAGAAATTTGTATATAAATAAGTAATATGAGGTGGTTATGAAATTGAAATATCTTCCCTTGGTGATGTTTTTGGCTTTAGGACTTATATGGTTGCTCAAGAGCAACAACAAATCTGAAGTGGGCGAGGGAATTACTGAACAAGACATGCCCTCCGTGGTTTTTCGTAATGTTTTAAGCAGCGCACCGGAACCTAGTGATGAACCTCGTTGGATGAAATGGCCCAGAATGCGTGAAGTAAGCGATCCTAAATATGGGGTCGTGCTCGGAGACTTGGAATCCCACATGCCGAAGGACCATGTTTATCGTGATGCCAACAAAATGACATGGGCGCACGAAACAACCCACGGAATCAACGCAAACATTCGTAACAGAACCTTCGACCAAGATGCTGTCAACGGATTTTATGTGCTTCAGGATCGTGCTATTTTGCTCAAGGAGCCCAAGACAACCATTCGTGATGTAGCTATCAAGATACCTGAAGTTTTACGGGGTCCTAGCTATAAACTTTATTTGGTTGAGCAAGCCGTAGCTTGGAATGACAGGCCTCTATACCTCATGGATGAGTGGATCAGTTATACTAATGGCTCTGAGGTTGGCAAGGAATTGAATGTTTATGGCTGGCACTACGAATTGCTGCAAGCTCACAACTTCAATGTTTATTGCACTTATTTGGCTATGGTCATCCAGCGTGATTTGAGTGATTATCAAGAGACAGAATTCAAGAAATTCCTAAAGTGGAACACCGAAAGGGTTTTCATGATTACACTTCCATCCGATAAAACAGTCATAGATAAGGGAATGCCAGATGTGAAGGTTGCAGCAGCCAGTAACGCCCACATTTGCCCTCATCAAAAATTGGAAGTTGGTGGGGAATTCGACATGAAAATTGTCGATGATTATTTGGAAGTGATTCGTAAATCGCCCCAAGCTGACAATTTCAGGAAATTTGCCAAGTCTTATTTTGGAGACGACTGGTGCAAAAAAGTTTATGGATTTTGAGAGGAATCATGAAATTTAAAGATTGGATTGTTAGTAAAGTTAAAAATGAAATGGCATCTTTCAGTTTACGGAAGGATCAGTTCACTATTCCTTGTCGTTTTTTGACCATGCGAAAACTTCCTTGCAAAGAAGAGGATGTTTACGCACTTGATATGAGATTCGAGGACCCCGAAGCTTATTCTTCTCCTTATAATCATTTGCACCAGCATTCTTTTTTTGCAGCCTTGGTTCCCGGCACGAAAAATTATCTTGTTTATCATGGTGGTGAGCATCCTGCTGATGTGATGCCTGAAGGTCTTGCTTTGAATGCTGGATATTTGCCTGTAGACAACAACGGAATAGACCGCAGTAACGGAGCTATGTCAAGCAAGGGTTATTACTTGGTTCCAAATGATTGGTTTGTTCACGCCTTGTTGATGAATAAAGACTATGAAGAAATCAAACCAGCTTTGGCAGACTTCACGGGTTTGAGAGCAGCACACTTGTCCTGAGTACGACTCATGAAGGTTTTATACATTTTGAACGAGTCATGTTTTTACATGCGACTTGCGTGGTTCAGTCTTACCACTCTGAGGAAATACAATCCCGACATACCTGTTGAAATACTTTTTATCTGCGACAACAAAAGAGAGAACCGCTTTCTGGGCAGGCTTGAAAAGCTTGATATGGGGATTCCTTGGTTCAATAAATCGATGTTTTTTGATGAATGCGAGCATCTGGGGGTAAAACTTAATATTGTTGAAAACATCGAAATGGGAGAGGAAGAAGGCTTTCATTCAGCACAAAGGAAAGAATTTGTAAGGGTTGATGGCGAACAAATACTTCTCCTAGATGCAGACACTTTTATTTTCGATGATATATCATGCATCTTTGATAATCTGAGATATTATGATATAATTATAGATCAAAACGAATGGAGTAATTTTGGCAACAGGTTCCCCTTCATGGGGAAATACCAAAGGCCATTTAATTCAGGAGTGGTTCTCTTCGGTAAAGGTTTTTTGCAAGAGTACGGAAAAAGAGTTTTTGACTTATGTCTTGAAATAAAACATGAAAGACACGCTGTTGGAAAGTGGCTTGGAGAATACGAATCAAACAAAGATATAGTAATTCCAAAATTAAGTAGGGAAGAGTTCGCATTGACGCTGTTTATTCTTGAAAATAAAATTAATTTTCGATTTTTCAATAGGAGTGAAGTGCAAACTGGAAGGTTGACTGGAAGAACACGAATATATCACACTATGACTCAATATTGGCCAGCAGCATGGCAAAAATTCTTTAAAAATGGCGTTTTTAAACCTCCTTTTTTTTATAGGCCAAAATCTTTCATAAAAATCAATAGACATCAATAGATATTTTCATGAAAAAGAAGAAAAAGATACCTATGCATCCCACCAAAACTTTGCACATGCAATTCCATGACAAAGTGGCACCGATGTCAGCTTGTGGCGAGAGTTTTATGGGATTTACGGAGTGGCTTCAAAAGAGAGATTTGAAGCATCCTGCGAAGCGTAGAAAGGGTTGAATGAAGAACTGAAAGATCATCAGTTTGATGATAAAAAAGCACCCACTTTGAAGGGGGTGCTTTTTTTATTTATACAAATTTTTTGTCAGCCAACCTCTGAGCTTTCTCAATTTTGCCATTTACCAAAGCTTTGGAGAACTTTTTTTTATGAACTAGTTCTCTGACAGCGTCTATCTCTTCGATTCCGATAGGACGGGAGAAGAAAATGCGGTGTTCTTCATTTTGATGTCCAATATAGCAGATGCTTTCTCCGCTTTCAGCATCGAGAATCTTGACAACATCTTTGCCAAGTCCTGATATTGCGTCTAATGCGTTTATCTCGACAATTTTTTTCTTTTCAATTGAATCTTTAGACTTCATGACAATTCCTTTAATGCTACTTCTTGGACAACTCCCGAGAGTTGGATCGATGGTATTGGTGTCCAAGACTGCAAATTATTGCTATCTTTGGGCTTACCGCCAGCGACTCTGTTAAGAGCTACCGTTATATGCTTGGGGCTTTTTTTGCTTGGCACATCGGTTTCTACTTCAACAGCGATTACTTTATCACTTTGACCCACTTTTGTCACTATCAACTTTGCATAATTTCCAAGTAGATCAGCGGCAGGTCCATCCACGGCTTTGCCAAGGTTGATAGTCATGTGGTGACAGATCATTTCCCATCCATCTGGAACCTGCGAAACAAAGTGGGAAATTAAATTAGATTGAGAAAGTTCGTCCAAAACAACTGCTGTATACATATCAAGCACTTTCAATAAAAGAGTATTTGACTTTGACCTCAATCAGCATCTCAGGCATACCGATATGTGTGCAAATTTTATGTTTTTTAGCTTCTTTGGCCGTCAAGAAAATGTCAGCGTGACTTTTTTCGTGAATTAATTTGTCAAAGTAGCCTTCCTTTTGACCGCAATTTCTGGCCATGATTTGGAAAATTAATTTATTGAGTCGGTCGCATTCCTTGGCATCGGCTTTGATTTCCTCGTTTTTACCAACCGTGTTGGTTGCTGCATCGTGAAGCATCAAAGTTGCAATTTCACTCATGAATCTCTTTTGGCCTGTGCTGAAGAGGATTGCTCCAGCGCTCATAGCTTTACCTGTACAGATGGTGTAAACCGGAAGGCTACACTTTTCAACATGGGATATCATATCGAGACAACCGTAAACGCTACCGCCGTATGAGTCGATTAAAATTGGCACGAAGGGCTGTCCTGTTTGCTGTGCATCTTCCATTTCCTTACGAAAATCTTTGACGGCAATTTCCGTGAATTGCTGAACCAAAACCACCACAGGGTTTTCAATCAATTCGCTATGTTTGGAACGAATGCGTGGATCAACGATTAATTTTTTAAACATTTCAGTTCTCTATAACGGAGAAATTCGAGTCTAACTGAATTCAGCATGTCAATGATGCCGATTCGGGTTTTATACTTAATTTCATCAGTTTCTTCAAGATTGGAATTTTTAATTTTTTGAATTATGTCAGAAAATTCTTTTAAATTACTTATGATTACTTTTGCATGGTCGTGTTCATCTGTGATAAAGATTACTCCTTTTTGATGACTAACTTTAATCATAAGTGTCCTTGTCGTGATGGAATATTTACGAGACTTGTTTCAATAATTTTTTTGAGGAAATAATGGAAAAGAACCACAAACATTTGGTGCTCAACGCATCAGTCAAAAGCCCCATCATCAGCGAGGAAGAATGCAAAAACTGGCTTATCAAACTCGTTGAAATAATTGATATGAACATTCTAATACCACCCGTAGCAAAATATTGCAACACGGCAGGCAACGAAGGAGTTACAGGGACCATAGTGATTGAAACAAGTCACAGCAGCATTCATGTGTGGCACAAGGAAGCTGCGCCTTACATCAGAATGGATGTGTATTCCTGCAAGGATTTTGATGTGCAGAAAGTGATTGATTTTGTTCGAGAAACTATGAATGTTGTAAGTGGTGGTTACATTCTTCTAGACAGAAATAATATTATTCCTGAATGGACCCATATTGGATCATTTTAACATTGTGCTCATAATCATCTTGGTTTCCATTTCATAGGAATTGCAGATTTCCCTGTGGGTTTCTGGATTTTGGATGAGCCAGTTCATCAATTCTCCCAAACCCACAAATGGCAAGGCTACTAGCACACTCGTACCCGGAATTGGACTTAAACATCCAACCAAAGCTGCTGCCATGATTACTTTTGACATGCTTTCTCCGTAACGATCCCGCAATAAAAGGTAATTTTCTTGAATTTTCTTTTTGAATGAATCCGTGATGGAAGTGATTTGAACTATTTTCACTTCTTGTTCAATCGCATTTTCCATAGTACATTTTTCTATGAGGTTGAAATCAAGTTTGTGATCAAGCATATCAAGACCTTTTCTTGAGAATGTTGGAAGCCAATTCTGACATGTAGTGTGCAGTAGGAGTCTGTATCAGTTTGCTTATTGTTTCAATTGGATCGCCAAAACAAATCCTTTTTGGCATGGGATAGGTGTACATCGACTTGTTGAAAACTGGTGGCATGCCATGATCATAGTCGATGAACGGGGTGATTTTACTGTCAATCATCGTTGATGATAGACCGTATGTGCCAAAAATATAAGCTTGATCGAAGACATCAGACAAATTCAAAGCCCATGCTAATTTGACAGTTTCTTTCCAAATTGTTCTTTTGTTAATCAACTGGCGCAAAATCAAGGTTTCGGCAACCTGCAAAACCCTGTTGAAAAATTCAAATGTGAATTCCTTGAAACACATGATTCCCCCCAAGGGGACCCAATTTTTTAAGTAATATTCTTTGTTGTTTGGCATCACTTCCCAAAAATCGCCCGCCATTTTTTCTGCGTTTTGGAATGTAAAAGTAGCGTCAGGAGCGAAGATGCAGGCTCTGAATTGATTTTCAGGAAATGGCTGAAAACCTTGTTGACTTATCAAGACATGAGGATCGATAATCGTAAATTCATTTTTGATCTTGTTATTTTGTATGCAATGAATTAAAGAATATAATTGATTTAGTTTTACAAATCCCCTTTTATGGCCGATATTATTGTGTAAAAATTTATTGTTGTGATTGTTGATGTTTACGGGGAAAAAATACCCCGGATCATCCGTTTCTGCCACGGATATAATAAGATTATTTGCTTCACCCTGAGCAATAAAACTCTCTATCATCAATTCATATTGCCATTGATAATAGGTTGTGTTTTCGCTGCTGACAAAATACTCCATGTTTTTATTGAGTAACAGCTATAAATATTTCCGCTTTTCCAAAGTGTTTTCAGGCGGCATGAATGTCATATGAAGCATACAAACAAGTAGTCGATATCCTAAAACAAAGATGCAAGCTTGCGTTTCCGGTAAGCATACGCAGAACCAGTCTTAAAAATCTCGATGGGGATTGTTGCCTAAAAAACAAAAAATTCTACATTAGAATAGACAGCAACCTCAGCGAAGCTTCTGCAATAGACACTATTTTGCATGAATTTGCCCATGCCCGTGCGTGGAATCATCTACACGACTCTCTCAACCCCCACGAATTTCAGGACCAAGTTCATGATGCCTCATGGGGAGTGGCATATAGCGAAGTTTATCAAATATACGAAAAGAATTTTTTAAAAAACTAGTGCTCGTGCGACACATTATTTGGAATATCATTAATGACTATTTTCTTAATATTAGGAAATTTCGTTTTAACCTCAGGAACAAATTCCTTAAATTTAAGTATTTGATCTGGTCTATCTTCGTGAATTTCAAGTGTTTTATAATTTGGGTTCAAGAGACCCATAATAAAATTGAATTTAATTTCAAAAGTGCTGCTGCCAACAGTTCCCGGTTGGCCAGTCAGGAAATATCCGTCCATTTTGAGGTCAGCATGATCAAGAATCTGCGTAATCCTGCGACGAAACTGGTTGGGACGACCCGTCATCAACACAACGGTAGCTTCAGAATCACTTAGATCATTCTTACAGCTTTCAACTGACTTGGTGATATACCATTCTGGTCCCGGCATTTCAGGAACCAAGGGAGGCGACAAAGTTTCTAGCCTGCCCCACCATCCACGATGAGGCCAAGGATATCCAGTTATATCTTTATATAAAACCTTACCAGTATCTGAGTCTGGGGAATGAAACAAAGTGCCATCGAAGTCGTAGATGATCAATCTAGACACATTAACTGCGCTCTCGTTCAGTCTATTCTGGCAATATTCCTTAAATCTTGATATTTTAGCCATTTTGCTTGCTTCTTAAGTCATTCCAGCGGTTGGTCATCAAAGTGCGCTTAATGGCATCAAATTCGCCACCTACTGGGGTTCTGCCCATGAACTTGAGATAAAGAGGGTTGATCTTCCTTTTGCCGTCATCTTCGCTTTGATAGGGAGAAAGATCACCGCTGTCAAAACTGAGGAAGGTATCCACATCGGGATTGTGGGCCTTTGCCATCTGCATCCAATCCTTGATCTTGGACCTAGTCAAACCGCTGTGGGTTTGAACCATATCATAAAACTGATCGGGATCAAACTTACCTTTCGACCATTGGAATAACTTAACCAAGTAAACCACATCGTTAGCTTCTTGTTTAGACCAACCGCCTTGCAATAGAATCTGACGAACATCGTCAGGATTGTTGTTGCGCATGGTCCAAGCAGCCGACATCCATCTGTCGTTCCTGAGTTCTTCCGGCAAGTCGTCTCCGCTAAATTCAATATTCGGGAAAATTAAATTCAACAAACCAGAATCTGAAGCTGTCTTCATATATTTTCTGGCATCAGTATCTGGATTTTCTAAACCCTTGACAAACTCTGTCTTGGCACAGCCCGAGGGCAATTTCCAGTCTTTGTGAGCTTTGACGACACTCATATACTTGTCTGGAAGTGAATTGCCTTTTCCAAAACGATTGAAGTGGTTTAGCAAGCGAAATGCCGTCATGGGATCTTCCTTCATGCGATCACCAAACTTCTCTCCAACAGCCTTGATCTCACCAGACTTCAAATGATTGGCACCGCCGAATGGATCAATCAGATCGCTGTTGGGACCATCTTCGTTGGTCAAGGGAATATACATGGAGTTGATGGTGAAGTCACGATTTGATGCATCTTCCTCGATGTTTGCTGCGCTCATGGCATCATCTGGTGTGAAGTTTTTGCTTTTGGGAGACTTAGAAAGTGTCGAAAGAATAAAGGGTTGGCCATTCACCTCAGCCGTAATCTCCATTTCCTTGCTTTTTTTGTCCCACTTGCTGGCATAGAAAACTTTGTTCTTATTGCCAGCAACAGGCAGGCTGGAATAATTCTTGATAGCTCCGTGGCTGGGTTTGACCTCTTTGAAACCATTTTGAGACAGAATCATTCTGATTTCGCTTGGTGTAGCATCTGTGACCAGATCATAGTTGTTGGGAGTTTTTCCCATGAGGTGGTCACGAACTGCACCTCCTGTCAAATACAGAGATTTCTTTTTGAGTTGAGGTTCAACTTCGCCTTTGTTTTTTTCAATCGTCGTGTAGCCAACAGTCACCTTGTTGGAATTTGTAAATGCCTTGACGACCTTGGCAAGATTGGCATGATTGGACTTATCAATCATGAATGGCGTGAATTCCTTATCGCCACCTTCCTTCTTTTGGAGCTTGATTTTTGCGGTAACGCCTGTGACTGGCTCCGCTTCTTTTTCTTCTCTAAATTTCAAATAATCTGAGAAATAATGTGCCATGTGACATCCCTAGCTGTAAGATTGTAAATTATTTAGCCGTTTATCCTGTATTTTTCAATCATTCGGAGGACTTTGTAAATTCAAGAAGTAAAGTATCGTGCCTCCTATTACCATCAAGGCAATTTTCCATAGACTATCGAAAATTCTGCCCCAAATACCATCGACAGCTTCTAATTTTTTTTGCATCACATCTAAACTATGTTTAATGTCCTTGATTTCATTATTAATAATGAGAATATCTTTGTCAATACTCTCGTTTTTTTCAGTATGATTTTCTAAAGACTTAACGATGGTTGTGATGCGTTCATCGTGCCTTGTCACTATGTCAGAAACATCTGAAGTTGTTTTCTTGGCTGGTGGCATAATTTTCCATTTCTATTAACCCGACCCTATATATTTAGTGATGAGTAATACAACAAAAATTGAAGAAAAAACAGAAGTTGTCATCATCGAAGAGTCCGAATCTTCGTTTGAGCAACGAGTTGATTCCATGCTGCCAAAAATGAATGTGAGCATCCCAGAGAACTCAGGGCCACCGGCAGATGCTTTGATCAGCGACCAGCATTATTTAACGGTGTTGGACGAGATCATGAACAACATCCGTGACGACCGCAAGCAGGTTGATGATTTTTTGTCAACTTTCGCAAATATGGTCATAAATGACGGCGATGCCACCACATCCAGCAAGGAGGCGATGGTCAATCTCGTGAAAACCAAGGTTGATCTTCAGGACAAGATGCTGAAGGCAGCGGACTTGATGACAAGGCTGAAATTGAAAAACACTTATGCTTATTCTGGACCACATTTGAACGCCCTTCAGCAAAACAACATAAATATTGGTACGGATAACACAACTTTCAATCGAAAAGAGCTTATTAGAGCCATCAATCAAGCGAAGAAGAAAAAGGATTAATTATGTCAAGGCACGCACTCGAAGAATGGCTGGTAGAAGCAAGTGGCGATGTTCCGGGCGGTCAATCTCCTATGGGACAGCCAGATTTCCCTCCTATGGGTGGTCCTCCTCCCGGCGACCCAAATGCCGCCAATCCTCCTGCTCCCAATATGGCTCCACCCGGTGCTGCACCCCAGCAGAATTCTCCAGATGCTGAGAAAAAAGCAGCAGAAATGCCCGATGTCAGCAAGGACCCCCAATCTCCCGACATGCCCGAAAAAGCATCCGATCAGGATTTTGAAACTTGGAAAAACGAATTTTTCAAAGAAAGCGTCAAGGGAGATGTCGGCAAGCTAATCGAAATGGTCCAGCAAATTAGGGATGCGGAATTGGAAGCCTATCCCCGCAAATTCGTGGAAGATAACCTTCAAATTTGCTTTCTGCGCCAAAATGCCAACATTGAAAAGGCAGGAAAGGCTATTCGCAACAACATCAAGCAGAATCTCGACCAGAATAATCCCTCTGTTTCCCTTGTGAACCACCTACTAAGCGCTCTTCAAGTGACTCCAGAATTGAACAATGTATTCATCAAGCTGAAAGGTCTTCTGGGAATGAAGGGCGACCTTCACCGCAAGTACATGGCGAGCCTTCTTGGAGCAGTACAGGTCGGTACTGGTGGCAACAACGAAGACATCATTTATAACGAGCGTGATTATTCAATTCGCATTTCGACCCGCTTCAATGATAAGTGGGGAAGAGTCGATATCGGTAAATGGAGCCTAAAAGAAGACGATCCCGAGCGTTATCTCACCGAGCCTGAGCAAAAGAGAATGGAAGAAGGCAGTCCTGAGGAGAAAGATGTTCTTCGACGCAGAGTGGTGATGGAGTCGATTGCCGAGGGTTTCAAGAAAAGAAGCTTTATGATTCATGTTGTAGGACAGGATGGTACTGTTGCCACACTTGGTTGGGATTTATCTGGTAGCTTGAAGAGTGCTTATACCTCAGGAAAGCTGGTTGTAAAAACAATTCAGAGTGATAATTCCGAAGCCATGATTGATGATGACGGCGAAATCATCCCTTACATGGACATCAAGATCAAATATGTGAAAGATGCCGATGGTGGCGTTGACGAAGATGGCAAGCCAGCCAAGGAAGATCATGATTTCATGGAGCGGATTGACGGAATGCTATTCCTGACCGCTCAATACAAAATTCTGAAGGAAGCTGCTTCAAGCTTCAGCGGTATTGTCCTGAAGGAAACGCCCTATACCGGCAATCCGAGCGACCTGAAGACCATCATGCGCTGTGTTCCAAGTGCTCCTGAGCTTTTAATGAGGAATTGCTGATATGCGACAATTTTTAGAATTCGTAGACCGCAAACAGCGTGAGACCAAACGACAATTGAAATTGGTCGAGAAGGCTTTGCGTAAAGGCAACTTCCATGTTTACTCCCATCTTGAAGATGATGATCCTTATCTTTTCGTGAGGAGCCCTTCAAAAAAGCTTAGCTTTGAAGGAATCCGTGTTTACACGATTGGAGATCAAGTTGCCTATCGTGTTCAAAAAATGGAAAAAACCGAGCCTTATGGCAAATCTTATTCCTTGAATATCGAAGACATGTTCAATGACTACATGGGAGAGGACATGGACGAGGAAGAGGCTGGGAAAAAGGTTGTTGAGAGCATGGTCTCTGAATTGAAGAAGTTTTTTAGCAAGAGCGAGGAAGCTGAAGAGGAAATGAGATCGAAGACCGGAGATGGAGTTGGTCTGATTGTTAAGACTGGCGGCAGCGATTACAGCAGTACGGTACTAAATAGGTTGTAAGGAGGACCATGAGCGAAGAGCAACAGAAGAGTGATTCAGAGCTTTTGGCTGTTATTTTGGCTATCTTTTTGCCTCCACTTGGAGTTTTTCTCAAGAGAGGTTTGGACGCACAGTTCGTTATCAACATTTTATTGACTTTGTTTGGATGGTTGCCGGGTATTATTCACGCACTTTATGTTATTCTGAAAAAGTAATAAGGCCGGTTGCAACAAACATAAAAAAGTCCCGTTTCGACGGGGCTTTTTTGTTTTATGGTCCTGTAGATAAGGTATGGCAGTACCATTTGTCGATGCTGTGATTCCCGGCGGTCTTCTCAATACCACGAGTACGAGTTCTGCGATCAATCGTGGAAGTTTAGTTACATTCAATTATCTTTTTCATAAACCGGGACACGATCCTGCTCCGATGGTTTTAATCACAGACATTTGGCCACAGTATATTCGTGGGATTAATTTACACTATTTAACTTTTCCTGTGATTAAAAAACTTGCTTTTCCTTCACCGGGGAGAAGCGTGTGTGACAGCCCAATTTTTACCTATCAATATATAAAAGGCAACAACTATATAGTTTCATCTTTCCGTCAGTATAAACGCAACGGAATCGAGCGTCTGAAGAAGCTGGATTGTGCGTTTATAGTGAATGCTCTCGCCGTATCTCGGTCATTTGACCCCAACGAGATAGAAGCGATTCGCAAGTCTGTGCGAGAGCAAATTCGTCGCATGGTTAACCAACCAGCAGCACCCACAGGCGAAATGACATTTGGACAGGCTCCACCAACAACATAATTGTCGATAGGAGTCCTAAATATGTCAACTAATTTCTCATATAAAAATAAGTCGAAATCATAGGATATCATGGCAGACAATGTAGGTCGTAGCATAGACGCACTAAATTTGACAATAGGTCAATTAAAAGACTTGTTAAATACGAAGTGTAGCACTCCCACGCCTATGGGTGGAGGCAGTTCTGGAAGTTTAGGAGAATTAGCTCAAGTTCTAGAGAAATTTACCAAAGATTTTAAAAAGGAAATGGAAGATCAAACCAAACATCTAAAAGATGTCTTGGGCGCAAAATCAAGCGTAGATGGTAAAAGGGCCGCAAATAAGAAAACAAAACCAGTTGCTGACAATGCTGACTCTCTCGGATCAGATGATTACTTGGATGATGTTAGTGACAATTACAAATTCATGAATGCACTCGAGTCATCTTTACAAAAGAACAAATTAAAGTTTGATAGGCAGTATTTGGCCACAGCGACCCAAAATATACGCACAAGACATACTGAACTCAGCCATTTAGACGAAAAAGCATTCTTGGCAAAATTAGAAAGTGAAACCTACTATAAAAAAGCTCTTGCAGATGAAACCTTAGCTCTGAAACAAAATATTAGTGCTGCACGCCAGCTTCGTGATCAGTTTAGCGAAATTCAAAGTATGTTGGGTTCCTTTGAGCAAAGTCTTGGACTCAAGACCACAGAGACTTTGTTTGGTGGAATAGTTGAACAAGAAATGAAGTTCACTCAGGAAATTCGTGCCACAGCATACGAGACAGCAGGTGCTACCAAGGAAGCTCGTGGACTTCAAAGAGCATTCGAGGATATTGGCAAGTCTGTAGCACAGACTGGTGTCAACAGAACTGAATTCCAAAAATCTTATCAGCAAGCTCTGCGAAGCGGTGTCAAAGACCTTAAGCAGGCAGGCAATCTCACCACAGCGCAACTGAATACCGAAAAACAGTTGGGGATGGAAGCAGGTTCTTTGCAAGACACATTCCAAGATTTGGCGATGTCTGGTCGCATGAATTCTGGACAGATAGCCGACATGGGTCGTGGCATGAGAGATGTAGCCAAAGCTACAGGCTTAACAGGCGAAGCTCTTAGAGGGGCTATCGACAGCAGTAAAGAGTTAATTCGTGATTTAAGAAACGCATCACAGTTGACGGCAGCTTCTGCCAAGAATGTCATCGAAATTTCGGCAAATGCCAAAAAACTTGGAGTTGAATCAGAGGTCAATAATTTGATGAAAGGTTTGGTTTCATCGAATAATCTTATCCTTGATGCCTCGAACGAAACAAGAACATTGATTCTTCAAGCTGCCAGCAAAGTAGGCAGAGTTGAAGATGCTATGAATGGCACAATAACAAGATCAAAGGAAGGCATCAAAGACTTGGCCAAGGGTATGGAGAAAATCCTTAAAGATTTTGGAGTCAATGGTGTTGAAGAAATCGACAATCTTTCAGACACAGCAAAAAGAGATTTAAATCTTAGAATCAAAGCTGTTTATGGTATGGAGCTTGGACAATTTAGATCAACTCTTGAAAGTATGAAGGAAAGCGGTAAGGGTCTGGGAGACAGACTGGAAGACATCAATAAAAAACTGCAACAAAATGCAACAACTGAAGAAAAAAAGGTATTGATGGAGCAGCAACGCCAGTTGAAAACATCCAAGCAATTAGAGGTTTTGACTGCGTTAGATGAAGCTGCCAAGGGTGCTAAGGACATGGGTCAAGCCCTGTCTAAATTTGGAGATCGCAAAAAAGACTTTGAAAAAGACATGCAAGCCTTGGGCACTTCTTGGACAAGCGAAACCCAAGTTGCTAGAGATGCGATCAAGGGATCTTTGGAAAGCGTTAATGAAGGTCTCAAGAAAGCTGGCAAGGAAGAGATCAAGATCAGCAGCGACGAAATTGAAAAAGCCATCAAAGACCCGACTGCTCTGCGTGAATTGACTGCCAAGATCACAAAGGGTGAACAACAGTTGGCAACAGCGCAAAAAGCACAACTTGATCCTGTCACAGAAACAAATCAGAAGCTGACTGAGATTAATGACACTTTGAGAAATATGTCTCAAAATGTTATCTCTAAACTGTTCAATAGTTTCTTGGGCAAAATAATCATGATAGGAGGTGTTCTTTCTGGTATCGGAGCGGCAGTTATAGGTCTTGGAGTGACTGGAAAAAATGCTTATGACACGCTCGGTAAGTTAATAAAGGGTGGGCAAGATTTATACGGAGGCAAGCAAGAAAGCTTCGTAAGTAATATCAAAAAGTATTTTGGAATAGGTGGCAAGAAGAATGCTACTCCTGAAGGTGGAGCGTCTTCTCCAACGGAGGCAGCAGCAGCAGCGGCAGCAGCGGCAGCAGCAACAGCGCCTAAGGAAACAGCACCTAAGTCAGCAGAAGCGGTCACCAAGGCTACGACAGAGGGAAAGGGAGGAAGATATGTAAAAATTCTGGAAGAGTCTCTGAAAGAGCTTAATTCTATTTCAAACACTATGTCGCAATCAAGTCTCTTCCTTCAAAAAATATCAGAATGCATTTGCAGACCCAGAAAAGCAGCGGCAGCGGGCACCCCACCCGGTGCTGGAGGAACTAGTGCTGATTCTGCTGCTCGAGTAGCCCTCCAGAGAGAACAAAAAACCAATGTCAAAACGGATGCCAAACTCAACGAAAAGCAGTTAAAAGAGCAAAATAAAGAAATTAAAAGAGGAAAAAGAGAAGACATAATTCAGAGAGCGGAGACAAAGGGAGCCAAAGCTGCTGCTAAAGAAAGCAAGGGAGGAAAAGTAGATTGTCCTCCAACAGCAGAAGCAGGTTGTTTAGAACCCAGCGTGATGGAAAATATGGGAGCAGAGATGAAAAAGGCCGCTCCTGCTATTCTCATGTTTGCTGCTGGAGCACTTTTGTTGGGTATTGCGCTGATGTGGCTTGCCAACAAGTTGCTTGCGGCCTTGAATCTTGATGCTGCAAAAATTGCAGAGACTGCCGAGTCGTTAATTGTGATTGTCGGAGTAACGGCAGCTATCGCCGCTGCTGCTTATGCAGCGGGCAAAGTCTTGATGTCTGAAGAGATGCAAGATTTTGTTAAATCTTACAAAGAAGACAAAGCAAAAATCATAGAGGCAGCTAAGGTTTTGATGATAATGGGTCCTGCCCTACTTTTGTTGGGTGCTGGATTGGTAGCTTTTGCAGGCTACTTGATTAAGACTCTTGGCATCGACATGAGTATGGGCATCGAAATTGCCGGGGGAGTAGTGGTCATAGCCGGTGTAACTGCCGGAATTGCAATTGCAGTAAAAGAATTCGTAGAAGCTTATGAAGAATTGTCCGCAAATGCCACATGGCAAAAAATACTTAACAATAAAAAGAAAATAGCAATGGAAATTGCTAAAGGAGCTTTAGCCCTTATAGTGCTTGGCGCAGTAATTTTGACAGTAGCAATAGCAGTAGTCAAATTTGCAGATTTACTCATGGGAGCATTCGGAATAAGCCCGCAAAAGGCTGCTGAAGTGGCAACAGGCGTGGCTGCACTTCTACTTGCAACTGGCGTAATCGCCTTAGGTGTTTATGCCGGATATCGTGGTCTGCAATTATTGTCAACTTTAGGAGCGGAAATATACGCAAGTTTTGGTGCTAGTTTAGCTGCTGTTGGATTAGGCGCATATGCCTTGCTAATTTTGGGGCCGATTATTTTAGGTGTAGCAGTTGCAGTCACTAAATTTTGCCAGCTTCTTTTGGGAGCATTTGGGCTTGATGCAGCTACAGCCACCAAAGTTGCTTATGATGTTGGCGCTCTTCTTTTGGCTACTGGCATAATAGCTGCTGGAATACTTGCTGCTACATATGGACTAAAATATCTTTCGACTTTGTACAAAGAATTGAGCGACATTATCAAGAAAATGTTAAAGGGAGCCTTTGTGCTCTTTGCTTTGGGAGCGCCAGTCTTGTTGTTGGCTGCTGCTGTAATTGGAATTACAAAATTATTCTTAGCACTTACTGGGCTCGATTCAGCTAAAACTGCTAAAGCAGCAGAAGATTTGGCAACTCTTTTGGTTTCTGCTGGTATGATTGCATTAGCTGTTATAGGCGCATCTTATGGCATTTCATATTTGGGTGCAAATGCAGGCGCATTAATGGCTTTGATTTGGCCAATGTTTGTAGGCGCAGGAGTATTGATTTTATTGTCGCTTGCGGTCGGAGTTCTGGCGGCAGCAATTAACTATATGGCTTCTGCAATTATCAAAGGTACAAATCCTAAGAAGGCAGCAGAAACATCAGAAGCGCTTGGTAGTCTGTTGACATCCTCTGGCAAAATCGCTCTGGCTATAATTGGAGCTTCTGCTTCTTCTGCATTACTTGCCGGGATGCTTCTTTATGTGCCTTATTTAATAGTTGCTATGTTTGTGGCTGCTGTAGTTCTCGCCCTTTTGTCAGTTGCATTAACTGCTTTCGTCAGATCAGTAATTGGAATTGCAGACCAGATGATGCTGCTTGGCAGTCCTAAAGCTTTAAGCAAGAAAGCAGAAACTGTTGCAGGAATTCTGAAAGCAGCGGGTGATGTTGCGCAAAATATCATGGATGCCAAAGACAAAGTTAAAGCTCTATACGAGTCCGTTTCATATTGGGATTATTTTTTTGGCATTAGGCGACCTTTGATTAAAGGCACAAAAGTTCTTGAAGAAATCAAATGGCCACTAGTTCTTTTTGCAATCGAAATGATGAACTTCCATTGGCTTTTGACTCGTTTTGTGAGTGCGCCCAAAGCCATAGCTGCTGGCAAACAAGTTGCCGCTATTTTAGGAGCTATGGGCGATGTAGCGCAAAATATGGTAAAGACTAAAGATGCTGTTGCTGCTCTTGCGCCTTCTTATTTAGGTTCCTGTTGGCCTAAAATGCTTACTTTTGCGCCAACTATGGAAGATGGTGTCAAGGCTCTTGAAACTATCAAACAACCTCTGATTGATTTTGTCATTTCGATGATAGATTTCCACACGAATCTACTCAGTCAAACTGGGAGTAGCGCACCCAAGATAATAGCAGCAGGAAGACAGGTTGCCCAAATATTCAAAGCAACTGGTGAAATAGCTGAAGGCATAATGAAAACCAAAGATGCTGTTGCTGCTCTTGCGCCTTCTAAATTAGGTGCCCATTGGCCTGCATGTCTTACTTTGACACCAACTTTGGCAGATGGAACAGAAGCTCTAAAAACTATGGAAGAACCTCTGATTGATTTTATCAAAGAAGTCAAGGTATTTGCAGACAAGCTTGAGGGTGTGGTAAATCCAGCAGAAGTGAAGAAATATAGTGGCATCATTAGAAATGCCACAAGCCTTATTTCTCAAGTTGTCAGAATGCTTGATATCTTGTCTAAGAAGTTGGTCCCCTTGACTACCGGTGGGTGGTTTTCAGAATCTCCTATTAAACAAATAGGAAATGCTACCGTAGAAATATCAGCTTGGTTTGGAACCATAGCCGTGCTTTTGAAAACTGGAATCATCGAGCCAATCAAAGAAAATTTCCCAGCCGAGGAGGAGCTCAAGATAGTGACGGGAAAACTTAACAACATGGTTAAAGTTTTGGACGCTCTGCCTCCGGTTTTGGACAAATTAGGCAGTCTTGTGGGTCAATATGCTGTTGGTGGATGGTTTACTGTCTCTCCCATAGCAGCCATAGGCAAATTTACTGATATTTTCGCTAAATGGTTTACATCCATAGCAATGATGTTGAGAACGGGAATTGTCAATCCAGTTATGGATTACTTCCCCGGAGAAGATGAAATTGAAGATGCGGCTCTTAGATTGGACGGGATGGTCACTATTTTAAATAAAATACCTCCTGTTCTTGATACTTTGGGTGATTTGCTGAACACCTATACAGCCGGAAACTGGTTTGAACTTTCGCCCATCGGATCTTTGATGGTTCTTGGAATCAGATTTGGAGGTTGGTTCAACGGTGTTGGAATGATGTTAAGGGATGGCGTAATTAATCCTGTCCTCAAATACTTCCCCGCTGAAGACGAAGTCACAGAGATAGTCAGCAGACTTGAAGGAATGGTGGTTGTTCTCAACAAGCTGGGTGTTGTTCTGGGCGAGTTAGGATTTGTTATGAGTGCTCTGAGTTCCATATCCATGCCCTTTGGATTCATGAATCTCTTCCCGATGGCAAGTCTTGGAGGCATGTTGACGGGTCTTGCTGGCGCTACCTCAGGAATAGGTTCCTTGTTCTCGGGAGGCGGGAAAACAAGTGTTGGAACTCCCAGCGATAATGCAATAGATAAAAGAGTTGAACAACAAAGTGCAGAAGCTGCCCAAATGCAAGCTGGACTGCTGGCAAAATTGGTAGATCAAGCGATTTATGGCGATGGTATCAATGTTCAGAGCGCCGGAAATGCTGCGGTCACTAGTAAAACAACAGCATCAACGATTGGCGCAAACATGGCAGATATACAGTCGAAGGTTGCAGCGCAAAAAGCAGGCAATCAACTTCCTTCCAGCAAGGTTTCAAGCGATGAGTTGGCAGACATTGCTACAGAAAGCGAGACCCAAACAGAATTGCAGAAGAAGCTTGTTGGTTTGTTTGAGGATATGCTTAAGGCGCTTAAGCCTGCTGATCAAGCGATTGTTGGTCAAGCAGGAGCAGGTCCCGCCGACACTTCTGGCGAAAAAGTAGGTGGAAAACCGCCAAATTACTTTCGATCCAGCCAAGGCATGGTAAACAGCGGCCCCGGCAAGCAAACGCTGAACATGGGTCCACAAAAAGCGTAATGGGGTGATTGAATGAAGGCGACACTAGAGTCAGGAGCACTTAGAGACATAGACAAATGCTATGTCTATATACAAAATTACGGAAAAATTGTCATGACAATTTTGCCCGACATTGGCGATCAAAAGAACGCCAACTATACAGATGAAAACTCCATTGGTCGTTCGATGCCATTTAAGACATATCAAAACTCGGACAATAGGACTATCAGTTGGACTTGTCACTTCGTAGTATGCAAGCAAACTGATATTCCATTGTTTTTACAGTACATAAAAGCCTTCCAGTCTGCTGTCTATCCATCGACAGACGATAACTGGAGCCCTGCACCTTGGAGTCCACCTCCTATCTGCAAGATCAAATGCGGTGATTTACTGGGCTCTGAAGAGGTCTGTGTGATTATGAAGAGTTACAGCCTAAAATGGGACACGGGTGTGGTATGGGATGAAGAAACTTATTTGCCCTATAAATTCGATGTCGATCTTAGCTTTGATGTTGTATACAACCAAAGCAATTTGCCGGGATCAGAAAGAATCTTAATGGTAGGTTATTAAAATATGGCCAATTATGTAGAAAAAACCAAGATCACCGCTAAAAAATTTGTTCCAGTCAGTAGTCGATATGCTGAGTCTGAAGTCATTTATTACACCGAAAACAAATTACTTACCTTTAAAACATATAAAAAAAAGGAAATTGCACTCACACAAAATGATAAATACTTTGTTGTTACTCCGGGTACTGAATTCAGGCCGGATTTGGTTTCAAAATCAGCATATGGCTCTGTAGATTTCTGGTGGAAAATTATGGAGGCAAACAACATCAAGGACATTTACGATTTTAGGGCTGGATTAAACATACGATTACCGGACAAGGTTTTAGGATAAAATGGCGTGTACATTACCAATAGAAGCATCGAACTATAGTTGCGATGGCAAGCCCAAAACTCCTCCTGAAGGGGCTGTTTATACTCCTTATGTTAGATTGGAGTTTGGCGATGGCAATGTGCTTACTGGTGGTAACAATTCATCTCCAGCTACAAATTTAGCAGCTATTACAAGTTTTGAATATGGATTTGGCTCTGGTACTCAAGGGTGGGGAGTAAACATTGAAGCCATCGACAATGGCGGTGCCATGTATCGTAAAATTCTTCGTTCTATCAACAAAACCATTGTTAAAATTCCAGATGAAGTTGCAAATGTTGAAATTGATTTTGGTTGGATCATAAAAAATTGTGATGGTTCTGTTACCACGGATTTTGCAAGCAGAATTCATAGTCTTTACGGCATTTTCTTTAAATGCGATATGACATTTGAAAGTGGAAATGTCAAAATGAAAATTGAAATTAGGGCTCCAAGCGTAAAAAGCGCTGATACAAGACATGCAGAGGCTTTTGGTACAGAAGATGGAAAAGTTTACTTGAGAGACGCTCTCATTGAACTTTTTACAGAAAGACATCCTAGATTTCAAGAAGTGAAATTTATAGACCAATATGGTTTTCGAGATTTTGAATTTTTAAATTTTGGCGTGGACGGTCCTCCAAATGTTTGGCCATGTGATCAAGAGGATTCATTTGCAATTGCGAGAAAGTGGTTAAATGGAATTGTTACTCAAGACAATAGAGGCATCGTCATAGGCTATGAGTCGGATTCTGTCTCTGTAATTATTCAAGAAGACCCTGAAGATGGATGTTGTCCAAAGTCCAGATATCTAGGAACTTATGTAGTAAACGGTGGCAATTGCAGTCCGGTAATTAGTTTTAATCCCACAATTGCTTGGGACAAAGGCTATATTCCGGGTGGTGGTGGCGCTACAGGTGGAGCCTCAACGGGTGATTTTGGCGAGTTTGCAGAACCAGAAGTTAATATCGAAAAAGCAGGCACACAAACTTCAATTGCAACCGAGCAAAATCAATGGAATTTCAGAAATCCAGAAGATCAACCCGATGAAGCAAACAATGCACTTTCTGCACACGAACATGCAGAGGCTAAAACAATTAATGGACCAGTAAAAGGTTGGGAAGCTGATTTGAAAATAATTGGCGATCCTACATTTATTGACCTGCCGGAAATGATGGGAGCTACTCTGGGAATTGTTTTCATCAATCCTTTCTATATTGATGAGTGTGTTTGGATTCAGAGACCTGTGGTCAACTCGATGTTGAGCAACAAAAACTATATGGTTGTAGGAGTCACACATCAGATCAGCGCAGGTTCTTTCACAACCAATTTAAAACTCAGACTTACAATCCCCAATGTCGATCTCGACTTCGACGCACCTTTGGGCGAGTGTGGTACGGAGACGATGGACGGTGAAGGTGGCTTGGGCGAATCTACAACTGGCGACGCTAACGGTAATGAATAAGGAAAAATATGGCAGTAGCATTTGAAAAAGACATCAAAAATCTCGAAGGCAGGCTTTCAGCCATTGAGAACAGATTTGGTGGCATCAATTACGAAATGAAATCTGTGGTGACCAGCGAAATCTCAGATCGCTCACGAGTAGTAGAGCAGTCGCAAATGCAGTATGGTCTTTATACTGCACTCTGTATGGAAACGGTGGATGTATGGAAACAAAATAGGATTCGCTGGTACTCGCCAATTTTTCACAAAAAGAATACACCTCTGAAAGAACTTCCTTGGGCTAATGCAGTAAGTGCATTGGGGGGATTCGATGACTGCGGGGCAACATGGGTGCCACCAGCAGGTTCGACGGTTTGTATTCTTTTCGAGAATGGAAATAGAGGTTCTCCATATTACATCGGCACTTCATGGCACAGAAACCGTGGAAAAGATGGACAGCACAATTGGCGAATTGATATTCCAGAATATTCTGAAGTTTGGGATGGCAAAAGAGGTGGTTACTTAGTAGGACCAGATGATGGTTCTCAGAATTTTCCACCGTGGAATACTGAAAACTACAATGGCTTTGATCTTAGTTCTCTTGTGGATTTTGCATTCAATACAGATGCACAAAAACTCATAACTGTGCCTAATATTTACGGTTTTAAAACACCTGAAAAACATATGATCAAAATGGTCGATGGCGATCCCCATTGTGATCGAAAATGGAAGCGTCTTGAGATCATGTCCAGTTGTGGAAACTGGATCATGATGAAAGATGACCATATTCACTATGCTGGCCAATGGGCTCACAAGGACTGTGGTGGAGTGGTAAAAGAAGGTGAAGTGTCTTGCTTTGAAGACGCATACACTCAGAGTCAAATCGACAAACTCTTGGGTGGTTTTCTAAATAATCCAATTGATCCAGACATTAATGTTGAAGACCAGATAGACGCAGCATATGGTGATGAATTTCAACTAAAGAATGTTTTGGATCAAACTCCGAAAAAAGGCAAAAAATACGAAAAATTAGAATGCGAAGGCAAAAAGAGCAACAAGAAAATTGTTATTGGACACCCTTGGACTGGAGCTCCGGGAACAAAATATTATTCAAAGGGAAGTGGCGATATACAAAAGGGCGACAATCCTTTCTTCAAGCACAAACAAGAATGTAGGCCATACAGGGGTGCTGCTACTCCTCAGAACAATCAAGTTGACTTGCCTCAATCCGGCATTCAAATACAGAGCATTTCTGGCCATTGTTTTGTGATGGACGACAGCGTTGAGGAACCTTCGGGAGCTCCACGATGGGATAGAGAATTTGATTTTGGTTGCAACAACCACTATGTCGGTAGAAGCTACTGGAAATCAGCAACAGGCCACACTATTGAATTGAGCGATGTTGAAAGTCCTCAGGGTGAAGATGGTGCCAATCTCAGGGGCAGTAGTAACTATATCAAATTGCTTACTGCTACTGGCAACAAAATTGAACTTAACGATCATACAGAATCTCAACCAGATTGCGTTGGATGCCCTCCAAATATTGCAGGATCAGAGCGTGGCATTCATCTCCAAAGCACCAGTAATCACACGATTGATATGGTCGATGAAGGCAATGAACAATGCGGAAATTGCCGTATGGAAGGTGGTGTTCCTGTACCCAAGGCCAAAAAGGCCTTTGTAAGAATTAGAACCGGTTACGGACTAGAAATATCCATGAACGACGATGCAAGTCAAGAAGACACGCAGCAACAAAATATTCAACTATTCTGCCCTCAAAAAGACAACACAGAAAGAGGTCCACATATCACCCGTTGGCAAGAAGCTCCTACAGGACCGGGATTGGTATTTTTGAGGGCTGGAGGCAACTATGTGACTTACACTTATGACAACCATTACACGGTAGTTGGCGACGAAGAGCAGAATCCTTCCAATAAAATCGACTATGTAACAAAAATGAACTTAGTATACACCAAAAAGGAATACATAAACATATCGGATAAATTGCATCTTTTTTACGCAAAAGACATGATTTTGTTGCTTGCGGGTCAAGATAATCCTACTGATCCAGATTCGACTACTGCCTGTGGTTGCGGTGGTGAAGCTCCAAATATTGGTGCTGTACTTGTCTATGACTTTTGTACTGGCTGCGTAAGAATTAGTGATCGTGTATTTGCAAGCTCCTCGGGTGATGCTCAACCACTTTCAATATTCCAGCTTAAACCTTTTGCAAAACAATGTGTGGGATGTAACTAATGAAAACTTTTCTCGGTGTTCCGTATCCAACCAGACCCAATCCTAGAGGTTATTGGTATTCGCAAGACGGAACCAATCAGATCAAATCTGATTTGCTCAGTCTTTTACTTACAAATCCCGGCGAAAGAGTCATGTTGCCAGAGTTTGGAACACCGCTGAAAAAGTTGGTTTTTGAGCCCAATGACACTACTTTAAGTACGCAGGCAATCAATATGATTGCCTCTTCGATTAAAAGATGGGAGCCCAGACTTGTCGTACAAAAAATTGAGGCCTCTGCAAATGTTGACAAGACATCATTAAATAAACTAGACGACAAAAGCGAACTAGATCAAATCCTGTTTATACGAATCATATTCGTTGATCCCCAAAAGATCAAAGATGTTCAGGAGTTAACGCTACAGGTGCCATTGTCGGCGTAAAAAGGAGAAAAAATGGCAATAAACAACAACTGTCCCTTCGACTTAGCGCCTTATACTCAGTCGCAGGTGATCACTACTCCTAATATTTTTAATTTAAATTATACAAACCAAGACTTCTGGAGTATGAAGACGAGGTTAATTGAATTTATTCAACAAAAATTCAGCACAGATTTTTCTGATTTTGTCGAATCCTCTCTTGCCATGATGCTGATTGAAAACTGGTCGTTTTTGGCTGATACTTTAAGCTTCAAAATGGATCAGATAGCCAATGAAATTTTTATAGACACAGTTACTGAAACAGAGAATGCATTTAGATTGGCCAAGTTGGTGGGTTTCAATCCGCAACCGCCAATTGGAGCCCGTGCTATGTTCACGGCAACTCTTAACAATCCTCTTAGCTACGATGTGGTTGTCCCAAGCCCATTTCAAATTAAATTACCTGCTGCTGGGGCAGTAGCATATATTGAATTATATCAAGCAGATTCAGAGAATAATCCCCTATTCGATGAAGATATCATAATTCCATCTGGAAATATTGTTAACGCCAGCGTCATCGGAATAGAAGGCAGAACAAGAACTTTATCTGCTGGTGGAACAGGAGCAGTTGGACAAACTTTGCAACTTGGTACTTCACCAGTAATCTTCGATTCAATCAGAGTTTATGTTGATGGCGTTCTGTGGGACCAAGTTGAATACTTCACAGACTCACAACCAAGGCGTGAATATAGAATCGAATATGATAGCAATTATGTCGCTTATATAATATTTGGAAATAATAGAACTGGTCTAATTCCAAGTATTGGAAGTTCAATAGAAGCGGTTTACCGCACGGGTGGTGGTCCTATCGGCAATATAGTCAGCGGTTCAGTCAATTCTCAGACCGTGATAACCGTACCCGGATTGCAATATCCTGTTCCAGTCTCATTTAGAAATTACACAAAAGGTGAGTTTGGATTTTCTGGAGATACGATTGATGATATTCGTTTAAAATTACCTGCTTGGCAAAGAGCTCAGAATCGTGCTGTAACAGGATTGGATTACAAAACACTAACAGATCAATTTGCAACGCCATACCAAGGACAAATTGGCAAATCTACGGCTGTTCTTAGGAATTATGGTTGTGCTGGCAATATTGTCGATTTATATATTTTGGCTTTAGATGGGCAAAGCAATCTTCAACTTGCTTCAGACGACCTTAAGAATAGCTTGCAGGTTTACATCAACGATAAAAAAATGCTGACAGATTTCGTTTGTATTCGTGATGGTCATGTGCTTTCGGTTGACATGGCGCTTGATGTTGTACTTGATCGATTATACAGAAAATTTGAAGATGAAATTAGAACAAAGATACAAAGAAGACTGGATACTTATTTTACTATCCAAAATTGGGAATTTAATGAAAATCTTAAAGATACCGAAATTGCCAAGGTGATTTCAGACATCAAAGAAATAAGCAGACTTGATATTACTTTCACTACAAACGATCCAAACAACGGCGGTAATTTGGTTACGACGCAATTTTTCGAGATCATAAGACCAGATGTCACTACTATTGGATTCACATACGAATAAGGAGCATTTGTGACACAGGTTTTTTACAACGAAAATCCAACTATTACTGATTCTGTTGTTCTAAGGTTCTTAACACCGGACAGCAGCGGTTGCTTGCTGCAAATGCCTTACAAAGTTGATAATTTAACAATTTACTTTGTTGAAAGGGATTTTAGTTCAGGCAAAACCAGCACATACGATGAAAAAAAATACAATCCTGCAAAATTGGTATTGGCTGAAGCAGCAGAAGTTGTTGCGTGCAATAGTCCTACATCGGAAAATATTACTAATGCCAAATTAGCCAGAGCTACGGCTGAAGCAAGCGTCACATCAAACAACTTTTATTTCAACGATGCTGTTCCAATCAAAATTGTTGGCAACTCGAACTTCCCTGCATGGCTTGGATACAAGATTACCGGTATCACAGCAGCAAATCCTGTCGAAATAACCACAGACGATCCTCATAATCTTACAACCGGCGATACAGTTTACTTGTATGCCACCGATTGCATCCCGCCGATTGATGATGCTTATAAAGTTACCGTGACAGGAGCTAATACATTTGCTATTGATTACGACCTTAGTGGTGGAACAGCAGGTTCTAATGGAGTTTGGATTTCTGCTCAAATCAATAGCGACAATGCCTTAAAGCCTGTGGTCACGGATAATCAAACGACAATAGGACTATTTGAATATGTTTGGGAACCACTTGGAGCTCGTGAAGGCGATTACTTTGTATGCTGGACATGGACTTCCTTAGTAGCTGGCACATCGCTTTCATCGCATTTGAAATTCAGCTTGGGTGGCAACACTCAGGTAACAACCAGCATCCCCACTCACTTTACAGACCCAAAGAAATACGACACGCTTCTGGAAAGATACACTCCAGAAATGTTCAAGATGTACATGACTTCGGATGATGTCACGCCATCTGTAATCGATAGATTTAATCAATCGATAGCCTTGGGATTCACAACTCTTGAAAATTTGGCAAATCAAATTGTTGACTTGCAAGACGCAAATAGCATTCACGAATCTCTGTTGCCCTACCTGTCTAATATTTTTAACTTAAAGTTGAAGACTGCCGATCCAACGAGATGGAGAGGGCAAATCAAAAGAGCAATCCCTCAATTCAAAAGAAAAGGCACCAAAGGTGGTCTTGAGGAAGGCTTAGAACATGCGAGCATGAAGCTTGTAAATATAAGAAGACTTTGGCAAATTAAATCAAAGTATACTTGGCAAGAATCCTTTTTATGCACCGGAAGCAAAGAATTTATTCTTGAAAAACAACTGTATGTGTCTCCAGATCCAGACAATATAGAGTTGTATATTAATACTGAGCATTTAGTTACATCAATCGAAGTTTATATTCCAGACACCACAAAAACCAAGATTTTTTGTTTCAGTAATCACGGTTTGAATACTGATGATGAAATATACATCTATAAATCAAACAGCGTCCCAAAAATTGATGGAGTTTACAAGGTAAATGTTGATTCTAATAGCACTTTCATAATCGATTTTGATTTAAGCACAGGCACAGAAGGAACATATGCTTTATGGCATCAAACGGTTCTTGATCAAGCTTATCAAGTTTTGACACCATACAGCAGCTATGTAAGTTTCAGCACCGTAGACGGTGTCACCACGATGACATGGACTTCAACTAGTACGCCTCTCAGAAACGGTGATATAGTAAGGATATTGTATCAGACCGATGCTGTTCCATCTCCTACGGAACAACTTTATGAGATGTATTTAAGAAGCTTGCCTATGATTGATCAAAGAGACGAATCTCAACAAATTTATCCGCTCAAAAACTGGAATGTGCGAGGCTTGTCCGAAGATGATCCTTTTTTTGACACTTTGATTTCAGTACGACATCCATTTCATGAATTTCTTGTATACGGAAAGATCAGAACTGAATTTCCTTACAGCGAAAACATCTACAACATGGAAGAATACAACGGCAGTATTCGCAACTCTAAAAGCCCTTGTGATATTGACCGACAATTCATTGATCCATGCCAATACTGCATCAGCAGCAGCTACAATATTGATGTTGAAGTAGACAACATTTGCGACGATAGAATCAATGAATTTTTTGAAGTCATAAAAGAAAACACTCCGTTTCATGCCGTACTTCACACCGTGAATTTTTACGGTACATTCAATGATTTTATCATGCCTCCTGCTGAAACCATCGAGTGTTATGTGAAAATTAAAGGCTCTGAATTCGCATTGGCAGGTGAAGGTCAGATGTATTTCAACAGGAACATGAGCCTTAGCAATTTAAATGATTTAAATAACACAGAATGCATTTTCAGAGGCTCGGCAAATCCTTATGGGAAGCAATATCTTGTAGATATTGAAGCAAATTTGGTGCTTTCTGGAGCCAGCGGTACAGTCTACAACGATGATATAGTTTTGTACAACAACAAATCAATGGAAAGAATTAGAATATCGCCTAACGGAAACGGATTCATCAAGGTTTTGGATGGAACTTATTACGGAACATATCAGATTATTTTAATAGATAAACATGTTTTAAAGATCGATCCTGTTCCAACAGAACCAATTGAAGACTGCAATGACATTTTCCAAATGAGCGGAGAATTGAATACATGTACTTTTCCGTTCAGAGTTTTCAACATTGTTATCGATATAAGTCCTTACAGTTCATTGTGTAACATTTTTCAAGATAATTATTTGTCTTTGGCAGATGCAACTCAAGATTGGGGTGTTCTGGGCGTACAAACCGTGGCTGATGTCGCTAGGGGAACAGCCACAGGAACTTGGACGATTGAGATTACAGGCTACGGCAATCATGATATTCTTGATATTACACCACAAGGTGAATTGTTAATTGAATATGGTGGAAGTCTATCATCTTTAGCATCTGGCAATTACAATTACGAACTATACGACGAAAACTCCACTTTGGTGATCCCACAAACAGGCACCATAAGTGGAAATTTAACTGTAGTTCTCAGAGCAAAGGTGGAAGTTCTAAACACATCCTTGAAACCCATCAGCAATAACATCAGAAATGATAATTTCTATCAAAAAATATCTGGTGTTGAATATAAAATCATTGAAGTTTTAGACACCGATGGCACATATGATTACTTCTGGATCGAAGGATACAACGGTGGTGATGTTGCTGGTGCCAATTTAGTTGTATATGAGAGAATTCTTGACAATCAAATCGGCTACATGAGTCATCGTGGTCTAAATCTTGTGTTACCATCAACTAATGTTGAATATGATAAATACATCCAAAATGGATTTAATCAATATCGATGGGATGGTGATGGTACTCCAAACATGAGTGCCGATCCAATTAGGCCAACTGCTAGTACAACTGAGCCATTTTCTTTGAAAGAAAATTTCATTGTGGTTGTAAATGATGGCACGAACCAAGATTCTTACTGGATGGAATCAATTAACGGCGATGATGGAGGTGACACGCTAATCACGCTTTCCGGCAATGACCATTACTGGCAAGCATTGACAGCGGGAGGCACAGCAGCAACTGTCAATATTTACAGATATGTGCCAAAAGGTGCGGATATCATGGGTCAAGTATTTGACCAGCCAAATCACAGCTTCAACTACATCACTCGATCTGGGAGTCCTAATGTGACTGCCTATGAAGGCGCTTACTACACATGGAATGCTTCCAATAGAGATCAAATAGAAACTGCTGTTCCTTATTCTCTAAATACTGCAAAAACCTTGGTGACAACCAAGAGCCTTCATAGTTTGTCAAACAATAACAAAATCGTAATTTATGATTCCAATCCATCAATTGATGGAGAATTCATTGTTACGGTTGTTGATGAAAAAAAGTTTCTGATTAATTTTGATATGACAGCCCTGACCACCGTAGAGACAGGGTTTTGGCACTTGGTTCCAAAAAATGGGGGAGCATTCTCTCGACCAGACATGCCAAATGCCACCAAATTGTTTATGAGTTTCTATGAAACTGGTGGCAGAAATCAATATACAATGCTCACCAACTGGACTACATCGGGATATCTACATTTTGTTAACAGTTCTGGCACCGTGGTCTGTGTGATGCAGATCGACAACTCCAAAATTCCTTATGCAAAATACTATGAAATTCCTGTTGTTTTCGTCAGCGGAGATGACTTAACTGAAGGGCAACAATACAGAGTGTTTTATAACTCTGCAATATTGACTTCTTCTGTTGTCCAGTCTTTGGCAGCAAAAGAACACAACGGTCCAGAAGACTTTATAAAACAAAAAGAAGCTATCTCATATAAAATTGACTACATAAATGGTGCAGAAGAAAAAGGAGAACTGTGATGGAAATGTTTTCTGGGCTGAAAGCTAGGGGCGATGTTCAAGCCGTGATTGAACATCTTTCTGGTCGTGTTGATGTGATTGAATTTCCCAACACAGTTCTTGGAGATGGACGCAAGGCTCTGGCTGCGAGTTTGGCTAACAAATTTATTGGCACTTATCCGTACTACATCAGCAGAATGGTGTTTGGAGATGGAGGAACATCGAACGGAAGTCCTAAATTTATCAGCACAGACAGAATGGCTTTGTATTGTGGGACTCCTGTAGTCAGCAAGCCAGTAGTATCAACAGTCGATCCCAATGTTGCATCGCAAATCATTATTACTTCAATTTTGACTGTGAATGACGCTAATGGATATAGCCTAAATGAAATGGCCCTGCAAATGTCAAATGATCAACTTTACAGCATGGTGACATTCCCAGACTTGAACAAGACAAATCAGATGCAAATCACATGGTCATGGAGACTATCATTCGTCTGATGTAAAATAAGGAGAAAAAATGCCCGATTTAGACAAATTACCAGTCCCCCAATATGCAGCGGAACAGCCTTATCATTTCAATTATGATAATCTGCCCCTGAAAACTTTGGCAGAACGGGATATTTTAATTAACAACGCCGTTGATAACATGGATTTGATATTGGCAGATGCTGCCGGAAGCACAGCAAGTTTAGCAGACAGGCTTGATGTAACCCTGAATGCAGACGGCACAATCAGCACAGTTGTATTTGATGATGCAATGCACAACATTGCAAAGCACGAGGACGGCTACAGCAGCACCGTGGCTGGCGCTGGCACCACCACAGTTGATGGTACAGAACTTCTTGCATATCAAGGTTTAGGATATCCCTCTCTTACCAATCCTGTCTCTTTTGTTCGTATGTTGGATGTGGAAAGAAATAAACTCACAAATATTCAAGCAGATGCAACCAAGCTCACAGTTGAATTTCCTGACGCAACCGCAGCCATTTTTGGCGACACTAATCCCACTTTGATCGTTAGCGATTCTCCCAGCATTGCGTGGACTTGGGACGGATCAAGCATCAGCGCAGGAGTGGTTGGTTCTTTCACCAACCCTCACGGGCATTACTACAATTTAGTGCCTTATAATCCATCGGTCGATTATCAGACATATTTTACAAATAATGTGTCCACGCCATTTGTGGAAGGTAGTTTAAGAGTTTATGTGAATGGCATCCGTCTTCCTGAATATGATTCAATGAATACCATATATGCATATGTTCCTACCTTCTCAGGGGGTTCGCCATCTAGTTGGAGTCAAAATTATTTTACTCCTGATTATACGAGTGGAACATTTGACTTATATGTTCCTATTACAAGCAACGATGTGATCGTAATAGATTTTGATATTGATCTGAGCTAAAAAATTTAAGTTTTTCTCTGTTATTTGTGAACCTACAGAAAGACAGGGAAAAACTTGGAAATATATCAAGAAAAAGAAATAAAATACGGATTTGTGATTCTGTGTCCAGATCATTCGATCAGCATGGTAAAAACCACCGTATTTTCCGTCCAATCAAAATACGAAAATGCTTCCTGCATTTGCGTTGTTGACAATCAAGCGACCAAGGAAGATGTCGCTTTAATTAAGGAAATTTGCCCTGTTTATAAAGGCGGTTCGACCGTAACCTCCTTAATCAATGTCGGCATGAGACACTCTCCTACTGAATGGGCATTTCTTGTATTTGCAGGAACAACCGTCAGAAGTAAAATGAACCAAAAATATTCATTTTTCATGAATAGCGAAAAAGATGTCGTATATCCAGTTGCAAACAACAAAAGTAATTTCATCGATGCTACCTTGAACGGACTCTTGATCAACAAGAAATTTTTCAAGGAAGTTGGAGATCTCCAAGACGAAGGCAGTTTGGAAGAAATCAAATGTGAATGGGCTTGCAGAGCTATGGCGCATGAATGCAAGTTCAAATCAATTGTTGGCGCAAAACTTTGTTAAACATCTCCGTACATGAGACTCCATCTGTCATCGTGGCGATGCAGACCTTCGTCAACTTGGGAAAGATACAAATAAAGTTCGTCCCATGAAGCAAACATGTATCGAGTAGGCACAAATCCAAAATACCATAATGGAATATATTTGATGTGATTTTTGTTGGTAACCAAGAGAGTAGGCTTTTTGGCGTTATTGCTGTTGATGATTTCATGTACCGTGCCTACAGTTTGCACACCATAGGGAACATACGCAATTATGAAATCGCAACGGTCTATTATACCTAAATCTTTACGAACAAAACCTTTAGCTACTGCAACCATCTGTTCAATATCATCTTTTTTTTGAGCATTTCTGATTTTTTCATGAGCATTTTGTTTTAAATCTTTGAATGGATCAAACAAATTTATGTTGAATTTTTCAGTCAAAACCGCAGTCGGACATCCACGCCACTTGTCTTCGGTTGCAAACTGTATGGGTCCACTAAGATAAGCTCGCTTGGATGATAGGAATCCTAACATTTATAATTTCCTGTAAACTCATTTAACAAGGGGAAACAACATGAATTCAAATGATCAGATTCTAAGCGAAATGAATGAACTTTTGCAACACGAACCAACGCAAAGACACAGCTATTTTCAGCTTAAATATTTTCTAATTGGCAAAGAGCCAACCATTCAGTCCAAAATGTGGCAATGTCTTCGAGAATTGAAAAATCGCAAAGACTCGCTGCAATCGATGGATTTGGAAATCTCTGAAACAAATGATAAACTTTTATTGCTAGATATAAACATACAAAAGTTGGAACACAATATCAAAGAATTTTCGGCCCAGCCAGTCACGACGATGAATGAGTTGTCGATGCAAGAATGGAAAATCAATATTCGACAACTTGAAAGGCAAAAAACCGCATACCTAGAATCCTTGAATCAAATTGAAGAAAGAAAAAAGTGGACCGCTGAAGAGTCAAGGTTCTTCATCGAGACATTTAAAAGCTTGATCAAAATCGAGGACTTGAAGCATTTTGACGACTTCGAGTCGCAAATGAATTACTGGAATGAAAAGCTTACTCAGAAAATTAATTTGAAGATGCTGACCAGCGGTCATATCGATTCTGAGTTGATCGAAACTGTGGTTGCTCTGCCAGAAGAAACTCCCATTAAAAAACAAACTCTTCAAACACTTAATATGAAACAAGCTCAGATATTACAGCAGTTTAAAGAAATGGCGCAAAAAATAGACAAGAAAGAAAGCCGTGAGGAGAATTGATGGCTATTACGAGAATTTCATCGCAAGATGGTGGTTATACTGTTGGGAGTCTATCGGTTTTTCCAAATGCGATTGACTCTCGATATCAGCTTTATGAGGCCAAAAATAACGCTGAAACCAAACTTGTTCAAACTCTGACATATTCCGCAAAATATATAGTAGTTGACAACAATGACCTTTTCCCGTCAACAGGTATTCTGAGGGTGGGACCTCCTCCGGGGCAACCCGGAGCGGCGGAAATGATTTACTACGAAAGTAAGACAAATGGTGCTTTTAAAAATCTGATCAGAGCTTTTGCTGGTTCTAGACAGAATTATTGGCCTGTTGGCAGTTTTGTGACAAATAGCGTTTTTGCAGAGCACCATAATTCCTGTAAAGACGCCATCCTGAACATAGAACAGGATTTGGGGATAGAAGTCTTTCCAACTACAGGATCGCTGAATCAAATTCTCAAAGCTCAAGAAAACAAATTTTTGGCACCAAGGGCAGTCTTCCGTGCTCAACCCATCAAAGGTCCTCCCGGCACTAAAATACGCTTTCAAAACTTCAGTACAGGACCATTAGTCCGCAACCTCTGGGATTTTGGCGACGGCACGACATCTGTCGATAGATCGCCTGTGCACACCTATCAAAAAGAAGGAAACTACACAGTCAAATTAAATATCATCAGCACCCTTGGAGCTCAAGGCATTGCAGAGAAAGCTGGATACATAACAATCAACGAATCTGAAAGACAGCCGTTTTTTTATGTTTTGCCAACCACCGACACGATCATACCCGGATATTCTCTCAAATATGCAACCGAAACTCTTGGAGATCCTGATCTTGCCACAACATTTACATACATGGACCAAACCGATGGCAATATCGTTCAACGATTCTGGGTATTCGACGGTGCTGGCAAACATAATGGCGAACAGGTAGAGGGCAATTCAATTACCGAATATGATCCGAATATTCACATGACGACCTATGTTTATGACAAACCGGGAGAATACAGGCCTTCTCTTCTGACTTTGTTCGAGAATCAAAAACTACAAAGAGCCTTCCTAACAGACAAAATCGTGGTGATATAATGGCAGATTTAAGTAATTTTCCTGCAATTCTTGACACCAATGTTGAACTCTATCATGTAAGTGATGGACTTCGTGTTGTGCTTGCCGAAGATTATAATCCCGGCGATACATCAATTACCGTGCTAGGCGACGAAGAAATGATGAGGCGGTTTACACCAACCGGCATCATCACGCTCACGGAACAATGCAGCGAACCAGAACTCAGAGCAATCAGTTTTTCCTACACATCCAGAACACTAACCACATTTGATGGATTGATTCTTCTGGATGGTTTTACAGATGTAGGCAAACCAAAATCCATCACAAATGTCACCCAAAATGTGATGGCCCAACATCACAACAGTCTCAAAGATGCACTAATAAATATCGAAGAATTTGCAGGGATAAAGGGCGAGGTTGGACCTCGTCCTCTTGAGGGAACGATGGAAGAACGCATCAACTATCTGAGGAGCATAGTTTTACAACCCAAGGCTTGGTTTTCCAGCAATAAACAAATCGGTTTGGCTCCTCTAACTGTCGAATTCACCAACAAGAGTTTTCGTTTGGGAACAGACGGCAATTCGCAAACCGTTAGCTATATTTGGGATTTTGAGTATGATCCCAGCGTTACCCCAACAACAATCTGTAACGCCACTTCGGTTGTACCATCGACAATCAGCCATGTTCTGATAAGAGATTTGGATGGAGGTGCGATCACAAAAACCTATTATGACCCCGGAATTTTCAGCGTTAAACTCACCGTGACAAATAATTTTGGCTCTGATAGCGTTATTTTCGACGACTACATTCAAGCTCGTTTTCCTGCGCCACTTGATGCTTGCATTGAATTCACGCAGCGTGCGAATCAAGTTGTCATACTGGGCACAAATCCTACCGGTGGTCCCTATATTCAGACGAACTCAACCACTCCAGTCATTAGAAGTCCTGTCAATAATATCATTGACATGTACATTAACCCCGGAGAAAACACTACAAACGCACCCGGATACACTTTTGCTGGCGAAGAATTAGATGGAGCTTCTCCTATTGATCCAATTATTCAATACACTTGGTCTTTATCAGATGATATTCCACACAGCAACGCAAGCACAGCAAGAGCGGTGTATAGCGTTGGTGGTTTTTATGATCTAATTTTGAGGTGCGACACTCAATTTGGTGCATATAAAATTACAAAATATCCCAAGGCTTTTGATATTGTAGAAAAATTAAATTTATGGCTATGGCTGTCTAATCCCTTGGACTCTTCTGATGTATCTGTATCTGAATTCGGTTTATTAAGCGAAACTTTCAAAACCGCTACTGCCAACACCACAATTGCCAGAAATTATACATTTCTAGAAGACAATTCCCCATCTTATGTCGTGCCAAATGAAATTCAACAACAAAGAGAATTTAGAAATAATGTAGGTTTTGCCCGCAATACCACCGCATCTTCTGGCAACAATGGTACAGGATATTTGTATTGGGCAACAGGCAGAAGTCCTTTGGACAGTAAATCGAGTGAAAAAATTCAATCGCTTACTTTTAACGGTTTTACACAATCTTATATTGCCGGTTTTTCAGATGTTTATAGACCTTGGAACTGGGTCGATCTGTATTCTAGCAGTAAGCTTTGGTTTATTTTGGGAGGTGTCACGACTCTTGATATCAATATTCCTCAAGACACATCTCCAACAAATCAAGTAAAATCTGTAGTTTCACTTGGTACTGGAAATGTAGATTCAAGCGTCTCATTTGTACAAACTAATTACAAAAATGGCGCAGATAATTTGCTTAATAATGCAGTTTCATATCCTATAGGTGGAGGAGACACTCTTCAGGGTCACATGAGTGTTTACCGGTCATGTTGGTTTGATGATGCTGGATATATCCTCAGAAATGAAGGTGTCGGTTCCTTTTTTAGAATCAAAACTTTCTACAAGACTAGTGGAACATCAGCAGACTATGTGCAGGACATACGAAAATTGCCAGACATGAGCGGCGCAAGCCGTGTTGAGGGCAAACTTGTTCCACTCAGCTTGGGTGTTTATTTCTTCAGCAACGCTGGTGCTGTTAGTGCATACAGCCCAAGCTCGGGTGTTTGGGGTACGGGTGGTCCCGGCATCAATAGTCCAGCCTTCCGTGTGCTTCAAGATACAAGCGTGGTCGGCTACGACGATCCAGATCAAACTCTACTCTGCGCTTCGGATGGAGATAAAATTGCATATCTCAGTTTTGATTATAGTCAAAAATCTTTTGTAAAGTTCAACGAAACCGACACTACTTTCACCAGCGTCACAGCAAGACCAATTGGAGATCAGTTTCACATGACGATTTTCTAAGTGTAATTCTACATACTTTTATTACAAAAAGGGATCATTTTAAGTGCCATATTTATTTCCACCAGCACCTGTCTACCCAAACGACTACGATAGTGATCAAACACTATTTGTAGTTTATAACACTTCGGAAACCGTCACCACAGCAGAGAATCAGCCTTGGTCTGATGAAATCTCCATCAAGCCTGTAGCTGCCGACAAAGATGAAATGTGGTCAGACAACGGATTTGCCAACATAGATGGTGAATTGTTTTACTATGGATCTGTTGAGTACGATGGCAATAGCAAAATAAATAAATTCAAACAATGTTGCCGTAATATTGGTGGAACACATACCAAAAGAACCTTAGCGGGTGCTGAAGTTCGTGGTTTCGTAATCGCAGAACATCACAACCAGATTGTTGATGCCATTGTTAAAATCGAAAACTTCGTTGGATACAACTTCACTCCTGACACAGCTTCTTTGGACTGGAGAATTAGAAATCTTCAAAATCTTGAAGTAATTTTTGACGACTTTTCCTGCCCTGATGTTGTCTTTGATTTTTTTGTGATTGAAAACAACCCCACTACAGGCATTTTGGCCCAATATAACATTACAATCACAGGAATTTTCACAAGTTATCGGTTAGATTTTGGAGATGGAACATACACGACTACCTCTCAGAATGGCACACACAGGTATGCTCCTAACGCCTCAATTGATCCTGCGCTGACCGTAGCAAACAACAAATGTACTCTTGTTCAAACTCCAATTGAAAGATTGAATGTAACTGAACCTACAGCACAAAAACCAACCACAGCTTTTGAAATCCCTATTCCTGCTTTGCCTACTATTCCTCAATTCACGGTGCCAACAATTACGGTGCCATCTTTGGTTCCGCAATTGCCTCCTATTGTGTTTCCGTGTTTGAATGTTGGGCCTATTGGGCCAATCAACATACCATCGGTAATTAGCGTAATTCCCGGCATCAACATACCCTCATTGGTGTCAATCACACCTGTGAGCTTGCCGTCTAAGATTACCATAACTCCTGTAACTATTCCAGATAAAATTACTTTTAATCAACCTAAAATTCCTGACACAATCACGATCAGTCCAGCACCAACTATTCCAAACATCAAAATTGATCCTGTTCCTACAATTCCCAATATTAAATTTGACACATTTCCAACATTTCCGACTACAATTGGTTTTGGTCCGTTCCCGACTTTCCCAACTAAATTCACATTTGGTAGCTTCCCGACTTTCCCAACTAAGTTTACATTTGGTCCGTTCCCGACTTATCCAACTCAATTTAGTTTCGGTGATTTTCCAAGCTTTCCAACAAATATCGGATTCGATCCACTTTTCATTCCAACAAGCATTGGTTTTGATAATGTTCCGAACTTTCCGACTTCTATTCCTATTTCTTTTCCTAAAATACCAACTATTCCTGTTGCTCCAATCAATGTGCCAGAGATTAAGGTTGATTTTGGACCTGCACCAAAATTTGATCCAATCGAAATCACCAGCAAAATTACAATACCAACTATAGAATTCGGTCCAGCGCCAACATTCCCGGCATCGATTCCCTTCGTAAATCCTCCGTGTTTGCCTGCCGTGATCGTTATCACGGCTGCTGGTATTCCTACTATTCCAGACACTATTACAATTACAGGACCTAATATTCCAAATAGTATCAAATTTGAAAATCCACCGGCATTTCCGAAGATCAAATTTGACAATCCTCCGGTATTTCCGAAAATTCAATTCGATAATGCTCCAAAAATTCCAGACAAGATCACATTCGATAATGCTCCAAAAATTCCTACTACTATCGGCTTCGGACCCGCTCCTAAGTTTCCAGATACAATTAACTTCGGGCCGAATCCTTTACCTAGTCAAATTACCTTTGGTCCCAACCCTCTGCCTACTACAATCGGTTTTGGCCCAGCGCCAAAACTTGGTCCTGTAGAATTTGGTCCACACAACTTACCAGCACAGATCAACTTTGGAACCGCTCCAACCATTTCGGTTTCATGGGGTACGCCTCCTACTGTATCATGTGTCGTATCGGTGCAATGTCCGTCCAACACTCCTTTCTACAAGCCTGCAAGTTTGTTTGAGGAGGAGAAAGCATATGCTCCTCTTGAACCTCTTGAAGTTCAAATGTCAGATTTGGGAATCCCTTCAGAAATATTGGTCAAGGTTCCAGAAATACCGGACATCAAAATTCTGCACGATATGCCTGCTGTCATTCGTATAGAAATTCCAAATATTCCAGATATCAGAATTATCGGTCCTGCGACTCCAATTCCAAGTATTATCAGGATTGACGCAGAAGGACTGCCCTTGGCCATAGAGCTAATTGCAATCAATCTTCCTTCAGCAATCAAGCTGGACACTACAGGATTGCCATCTACGATTAAATTGGATATCCCAGATCAATTTCCGATGATTAAATTGGACACATCTGGGATTCCAGACAAAATTCAAGTTGTTGGAATTCCATCGGTAATCGAATTGATTGGCGCACCAAGTGAAATCAAGTTGGTCCTGCCCGACAAGCCAGAAATTGAACTGGTTTACAGGGGAGCTCCGATTGATGTGAAAATCAATCTTGATATCAGCAAACTTACTGGCGAAAACTCCAACGCCCAATGCGTGGCTATCGTGCCCTGCTCAAATTAATCTACAAAGTAAATCATAGCAACAAATTGCTAGTTTACTCGGAGTTAGTCTGAGCGCAATTTATATGACTAAGACAAATAAGTTTTAAACTATGATATTTCATGGAACCAATTATCAAGAAAACGAATGATGGCAACCAATATTATTTGACTCCCCAGAATCTGTGGGTCAGAAATTTCTGTTTGGAGCAAGTGCCATTTGTTGACATCAACAAGACAATCAGACCAGAAGATCATTTTACTTTTCTTGAAAATGAAGTGAGAAACGCACAGAACAAATATGTTTGGATTGATACAGAAGAATTCAGTATGACGAATGTCGTCATCGTGTCGGACGGATATGAATTTGAAAAAAAACAACAACTGTTGGCCAAATTGCCAAAAGATGTAACGATCATAGCTGTTAACGGAGCTTTGTCGAAATGGAATCTGCCGAATAGAATTCCATCTTGGTACATAGCCAACAATCCTTACGAAGAATGTATGAGATTTTTTCCCAGAAGGCTTAGAATTCTGCCTAGGGTTGTCGCATCAATTAGAACTAATCACAAATTCATGACCCTTTATCGTGGACAAAAATTCAGATACTATCCAGTCAATGAAAAACAATATGCGAGTATTGGCCAAAAAGATGTTGCTTGGCAGGTTGATGATTATAGAAATCCAATTTGTGCAGCAATACATATCGCTGTCAAATTTGGAGCATTAAATATTCTTTTGTTTTGTTGCGATAACAGCTTTGAACTTGAAAGGCCGGGTGCGGAAAAGCTCGAAAACGGTTTGTATCAGTATCCTCAGCAAAACATAGTAAATGGTTTAATTGACGGTCAATTTTTCTGGTTGAAAAGCCACCCTTATTTTGATTATGAGATCGGCAATTGTTCAAGTGGTAAAGATTATGAGTTTGCTGAATATATATCTGAGGAAAAAATGTTTTCCTTTTTTCAACAAGGCGGTGAAAAATGAACACAAGGAATGACACGGACCCATTTGGTCCTTTTAATTTTAGTGATTTCAAAAAATGGATGTCTCACCAAAACGATGCTCGCAAGAACAGCATGATTGGTGTAAAAGTCGAATCCAAAATACCCATCAAAAAACTTCTTTCAAGAATTGAAGCACAAGAAGGGGATATCACAGAAGTTGCCAAAGACTTCAAAAAACATGGTGGTACTATAACAGAAGAAAATGGGTATTACATGTATGTCTCTGTCGATAGTGGAAACTTCATGATCCATAAAATGCACATCAAGCGTGCAGACGACTAGCCCTTCTGAACCATAATTATTCTGGTTGGAAGATTCGCAACATTAACGACTGGCGTAGGAAAATTGCTTGCCACAAACTCAGGCTGTTCGCTCATGGGCAGATTGGAATAACCTCTGTTCCTGAGCGATGCCTTAAGCAAATCATAGGTATCAGCAGCTTCCAGCCATAATTCCCAAAGCATCCTGTTATCGTAAACAATTTGTTTGATTTCACTCGTCCAGTTAACTGGCAGATTCAAAATATCCAGATTTTCAACACGACTAGCCAAAATGGGCCTGCCGAATAACTTTGCAAAAATACGAATTCCAGCCTTGTCTCTTCGTCCCAAATATAGGTAAAGATTCACATTCGTAGTAGCCACTATTGTTTCTCACTCTTATAATTTTCTGGGTTCTGATTGAAAAGTTCTTCAAGAACTATTTCCATTACTAAGCGAGTAAAAGAATCGTCAGAACCAAACTGCGATGCAAAAGCTTGCAAAGCCTCTACTCCTGAGTTTGCGTCATCTTGGTGTTTTTTCATGATTCCACTTCCTGAATATGTAAAAATCAAAGACAATTATTGCATTGTTTACTTTGGAAATTGCAAAGAATATATCGTGCAACTTCGTTTGCTGCGACCAATCATGGAAAAGACCTTTGCAGGATTGCAAGTTTATCTAGCCTGCAAAGATGAATATATGTACTTGCTGAACAATGAGTCAAAAACTCTCTCGGCATCGTCTCTCAAGACACAGAAACAAAAATTCGCTTATATTCGTGAAATTTATACGGAAATCAACAAACATCCAGTTGAAGAACTGATGTTGGAATCTGAAATAACTTTTCAACCAATTTGCAATAACATAATCCATCCTGAACTCATTAAGGGGTCGTGCCTGTTGTTAACTACAGCTAATCTTCCGACAAGAAGTCTGAATGCAAATCAAATCACACACGCTTTGGATTACATCAGAAAACAAGGTTGTCAGGCGCACTTCAATAAAAAAATAGATGATTTTGATTGGGTTGTTGGTGTCGAGAACGAAAATCTTTACGAGGCTGCGTCTCAGGGCAAAAAAGTTACTCTTATTCCCACAGGATTTGGTGAAAATCTTTTTAAGAAGATGTTTCCTGCTTCTGGAATTCTTCGCATTCCTGCCTGAACTGCATAAATACACTTGTGAGGTAGCAATTTTTGCTTATAAAAAACTCCAAGGAGAAAAATGAGCGTATTTACAGTAAAGTTAAACAACAGCACTCAAGGTGGCTTGGATATGAATCCCCAATCTTTGGGCCAGTTTACTACAAGCGTCCAGCGCACTATTTTCGTGACTGGACCAAAAAGAATTTATCGCAAACTTTTCGATGGCGAAACATTCACGGACTGCAATTACTGGAAGAAATTTGCGGTGCCTAATCTTCCCGCCGATCAAGCTTTCATCGAAGTAACTACCGATGATGGTTCCATTTACAGCGAAGTGGATGAAGAAAATAACTATCCTAAGGTCTATTCTTTGACCGTGGACGATGGATCGGATTTTGTCGATAATGTATGCGATATTGTTGGAGATACAGGTTCCACAGCAAATTTTGTACAGATCAACTCCACCAATTCTTCTGGCGGCGATGTGAGAGTAAAACTCAACGGCATGACCGGAGCGATTTTTGACCTCAAAGCTGGTGATACTCAAGTTTTCAACTATGGCGACCTTGCCGTAACCAAGTTGGCATTCGACAACTCCAGCGGAACCGATGCCGAAATTCAAGTCATCGTATCCGTCAAGAGTTCCTGCCTTAGCTAAATTAAAAATCAATTAAAGAAACCCAGCCTTTATTGGCTGGGTTTTTTATTTTGTCGAGAAAAATAGCGCTATTTTTAATATTGTAGAACTAACTATATTGAATGTGGAGCAAGTATTTCAGGTGTAAATTTGGCAAATTTAATCAGACCAAACAGCGTCAAAGTTGTGACTCAGGATGGTGAAGTTCAAGTAACTATTGCACTTGAACTTACTATCAACCTGAACGCAAACGGTCTTGATGTATCTGCAAATACACAAGATACAAATTATGTCCCTACGGTCAAAAAACCAAAAGAGGACAAGGTTGAGTGGGAAATTCCAGATTTTAGCGCATTTCCCAAGGTGGATTTTGGGAAAAAAGAGTGATGTGAAATGATTGGTATATACAGCATAAAAAAAGGAGAGTCCAAATGTTAGGTTTCGATTGCGGGACTTACAACTTGGTTTGTTGTTCCAGAGACAAAGAAAGAAATTTTTCCTACAAGAGGGAAGTCAATGCCTTCTTGGAGCTTCCTTTGGAAAACCGATTTGTTTTCAACATGATGAAAACCGCTGGTGTTCCTTTGATTGAAAGGGAAAAAGTAGCTTATGCCCTAGGTGAGGCGGCGGTTAATATGACCTACACCATGAGCGCACTCGAACTTAAGCGCCCTATGATTCACGGCTGTGTAAATCCCAAGGAAAAAGACGCTTTCCAGATCATGAGCATCATGATGCATAGTTTGATCGACAATGTCAAAAAAGACGGTGAAGTCCTATATTATTGCGTTCCATCCAACGCCATCAATCAAGACACAGACGCAGACTATCACCAAAGAATCCTCGATGCCATTTTCAAGGCGTATAGGAACGAGACTGGTTACAAGGTTGATGCGCATCCAATCAATGAAGCTCTTGCTTTGGTCTATGCAGAATTGGCTCAAAAAGCATTTACTGGAATCGCCATGTCATTTGGTGGTGGCATGATCAATGTCTGCTACGCCATGTATGGCAATCCTGCCTTTAAGTTTGCAATCGTGAATTCCGGCGACTGGATTGATCGTCAAGCTGCCAAGGCTACTGGCGAAAGTATCAGCTTTATCAATAAAGAAAAAACAAAGATTGATCTTACAAAGCAACCTACAAACCTTGTTGAAAGAGCAATCCACACGCAATACAGGCTTATGATTGAACACACCGTGACTGGGCTCAAGCAAGGATTCTCAGATGTTACCAAGACCGTCAGAACTGACGCTCCAGTTGATGTCGTAATTGCAGGAGGCACAAGCTCTCCTAACGGTTTCGGAGAACTGTTTAGGGAGACAATTTCTCAGGCAGACCTACCAATCAAAATTGGCACAATCATTAAACCATCAGACCCTCTGTACTCTGTAAGCCGTGGGTGCCTTTTGGCAGCAGAAGCTGCTGTTGGATAACACAAAGAAAGAAGGAAAAAGAATGAAGTGTAATCAAAAAAGCGTCAGCGACCTAGGGGCTGCTGCATATCTTCTCATGCATGATATAAAAGTCACAGGGAGAAAAAGTAAAGAAATTTATTTTTTACTTAATGCAAATTGCACTTCAGAACAGTTTGATCAATTGACTCTTGATTATCTTTCCAGCGAATTTCATAGATTTGATGCCTGCATCATGAGCCTCAAGAAAATCGGTGAATACTCCTTCCAAGCCAAAAATTTCAGGTTTGTAACCGATCTGGGAGCAGCAGCATATCTGCTCATGCACAAGTACAAAGTGGTTGGCAAAAGAGGTAAATCGATCTATTTCGAGGTTGATAACACAGCTTCGGACAGGTTTGATGAGACCGCTCTTGAATACATTTCCAGCGATTTTCACCGTTTCGACTCGTGTCTGATGTCTTTGAAAAAGATTGGCGAATACATCAGCGAACAATATTGAAAAAATCAATATATAATCACAAGGAGATTATATGTTGAGATTTAGAGATTATCGCAACAACTCGAGGGGCGTTGAGCTCTACGAGGCAGAAGTCGCTTCTGATCCGGCAATAAATGCAGCAATTGAAAAAATTGTTGATGACTGGATCGGTGAATTAAAGAGCGAACTTCTAAGTGGAGAAGGACTTAAAACACCCGGATTGTGGGATCGTTTCAAAAATTCTCTTGCCAATTTCTGGCATGGTGCCTATAGCGACAAAAATCCCTACCGTCATAGGAATATGTACGGCAATCTCGGTGCAACTACGGAATCTGTTGACAATAGGCTGTCTCTGGATGAATATAAAATTCTAAGAGAATGCTGTGATCTGCTCGAAGAGGAAGTCAAAACAGCAGCGCCAGCAACAGACCAGAATTCAAAGCTGAAGCTTGTTCAGATCATTAACAAACACGCCAAAAACTTGAAAGACAGATTGATCAAGGTTTTGACGGGAGCATATGTTCCTGCTCTAAAAAAATTCCATATGCCTTCTTTGAGCTCCTTCCCCCGAAAGATAGAACCCATCACTCCTCCCTCAGATACAGTAGACCCAAGCGCAAAGCCCGACACAGAGGTAGAAAAAGAACCTACTGAAGAACCAAAAGAATTTAGTTACACCGAACCACCAACCCAAGGAATTGCATGGGCTTCTTTAAATGCTCGTCAAAAAATGGCTTGGAATAAATATGGTGGTGGTGCAGTATCAAGAAGTGAACGCCATAAAGGAAAATTCCCGTTGCAAGGAAGATTCCCGTTGCCTTGGATTCTTCGTCTAGGAGATCCTAGAAAAGATATGCTTTCTTTGAATACTTCAAGATCGCTTATTCGAGATAAGAGACTCGAACTCGATTCGGATTTGATTAACTCCAAAGAAAAACTAGAATCTCGTGTTGAACATTCCAAGACTATTTTTGCAAATAGGAAGAAGCGTTCTGCCAAGCCAGATGCAGAAATGCCTTCAGAGCCACTTGCTGACACGCCCTCTCCAGAAAACAAAAAGCGTAAACAGCCTCGTCCAGATGTTGAAACCCCATCTTCCGATGCTGAAAAAATATCTGCTGATTTAGGTCGCCCAGAAGACTCAGAATCAGAAGCTCCCGATGTTGCTACGACTTCTGATTTCAGAGATGAATCTGAAGAGACCGAAGAAGATAAAGCAACAAATACGCTAAATCGTCTTGTAACCGACTGGTCTGTTGAAGAAGAAAGAAAAAAATTAATCGAGACTGCAAGAAAAATGAATCTTGACAATTTAAAGGATGAAATAATTAAAATGCTTCAAGCCCATGTTGATGCAGAGCCAGAAGGCGACAGTAAAACTTATCATCAAAATGAATTAGATAAAGTAAAAGTACAAAATATTGGAAAAATTGAGGAATTAGACAAGACAGCACGCCTTCTTCTTGGCATTCTGCCTACTTTTGAAGCCAGAAAGTATTTTGTCAATAAATTCAGACAATTAGTTCATGGCTGATTTTTTTGAAGCATTTTCCCCATGTTTTGCTGTGCCTGCTTTTGTAAAGCAGCAAGCATGGAAGGATCAACAAACTGCATCGGTGGTTGCGCTGCTGGAGCAGGAGCTTGTTGAGGAGCCTTCTTCACCTCTTCAATAATTTTCTGGTAATTAGGATCATCTTCAGTAATCATTTGTTCTTCTACGATTCCAACAATGTATTGCATGGAATAAAAGTTTTTACAATTTGTTAAGTGATGTTTCGTGAAAACACCATCTTGGTCAATTGCTTCAACAATTCCTGTGAAGAACTCAGCAAATTGTTGGTCAGGAAAACCTCCCTTGTTAACGCCAACCGTTAATATTGTGCAAATTTTACCCACAAATGTGCTACGAAGATTTTCCAATGATGAAGAAAGCATTTTATACCTCGGGACATAAATATTGAGTCATTTTAAAGGAGCGATGGATGTCTAGCAATTATAGTGAAGTTGCGCCTCCCGGTTGGAGCGGTACTGTCAAGGCCATGAAAAAAAATAAAGAGATCGATAATCCCTACGCTCTCGCATGGTACATGAAGAACAAAGGCTACAAGCACCATCACAAACCAGAGAAGAAGAAAAAAGACGAGAGCGTTTTTCAGCACAAGTCTTTCATCGAATGGATTAGCGCCAAATATCGCTGAATCCGAAAAAATCACCAACTGTGCCGTGTGGGCCTGAATAGTCCAACGGACTTTGGTTTTTTTTGATGTAATAATGCAGCATAACTGCTGAGTTCTTTTGTAAAAACTCGTTCCAGTCGTTGTAGCCTTTTGGTGGCACAACATACATCAATTTTTCGCCTGTCTTTTTACTTGTCTCTAGCGCAGCAATCATACTGCTCATTTTTGTGGTTCCGGCTTTTCCAGCCTTATCTCTGTCAAGACAAATGCATATTCTATAATCCGACAACAGAATGGCCTGTTTTTCACCCATGTTTTTGCCACCGCAGGCAGCAGCATTCAGTTCCGCCTGCTTAAGACTCATGGCGTTGAACTCGCCTTCACAAACATAAACCAAGTCGCCTGAATCTGGCCATCTTCCAGCCATAAAAATCACATCTTCTTTTCCAACGCCAACTTCTTTTTCTGGACCTCGGTACTTCATTTTGCTCTGACCAAGAGCTCTACCATTGAAATAAATTAATTTACCATGACGGTCATAGTAAGGAATGATGATTCTATTTTTATATTTCATCCCATCTGTGCAAATGTAAAGCCCATCTATCGGAATCTTTCTTTCATTAAGGTATAATTCAGCCCTCTTTCTCCACCAGTTATTTGTGCCTAAATCCGAAATTAAAAGACAATCAGCAGGCAAACTTAAATCAGACTTGGGCTGCTCAACCACAACCTCTTCGTCTTGGGCTGCAAATATTTTCTCAAGCTGTCTTTCCAATTCACGAATGCTTGTATGCCCTTGCAACTTGGCAAGGGCATCATCACGGGAACAAAAATCCACCAGCATAATCAATTTGACAAGTGAGCCTTTTTTGTCTGTTTTCCAACAATGATATGTGCCAAATTTTCTTTGCTTTTTCCCCCCGGATGGATTGCACCACAGGTGAAAACCATTATCATCAGGCTCAAATATGCTATTTATTTTAACTTCTTTGCCAGCAACAACTACATTGTCATCACCAAAACGGCCTTTTGCCCACTTTACAAAATTTTTGAACGAAACTGCCATTTCGTAATACCTTTTGTTAAATAAACTCTTTAGAATAGCATAACATAATTTGGTGAAAAATGGAACAAGACAGACTTATTTGCGAACACATATCTGTTTCCAGAAAGCAGACATGGAACGAATGTCAACAAAAGTATAAATTTAGATATCATTTAAAAATGATTCCAGAAGGTCCTGAACAACCCTACTTCACCTACGGAAAAGTTGTTCATAAAATAGCAGAAGTTTTTGTGCAGGAACAAGGTCAAAGAACAATTGATGAAATCGCATCAGATGTGCTTGCCGGAAGAATTGAATATCAAGAAGGTATTGGCAAACCAAGTCTTGGTCGTGAATACATGAGTAAATTGCCTAGCCACATCAGAAACATCAAAGAAATTACTGAAAAAATCGGTTTCGATGGAGAAACAGAATGGCAATTCAAGTTTGACTTACAACCTCCTGACAACCATATTATCACAGGTTTCATAGACCGTTTGATTGTTCGGGGCGAAAAATATTTCATTCTCGACTACAAAACCACCAAAAAAGGCGGATGGCGAAAAAACGCCAACACCATCAAGAAAGACCTGCAACTCAGGTGTTATGCAAGGGTTGTACAAAAAAAATTCGGTGCTAAAGCAGAAAATATCAACTGCGCCCTGTATTATCTTGAAGGTGGTGATCTTGTAAGTGCGAAGTTTTCAGAAGAATCCTTAATTGCAGCAGAGCAAGAAATGCACGATACCTATAAGCACATCATTTCCACGCATCCAGATGATGTTTACGGCATGGTTGGCAATCATTGCCACCGATGTGACTATATGCAAGTTTGTCCATCACGCAAGCTTATTTGATAGGAAATAAAATCAAACCCTGAGTAGGCAAATCTGTTCCTCTGTTGATAATCGGCAGTTTATCTGCAATTCCAATCAACACCTTTTGCTCTAACAAAAAGACATAGTCTTTTTGTTTCTTCCAGAAACTGTGAATTGCAAATAGAGGTGTGAAAAATCCCTTACCAGTACCATCACGATATTGAGTTCCCCAACAAGTACCGATATACTGACCTTCGTCGTTCATCAAACCGCCACCAGACCTGCCGGGACGAGGGCTATTCTTGATGGTGACCAAATCATTACCAATGATACCAACCATTTCGATGTCATAGTGAGCGACTTCAGAACCGGCATCACATCCGCATGAATGAGAGTGCTGTCTACGCACATACTCATAATTTTCAGGACCAATAGGAAAACAATTTGGAACCCAATCTGGAGTGAATGTCACGAGCCCAGTATCTTCCTCTGCCCCTTCAATAAACCTGTAGAATATGACATTTGCATCGTAACTTCTTGGAGCATCAAGTTTTAGGTCATTGTGATACCAAACAATTATCTTACATTTCAATTTCTTTTTTTTACCCTCTTCTGCGGTCATCACACCATTCCAAAGGTGGCCACAAGTTGCAACATACGCAAGATTCTTCTTTGCATCGTAGTGGACTATGGTTCCAGAGCCTGAACCAGCAGCTACTGCTATTTTGACCGAAGGGGCGAGGAATTTCCGAAACTCTATGCCACGCTTGGCTATAGGTGCGGGACTTTCGTTGCCGACTGGAATACTCTCCAGAATCGGCATGTTGTCTAGCGGGTCTTTGTCCAAAAACTTCAAAGTGTTCTGAGAATTCAAGTTTCCTGTCAGGCACAGGCAGGCAAAAAGACTGTAAATAAGTTTTTTTAACATATAAGCCCCAAAAATTAACTATAATTTATGTATGTCTAAGGAAAAAAGAATCATGCCCACACTCACGGTTTGTCACTATTTGTATTTGACTCGTGAACAAAGATATGCGCTGCATGAAGGGCAGGAGCTTGAAGTCACAGGCATCACAGTTCCTGTCTGGTTTCATAAAGGAAACACCTCAGAACCCGCTCAGGAAATTTTCTGCAAATACAAGCTCACAAATGACAGACAAGGCACACGAGTTCTCAATAATGCCGAAGGCTATGAAATCAATATGCCTTCAGTAGAAGTTAAAAGCGAAGATATTGATTCTGAACTAATTAAAAGCGTTCAAAACAAGCTAGGAACAACCGAAAGGCTGCTGGACCAAGAGGATGGTGGACTGGAATGGTGTGAATTTAAATTTTTTCAAAAAATGCAAATCGAAAACAAACAATACTATAACATTCATTTCGTAGAAATTAAACCCTTGCAGATTTTAACCGACACTCTCGGTTAAACATCGTGTAACTGGACTGACATCTTCACATTGATGGAATCTCCGCTGACCAAGCTCAGCGCCTGCGTCAAAGGAACAGATGCAATAAGAATACCAGAACCCGCAACAGAACTGGTACACATGAAAAGATTTAAAACCGTCAATCCAAAGTTGCCTGTCGCCGTAAATGTGATGACTTGACTATTCGCACGATAAATGGATGGGGAAGTGCCAGTAGTTTCAAAAACAAAACCGTTCTCAGAACTTACGGCCTGCCTTGCATAACCACCAGAGTTGGGTTCCTGACCACTTAAACTATTGACAGTATCAGCATAGGCTAAAGTGGACCTACCATCCAAGCCGAAATAGTAACTTCCGGGGGGAGTATCCAGCGTTCCTTTGGCAAAAGCGCATTTCAGAATAAACTGTTCACCTAATGTGTGAAGCATATTGGTGAGATTCTCTGCTTTCCAAATCACCTCGCCGTTACGAACATGATTTACTTCCAAGATTTTTAGAATGCCGTGCCAGTCGCTCATGTTTTCCCCAGCTTATATTTGTTTTTTTGTCCTGTTTTAATGGAGTATACCAGCGCATCAATTGGAAATTTGCGCCCACAAAATTGCTGATTTTCCACAAATTCTTTACCGCAACCTTTTTTCAAATAAGCAATTGTGATATGAGGAATATACTTTGGAAAATCTGGTTTATTTATGATATTTTTAAAAAGTTGTTTATTCAAATTAAGAATTTCATCATCAACAACCTCTATCATCAATACATCAAATTTTGAATTCTGAGTAAATAATTTTATTTTACCAAGTTGACAGGATGTATTTTTACAACTCGATATCGTTTCCGATACATTTTTTTCAGTATCTTCTATGCAACCCAAAACTGTTAAATGCACATATTCTTCACGACCAAATGAATGGTCTTCAGAATCGTAGTAAATATCACTTTCCTGCACATAGTCATAACACCATGATATTATGTCATCTGCAAGTGTTTCTGACACTTCTGCTATGATGTAAGATTTTTCAAATATTGGCTTACCCGAACACATTTTGCATCTCTTGGTTATCAGGCAAATCAAAACTCTGTGACTTTTTCTTCTGAATATCTTCAAGTTTGCGCTTTTCGTTCATGAGCTCATTTTCGATATTCTGTAATACATTTACAGAGCTTTGCGAAGATACAAGCTTGTTTTCTTTTCTCTCCAGCCTTTGCTTTTGCCTGCTGCCTCTCTTGCTCTCCACATTTTCGACAACCTGCAAAGCCTTGCTCAATAAACCTCTGACTTCTTGCAAAGCAAAATCTTCAGGGATGTTTTTTAAGGCTTGTAAAATACAAATTTTTAATCCAGCCGTGTTATTTTTCATTTTGCCCTTTCTTAACCAGTTCAAGCCAACGAACTGGTGCATCTTCTACTAAATGATAACTCAACATATCGCCTTCGTGTAACGAACTGATGAGATACTCCTTAGGCAATTTAACACGCCAATAGTCAATATTTTCATCAATAATCATATTGGTCAGAGTAGTTCCTTCTGGGAGCATGGTTTTATATCCCAAAGCTATTTCCTTCTTTTTTTGCTCAAACAATCTTCTCTTTGCAGTAGGTTGAGGCATGTACAAAGAAATAATTTGTTTATAGTTTGGATTTTCCTGCAATTTTTTCATCAAAATTTGGTACTGAGTGCTGACTCTATCGGGTAAATTATTGCTTACAAAATTCTCAGCTTTAAATCCTTGATGCGTATGAGTTAATGTAAAAAGGGCAGGATAAATTCCATTAATTTTGACCAACATGGAATCTACAATCAAGCCATCCTCTGGCAGAATTGCTTCTAACTCAATTGAATTGCTTAATTCCAATTGCTCGGTAATCATTTCGAGCTTTGCCACAACCTGATTAAAAAGAATATTGCATTCTGTAACAAGACTGTTTACCACTATATCGACATCTATAGGACCAAAACTTTCTCCGAGATGTTTGGCTTCAAAGTTTTGAATCAACTCTTCAACTACAGCTAAATTTGCTGAATTTATTCCATGAATTTTGACCCATGATCTACAACGAGTCATATTCTTCTCTAAACTGTTTATGCTTCCAGATTTAGCAGCTATGCAAAATGCTTCTATATACGGATAGGCAATTGATTCAAGGTTTTTCTTGATTTTATTTACATCGAGAATATTTTTGACCATATCCGTTGCATCTTGGTTCTTAAGAATCAAGGACGAAAAGTTTGCCAAAATGTTTTCTCGATAATTTTGACAACAGCATCTTATTTTGCACCGAGATTCTTGTTTTTCACGAAGGAAATCTGCAAGTTTTTTTATTGGCATTTTACCACCCGAACTCTTTGAGTATTTTATGAGCACGCCTCTGTTGAGTCATAACGACCCCAGACATATAGTTTTCATTATCTGGTGCTAAAATATCTAACTCGCTATCCATTAAAATTTCCTCTGGCCTACCTTCAAGCAATTCTCTTTTTATATCTTCATACACCTGAGCTTTGACTATCGGCATAGGCAATGTAGCTTGACCTCCCACGGGCAAATCTCTCAACATAGAATCACGAACAAACAATCCAATGCACATCGCCATGATAGCATCATCGTGCTTGCCCTTTTGTGCCTGAGCTTTTCTTGCAACCTTATTGAATTCAAAGGTTTGCAACTCGGTCACAAATCTCATGCTATTGATGCGAAGAGTGCCATTCAAAAGTCTGCTTTGCAAACTTTCCAAATACAAAGAGCGATTTACCTGACCAATTTTTACTCCGGGTTTAGCATTTGCTTTATTTGATTCAAAATAAAGATTGTCATATTGTAAGCTATGCTGCAAAGCACTTAGGACTGCACCTCCGGGACCCATATTCTCTACAACAACTAGAGAATTGTAGTAGTAAATTGCAACTTCTTTTACTACCTGAGCAAATTCATAAGGCACAATTATATTGCTGTAAAATTCAGCAACCTGCTCTAGAGTTGCCGTATCAACTATGTGAAATACGCTGCTATCATTATTTTCGCCCTGACCTTCAGCGCAGTCGGCACTCAAGATATATTCGTGTCCATCAACTGGTTCTTTCCAAACCCACAAAGCGCCTTTATTTAAATCATCGTCCAACTGTGAAATACGACCTATTGGATTGCTCCATTTGGCAAACATCTTTCTGCTGGGATTATTGCTCCTACATTGTTCAGTCAAAGATGTGATTACACTTGTGGGAAAATATGTTTCACCCGAACCTTGAAACTCACGCAAAACCTCTTGACGAAAACCCTTCTCGCCAAGCTGCGCCTTTTGTTCTGCTACCCAATCTTCATCGTTGTAGTCTGGATGTTGCCAATAATCCAAATCAATAATATTGAAACGATTGTTGCCTTCTCTTGCATCGTGATATGTTTGTTCATACCAGTTTCCCAAACCATTGACCGTCGAAACCAAGGTGCAAGAACCACCTGTTGACAGGATAGGCCACATAGCCTTCCAATGCTTCTCCATGTCGTCGATGAACGCTGCTTCATCAACTATAAGAAATGTAACGGACTTACCACGAGCAGCTTCGGGTGAATAAAACTTGCAGACAGAACCAGTATCCGTAAACATTTTCAAGTGGTCGTTCCACTTGGCATCTTTTCTAGGCTTCAGCCATTCGGGCATGTTTTCACATGATCTGTCAACCATCATGCCAATATCTGTAGCTTCACGGTCGGTCTTTGAGATCAACATGATCTGCTGATCTAACTGAAACATGCAACGCCACAAACCCCACAACAAAGTAACTGTTGTCAGACCTCCCTGCCGGAATTTAGAAATGATGTTGAACCTATTTTTCTCATAATCATGAATGGTTTTTTTCTGATATTTGAATAAAATAAATGGAATCAAACCCCGCATGGGATGCAAAATCTTGACATACTTATGACAAAAATATGAAAAACTTTCAGTACACTTGATGATTTCCTTTTTTCTGCGTGCTGTATCATAATTTTCAACGGCATCCATCGGCTCATCTGGATCGATTTCAAGCTCACATTTGTTGAATTCGTAGTATCGTGGATCAAATTCATAACGACCAGTATTTGGGTACATGTTTCCACCCAACTGGTAATATTCTTTCAAAGATTTGAAATTGCCACGCCAAACTGATTCCTTGACGCTTTTAAAAAATGTTGGCTGATCCACGGTCCACCTTACTCTATATAAAGAGCCATCTTATATATCAAAACGGGAGCAATATGCGCAAATTACAGATAACCGCCCTTGTTTTAGCAATAGTATTTCTTGTTGTTTTACTAAGTAAACCAAGCAACAAGCATGAGCCAGTCGAGCGGATTCAAAAGCCAGAAACCAAAAAAGAACTACCTCCAGAGGAGAAAAAGCCTCCAGTTGCCACCGTTGAGGAAGCTGTAAAAAAAATTGAAAGACAACCTTTAAAAGAGAATGTTGAACTTCTAGCATCGGATAAATTTGAAGGCAGAATGTCTGGCAAGAATGGTAATAAGCTGGCAGCATCACATGTCAAAAAGAATTTTGAATCAATAGGACTGCCCACAGAATATCACAAATTCCCAATTCGCAGAACTAACCCCGGACCCAATAACGAAGTTGGCGATGCGTTCTCACAAAATGTATATGCTTGGATCGAAGGAAATGATGAGAATCTAAAAGATGAAGTTGTGGTTGTTGGTGCGCACATGGATCACATCGGTTATGGACCATCCATGAGCCGTTGGGGAGGAGGCAAAATACATCCCGGTGCCGACGACAACGCAACCGGAACAGCAGCACTCGTGGAAATTGCCCGTGCCTTCAAATATCTTGAAGGACAAAACAAGAGAACTGTGGTTTTTATGGCTTTTTCTGGTGAAGAAATGGGCTTGTTAGGCAGTTATCACTATGTCAACAATCCCCTTTTCCCCAAGGGAAATCCAGATATTACTAAGCATGTATTTATGCTGAACATGGATATGATTGGATATTTAAATCAAGGTAAAACAGTTGCTTTTGAATCAAATGAAAGTTCACCGGATATCGGTTCAGCAATAAATGAATTGTCAAAAAAATATGCGTTTGCAAAAACCGTAACACTTAGAGGCGCAAGTGGAAGTGATCATGCGCCTTTCTATAATAAAAAAGTACCAGTAGCTTTCTTACACACAGGACTTCACCCTTACTACCACACTCCCAAAGATACACCGGATAAAATTAACTACGAAGGTCTTGAGAAAGTTGCAAAATATGGCTTTGAATTGGCTTGGAATGTTTCTAATGCCGATAAAAAACCAGCATTTGACTACGGTTCATTCAAAGAAATGGACTACAGTCACGACCACGGCCAGAAAGACATGCAATTTGGAGATAAGCCATGAACCTTGAAACTATGCTCAAACTTATGAATGAAGACCTCCATCGTGAATGGTCACACATGAGGTTTTACTTGTATCACGCCAGCAAGGTTGTGGGATTGCATTGCCATGAATACAAGGAACTTTTCCTTAAAGAATCGGCAAACGAAATGGGCCATGTCACAGAATTTTCAGATATGATTGTCGGTTTAGGCGGTTCAATCGTTAATGGTTGGGGAGATGAGCAAATTCCTGACCTTGCTACTGCCAAAGATATTATTCAGCACGCTCTGAAGATGGAATCTGAAGTTGTTGACAATTATGTCAAAAGAATGGATCAGGCTGTTGAGTTGGGTGGCACGGATGGCACTTGGATTGAAATATTTTATGAAAAGCAGGTTGAACACAGCAGGGAAGATGTCGATCACTTCCGGCAAATATTGCGTGGCGTTTGACCTTATTCAGATACGATCTTAAAATAACTTGTTCATTTAAATTAACAAGAAAGGATTGACTATGAACCGTAAGATCGTTTCTAATTTGCCGGTTGCCCGTTTCTGGTACAAAGGCACCCATACTCATCCTGTGCGTAGGACTGTGATCATCACGGCTCAAACCGATGAATCATTCACAGGTTATGAGTTGCGTGAGGGCAATGCTGTCCGTACAGAAAACACCGCTCCTCTAAAGACTTACTGCCGTAAGAAGATTGCCCGAACCCATAGCCTCAGACTCGACAATCCTCTTCGTAAAAGTAAGACTAACCGCAGCACTCTTGTGAGGCGTTCCTATAACGACCTTACCAAGAGCGGAATCTAAGTCAATAAATTTGACAAAAAAGCCTATTCACACGCTACATAAAATGTGTGAATAGGCTTTTTGCATTAAGAATGGAAGGCAAAAAATGGCATTTTATCAAAATCTTTTCAACGAATATCTCGGCAACTATGTTGTGGGCGATTCCAGAGCTTTCACGCTGACCTTTAAGGTTCCGCAAAATCGCAACCACGGTGAGTTTTTTATCTGCTGGAATTCTGGTCCTTTTGACTTATCAAGCGTAGGCCCCGATTTAACCTTTAATTACGCTTTTGGGCCAGACTTTAAAAATTGGTCTAGCTTTACCGTAAGTTTAGGCACAATGTCTTCTGTTACAGCCTATGATCTGGTTGCAGCTTTAAACAGCGATACTGTATTTGAACAATTCTTTTCGGCATCTCTCTACAACGGCAAACAAATTGGAATTCGACAGTTAAAACCAGCTTCTGTCATGAAAAGCTATGTTTCAAACAGTAATACGGAATTAGTCTTCGGATTCAACAAGTATGCTGGATATGCTGATATACCCTCTTACTTTGACAAAGATACAATCAATAACAGATTTGCAACGCCTGAATCTAACGGACAACTCGTCAGAATCGGCAAAAATATTGTTGGAAATAATGTAGACAACCCAACTGAGGTATTGTGTCCGGGGCATGGTTTTGCTAATGGAGATGAAGTATACTTTGCCAATAGCAACTCAACTCCATCATTGGATGGATTGCAAATCGTAACGGTAGTTGATGATGATGCTTTTACTGTAGCTGTCAATGTCACAATCGCTGGAAATACTGGCGATGTTTTCACAGATAGTGAAGTTACAGTTCTTGCCAACGCCGGTTTGAACTACGAAGATGTTAAACAAGATTATAAACACCTCGGTGGACGCTGCGGAGCTTTTCTTTGCACCATCAACATCGTTGACGGCTCTGATCGTATCACAAACCAATTGATTTATCAGACAGGTGCAAAAACAGGCATGTTGGGTACAAAAATTTGCTACACTTACACCAATTCAAACAAAAATCCCGATTCAATATTCTCGCAGCCTTATGTTCTTACTGAAAATGATCTGCTAGGCCCGTGCACCGAGCTTGAGCCTGAGCTTTAGCCTGCTTAAAATCAAAATAACTCCAAGTTTCTGCTGATAAACCCATATCATACACAGGAACAACAATTGTAGATTTAAACGAAAAAGGCAAGTTGTGTATCTTTACACAGCTTGCCCAATCGTTTGATAGTAATTTTTTCCATGCTTCATATGAGGGCATGACATTCCTCTTGTATTACATGAAAAAGAGAATATAGCCCAAACCAATAATTTGAGCAGCAATAACAACCAAAAGCAATTTGTCCATCATGGACATACCATCCTTTTGTGGTTTTGTCATGTTTTCAAGTTCCTCCGCTAAACCTAAACTTTTAACAACTTTTTTGGGAGATTCAGTTTTAGCTGCTGCCAAAACTTTGACTTCCTCCTTGTTCTTAAAGGAGCCCAAAACTGCAAGGAGCTCTTCTTTGGTCACAAAGTTGCTCTCTCCACCCTTGGTTCCAACAAGTGCTTCAATCTTTTCCTCCACGACATTGCCGCTCACAGGGTCAACGACCTCAATCTTGCGCTCATACAACATCGGCTTGGTGCGCTCGATGATGCGTTGTTGCAATTTCAAAGGACGCTCGTCCTCAACATGCAACTCAACAATTTTTTCTCCTTGCCCATCGGCATTTTTGATCTCAACGACTCTGCGCTCGGCTCTTCTGCCGTCTTCCAAAGTCCACTTTTCTACCTTCAGATTATCATCCATTTTTACTCCCTTTGACTCGTAGGATGTGCTACACTTATTTATCCCGCTTGTCGTCAATTTTGGGTTGTACTTTCACACCAGAAATCATGACTTTTTGCTTATTAAAATGATTTTCCGCTAAAATTTCAGCATTTTGCAAAGCAATTTCTTTTGATGAAGCAATTACATCACTTAAATTCTTATATTCTACACCAAGTCCACGGTTGTAACGCACAGTCACAGCCCAAGTTGCTTCTCTGGGAGTCTTCAATAGTTGCGAAGCCAACTCTATGGCCTCTGCATATGAATCACACTCATGAGGTTCTATTCGATAATGACTCGATGGAACTGATTCCTTTTTTACTATAAACTTTCCAGCAGAAGGATAAATCATGAAACCGCTTAATAAGAGGTCTCGAATTTCGTTGCCCATATAACACTCCTTCGATGGTTTCCTACATTTTAAGTAAGTCCCCATTTAGATTTGAATTCATCAAAAATTTCCTTTCTTTTCTTATCTGCTTCTTCAATCATTTTCTTGCGTTCAAGTGGTTTCTGCCGCCTCTCAATCAACTTGGCCGACTTGTAAAACGATTCTGCGCTTTCTTCCCAGACACCCGGAGCAAATCTCTCCAGTTCTCCAGCGATTTCTCGATATACTTTTCTCCCTTCAAATTCTACTACAATTTCTTTGTTGTAATGATGAACAAATATGGAAAGATTCGTTCCACGAGATAACCCGTCAAAATGCAAACCTATCTCATAACTGTTGTCGTCCTCCTCTAAAGTCGGTAAACTTTCATCCATAAATTCGGCAGCAAAAGGGTCTTCCAAAAAAGTTTGTTTATAACAACTACTGCCCTGCTGCAACACAGACTCTCCCAATCTTCGTGCTATGGCTGAAAACTTGCCCTCCATGCCCGTGTAGCCCTTCTTCATGGCTTCGGTAGTCCTCGCCTCTCTCAACCTGTCTTCACGATTCATGTTTCAACCTCTGACCACTATATACATATGCGTCTTTCACTTTATAAAGGAGCAATATGATAAAAGGATTGATCAATTGGCTGATAAGAAAAAAAGACCAAGTAGTGCAAGGATTGGCAATCGCTACGCCCAAAGCGTCTCCAAAACCAGTTGTAGCAACAAATAAAACATACCTTGTTGATGCATCAGAGCCTCTATATGTAATCAACGAAACGATTACCGCAAACATTCTCCCTATGCGTGCCATTGGCGAAACTACAGGTGGACAAACCTTGGGCAGCATACCCCAGCAGGCTTTGGCACTTCGTCAAATTGTCAACAATGCACTTTCCTACATGAAGTCCAAAAGCCCAAAAACAATCAATAAATGGGCTTCAACTTCCGCATTAAATCTCTATCCCAGAGCAGGCCAAGACATCAACGCATACTACGACAGAAGCTCACTCAAATTCTTTTATTTTAAAGACACAGTCAGAAATAAAAATATTTTCGCATGTGATTCCAGAAGCGTTGTCGCCCACGAATTTGGCCACGCTTTTCTCGATATTATAAGACCAGACCTGTGGAGCCTCGCAGCACCAGAAGTCTGGGCTTTTCATGAGGCTTTTGGTGACATCACAGCACTTATTAGCGGCTTGCAATTTCCACAACTCATAGACAAGGCACTTGCCGACACAGGTTCTGATCTCACTAAATCGAATGTGATCAGTAAATTGGCCATAGACATGGGTGTAGGGCTCTACAACCTCACCAATGGCACAGATGGCGAACTCAGCAACTGTCTTCGTGATCTTTCCATCAAGTTTAAATATGTAAAGCCAGAAACCCTTCCTACACATGGACCTGACAATATTCTCATCAACGAATCACACAACTTTAGCCGTGTTTTCAGCAGCATGTTTTACGATCTGCTTCTACGCATAATGAACAAAAACATCACCACAGGACAAACTGCTAAAGTTGCCCTTACAGCAGCCCGTGACACAATCACGAGCTACTTCCTGCAAGCTTGCACAAAAGCAGCGGCTTCAACAAGATTTTTCAAATCTGTCTGCCAAGAAATGCTTCTCGCAGATCAAAGAAATGGCAACAAATATCAGCAAATTATGACTCAATGTTTTACCGATAGCAAAATTACTACCGCTCCAATAGCCATGCTCAGAACCATGTCTCTTGAAGATGTTTTGAACAACATTAAAGACGAATATGAAATCGATGACGAAGATATGATCGTTGTCAGAACCACTTCTTCAAAAACAATCAAACTTGTTGATGAAGCAGGAATTTTAGCCCTTCACTACAATCCTCTTCTCAGCGTTGAAGTCGAAATTGCTGCACAATCAGCCTACTTTTTTTCTCCCGAAGGACAGCTTGAGCATGTAGAAGAAACAACACATGCTGAAGTTGTTGAAGCGGCACTCAACTGTCTCAATCAACTGAATATAAAAAATTTGGTTGGAAATCACGACAAGGCTATTTTTGAAGTGATCAACAACAAACTTGTTCGCAAACAAATAGCATGTAGTTGCAACAAACCAAATTACTGCATTCCCGGTTCACCTGAATACCAAAAACCTTGGAAACCCAAGAACAACTCAGGCTGCATCAAGTGCGGAAAAGGATGCGAACCCAAACCCTGTGACTGCGCTTCTCCTCCTGCTCCAACCCCTCCTAAAATTGGCTGTTACACCAAGGTAAGCACAGGGGGAATTACAAAATATTCAGTCGGAAGCAGCATTTCGAGGAAGGTCTGCTGATTTGCGAAGCCTGTTCTTTAGACGAACAGGCCTGCCCTCATCGTCATAATTAATTGTGTTTGTATTCGCATCAATCTGATGGTAGATAAGTTCTGCATAAGGCTTGTTACCCATAAAATTGATGCGGATTTTTACTTCCGTGATGTGTGGTTTGGCTTCTCTAATCCTGATTTTAAATTTATCACCATCGCCAGCAACTATGTAATATCCATATGATGTTTCTTCTTCTTTCACAATCGGATAATTCAGTTCCTTTAGTGAATTCTTTGTGGCTCGATACATATTTTTAACTTCTTCGTTGTAATACTTGTGAGCCTCGCCATCTTTCCACATGATATATCCAGTTACTATTGGACCATAGATAAAAGAAGCGAAACTACAACCTGTTAAAGAAATAATTAAAAAATATAAAAATAAAACTATTTTTTTCATGACATCCTCCTATATTATTTATTATTCATCCCGTAACAAAAGGAGAATATCCATGTCCGAAGACACTTTAAAAGATTATTGGTTCATACAAGCCGACCAACTTCACAACTCTAGTTATGATGATGAAGACGAGAATGACGACGACGATTGGGACGAAGACGAAGACGATGAAGATGAAGATGACGAAGATGACGAAGATGAAGAAGATGACTGGGATGATGAAGATGACGATCAAGATGACGATGACGATGACGATGACGATGACGAAGAGGACTGGGATGATGAAGATGACGATGACTTAGACGAAGAAGATGAGGACGAAGAAGACAATTACTGATTTTCGTCATTATTTTCATCAAAGCCCAGCTTTTCGCTGGGCTTATTTTTTCGATATTCAAAAATCAACTCATATATATTTTAGTATTATATCAAGATAAATATTATGACAACATCGAACAATACTCTTAACATGACAAGGAGGTTCATGAAAAGATTTTTTGCGTTTTTTGCTGCTGTTGCGACAGTTTTGCCTGCAATAGCACAAGCGCCATCAGTTGACGATATAAGAAATCGTCAATACCCAAATGTTTATCTGGCAGCAGACACTAATCCCATCGCAGCCATCGAAGGCGCTGTCGATGAAGATCTTGCTGATGTCATGGTCCCAGTTCCCATAAAGGATAGGGTCTTCAATAAAACCGGCATTCAATGCGTCTGGGCTTCTACAGAACTACTCGGCAGATATGCCGAAGAGCCTAAACTGATCGGACTTACCAACGATTCTGAATGCAAAAGCTACGCAAACACATACAGTTTTTCACGCAAAATGAAACAACTCAATGTCAAATTTGAAACAACCACGGACCCCCGTGACCGTAGCCTTATCATCAAAAGCGTTGTCAAAGAACGCCGTGGTTGCCTGTTCTGCATCCCCGGCCACGCTATGGTCTTAGTCCACTATGATGAAAAAAAAGGCATCGTTAAATATATCAACAACAGCGATAGAAGCCTCGCTATCAGAACTTGGACTATGGCAGAATTCAACCGCCACTTCGATGGATGGGTTTCAGCAGTTTACGCTGATAACGACATCGTCCCCTTAAAATACACTCCTAAAATTCCAGACCTACCCATCATCGACCGTGGACAGGAAAAACAAGCTTACGACAAGGAATACATCCTGCAACCTTTGAAGCAATAAACTAAACCCGCCCTAAAAAGGCGGGTTTTTATTTTTTCTTGTCGCAATTACAGTCTTTTTTCATATAGCGAATCTTGTTTTTGCGGTTTTTTGCTGTAATTGGGAGTTCATTGTCCGAATATGTGGGAAATGCTCCCGGTGCAATCATTCTCTTGGCAACTCCATCGCCACCATCGCCCTCGTCCTCCACACTAGAAGGATCGTTGGCGCTCCCGCCAAACCACTCTTTTTTGTTCAGATAATCAAGGAAAGATTGCTTCATAATGAATATATAGTTTGCCGACATATTTTACAAGGAGGGTCATGAAAAACGATTTTTCAAAACTGATGCTGATTGGAATCTTATCCCTTGCCTTAGTCTTAATATTTAATCTAAAAACAAAGTCTTACCCTGAGCCTAAAGTTGCTCAGGTTCCAAAAAAAATAGTTCCTGAAGCAGGACCGCAAACATATCCAGAACCAAAATCTCCACAGATTTCCAACCCTATTCCAAAACACCTCTCCTATCCTCAAACCGTCGAACAACTTAAAAATTGGAATAAAGAAGCTCCAGAACTCACAGAAGTTGGCATATACGGCCAATCTAAAAAGGGCACAGACCTGTTTTATATTCGAGTCAATAATAAATTAGATAAAAATACCAAACCAGTCATTCTTATTACAGCTTGCATTCACGGAAATGAATCATGGAGCGCAGGTATCACTATGGGATACTTGGGCAATTTACTCAAGAATTATTCTACCGATCCCAAAATAAAAGCACTCATAAATTCTCGTGATATTTATTTTATTCCAGTTGTTTCTCCCGACAGTTATACCCAGCAGAGATTTGTTGATGGAGTTGATCCCAACCGTGACTTCCCCACTCCTAAAAACAAAACACACCAAAGCACTCCCAGCGTTGCTGCACTCCGTGAATTCTACTGGAAAATTAAACCACACGCAGTTTTGTCAGGACACACATACGGCAGGCTTTTTCTCATTCCTTACGGCGATCAATATGGGAAAAATTCCAACCAATCTGATTATGATGCGATTGTTGGCAAAATGGCTAAAATGGCCAATTACAAAATGATTCATTGCGTTGAACTTTACAAATCACCAATCGACGGTACTGAAGTTGACTGGTTCTATCGAAACGGCAGCTTTGCTGCTGTTATCGAATACGGCACCCACCAACACAAACCCAGTCTGCAAGAAATTAAAGACGAACTTAAGTGCACCCAAGATGCAATTACATATTTCATAGAAAAATCACCAGATATCAAAATTACTACGGTAGATAATGAAATTGACTTTAGCCAGAACACAGGAATTGCAAAAGAATATCACCGCAACTCCGATGGTGCTCTAAAATCAATTAATCCTCACTAAATTCTGAGTCATAAGATAAAGATAACGCTCATAGGAATCCCTCAAAACATTCATCTCCTTGGGCGTTATCGCATCTAAATTGAATGTTCTCTGAAAAGGAATCAATAAATTTGGATCAAAATTGATACTTGTTTTTAGTCCTAAATATTTCTCAAGCAAACCAATACCACGACTACTTGCCAAATCATCATATGTCAATAACAATGACCCCGATGATTTTTTTGACATTTCATAAAGTCTGCGTAACCTAAAACTGTAATACCTGCAAGCAAATGATGGATTTCTTTTTTCGTTGCCAATCATATAGCCCATCACAGCTTCCGGTTCTCTCAACACAAATATTAACTTGCAGTAATCATAAGCCGATTTGGTACTAATTTGATGATTCCTTACAACCTCGTCCAAAAAAATTGCTGATTTATTGCCTAATTTATGATGATTTTTTGTTAGATAATAGAAATTCAAGGGGCTTTCATATCTGTTTTTGTTTCTAAAACCCTGAATCCTAATATGATCATTCAACGACTCATATAAGGCTGTCGATCCTGAATACTCATGACTGCAAATTAAAACTATTTTTTTCATAATGTCCTTTGGAAGAAAAATACCTTTACTTTGATAACTAAAACAAGCGTGATTATGCAAGGGAACTAAAAATGGCTCCGTTATGGTCTGATTTTTTCAAGCTTTTTTCCTACTCCAGCGAAGCCGATCCGCTCGCTCGCCGTAAAGATCCCCGTCAATTCAGTTCCGCAGGCATCAGCCAACCAGAAGCTATCGGCGCAGATATCAACAATCCGCAGAATGTAAGCGGAGGACTCAGCAGCTACCGCCAAACAAATGACATGATTGACACCACTACGCTGTCAAATCGTGCTATGCGTTATAAAGAGTATGAAAGACTTCGTAATGTTCCAGAAATCGAAGCTGCCATGACCGTCTTTGCAGACGAATCTTGTGTTGCCGGTAACACTAAAATTGCCACTCCCTTTGGATTTATCACCATCAAGGAGCTCACAGAAAAAAGAGCCGACGAAAGATTTCTTGTTTATTGCTATGATTTTGAGAAAAAAGACTACACCTTGGGCTGGGCATACTCTCCACGAATCGTAAAGCGTGCCCCCACCATCACAGTCGTCCTCGATGATGGATCAACATTCACAGCCACAGAAGACCACCGTGTTCTGAAAAAAGACGGTACTTGGTGCGAAACAGGAGACCTTGAAGTCGAAGATGAACTCATGCCCTTTTACCGTGTGAAAGCCAGCCAAAATCACACCAGACTGAGAACAGCACAATACCCCAGAATCTACACCAAAAATAAAGGCTGGATTCACGAAAGACAATTTGTAGACGACTGGAGAACAGGCAAAATAACTCCAAAAATGCAAGCCGTAAATCTGGGATGTAGACTATACGCAGATGGACTTAAAACTGTACAAGTCGCTGAAAGACTTGGACACGATTGGAGAACAGTTGGAGAATGGCTCGCACGAGAGGGATTTACTACCAAGGAAATTAAAAGACTCAATCGATTTGAAAAAGAAAGAAGAATCATAGGCATCGAACCCGGACCAGTTCAGGATGTCTACGACCTCTCCGTCGAAAAACACATGTGCTTTGCCACCGATAGCGTCATTCTCCACAACTGCCAGAAAGACGAAAATGGCAATATTATCAAAATTACCACGGAAAACCAAGATATAAAAGATGAGATTGATTTTCTGCTCATGAACCGCAAAATGCTCAACCTCAACAGAAATGCATGGGTTTGGTTCAAAAATCTCTGCATTTCAGGTGACTATTTTGTTGAACTCGTAATCAATCCAGAAAATCCCAAAGAAGGCATATACAGAACCATGCCTCTCCCATGCGAAACAATGTATCGCATCGAAACAGTCAAAGGCAAAATTATTGAATATCAACAAAGCAAAGAAGGACCAGATTATCAAGCCATCGTGCGTGGCTCCGTAAACGATATGACCGATACAGAACTCAACCAAACAACAGCTATACGCTTTGCACCAAGCCAAATCGTTCACTTCCGAATCGGTGATGATCGCAAAACCTTCTATCCCTACGGCCAATCCCTAATCGAACCAGCCCGTGGACCAGCACATAGTCTCAGAATGCTAGAAGATGCTATGGTTGTGTATCGACTTTGCCTTGTTGGCGATACAGTCATAAGTTTACAAAACGGAACAAAAAATATTCGTGATATCAAGGTTGGCGACACAGTCCTATCCTACGATTGCGACGGAAAATTGATTCCAACCAAAGTCGTTTGTCATGTTAACAACGGAATTCAAAATGTTTTCTCAGTCAATAGCAAGCACATTGAAATCGTTGGAACAGCAACACATCCCTTACTCGTTAATCGTCAAGGCGTATTGCAATATGTCGATATTCAAGATTTGATTCCAAAAACCGACAAGCTCATTTGCGTTACAAGAAATGACAATGTATTGACGCAAATACCCAAGTCTACTAAAGAACCTTGGGCCAAACTTTCCTCAGAAATGCGAACCGCATTTAGAAATGGAAATTATGAAAATATTTCCAAACTTCTCAAAAATTGCAAAGTAAAAGATAACAGAGCCAAACAGTTTTTGTATGCCGAAAGCAAAGCCTTGCCTATCAATTTAGCCAAAAATGTTTGCGATATTTTTGAACTCGATCACTCAAAACTCATCATCACTAAAAAAAGTCAAGTTTATTCTGAAAAAATCAATCTTCCAAAATTTGTTGATGAAGAATTTGCAAGATTGTTTGGATTCTTGATTGGGGATGGTTCCATTTCAAGAAAATTATGCAGAATTGTTTTTTCTGCTGGCGAAAAGCAAGAAGTCAATCAAAAGTATGCAGGCCTGCTGCAAAAGTATTTTGGTAAGGTATCATACAACCCAGATAAACGAGGAAAATTTGGTAATTACTGCGTCTCATCCGCAAGAGGCGCTGAAATTTTCTTGGAATTGGGCTACATCCCCGGAGCAAAAAACAAAAGAATTCCACAATGGGTGTTTACATCCAACCCCGAAATTCGCAAAGCTTTTGTAGAAGGAATTAGTGATGCTCATGGTTGCCAAAGAACAACATTCAAGGGAACTTGGTTTTCCACGATTGAAATTTGCAACAAAGAACTTGTGAAAGACATCAAAAGCGTTTGGGCATCAATCGGTCTTTCTTCTGGTAAAATTAAAGAAAGACAAAGAAAAGGTGGTCACGAAATCACCAAAAATAGTTTGATGAAATCTACCACATCACATTCCATAACAATAAGCGAAAAAGAATTGCCTCAGTATGAAAATGTTTGTAGCATCACGCCCTGTGGTCAAGAAGAAGTTTATGACATCACGGTAGACAATGAACTACACAATTTCATAGCAAACGGTACACCTACCCATAACACACGGGCACCTGAAAGAAGGGTTTTTTATATTGATGTTGGCCAATTGCCTCCTTTCAAAGCTGAAGCTTTTATGGACCGCATCAAGGATCAATTCCGCAAAAGAAAAGTCACTAGCAACAGCGGAAGTCCCGGAGCAAACCAAGTTGAAGAAAAATGGATGCCTCCAGCACAAGACGAAGACTACTGGTTGCCAATTCGTCCAAATAGCAACACAAGAATCGATACACTACCCGGTGCTGAAAATCTGGGAGAAATCGATGATGCAGTTTATTTCCGAAATAAACTCCTCACGGCTCTCAACTTTCCCAAGAATTACTTCAACAATGAAGACCCCGGCGCTACAAGAATTACCCTCTCAGCACAAGATGTTAAATTTGCTCGCATGATCGAGAGACTTCAAAGCTACTTTGAAGACGGAATCATGGAAATAGCAGAAAGACACCTTCAACTCAGAGGATACCCAGAAGATAGCTACAAGGACCTCCGTATCAAAATGACCCCTCCAAGCGATTGGAGAGAACTCTCAAGAGCAGAAGTTGTAAATGCCCGATACGGCAATGCCGGAACACTCAAAGGCAGTCAGTTAATGTCAGATTTTGACATCATGACAAAAATCCTCAAATATAACCAAGATGATGCCGACGAAATGCTGGCACGCCTCAAAATCCAAAAGCTTGAAGACCTCAAACTGCAAGTATTGGCCCAAAATCCACAACTTCTGGGTGTTGGAATCCCAAGTGCCGAAGGCCAAGACCAAGAACTTGGTGCAGAAGCAGGTGGACCTAACTCTATGCCAGAACCCGGAGGCGAAGGAACTCCACCTGAAGGAGAACTTCCTCCTGAAGCACCGCCCGAGGGCTTGCCAGTACCATCCGAAGGACCGCCATCAGAAAAGGCTGGTACGGCAGAACCAGTCAGCATCGCTGAACCCACAGATGATGATATCAAGAAATATGATCTGGAATTACAAGGTTTCGATATTGAATCCGACCTTGAAGACATCGACTTCAGCGTGAGGAGCTAATGGATCAGACACCCTTGCAACAACTCATGAGCCTTGTATTTAAAAACAAAAGACTCGTCCAGCAGTCAACACAAGCTGGATGTATCTTTTGTTGCAAGGTATACGAAAGCAAAGACATCACAAAATACACGGATAATGATCAAACATGCCTATGTCCAAACTGCGGTACTGATGCCGTGCTGGGAGACATGGGAGGCTACACAATCAACGAGGAAAATCTAAAAAAAGCCAATCAATACTGGTTCAAATACTAATTTGTATCGCTAGAGTAACCGTCCGCTGAATGAGGGGCCAAAGCATCAGGCTCCTGACCAGTCTTGTCTCCAAGTCCCTTCTCCGTGAAGTGAGGATTCATTTTTGGACGCATATCCTGAAAACTATCCAACTTGTGACGAGTCAATATGGCCTTGATATCGGGATCGTTGCGGTATTGGTTCAGAAAACTTATAATAATTTCAGGCCTTGTGTCGATAATTCTTTTCAAAGCATCCATAGCTATATCTAAGTTCTGTTTCGACTGAGGATCATAACCATTGTGGTCCTTGGAGCTTGACTCACCGTCATATGCTGCCACTTCCTTCTGGACAACAAACTCCTCAAATGTTTTCATATTTTTCCTCAAATTTAAGTCCAATTGCATACTTATATACTAGAAGGATTTAAAAATAACGATTATTGGTGCGAATTTGACTCTTGAGGTATACATACTGTCATTAAGAAAGCAATTGTGTTTCTTTGGAACATAAGCAAGTAAGCGCCGTAACGCATGAGTATTCAGACTTTAACAAGCATAGAGGGAGTCAATTGATTATGAAAAGAACACTAATCAGCTTCGATAACTTCAAGAAAATCGAAGAAAATTCACTAACAAAAGCTCAACAGGAATTGATTGAAGCAGCAGAAACGCTTGCAAAAACCTTGGGACTCGAAAGTCTCGAACTTCATACATTCGGTGAGTCTGATGTTACCTACCAGTCCAACGATGGTAATTTTATCCACGCCACATACACCATGACTGACAACGAAGTTTTTCTGGAAAACATCCAGATGCTCGTTATCGAAGAGGAGTCCGAGAAGAGCTTCGCTCGTGAAACAATCAGTAATATGATCGACAATATCCTTGAAAATAAGGATCACGAAGCAAATAGCATGTTCGAGACCTACATGAGTATGCCCTTCGTTCGTCGTGAATTGATGGTCAACGAGGCATTCAAGGTCACAATTTCCAAGCCAACAGGCAAGAAGTCTCCCCTCAAGGGTCGCAAGCAAGACCGCTCACTCGTTGCAAAGCGTGCCCGTGCTCGCAAAGCAACCATTGCTGCAATGAGCCCAAGCGAGCGCAAGAAGCTTGGCCGTCACCGTGATCAAGCTTCCGGCAAACTTAGCGGTAGCACTAACCCCCGCTGGAGAGTCTACGCTCGCAAGATCAAGCCAAAGACCATGAAAGAATGGTGCACGATGTGCGAGAATGTACTCGGATACATCGACTTCAAGACCACAGGCGCTGTCTTGAACGAGTCCGCTATCAAAACCGACGAGCGTGGAAATGTCGTAGCAATCGCCCTGCCCACCCAAAACAAGCGCAACGAGGGCAAGATTATCTCCATGAACTTCAAGACGATGGACACCGAACTCAAAGTCCTTCGCTCCAGCATGAAGAAAATCAGCGAAGACCAAATTTTCGTCAAGGCTATGGCCGACCTCAAGCGTTATAACAACATCTCTGACAACACCGCTCTTGAGGAAACCCTCGAAGCTATCGTTAGCCGTTGGCCCAACCTGCTGTACATAACCGAGACAGAACTGGCCGAGCAAATCACACTCGCACTCGAGTCCGCAAGCCTCAGCAACTATGACGATGCAACCTGCTCCTTCATGGCCGAAGCCATCCTCCGCACGGCCCACAACGCCTTCACAGACAAGGTCCGCAAGATCGGACAACTCGCTGGAGCCCAAAGCGATGTGAGCTCCGAATGCAGAGATTGCGAAGATTCCTACAAGGAATTCTCCAACGCTGCCCAACACTTGTTCAACCAGCTTGACGAAAGTGCTACAAACGAACTGAATATCTTCTCCGACCTGTACAAGGCCCTACACGAGGTTCACCGCATCGCTGCCGAAACCGGCGACGAGGCAACCCGCATCGAAGTCGCTGACTTCATGCGTGAGTGCTCATCCATCCTGAACGGCAACAGCGAAACCGACATGGAACTAGCCGAGGCAATCGCTGATTACCTCGCTGACATGCTCGAAGCTTCCGAAGAGCACGAAGAAGGATGGGGACACGGAGTTGAGGTTTCCGCCACAGGCGAACACCCCATGACCAAGTGGAACGCAAAACAAAACGCAGTCGCCAGCAACAACACAGGTGGCTGGAAGGACGCTGCTCCAGCCAGCGATGGCAAGAACTACAACAAGGGACACGCCGATGAAATGGGGTACAGCGCCCTGTCAAACTTGGCAAACGATGACACTTGGCCCAACATGAGCAATCCTTATGTGCCCAAGGCAGTCAACGCAAAGATGAAGGAAAAGAATGTTGTTGACGACAGCGAGGGTCTTGGCGACGACCGCTTCAGCAACACTTGGCCCGGTCTGAATAACCCAATGTCACTCAAGCCAGTTATGCCCAAACCTGTTGTTTAACAAAATAAAGGAGTAAAAATGGACAATCAGGTACTGTTTGTTGACTGCTGCGGAGGCCTCTGCATGAGCCTCAACGAGTCGGTTTCCGATAGGGGACTGACTCGCTTCCGAGGGAAATTCCAAGAAGCCGAAGCCATCAACAAAAACAAGAGAATCTATCCCTACGCTGTTCTAGACGAGAATTTCAAGAAACTCACGCCCATCATCGAAGCCCGTGGCCTCATCGGTGAGCTCGACCACCCTACAGACAGCATTATCCACTTCGAGAAGGCATCCCACATCATCACTAAGCTGTGGTGGGATGGAAACAGCCTGATGGGAGAAGGAGAAATCCTCAATACCCCACATGGAAAAATCCTCAAGAGCCTCCTCAATGACGGAGTACGCATCGGTATCAGCAGCCGTGGAGTAGGAAACGGAAGAAGCGATGAGAACGGCATCCTCGTCATCGGTGAAAGCTACAAGCTCATCACCTTCGACGCTGTAGCCGATCCCAGCACCCACTCCGCTTTCCAAGAGAAAGTAGCAGGAGCCAAAAAGGAAAGCTACAATCCTACACCCTCAGCAGCAGCATCAACAAACACGACTGCTCGCAAAACCGTCAACAAGGATGCCCTCCTAGCTTGCTTGGGTGGTATCATCGAAAGCAAGACCAAGAAAATCACAAGCAGACTGTGAAATTAATCTAATCCCCACCTTTAAAAAGAAACCGTGACCAAAAATCACGGTTTCTTTTTTTAACACCTAAGGAAACTTACGACCCTCCACCAGCTTTTCCATCAAAAAACGAGCCCTCGCTCCACATATCTCATGCTCCCATTCCGATCCCTCATTGCAACGCAAATTCCTTAATTTCTTGTTTAATTCTGGATACCAAGAATCAAACCAACCCTTAACCCATGTCAAAAGATCACGACTACCATACAACTTCAAAACCACACCAACACAACCCTGACCATCCACCAGTCCAGCTATGAAAGCCAAAGATTTGTCCTCATCAAGAATCGATACATCACCATAATTCAAACGCAAATCCTCAACCCAACTCTCAACTCCATGCAAAACCAACATCAACCTGCCACTACTCACCCTCTGAAGCAATCCAGTATGACATATAAAATCTTGAAAAGATCTTAATACGCCCTCTTGACCCACAGGAACCCTCAGGAAAAATGAACCTCGACCATCAATCCTGTAATGATGACCACACAAATAACCAGCCCAATAACTGTTCACCAAACCCGCAACCCGAAAGAAATCCTTGTCAAAAAAATACCTCCTGCCACGACCACGACAAGCAATACTCATCACCTTCGACCTGTTTCCCCGAAGTCCTAACACGGCAGCACGAGACTTAACAGAACCGTATGTCTTGTTTTTTAATCGAGATAATATCTCCGAACGACCCACACGACCATAACATTCTCGCAATATATAATCCTCATCCTTTGTCCACAATCCAACACAATCCTTGCAGCACTCACCACGACGGACTCTCTGTCTAAACTTGTCCAGACTTATTTTTCCAACTACACCACATGTGCAACGATAATCCACAGGTGTGCTAAAACCACTATATTCCCCGAGCAATTCGCAAGCATACGATGCAAACTCAGCCTTCACAGAATCTTGAGATAATTTTTTCACTTTAAGTCCAAAAAAATAGATATTGATGCATACTTATATTATGTGTCGCCACCAAAGAACCTGCGAAATTAAGTTGCTTTTTTGAGCGGAATAGTTTTTTGGTTAAAAAATTCATTGTTCAGCATATATAAAACAAAGCGAGGATAGGCTAATGGAAAAGATTGTAAATGCATTAAAGAAGCTTCTTCCCGAGAATGAGGTCAACGAAGTTGCCGAGTCGGTCAACAGTTTGCTCGAGCAAGCCAAGCAAAATCTCGAAACCGAATACAACCAGAAACTCGAAGAGGCTTATGCCGAACTGACCAACGAGCTTGCAGATGCAGAGAAGACTGCCGAGCAAGGCTATGAAGAAGCATACGCCATCATCGGTGACCTCCGCACCCGCCTCGAAGTCCAAGGCGAAGAGTACAAGTCCGCTCTAGAAGAGGGATACGAGGAAGCCTATCAGATGCTTAAGGGCGAGCGTGAAAAGAACAACAACTTGGAAGTCGATATGTACGAAGAGTACGATCACAAGCTGGCCGAGATGAAGGAATACATCGTTGACAAGGTTGATCAATTCCTGCAAATCAAGGGCTCTGAAATCTACGAGCAAGCCCGTCAAGATATCCTTAAAGACCCCCGCATGGCAGAGCATAGAGTTGCTCTCGACCGCATCATCGACATCACATCAAACTACCTGTCCGACGACGACTTTGCAGGTGTCAACAGCGCCAAGCTGCAAGAAACCTCAAAGCAAGTCGAGGAACTCAGGGGCCAACTGCGTATTCTCGAAGCACGCAATATTCGCATCAACACAGAGAATACAAAGCTCAACGAAGCCGTCCGTCAGGCTCAGGAACTCATTACTGAAAGCCGTAAGGTCGTCTCTAAAGAGAGGAAGTACGCTGTTATCAGCGAACAGAAAGAAAGATTACAGAAAGCAGAGAAAGTAACGGGGAGAGGTACAACCGCTAATGACAATGTAGTCATCAGCGAGTACGCAGCTTCGGCTGCAAATACCGACCATGACCAATTGTTGGTCCTGTCGGGTCTGAAGAAACAACAGTAATTCCCTTAACCTAAAGAATAGGAAAAACAGATGAACGCAAATTCAAGATTTTTGAACGAAGCTAGGGAGTTAGAAACTCGCTGGAAGAAGACCGGACTCCTCGAAGGTATCCAAGACCGCCACATTCGCTCTGCTACCGCAGTTCTACTCGAAAACCAAAGGCTGATGAACGAAGTCAGCACCGACACAGGTGATGTTGCTCAATTCAAACGCATCAGCATTCCCCTTGTTCGTCGTATTTACCCCCAGTTGATCGCTAACAAAGTCGTCAGCGTTCAACCCCTGCTCGGACCAACCGGCTTGGTGTACTATCTCCGCTTCCGCTACTCCACTAACAAGGGTGCTACCCGTGGTGCTGATAACAACGGCGGTTTCCCCGGTGACGATGCAAACTCATTGATGCAGAAGGCTGATGGTACTGCAAATTTGGATATCTTCTACTCCAGCCAATTCGTTCAAAACGAAAGCACCAATACTGATGCTGGCTTGGGAGTTGTGTCCACCTATGCTCCTCTTGAACACACACCAGTCCTCGCCGGAACTATGACCGGAACTGTCTATGACGGCGCTACCGCTGTCCAGACATTCACCGTTTCCGCTGCTAACTCTTTCACCTTCACCACCATTGGCACTCCCGACCCTTCAGTATCTAGCGGTAGCCTGAACACCACCACCGGCCAACTGGTACTCAACTGGAGCGGCGCTCCCGGTCCTAACCGTGTTGTAGTCTCCTACGAGTACAATATGGAGTGCAATCAAGACCTCCCCGAAATCAATCTCGTCATTGAGTCGGAAGAGATCGCTGCCAAAACCCGCAAGCTGAAAGCCGTATGGAGCTACGAGGCCCAACAGGACCTCCGCAGCCAACACAACCTCGACGCAGAGGCCGAATTGACTGCTGTTCTCGCTCAAGAAATCAACCTCGAAATCGACCGTGAAGTTCTGACCGACCTCCGTAACAACGCCGGTACTGTCAGCGCATGGGACTTCAACACCGCACTCGGTGAGACCATCAAGGAAAAGTACGAGAGCCTCTATGTTAAGGTTGTCGAGATTTCCAATGTCATCCACAGGAAGACCCTGCGTGGTGGCGCTAACTGGATCGTGACCAGCCCCGAAGTCGCTTCGATCTTCGAGACTGCAACCGCCGGTTTCGCTCCCGCTCCTTCCGAGACATTCACCAGCAGCTTGGGCATCCAATATGTCGGTACTGTCAACAACCGTTGGAGGCTCTACAAGGACCCCCTGTTCCCAAGCAACCAATTGCTCATGGGATACAAGGGCGACTCCTACATGGACAGCGGATATTTCTACTGCCCCTATGTGCCTCTCACCCAGACCCCCGTTGTGCTTGACCCAGAGAGCTTTTGCCCACGCAAGGGAATTCTCACAAGATATGGAAAAAAGTTATTACGGGAAGGTGCCAAGTTCTATGCCCGCATGAGTATCGCAAATTTTGTGATTTGACGGAAGTAGCATAAAACAAGGAAAAAACAAACAAAAACCTCCTGCGAAAGTAGGAGGTTTTTGTTTTTTATTTTTTTGTCCCTCTAGTTGTTTTTTGACTAGATATGTGCTATAATGAAGTTATCCAACATAAAGGAGGCTTCGATGTCCACGAATAAGTACACACGCAAGCATTACTACGAAACCAAAAAAGCTGCTGCTCCCGTTCATGCGGAGTCCTCATATGAATTACGAGCCGTAGTTCTGATCGATGATAACGACGACATTGTATTCTTTGAGGACCATCAAAGTTTCATAGCAAGTAGCGGTCAAAAAAGACTGTTTGATTTTTTGGTCACTTTGAGAAATGGCGATAAAAAAATAATCGAGATCAAACCAAAAAAAAGACTCGGTCAATTTACGGAACAAATCAGAGACAATCGTGAATATGCTGCCTCCAAGGGCTGGCTGTTTGAGCTTTGGACTGAAGAAGAACTTGGATTTAGAGATAGCAAACAAATCACAAGCTGGGCTGATGAATTCATCAAACAGAGAACTGGAATAGATTATGGTGAAGTCCGTAGGCAAAAAACAAATTTAAAAGCCAAGAGGCATTATCGTTCAAAAATAGCCAACGACACGGTGACGGTCTTCTGTGCATTCTGTAATGAGGAGCATCATCCCTTGAGGCTCACGCATGGCCGTAATATCGCCAGAAATGGCCATTACATCTGCGAACGAGAGGGTGGCCACATAGCTGGGAGCAAGCCTAAAACCAGCCGTATAAAGGAAAATCCCTATGCTTCTGAGGGAAAGAAGAAGTGTGCTGGTGAGTGTGGTCAGATATTGGAGTTTGAGTGTTTTTCACCTGACAACAGCAAGCGTGATGGTTATTGCTCATCCTGTAAAGTTTGCAGGAGCGCCAAGGGCAAAAAGAGATATCACGAGAATAAACGGTAGATAATAAAGTCCGAGCATGACTAATGAAAAAAACCGGGGTTTTTTAGGCCCCGGTTTTTTATAAATGGCTATATTTTTTCCATTTTAGATTTTTAAACTGGCTGGGTTTATTGTTTTTTATGACTGTTGAACTATCTGCTGCTGTGACTGCATCTGTGGCATCTGTTGTTTGTTAGCGCCTGTTGCTTGAGGCTGCGACTGCATCTGTGGCACCCCAGAAACCTGTTGTTGGTTCATTCCCGCTCCTTGAGGTGGTGTCCAAGTGACACCTTGAAGTCTTGGGAAGTGGTCAGCACCTAGGAAAAGCAAGCCGCCATTTTTTTTAGCAAATGGCACAATCTGATCCTCTCTATTTTTTTCTGCTGCGTCTCCAAGTACGCTGAGTGTATTTCCCTTTTCTTCCCACATTTTATTTTCTGCTTGCAGAAGCCATTGTTTGAATTCAGCAGCTTTATCTCCTTTGAATTCCTGCTGCTCGAAATCTGGGAATACTTCTCGCACAACATCAAATATTTGTTTTATTTCTGCATCGCTTAGTTTTTTATTTACACCTTTATTTGCGAAAGTTCCAGCGCCGTTTGCTAGTGCGCTTCTGAGAGCATCGCCTATTGTATTTGAATTTTGGAAGTCGATCTTTGGTGAGTTCGTATCCCAATTAGCTTTAACGCTGGAGAAGACTGGTACACCGGCATGAAATCCGGGCATAGTGACATCGTCATCGTAGGAGCCGTTGTTTTTGGGGTTTTGGACACCCAGAACTTTTTCTAAATACGATTTTTCGGGACCGTTACCAAATTGTCCCTCTTCGCCTATGCCCTCATACCGATATCCATACTTCTCGCAGATATTTTTTGCATATTCTTTTGCGATGTTATCGGATGGTGGTGCAATTTTTGTGGTGCCGGGTTTATCTCCATGTGCTGATGGAATGATAATCGCATTGCCGACATAGGCGAAACCGTTTCCGGCTTGTTCGATCAAATATAGCCATTCTTTGAAATTCAGCATAAATTATCTATGCTGAATTTATTTTTTTTTTCTGATTTCAGAGATGAGATTTTTGAGCAGGTTGGAGGCTTCGTTTATAAGTTGGCTTTTGCGCACATCGATATTGTTTTGGCTGTAGGGTTTTTTGTAGCCGAAAACAGCGCCTTGGATGCAATTATCGGGAACGAAGATGCCTGAGTAGCGGCATTGGTTAACGATGGGCATGATAGCTTCTTTGGGGCTGATATTGTCTTGTGTTTTGTAATCAGCCATAGCTAAGGGCAATTTACGGTTATTGTAGTCATTAGCTCCGTCATCGCCGTGTATGAAAAACGCTCCTACTTTGCCTTCGTAGTGATTTTTGAGCAGTTCCTTGTATTTTCCTGACTGTTCTAATTTGGTGGTTTTATTGGGGTCTTTGATATCTTTTCCCATGAGTTCTTTGGCATCTTCACGGGTAAGTGTGAGGTTGATGCAGACGAGGCGGTCAAATAGTGCTTTGACTTGGCTGGATGGTGCGGACCAATGTACTGGGGTAAATACGGCAAAGCCGTGTGCTTTTTCAAGTCTTTCGTAGACATTTTCTTGGTGCATGAGGTCATCTGTGCCATCATTTTTGTCATAGCAACTGCAAGGGTAGTGGCAATGGAAGCCGTTAGCAGAAGAACTACACAAAAGTTGCATTGTCGGCAAACAGGCTTCACATGACAGATGTAGAAAATGTCAAGAACAAAAAGGCTATAGAAAGAATTTTGAAGAGAACGGATAGTGGAAAAGCATTTCCGACTGACTTTAAGACTTTAGAAGATTTAGAAAAAAAAGATAGAGATATTGAAATGAAATTAGCGCAAGCCAAGAGAAATCATCAGGCAGCTTTGCAGAGGAGGCGTGGTGGTTGGGAGGTGGTTCAATGAATTTCAGGGAATACGCTATACAGGGTGTTGTTTCGGTGTTAAGTTAGTTCTGGGTGCAAATTTCATATAGTTATAAATTAATGAATAAAGCTATGAAATACAAGCATGTGTTATATCCTGTGACCAGCCAAGGTAAGTTGAGGCAGCTTCTCAGATTTTATCAGTCTGATTTAGCATTTGGTAAAACTTCTAGAGACCCTAAAGAGGTAGCTGAGGTTTTGTTGTGGTTTGATAATGAAAGTGCCAAATTCAAAAATTCAACTAAAAGGGTGTCGAGTCTTATTGCTGCTCTCTGGTCGCAGTATTGTCGGAGCAATGGTTAATAGCCGCTTGACAGAAGACCTCGCACCCGCCAACCAGAAAGGTATCTCTTCACAACTATTTTGCCTAGGTCAGCGATAGCTTGGTTTACAACTTTCAAATACCTCTCCACAAGGACTTTCTTGCTGATATCTACAGATTTTTCTTTGTATAGCATATACATTGCCAGTACGGTATTGAAAGCTCCTATAGCCAGCAAAGTACCTCCCGACAAAGCTCCAGCAACTGCTGAGAAAGCAGCGCCAGCGACTCCGGCGTACTTCTCGATGCTTGTGAGGGCACTTGAGCTTTGAGGCTTATCTATAATCTCCTGAATTTCTCCAGCAAGCAACCTAAACTTAGGATGTTCTTGGTCGATAAATCCTACTAACTCCTCTGTGCTCATATTGTTGATATTGCGCATGATGATTTGAGCTTCCCTCAAGTTGGCAGAGGGATTGCGTTGTTTGAGGAGCAAGTTTAAAAATTGTTCCAAGCCTTGAAGGGTGGGCTCACCGCTTGAAATTTGTTTCATTTGGCCTTGTTTCAAATCCATTTTTTTCTTGTCACCAAGGGCACGAAGATCATTCTTGATAGTATCCAAATCGCCGTCAAATTTCTTGGAAATTTTGTCGGTGCCAGTACGCTTTTCTGGTGTTGCCAACCAATTCTTATAAAAAATGGCAGCTTTATCGTACATTAAATTACGATAATCATTCAGATTGTAGGTCTCATCGAGTGCTTCTACGCTTTCAAATTTTCTGCCGAACCAGTTAGCAAGAATCCAATTCTTATAGCGAGCTCCCAAGGCTTTTTTATAGTTGTCTAGAGTTAAAGCAGCACGATAGTAAGCATCGCTTTCCTTATTTTTTTTGGAGTATGCACCGAGTGTTATGCTAATCATCTTGGCCAGCATGTCGTTAAGACCGCCGAGAAACCTATTGGCGAGAAATTTCATGTCGGATTGTTTAAGTTTTGAATCAATTTTTGAAGGTGGAGGTGGTTCTGGCATGGGGACATCTTTAATTCCAGAGGCATTTAGGGATGCTGCCTTATCATCGCCTTTGGCGTTAATGTCTTCTAATTGCAGTATTTGAATCTTTGACTCTCTTAGGTCAAAGTCATTGATGCTGAAGCATTCTTCGGTGTTGAGCCATTCTTTAAGATTAAGCATAATGTATCTATATTTTTGGTCTCTGGTTTTAAGAGATTTGTTGGTCTGATGTTTTAGGTTTTCTGATCATGGTATCTTGGTCATCTCTCCGCAGGGAGTTGAAGCCGAATGATTTATAAAAGTTTTTCAATTTCCTTGAGGGAATTCTCTCATCAGTTTTTAGAGGAACTGCGTTGAGTTCCAGCCAAGTATTTGTCTCATCTGCCATCCTTGTGATTTTTTCCATGAATCTTTGGCCTGCGCCTGTTTTGGTTGGTACGGTGTGAATTTCTTCGATATGGATGCCACCGGGTTTCATTACCGATGAATTGATTTTGAACATTACAACGGTTTCGCCGTCTGTGTAGTAGTAATTGTGGCCAAAGGGATTCATTTGTGCATTTACGCTTGCAAAGAATCTACTGATAAATTGTTGGGAATTTGCGGGATTTACTGTTTCAACTGTTAGCCAATCTTTGAAATTTAACATAAATTATTTATGTCAAATTATGTTTTTTTTATTGGGCTCATTTGAAACGAGAAACAAAAGTAAAAAAAATTTTAAATCAATCATTCTTTGTTAAGTCATGGACAGAATTCAGATTATCAACAAGATCATATCGACACTTAATTTTAAGAGATATCTTGAGATAGGAGTTGAGGATGGCGAGTGTTTAAGGAATGTGGTGTGTGGGGAGAAGGTAGGTGTTGATCCAGAACCTATAGATGGCGTGATTGGATTGACGAGTGACGAGTTTTTTGCGAGTTATCGTGGTCTTGCATTTGATTTAATTTTCATAGATGGATTGCATCATTCTGAGCAGGTCATAAGCGACATTGAAAATGCTTTCATGAATTTGTCTGAGCGTGGGGTGGTGATTTGTCATGATTGTTTGCCACCGAGTGAGTTGTTGCAGAGGAGGCCGAGGCCACAGAGGTTGTGGAATGGTGATGTATGGAAGGCTATTCATCACATTCGAGCGAATCGTGGTGATTTGCGGTTATTTACTTTGGATTGTGACTGGGGATGTACGGTCATAGAGCGTGGTGAATCTAAAAAGTATATTGGTCCTTGTGAGGAAGTGGATTGGGAATATTTCAAGAGTCATGGGCGTGAGTTTATGAATATTGTTCAGCCTGAATATTTAGATGAATTTTTAAATGGGAGATTGTCATGAATTTGAGACAGTTGTTGAGTCATTTGGCGGCTAATTTTTTGTTACCGGTATCGATTCGTTTGCCGGATGGCAGCATGGTTCCACCGCATTTTCACATCACGGAGGTGGGTGTAGTTGCGAAGAATTCCAAGGATTGTGGTGGCGAGAACATGAGTTCTGCCAAGGCTTACATGCAGATTTGGGTGGCGAATGATGTAGAGCACAGGCTTTTATGCAAGAAATTTTTTGATATTATTGGAAAGTGCGTCAATCAGATTATTGTTGACACGATGGAAGTTGATTTCGAGTATCAAAATGGGACTATCAACACATTCAAGCTTGATGGTTTGAGTGTTGAGAGTGATACTATTGTTTTGATTTTGGGTAATTACTATACAGCCTGCATGTCGCCTGACAAGTGCGGTATTGAGGTGTTGATGGCATCGAAGTATTGTTCAGAGGGAAGTGGTTGTTGTTAAAAAGAAAAAGAGACCAGAATTGCTTCTGATCTCTTTTTAGATTTTGTGTTTAAAATCAATAAGTGTTAAAGCTTTTACCGCCACCTGTTTTCAGAACGACATAAGCGAACTTACGGGGGTAGCCGGAATCGGTTCCATCATCGTCTCCTGTGTGGAGGATGAAGCCACCGAAGGTCACGCCTTGCTCCCATTTGTAGGTGGTTTCATCTCCTGAGTCATCGTCGGTAAAATCCGAATCGTCGAAGTTATTGCCATTGCTGTCAATCTTTTCGATGTGAGGAGGATTGTCTCCACGACCATCAGAGTTGGTCCAGTCGGATTGGGTGACGAGTACGACCACATCATCGGGGTTCTCGTTGATACCGGGAATACGGACTTCGAGTTGCCAAACATCTTCGTAGTCCCAAACTTCTCCAGCAGCGAGAATAGCTGCGCCGTTTGCGGGTTGATAGATAGTTCTCTTGTTTCCGGGTCCTTTATTGAGGCCATCGGAGGAACCATTTCCTGTTCCAGTAACGCTAGTAGCTGACATATTTTTTTTCTCCTGTTAAAAAATGATTAAGCAAGCTTGACGACGACATAATCTTCAGAGTTGTGTTCGGCGCTAACAACAGCTTTGCCGTTCACGACGACTTCTAAACTGCCAGAAGCACCGGCATCGACCTTACCAAGAACTTCGAGAGCGTTGACAACGGTATCAACATGCTTCTTTTTCATATCGGCAACTGTGACTTTGACGAGGTTGTCAGCGACAACAGCTTCGGTCATTTTGTTTTTAACGCCCATGACAACAAACTTGTCTTCCTTATGTGCGTTGAGAACTTCGAGAAGTGCATTCAGGTTCATAATAATCTCCCATAAAAAGATGAGTCGAAAGTATTTATGGTTTTGCTTTTAACAATGCGTTTTATACAGATGTTGTTTCGCAAAATTATTTTATTTTTACATTTTTGCATTTATTGTCATGGCAAAAACTAAATATTTCTTGAAAGGGCAAAAAAAATGAAGTCATTTGATGAATATCTGGTTGAGACTGCTGCAAAAAAGGGTGAGAAGAAGAAGTCTGACAAGAGCAGCAGCAATAAAATCATGGCTATGCAGGACATAGCGAACCATCTAAAGTCAATCTTGGCCGATTATGATATTTCGGTGCGAAGGTTTGTTTGGGATAGGTTGACGAGTGCCAAGGGGCATGAGTTGATGGAAAAGATTTTGCGTAATCCCAAGACTTATTTAAGCATGAGTGAGTTTACTCAACTGGTAACCAAGAAGTGAGGACATTGAAATGAGAGCATTTTTAGTATTTGTTTTTGGGATATTATTGGTGGCAGAGGTTCAAGGTGGTCCTTTTGGCAGGCTTTTCAAGCGCAATCAACCACAGGTTAATCCTCCTGCCGAAAAGGTTGAGCCTAAGAAGGAGAATCCTAAAGTTGATTCCAAGAAAGAGCAGCCGAAGAAGGCAGAGCCAAAGTTGGAGGGTCGTCCTAAGAAGGAGGAGCCTAAGAAGGCAGAACCAAAGCCAAAGTTGGAGGGTCGTCCCAAGACCGAGGTTGCATCTCAGGCTATTCGCAAGGTTCCTGCGCCAAATTTCAGGGATTAATTTTTGGGTTTTTGTTTGATTTTAGGATATCTTTCCAAGCCTGCTTTTTTATCATGGACTCCCATGATATGTCCGAGTCGATAATCTTCGTGAAGAGTCCATTTAATTGGTCCAATCCATTTACCGGCTTGAGCGTCCCAATACCCTCTGAGGAATTCCTTAGAGGGTTTATCTTTTTTGGGTTCATCTTTTTTTAGTTCTGGTTCTGGTTCTGGTTCTGGTTCTGGTTCTGGTTCTGGGTTTGCGAGAATTACTTCGGGTTTGACTTTGAAATGTTCGATGACTTGCAGCACCAGAAAGGGTGTTGAAAGAACGCACAGAACGATTGTAATGACCAGTAGTGTTTTACGCATAGACTTATAGAGTAGTTAGCATCGACATTTCCATACTCTTAGTGCCGCATTGATTTTACTCTTTGGGTCATTGGCTGTTTTGGCAGATGTATTGTGTTTTCGCATTCCGCACATGCGACTGCAAAATGATTTGCGGCGACTTTTCGTTTTGTCGGACATCTTGCTTACGCCACCTTTGCGTTCTGCCTCACGCTTGGTTTCAATACCAGCGTGGATGCCGAGTTTTTTAGCGTAGGCTGGTTTAAGCCCGCCTTCTGGGTGATTCTTTTTGGGGTTATAGCCTTTATATGGCTTCTTTCCTTCATGTAGGAAATCTTCATCTCGTTCTTGCAGCCATTCGGAAAAAGATTGCATAATTCACCTCAATTGATGAATTTATTTATGGTTCGTCCTGTATAAATATCATTATGAAATTTGCAGACTGGTTATCAAGATTGAACGAGATGATGTCCTCTAAAGGCAAGGGTCATCCATTCAAACCCGGACCTAGGGATGTAAAGCCAAAGCCACATGATTTAAAATTGTGTGGTCAGGGAGGAGGGCCGGGGCCTTGTGAGGGTGGTGGAGGTGGAGGTGGAGGTGCTATGCCTGCTGCGCCTCCTGCTGGTTAAATAATATCAACTTCAAGAGATCTGACTTCTACTGATGCATAGCATATATCACAATCTTGTGTGAAAGAAGAAGCGATCACGACTGCATCGTGGACTAAATATTTATTATTATTTGTTTTAAAAATCATACAAATTTTATGATTCAATGGTTCATTTCTGGTTCTTGTGAATACAAACTTGCTGAGTTCTTCTGATTCATCACAATAAAAGCTAAATTCAACTTTTGCGGATCGAAAGGCGACATCGAGAGTTACATTTTTGACTGGAATATTTTCAACATGTGGAATCCAAGAATTGGAGTCCACGATTGTTAACAAAAAAATGTTTTCTGCGAATAATTCTTTTTGTATGATTGCATTCATTTTTGAAAAATAATCTTTTATTCAAAAAAAGTCAACATGCAATTTGGTATTTTTGGCCCTACTATTTTTAAGAATTCTTGAGCACCTTGATTGCTGAATACGATTTCGTGGCGATTGCGACATTGGTGTGTAGTACAATCGCAATCTAGGCTGTTGAAGTAATCTGCTATAATTTTCGTGCCTTCCTCGCCAAACTTATGTGTTCTGAGGTAAGCTTTTCTTACGCCTTTTCTTCCAGCGTCGATGAACCAAGTCATCCAAGCCTCATCGGTGAGTATTTCCAGAATTTCACGGGTAATTATTTTATCATTATCTTGGTAAAAAGTTTTGTAGACATCGTTAAAGACTGGGAAGGCGATGCTGTAGCATCGAAATGTGTTTTTGTCTTGTTTGATGGTATTTTGGTCAATTTTGAAGAAATCTTGGAGGACTTGGACCTTGTATTGGAGCCAAGTGTGGTTGTTGTCACGCATGGCTAGGTAGCAATTCTTGCCACGGTCTGGTCGAATTATGGACGAACCGCCGAGAATGGTGCCATACAGGATTTGCCTCTGGCAGTCTTTGAGGCTTGGACCGCATTGATATGTCATTGTTTACCTCTTGATTTATATATGATTTTTCGCAAAATTTTGTCCGATATGTGGCAAATTGATTTGAATTGTTTGATTGATTTTAATAAATACCTGAGTTCTTTTCTTTAAAGGAGAAATAAAATGGGAGCTACAACAACGCAAGGAACTGGACCCGGTTCTACATATAACATTAAGCCTTTGGTTTTCAACGGAATTGTTAAGACTGGCAACTTGGGGCCTATGGCTGTTCAAGACAATCTGTCTGGCGAGAGCAAGCTGTTGGCTTTGTCCAATGCAACTGTTACTTTGACCGAAGCTGATCATGCTGGCAAGATTTTGGTTCTGAATATTGCTGATGGAGTGACTGTCACCCTGCCTGCCACTAGTGGCAATGGCGCAAAGTATACTTTTGTTGTAAAAACAACTGTCACCAGCAACAACTACATCATCAAGGTTGCTAATACTACTGACAGCCTTGTTGGTCGTGCTTTGGCATGTGCTGACGGTGGCAACACCGTTAACGGCTGGGAAGTTACTGGTGGCGATGACACCATCACCCTGAATGGTGGCACTAAGGGTGGATATGCTGGAGACACTATTGAATTGATCGACATCGGTGGCAAGTTTGTTGTGAACGCTTTCTTGAATCAAACCGCCAGCGAAGCAACTCCTTTCAGCGCAACCGTCTAAATTTAGGAATTTATCATGGGAGCCACAACCACACAAGGAACTGGACCCGGAATGGCTCACCCCAAACCGGGACTTCAAAACAAGAAGATTAATGAAGCTGCGCAAGTTAGTTTATCTTTGAATAATTTTTTTGGTCCTAGGGTTGTGGCTGCTGGAATTATCAAATTGCAGGGCGAAACCGGTAAGGTTTGTTTTGCAGCGCAAGTTGGCAACATCAAGGATTACTGTGTGCTGTTGACGAACAACAGCCCCAGTAATCCTTTTCTTTCATATCCTCTATCTGAGGAATCCCAGTTTTGGTCATTTGAGGTGACGGCTGGCATCAACGATGTAGTTTCCTATGTTGTTTTGAGGTCAGGAAGCTGACTTATTCTTCCTTGGGTTTATAAAACTTGATATTTTTGTCGGCCCATTCGATGGCCATATGCGAGCCTCTGGTGAGTAGTCCCACGAGTTGAGTTGGGTTTCCGCTGCCTTCGATGGCGATATTGTCTCGTTCCGTGTTTTCGATCCAGACGAGTGCAAAGGTTAATCCGCTTCTTTGTTTGAGTTCGGTTGCCATTTGACGGATGGTGACGAGAGAGAGGTCTGGAAGTCCGAGTTCTGACTGTTTGGCTTTCTTGTCATCGCCTCCAGCGGACAGCATATTGTCGAGTTTTTTAGTGAGAAGGATGATGGCGTTAAGGGTGTTGTGGTCTTCGATGACGAGTTGGTAGGAGGTGTCTTTGGATTTGGAATTACCAGCAAGCACTATTAGGTTGCAGGCGTATTGTTCTTTAACTTCTTTGATCTGACTTGATATGGTAGCCAGAGTGTTTTCGTTATCTGTTTTGAAATGAATCCAGTTGTATTCTGTACTTTTGTCAATGATTTCAAGCCCCTCGAATTGGACGAGGGTTTTTGCGAGTTTTTCAAATTCCTTTTCCATTTTTTAATCCTCCAAGATACCGGCATCGTTGAGTGAGCGTGCAAGTTTTATTAGGTGCTTGCACATACCCGGAAGTTCGAGCGGATTGCTTGAACCCGGATTTGTTTTCGCCTCGTACTTCTTCCTGACTGTGCCGTACAGCGACTTATCTTTTTTGTCTTCAAAATTGAAACGATAATAAAAATCGCTACAGTTACAACGAAGGGCTACTTCGTTGTTGGCATTAAGTTTGTCGAAAAAGTAATTGCGTCCATCGCTTGCGACTATTTCCACCCAATTCCGATTATCTTTGGAGTTGTGATAATTCACTTTTTTGAAGAGAATTATTGGGTTGTATTCCTTACCATTTCCTTCGTTCTTCGCCAGACCTTTGACGAATAATGTTCTGACACCCTTGTAGGGTAGCCAATTCATTTGTTTGATAACAATTTCATCGATTGAGTGTTGTCTTTTAGCTGTTTTGGGAAAAGCCTGTACTGTAGATTTGTATAAATCGTACAGGTTGGATTCCTTGATCAACAGATAATCGTTGAAATTCATGTAGTATTTACACATTTCCTGATTATTTCGTAAACAGCATACTTAATTATCGTTGATAATGGTGAAATTAATGTTTGAGGTGCATCGTGAGTGAAGAGCAGCCTGAATTGACACCTGAACAGTTGGGCAAGAAAAGTTTTGAAGTGCGTTATGGGATGGGCAAGAATAGCACGATTGAGAAGGCTATTTTCATAGATGGTGAGTTATTGGATTGGCGTGTGGACATGAGCACTTACTTGGATGCAATGAAAATGGGTCCAATGTACATGAGGGAAATTCAAAAAGACATTGAGAAACACTTTATTGAGTCTGTATCCGACTTTTTGGGTCGGAATGTGACTGTAGAGGACATCAAGCAGGCCACGAAGAGTGGCTGGATTTGAGACATTTCCCTGTAATTGTTTACTAGTATGTTTTTGAAACCGAATGGGGGTGATTTCTTTATATACATCCTGCGAAGGGAAATAGACGCAGCTTAGTAAACAAAGTAAGGCTGGCTGATTTATTTCAGCCAGCCTCTTCTTTTTTATTCGTGGAACATCCAACTGGTCTTTTTTCTATAAGCTCCGTAAATCGACTCCATGAAAGCCTCATCATCATCGTATTTTGTCCAACTTTTATCGGTTGGTGTTGTTTCAGGCGGTTCAAAAGCAGGAGCTTTAGGAGGTGTTACACCTGTGACATATTGTCTAAATAGGGCTTTTTCATGATCGGATAATTTTATCCATGTATAGCTTTTTCGGAGATCTATAAATTCTCCTAATTTACGAGGGTCTCTGAATTCTATTGTGCCATAGTTTATAGCCATACCATTTTCGGGTTCCTTACGAAGACTTTCATAAATTTCCCTAAGTTTATCGTCTGTTATATCGGGTACTGGCTGTTTTCCACCTTCAGGTTGACCTTTGGGAGCCATTACACCTGTGACATATTGTCTGAATAGTGCATGTTGATCAGAACTCAGATTGCCCCAGACATTTGCTTTGTTTTCATCGATGAACTTTTCGGCCTCTGGTGAAGTATCTTTGAGTACGATATTTTTATTGTTATATGTTGGTTGTTGGCCTTGTCTTACTTTCTCCCAAATATTTGCGAGCTCTGTTTCTGAAATGCTTTCAGGCGCAATTTCTCCTCCGGGTTGTTCTCCTCCGGGTTGTTCTGCGGGAGCTTGCTGTTGTTGTTGTTTAATGTTTTTAAGAGTAAATTTTATAAAATGTGCATATTTTGCGAAATCTCGATGAGGTGCGCTGCCGGAAAATTGCAAAGTTTTTTCCATAGCATCGATTTTTGCGAGCACATTATCGATTGATTTGCGTGCATTTTCTTGGTCGATTTGTGTGCCTTTTTCTTGCCAACCAGTATGAAAACCTTTATTGCCCATCCAACTCATAACTCCAGAGCCTAATTGGCGTGCGTAGTCCCACAATCCTTCGTTGAGTTCTTTGCCTTGAAGATTTGCGATATAGAACTCATAAACTATTTCTGGGGACATGCCAAATCTTGTAATATCTTTGAGTGTTTGGCGAATTTCATTCTTGATTTTTGCTTTGCTTGATACCGATTCAGGTAGATATGGGTTATTATGGACGGTGTGATCCTTAACCTCTTCTTTCTCAGCGCCGAAAATTTTGAGACTGTTGATCAGTCCCATGATTGTATCGTTGAATCTGGGGTTATTGATTTGTTGTTGGAGTGTAGACGACCTTTGAAATCTTGCTGAAAAATCGCTGAGTGCAGATTGAAGTTCCGAGGATGCTTTTTGGACATTATTTTGGCCGAATCCGAATAACTCAGAGAAAACATCGTTGGGATTGATATTCTTTTGTACAAAATGGAGTTGATGTTGAAGCCACTTTTGTGCAGATTCTTGGAGTTCATTTCTTTGCTGATAGTGGATTCCATTTGAGAAGTACCATTCAACAAATTTTTTGGGGCTTACGCCAGCTTGCTCCATGAGATCAAGACAATTTTGCAAATTTTTTATATGGTTTGTAAAACGAAGACTTTCAGAAAATGTTTTCATGCTTCCTCACCTAGAACTGTCGTTATTTTATATATTTAGTGAGGCTTAAAATAAAACACCCGTTCTTTGGGAACGGGTATTTTATTTAATTTTGAATTAAACTTAGACGATCCAGTTTCCACCAGCGCCATTGCTGTAGTCGGTGGGATCTTCAGGAGTGTCGGTGAAAGCCTCTCCGTCGAGCAGTTCGAGGACCTTACGGCCACCGTCAGAGTCAACGGTCTCGAGGTAAGCGGTGCGTTGAATGGAAACGCCACTCACGACTGCTGTGTCGAGAGAGCCTTCGCTGGCCAGATTGACCAAAGAAGGGGTGAGTTGAATAGTGTAACTTGCCATGTTTGTGTTCCTTTTTGCAAAAAGATTTTAACAGATTATATATGCTTATTATCTCAAATTCTTAACTAAGGGGTTTCAGAGTAAAATTAAATTGTCTTTCACCCGGTTTTTTCGCACTTGCATTCGTATACAGGGTCACGCAGACATTCTTGCTTACCGGATCAAATGCCACTATTTTCCAATCTGGACTGGTTAGCAGCATCCTACGGGGCATGATTTCCTCGTAGTAAATCCAAGTCTTGTTATTTATGTACTTGTAGATATTATTATACATCAAATACTTTGCTGTTGATGTATTTTTGATTAATTTTACGGTTTTAATGGAAACATTATTGACGATCATTTTAGTTTTATTGATATCAACGACTTCGCCTTGGTTTGTCAATTTGAAGGATGGCCTGAGGTATGAATCGGCGTAGCTCCATGCGTTAGAATCGACTTTTTCTTGTAAAACTTGATTATATGCTGCTGCTGCTATGGGGCTTAGATCTATGATTTTTCCCGTGTTTACTACGATAGTTTTACTGCGATCTAGTTTGGAATCCAGCATGGCCAAAAGTGTTTCTTTGGCAAGTTTTTCGTAGGTTGTACAAGGTTGTTTGTAAATCATAAGGTTTTTTCTCTACTACTACAGGTATTTAGGCTATGACCGAACAAAACGAAGACTGCTATTTTTGGGTTGACATTTCTCTGCCTGAGGCGGAGCGTGTCGTAAATGCCATGTGCGTCAATTGTCATGACACCAATCCAACCAAGGGCTGGCTTTGGGAAGGATCGAATAGGGGTTACGGCCCCCACGAAATGACTTGTGATGTTTGTGGTCACATCATATATCAACCACCAGTTCTGAGGCCACAATGAAGCAATTGCGTCCCATCATAAAATTAAACAACGAGAAGTATGCCTTGCGTGATTGGATTTTGTCGCAATTTCCAGAAAATTACGAGGCAATGACATATGTCGAACCCTACGGTGGCAGCGCAGACATTCTTTTTTGCAAAAACAGGTCCACCACAGAAATCATCAATGATAGAGATGTAGAAATCGTCAATATTCTGCGAGCGGTCAGAGATGAATCCAGCGAATTAGTCAAAAGGTTGAGCGCTTTTAAAACTGTTGCAGATGTCTTTGAAAAAGTAAATAAAAAGAAGAATTTTGATGACTATCTGGACCACGCCACTCACGACCTATACCTAAGAAAAATCAGCAGAAATGGAAATAAAAGCCAATTTTCTAAACCGAGTAGTCCTACAATTTGGAAGAATAACATCAAATCAATTAATGATTATAGCATAAGATTGCAAGATGTTTATCTTTTTTGTAAACCTGCTTTAGAAGTTATCTATGCTTTTAACTGTGAGGACACATTTTTGTATTGTGATCCATCGTATTTGATAGACAACAAGGTATCGAAGACGGTTTACACATCAGATATGCCACCTGAAGATCATATTGAGTTGAGCAGGTTTTTGAATGACTTTTCTGGCAAGGTTGTTTTAAGTGGTGTGATGTCACCTTTATACGCCAGACTTTACAAGAATTGGAACATGTCGAAGAAGCGTATTGCGACAGGCAAAGAGAAAAGAACAGAGATTATCTGGAAGAATTTTTAGTCGCCCAACTTGCATAGATAAATCTCACAAAAAGTGGGAGGTCGATGCGTGTTAAGTTTTTTTCAAATGTGCGAAGTTTTAGAAAACTACATCGGCTACACAATTTACTGTGATTTAGATGGAGTATTGGTCGATCTAGAAAGAGGCGTAAGAGAAAATCTTGGCATGGGAAGTCCCATGAGTAGACTTGAGATGGTGAGATCTTTGGCGAGGATGAGGCGCAATAGTGATGAAGAGTTGGTGGAATTTTTCGCAAATTTGCCTTGGACTGAGGATGGGGAAAGATTATGGACATATCTAACGCCTTACGAGCCTTTGATTTTGACAGGCGGAGCGGAAGAAGCCAATGCGATTGGAGCAGGCAAAAACAGATGGGTACAGAGAAATCTTGGAATATCTGCAAGTAAAATTATTCACGAGAGTAACAAATCTAAGTTTGCGGGTCCAAATAAAATTATAATTGATGATTATGACAAGAATGCCCGAGATTTCACTTCTGCTGGTGGCATAGGAATTTTACATACCAATACAGGTAACACGATTTCGCAGCTTAAAAACATTATTGTTGGTCAAATAAAGCCTAATCTTAGTGTGAGGGGGTTATCATGAAGTGTGACATGCCGGACTGTTGTAACGATTTTGTTAAAACTTATAAATTACATGGAATTTATGCGGGAGTGGCGCAAAAAGTCGAAGTGTATTTTTGCAATAATCACAAGATCAATGAAATCAACAAAAGAATTGATGAAATATGCGATAACAAGATTTGTACTTTGCAGAATGTGAATCCATTTAAAGATGTGAAAATGCACATCAATTCATAGATAAAGCATGAGGTCTTTTAAAGAATATCTATCAGACAAGCTTTCACATGACCAGCCTCCTAGTGCTGGCGATTTGGGAGACAATCACTCCAATGCTGACAGGAATTTTGGTCGTAGTGGCGCTAAGTCGAAGAATGTGATGTCCGGGGGGTCTAAGTCGATTAGTGATTTGAATCCAGATCGTTTATTTGGCAAAAAAAGGTTTAAAAAATGAATTTTCAAAGATTGTGGGAAAACATGAAGTTGGGGGAAGAGAAAAAGCAGTCTCCCGATGACAAGGCCATGTCTGCAATCAGAACTGGTTTGGGTTTGCGTGAAGACTTTTGGGATGATTTCAATCTGATTGTGAATAACGCAGAGGGGTTATCAGCCCTGTTGGACATACCTGTGGAGAAGATATCCACATGGCGCAGCAAAGTTGAAGAGGTTCTTGACAAGGTTCGTGAGGCAGATGGCCAAAGCGAAGTGGGCAAGAACAAGAAAATTGTTAAAACTGGAATATCGGTGGGAGAATAATGAAAAATTTCCTTGAATTTATGCAGATGAAAGAAGACGATAACCAATCCCAAATTGCACCGGGGGGTCAAACTCCCTTGGGTCACGCATCTGGCGCTGGAGCACTACCTCAGACTGCTCCCGGTTCTCAACACGAGGAAAAAATCATAGAGGAATTGGGCAATTCTTTGCGCCGTGTTCTGGAAGAGAAATTATTTCCAGCTTTGGAAAAAAGCCATTTAAGCAAGACTAGTGCCATGAAACTGCTGCAAACAATAGTGAGTGAGGTTGCCAACAAGTTTGGATTGAGCGCATCGGCAGTTCAACAGACAGGCAAGAATGCTATGACTACGAATTCTGAGCCTCGGATGCCTGCTCCGAATCAACCAACGGCTGCTGGCTGAGAAAATCCTTGATTTCTTCGTAATTGGCTATTTTTTGATATAGATTTTCATCATTGAGTTTATTGCTTGGACCCATGATGTCCTCAAGATGTTGCCAATTAATTATTTTGCAATTTAGGAAATCAAATATTCTTTGTATTTCTGCTTTCCAATTATCTGAATATAAGTCCTCGTAATAGACTTGGATGCCATTTTTGATTTTATCTTCGTAAATTTTTATGAGTTCAAAATTTTTTTTTGTGATTTCTAGGTTGACAAGAGGAACTGAACCCATTCTTTCGTACAAAAGCTGTAAGTCTCTATCTCTGTTGTCTTGTCTGATTGAGCCATTTTTATTTCTTTTTGTGGCGTGCCAAATTTCACTAATTTTAGCAACATGGAATGATAGGGCAGCAAGAGCTAAATCTTTTCTGGTGAGAAAAATTACAGGGTATTTTTCAAGAATTATTTCATTATTGATTTGACTCAATTGCAAGAAAATATGTTTAAAAACTTGGCATTTTTGAAAAATTTGATTGAAAACTTCAGTTGGTTTTTCAGTTTGGATTAATTTTGTGAATATGTTATCGAATTTGTCATCGTTATTTAAACAATTAGCACGATTGAATGGTTCATCGAATACTGATATTCCCTGTGATCTAAGTGCTTCTAGAAGACTTCTGCTCCCTGCCCTGTAATGTGTAAAAATAACAAAATTTTTACGATTTACATATAACATAATTGTTTGTCGATCCATTTAAACATGCCACAATCATATATAACTAAACATGGAGGTTTTATGCAAAAATCATTGACAACAGATGAAGTGCAGGAAGTTTTAAAAAGATTACAGAATTTTTTAGAAGATGCCAAGGGGCAATGGGCGACTGAAAATCCAACATCTAGCTCTTGGGTTCAGATCAACAAAACCAACTTGGTGAATGTGACTGTCTTTTTGCTGAATAAGACTGACGATTTGATTCAGTATGTTGAAACATTTATTTCATATGGCCCTGACAAGAAAGCTGCGGCTCTTCTTATTCTTGCCAAATTATTCGATTCAATAGCAGGTTCTGCTTTTCCTATTTGGATCAAACCTTTTGTACCTACTATCAAACAAATATTGATCAATATTGTTCTGGGCAATTTGATTGACTTTATCGTTTCCAAGTACAAGGGTGGTTTTTGGAAAATGGAGCAAAATGACGCAACAAAATAACACCATAGGGCTTTTGCCTTTTATTCGTGAAGATGTCTTGAGTGTTCAAGATGTTCAGCAAAAATCTGGATGGGAGATCACGGCGTTTGATCTACCTAACGCTTGGAATTTCACCGAGGGCGAAGGCGTTAAGGTTGCAGTTCTTGATACTGGAGCGGATTTAAATCATCCCGATTTGAAAGACAATTTGCTTCCGGGGAAGAACTTTGTCGATACGAATAATCCACCGCAAGATGATAACGGCCACGGCAGTCATGTATCGGGAATTATTTGTGCACTTAACAATGATTTAGGAATTGTTGGCGTTGCTCCTAAGGCTAAAGTCGTGCCTGTTAAAGTATTGGACAGCAACGGAAACGGGACCTTACAAACAGTAGCTGCGGGCATTCGTTGGGCTGCTGATGCTGGAGTTGATTTTATCACGATGTCTTTAGGATCTCCCGAACCGACTCCTTCGATACATAGTGCGATTGTTTATGCTGCATCCAAGGGAATTGTGACATTTTGCGCTGCTGGCAACGCTGGCCAGACTAGACAAATTTTTTATCCCGCAGCTTATCCAGAAGCTGTTGGTATTGGAGCGATTGATGAAAATTTTAATCGTGCGAATTTTTCATGTACTGGCCCCGACCTAGACTTCTTGGCTCCCGGTGTGAAAATTTTGAGCACAGTTCCCGTCAATTGGTACTCTGTATTGTCTGGTACGAGCATGGCGAATCCATTTGCGGTGGGCATTGCATGTTTGATGCTTTCTCACAAGCGCAAGCACAATTTGAAAATTAAGCTTGAAACAGCACAAGATTATATCGAAATGCTAAAAAGCTACACGATTCCCACCAGCGATCCTGAATTTGCTGGAAAACACTTCTTTGAGGGTTTTGGAATTATTGATGCACGCAAAATGAATGAGTGGATCAAAACCAACAAAGACTGATTTTGTTCCCAAGGGAAATTAAATTTCGTAGTTTCCCTTGGGGTTTTCCAATTCTTGGATCATTTTTTTAAGTTCAGCAGCAACTTCGTAGTTTTCAACAGCTACGACTTTTTTAATTTTTTCTCTTAATTTTCTGATTTTTTCCACGGTTGCCTCATTAAGAACTGTGCATCCCCAAGTGTTCGGCTTTTTTCCGATATGTTTAACACCATCTTGGCAACGATAAAAAAGATCAATTGCCAGATTTTCAAATGTCGAATAGCAATTTGCGCATCCAAATCTAGAATTTTCAATGATTTTTTTATAATTGATGCCACAAGTGCATTTTTTGGTATAAATATCCGTATCCAAGTTGGCTATCTTGTCAATCAAATTGATTAATGAATCAATATTTGGTGTAGTGGGAATCTTGATAAGTGACAATTTTTGTGAATATTCAATTCCACACTCATCACAGAGTTGTAAATCAATTATTTGTTCTTTTTTAATATCAGTAACATTAATGCTTTTGTGTTTCGAGCATGCTTTGCCAGACAGAGGGCATTTATCCACAGTATCAATCCTCAAAAAGTGTTCCTGCGACTCTCAGGATAAATCCATCTGTTTCGATTGCGCCAGAACCAGCGGGAATGGTTCTTCTAATCCAAATCGGAATAATATCCAAACCTTTCATTTCACCAAGCACCGCATCGGTTGCATCGAATGTTACATTGTTTGGTGCTGTTGTGTCTATATCAATTGAATCGGCTTCGCTGTTTACTGGAGAGCCATTACTGGTTTTTTGTACTGTAGCCGTGGGTTGTGGATTTGATGGATTTGAAAGTGTAATGTTAAGAGTTTCCATGATATCGTGAAATCTATTACCAGCTTTGGTTACAAAGTCTACTTGGAAAGTCAAGGGGTTGCCGGGAATTTGACTGCCTGTAACTGTCACATTTCCTGCTCCTAATGCACTTTCCATACCGCTCAATACTGAAGCTGTCATGTTCGTGATAGTGTCTGCGTTTACCGTGAAGGTGCTGTTGCCTTGTGCATTTGTGTATTTGACATCAAAACTTCCGGTTGTAGTTCCTTCTGTAAAATTGCCGACAAAAATATATTGCCTTTCGTTTTGAAAAATAAACCCGAAATCTACAGTCACATCCCCCGGCGCATCGTAATACATGGAAACTGTAGTTGCAAATAAAGAATCTGATGCATTTTCGTTTACCAAGTAAACGCAACGATAGTCTACTCTGCCAACTAATGCTTGATTAGCGGACACATTGTTAAATAGATTTGTGCCAATTACATACTGGAGAGATGGCGTTCCTCCAATTGATAGTTGAGGTGAAGTCGGACTTCCGTCGCCGCTGTACACATATCTAATTTTTGTTTTGTCGATTGGCATAATTTACCTCGGAAAATATCTATGTTTGACTCTTATAAGTTAGAAATATAAAATTAATTGTTGCGTTTATTTAAATAACGAGGCGAAATGCGAACTACAGCAAAACATGCTGGTGTGATGGATTTTCCTCGTGCGAAAGCATACAAGCGTCATATTGTCTGGAAGGCAAGTGAAGCTACGCCTTCTTTCTTGCAGATCTACACCAAAGGTTTAGAATACGCTCTGGTTTCAGACAATTACGAGCAAGTCCATGAATTCGTTTTATGCAAGGATTTCTTGCACGATGTGATATTTTCTTGTACAAACAACTTGCCGTTTCAAATTTACAAATTTTCATATAGTCCTGATTTATCACCAAAATGCAGCTTTAAGAAGTTAAAACTTTTAGTTACGAATTCTCAGGACAAAAAGTTTTCATCTAAAGTTAAAACTGCTTTGGAATTTATAAATCAATTTGAAGATATGCTTAAAATGCCTCGCAGCAGGTTTCGAGAGTGTTCTAATCTACCGGCAAAGTATGGACACTCTGGAATTTACTTGTTTGAAGCTCATCGAAGGTGGTTACAGGCACCTCCTTTGATTTCTCTTTATACGCTTTTGTTGCGGATAGGTTTTGTTCATGTGAGTGGCGAAAATTTCTGGTGTACTATTGAAAAAGTCAACAACAAATTAGTGAGTCCCTATCAAAAAAAAGATGCCAAGTGGTTGCGGGTTGTAGATTCTGCAATTCGCAAAATTGCAAAATACGGTGACAGGAAAATATTTTACAAAGATATTTCTTACAATTATCCCAGAAATTTGCATATGGAAACCGTGCATAATCGTCTGGGTATATTGAATTTTTCACACGACATGATTTGTGCTGAAAAAGGTCAACATGTAATCATGCAGTATTGGCATCGTTCAATTAAGGGGGCTTTATGAACTTTACATTTGGTAGCGATCCTGAGTTTATGGTTGGCAAGAACGAGGAAATTGTCTCAGCAATTCCGCACTTGCCAAGAAAAGAATCAGCGTTAAATCGCAATGGGCACAAGTTTTACTACGACAATGTATTGGCAGAAATCGCCATTAAGCCAGCCTCCACAAGAAATCAAGCTGTCGAACATACTCAACAAGCGTTGGGGCAACTTTCAAAGTTGATAAAGCCATATAAACTTCTGATTAGATCATCTGCAAAATATCCGATTAAGCAATTAACACACAAGGAAGCGAGAATTGCAGGATGCAATCCTGAATGGAATGTTTATACCTTGAAGTGTGTGTTGCCTCCAGAAGATACGATTTCAAACACCTCATTCCGCACGGCTGGAGGTCATATCCATGTTGGGGCAGAGGGTTTGAACAATCCCGTAAAAGCTTTTGATGTTATAAGAATGATGGATTTGTTTATTGGAATACCTGCCCTATTTTTGGACAAAGATGAAACTTCCAAGGAACGCAGAAAAATTTATGGTCATGCTGGCAGTCACAGAGCAACTAATTATGGTTTTGAATACCGAAGTCTGGGTAATTTTTGGTTTCAATCACCGGATCATGTTAAATTAATTTACGATTTGGTCAATTTTGTATTGGAATTTATTGAAGAAGATGGTCATAAAAAGTTTTGGATTGTGAACGAAGCTTTGTTGGAAAGTAACGACCCGAGCAAGGCCTACAAATGTACAGGCTATGATTCTAAACTTTTGTGTAAAACAATCAACGGATGCGATATGCAACAGGCAGAAAAGTTTTTGATGTTTATAAACAATTATCTGCCTGATGATTTGTCTAATAAGATTGATTCGCTTTCTAATCAAGAGATGAGTGATCCTTACGAGACTTGGTGTTTGTGATTTTACGGAACTCACGACAATCTTCACGAATATCGATTGTCCTGCAATCCTTGCACATCCAAAGCATCTTGTAATTTCTGAAAACCTGTACTTCTAGTCGCAATCTAGTATCGTGAATATAATACTTATTTTTGCAGCGATTACATTGTGTTTTACGGTGATGTTTTTTTTGTTTTCTCGGTTTGTTGGCGTGTTTTGTTTTACTTTGTTGTGAGTCTCTTGTCTTTTTATTTTTAAAATAAAACTCCTTCAGTTCCTCTGGCATTGGAGGAATGGGGAATTTGCTTCCTGCCAACCAAGCATATTCTGTTCCAGACTCGTGTTTGCTAGGAGGAAAAACTGATTGATGCAGATATCCTCGAAATTCGATTCCTGAAACTACCAGCCTTTGCAAAGTTGGGTCTGGATTGATAAAAAGATTGTGGATGGATTTGTAGCTTCTGAATTTAGGCCTTTCAATTCCATCAATCATGCGTTCCAGACGGTCGTTTGCCTCTTCTGAATCAGCCTCAACATCTACAATGTCTCCCAACAAAACACCCATGTTCATGGTGGGATCGTTGAAAAAAAATCTCCATTTTTCCACAGACCAATTTTGGTTCCAACCTACGCCAATAGGCAATTTGTTCTGTGGATAAATTGCAATCGGTTTAAAACCCAATTGCACATATTTGTCAAAGAATCTTAAGAGGCGCATTTTTTTCTCTTGGTGATTTTTTAACATAATAACAAAAAAAATTCTTAGGACAAATAAAAAAAAGGGACGAGAATAATTCTCGTCCCTTAAAATTGTTTTTTTAAATTTTTTACCAGTCAGAACGAATAGCTTGAGTCAAATTGTTTACATCGACGGGTGTGAACAATCCATCGCTGTACTTGGTGTCTGCATTGCCAACCATGCTGTGGACGCTGTCCCACCAAGCTTGCTCTTCATTCTTGGATTCAGCCTTCTTGTGCTTCTTGCCCTTGTGCTTCTTGTTTCTCAGCATCGCAAAGTCGCCTGCGTCAATCTTGCCGTTTTTGTTCATATCCATTTTGCTTTGACCGCCCTTGAGCATCTTTTTCTTGCTCTTCTTTGCAAATTTAAGCTTGTTTTCATCCTCATCCTCATCCTCATCCTCATCCTCATCCTCATCCTCATCCTCATCCTCATCCTCATCCTCATCCTCATCCTCATCCTCATCCTCATCCTCATCCTCATCATCGTCTTGCTGATCATCATCATCGGACCAAGCTTCGGCCTTCATCTTCTTTGTGCCGTATTTCTTTGACTTCTTTTTGCTCATCATTTTAGGAGATTCTTCATCATGATCTTCTTCATCATGATCTTCTTCATCATGATCTTCTTCATCATGATCTTCTTCATCGTGATCTTCTTCATCATGGTCCTCGTGACCCTCTTCGTCATGATCTTCTTCGTCATGATCTTCTTCGTCATGATCTTCTTCGTCGTGAACTGGTTTACCGACACCCTTCATGCCTTTATTTTGTTTTACACTATCCATGTCCTCATGTTCTTCATCATCATGATGATCTTCTTCTCCTTGTCCCATGTCCATCTTCTTCTTGGATTTCATGTGAGATTTCTTGCTGGACATAGCACCGCACTTAGAGCACTTCTTTTTAGACATTGAGCCACACTTAGAGCAGACGCTGATGTCGCCATCATCGTCGTGGCCGACAACATCGACATCTGCATCGTCAGAAGGTTTATCTTTGGCAGAGGAGGGCTTCACGATCTCTCCATCACCTGTAACCATCTTCTTTTTCTTCTTCTTTTCAGACTTGACTTCTTCAAATCCATACTGAGATTGAATGCCAAGATTGCTGACCCTGCCCAATCCAAGGTTAAAGCTGGGAAGAATGGACTCATTCAAAGTCTTCCATTTTGTGTACGATAACATGATTGTCCTCTTAATAAAGAATATGAAACATAAGGAGAGTATATCAAAACTATATATGTCGAATAAAAATATTTTAGCAAGGAAATAAGATGAATAAGGTGGTTCTGGCAACAGTCGCTTTAGTAGGTTTTTTAATTTTTTTTTGGTATGCAAAGAACAACAGCATTCATGTTTCAGAATATGTAGATGAATCGATAATATCTCCTGAATCAAAAAACAGGGACAAGAACATCATAAAAATAGTCGAAAAAATCAATCAAAAAAATCAAAACATCAAAACTTTAGCCGTAGACTACATGCCTATGCGTGTTTCGACAGGCGGTGCAACATATAAGCTGAACGGGAATCTACTCTACGAAAAAGAAAAAAATTTCAGGCTAAAAGTTCATCATCGTCTAACTGGATTGGAAATGGATATTGGCTCAAATAAGTCAGAATTTTGGTTTTGGTCCAAAAGAATGCAGCCCCCAGCCCTATATTTTAGTCCTCACGACAAGCTAGGCATTACCAACTTAAAGACACCTCTGAATCCTGATTGGATGATTGAATCCTTGAATATTGGACTCGTGGACACAAAAAATATTGCTCAAACCTCACAAAAGGGAAATTTGTGTTTCACCTACGAACCAAGAACTAGTGCTTTGGGAGATCCCGTGACCATGATTACTGTTTATAATCTTAAAAATCTCTGTGTTGTCGGCAGAAATTTGATTGATGAAGACGGCAATAAAATCATAACAACTTCATATGAAGGCGACACCATGAACACCTTGTGGCACAACGAAGGTATCATAATGGAATGGAATCTAGCTACAAAACAAGTAAATCCAGATGTGGACAGAAAAATGTTTGTGTTGCCAGATTACAAGAAGAAAATAGACCTGTCTAAATAAAAATTGCCGCCCTTTCGGACGGCAAGTTTTTTTGTTGTAAAACTTGACAACCTTATTTGTTGAGAGCTCTTCTAATCGCATCTCTTCGTAAAGCCTGCGTCTTCCTTTGTTCAGAAGTAACACCGCCGGAATTTCTGACGGGAGCAGGAGTCATTGAATTGTTGGTTTGTGCAGGATTCATGGCTGCTGTTACCGATCCTTGGATTCCACGAACATTGCCCGTGGGCCTGAGCATAGGTCTGCTACGGTAACTGCCGCCTGCCCCGCCTCCTTTACTGCATCCACAAGCCATTTTGCCTCCGTAATTATAAATATTTGATTCTGGCTATCTTGCTTTTTCTCTCTTCTACGGCCTTGATGCGATCTGCCAAATCCTTTTGACTTACCGTAAGAGGCCTAAAACCAAAATTTTTGGGTAGTGCTGATTTAGCTCCACAACCACAACCTTTTTGATTTTTCTCCATACTCTATTTATGCTAGGAGATTTGCATTATGGTAGATGAAGCTGAAATTGAGAGTCTTATCAAACAAGCTATTGATGCATCCTACAAAAAACTTACCGAAGAGCAGTATGAAGCAGTCTGCGTCATCACTAAACAGGTTTTAAAAATCTTTCCAGAAAATACTCACGCTCTTCACATGCTCGGAGTTGCGCTCCACGCCTTGGGTGAATTCAAGGATGCATTGCAAATTATTGAGAAATTACATCAATTGGAGCCCAAAAATTATGAAAACATCAACAACATGGCGCTGACGCTGTCTAGTTTGGGCCAACATGAAAAAAGCGTGGAACTACTTATACAAGCAATCGAGGTAAAGTGTGATTTGCCAAGCCTTTACAACAATTTGGCCCTCAGCTACCGAAGCTTGGATCAGCACGAAAATGCCATCAATGTTCTCCTCAAGTCGTTGAATCTCACACAAGAACCAAAAACATATGGTTTGTTGGGTGCTTGTCATGGTGAAATGCAAAATTTAGAGAAAGCCAAGGACTTTTTCATGAAAGCCTTAGAGCTTGATCCTGAGTATTATCCCGCAAGAGTTGACCTCGCTGCGGTATATCATTTAATGGGTGATTATGATGCAGGATTCAGGGAATATGAACATCGTTTCAAGGTTTATGAACAACTAAGTTTATGGATGCGTGTTTACAAATCTGAAAAAAGATGGCAGGGGCAAAGTCTTGATGGAAAAACAATTATAATACACACGGAACAAGGTTTAGGCGACAATATTCATTTTGTAAGATATGTCCCGCTTTTAAGGCGATGGAATGTGAAGATAATCATTCATTGCAGCGAGTCTTTAAGAGAATTATTTTCGCCATTTGCAGATGAGATTTACACAGAAGACCCCAAAAAAATTGAGCAAAATCCCGAAGAGTTCAAAACTCCAGAACATGATTATGCCTGCTCAGTTGTGAGTTTATTGCATCTTTTGGACAATCCTCCGATACCATCTTGTTCTTACATTCATTTAAAAACCGCTGTGGACATGTCTGCATATGAGGGTCTTTTCAAGATAGGAATAGTGTGGGCTGGTAATCCCCAGCACCCGAATGATCGCAAGAGATCATGCCATTTGAAGATGTTTAGGGATATTCAGAACTTGCCGGGAGTAAAACTATTCAGCCTTATGAAGGACACAAGGCTTAGGTTTTATAGCGATAAAGACTCTCCAATTGACTTGACGGCAGGCACAGAGGACATGAAAATCGTTGATATGTCGGAGAAAATGAATTCACTTGCTGACACAGCTAGGATTTTAAATTCATTAGATTTGGTCATAGGAGTGGATACTTCGGTAATTCATCTTGCGGGTGCTATGGGAGTGCCAACATTTTGCGCTCTAGCTTGGAATCCTGACTGGAGATGGAAACTACAAGGCAAAAGCACGGAATGGTATGGGAGCGTTTGCCTGTTTAGACAGACAATCAAAGATGATTGGCACCATGTGTTTGAAGATATTTTAGCTGGGGTTAAAAAACAAATCGGATGTGCCAACTAGACACATCCGATTAAAGACAAGCATCAAGAATTAGCGAGTCTTGTCGTTTTAATTAGTGGTAGCAGGAGGGGCTTGCGTTGTGTTAACGCTACGGTTGACGGAAGACTTCTTAGCAGCCTTCTTGGCAACTGGAGCCTTTGCATCAGGAGTCTTGGATACGGTGGCGTTTGGATCGACGAAATTCACATCGGAGTATCCATACCTCTTAGCAAAGTTGCGGGCAGAACCTGCAACTGCGCTTCGGCTGGGAAATTGAGTGGTGCCATCGGCCTTGCGGACGAGCTTGGTGGGCTTGGCACCTTCAATGCTGACAGTACCCTCATAGACTTCACCTTCGGAGGTCTTGCGGGTAGTCAAACGAACAGACAGAGTATTACTCATGTTTAAACCTTTCAATTGAAATTCAAATAGCGTACATTACGCACATACGATTTTAAGTATGATTAAATTTTAAGTCAACATATTTTTGCCAATTTGTTCAAAAAATACCAAACTTTTTGACTTATCGCTCGGCACTTGCATGACCAGTTCACCGCATTTGCCCAGAGTTGGCATCAATATCAATTTGTTTTTGGGTCTGAATCTTTGCTTATAAAACTCGTCCACAGCAATCTTGAACTTCTTAAAATAAGCCTCGACATTCAAACCTACGATTGTTTCCCATGTGTTGAAACATGAGATTATGTTGATAATTGTCTTGTAAACTTCCTCCAAAGGTAATTGCTTGGGCTTTTTCCCGATCTTTGAAAAATCCACGAACCAGAGCATGGTTTGTGGATCATAAGCAAAAATTGGATTCAATAATCCAACTTGTTGATGAATCTTGATAAAATCTCTGATTTCCGAGAGGTAAATTTTTTTGGATGCGAAAGATGAAATATAGTTGCAGAAATAAAATTGGGCAAAAATCGGCCTGAAGCTGAGGATCAGGACATCCTTTCTGCGTTTGTAATTAAATCCGTGTCTGATACAGAAGTTGCAAAAGAAGTTGCTTTCTTGGCAAATCGATTGGCAAAACTTGGTGTCTTGCTTTTCAGAATGGCATTTTTTTTCACAAAAACAGCAGTTGCGAATAAATATATCAGATAACTCTTGTGAGGTAGAAGCTGGGATTTTTTCGATCCTAACTTCGCTGACATACATATTTTGCGGTTTCATTTTTCACCAAGAAATTAATGTAAAACTGCATACATATCATAAGTTAGTTAGTTTCACTCATCTATGAGACGAGGAAAATATGAAGACATTTGTGAAATGGGCTGAGAAAACCAAGAAAGAACTTCCTGTATACACCCAAGAGGAATCTGGTGCAAGTCGTCGTGGTGGCATTGCTTACTGGGCATACCCCGATGCCTATATAAGGGCTCAATATCCTGATGCGCACTTCACCCCAATCGCTGCCGATGCCCTGTTCAAACTGGGTTATGCCAAGGGTGGACCCAAGGCTGGTAAGGAGAAAAACGGATAATGCGTACTTTTGTTCAATGGGCTGGTAAGACTAAAAAAGAACTTCCGGTTTACTCCCAAAATGAAGGTGGAAGTACAGCGAGAGGCGGAATAGCACATTGGGCTTATCCAGATGGATATGTTCGTAGTCACTATCCAGATGCTTATTTCATGTCTAGGGCTGCTGATGCCTTGTGGAAGATGTCCCCCGGACCTCCAATTACCCCACACAAGCACCATGTGAGCCACGAGACACCACCGGATTATGCGATTGGACTGGATGGCAAGCTCAGACCGGAAAAAGAAGTCGATTACGAGACAGACTGATGAAAAAACCCGGTCCATCAAGACCGGGTTTTTCTCTAAGTCTTGACCTTATTTATCCTACTATCGTGATCCTCATCTGTTATTGATTTTTTTAGAGTTGGAATCATTTGTGGAACTCTCTCCCAATAGCCCCATTGATCATCGTTTTGAGGATTCTGGAAGATAAGCCCCTTTTTGAAATACTTGTTCAACAATTGTTCCACACGCTCCTTGGAAAGTCCCGACTCCTTGGCAATTGCAGCAACGCTTCTCCATTGCCATTTTGGGTGACGAGCGATTGCAATAAAGAAATCCTGTTCTTCATCACCAGCCTTGCTGCCTTGGGGGTAAATATCAGTCCATTTCGGCAAATTTACAGCAGTAGTCATATAGTTCTCCAAAAACAAAATATTCAGCACACTATATTATCGAGTAGTAGGACGAAAATTCCAAACAAAGGAAAACATGAAGTACACATCACGAATGAACCGTCATGAGCGCAGAGAAATGCATGCTGTTCAACTTGCAAATAACATGGGCGGTACTGGCTTATACATCTTTGAAAACAACACGGACGGTGACCTCAAGCTTCCCAAAGCAACAGCAAGCGGTGTCAGAATGATTGGTCCAAGAAAAAGATTCCAAGGGGATAGCTACTTTATGAAATTGGTGGGCCATCCTATGAATCTCCTTCGGTTTATTGAGGAGATTGTACCCAAGGGCGCACCTCAATCTCAATTAAAGGAAAGTACCATGCAAGCAGATAAACTTATTCTTGATCAGCCCGATACAGTTACCACCAAGGGCAAAATCGAACATGTCGTTGAATCAGGCCCCAAAACCATGCCCATCAATGATGCAACAGTATTGACCCAACCCTTTCCTGATGTTCTCCTTAACGAGAACCCTTTGTATGGCGTTGAAATCATCAAAGGTTAAGTTCTACTAGTATAATCCCTATATTATCTTAATAATATCTATATACCCGTATGAATTCCCGCTGGATAGGGCAGCGGAACGGTTCGGGTTGCGGACCCGTTGCCATTTTGAATCTCTTGAAATGGCTAGGCGAGCCTATCTCCTACGCTGAAAATTATCGCTATTATTCTAAAAAAATGAAGACTAGCAGGTATGGGACGGAACTCCGTGATTTTGTGCGTATTTTGTACGGCATAAATGGAATTAAAATAAGTCCAAGAAATGTTCCAGACATCGGCGTGATTGAAGAAGCCTTGGATAATGGCAAGGCAGTCATTATGAAATCGGCGTATTTTAACGGTAAGGATTTGGAAGGGCACTATTTTCTGGTAACGGAAAAAACTGAAAAATCATTTTTTTGCGTAAACATCAACAGAAAACATCAATGGGTTTCAAAACCCAGTTTCAGATTAAAATGGTTGCAACACCATCAAAATTATTGCAACACCTGTGGAATAGCTCCGTATTGTTGGATTGTCAGAAAAGTGTAGCAGTTCTTCTGACAATCCATTCTTTGAAAGACTCGTTTTTGTTAAATTTTTTTCTTATTTTTGATTTGAAGTGATCCCAAACTTCACGGAATTTTGGATGAAGAGCCAAATCATCGACACTATCAAGGTCACACCAACGAGCTTCGGTATGTTCTTTTGAAATTAATGCCTTAAATGGTTTTTCAATTGCGTGAAAATAAGTTCTGAACAACTTTTTGTCATCTTTGAAGTCAAAATAACCAAATGGAATTCCTATGCTACAACCGCACTCCTCATCTGACTCCCTATGGGCAGCTTGTTCTAAACTTTCGCTCTTTTCTAATTTGCCACCGGGAATGGTCCATGTACCGGGATGACTGTCTTTTGTGTTTCTCTTCAGTAGCAAAATTTTTTTGCCGTCTGTGAAGAGTATACCGGCGCTTAATTTTTGTTTCATCCTTTTGGTCCTCTTTTCAGAGGCACAGGTTTAAGTTTTTCTGTTTGACGGTCGGGCTGTCCCTTAAGGTGATGCATAGTGTTGATCAGTTCCTTGGCAACATCGGCAGCGGAATTGCCTGTGCATTTTGACGAACTTTGAATGGCAACCGTTTTTCTTTCCCTATTATAAAAACCCTTGCTGATTACAAAACATTTATGATCTGGGTGCCATGTGACTACCCCGGCCCACTCGCCATCATCCCAGTTTCTGGAAGAAATCAACAATCTCAATGGTTTTTCGGAAAAAACATGCTTGGTGTGATAGCCGTGATTTTTGAGTGCTGCGCTGATATATCCCAAACAAATTTTAGCGAAGCCTTCCAAGGCCTCATCTCCGTTTGTTCTGTAGTTTACCTCCACGCTATATCTTGATGTTTGAACACTTTCAACAAGTTCAGAATTCTTGTATTCCTGCATGGTCTTCATATTGCCACGCAGAGTTGCTCCGAAGAATTCAAGGCAAACCCTCAACAAGCCTTCTTTGTCAACCGTTCTAGGTTGAAATCCATCAATTTTTTGTTGATCTCGCCATGTAGAAAAATTTTTCATATTTATCTCCGATACCTATATATTGTATGATGTGGATCAAATTTAGCGAATGGGTTGAATTGCGTGAGAGCTACAACGCTCCGAGAAAGGGCATGAAGTCCCGTTGGAGCACATCTTATAAAAAGAGCATTAATTGCGGCCATCCCAAAGGTTTTAGTCAAAAAAATTATTGCAAAAGAAAAGCCCGAGGTGGACAGTACACGGAGCAGTCAACTGTCGGTACTGAAGAGGTTGACTTCTCGCAAATAGAACAAAGATATTCCAAAACCAAGATTTCCGTCATGCTGGTTAGGCTTTACGACCAAATGACCAATCAAAAGCTTCTCACAAATATATCAACCATTGCCAACTTAAGCGGAAGCGCCTATGGAGTTTATGTAAGTAGCGAAAATAAAAAGGCGATTGGTTCTGATATTGTCAATAAAATTAAATTAATTTATCCGAACGATCCTAGCTTGGGAGAAAAACTTCAAAAGTTGCCCAAAAAAGTTTTAATGCAGTATATGCCTCACTTGGATGACAAAAAAATTGTTCCTTCAGATGTAATCCATGTCGATGTGAACAGACATCTGAGTGATTTAGGAGATTCTCCAGCAGCTATTATTGAAATAGCCAGCACAATTGTACACGAGGCAACTCATGTGTTGGAATATGAAGCCACAGGACAAACCAAGGACGGCCCAAATACAGCCGTCGAGGTTGCAGAAAGAAAATTCAAGGCTTGGGTCCAACAGAACTGGAAAATGCTTCAGCAGAAGTTTGGATTCCAAGGTGAATATCCTTTTAGATAAGCAGGTGCAACATGGCTTTTGAATTCGTTGAATGGTTGGCAAAAAGAGATATTAGAGAAGATTTTGCAAGCAAATCTGGCGGTAAGAAAAATATTTGGATTACAATTGGTGCCGATGGCATAGAAAACGATCCTGTATTGGCCCAACAGCTTTTCCGATTGATTGATGACGCATATTCATCAATTGGAGGACATGTGGAATTCAGATCGCCGCAAGACATTGTAAATGCTTTTAAAAACCAAGATATTTCAGTAATTAAAGCAATTGATGTTGATGAAGATTCCGATCCTGACGCACTAAATGTTTACAAAAATAAAGCAGGAGGATTAAAAACAGTAGCTTCTGCTGCAAAAACAAAAAGCGATCAAGCTAAAAGTGCACTCACAACAGGCAAAAAAGCAGAATTGAATCTTCCGGGTTATTACGGCGAAGTTTCAGATAAAATTGCAAAAGTGCTTCTGGACATAGGTGTTCCTGTCGTTGAAGATGAGGCAACAGTCAGAAAAGTTTTGCAAAAAGATATCATTTGGTATGGAGAGAATCCACAACTATCCTCTTTGCCTGAAAGAGTCCAACAAACCTTTGGAAAATACAAGGGTTGGTACGGAAGACAATTGAGAGATGGAAAGGCTCATGTAAAAATAATGGTTGGAAAACCAATTGTTCCTCAACAAAAACAAGATTTGGCTACGCCTGTAAATAAAGAAATTATTCAGTAAAAAGTTTTTCTTGCAAATAAGTTCTCTTGTTCGATAACAAGAGACCTTATAGCATAAATATTACATCATTTTAATGGGTAAAATATCTCCAAAGCGTGTTAAAAGTGCGTCTTGCCAATCTTTCTTTTCTTGGAGGCCTTCTGCCAATATGGTTGCGCCATCCAGTTGTACTCCACCATTAGGTCCGGGTGGATTGCCAATTCTGCTTCGTATTCTTCCTAAAATGATCTTGGCGAATGCTAAAGCTCCTTCTTGCATGGCTTGAGTGACAATCCTGAAGTCCGGTCTTCTCGGCAGATATCTTACGGCAACAGGGTAATTTCTGTATGGAATAGGATAAATTTTGATGTGTTCAAAACCACCTAAAAATTCCCAACCACCTTGTTGTCCAGATACACGGTTGTACATATCCTCATATTGTTTGTAGAGCACCCAATCAGACATTTTGCCCCAGACGGGTTGCTGAGGATTGATACCGCCAGCAATCGAGCCGTATGCGCCAGCGCCCATGTATTCCAAAGGAATTACACCACCCAAGTCAGAAGCTGAAAAAGCATAGTTGGCAGTTTCTTTGTAGGAAATCTGGCGTATAAAACCAACATCATTGGGCATTTTATAAACACTTTGACCGGGAGTCGTATAAAAAGTGTAGTATTGGAAGTATTCTGCCGGGGCATAATCCTCAAATATTTGCAGGGCAAAATCAATACAGTTTTCAACTTGTTGGTCATCCAACTCTAGAGGTAAAACGGGAGCTCCGAGCATAGTCAGAACATATTCTTTGATTTGGCCACGAACTTTTTCCCTGTTTTTTCTTGGACCAATCTTTTCCAAGGTATCTGTTGGTCCGAGGCTGGTGCTGCAACCCTGTCCACAAGATAATTGGTTGTATTGATCTTTTGTTGGTCTTGGAATGTAAAGCGTATTGCTTGCCATAGTATCCTTTGTAAAAACGAAATCCATTTCCCTTATATATTCTTGGTAAAAAAGATATATATTTTATTAAAGAATTAGTGCAAAAGGTTGAAATGTACCAAAGTTTCAAAGAATTTTTGTGGAAAACTGCGGATGAGATGCCGGACAGATCATTTTCATTCCATCAAAAAAACTATTTTCGCAACCTTTTTGAAATGGCAGAGGAAGGAGATCGAATCAGATTTCCTGTGCACATTGATGAAGAAGATTTAAAATTTCTGAAACAGTTTGACGAAATTTATTGGCCAAGTGCTCTTTATCAACGCTACCAGATGCTTTTTGGTGAAATTGAAAAGATGCACAATAGTCGCATGGAAGCTGGAATGGGTAGTCTCAAGGACGAGATTTTAAAAGCAATCAAAACTCAAAACTGGAACAAACTTAAAGAGTTAGAAAGTCATTTGGTGCTTCCAGATTTAACTATAGATCGTCTGAAGAGAGATTACTCTAATCATTCAAAAAACGACGATGAGCTTAATGATATTGCTGACAAGATGTCCACCAAGCACATGAAGGAACAAGATTACTTTGTTGGCGATCCAGCAACAGCGGCATTTAGATTTCCCAAGTTCATCAAAAACAAGCAGGGCAAGTTGAAATTCATCAACAGAGCCAAAGAAAAAGTTGAGGTTGTCGCCAAGCCCTACTTAAATCGACTGTATCATAGGCTTGAAAGAAGTTATGGGCATCCACATTCAGAGGATAGCGGATTAGAGGGCTCAGGCAGGTATGGTTTCGATATGGCGCACCCTGTTCGAGCTATTCCCACACCGGAAGGCTTGGAGCTACCTCATACTACTGCTGGTATGAAATTCCCCACTTACAAACAAATTGCAGACAGGATGCAAGATTTCTTGGCTCACAATTCACACCGTACATTTGGAGAAATCAAAGGTGATGGCTTAATTTGGAAAAAAGTACAGAACAGAGAAGACACAGAAACAGCAGGATTTTATCTCAAAAAATTTGAAAAACAGTTTTATAATCAAAACAAAAACAATTCAGCGGAGTTTGCAACCAAAGACGCAGTCCTTAAGGCTGCTCGCATCCATGCGAAAAAACAAGTTATCAAAATGGCCAAGAAAAAAGAGCTTCTTGGTCCTCCTGTTCCGGGTGTCGATGAAAGAGGAAGGCCTAGTCGCAGCAAAACAACTCGATTTCCCGTAAAGGTTGCTAAAAATGTTGATGGGCAAGAAGTCCTAGTAAATCCCCCTCTGTTTCTGCCTTACAAAAAAGAAATCGTCAATGGCAAGGAAAAATTAGTTCCTACTGTAAATCCAGCTTTCTTTTATCGTGAATTGGGCACAGACGAAAATGATTTTAAGAAAGAGAGAGTCAAGGACAAAGATGGCAACTATATTGTCAGAAATGCCACAGATGAAAACGGCAAGTCTATTTGGAACATTCCTCATGAAATGAGACTTGGACATGAAGGAAAATATGTAAAAGTTAATGACGATGAATTCAAATATGGCAAAGAAGTACAAAAAGATGGTTCTATAGATTTCAATCACAATAGTGAATCTTTGCACCACTATATTCCCGGCACCGAAGAATACGAGAAAGTTTTCAGCGACATATTTGCCAATCAAAAGCAAGTTGATATGGCTCACAACAAGACTGATGGTCACCATCTAGTGGATAGCGAAGATTCTGGCATGACTGAAGACATTATGCGTGGAATTTTAAACTGTATCAGGATGGCATCTTGCGGAGAAAAAACAGACTTTGAGAAGTCCAAGATGCTTCAGAGCGTTGATTTGATTTACCAGATTGTTTTCAACACTATGATTATGGACCTGAGAAAGCATCAAATTGGCAACCTTGATAGCAAAAGAGGCAGAAGAGAATATGCTCGTCATAAAGCTTCAATGTATGCGCAATATGATTTAGGTGGTGGTTCAAGAAGATTGAGAGCATTGACTCCTGCTGCCCGTAGGAGGCACAGGAGTAATCCCAGAGCAGGAATCCGCAATATTCCAGCTAATCTTGAAGAATATCGTAACCTTAAAGCCAAATTATATTCCTTGCGTAGCAAGGCTTTGAGAACAGATCAAGAGGTTGTCAGCACTATTCAAACTGGCAAAACAAATCTGACGCAAGGTTCTTTGAATGCAATGATCAACGCTCTCAAAGGCCGATATGATGTGGCCAACGAATTGCAAACCATGTTGGTTAACATACACTCTCAACACAAAGATCAGAGCAGCACAGAATCCTCAGAAGATTGGGCAAACAGTCAAATCAGATCGTGGGCAGAAGACAACTACAATTCAAACATGATGTTGCAACAGTTCCAACAACTGCCAATTGTGCGAAAAGCTTTAGCAAATGAAGGTCAAGTAGCTCCTACTTCTCAAGAGCGTCCCGGCGAAGCTGCTGCTCCTGTAGTTGCTGGCGCTGCTCCTGTGTCCAAAATGGGGCCAAAACCAGAGGGTCAAGAATGGTTTCAATTTTTCCAACAAGGCACTCCTCAAAGCATCTTCCATCTTACTCAGGACGACAATTTCCATCGACAAGCCAGCAACAATTTGCTAACAGCCGTAAAAAGTCGAATAGAGAAAAACTCTAGTAAGTACAACCCTGACGATTACAGGGCTGCAATTGATAGAGTTGAAGCCACCATGCGTCAAAGAGGCATAAGAATAAGGTGAAAAATGGCTAGTTGGATGGACTACATGATGAATCCTAGGACTCATCATTTAAAAAAAGCGATGTATGAAATACTGAAGGAACGATATGGACCACATGACCAGATACTCGAAAGAGTTTCATCGTCTTTGGTGACTGAATCTGATATTCAGGATTTTTTTAAATTAATTACTTCCATTTATGAAACAGCTTATTTAAAAGCCGTAAATGATCACTCGGATGCTTTGACTAAATTGGGATTACATGCTAAAGTGGTATCGGACAAAAACTAGGATTCAAAGCTTGGTTGATAGTCTGATGGGATCGATTCTATCAAAAAACCACCTTCCTTGGGTTCTATATTTTTTACTTTCCACCATCTTTTGAACATGGTTTTAGGGTACAGAATCGACCCCAAGGTAACTTTGTTGACATCTGTCCATACAACTAATTTGAAATCTTCCTGAACCAAGACAACACCTTCAAATGAAGATGGAGATCCATATTGAACAGTCTTTTGGGCTTCGCCATAAAGGCTGTCTATTTTAGTTCTGATTGTTGCAGGCAAAAAGTGGATGAAATTTTTTTCAATCTCTGGCTTTTGGTCTTCTTCTTTTCTTTTAAGGTCTTCTTGAATAACTGTTTTTCTTTCAAATTTTTCTGCCTCGGGGGGATCTGGCGATTTTTGCAATGGGACTTTATCTGTTTTTGGGACAACGATTTTGATTTCGGGTTTTGTTTTTTCTAATTCTGTAACAAAGTTATCTTTAAGATCAAAATCAGACTTCTTGGGGATAACTACTGTGTTATCTTCTTTGGTTTCTGTGTCCCAACTCATGTTGTGAACCGTGAAACCATCCCAAACATCTTGCGTTTCCATAGCTGGGTTTGGGCCAAAAAGTTTGTATACACTACCGTCTTTATTGTAGAGTGTCATACTATTATATAGTTATGCTTTAGGAGTAAAAGAAACGATGGCCTTAGTCGTACCAAATAACGCCGATGTGCTGATGTTGAAATACATCTTGAATCAACTAACAACGGAAGGTAGCCCCGGCGGGGCTGGTGGACAAAGGATATTGAAGCTTTTTTCCAATGGCAATTTAAATCCAGCGAAAAATACTGCAATTGCAGATATTACAGAACTTTCACATCCTGACTATACGCAAAAAACACTCTTTGGAGCAAGCTGGACTATTGCAACATCAACGGCTGGCACAAATACGGCTGTTTATAGTGAGCAGGTTTTCAATTTTTCTTCAGGAGTAAGTGTCTACGGCTACTATGTTACTAATGCTACAGGTTCTTTGTTATGGGTGGAAAGATTTTCCACGACTCCGTTCGTTCTTACCGGTGCGGGCGAGATCGCAGTAACCCCACGATTAACTTTGGATTGAAAATTATTACACATTAAAATCACTAAGCCCATTTTCTTTAAGAAGATGGGCTTTTTTTTTGTGAAAAATGAATTATAAACATAAATAAAAAAAGAGGTATATCATGAGCGATTTAAGTTTTAGAGAATGGCTGTATGCTGAAGAATTAGAAGACATGGGCTCAACATCGTCTGATCCTGTTTCTAATACTTCTTCTTCTAGTTTGATACCTGTGCGTAAAAGAACTGGAAGGACTAGTAGTTCAGAAACAGAACCTGTTGCAGAGCCAGCAGGTTACACTAGATGGGAAAAACCCGGAGGTGGCTTGTATGAACCTCCCAATAAAAAGTTTGGTTTCTCTGGAAAAGAACCCAGAGAATACAGACGAGTCAGTAAGAACTTAGGTTCCTACGAAGCCGATCCTGCTCACAACAATATATTGAAAGAAATTCTTGGATTCACTCCAGTAAGTGGCAAGTCATGGACCAAGGAAATCGGAGGTTTTCTCTTGTTCAAATTTAATAACACTAAAGACAAGAATGAAGTAAATCAAAAAATAAACACAGCAATAAATGATTTTGTTGTGCATTACAATAATCCAAAATTCGGCTCAATATTTGCTGATGATGAAGGCAACAAGTCTTTTGTAAGCTTCAAAGACAAAATTGAAGCAACGGAAACTCCTATTGAAAAATCAAATATTGTCAAGTCTGCTATTAGAAAAATAGTTAGCCAATTGATTGGCATAGATGCAAAAGAGACTGGCAAAATGCATCGTGCAAGACTACCGCAAAAGGTTTTAGGTCGTAGAACTGGAACTCCTGTTCGGCAACTTACAATCGACGATTTGGAGAGTTCGGTTGGCACTCCCGATTATGAGAACCTGTTGCGTCAGATGGACCCAGCTACGGGAGGCAAAAGAGCAGCCCGAGACTGGATGGGCAACAGATATGCGACCGAAAAGGTTGCAAAAGCCTTAAAGGGAGACCCCACTAAAGCTGTGAAATTGATGTCGCAAATCTTGGGCAGAGAAACCACTCCTGAAGAAATCAATCAGATGAGAAAAGATTTGGAAGCCCAAGGATTTTCTTTACCACAAAGAATTTTTGATCTAGCAGGACAAGCAACTCCAGAGACGCAAGCTTTCATGCGAGATGCTAAAGATTATATTGCCAAAGAGCTCATGGATGAACTGCATCGCAAACAGACGACAAGAAGTCGTGGTCCTCAAACTGGAGCAGGTGCAAAAATTCAAAAAGTTGCAATTGAAATGTTGGATGATTTTATCGCTGGCAAGGAAATCACAAACACCATTAAAGACAAATATCCAGAAATCACAAATCCGAGCAGGGTTCTCGACGCAATTAGATCGGCAACTAGAAAAGTTGTCGATGAATATGGCACAGAAGAACAAAAGCGTATGTTCCAAGCATACACAAGCAGGATTGAGAGAGGCAAACTTCAGGCAAGAGCCAACAGAGCAAGACCTACAGAGGATAGTTAATGCCTATAAAGAATTTGGACGGGAGTCCATATAGTCTTAGAGGCAGCGTTCAAATGTACGATCCTTTAGATCGTACATTTGATCTTTTCAATTTATGGGATCAAGAAGCAATTAGAAGGGGTGGATCGCCAATTTACTACTATGAAGTAGTAATTACGCAAAACATGATTGATCCGATATATTTAGAAGCACGCAATAAGCTGTTTTCAAATAATCCCGTACAACTGTGGTGTACATATGATCCAATTCCGAGTCAAAACTTGGTAAATCAGTTTGGCATAGATGCACCGGATGAAATGAAATTTGAATTGAATTATCGTTCAGTTCTTCAAAGTCTTGGACATCCACCAAAGATTGGTTCTAGGCTTTTTACTCCTCATCTGCGTGAAAACTGGGTGATTGTGCAGCGCAACTTGGGCGAATTCAAAATGTGGGGAGTTTTGAGAATAGAGCTTATTTGTCAAAGGTTTCAAGAGGATGTGGTTACTGGAGATGGAAAAGTTACGCAGAAGCAACCGGACCTTAAAATCAAGATCGTATGAGGAAAATCCTATGAAGACATTTTATGAATTTTTAAAACAAATGTGGAACGAGCAAGTTCCTGTTCAAAACGCCCCTGTGGCTGGACAACCTCAAGGAGCACAGCCTGCTACTGCTGCGCCTCCCGGTCAACAAGGTGCGCAACAGCAACAAGCCGGAGGCAGAGGGGTATCTCCAGCAGTTCCGCCTCCAGATAAGGCGTTTAACGATATTCTAACAACCGCAGCTAAAAATAAAGATTTCGTAACTGCTTTGACGCAAAATGCTTCCAAGGTAACTGATCCCAACATGAAAAAGTTTTTGACATCATTTGCTCAAAGCTTGAATAACTCACAACAAGCTGCTAAATCCGGCGGTCAAGCACAACAGGCTCAACAAGGCCAAGCTGCTCCACAAGCTGGTGGTGCTGGCATGGCTGGAGGAGCTCCTACTGCTTGAAAATAATCTGTGTCGATTTGTACAGAGTGGGTTTATTCACCCGAAAAAATAATTTTCTCGGTAATTTTGGTTTTTTAAATTTAGCCACAGGTTCCCCAGCAATATATGTTGGCACCTTGTGGCTTCTTTTTTTAATTCTGAAGGCCTTCATTTTTTTTCCTCATAAAAAGTCTGCCTTTGAATTTTCTTTGAACTTTGCTATGCAGATTTTTTGAAACTTGATCAAGAAATTTGATGACACCCTCTTTGCCACTTTTAGTAAAAACATTATTCAACACTTTATATTTATCGTTGAAATTATGACCTAAATTATCATGCCAGTCATTTGTCGAGAATATTTTTCCATATTTTACGATGATATCATCAATATTGTTTCTTCGGTTAGCCTCAGTCGCTGTCATGGGTTCGATGTCATACTGCACCTTTCGAGGCAATACTAGAATCTGAGCGTAGGGCTCGCCTTTTCTGAAAATATATGTTTGCCCCGGCATGGGATTTTTGAAAACTACAAAGAAAATTTTAGGCCACCATGCCGTTGCCAAATGACCGGGAATGCACAGCGGAGTGGTATGAGTTTCGTCGGTGTAATAGCGGGGATGTGGCTCCAATCTGAGTATGTGGCCTTCTGGGACCATTATATCAGCACAGGAACTCATGCCGAAATGCCCCGGAGCAAAGATCGAAAAAGGAGGTAGACTTATTTGTGGAACTATTTTGTGTTTTTCTTGGGAAAAATCTCCTATAAACTTAAGTTCTCCATCGACATATTTAACATGGCATTCCGTATCGAAATTATAAACGAGTTCAAGTCCATAAGTGCTTGCTTCAACAAAAGGGGTGCAATGCCAAGCTTGTGGCACATCTCCGTCTGTGTGTCTATTCTGTTCACCGGCCCAACCGGGGATTTGCAATCGAATTGGTCGAGGCGGTTCCCCTTGATACCAAGTTCTGTATTTGATTGGTATTTTTTCCACAATTCAGTCCTTCATGAATACTTACTTGAGGAGTAAAAATGAGTGCAGATTCGCCAAATCATCAACAAAGAGATTACATCCAATGTGATCCCAAGGCAAGCTTTCCTGATCCGAATCTCGATTCGGCTCCACCTTACTGCGATCCTGACGGACCTCCGCTCGACAATTTAAGAACAGTAAATGACAAAAGCTACAACTGGCTTCGTGACCAAACCATGAAAAAAACTGGTTTTGGTGCAAAAGTTGATTGTGATCCGATGCAGCGTGGACAGATAGTCAATGATTTGGAAAATCCCGACAGAGCAGTTTTATACCGATATTCCAAGTCCATTCGTGGCTGTGATGAGGCCATGCTTGATATGTTCAGAAATGTTGTTGTGATTGATGAGGACGGCAAAGCTTGGCCCATTCCGGTTATGCTTGGACCTCCAGAAAAAGCCGTGGCTGCTATCATTCAGGACAATGTAAGAAAAGACGAAACTTTGGTCGTTGATAGACTGAAGCTTCCTTTAATGGCGTTGGCGCAAACGAATATAGAATATGATTTGAATCGTTACACATATCACAAAGCTTTGAATTATTACACAAACTTATCAGACGGAAAACCCAGCTTCACGGTTTCGGAAAAATACAACAGAGATACGATCTTTGGAATGGCTCGTGGCGTGCCTATAAACATAGGTTACACGCTTACTGCGTGGACAATGTATCGTGAAGATATGAACCAAATTTTGGAACAAATTTTAACAAAATTCAGCCAACTAGCCTATATAAGGGTGACAGGCGTACCTTGGGAAACAATTGTTAAGCTAGACTCTCTTGCGAACAACCTGAATGCGGAACCGGGCGATCAAGCAATAAGAGTGATTAAATACGAATTTAATCTAACTGCTCAAACATATATACCGCAGCCCATTGAGCGCAAGAAAGCGGTGCTGAAAGTGAAGCTGGACTTCGTGGACGGCATAAGAGATGAACAAATTACTGAAGTGTTGTCAAGAATTGAAGACACAGTAAAGGAACTGGAATGTTAGAGATCGTTAATAAGCAAAAACATCCTGTACAATTGATTATCAGGTCGAGGAGGGCCACCCGATCTTTTACGACCCTAAATCTTCCGGGGATAGGGTCAGGAAAAAATGTTTATCTTTTAGAAGATGAAAGAAAAACTGAATACATAGATAGAGCAGTTAAAGATGGATTGATTTCCATGAAACATACATCAAACAAGTTACGAAAGGGAGAATAAGACTATGGCGCTTCTAAAAGGCTTCCCGCCTTCTAACACAATTAGTCCAAGTGTTAGGATTACTGAAAAAGACCTGAGCTTTATTGCTCCTGAGCAGTCTAATCATGTTGCAGGACTTATTGGCTTCGCATCCAAGGGACCAGTCAATCTTCCTACCTTGATTAGCACCAGCCGTCAATTGCACACGGTTTTTGGCAATCCACACCCCGACACGAGCGATCCATTCCTTATCTACGCTGCCGATCAATACCTTCTGGTCGCAAACCAGTTGTATGTCGTGCGTGTTGCAGACACGGATACAGTCAGCGACGAGCAAGCTTTAGTAGCAACTGTCGATGTGCCCGCTGCTGGTACTGTTGCCGAACTCGAGTCTGACACGGCTGGCCCTTACACCTTTGATGAGGATTCCTTCTTTAGGTGGAAACTCAACGGTGTATTGTCTACAAAAACTCTCGTAGTTCTAGCAGGAACTTACACCACCGAAGAAGTCGAGATTGCCCTGAACGAGCAACTTGATCTGATCAATGATGGCATTGAGTTCTTTGTAAGCGGAACAGACACATTGGGTGTCAGAAGTTTGTGGGCATATGGCCCTTTCGCCTCTTTGGAACTTGTTTCCATCCAGAACGCCATTTATGGCGGTGAAGTTGACGATAGCGTTGACTTGACCGATGGCGACATCCGCAATAATCCGACTGGATTGGGTACTGCAATGACGAGAGCTATGACCACCACGGGAACAGCTTTGTCTTTTGATTTGATCATATCGGACTCTCCAACTATTGATTTGGTTCTGGACGGAACCGACAATATCTTGATTGACCAAGTAGTCCAGTCTTTAGAATTGACCAACGACACCTACACCACCATTGACGACCTTGTCACTATGATTAACGGTCTTTTGGTCAGCGAAGGTGGCGATCTGATTGGTGGATGGCACGCTGTTGCGGTTGGCGACAACCTACGCTTTGTGACGGATCATCATGGCAAAGATGCCAGAATCAGAGTAAAGCCCAGCAGCACAGCAATCACCAGTTTGAGCAATCCATTTGATTTTGATACTCTGACTCACAGCGGAACCAGTCCTTCTGGCGCTGCCGATGATGTTGCTGGAACCAGCAGCTTCGGAGTCGTGTATGGAGCAAATAATACAAGTGGCGATGTTAGCTTCACCCTGTCTGCTGACTCTCCCGGTATTGATGGCAACTACACCAAGGTTAAGATTAGCACCAGCAGCTACGACCAGACCTTCATTTTCGAGGTTTATAATAACGATGTGCAAGTTGAGTCTTGGGGTCGTCTGACCAAGGACACAGCAAGCCGATTTTATCTTGAGACCTACATGGCTCTGGTTTCGGATTACATCCGTGTTCTTGACAACACGGCGATCCTAGCAGGTCCCCTGAACGGCGAATACGACCTGACAGGTGGATCAGACGGTATCCCTTCTGATCCTGACGGTCAAGATGTTCTGCTCGCAGGAAGTCCTTTGGCATACACCGGCATCTACTGTCTCAGCGAGCCTGAGCAAGTTGATATTGATCTCATCGCAATTCCCGGCCACTCCAGCACCGCAATCGTGCAGGAACTCTTGGCCTTCTGCCGTGATACTCGCCAAGACTGCTTGGCAATCATTGACTCTCCTTTCGGCCTGACCGTAAAAGAAGTTGTCGCATGGCAAAATGGTACACATCCTCTGAACACCACCAAATTCGACAGCGATTTCGGCGCTCTGTTCTGGCCTTGGGTCAAACTGTATGACCCATACAACAAGGTTGATGTGTGGTGTCCTCCCAGCGGTTCGGTGCTCGCAACCATCGCTCGTAGCGACTTCTTGAGCGCACCTTGGTTCGCACCCGCTGGTTTGAACCGTGGCGTTGTGCCCAACATCACAGATGTCTACAGCCGTCCTACTTTGCAAGAGCGGGACTTGATGTATGGCAATCGCAACTGCGTCAACCCGATTGTGAACTTTGTGGATGTCGGTGGCTTTGTGATCTTCGGCCAGAAGACCTTGCAGAGAACGCCTACGGCTCTGGACCGCATTAATGTTCGTCGTCTGATGTTCTACATCGAGAAGAGAATTCGCAAGGCCAGCCGTGGCTTGCTGTTCAATCCTAACGACGATATTTTCCGCAACAGGTTCGTGAGCATTGCTACTCAAATTCTCAATGAAGTAAAGATTGGTCGTGGCTTGACTGATTTCATAATCAAGGCAGACACAGAGCTCAATACTCCCGATGTGATTGATCGCAACGAGTTCCGTGCTCGTATCGGCGTGCAACCCACAAGGGCAGCGGAATTTATGTTCATCGAGTTCTCGATTCACAGAACGGGAAGCTTCGCTGAAGACGCAGCTACTTTCTAATTTAGATTAACGATAAAGGAGATTTTGAATCATGGCACTAGAAAACAATCAACCAATGGGCATGGGTCAACTAGGTGGCTCAGGTCTTATCTTCAAAAGGAAGTACCGCTGGACATTCAAGGTGGACTGTAGCTGCGGTTTTGGCGAAATCCCCGAGTATTTCGTCAAGCTGGCTTCTCGCCCTAACTTGACGATTGAAGAGCAGGAAATCAACTACTTGCATGGCAAGATGTGGATTCCCGGCAAGGGCTCGTGGGAAACCATCACCGTAACCTATTACGACATCGCTGGACCCGACGCTGTTCAAGGCATGACCACGCTGTTTAGCTGGTTGGCAACGGTGTATGACTTCACCGATCCTGTCGGTCTCAAGCAGTCTTCCATCCGTGGTATTCCCGGTGGTGGCAATATTAACGCAAACGCCGCAACCCCCAACAATCGTGCTGGTGGCTACTCCGCAAGAGGAACCCTGCAACTGTTTGACGGTTGCGGACAACCTGTGGAAAGGTGGACTCTGGACAACATGTGGCCTCAAGCTGTTAACTTTGGCGAGCTCGATTATTCAAGCTCTGAAGAAGTTACCCTTGAATTGACTCTACGCTATAGCGAAGTCAAGTACGAACCCCTCTGTGGTGGTTCGGTCAAGCCCTGCTGCGTTGGATGCGGTTAATATTTATTTAAAAATTAAACGGGCCTTGTATATTAGAATATACAAGGTCCGTTTTTTTATGAAAGGATAACGGCATGGCAGAAAATATGGGTTTTGGATTTGGACTTAATGGTCCGAATACCATCTATAAAAGAAAGCATCGTTGGCTTTTAAAAATTCCAGATGTTTCCGCTGAAGGAATTGACACCTTACCTCCGCAAAAGAGTGCAAGGCCATCCTTATCTTTCAAGGAAATTGAAGCTCAACATCTTACTGAAACAGTCTATTTCCCCGGTAAACCAGACTGGAAGCCTATTCCTCTTACCTTATATGAATTAAAAAAACCAAACAGACATCCTGTTTGGGATTGGTTATCCAATCCCAAATACGGCTGGACTTATGCTCCAGACAGAAAAAGTGAATTTCAGCCATCTTGCGATGGATTCAAAAAACAAAAAGCCCGTCTTGAAATGTATGACGGTTTTGGAGACACCATCGAAACATGGATTTTTGAGTCTGTTTGGTTTAACGATATTCAGTTCGGCGACCTTGATATGACAGATAGTGGTATCGTTATGTGCGAACTTACTCTTCGTTACGACAGAGCGTACTGGCAACAAGGTTGTATACGAAAATAATTATTCTTCCGTGCCCTCAACATGTAACTCGTTTCTCAATAACTCTTGACAAGCTTTAATATGATCTTCGAGGTCTTTAGGTTTGCATTTGAGAACACGACAGGCTCCGCTTTTGTTCAATCTCCCCTTCTTGGTATAAACTTTAGCATCATTTAACAAAAAGGCATCAACAAGTTTTCCGTAACCGCTGTCGATAAGTTTCTGAATCAGTTCTTGATTTTCAATTTGCTCAAATGAGCTTTTTGCTTGTTTGGTCATATTTCCGCCATAAATAAAAAGCCAAAGTAAGTTATCTACTTTGGCTAGTGAATCTATTATACCCGATAATGTCTCTAATATCAAGGATCGCTAACTATATTATGTCTTTTGTAAAGATTTTTAGTTTTTATAGCTGGTAATTTTTGATCCATTTGTATTTGCACAAAGTCAAGATATTTTCTTTTTAATTCGTTATAATTGCGAGCAGTTCGATAAAGTTGTCTAAAATGGTTCAGAATACAAGTTGTCATATAATTGAAAGCTTTGCCTTTTTTAGGATCAAAGCGATCAATTTTTTCAAAGCAGATCATGACACCCTCTTGAATGGCATCGTCTTGATCAATTAAATTAAACTTAGCATATCGAACGATGTTTTGGGACAGGGTATAAAAAGCAAGCGCAAGCTCATCTTGAACCCCGTGATAATTGCTAGATATGAGTCTAAAATCCTGTTCAACAACAATCCAAGCCGAGGGTTTTTGGTATTTTCCTCGTTTCATGGTCCTTTGCTGAGTTCCAATGATATCATCCATGAGGAGTTGACATTTGATTCTTTCTTTCTTGGTTTTCTGGAATTTCACTATCAAAGCTTCAAATGTTCTGTTGTTTAAATATTCTGTCGCCATCAAACTCCTTGGGGGTAACGGTATCAGCGAAACTATATGTATATCATGGAACTAATGCAAATTTTAGCAAACATTTTGGAAAAACCTGAAGTTCCTAGATTTTATCGTGAGCTACAATCATATTGCAACAATAACAATATGACAGAAGAATCTCAAGCTATAGCTTTCTTAATAGAGAAAAAATTCGAGAAAAAAAATGAAGTCCCCGCTGACAATCAGCATATTGGTGAAAAATAACGCAGACACTATTCAAAGTTGTCTTGATTCTATAGCTTTTTTAAATTGCACAATTCAAATAGGTGATTTAGGATGCACCGATGAAACAATCAACAAATCTCTGATTCACAAGCCAGAAATAATCAGACTATCCTGCAACGATGATCTTTCGGCAGCAAGAAATGAACTTATTTCCAGATGTAAAACTGAATGGCTTTTCATTCTGAATCCTTATGAAACGCTTTTATCGGGCGCTGATATTTTTTTGAATTGCATTTCTGGTCCATCAGAAATTTATAAAGTCTGCGTTTTGCAAAATGATTTGATCACCAAGGAAACCAGACTTTGGCATAAAAATAAAAACTTGCAATTCAAAAACCCCATATACGAAACAGTTGGCAGTAAAGGGAATCAAACACAAATTTTCTTGAATTCAGCAAATAAAAAAAACAAGATTGATGCTTTGCAAATTTGTAAAAAATGGATGATCAAAAGCCCTATAAGTCCTGATCCTTTGTACTATATGGCCTGTGCCTGTCTGACAAAACAAAATTGGGACTCATTTTTGAATTATGCAGAACAATATTTGCATCAAGAAACAAAAATGGAAATGTCTTTTTACATGACTCATTACTATTTGGCGTTGGTTAATTGCTATGTGAAAAAGGATTACACAAAAGCCTTGCAATCTGTTTTTTTATGTATTGCAAAAAAACCAATCATGGCAGAATTTTGGTGCCTTCTAGGAGATGTGTATTATGCTCTGAATGATTATGAAAAAGCTTTTCAATTTTTTCAAAATGGATTAATTATTGGGAAAAAAAGAAGAATGGATTGTGAGTGGTTTATGGAAATTTCAAAATACGAAGAGTATCCAAAAAAAATGATGGAGGCTTGCGCTTCCATCAAAAAACAAACATCTTTGTATGTGTCTCAGTAAATAATATCCAATTCATTTACAATCACGGTGACCACATCTTCATAACGAGACATTGCGATTTGTTTTCTTCCGGGTGCAAGCTTTCTGAGTTTTGCTTCTAATTCATCGATTTTGCAATTGATTACTGTCCAGTTGTTGTCTGCTAATTTTTTGATTTCTTCATCAAGTTGAGATACGGGCCTGCCGGGATAATACTGTTGGATTTGCTGTTTCGCCTCGTTCATGACCTTCTTGTAGATGGGCATATTGCAGGCACAGCCCGGATTGTTCAAAAATTTATTGATATCCTCTTTGAAATTTTCAGGCAAACTGTCCCTGAATCTTTTATCTCTCAGAGCTTGTTTCACATCCATCAAGGTAATGGGTCTACTCATTTGTCTCCTCTACTCTTTGATCTGGATCAAAGGCACGAACCATATAACCACACTTGGGGCATTTGAAATACTTTTGTCTTTTTAAATCTGGTGGAACTACTGCTTTATTGGTCAATGGATCAAACTTTGGAGAGGCACGGGGAATATCGCTCCTTTTTACTGGAACCAAGTCACCCAAGTCATATCCGTCAGTAAATCGTTTGTAATCGCATTGATTACAATGCATTACAAAAATCTTTTTGTCAGGATTCATTGGTTTGATTTTGATTTTGATTGCTGGGGGTGGTATCCATCGGGAAATTAAGCACAGTTTGCGCCTCAATCCAATTCAAGACAACAGCAGCAAAGTTTGCGATAAATCCTCCTGCACATCCACAAGCGAAAATCTCAAATGGGTTTTGACTCAACCAAACCCATCCCATGAAAAAACCGCACCAAGTGCCAGAACACATATAACAGTCTACAACACCTCCCAATTTAGGCACCTTGACTGCCGTGGCGCATCTTTTCACCAAGTCTCGAAACCATTGAAGAATAGTTCCATCAACAACGATATGGCTCATGCCAACTGTGCTCAACACATACAACAAAAATGCAACTACCATAACGATCATCTCCAAAAGGTTACTTTTATTTCTTCGCCTTTTCTATAAAGGCAGAAGTCTTTATACTCTGAAAATTCGCAAAGCCGCTCTTCATCAGTCTCATTAAAATCATAATGATCAACAAGTTTGTGATTCAACTTGTTTATTTCAATATCTTCTTTCAAAAAATTACGAATTCTATCGATATGTTCTGATTGCAGGATGTTTAGTAGGTCTGCGATGCTTTTTTTCCCAAGCATTTGCAGACCGGGAATCCTATAGGACATTTCCCATTGGTCAAAAATATATTTTAATTCCGGCAGCAATGCACGGATTTCTTTGTTCATAAAAATTTTTTGTTCAATATTTTTTAGATTTATTTCCATGATACTATGAATAATTTAACCGCAGAAGGACACTTAGAATTAAGTGAGTATCCCAAGGAGATAAAAAAATGGCAGATGACACTTTTCGCCCACGCAAGTTTGAAGAAACGACCCCCAACGATCCAGTCGATATGGCACAGCAGATGCGTCAACAGGTCAATCCTGAAGCAGCCTCTGAAAATCCTGTTCAAGGCGCATTCAATATTCAAGGAAATGTTCCGCCAGCTTTTCAGGCAGCTTTAAGCGCAGCCAGAGGCGATTCGCCAAAAGAGCCCAAGCGTGGTTTTGGAAAAATGAGCACAGGCGGTGAGAGTCCAGTTGCCGCCAAACTTCAAAACTCTGGTTTGTCTGCTACTAGCCATCTTCAGGAACTTCTTCAAGGCCTGCGTGAAAACAAAACCATCTACGAAGAACTCGAATTGCCTTCTAAGGGCAAGTTCTACAATGGCGAAGACGGCCCTTTAAATGGCGTTATCTCCATTCGTGCTATGACCGGTGAGGAAGAGCAAATTCTTGCTACTCCCCGATTCGTCCGCAAGGGCCAAGCAATCAACATGATTTTTCAAAAGTGCATCAAGGAGAGTTTCCGACCAGAGAACCTCTTGACGATTGATAGAACCTATCTCCTTATTTACCTGCGTGGTATTTCCTACAGCCCAGAATATGAAGTTGAAATTAAGTGCCCCGAGTGCGAAAAGAAGTTCAGTACCACAATTGACTTGAATAGCCTTTATGTTGAGTCTTGTCCCAGCGAATATGGACCCAATCTTCAAGATGTACTCCCCAACAGCAAGCTTCCTTTTACCTACAGATTATCAACAGGCAAAGATGAGCAAGACATTCAGGAACACAGGGATCGTCGCCTCAAGGCTTTCGGTGATGCTAGCGCTGATGATACTTTGATTTACAGAACTGCACAGCTATTGCTTGACATCGATGGAATTACGGACAAGCAAGAACTTCAAGTCCTCCTCAAAAACCTTCCAATCAATGATGTCGCCTACATTAGAAGTTTGGTAAATGAACCTCCATTTGGTGTTGATACCAGCATTGAAATGGTTTGTGGCAGTTGCCTTCAAGAGTTTGATATCGACTTACCCCTTGAAGCAAATTTTTTCTTCCCCCGGCGCAAGAAGGTGAAGACCCAAGTCTAGTTCTTTGGCAGAACTTGGCTGAGGAAGTATTCTTTTTCCAATACCACTTGCGTCTAGATATGTATGGGTCTATGAGTCTGCCAATCAACATGAGAAGGTGGTTGATTGAAAGGTTTATTCAACAAAAGGAAAGCGAAAATCAAGCAATGGAGGCCCAACAAAGAAAAGGAAGGTCTAGAAAGTAATGGCAAAAGAAAGATATCAAAATCCGAGTTGCGGAGATGAGATTACGCTGCGATTGTTTACCTACCAAAGTAACAATCGCAGCAATGTCGAAAGCATTACAGAAATAAAAATTTATGTGATTGATGATACGCTCAGAACTTCAGAAAATCCTGAAGGATTGCATTTGATTGAAACAATCGATGGATCAAATGTCGTCGAAGAAGAAACTGGACAATATTCGATTACATTTACAGCAAATCCAGACCTTTACATCATCGGCAATTATTACGATGCATGGACTGTAGTTTTTTCTACTGACGACTGCGCATCATCTGATATCTATAACAAATTCAAGTTGTATAGCCACCTTTGGTTTACTTCTCCAGTACCTTTAATTTACGATTTTAACTTTAATTTCAGGCCAAACAGGATTCGCAAGGGCTCAAAACGCTATGTAATGGTGCAAATCACCCCGAATGTTCCACGAGGTGCCGATATAACTCCCTATTACGAAAATCTTGCCATAGTCTCAGATTTAAGGGTCAGTATGTCACTTTCTTGTGGAGAATGTGTACCTGCTGAGGAAGACCTCAGGTTGGTTGTAGATCGGCACCTTGTGGAATATCGGGAAAAGGGTTATGGGTATTGGTATTTTGACACAAGTCTTTATGAAGAAGGCATTTACGATGTTTGGTTTGAGCTCGCTTTGGGCGAAAACATCTATCTTTCTGAAAAGAATGCCCTACAAATTTTCACTTAATTGAAAATTTTCCAATTTATTTGTATCTAGCGCACAAAACTTCCTGTAAACACATGTGCAACAGTAATTCGTTGTGTTTAACAACAACATGAATTCGTGTTACTGTGACCTACTATTCACAGCAATACAGGGAGGTTTTCATGCGCTCTTCCGATTCTTTATCCGCAAAACTGAACTGGTGGATTTCGCACAACAAAAATGTTCTCTTCGTGGGCAAACACGGAGTGGGCAAAACGGCGATGGTCAAAGAGGCTTTTGACCAGCATGGTCTCAAATGGCGGTATTTTAGTGCTGCCACGATGGACCCGTGGGTTGACTTCGTGGGCGTGCCCCGTGAGAAAACGGAGCAAAAAATACCCAAAGAGTTTGAAATCATTCGTGAACTGGCCAGTATAAGCCGTGACATCGCAGTCCAATGGGTGGTCAACAACTGGAAACTCGATGTTTCTGCCGCTCAGACTGTGGTGCAGCACGCTGTTGATCGCAAGGAGGGTTTGACCCACCTCGAGATAGTGCGTCCGCACGACTTCGCAAGCGGAGAAATCGAAGCTTTGTTCTTCGATGAGTTCAACCGTGCTCCCAAAAAGGTGCGTAACGCCACGATGGAATTGATTCAGTTCAAGTCCATTAATGGTCACAAGTTCCCCAAATTGAGGTTCATTTGGGCTGCAATCAACCCAGACGACAACGAGTTGGGCTACGATGTGGAGAAGATCGATCCCGCTACGCTGGATCGGTTCATAATCCCCGTCGAAGTGCCTTACAAGCCGAATGTGGAATGGTTCCGCATCAAGTACGGTCAGAGGCTGGCCGACAGCGCAGTTCAATGGTGGGACGAACTGTCAGACGAGGAGAAGAACAAAGTTTCTCCCCGCCGACTCCAGTACGCACTTGATGTGTTCGTGGAGAAGGGTGATGTTCGTGATGTTCTGCCTGTAAGCAGCAATGTCAGCAAGCTCATCACGGCTTTCAACACGGGACCCGTCACAGAAAAGCTGGATGCGCTGCTGCGTACCCGCAACGATGATGACACTCGTAAGTTTCTAAACAATGAAAACAACTTCGCTGCTGCCATCAAGTACATCCCCAAGGCTCCGACCTTGATGGAATACTTCACTCCGTTGATGCCCAAGGAGAAGCTTGCTTCTCTGATAGACACCGACGAGAAGATGGGTAGCTACATCATCAACAACATTGACACGGTGCCTGTCTTCAACTCCCTGTGCCACGAGATGGTTGATGCCAATCTCAATGCCAAGGTAGTGAAAAAGATTCGCCGTGCCTTGACCGAGAACGAGGGACTTGCTAAGGCTTATGCCCAGCGCACCTCGATTCAAAACCAAACCGCTCCGCAACACTTCAATGTGATGCGGGCGAACGCAAAACCTTGGGGTGCTCAACTTGTGGCCTTGAACAATGCCGACTTCTCATCGGCTGCGAACAGGTCCGCAATCTACGAGATGATCGCCCAAAAAATACCCGCCAAACTCACGGTTGAGGAGGCGGTTGATACTTTGGTGCTGTTTGAGAAGCTTTTTTGCGACATCAACAGCATCAATGATGCAAACGAGAAGGGAAAGTGGCACTTCCCAAGTGTCTTGACGGGTTTTGACAAGTTGATGGGCATGGTGAATCATTGCTTGTACCAGATTCACATGAACACAGGTCAAAACCTTCCCAAGATCATTGAGGAAGGCAAATGCAAGTTTGGTAATCTTATGACGAAGATTGTCAACGCTGGCCTGCGCCACCACCTCCCAAATGATGACTTCAAGTAATCATTTGCCCGAATCGTGTTAAGGTAGGTCGGGATTAAGTCCCGGCCTACCTTTTTGTTGGCACATAAAAAAAGGATTCAGCCATGCAAACAACTACTCGGCCAGTCATCACTAACGAAGAATGGTATGAGATTAGCAACGCTTTGGAACCACATCACGCAGTCTTCTACAAGTTATGGCAGATGGGAAAACCGGTTTTTGACGAACGAATACCTACCGCCTGCGTACAATTCGACAAGGAAGGTCAATTCGTAGTCTTCCGGTTTAACCCGAAGTTTTGGCAAGAGCTTGATCTACAAAATCGCTTGTTCGTGATCTGCCATGAGGCGCTTCACATCGTGCTCAATCACGGCATGCGTGCGATTGATGCAAAGATCAACGCACAAGCAACGAATGTGGCGATGGATGTCGTGGTCAATCACACTCTTGTCGAGAAATTTGGGTTTGATCGCAAAAATATTGACAACCAAGAAAATTACTGCTGGGTCGATACGGTTTTCAAAGACCGTGACCCTTTACCTGAAACCGATGAGGCTTTCGAGCACTATTACAACTTGTTCGAGAAGACTTACGGAGATGGTGGCATGGGTGACGGCGAGGCTGGCACACCTCAGACCGTTGATGATCACAGCGATATGGCACAGCAAGGCCAAGATTGGGGTGATGTGATTGACAAGCTCAACGAGGGTCTTTCCGACGAGGAAAAAGAGACTCTCAAGGATACGGTAAAGAAACACTTCCAAAAACCTTCCGATAAGCCCATCGAAGATGCACCGGCTGGCACGGGCACGGGTGGTCAATGGGTTTTTGCTGGTGGACCGAAAGCTGTCAAGAAGCAGAAGTGGGAAACCATCATCCGCAACTGGGCAGCGAAGAGCATGAAGGAAAGCGACCGTGATGTCGAGCAATGGGCTAGGCTGAATCGCCGTCTGACCATGCTTCCACGAGACATGATCTTGCCATCAGAAATGGAAGTTGATGACTTCTATGACGAGAAAAACAAGATCGATGTGTGGTTCTTCCTCGACACTAGCGGTTCTTGCTGGAACCTAAAGGATCGTTTCTTTACTGCTGCCGAAAGTCTCCCAGAAAAACGCTTTAATTTGCGTTTATTCTGCTTCGACACGACAGTTGCAGAAACCACTTTGGCCAGCAGGAAGATTTATGGTGGTGGAGGTACATCCTTTTGGATCATCGAAGACCATATTCAAAAAGTGATGAAGAATGAAAAGGCACAGTATCCCAAAGCGGTTTTCATCATCACCGATGGACACGGTGACAATGTGAAACCGCAGTTCGCCAAGAACTGGCATTGGTTCCTGACTCAAGGCGGTTCAAAAGTTTACATTTCCAAAGAGTCGAACACCTACAATCTTGGTGACTTTGAGTAGTCCTCTTAGGCGCACGCTTTCTCCTCCCGAGAGCGTGCGCCTTTTTTTGGCTAAAATCTGGCCCTCCAGCCCGTTTGATCCAGTTCTTGACCTAAGTCCCCAATCGGGTAACGAAAGGCCGTCTTATCGTCAAATTTGAAGCCGAAAAAAGAAATATCTAATGGGCACAGTTCCTCAACTTGCTGGATGGTTTCCGAATTGTAATATTCACGGTAGTCCAAGTGATCATTGCCACCCATTTTAGGATACATGATATCTTGAGGCATTCTCGTTGCCCTTTTTATTTTTTCCCAATCTTGATCGATATTTGGTAGAAGTGCGACATAGTCTACAGCAATCTGACCCGTGTAATCAGTTAGGTAGTGGTATTGCTGAGAGTTATCGTACTTCCAAGGCTCCTGTTTCAATTCTTTCATGAAGTCATCAAATGTATTTGCTTTGCATGTTGTGGTTTCCATTTTTTCATAAAAATACAAGCTCACCAACCTATCCCAAGGATTACGAACTATGGTCCAAATAAAATAATCTTTTATTTTTTCTCCCAATTTTGCCTTATTTTCCCCGAATCCTGCATGGCTATCGTTAGGCTCGGGGAATAGGTGCCAGAGGCTTCTTCCACCGCATTTCTTGATGTGTATTCGGATGAACTTGTATTCTTCGCAAATCATGATTTTTTATGAGTCAGAAAGAACTCATCTTCCAGTTTGAGTAAATGATCAAGAGCCACGGCGGTCCACTTGCCGTATTTCATGGAATATTTGAATTCATATCCCTCTAGATTTTCAGTTATAAGAAATGCCAGCCAAGGTTTTCTGGTTTTCTTCCAGCACATCATGGGTTTTCGTCCGCTGCGTCTTGCATCGGACATAGCCTGTTCCAAAAAACCGTCCAACTCGCTGTTGCCACGCATGAAGACGCTGCTCATGTCGATGCTGTCGTAGCCGCCCTTGCTTTCAATGGCAAATCCAAAATCTTCTGGGACAACGATGTCTCCGCTGAAAACTTGTTTTGCCTGTTCGCTCAACATGGTTTGCGACCAACGATTGCCTGAACCAACTGAACGACTGAAAGGCTTACCAAAACGAGATGTCAGAAGCTTGCTCAATTCGAGCTCGTTGCGGTTGCCCTTCTTCTTGCCGTTCACTTTCTTTTTCCTTGGTTTCAAAAGATCGCCATCGATGATGAAATCATCCATATTTTCAAAATCATGCATTAATCCTCGATCCCGTCCTAGCAGGACGGTAAAGCTTCACCTTATTTAGAGAGTATTTTAGCGGTTAATATTTGCGCTTAGATTTTCAAGTTCTTTTTTCTTGGACTCAAGCTCTGCAATCAGTTCTTCAAATTCGATCTTGCCGATAGACTGTTCTTGAACTAGCTGTTCGCTGTATTGTCTGATGTTGTTTACGATATCAATTATTTCATCGCATTTTCTGTCAACCACATCGACACGAAGTTCATCTTTGTTTTTTAAATATTCATTTTTCGGTTTTCTGTATTCGTCTCTTTCGTTCAGTTGCGTGACGATTTGAAATTTGGGTTCTACAAAATTAAGATCATGTCGCTTGCCATCAAATTGCCAAGGTTTGTAATTGTCTTTGAATATCTCAAACTTGTGAACATCTTTAACTTGCGTTTCTGAATCAGTCAGTCTGAAGTACCAAACTTGATTGTGGGGGAATTCAATAAGTTTATGAGACCTTGAAATACCTTTGATATCATGCACGCCTTCTTCCCATATTGCTGGTTCAGACATGAAGAATATTTGACCTAATTGCTCCCTGAGATCAACAAGCCACAGCGGTCTATGCTGGTTTCTAAAAAGCCATAGGTGCCTATCTCCTTCTAGACCTCTTTCGCCCAGAGCAACTGCCATGTGTCCTTCGTTGATGAAGCTGAATGTGTTGCGAATTCCAGCAAGTCTTTTTGGGTAAAGATCATCTGGAAGTTCCAGATCACAGTTTTCGGCATTTTCGATAATTCGTAAAATAATTTCTGAATCACAATTTGAATTTACTACAAATTTTTGCTTGAGCGCATTGTATTCGATGTCATCAACACGACCATTATGTACCAATCCCAACGATCTGTCTGTGCTAGTGAACGGATGATTGTTTTTGTTGAAGGCTGGTTCGCCAACACCTTTAGAAGCTCCTCTTGCGTGAACAAGCAAAAGATTTAGGTCATAACTTTGTATTTGTTTCCAAACTAAGCTTTTAACAAATTGACTAGAGCGTGTTGGTTCCTTGTGGTAAAGCAAAGCACCATCTTTGCCTGTTTCAACACCCCAATAACCGCTTGCGTCAATTCCTCTGGTTTCGCTTTTTTCAAACAGTCTGGTAATGATCTGATAAGAAACCAAAGGCTTAGTTGACTTGCCTATGAAGCCTGCGATGCCACAAATAATACACCTACCTTTTTAGAATGCATCCATAGGACCGCTGCTACCACCCAGAGGAGGCGCAGCCATATCTTGGCCTGTGCCTACGGGAGGTGTGCCCTGTGGAGATTGATCAAGATTCATTGGCCCCGATGGCGCTCCCTGTGAGGCGGTTTTGCCACCTTTTTCTGCTTCTGGCGGTTGAGTAGGCTCTGGAGGTTTTGTTTCCGTACCACCCGTACCCTTTTTATCTCCGGTATTTTTCTTGCCACTCTCTGTCGGGGTAAGCTTGTTGATCGGAATGCCAAGATCAGCAACTAGTTTTTCCAAGGTGTCAGAAACACCTTGAATAATTCCCGGCATATCATCTTTTTCTTCAATTGACTTCATCAAAGCTACGCCGACCTTCTGCAAAACTAAAAGATTTTTCCTCTCCTCTTTTGGCCAACTACTGTGCAAAACACGGCGAATCTGATTTACAATTCTTTGTGAATAGGAAATCATGTCACGAGTGCCAAGATTTTTGGCATCATCTCGCAATTCATGCACAGCAGTTAAAATATTGCCGACTTTTTGGGCCAAATAAGCCTGCTGCTCATTTAGAAGAAATTCTTTGAAACGCATATTCTATTTATAGTTGGCAAATACAAAAAATCAATATTAGGACTAAAAAGTAGAGGTGTTTCTGTGAAAATTGGAATTTATCAAATTAGAAATTTAATTGACAAAAAGGTCGCTCAATATAAAAACGGAAATTTTATTCAACAATTTGAATCAGTTTCTCAAGCAAGAAAAGAAAAAAATTGTAGTAAAATCTCAGAATGTTTAAGTGGTAAAAGAAAAACCTGTGGTGGTTTCACATGGGCACTTGTTCAATAGGCGGGAAGTTGGATTGTCTGTAATTGTTGGCAGCTTTTATTAATCCGCAAAAAAGAGCACTTGGAAATTGCAATTTTGACTTAAACTCAGGGTGCGCTTGGGTGCCAATAAAATATGGATGGATTGAACGGTCCAATTCCATAATTTCAACCAGACCTTCGTCCGTGCTTTGACCACTTACTCTAAATCCCTTTTTCGCATATTGCTCCGTGTAGGCTGGATTAACCTCGTATCTATGGCGATGCCTCTCATGAATTATTTTGCTTCCGTAAAGCTCTAATGCCAAACTGTCTTTAACGAGTTCGCATCCATAAGAACCAAGACGCATAGTGGCAGATTTCTTCTTGAGGTTTTCTTGACCTTCAACATAGTGCACAACCGGATTAGTGGTGTTTTTATCGAATTCCAAAGAATTTGCATCGGTCAAATTGCAGGCATTTCTGCCAAACTCAACAACGGCCATCTGTAGACCTAAGCAAATTCCCAAAAATGGTATTTTCTTTTCACGCACATACTGAATAGCCTTGATTTTGCCCTCAACTCCACGATTGTCAAATCCTCCCGGCACGATGATGCCAGAAAGTCCTTCAAAGTATTTGTGAAGACCACGAGCATCCTTGTATTTTTCTAGCTCTTCTGTCTTAACCCATCGGATATTCACACGAACATCGTTGGCGATTCCAGCATGCATTATCGCCTCTTTGAGAGACATATAAGCTTCGTCGCAATTATCATATTTGCCAAAAATTCCAATTTCAATCGGAGTGAGATTGTTGGCAACATACTTTTCAACAACATCACGATATTTGTGAATTCGGCAGGCGCTGCGACTCAGCCTGAAAAGGTCAACAAATAAATCATCTACATGACGGTCATAGAATGAAAGGGGCACTTTATAGACGCTTTCAACATCCGGTGCCTCAAAAATGCACTCCCTCTTGACATTTGTCATCTGCGAAACTTTAGACAAGAATTTTTCTGGCACATTTCTATCAACACGGCAAAACAAAGCATCCGGCTGAAGCCCGTGCCTTTGCAGTTCCTTGACGCTGTTTTGCAATGGCTTTGACTTGAATTCTTTGATTGTCTGGACCCAAAGAATTGGTGCAACCATGACAATAAGAACATCGTCCTTGAGTTTTTGTTTAAATTGCCTCATGGCTTCAAAATAAGCGTAGCTTTCGCTGTCGCCTACCGTGCCACCAATTTCGGCAATAACAACATCCTTGTCTTTTCCAAGCTCAATAAGTCTTTCTTGAATTTTATTGGTGATATGGGGGCTTAACTGGATGGTTTGACCCAGATATTTACCATTTTCTTGTTCTTCAATTAATTCTTTGTAAAGAGTGCCGGAAGTGCAAATGTTGTTTTTATTGACATTTATACCGGCAATTCTTTCGTAATGTCCTAAGTCTAGATCGGTTTCTGTGCCATCGTCACACAAAAAACATTCACCGTGTTCTCGTGGTGCCAATACACCAGCATCGGTGTTTAAATACGGATCAAATTTAATCAAATCAATGCGGTGGCCTCGGAATTTAAGCAACAAACCTATGCTGGCTGCTGAAACACCTTTCCCCGTACCGCTGATCACACCGCCAACAACGATGATATATTTGCATGACATTTATTTTTTCCTCACCGCTCACACTTCGTTTTCATAAATGAGTGTGTCGCATCATAAGAAAAAAACAAAAATTTCACAATAGTTTTTTAAACAAAATCAATCAGCGAATTGATTAACCTCTTCAAAAAAACGACATCCTTGTTGTTTAAAAGTCAAAAGACCCTTACGAGGGCTGTGACGATTGGCGCAAACACCCCAATTGTCACCCAAGTCTCCTGCCAATTTGATAAAATATTTGCAAGAACAAGAACAGTCTGGCCCATAATCTTGCTCCCTTGATCTTGCACCGTATGGTTCAAAATCACATGGCAGCTTGATAAGAACCAATTCCATCAGCTTATTGTGAGACATGCTAACTCTCTAAAATTTTAATTTTAAACATCAAGATTGACATGCGCTACATTCCAGAATTTTCCGTGAAAAATTTTGGGCTGCATTTATTGAAATCTGATAATAAAAACCCTTTACGCCCATCTTCCAAGCTTCCACCAGAAGGGCGTTTACATCCTTGGTTGGGATTGATGGATGAATCATAAGGTTTAAAGACTGTCCTTGGTCAATGTACTTCTGGCGTTGACCCGCCTGAATCACAATTTCCATAGGACTAATTTCTGCAAATGTTTTGAAAACATTTTTTTCGTTTTCTGTCAAGAAATCTAGGTGTTGAACACTACCAGCATTCATAAGAATGCTCTTCCAGATTTCGTCGGTGTTCTTGCCTTTAGATTCAAGGAGAGCCTCAAGCTCATGATTCTTAACAGTAAATTTGCCCTTTTGTAGATCCTTGATGTAATAGTTGGTTCTGTGAGGCTCGATACCTTCAGAAACTTGACCCAAAATAAACGCAGACGATTTTGTAGGAGCTATAGCAAGAAGAGTGGTGTTTCTTCTGCCATAACCTTTACATACTTCTGATTCACCATATTCTTCTGCTAGCTTTGCACTTGCTTTATATGCAGCTTCCTTGATGTTCTTTGCGATTTGAATATTGTGAAACTTGGCTTCCATGCTCTCCCAAGGAATCATCTTGCTCTGAAGATAACTGTGCCAACCAAGCCAACCAACACCAAGAGCACGATGCCTTTCGGCAAATTTAACGGCCCTTTCCATAAATTTAATCTTCTTGGCTTTTTCAATAAATTCTGTCATAACTGCATCAAGAAGATAAACAAGAAGTTCTACAGCATCAGTATCTTTCCATTCGTCATAATAAAGAATATTCATACTACTAAGATCGCAGACAAAAGATTCATCTTCATTGTCTACCAAAAATATTTCCGAACATAAATTTGAGTGTGTAATCTTCATTCCTTTATCTTTGTAGCAATCAACTGTATTATTGTTAGCGTTGTCTATAAAAATAATATATGGATAACCAAAATTGGCTCTCATTTCGAGAACTTTAGCCCATATTTTTCTTTTGTCTGCATCTCCATTAATCATTTCTTCCATCCAATAGTCTGGTACACAGACCCCATATGACAAATCTTGGATAGCGAAACCTTCGGTTCTTATTTGAAGGAATTCCATAATGTCGGCATGGTCAATAGGAAGATAAGCTGCAAAATTACCTCTCCTTGTTGAGCCTTGACTAACAATTTGAATTAGGTTTTCAAACGCTTGCATAAAGTGAACAGCACCAGAGCTTTCTCCGTTGTCTCTAATAGATGCTCCTCTAGGTCTTAGGTTTCCAAATGTAGCAGAGGTTCCTCCACCATATTTCGTCATCATGGCGACTTCTGCCCAAGTATATGCAATAGACTCCATAGAATCGCTTATTGACGACCCAAAACAACTAATGGGCATTCCTCTTTCATTGCCAAAGTTTGTCCAAATAGGAGTTGATAGGCTATACCAGCCTTTTTTGAAGTTCTCTTTAAATCGTGCAGCAAATCCCGGCTTGTTAAGCAGCTTTTCGGCAGTATTACAAATCTCATCGACTCTTTGGTCAACGGTTTGACCATCAACCAAATAGTCTCTTTCCAAAAAGATACGAGAAAGCTCTGTTAACCATCTGTAGTCTGACATTAAAATAAATCCTCCGCTGTGTATGATTTAGAAAATTTACTGTAAGTCACGGGTTTTTTATGGAAGAAGTCAGTATTAACTTCTGCATGTATTTCATCTTCAAACCACTTTAGTTCTGCGATAGCAGAAGGGTCTGGGCTGAACACCTTATGGCCACCAATCATTTCAAGACTTTCGTTGAATCTGTGCTTAATGTATTCTTTGATAACTGATTTTTTGATGAATGGCAATTCTCCAGCCTCAAAAATCCAATCAATAATTTTCTCTTCTGCTTCATATGCTTTTTTGCAAGCACGATAAAGCTTCTTGTAAAATTCTTCATTAAACCATTCTGGAAATTCTTTTTGTATCTGTTTAACAATGTAAACTCCCAACAAAGCGTGTAAAATTTCCTCTTTTTGTGTTGCTTGAACAACATTATCGATATCTTTCAAACAATTCATATATTTGTTAAATGATTTAATGATAATGAATTGTGAAAATAAGCTTACATTTTCGATAAATATGGAAAACAAAGTAATCGTTAGTGTATAGTTTTCGTTGCTATTATCAGAAGCGCCTTTTAAGTATTTTGTTAGATAATCAACTCTTCCTTGAATTGCTGGATTTTGAAGCAATTGATCGAACTCATTGTTCATTCCAAGGATTTCTAGTAGGTGTGAATAGGCATCGCTATGTCTTACTTCCGACTCGCCAAATGTAACTCCAACTTGATCGAATTCAGCTTTTGGAAATTTATCTCCAAGATTGGTCCAGAATTTTTTCACGGATATTTCAATTTGTGAAATTGCAAGCATTGCATTCTTAATAATGCTTTTTTCAACATTATTCAATTTGACATTAAAATCTTGAATATCACCAATAAAATTCCACTCACTTACAAGCCAATAGCTGTGATTTATTGCGTTTTTATATTCAGAAACTTCTGGATATTCAAATGGTTTGAATGCAACACGCTTATCAAAAATGCTCATGCTCAACTCCTATCTTCAAAATGTCGGGAAGGATATCTAAACGCTAACCGACAAAAATTTTAAATTATTTTTATTCGATCATGGTAGTGAAGCCATTTTGATGAACAAGATTCAGCGTATCGACACCCTGTAGCATTTTTGTCAAATCTGAATCGTGGGTTGTGACAAAAACCTGTTTGTCTTCTGCCAGTTCTGAAACCATATTGTAAATTCCTTGAACGCCCAAAGGGTCTACATTTGTAGTCACCTCGTCAAGAAATACCAGCGATGGCACGGAACCTGTACTCATCATCATTATGTGTGCAAACGATTGGCTAACTGCCAAATTGAGTCTTCGTCGTTGTCCTGTTGACATAGCGTGATAAATATAAGGATCGCCATCTGGAGGGTTTCTTTCGATGATTTCATTGAGCTCATTGTCAAACTTGAGCGTGATACGATTGTCAATCAAAAATTGAAGCCAGTAATTGATTCGGTTGTTCAACTCTGGAACTATTCCGTCAACAATCCACTTGCGGATGCCTTGATCACCAAATCCTTTTATCCAGTAGTCATAATAAGGCACTTCTGCCTCACACTCTTTGACTTCAATCTCCTTCTGAGCCACATCTTGTTTGACCTTTTTTAATTCTGATTCATCGTTCTCAACGATGTCTTTGAATGGTGATTTGCCCGCAAGTTCGTTGCTTTTTTCTTGAATTTGATCTTTGAATGCTTTGATTTTTTCTTGCAACTCTATTTCGGCGTTGTCGGTTTTAGGTTCACGCACTTTTGATGAGCTTACGAGTTCATCACGGAGCTTCTTTAAATCAGCGTCACAACCCTCTATCTTTTTCGCAAACTGTGAAATGAATGCCTTTAATTTTTCTTGTTTTTCTTTCACAGCATCAACTTTAACTCCAATTGCTTTTGTTTCTTCCAAGCAAACCTGAATTTTTTTATTCAAGGCTGTAATATCATTCTTAACGCTCTCTGCATATGTGGTCAGATTTTCTTCAAGAACATCACCATGACATTTATCGCATTTGCCGCCAACTTCATGGTTTTTCAGATGTTCAAGGTCCTGTTCTTTTGTCTTTCTTTTTGTAAGATAATCCTTGGTTGTTTTGGCCATGTCGTTGTATTGTGACACGATTTCCTGCGCTTCTGTCTTTAATGTAGATTCTTTCTCTCTAGCAAGATCAAGCTTGTCTTGAATATCCTTTTTATCTTTTTCGACAACGGGCATTTTTTCGTTGATTTCTTTTATTTTTTCTTGTGCTTCTTCATAAGCCAGCAGCGCAACGCCATTGTCTGTTTTGCCCAGCATGGCAGCTATGATCTTGATTTTTGCCACGATGTTTTCAATTTCTTGTTTCTTATCTTCGATCCATTTTTTTTCCTTTTGTTTAGCCAATTCCAAACGCCGTTCTGCATCTCCCATAGTATTCTGCAAAAGCTCGTATTCTTTCGTCTTGGTGTCGATCTTCGTTTTGATTTCTTTGCGCAAATTTTTGGCGTTTTCAAACCATTCCCGATACGCACCCAACGAGAGCATGTTTTCAACTATTTCTTTTTTCTGTTTATTGTCACACTCGAGGAAACAGGCTCTTTGGTCATCTGTGAATATGCAGATATTGACAAATGCTTCGTAAGAAAGACCGATTGTGTCCTCTATCTTTTTCTGAGTAGTTGCCATTGTCCCTTGAGTGATTTCGGTGGATTTATCCCAAATCCCCTCCTTGCTTTCCCAAACTCTAAGACTGTTTTTTGTGTCTTTACCATTTTCTTTGCGCACACGAATAATTCTGATATCGTCGAAAATTAATTCGATTTTGGCATCTTTGCCTATCTTGTTGTGGACAACATCATTGGCCCCAAGCTTTTCTGGTCTTTTTACGGTTTTGCCATAAATCCCATAAGTGACAATTTCTTGTATGCTGCTTTTGCCAGTACCGTTGCTGCTGATTTTCATCTCATCGGAAGGTAAGGCGGGATCAATTGCTTTTGCGTCGAGATTTACGCCCCGCACTAAGATGATGTTTTTGAATTTCTCAAAATGAATTTCAATGCCTTCTGGGCCAAAAGGAAGAAAATTATACGCAGCAGCGTATTTGAATTTTAGATTACGCATGTTTCTGCCGCTTGAAAATATGTTGGTGAATGGGATGATAGACTTGCCCATTCAAAAATGCAAGTTAGTTTTTTGAACTTTTTGTTTTATAGCAGAATGTTGGTTTGGCAATTATTTTACCAACTACAGTTTCTGGTATATTATAAAAACTTTTACACTCTTCAGCATATAATTGGGCAAACATAGTGTTTTTGGCGAAACAAACATCTTTTTGATTGCCTGTTAAATGAATGGCAATAGGAATCTGTTCGTCGGTTTTGAAAATTCTATTTTCTACAACAAGATTTCCCAAGGCTGTCCAGTTATAAGTGTTGTCTAAAGGCATTAAATAATCTTTGAAGTAAGACAGGCCTTCAACCAGCAAAGGATCACGGAAAAAGCCTGTCATTTTATCTACGAATTCAAATTTTTTCCAAGCTTTTGAGGCACCGCCGACCATTCCTAAATTCTGATTTTTTGTTGCATAAAGACTGTGCTCGAACTGTTCAAAAAGGTTGTCAAAATTATTTTGAAACCAGACATCTACATCGTAATAAACGAAATTATCTTGAGTATTTTTTGCCAATAAGCTGATTTGACGCAATGAGTCCATCCGAAAATTATCTTTTAAAGATACAGGCTTGACTAGCACATCGTGTTTTTTCAGGATATTCACAATTTGAGAAGAAAGACCATAGTCTAATACCACTAATTGGGAATTGGTTTTGGCAAGCAGTCTTAACGATGCAAGCCATGATCCTCCAAAAGGATTCCAGTAATTTTGTGAAAATCCGGTTACAATAAAGTTCAAAATTTACTCCGATTTTTGACAGATTTTCTTTCCGATATTCAATAGCTTTTGCGGGTCTAATCCTCCATAACCGACTTGATTGGCAAACTTCTCAAGCATTTCGTCGCCTTGATATAAAATAGCTTTGGCATCGTGAATTACATGCTCGCTAATGGCCTTTTTTTGCTGCTTAATTTCCAAGCTTGCTAAATTTTTGTCATTGAGAATTTCCTTCTTAAGATTCAAGAGGTCGGTCGCCCCGATGTCTGAAACCTTAAGTTGGACATAGTTACCGTCCAGTTGATATTTATCACGCTCGTTGATATCAAGCACAAGGTGTTTGGGGCTGAAATTATTTTCAACATATTCTTTTTCGCCAGTCTTGCCGTTGAAAACAATGATGTGTTTGGTTTGAAAAGCTTCACCGAAACTCAGTTGCAAAGGAGAGCCAATGTATTCCACTTTTGATGTGACCTGTTGTTCAGCATGATAGTGTCCAAGAAATGTATGTTTATAATCATTGAAGATGGCAGAACCGACTGTCACCATATCGCCATCGTGTTCAATTGCCACATCAGAAGTTTGTGTTCTATGCAAAATCGCACCGTCTAAAGAAATGTGGCCTAATGCGTATTCTGGTCTTCCTTCAATTTTTCTAAGTTCTTCCAAAGTAGCAATTGGATTATGGGTATAGGGAACAAAATCCCAATTACAACCTTCGATGTTTTTTCTGCAAGGTTCGCTAATGATGTGAACATGTGGCAAAGCGCCCAAAGGTTTGACGCTGCTAACAGTTGTCCGGTCGTTATACCAAAGATCATGGTTGCCCAACAACAAATACAGGTCGAAAATATTTTGACCGACCCATTCCCCAACCAGTTCAAATGCTTTTTGATAAGTGTAAACTTCTATTTTTTGACGGTCATGAAATAAATCACCGCCAAACAATATAGATTTGATCTTTCTGTCTTTTGCAGTCTGAAAAACCCACTCTAAAGCCTTCAAACAATTTTCAAGACGATCATTGCTTCTTTTGTGTGGGTGAATGTGTATATCAGAAAACAAAAGGACATTTCCACTCATGATTTTCTCCTTGGAAACAAGTTACACATATTTTTTGAACAAATCAAGGCAAATCACACATCTTACTCATAAATAATGTCATGAGAAGTTTTAGGACATTTTTGGACAATAAAATAATTACCGAGGCTGATGGTCCCGGAGCTCCTCCCGGTGGTCCTCCCGGTGGCGCTCCCGGTGGTCCTCCCGGTGGCCCTCCACCCATGCCGATGCCGGGAGGTGGTGGTGGTCCCCCCGGTGGAGGATTGGGTGGAGGTCTTGGTGGCGGTCTAGGAGGCATGGGAAGTCCTCCTCCCGGTGGTGGAGGAGCGCCAGCACAAGCTAAAAAGCTCAAAGCCTACAATGTTTGGGATGCAATTGAAAAAGTAGTGGACCAAGATGCCTCTGCTGATAAAAAGAAAGATAACGAAGAAAAGCCCGAGAAGCCCGAGGCGAAGCAGCCAGAGAAGGCTCCTACTCCTTAACGGTGCGACATGAAAGAGAAAACTGCTGTCTTAACAGCAGAGCAAATTGAATTTGCCTGCAAACAATTCATTACATATTTGAAAATATGTAATGAAAACAACACCTCTGCATCAGAAAGCAGCGTTGAAGATTCATCGCTTTTAAGAAGATTGTTGTTGGGTAAAAAAGCACATGACAATCCTCCACCTCTCAGATTCAAATATCCAGCTTGGGAACTTGTTGAGGATGATGAAATCGAAATTCATCATTTCACAGAGGACGAAAAGGGTATAGCTATCGATCAACACGGAGGTTACTCTTGGGCTGACAAAGATAAAAAAATCTTGGAATATAAGCGTTTAGGTCTTGTGTTTGAGTTGATCGAAAAAGAAGTTGCACCAGAAGCCGAATGTGTTGCAGAGGGAGTTGATCCCAACGAACACAAATATTTTGCAAAGTTTTTAAAAAGGCTTGTCGTGTATAAATAATACATGGAAGATTTTAGTGAATGGCTAAGAATTCGTGAAGCTTTTGGTCCATACATCGGACCATGTGTTGATACTCCCAATTATCAAGTTTGGGGCGCTTGCAGCGATCAAAATACGGATGCAAAAAACAAAAAAATTAGACAAGGAAATGTTGGACACAAGAAATCAAAATCGGCAAGGCCCTTCAAAGAACAACAGATGCAAATGACGCAACCAGTCATAGCTGATAAGGTTCCACAAAAAGAAAAATGGAGCGCATCTAAGGATGATATTTTATCGATGTGGAAAACTCTTCCTCCCAATAATCCGATTGTAGCAAAACCCATCGGCTACGAACATCGTGGCTCAACATATGGTGAAGATGGAATAAGAATTACAGGAAGTCCACAATTCATTTCAACTGTTATATCACATCTCAAAGATTTTATGGCTTATGAAACACCGCAAACTAAATTGGCTATTTCTTACAGAGAGACAGAATCTCCTAGCAAATTAGCAACGGTTCAAAACAAAAAATCTTTTGTTTTCTACATCGCAGTAAAAGAGCGTGGTGGTCAAGCTTAAAGCTACCATCGAATTCTTATGGGAAAAATTGCAAGAGTTAACACATCGTGTTAAACTAATCGCTGGCAAGCGACAGTAGGAGTTTTCATGCAACTGACAGAAGAGCAAAAAAAGGTTATCAAAGACATCCTGCAAAATGTTGACCGTGAACAGGTTACGACTTTCGGAGGGGTTGCTGGAGTTGGCAAAAGCACTATTTGTCGTGTTTTGATTCAAGCTTTGCAAAACAAAGGTCTGAATTTCGCCTGCGCTGCGTTTACAGGCAAAGCCACTAATGTTCTTCGCAAGAAGGGGATTGAGGCTACCACGATTCATTCTTTGATTTATGTGCCTGTCACCAACGAAAAGGAAGAGATATGTTGGATTCGAGCCAGCAGTTGGGATTTATCACAGAAAAATGTACAAGGCTTCATTATTGATGAAGCTTCTATGGTTGGCAAAGAGATTCACGAAGACCTGCTATCATTCGGATTGCCGATTATTTATGTTGGCGATCACGGTCAGTTGGAACCAATCGGTTCAAAGTTTAATCTCATGGAAAATCCCATGTTCAAACTTGAAACCGTTCACAGGAATGCAGGAGAAATAGCGCATTTTGCACATCACCTTAGAATGGGCAATTCCGCAAGCTCTTTTCAAACAGGAGAAAAGGTACAAATTCTGAACGAAAGCAACATACAAGACCGGCATCTTGCTGCTGTAGATCAAATAATTGTCGCTTTTAATCGCACCCGCAAACAAGTCAATGAGCGTGTTCGCCGTGAAAAAGGCATAGATGCAACTTTTATTGCTCGTGAAGAGAGAATAATTTGCCTGCGTAACAATAAAAAAATGGGACTTTTCAATGGTATGCAAGCTGTTGTCACACGAGTTGGCAAAAAAGAAAGATTTGATTTTGTTTCTGATGGAGCGCATTTCTACAACATCAAATACGATCCAGATCAGTTTGGACAAGAAAACAATCAATTTGATTTCAAGCAAGAAGCAAATCCATTTGATTATGCCTATGCCATCACATGCCACAAAGCACAGGGCGATCAATTTGGCAATGTGATTGTTTTTGAGCAAAAATGCGACAAGTGGGATCACATTCGTTGGAGCTATACAGCAGCATCGAGGGCCTGCAATGGATTAATTTGGTTGAAATCAGCCGAATATGTTCCCACCTATCTCAATTGATTATTGAGGTGCAATTTCCTGTACAATTTCGTCAACTATAATGCTTCTACGCTTAGTCCAATATGCAAGAGCTAAATTCTTAGCATCACTCTCTGATACCAACTCTTTTTCTGAAAACAAACTTTTTAATTTGTCTTCGTACATCACATTGTCTTGGTTGCTGGTGTAGCTGTTGTTTTTTTGAAGAACATCAAAAATAACAATTTTTTCTAGACTACCAAGCTCTGCTTTTCTTTTGCTAAATACCGTCGTACCAACCGGAAACAACGGAGTAACGCTCTGGATTTTAACCACAAGTTCCTGTTTTTTTATGGATGTAATGTTTAGGGGTGTTGTACAACTTGAAGAATTGATAATTTGATTTGCTTCAGTTTCGGTACACAATTCTTTTTCGTTATAGAGGCTTTTTAATTTGTCTTCGTACATCACATTGTCTTGGTTGCTGGTGTAGCTGTTGTTTTTTTGAAGAACATCAAAAATAACAATTTTTTCTAGACTACCAAGCTCTGCTTTTCTTTTGCTAAATACCGTCGTACCAACCGGAAACAACGGAGTAACGCTCTGGATTTTAACCACAAGTTCCTGTTTTTTTATGGATGTAATGTTTAGGGGTGTTGTACAACTTGAAGAATTGATAATTTGATTTGCTTCAGTTTCGGTACACAATTCTTTTTCGTTATAGAGGCTTTTTAATTTGTCTTCGTACATCACATTGTCTTGATACTGTGTGTAATTGTTATTGCCAATTAACACTTTGCCTATGATTATTCGTTCTAGAACACATTTTTCTGCCTGTCGCCTAATAAAAGCCGGAGAATCAACGGCAAATTTGTATTTGTAGCGAACTTTATTATATGCTTTTGCAGCGCCTCTGCAATTCACCACACCGCCACCGTTATAGGAAAGTTTCATTTAGACCTCACGCACTTAGCATCGCAATCATTTTATCAGCCTCTTCCAACTGGTACAACAACCAGCCTTCACGATCTCTATTCAGAAGCGATTTAAGCTCAGACTCCTCAACAAACAAAACATTGCTGCCGTTGAACAATTCATACAAAATAACTTTTGTAATGTCGTAATAAAATCCCTGAACGATATATGGTTGTCCGGTAGCAAGGTAAACTGTATCTCCCGGCAGGTAGTTTACAAATACTCCCAAATTCTTAGCAACTTCGCTGAGGGCGCTGCCATTTATTACGACTGAACCCGTGCTATCTATATTGAAGATTGCTTGTAAATCAGAATTGCCACCAATTTCAACTCCATTTTTGAAAGATATGACTATGCTTTCAGAGTCACCGTTGATGATCACTCCACCTGAACTAACAAGGTTTGAAAGCCTTTCGATGAGTGCTTCGCCGTTGGCCTCCACGCCTCCACTCATTTTATTGAGTGGCTGCAAATTCTGCATAATCCATTGAATTAATGGCATAACATCCTTTTTGAATTTGATTCAGCTATATGTATAAATCTTTTTTGCAGTCATATTTTTAAGATCAATCTACACTTCTTTATTGGATACAGTCAAAGACGAGGCGTAAGTCATGAATTTGTTGAAAAAATGTCGATATGGAATGATGGTTTACAACAATTCTGACATTTACATAGGAAAATCGATTGAAAACTATGGAGAATTCAGCGAATACGAGGTCAGGCTTTTCCGTGAATGTTTGCCAGCAGGTGCTGTTGTGGCTGATATCGGGGCAAATATAGGCTGTCACACTTTGGCTTTTTCAAGGATTGTAGGAGAAACAGGTTTTGTTTTTGCATACGAACCAGAGCGTTACAATTTCTATACCCTGTGTGCAAATTTAGCAATTAACAATCTAAGAAATGTCCATGCTTTTCACAAAGCTCTTGGTTGCTCCGTGGGAAGAATAGCGGTCCCTGAATTAGATTTTGAAAGAACTTTCAACTTCGGAGGATTAAGTCTGGATTCCGATTACACAAATTGTCCGCACTACGATGTTGAAATTTCAACCTTGGATGAATGTAAATTCAAGTCCTTGCACTTCGTGAAAGTTGATGTTGAAGGCATGGAAAAGGCTGTGTTAGATGGAGGATCAGAAACCATAGAAAAATTAAAACCAATTTTATATGTAGAAAATGACAGACAAGAAAAAAGCGAAGAGTTACTCAGAAAAATTAAATCTTTAAATTATGTCATATATGAACATCAAACTCCCCTCTACAATTTCGACAATTATTATGAAAAAAAAGAAAATTTATTCCTTACACTACACGGAGAAAGAATGCTGCACCTTGTTTCGTCAAATTTATTTTGTCACCATATTGATAAGCCTTGTTTAATCAATATTGCTGCACATCAGATGAAATTAGTGAATTGACATCCGAAAACAAATCGTCCCAACTGGTTTTTTTTCTGAATAACTTTGCAGAAGGATACCAAACTGTCTGATCGGATTCCAAACTCCATCTCCAGTCATTTTCCTGAGGCAAAACAATCCAAACTTTTTTACCTGAAGCTCCGCACAAATGTGCCAATCCTGTATCGACTGTAATTACCAAATCTAAATCTTCAATGCATTCCAAAAGTTGTCGAAAATCACTCGTGTTTTCAGTCAAATTTGTAATTTTAAACTGTTGAATTCCTTCATTTAAATTTATTTCTTTGCCATTCCATTTTCTGATTGTCGGAGAGTTAACCATTAATGAAAAATATTCATAATTCTGATTTTCAAGTAAGGGTTTCCAATGTTTTATTGGAATTGATCTCATGCAATCTTTAGGGTGATTGGGATTTCCTGCCCAACATATACCAATTTTATTGATTGTTTGATTGACTTTTTTGGATTGAATATATGGACCATTTGGAATTTGATCATCCGCATAAATTTTCAGCAGTCTTGGCAAACTACAAATTGAAATACAGTAGTCAGAATCAACTGTTCCTTCAAGATTGTCGTCTCTACCAATAACTTCATCTACAGCAAAATTTTGCTTGATAAGTTCTACGAGAGGTTTTTGTACTTCAATTTTGATTTTGCCAACAAGATTTTTTATAAACGGTAAAAACCTTGCAAAAAAAATAAAATCACCAAGTCCTTGTTCGCTATAGATAAGCAGAGTTTTTTGATGTATGTCTGATCCATCCCATTCAGGCTGTTTGAACCTTTCTTTACATTTTTTACTCAACTTTCCTTCCAAAAATCTATTTTCGTACAAATCCCAACCTTTTTGATAATTTTTGGTAGCCAAATACGACAAACCTAAATTGTAGGCAGCACTAGAACCATCTGGTTTCATTTTCAGGGCTGATTCAAACATTTGAATCGCATGGGCGTGATTACCCATTAATGAGCATACAACTCCCGTATTGTAAAAAGGTAAATGACTAATACCATCTGAGTATTTGATTGATTTAAGACCAGCCTCTAATCCTGACTTATAAAAGTATAACTTTGTATAAATGTGACATAAGTTGCACCAAGAAATCCAATCCACCGGAAATATTTTGAGGGCCATACGAAAATAATACGCAGCCTTATCCAATTGATTTGTTTTTCCTGCGAAAAGCAAACCTAAATTCACAAGTGTTTCATAAGCAGATTTTTCTGCAACATAAATAGCTTCCGACAATCTGTTTTGATTTGCCAAAGCATCTTGTTCAATTCTTTGTCGCCAGAAAAATTCGTCTGAATTAAACATAATTTCCAATGCTTTAGGTAACTACATAAGCAGTTGAGAAAGAGTTAGATTAATTCGGGCAGAATATAGAAAAAAATATATATAAATTAGTTGCGAAAATTGCGTAAGGAGTAACGAGCATGAGTGATGTGCAGACTCAGCTTCCAGTAAAGCTGACAGATAATACTTACACAGTAGGCATTACATCTGGAAATGCCCTAATAGTGGATGGTTCTGGCGTAACTCAACCCGTAAGCGGAACTGTAACTGCCACACCTAATGGAACATTTACCGTTGACGGAACTGTCACAGTAGGCAATTTTCCGGCGACTCAAACTATTGCAGGAACTGTTACAGCAGAGCCCTCTGGCACATACACGGTCATAGGCGCTGGAACTGCTGGCACTCCAAATAGTGGCATTGTTACTGTTCAGGGTGTAAGTGGTGCGACACCGCTCCCGGTCGAATTAAACAACAATTCATTCAAGAGAAGAGGCATAAAAAGCTTTTCGCAGGTATCTGCTGGTAATTCAGCAATACAAGTTGTTGCGACAAATTCTAGTAGAGCTTCTCTTTTAATTTTTAATGCAGGTACAGAGACTGTTTTTTTGGGGAAAACAAGTGCTGTAACTACCGCAGACGGGATACCTTTATATCCTTTGTCTAACTTGGAGGACACAGATAGTTATGACTCATGGTATGCGATCACGGCCTCAATCACAACAGATTTAAGAATTGTCGAAACAGCAATATAATTGAGAAATAAATATGCTAATAAATCAGGCAGGTTATCAAGGATTTCAAGGTAACCAAGGTGAACAAGGATTTCAAGGATATCAAGGACTAGAGGGCTCTCAAGGCGCTCAAGGCGCTCAAGGCGCTCAAGGTGCGCAAGGATTTCAAGGTCCAACTGGCGTTCAGGGTGCTCAAGGTGCTCAGGGATTCCAAGGTAATCAAGGTGAACAAGGCGAGCAAGGATATCAAGGTCCAACTGGTGCTCAGGGTGCACAAGGTGCTCAGGGTGCACAAGGCGCTCAGGGTGCTCAAGGCGCACAAGGTGCTCAAGGCGCACAAGGATATCAGGGTCCAACTGGTGCTCAAGGAGCTCAAGGCGCTCAAGGTGCTCAAGGAGCTCAAGGCGCTCAGGGATTCCAAGGCAATCAAGGCGAGCAAGGATATCAAGGTCCAACTGGTGCTCAGGGTGCTCAAGGAGCCCAAGGCGCTCAGGGATTCCAAGGGAATCAAGGCGAGCAAGGATATCAAGGTCCAACTGGCGCTCAGGGCGCACAAGGCGCACAAGGCGCTCAGGGTGCTCAAGGTGCTCAAGGCGCACAAGGCGCTCAGGGCGCTCAGGGTGCTCAAGGTGCTCAAGGCGCACAAGGCGCTCAGGGCGCTCAAGGTGCTCAAGGTGCTCAAGGTGCTCAAGGTGCTCAAGGTGCTCAAGGTGCTCAAGGTGCTCAAGGTGCTCAAGGTGCTCAAGGTGCTCAAGGTGCTCAAGGATTCCAAGGCGAACAAGGCGAGCAAGGATATCAAGGTCCAACTGGCGCACAAGGTGCACAAGGCGCTCAGGGTGCTCAGGGTGCTCAGGGTGCTCAGGGTGCTCAGGGTGCTCAGGGTGCTCAAGGTGCTCAAGGTGCTCAGGGTGCTCAAGGTGCTCAAGGTGCTCAAGGTGCTCAAGGCAATCAAGGCGAGCAAGGATATCAAGGTCCAACTGGCGCTCAGGGTGCTCAGGGTGCTCAGGGTGCTCAGGGTGCTCAGGGTGCACAAGGTGCACAAGGTGCACAAGGTGCACAAGGTGCACAAGGTGCTCAAGGATTCCAAGGCAATCAAGGTGAACAAGGCGAGCAAGGATATCAAGGTCCAACTGGTGCACAAGGCGCTCAGGGTGCTCAAGGAGCTCAAGGAGCTCAAGGAGCTCAAGGCGCTCAGGGATTCCAAGGCAATCAAGGTGAACAAGGCGAGCAAGGATATCAAGGTCCAACTGGCGCTCAGGGTGCTCAGGGTGCTCAGGGTGCTCAGGGTGCTCAGGGTGCTCAGGGTGCTCAGGGTGCTCAAGGAGCTCAGGGATTCCAAGGCAATCAAGGCGAACAAGGCGAGCAAGGATATCAAGGTCCAATTGGCGCACAAGGCGCTCAGGGCGCACAAGGTGCACAAGGTGCTCAAGGATTCCAAGGCAATCAAGGTGAACAAGGCGAGCAAGGATATCAAGGTCCAACTGGCGCACAAGGTGCTCAAGGTGCACAAGGCGCTCAGGGTGCTCAGGGTGCTCAGGGTGCTCAAGGAGCTCAGGGATTCCAAGGCAATCAAGGCGAACAAGGCGAGCAAGGATATCAAGGTCCAACTGGCGCTCAGGGTGCTCAGGGTGCTCAAGGTGCTCAGGGTGCTCAAGGTGCTCAAGGATTCCAAGGCAATCAAGGCGAACAAGGCGAGCAAGGATATCAAGGTCCAACTGGCGCTCAGGGTGCTCAGGGTGCTCAAGGTGCACAAGGTGCTCAAGGATTCCAAGGCAATCAAGGTGAACAAGGCGAGCAAGGATATCAAGGTCCAACTGGCGCACAAGGTGCTCAGGGTGCTCAGGGTGCTCAGGGTGCTCAGGGTGCTCAAGGAGCTCAGGGTGCTCAGGGTGCTCAAGGAGCTCAGGGATTCCAAGGCGAACAAGGCGAGCAAGGATATCAAGGTCCAATTGGCGCACAAGGCGCTCAGGGCGCACAAGGTGCACAAGGTGCTCAAGGATTCCAAGGCAATCAAGGTGAACAAGGCGAGCAAGGATATC
>Ga0209596_1000008_pt1 | contig 196546 bp, 164 predicted proteins | sample M_130807_MF_Meta_FD_187314 | JGI IMG/M metagenome (GOLD analysis project Ga0209596, IMG submission 187314) | Freshwater microbial communities from Lake Montjoie, Canada to study carbon cycling - M_130807_MF_MetaG (SPAdes) (version 2) | ecosystem: Environmental > Aquatic > Freshwater > Lake...
ACCCCTTGGTAATTCATGGCTAGGTTCTCTAAGTCTTTGATTCTCTGAATATATTGCTGCATAATCTCCCTTCTTGCACCTGGTCTTGCACCGCTAATAGCATCACAAGCTTGGATAATTGGGGAAATCACATATTGCATCTCCATTTCATCGTGGTGGGCACCAATTGCATTCACCACTGCTGGGTTTTCACCATATTTCTCAGCCAATTTAGCCCCTAACAAGGCATGGCTTAATTCTGTCTCTTCGTCTGGCACTTTACCAATATCGTGTAATAAACCTGCTCTCTTAGCTAGTTTTGGATTCAATCCTAATTCAGCAGCCATAATACCACATAAATTAGCCGTTTCACGAGAGTGCATTAATAAGTTTTGACCATAAGAAGAGCGGAATCTCATTTTTCCGATAATACGAATCAACTCTTTATGCAAACCATGAATACCTAATTCAATAACGGTACGCTCTCCAATTTCTGCAATCTGATCTTCTAACTGACGACGTGTTTTTTCCACCACTTCTTCGATACGCGCTGGATGGATACGACCATCAGCCACCAAACGTTGTAAACTTAAACGTGCAATTTCACGACGTAATGGATCGAAGGATGAAAGTAAAATAGCTTCAGGTGTATCATCTACAATTAAATCTACTCCAGTAGCTGCTTCAATGGCGCGAATATTACGACCTTCTCTTCCAATAATTTGTCCTTTCATTTCATCTGATTCCAAATTAAACACAGTCACTGTATTTTCAATAGCTACTTCTGCAGCAGTTCTTTGGATAGATTGTATGATGATTTTTCTAGCTTCCTTGTTTGCTTTTTGCTTTGCATCTTCAATAATTTCTTGTTGTAAAACAAGGGCCTGTGTTTGCGCCTCATGCTTTAAACTTTCTATTAATTGTTGTCTTGCATCGTCAGCACTTAGGTTGGCAATTTTTTCTAATCGACGAATATGCTCTTCTTGGTGCTTCTCTAATTCAGAACGCTTCACATTCACTAAATCAATTTCACGATTTAATTTTTCCTTAATGACTTCGTTGTCTTTTACTTGCTTGTCAATAGAAGCTTCTTTCTGATTGATGGTAATTTCCTTCTGCTTGATTCTATTTTCAGCTTCGCCTATTTTCTTATTTTTTTCTAAAAGATCGCGATCGTATTCAGACTTTAATTGCACGAAACGTTCTTTCGCTTCCAATTGCTTTTCTTTTTTAATGGTCTCCGCTCTTAATTCGGTTTCCTTTAAAATATTAGCAGCTTGTGCTTCGGCTTCTTCTACTTGTTTTTTGGTATTGCGGGCAAATACGAGTTTGCCTACGAGAAGGCCTCCCAATAAGGAAGCACCTCCAATGATGACGAATAATATGGTTTGGTCCATTGTTTAAATCTTGTTGTTTGTAAATAATTCATACTCCCCTTTTTCGTTGTTAATGAGATTAATACATTAATTCAATATTATTTATAAATCATTGATAGTCACCTATAGCAAGCTTCGTTATTTTCTTATACTACTAGGTTGACGTATTTAGATTATTTATAATGCGTCAAAGGTTCCGAGACGAAGATAATCAATTAATGGAAAGAATGGAGTCGAAGTGGGCAAATTATGTGCCTTAAAGCGCCTTTTCAATAGAAATAGCTAGCGCATCAATTTGATTTTGAATGGCTTCCAGCTCATAGAGGTTTTGCCCTGTCTGTTGTTGCTCGGTGGTAAACCAAAGCAAAACCATTGATATATAATCCTGCATGTCCTTGCCTGCATAGGCATTTTTAAACTCTACCATCTTTTGGTTAATGAGGGCTGCAGTCTGGCGAACTGCCTGTTCATCCTTGGCAGCAATTTTTACTCGATAGGACCTATCCGCAATGGTTATGTTAACAGGAATTAAAACAGGTTCTTCTTGGGTAGCTGACATAAATTAGGGATTCAAGTTTTTAATGGCTGTATCTATTTCTTTGATGTAATGGTCTACTTTTTGTACCAATTGTGCTTTGTCTGTACTATTCATATTAGCAGTGTTTACCATCGCTGCGGCTAATTTCGATTTCCCCTCCTGCACCTGTTCCATCAAATCACTTACCTGGCGCTGCTCTTTGCTTAAAGATGTTTTCAATTGCAAATTTTCCTTCTCTAATAAAGCAGTACGCCTTAAAATAAGAGCTAGTTTCTCTTGAAGATTAGATAAAGAAGAAGCGATGTCCACCATAAACTTATTTTGATTTACTGAAAATAGTTATTTTCTAATTTCTGCTTGCAAGTTTTTTTCAAATTCTTGTACCAATTTTTTCATCATAGCATCTATCTCCACATCTGTCAATGTTTTATCTACCGCATTAAACACAAAATTAATGGCAACCGACTTTTTCTGATCCCCCAATTTTTCACTTTCAAAAATATCGAAAACACTGCTTTCTTGTAGGGCAGCTATTTTAACTGCAGCAATAGATTGTTCAATAGCAGCATACTTTGTAGCCTGCGGAAGCACTAAGGCAATATCTCGTTCTACCGAAGGATATTTTGAAACTTCTTGATACACCACTTGATGACTTTGATACAATGCCAACAAATTAGATAAATCAAATTGGATGTATAAAACAGATTGCTTAATACCAAAAGTTTGTAATTTTTTTGCGCCTATTATGTCAAGCGTGCAAACTACTTTTTTATGAATAATATAAGTTACTTGTCCACCATCCTCCGACTTCCATTGTCCTGCAGCAAGACCTAATAATTTGCAAAGTGCAGTTGCTATTCCTTTGGCTACAAAAAAATCGGCTGGCATGGTTTTAGTTCTCCAGCCATCTTGTTGTTGTTTGCCAGAAATATAAATGGCCAATTGCTCCGACTCATAATATTTGGCACTTGCAGACTTGCCATATACTTTTCCCATTTCAAAAAAGGCAATGGAAGTATTTTTTCTATTGATATTATAAGCAATGGTTTCTAATCCAGTCTCTAACATAGAAGGTCTCATCACATCTAAGTCGGCACTTAAATTATTTAACATTTTTACCGAACTAGCTAAAACTTCTTCCGAGAAATAAGCGCTATTGGTAATGGAGTTCGTAAGTATTTCTGTAAAGCCACGTCCTACTAAATAATTGGCAATTTTATCTTTAAACTTTTCCTTTTTCTCTAGTGGATCAATCGCAGGACTCATGGAAATGACACTTGGTATGGCAATATTATCCAATCCATCAATGCGCACAACTTCTTCTACAATATCTGCTGGAATACTAATGTCTGGCTTATGATAAGGCACCGCTAAGTCCAAACCTTCCGCTGTTTCTTTCAATATTTCAAAACCTAAACTAGTAAGAATTGTTTTTACTTTTTCTACAGGATACACTTTGCCACTTAATTTTTTTAAGTATGCAAAACTAATAGTCACTTTTGTTTTGGGAGCGGGTGCTGGATAAACATCAATAACTTCACTACATTTTCCGCCAGCCACTTCTTGTATTAATTGCGCTGCGCGCTCCAATACGTTTACGGTACCATCAATGGCAACACCTTTTTCAAAACGTGTTGCCGCATCCGTTCTTAGACCATGATGCACCGATGTTTTTCTAATATGTACATTTTCAAACCAAGCACTTTCTAAAAATATTGAAGTAGTAGTTATTTTCACACCGCTTGTTAAACCGCCGAACACCCCTGCGATACACAATGGTTTTTCAGTATCACTAATCATTACATCATTTGCAGTTAAATTTCTTTCCACCCCATCTAAGGTGGTGAATTTTGTACCTGCTGGATATTTTTTTACAATGATTTGTTGGTCCTTAATTTCACGCGCATCAAATGCATGTAAGGGTTGTCCCGTTTCATGCAAAATATAATTGGTTATGTCTACTATATTATTAATTGATCGTACCCCAATGGATTGCAATTTATTTTTTAACCAAGAAGGAGATTCTTTCACTGTAACACCTTCTATTACTAGACCACTATATCTAGCACATCCCGCTGCATCTTGAATACTTACTTTAAAAGGAAGAACCGATTTTTCTTTGGTTGCTTTTTTCACAAATGGACTGATGGCCGATACCGGTGATTCGTGATAAGATAAATACGCACAAACATCTTTAGCAACGCCATAATGACTCATCGCATCCATTCTATTGGGTGTAAGTCCAATTTCATATATCCAATCTTCCTGATTTTCATAAAGGTCCGCTACTAAAGTGCCCGCTTTTACTGCAGCATCTAACACAATGATGCCGCCATGGTCATCACTTATTCCTATTTCATCTTCTGCACAAATCATGCCTTCACTTTGCTCCCCTCTTATCTTCGCTAATTTCATAGTGATGGGATCGCCTGTGGTAGGAAAAATAGTGGTACCAATAACAGCTACTACTACTTTTTGTCCCAGCGCTACATTACTAGCACCACAAACAATACTTAAGGGTTGGTCCTTTCCAATGTTTACTTTGGTTAATTTTAATTTATCAGCATTAGGATGTTGTTGCACTTCCATGACTTCTCCCACTACTAAGCCAGCGAGTCCTCCTTTAAAATTTTCAAATTTTTCCAATGACTCCACTTCTAGCCCGATAGAAGTTAAAATAAGGGATAACTTTTCAGGACTCACCGTATGCGGTAAATATTCACTCAGCCAGCGATAACTAATCGTCATAGAACAACTTTATGGTATAGCTCCAAAAATACAAGATTTTAAGTGCTTTTAGTGAAAAACTAGGTGCAAAACCCGTGAATAACTGTCTTTTTTTGTGAATTTCAGATGGTAAAGACCTGTGTACAACCCCATTGCAAAACTAAATTTCTTGAAGTCCCAATTTGGTTTGATTTTCGCAGTAAGAAAATTGGTTACTCCCTATGTCAATCCCAAGTATAAATACAAACAGAACGAAGAAGAAAAATACCAATATAGATATTAGTTCTATGATGTATGGAAAAATTCCGCCTCAAGCAAGAGAATTAGAAGAAGCTGTTTTAGGTGCTATACTTTTAGATAAAAGTGCATTTGATACCATTAGCGAAATTTTAAAGCCGGAATGTTTTTATGTAGAAGGGCATCAATTAATTTTTAGTGCGATGCAAGGCTTGCAACAAAAAAATATGCCTATTGATATGTTGACAATGGTGGAGGAATTAAAAATGCGCGAGCAACTAGATATTGTTGGTGGTGCTTATTATATTTCTAAATTAACCAATGTCGTTGTATCTACAGCCAACATTGAAGCGCATGGCAGAATTGTTTTACAAAAATTTATACAAAGAGAGTTAATTAGAATAAGTGGCGAAGTAATAGCAAACGCTTATGAAGATAGTACAGACGTTTTTGATTTGCTAGATGATAGCGAAACAAAAATGTTTAATATTACCAATAACTATTTGAAGAAAAACTTCGTGGATATTGGAGACGCTTTAGCACATGCTGTTACGCGTATAGATCAATTAAGAACTAAGAAAGACGAAATCTCTGGTGTGCCAAGTGGCTTTACTTCTTTAGACAGAATCACATACGGATGGCAACCTACCGATTTAATTATTTTAGCTGCAAGACCTTCTGTGGGTAAAACTGCTTTCGCGTTGAACCTTGCACGCAATGCAGCATTGCATCCTACTAAACCACAAGCGGTTGGATTTTTTAGTTTAGAGATGAGTGCCTCTCAATTAGTACAACGTATTTTAAGTGCGGAGAGTGAAATTAAAATGGAAAAAATTTCGCGTGGTAAATTAGAAGAATATGAATACCAACAATTACATAGCAAGGGTATTAAGAAATTAGAACAAGCTCCTATTTATATTGACGATACGGCTGCTTTAAATATTTTTGAATTTAGAGCAAAAGCAAGAAGACTGGTAAACAAACATCAGGTTAAAATTATCATCATTGACTATTTACAATTAATGAGTGGTTCAGGGGATAGAAATTCAAATCGTGAGCAAGAGATTAGTAATATCTCAAGAAGTTTGAAAGCCTTAGCGAAGGAATTAAATATTCCTATTATTGCACTTTCTCAATTAAGTCGTGCGGTGGAAACAAGAAAAGAAAGTAAAATGCCGCAGTTGAGTGATTTACGTGAATCTGGTGCGATTGAACAAGATGCGGATATGGTAATGTTTATTTATCGTCCCGAGTATTATGAAGTAATGAGCAATGAAATGGGAGAAAGTACACAAGGTGAGACACATATTAGAATTGCAAAACATAGAAATGGCCGTTTAGATTTAATTAAACTTAGAGCCAACTTAGATATTCAAAGATTTGAAGAGTGGGAAGGTGATAGCGGTATTCCTGGATTAGCCAGCAATTACAAACCTTTACAACCAAGCTTAAATAGTGGTGGTGCTCCCGATGGCGGTCGATTCTTTATTCAAGGAAGTAAAATGAATGAAGGCGAATTTGACGAAGGTATTAATGACGATCAACCGTTTTAAATAAGTCGCAGCTATGTCGATACCTTATTTTTACGAACCCTCTATTTTATCGGGCCAAACTAGCTTTACCTTAAACGAAATAAGCAGCAAGCATTGCGTTCAAGTACTTAGAATGCAAGAAGACAATAGAATTGACTTAACCAATGGTAAAGGTTTTTTATTCGAAGCCGTTATTGTAACGCCACATAAAAAAAATACAGTTGTAAAAATTTTAACTGAAAAATATATTGCTCCCTCTTCTCAAAAATTAACTTTAGGCATTGGATTACTCAAAAATGTTACTAGGTTAGAATGGCTTTTAGAAAAAGCGACGGAGATGGGTATTTATGAAATTATTCCCCTGGTTTGCGAACACACCATTTTTGAAAAATTTAAAATGGAAAGATTTCAAAATATATTACAATCAGCAATGATTCAAAGTCAACAAGTTTGGTTGCCCTTACTGGGAACACCTGTAAAATATAAGGAAGCAATTGTTGCACAAAAACAAACACAAAAATTAATAGCACATTGCGAAGCAGGCGACAAATTGGATATCAAAAAAATAGAAGCTGCTACCGATTGTCTTTTATTCATAGGGCCGGAAGGCGACTTCTCTGCTGCCGAAATTGAATTAGCAGTCCAACATCAATTTAAAGCTATTCATTTAGGACCTACCCGACTCAGAACTGAAACAGCTGCTCTATTTGCACTAAGTGTGTTAAAAATATTTTAATTTCATACAATGAGTATTATTGAAGTAACGACTCCCGCATTAGCACAGCAATTTGTAGACATTAACGCCAGCCTAAACAAGCAGAACCCTCATTATATCAGACCACTTGACCAGGAAGTTTTTCAAGTATTCGATCCGGCTAAAAATAAATTATTCCAACAAGGCAATGCTAAAAGATGGTTGGCCATTGATAAGCAAGGAATAACTATTGGTCGCATTGCCGCTTTTTATTATGATACCTATAAGAACAAAGGCACAGACTATCCAGTGGGATGCGTGGGCTTTTTTGATTGTATCAATGATCAAGCAACTGCCAATTTACTTTTTACTACTGCGCAAGAGTGGTTAGCCAGCTATGGCATGCAAGCGATGGATGGTCCTATTAATTTTGGCGATAGAGATAAATGGTGGGGACTCATGGTGCAAGGATTTGATGCCGAGCCCATGTATGGCATGTCTTTCAATCCGCCTTATTATGAAAAGCTCCTAACTCATTTTGGTTTTCAGAATTATTACAACCAATATTATTATCAAAAGAATTTATTAACGCCCCTTCCTGCTCGATTTGAAGAAAGGTATCATAAATTTAAAACAAAACCCGATTACATTGCCGTTCATTTAGATAAAAAAAGGCTTCCCAAATTTGCGCAAGATTTTGTTACTATATATAATGCAGCCTGGGCACAACACGGAGAAGAAAAAGCAATTACACTAGACCAAATATTAAAACTATTTAATTCCCTTAAAGCGATTATGGATGAAAGAGTAATTTGGTTCGCTTATTATAAAGAAGAACCTATCGCTATGTTTATTAATATCCCTGATGTGAATCAATATTTTAAATATTTCAATGGAAAACTAGGGCTGCTACAAAAATTACACCTGCTTTGGATGAAATGGAATAGAAGCAATAATAAATTAACCGGATTGGCTTTTGGAGTGGTGCCTAAATATCAAGCATTAGGTATTGATAGCTTTTTAATTCAATCCTGCCATTTACTTTTAAATGACATAAAAATTTATAGTCAATATGAAATGGGCTGGGCTGCCGACTGGAATCCCAAAATGGTAAATATTTATAAAAGCTTGGAGGCAAGTCCTAGTAGACATATGGTCACTTTTAGGCATATTTTTAACCCTAGCGCCCACCCTTTTGAGCGACACCCACTTATGGATTATAGTGCTAAATAAGGGTAATAAAGGGCCTTTAATAAATAGGGGATAAGATTTAATTCCTAGGTTAATACTTTTGATTTTGAATGTGTATATTGCGCGTCAACTATGGATAATTTCGTTGTTTCAGCCAGAAAATACAGACCTCAAAACTTTAATACAGTGGTGGGACAAGCTCCTATTACCACTACCTTAAAGAATGCTATTTTAAACAATCATTTGGCACATGCCTTTTTGTTTTGCGGACCAAGAGGTGTGGGTAAAACTACCTGCGCTCGTATTTTAGCAAAAACAATCAATTGCACCAAAATCACCAAAGAAGGAGAAGCCTGTAATACTTGCGAAAGTTGTGTTTCTTTTGAAAAAGGTGCAAGTTTAAATATTCATGAATTAGATGCAGCGAGTAATAACTCGGTGGATGATATTAGAACCTTGGTAGAACAAGTTCGTTTTGCACCACAAGCTGGCAAATACAAAGTATATATTGTAGATGAGGTACACATGTTAAGCACGAGTGCCTTCAATGCCTTTTTAAAAACTTTAGAAGAGCCACCTCCTTATGCTATTTTTATTTTAGCGACTACCGAAAAACATAAAATTCTTCCTACCATTTTAAGTCGTTGTCAAATTTTTGATTTTAGACGTATTACCTCCAATGACACCGTTGCGCATTTGGAAGAAATTATTGGAAAGGAAAATATTAAAGCCGAAAAAAATGCACTGCAATTAATTGCACAAAAAAGTGAAGGCTGTATGCGTGATGCACTTAGTATTTTAGATAAAATAGTAAGTTTTTCCAACGGCGCTTTAACCTACGAGAACACCTTAGAGCATTTAAATATTTTAGACGAAGCTTACTTTTTTAAATTACTAGAACACCTTACCACGCAGGATTTAACCAATGCCATGTTGTTGTATGATGAAATTAATCAGAAGGGGTTCGAAGGTGACATGGTATTATACGGGCTGGCTAGTTTTATCCGAAACTTATTAGTTTGTAAAGATCCGGCTAGTGCTAAATTATTAGAGTCTATTGAAGGCTGGAGAGAGCAATATATTAGTGTAGCGAAGGAAGTAAGTACTCCTTATTTAGTAAGCGCCTTGAATTTGTTAAATGAAGCCGAGATTCAATTTAAAATGGCCCGTAACAAACGACTGCATGTTGAAATGGCCATTATAAAACTTAATTTTTTGCAACAAGCAATTGAGTTAAGCATGGAAGATAGCCAAGTAGTAAAAAAAAAACTAGTTGATAGCCACTACCCCATTCGATTAAAAAAAATCATTCCTTTAAGTAATTCAGTGGTAACAAGTGAGGCAAAGTTAATCATTGAGCAAAAAGCACCTCGTGTTGCAAGTGCTCCAGTAAAAAGTTCTACGACTTTGCCAAAAGTAGAAAATGATACTAAAGCTACAAACGAGTCTGTTATTGAAACAAAGCAAGCTCCATCAGTTTCCAAAACTTCTTCTTCCACCACTCCTCCAGAATCCAATATTCCAAAAGGAAATAATAAAAATTTATTAGCAGTACTTCAAAATAAATATGGAGAAAAATACAAAATTGAAGAAGTAATAGATTCTATCCCCCTTACCATGGAAGACTTAAGAAAGTGTTGGGACGATTTTACACTCACTTTAGAGACAGCTTTAAAACATTCAGCAGCTAGTACCTTCAAATTAGCCGATTTGGCCATCGAAGATGATACCCATTTCACCATTACTGTTCCTGCCTTAACTGCACAAAAATTTGTAGAACAAGAGCGTATGAATGTATTAGAAAAAGTGTGGGCGCATTTTCACAATCGTGGAATTCAATTTAGTATTCTTGTTGCCACAAGTGAAAAAGAAGATGTCCCTTTGCATTTAAGTTTGAATAGCAAGCAAAAGTATGAGCGCATTGCAGCGCAATATCCTTTAGTACAAGAACTAAAAACAAGATTAAATTTAGAAATTTATTATTAGGATGCGATGTTAATTTTACAACTTCGCTTTTTGATACCCTTTTTGTTTTAAATATTGGAATATCTTTTGACGGTGGTCTCCTTGAATGATAATCTCCCCATTTTTCACAGCACCTCCAGTGCCACAATGATTTTTCAATGCCTTACTTAGTTCAAGCATGGCCTCTTCAGTACCCTCAAACCCATAGACAATGGTGACGGTTTTACCTGCCCTATGTTTGGTTTCTAAAATTATCCGCAATAATTGATCCTGTGGTGCCAAAGTAGCTTTTGCTTCTTCTTCCTCAATCGGCAACTTATAAGCTGGATCAGTACTATACACTAAGGGTGAACTAGACGAAGAAGTATTATTTGATTTGGGTCTTTTACTCATTTTTTACTTATTATAACAGTATAAAGTTTGTAATCTGCTTAGTATTTTGAAACTTTGTGGTACAATTTAATAAAAACAAAGTTACGGCTAAAATTAAGGAACAATTATGTCTAAAAAAGTAATGTTAGTGATAATGGATGGATGGGGATTGGGGCTAGTACCTTCTTCCGATGCTATTCAACAAGCAAAAGTACCCTTTGTATCTAGTTTATATAAGGCATACCCTCATTCCACACTTGTTACCTGCGGTGAAGCGGTTGGTTTACCCGATGGACAAATGGGCAATAGCGAAGTGGGTCATTTAAATTTAGGCGCAGGACGTATTGTATACCAAGAATTACAAAGAATTAATGTGGCTATCAAAACAGGTGAATTAGCAAGCAATCCCACTTTACTCGCTGCCATTGATTATGCGCTACAAAATAATAAACCACTTCACTTATTAGGCCTGGTGAGTGATGGCGGCGTGCATTCTCATACAAGTCATTTAAAAGCTTTATGCGATTTATGTAAATCAAAAGGATTATCTAAAGTATTTATTCACGCTTTCACCGATGGCCGAGATACGGATCCAAAAAGTGGTCTAGGATTTATAGAAGATCTTGAAAATTATTTAAAAAAATCTGCGGGAAAAATTGCAACCGTAAGCGGAAGATATTACGCAATGGATCGTGACAAAAGATGGGAAAGAGTAAAATTTGCTTACGATGCATTGGTAAAAGGCGAAGGTCCTGTAGCAGATAATGCCTTGGCAGCGATTAAAGAGAACTACGCCAATGCTATAACCGATGAGTTTATAAAACCTACTATTCTTAAAGAACAAGGCCAACCTATTGCCACCATTCAGGAGGGCGATGCTGTGCTTTGCTTTAATTTCAGAACCGATCGTTGTAGAGAAATTACAGAAGTACTTTCACAAAAAGATTTCCCAGATGCTGGAATGAAAAAATTAGACCTACATTATACTACTATTACAAAGTATGATGAAACTTTTAAAAAAGTAAATATCATATTTGAAAATGATAATTTACAAAACACATTAGGCGAGGTATTGGCAAAACACAAAAAGAAGCAAATTAGAATTGCTGAAACAGAAAAATATCCGCACGTTACTTTTTTCTTTAGCGGGGGCAGAGAAGTTCCCTTCGATGGAGAAACAAGAATCATGGCCCCTTCTCCCAAAGTAGCTACCTACGATTTACAACCCGAAATGAGTGCACAAGAATTAACCGATAAATTATTGCCTGAAATAAAAGCAGGTAATCCAGATTTTGTTTGCTTAAATTTTGCCAATGCGGATATGGTAGGCCATACTGGTATTTTTAGTGCGGTAATGAAAGCCGTGGAGACAGTAGATAGCTGTGTTGAAAAAATTGTTACTACTGGTTTAGCAAACGGGTATACCATATTTTTAACTGCCGATCATGGCAATGCCGATTACATGATCAATGAAGATGGCAGCCCTAATACAGCGCATACCTTAAATTTGGTGCCCTTTTTCATTATAGACAAAGACTGGAAGGGTGATATAAAGCCGGGAAAACTTGGAGACTTGGCCCCTACGATCCTCAAAATGATGGACATTGACATACCTGCAGAAATGACCGGCGATGTATTAATCTAAGAAAAATTGTAAATTAAGATTATCTTTAAGTAATAGTGATTAGCTAATAAAGATAAAGAATCAACATATACATTAACCAATTTTAAAACTAAGTTATCATGATAAAGAAAATACTAATTGGATTGCTAGTTATTTTAGTAGCCATTCAATTTATTCGTCCAGCAAAAAATAATTCAGCAGATATTACTAAAGATATTTCTACTTTGTATCCAATGCCAGACAGCGTTAAGGTAATCGTTGACAAAGCATGCGCCGATTGTCATACCAACAATACAAAATATCCTTTTTATGCAGCAATACAACCTATTAGCTTTTGGTTAGCAGATCATGTAAAAGATGGTAAACGTCATTTTAATTTTAATGAATTTGCAGGTTATAGACTGGCTAAGCAAAATCACAAATTAGAAGAAGTGATTGAGCAAATTAAAGAAGGTGAAATGCCTTTGCCTTCTTATACTATTATTCATACAGAAGCAAAATTAACAGAAGCCGAAAAAGCAACTTTAACAAAGTGGTGTCAAAATATTATGGACACTTTAAAGGCTACCTACCCTGCAGATAGTTTGATCCTTAAAAAACAAGGCGCTGCAGCTCCAACAAAGTAGTTTGGCCTTATTATGAAAATTGTAAAAGCGACGTATTTAATTTCAAGCCCAAGCTTTGATCAATGCCCATCATTGAATGCGCCAGAATATGCATTTATAGGCCGAAGTAATGTAGGCAAATCCTCTATTATCAATGCTATATGTGCTCAAAAGAATTTAGCAAAAACCTCCGGCACACCCGGCAAGACGCAACTAATAAATCATTTTGAAATTACAAGCAATAACGTTGCAAAAGGAAAACAATCAAAATGGTATATCGTAGATTTACCAGGATATGGCTTTGCGAAAGTATCTCAAAGCAGCAGAAGAAGATGGGAGCAAATGATTGAAAATTATTTAAGAAAAAGAGATAACTTAAGTCGTGTTTTTGTTTTAATTGATAGTCGACATTCACCACAAAAAATTGACATCGCTTTTATTCAGCAATTGTACAAATGGGAAATACCTTATACCGTTATATTCACCAAATCAGACAAAGAAAAACCGGGCGTGGTAGCAAGAAATGTAAAATCTTTCTTTGATGAATTAAATAAAATTTTGCCCTTTTTACCACAAGGCTTTGTAACCAGTGCAGAAAAAGGAACAGGTGTTGAAGAAGTATTAGCCTGTATAGACCAATACAATAAATTAGACGCAGAGGAGCAATAATGCTAATTAACCGCCTTATCTGCACAACAACTACTTGCAAAGGCTTCCGGTTTCGCTTTAAAAGCAAACCCCATTCCTAAAATATAGCCCATCGCTTCTTTTAAAGCATCATTACTTTTAAACTGAGGATTGGTATTAATATCTGCATGCACTTCCATTTCAATATTATAATCTATAAAAAGATCGCAAAGCTCATAAGCAATTTCAATACTCTTTGCTACTTCCATTAACATTCTTTCCTTAAGATGATAGCGTTGTGTCGTTTTATCATTGTGAATGTACATGAAGCCTCCATTGTGCTCTCTTAAAAAAACAATCACAGTTGCGAATTCTGTTACATTTGCTTTCACTTGACTATCTGTACCAATACAAACTTTTAGTTTAGTCTTTTTTTCAGACTCAGCAATAATTGCTTGTCTTACTGCTTCTTTGATGGGCAGCACTATTTTTTCTCCGTTAAACTTTCTCCATAACATATTATATAAATTAAATTGTTATTTCAATGTCTACAGTAAATTAGGCCATTCGTGCCAAATGTCAATCAATCGAAATAGGCAGTTTTCAACAGCAGGTGGATAATCCCTTGATTTGTCAAAAAACGACCTATATTTATTACCTTTGTCCACTTAATAGATTACACCTTATGAAGATATTGTTCCAATACATCAAACCCTTTAGGGGCCTAGTTTTCTTAGCATTTATACTTGCCGGTATCAACCAAACTTTTTCATTATTCGACCCCATGATATTTGGTAGATTAATTGACGATTTTGCCAAAAACCCCATTGTGGATGCAGCCGGTCACCATAGAACACAAGCTGATTTTTTAAAGGGAGTAAGCAATATGTTACTCTTATTAGTGGGTACTGCCATGGTGAGTAGAATTGCCAAAGCCTTTCAAGATTATACCGTGAATGTAATCATCCAAAAATTTGGCGCCGCGTTATTTACAGATGGATTAAAGCATTCCATGCAACTTCCCTATCAAGCATTCGAAGACCAAAGAAGTGGAGAAACCTTATCTATATTAACCAAGGCAAGAGCAGATTGTGAAAAATTTATTAGCTATGTGGTCAATGTGTTATTTGGCATCATTGTGAGCGTGATATTTGTTGCTATCTATGCCACCAGATTGCATTGGTCTATAATACCTATTTATATTGGCGGGGCAAGTCTGATAGCCTATGTTACCAATTTATTAAGTAAGAAAATTAAGGTTATTCAAAAAACTATTGTTAAAGAAACTACTTCCTTAGCAGGAACCACTACAGAAAGTTTACGCAATATTGAACTTATAAAAAGTTTAGGATTAACAACGCAAGAAATTCAAAGATTAAATAACAACACCTATAAAATATTAGCACTAGAATTAAAAAAAGTAAAAAATGTTCGTTCCTTAAGTTTTATACAAGGAACGATGGTCAACTTTTTAAGACAAGTAATTACTTTTACTTTAATGTGGCTCATCTTTAAAGAAATTTTAACGGTAGGTCAATTAATCTCCTTGCAATTTTATAGCTTTTTTATTTTTGGACCCTTGCAGGAAATTGGTAGCATCATTTTAAGTTATAGAGAAACGGAAGCTTCTTTAAACAACTTCGATGCGTTAATGAAAAAACCTATCGATCAAACGCCCATTAACCCAACCGCTGTTGGTGAAATTCAACACTTGGCTTTCAATCATGTTGGCTTTCAACATCAAACAGCCAATTTTAAAGCAATTGACAATATTAGCTTTGATGCTAAAAAGGGCGAAACCATTGCGTTTGTGGGACCATCTGGTGCTGGAAAGAGCACGCTAGTTAAATTACTAGTAGGATTGTATCAACCACAAGAAGGGCAAATTTTAGTAAATGATGTCAATACAAATACTATAGACATGGCTAATTTGCGCAATCAAATTAGTTTTGTTACTCAGGATACGCAATTATTTGCAGGAACCATAAAAGAAAACTTAGCTTTTGTCGCACCAAATGCCACTGAAGAAGATATGCTGATTGCACTTACCAAAGCTAGTTGTAGTAATATTTTAGACAAAGGAGGTAATGGTTTAGCAACTTTAATTGGAGAAGGAGGATTAAAATTAAGCGGAGGAGAAAAACAAAGACTATCCATTGCTAGGGCCTTATTAAGACATCCTCATTTATTAATATTTGATGAAGCCACTTCTTCTTTAGACAGTTTAACAGAAGAATCTATCACCGATACGATTAGACAATTATCTGCAGAAAGAGAACAAATCACCATCATGATTGCGCATCGATTATCTACTATCATACATGCTACTAAAATTTATGTATTGGAAAAAGGCCAAGTGATAGAAAAAGGGACACACGATTCTTTGTTACTCGAAAAGGGTTTGTACTATGCTATGTGGAGACAACAAATTGGTGAAAGAAGAATGTCTAATTAAGATTGCTTACTCTCTATCAAATTTCTTTCTTAAATATTCCATCACCGAGGGATCTTCAAGCCCCTCCATGTCACTTAATTCCAATTCAATAGCCTTGGTACTTAAGCGTATTTCTATGAGTGATAAGAAAATAGAAATAGAAAAAGAGATTAAACTAATGGCAAAAATAAATTTAGCAACTGTTTGGTATTCAATAAATATAAAAAACATGCATAAAATAGAGAGTAGTAAAGTGGCTACTCCATAGGTTTGCATATTCTGTATCAGCTTTATCCTGTATTTCAAATTCTTAATTTGGCCAAATATGATATGGCGCTGCTCAAGCTGCTGGTATTTATCGTGCAATACTCTCACCCTATTAGAAAGGGCCAAAAAACGGTTGGTATAGGCCAGCATAATTAAACTAATAGCTGGAAAAAGAAGGGCGGGTATATTGACAGATAATTCCATGACACAAAAATATAAAGTATTTTTGTGACCACAGCGCCCAATATGGAAAAAGAGCAGTTTAAGGAAATTCAGTCAAGTATACCCCACGAACCTGGTATTTACCAGTATTTTGATGGCAAAGGGGTCTTGTTATACGTAGGCAAGGCCAAAGATCTCAGAAAAAGAGTGAGCTCCTATTTTTTCGTGGCCCAACAAAATCAAAAAACGGTTGAATTAGTTCAGAAAATAAAAGATATCCAATTCACTATTGTCGACTCAGAGCATGACGCTTTTATACTCGAAAATGAGCTCATTAAAAACTACCAGCCCAAGTATAATATTAATTTAAAGGACGATAAAACCTATCCCTATATCGTCATTAAAAACGAATCATTTCCAAGAGTTTATTTAACTAGAAGAAAAATAAAAGATGGCTCTACCTATATAGGCCCCTTTACACACGCACTAGCTGTTAGAGAATTAATTAGCCATATCAAACAAACCATTCCATTAAGAACCTGTACACTTCCTTTGACTAAAAAAAATATAGAGCTAGGTAAGTTTAAAGTTTGTTTAGAATATCACTTAGGTAATTGTTTGGGACCTTGCCAAAATTATCAAACCGAAAACGATTATAATAATTCCATTCAACAAGTGCAAAACATATTGAAGGGTAATATTAAACCAGTCATACAACAGTTAGAAGTTCAGATGCAAGCAGAAGCTGCTACTATGAAATTTGAAAAGGCTGGCCTTACAAAAAAGAAAATAGAAGAACTCGAGACCTATCAAACAAAATCGGTAGTGTACACTAAACATCAGCACCCTATAGATGTTTTCAGTATTGCACACAACGAAGATCAAGCATACGTAAGTTATGTAATGGTACAGGAAGGTAGAATTATTCAAACGCATATTTTACCCTTAACTGTGCCATTAGAACAAGACAAGGAAACTATTCTATCCTTCGCCATTCATTATTTTAGAAGTAATTTATCTTCTGATGCAAAAGAAATCATTGTTCCTTTTGATTTTCAAGATAAATTACCTGGCGTTAAATACACGGTACCCTTACAAGGAGATAAAGAACAGCTTTTAGCACTTTCTCAAAAAAATGCCGACTATGCTTTGAAGGACTGGGAACATAAGCAAAAATTAGTGCAGGTAAGCCCTATTCAAAATGATACTGTTTTAGCAGCACTTCAAGATCAATTACATCTTGGTGCATTGCCAATACATATTGAATGTTTTGATAACTCCAATATTCAAGGCGCATTTCCAGTGTCTGCAATGGTTTGCTTTAAAAATGGCACACCTAGTAAGTCAGACTATCGTAAGTTTAATATTAAAACAGTTGTTGGCATTAATGATTTTGCCAGTATGAAGGAATCGGTTTTTAGAAGGTATAAATCGGTGGTAGAAAAGAAACAATCACTTCCTCAGCTTATTATCATTGATGGCGGTAAAGGGCAATTAAATGCAGCTATTGAAGCGCTAACGGAACTTGGTATTCAACAAAAAGTAACAACAGTAGGATTGGCTAAAAATTTAGAGGAACTATTTTTTGTAGGTGATAAAGATTCTATGAAATTGAACTGGCAAAGCGATGCGCATAGATTAATAAGAAATATTAGAGACGAAGTACACAGATTTGGTATTCAGTTTCATAGAAGTAAACGATCTAAAGGCGCACTTGAAAATAGTTTGGATCAAATTGAAGGCATTGGCCCTAAAACCAAAGATTTATTATTGATTTACTTTAAATCGGTTCAAAAAATAAAAGAAGCCAAACTGGAATTGCTTTCAGAAATCATAGGACCCAGCAAAGCGCAAATATTAAAAGAGGCTTTTGCAAAAAGAGAGGCCTAATAACCCATTTATTTTGCTAATAAACCCATCTGTCTTGCTCGTAATCAAATATTCTTTGTCTAATCTTCTCTCCTTCTAACAATCTTTTATTCGGATCTTTATATAAAGCATTCAACATTTTATCGTTGTAATTATCTAAAGTAGATTTTACAACGTATCCATTAAAATAGCGGCTTTCAAATAATTCTTCCCAAGTAATTCTACTAGAAATATTCCTTGGATTATACACTTCGTTTTTTGCTAAGCTTGCTCTTAATTCTGGATAGTAAATCCAAAATAAAGTACGCTTAATAGGTTTGTTATTTATCACAATCGTAGCAACTGGAGCAATTCCAATAATTCTACAATACATTCTGCTGGTTCTGTTGTCAAAAATAAATTGCTCCTTTAATCTGAATGTATAAATAGAATCAGGATTAGGGGCTAGTTTAGTATTGTAAATAATACTTGTATCAAAAACATTTGGATTGTTAATATTTTGAACCAATTGTGTATCTAAACTTCCTTTCAACATTGAATTAACTTCATCAATGCCCAATGGCTTTGTAAAACGATCATCTCCCCCTTCTGCAGAAAAAGGAACCACTCCATCTTTTTCAATAGCCCTTAATAAAATGGCGAAAAAACGCTGATCTCCATTATCATCATACGCTTGGTAAATAAAAGGGCGATTAATTTTCTCTCTTCCGTCAATTTCTTCCCAAACAAATTCACTAAATAACGCATCTTCTTCTCTTAAATTCTCATAAGGCAAAGGCGTTCTTTCTTGTGTAATTTTTCTTTTATTATTTTCTGAGGAAAAGCCATAATTAGGCCTTAAACTCTTTCTTGTGTTTGCATTAAAACCACCCACCATCGTTGTATCAATTGTTTTAGTAGATTTCACATTAGGATCAACCACTACCTGTGTTACTGGTGCAGCAGGTACTTCAATAGGTTTTGGAAGTACTGTGTCCTTGCTTGCAGGTGCTGCTTTTTTCTTGTAATTGAATTGAGCAGTGGCGCTATTTACTAATACAAGTCCTATTACTAAAAAGCAACTATTATATATTAATTTTTTCATGTCTTATTTTTTTCTACTTTTTTTTCAAATATTAATCACTTCCGTCTATGTGTCCTTATTGTAAAATAAAAGTAATGGTTTGATCTAATTTTCTACTTCCCCCTCCTGGCTCTGTTACTTTTATTTCCCCTATGGTAACTGTTGTGCCTGGTTGACATCTTCTTATTAAAGCTTGTGCACCGCCTGCAAACGCTGCGCCATTCACTTCTGCCACTTCTGGTTCATCAAACCCTTTGCCTGTAGCAATCACAATAAATGATACCACATTAAATTTAACGCCTTCAAAAACAAAATCTCTCAAATCTGCAATAACACCTTGTTGAACCCTAAATTTATTCGCAGCCATATTGCCTCCAGCACTTCCCCCAATAATCGCAATTGGATCTGGAACACGCTTCACAGGAATATTAATTTTTTGAGATAATTTACCATCATTCACATTCACCATAACGTTACCAAGTTGTGTACATTTTACGATGTACTGACCTGGACTTGCTTTACTAATAGTTGAACCACTACCCTCCACTGTTACATTTACTTTTTCAGCACCTCCTCCGCCTGTAATACTTAATGGATTATCTAGGCCTTTATAAAATACCCTTGTTTTATCTGTTGATACTACTAAGCCAGTTGGTGTACCTACTGTAAACTTCACATCTTTTTCTACAATGGCAGTTTCACCATTTGGCTTTAAAAAAGAAATTCTCACTCTCTTCATATTCGCACCAGGTGATCCAGCAGTCGTTTTATACACCGCAGATCCATCGGCTGTGATAGGAACGTTCACTCCATCAATAGAAATAGAAGGCTTCGCAGCACTACTAAATGCGCCCACCCCGGCAGTAATAATTAATTCTTCGCCAGCCATTAAATATTGAGAATTAGAAGCAGCAAATGCATTGAATTGATCATAGACTAACTCTACTTCACCAATCTCTTTATGACAATATTCTGCAACCTGCGCTTCACTGTTTCGAATATCATTTTGAAACTTAGTTAATATGGTAATGGCAGCAACACTTGGAGTCATATGAAAATATGCATAAGCCCAATCGTCTTTACCGGCAATACTTGTAGTAGCAGGAATAGATAAATCTAATGGCAAATTAGGAATTACCTCTTTGGCAATAGCAGGATCAATCGCTGATAAATCGGCTTTAAATTGAACTAATTTTTTATAGAGCTCCTGCCCTTTTGATTCTCCTGCTTTATTATTTAAAAATAATCTTGAAGTCGCATCTAAATCGTCTTCTTTATACTCCTCTTTTCCATCTTTCGTTTTCAAACCAGATTCTACTTTTAAATCATGTTTCAATGATTCTACATAAGTATACATCGCATCTGCATAGCCACGTGCTTTCTCTGCCTTAGGCGACCAAATTGCTGCTTTTTCTGCAGTTTTTGGATCGGCCAATTTGCTTCGTAAAGATTTATAGATATCTGTATTCTTTCTTTCTATAATATTACTTGCACTATTTAAACTTTGTTCAATAGTTTTAAACGCATTCAAAATTTCACTAGATACATTTAATGCCAACAATGCAGTTAACACTATATACATAATGTTAATCATCTTCTGCCTTGGCTCCTTAGGTAATGACATGTATACTAGATTTTAATAAAGTGAAAAAGTTGAATAATTTAATTAACGACCTTGCATAGCAACTATCATATTGCCATACACTTTGTTTAATTGTGTAAGATTGTCTGCTAATAATGCAATTTGCTCCTTCGCTCTAATAGCATCTTGTGCCGAGCTTGACATGGCATTAGAAGCTTCCGCTAATTTGCTATAATAGGTATTCATTGCTTCCATACTCTTACTCATCATTTGAAACTGCTCATTTAAATTCTTAACACCATCCGTTGCTGTAGCAAAACTTCCTAAATTAATTGAAACACTTCCTGCAGCCTCTTTAATAGCACCCAAAGCACTTGCAGCATCTTTTGTGTTATGTGTGAAATCTTTACTTGCTTTTGACATGTCTGCCAAATCGCCCAAATACATTGCAGTGTCATTTAAGCGCTGAAAACTATTACTTAATTTTTCAAAAGCTGCGCCATCTAATTTTGCAGCCTCCAAATGAGACATCACTGAATCAACTGCACCAGCTTGTGGTGCATGTGTAGCATCACCCACTTCTGGTGGTGGTAAAAATGCATAAATAGTAAAAATTACCGCCTCCGTAATAAAACCAACTATTAATGCATAGTCAGCCCAAGAAAGGTGTAAAATTTTTGCCAATGTGGCTATAATAACAACTGCAGCACCTAAAGAGAATACTACATTGATTATTTTATTGGTTTTTGGAGAAATAGAATTTGACATTTGTAATAGTTGTAATTTTTTTGAATGATGTTTATTACTTATTTTTTAATTAATTCTTGGTGCCATAGATAAAACACATCTGAAGCCAATATAAGACTTAGCAGTATCTTGGTATTCATAATTTCTAGTACTTACTTGACAGTTGTAGGCAATGTCTTTCCAAGAGCCACCTCTAATTACTTTTCTTTTCATTGTGGTTGGATCTTCGTCTTTTGCATTGTACTGTAAGTCTGGACTAAAATCGCCTACAAAATTATAACCACCTTCGTAATACACAGAACTTGTCCATTCTGCAACATTACCTGCCATATCAAATAATTTAAAACCATTCTCTGTAAATGATTTTACTTTTGTAGTATATATATTATCATTCTTAGCATCGCCTCCAAAATAATCTCCTCTTCCTGGCTTAAAATTAGCTAACAAACGGCCTTCCTTTGTTCTTGTATAAGGAGAGCCCCAAGGATACATCGCATTTGTTTTTGAATTACCTCTTGCAGCATATTCCCACTCAGCTTCTGTTGGCAGGCGATAAATACCATCAATTTTTTGATCACCCTTGCCCGATTTATCTAAATAAAAATTACTGCTATTGGTTCTCCAATGACAAAATGCTACTGCTTGCTTCCAAGTTACCCCCACTACTGGATATTCATTGAAAGAAGGATGAGAAAAATATAAACGTGTAAATGGTTCATTATAAGAATAAGAGAAATCTCTCATCCACACTAATGAGTCAGGATACACTGGCTGTGTTTCTGTTACCAAAAAATTACTCAAAGGTTGTTCTAATCCTCTAGAAGCTTTTGCAGCTGCTCTTAAATCAACATAAGAATATCTATAAATTAATTTAGTGGGGTCAATTTCTATTTTACCTTGAATACGATTATCAGGACTTAATAAAAGTTCATTCAATTTCTCAATAACCGCTTTACTACTTTGGTTAATTCTCATGGCTCTATTCCAATCAACCTTAATCGTATCTTCTGTTTGGTTGATCCCTCCACCGTAAACTGCTAAATATTTTAATGAATCGCTTACGTATTTCACGAATTTTCGATATTGTTCATTGGTTACCTCAGTGCGATCCATCCAAAAGCTCTGAATTGAAACTAATTTTTTTCTATTCACCATCGCCATATCAATCTGCTCATCGCTTGGTCCCATATAAAAAGAACCTCCCGGTATGGAAACCATATAAGGATCTGAACGGAATTTAGGTCCTTTATTAGGCTCAAAAGCGAGTATGCTAATGGAAACTAAGACAATGCCCATTAAAACCAGGGGTAGTTTAAAAGGCAGTTTATTCAATTTTTTAATCATAATTTATTTTTACCGAGTACTTATCCCAATTAGAACGAAATTTTTTCATTTAAATTTCATTTTATGCAAAAAAAATGGATTCTTTTTTGAGCAGAAAACGTTGATTCTCACTACTTAAATAGGAGTTGCAAATTAAAACATTAGTTGTTAGATATTTGCTAAAAATTCGCTTAGGCTTGAAAATGGAGCCGAACAGGTCTTATTTTGGCATCTAAAGTACTGATTATCAACACTTTCTTTCCCTAATAGCATGGGTATTACTGGCATAGCTTTAGCTGTAAAAAGCAGCATTTTTTGAGGCAAAAACATGGATAGCGCCTTGGTGATCCCCTGGTTGGCGGTAGGACCCACCGATACCAAGCATTGAAAGCCTTCGGCCATGATGGAGAAACTTTGGGCCCAGTAACAATAAGAACTCGGGTATTGCATAATTATTTTGCGCATCGATTTCATCATAGACTCCGCCTGCTCGATCCATTCTTGTTTTTCAAAAAGCGTTCCAAGATAATATAGATTAGCACACATCATGGCATTGCCACTTGGCTGTGCCCCATCATAATTTTCCTTTTTCCTAACTATCACATCTTTTTGATACGCCGCTGTATAATAATAAAATGTGCTTTGTTCATCTAAGAAATGTTGTTGTACATAATTGATCCATTTCGCCGCTTTTTCAACATAAGAAATATCCCCTGTTATTTCTTGCAAAGAAATATAGGCTTGAATTAAACTTGCATAATCATCCAAAAATGCAAATGATTTTTTGATGCCATTTGTATGTGTATGACAAAAATAATCTTCCTTTTCGTGATACATATTTTGTTCAATCCAATGCATTGTATCAATGGCTTTTTGTTTATATGAACTATCGCCCAATGCTGCATAGGATTTACACAAGCCAATAATCATTAAATTATTCCATGATAAAATAATTTTATAATCTAAGGCAGGTCTTATTTTTTTTGTCCTTGCTTGTAATAAAGCTGTTCTGGCTAATTCAAAAGAGGCATGCATCCCTTCCTCGATAGGTTTTTGTGTCCATAAAATATTAGTATGTTCCCAATTGCCTTCAGTAGTAATTTGATAATAATTACAAAAGTCAGTGAAGATGGAAGGGTCAACTATTGATTTTATTTCTTCGTAACTCCATGTATAAAATTTACCCTCTACGCCTTCGCTATCGGCGTCTAATGCAGCATAGTAAGCCTCTTGCTCACTACTTAATTCGGTAGCTAAAAAATGTATGGTTTGTTGAATGACTTTTTTATAGGATTCTTTTTGTGTTAATTGATAGGCTTCTGCTATCACAGAAAGCAATAACGCATTGTCGTATAACATTTTTTCAAAATGAGGTGCCTGCCATTGCGCATCGGTACTATAGCGTGCAAACCCTCCTGCTAAATGATCATATATACCGCCTTGTATCATTTTGTCTATTGAACGAATGGCATGGACCAAGGAAGCTTCCTGTTTATTTAGATAATAATTTCTAAATAGCATTTGCAAAACAAATGTTTGAGGAAATTTAGGCGCATTACCAAATCCTCCCCACTGCGTGTCTGCTTGTTGTAAAATTCTTTGCGCAATAATAGCTACTTCCTCTTTGGTGGCGAGTACTTCTTGAGAGATAGTTTGATTGGTGGTATTGTTTATTTGAACAACCGTATCTCTAATAATGTGATTCGTTAAAGCATCCGCCTGCTCAACCAATTTATCATAGTTTGTAGTAAAAGCATTTTGCACTCCCTGCAAAACATCCATCCAAGAAGCCCTCTGTGGCATTGCAACAGGTGGAAAATAAGTACCTCCATAAAAAGGCTTTCCATTAGGTAATAAGAAAATATTTAAGGGCCAGCCGCCTGCACCAGTCATTGCCTGTAAGGCATCCATATAAATATGATCAATATCGGGACGTTCTTCTCTATCAACTTTAATGCAAATAAAATGCGCATTCATAAAAGCTGCCACTGTTTCAGACTCAAAACTTTCTCTTTCCATCACATGACACCAATGGCAAGCGGCATAACCAATGCTTAATAAAATGGGTTTATGCTGTGCTTGGGCTTGTAATAAAATTAGTTCAGACCAAGGCTCCCATTGAACAGGATTATGGGCGTGTTGTAATAAATAAGGGCTACTCTCGTGAATAAGATTATTGGTATGTGTTGGATTTGCATTCATTTGAATGCAATTTATTTATTTCTTTTTACTACTTGAGGAAAGAAATTGTTCCAAACCAGCAATCATGCTAGGTGTCTGTGGACTAGGTACTTTAATATGAAGGGTAAGCCCTGCATCTTCAACGGCCTTGCAGGTACTAGAGCCAAAAGCACCGATGGCTGTTCCGTTTTGTTTGAAGTTGGGTGTATTTTGAAATAAGCTCTTTAAACCACTTGGTGTAAATAAACAGATGACGTCAAAAACATGTTCAGCAAGTACTTTTTTAATATCGCTAAATTCTGTTCTATACATATAGCCTAAATCATATTGGCACTCGTGATCTTTCAGCCAATTGACAATTTCATTGTCCTGTTGATTTTCGCTACATACATACAAGAATTTTTCATTGCCTTTATGCTTGTTTAAAACATCAAAAAGTTTTTTGTTGGTACCATCTGCGCCAAAGAATACTTTGCGCTTACGATACATAATAAATTTTTGTAAGTATAATGCAACCGATTCGGTGATACAGAAATATTTGGTATCCTGATTAATATTAACTTTTAATTCATCGCAGGTTCTAAAAAAGTGATCAATCGCATGTTTACTTGTAAAAACAACTGCGGTAAAAACTGCAATGTCAATTTTGTTTTTTCTAAAGTCTTTTGCTGGAATGGGAACCAATTGAATCAAGGGGTGGAAATGAAGGGAAACTTTATGCTTTTTTTCCAAATCAAAATAAGGAGATTTTTCGCTTTCTGGACGCGCCTGCGAAATAAGTATTTTTTTAATGGACTTTGTGGTAACCGCTTTTTTTTCTACGCTCATTTCTTTGCCATTTTATATAATTCAACTTTTAATACGTTCCGCCAAAATACTGCACCACCCACTTATACAAGATCATCAATGGCAATATTTCGAAAGCACAAAGGTAAAGAAAAAAATGAAAGGATGATATATGTAATTTGTTCCTTACAGAGGTCAACGAGAACAAATAACGGTACAAGAAAAGCAGCACTGACAGGCCTGCGGCGCCCGCTATAGCCCCTGGAAAATAAAATGGCTTGGCAAAGGCCAGAATAAGTATGAAGGGCAAGAGCAAAATGCCTAGCACTTTATTAATCATAAATACTACAAAAAGATAGGTCTTTACTAACTCTTTCGTACTAAAAATAGCACCTGCTATTTCTAAACAAATAAATTTACCCAGGTATAAGCTAGTAAAAAAAAGACATACATATAGATATCCTTCCCAAAATGAAATGGGTAATAAATGTCGATTAAAAATGAGCAATGAAGCCATTAAAGCAAAGCTTAAAATAAAACATAAGTTCAATAATAAGGATGCAAAATTATTATGCAATAGCTGCTCTCTATTTTGCAACATACGTAAGGATGATTGACTAAACTGACTAAATAATTTAGGAAAATATTGAGGATACACATTATTCACAAAACCATAAATTAAAATGATTCCAACTATTAAATAGAACAACCAATCTTTATCGGTAACTGCATACCGCTGTTCAATTTTATAAATGATTTGTGTATTGTTATTCGATACTGCATTCTGAAAATATAATGTAAATGCATTTTTTTTATTGCTATAATATTCCCTATAAGTTTTTATATTATTTAGCGAAGAGTCTCCTTTTATGGCTAACTGCTTTTGCATAAACCATGCATCTGCCTTTTGATACGTTAGCGGTAAAACAGCAATATGTTTTATCATCAAAGTGTCTTTTTTAAACAAGCTATCCACCCCTAATGGAGTCGTATCTTTTAGAGATACTACCGCCGGCTTTTGCGCAAAAGCACAAAGCAAGAGCATACACCCTACTACAAAAAATACATATTTAACAGTTGACAACATCTGCTGCAAAAATAAGTATCCTGATGCATAATTAGTAACTAATAACTAGCTTTGTTGCCTAACACTTTTTATGGCAGGTATCTATATTCATATTCCTTTTTGCAGAAAAGCTTGTCATTATTGTAATTTCCATTTTTCTACCCAAACGCAATACATCCAAGAATTTACCGATGCCTTGGTCAATGAGATAGGACTACAAAAAAATTATCTTACAGAGCCGGTCGAAACCCTCTACTTTGGTGGAGGCACTCCTTCATTATTGCAAAAAGCCGAACTAGCTATCATTGTAAAAGCTATCAAAGACCATTTTACATTGGCCCCCCAATTTGAATTTACTTTGGAAGCCAACCCTGATGACATCAATCCTGCTACTGCAGCAGACTGGCTTGACTTGGGTGTGAATAGGCTTAGTATTGGTATACAAAGCTTTCAATCCAATGCTTTAGCTTGGATGAATCGTGCACATACGGTAGAACAATCACATCAAGCAATTCAAATAGTAATGGAGGCCGGATTTAAACAAATCAGTGCCGATTTAATATACGGAACGCCCCACTTAACAGATGATGCATTAATAGCAGATATAGAATGGCTGCTACAGTATAAGGTAAATCATATCTCTTGTTATGCCTTAACAGTAGAAGAAAAAACAGCTCTTTATACTATGATTGAAAAAAAGAAAATAGAAGGGATAGATACAGCACTACAAGCAAGACAATTTAATATCATTGTTGACAAATTGGAACAGGCCGGATTTGAACACTATGAAATATCAAATTTTGCACTACCTCAAAGCAAAAGCAAACACAACAGCAATTACTGGAACCAAATTCCTTATTTAGGTTTAGGCCCAGCCGCGCATTCTTTTAATGGAAATCAAAGACAATGGAATATCACCAATAATCAACTTTATTTCCAGGCTTTAAAAAATAATACAGTGCCATTTGAGCTTGAAAACTTAACGCTATCTCAAAAATATAATGAATACATGATGATGGCATTAAGAAAAAGTGAAGGTTTTTCTACGCAATACATTCAAGATGTTTTTGGAGCACAATACCTTGAACAGGTTAAAGCTATCCTTCCAAAATATGAAAAGCTGAAACAACTTATACCCACCAAAGACGGCTATACACTTACCAAAGAGGCGAAATTTTTTGCAGATGGAATTGCTAGTGATTTTTTCTGGATTCCTTAAAGGCTAGACTAATATTTTTTCAATATCCTTGAAAGTAGCCACCGGGTCGTGGCCTTCCCATAAAATTTGATAGATCGCTTTTATAATAGGCAGTTCCACTTTAAGTGTTTCATTGATCACCATTATACATTTACTAGCGTTATATCCTTCTGCGACCATATTTAATTCTAATTCTGCCGCACGAACCGAATATCCTTTCCCAATCATATTACCAAAAGTCCTATTTCTGCTATGTAATGAATAACATGTAACTAATAAATCACCTAAATAAACCGAAGCAGTATAATTCATTTGTTGACAATCCTTATTACTCGATTGCATAATAGCTGAAAGTAAATTGGCCATTTCATTAGCCGCATTGGCAATAAATACGCTTAAAAAATTATCTCCATATTCTAATCCATGTGCAATACCAGCGCCTAATGCATATATATTTTTGGCTACGCCTGCATACTGAACACCAATGACATCATTATTAATTCTTGTATTAATATATTCTGTTTCAAAATAAGCTGCTACTTCTTTAGTGTGATTTATATTCACTCCAGAAAAAGTTAAATAAGAAAGTTGTTCTGCTGCAACTTCTTCCGCATGACTGGGACCCAATAAAGTAAAATAATTTTCTAATGGAACATTAAATTGCTTTGCGAGATATTCATTCAGTAGAATATTATACTTTGGCATGACCCCTTTTACCGCTGAAACTACTTTTTTGTTAATAAACGCTTGCGCCTCTAAACCTTCTAGTGCCGCTGCAATATGAATAGACGGAACGGCTATTATAATAATATCAGATTGATCCACTACCTCTTTAACAGCAGCCGAAAAGCTAATTTTAGAGACATCAAAATATGAATTTCTTAAATAATGGGGATTGTGGTGACGCTTGATAAAGTATTCAATATTAGCTTGTTGACGAACCCACCAGGTAATGGAATGCCCATTATCAGTAACGATTTTAGCAATAGCGGTTGCCCAGCTACCACTTCCAATAATTCCTATACGGCTCTTTTCCATTACACAAACATACGAAACAAATAAAAAAGGGGTGCATTTTTCAAATGCACCCCTTTTTGTATACTAAATCTTAGGTTTTACTTTTTTTCTTCGAAAAGCTTTTCCTTGCTTACTACCTTAACAAGCGAACCCTCTTTCAAAGTTTTACTTACAATACTATAAGGACCTGTAATAACTTCTTCGCCTACTTTCAAACCAATAATTTCAATATAATTAAGGTCTTGAATATCCGTTTTAATTTTCACCATTTTCACTTTATTATCTTTGCCTAAAACAAAAACCACTTCAGATAATTCTTCGTCTTTCGCCTCACCAGAAGCAGCTTTATCATCTGGTTTTACAGCACCTACTTTTGTGTCTTTGCCTTGACCATCTTTATCCCTAGTGGTAACAGCATTCAATGGAACTGTAACTACATTTATTTTAGATTTTGTTTGAATGTCAGCACTAGCTGTCATACCTGGTCTAAATGGAAAAATATTATTATCTTTTACTAAATCAGTATAACTATCTGCTAGTAATCTGATATGCACTTTATAATTAGCTACTTCTGCAGAAGAACTTACAGTATTGGCAGTGGATGTGATAGGATTAGCAATTTTATACACAATGCCTTTGAACTTTCTATTGTTATAAGCATCCACTTCTACCAAAGCAGTGTCACCTAATTTAACTTTAGTAATATCATTTTCACCAACATCTACTCTTACTTCAATACTTTTCATATCGGCAACACGCATCATTTCTGTTCCTGTCATTTGAGCTGTACCTACCACACGTTCTCCTTTTTTCACATTCATTAAACTAATGATGCCGTCCATAGGACAAGTAATAATAGTACGTGCTAAATCTTTTTCTGCTCTAGCCAATTGTGCTTTTACACCTTGAATTTGCGCTTCCCCACTTTTAATAGACTCTTTTGCTGAATTATAAGAAGATTCTGCAGAACGAAAAGCTTGTTCAGTTTGTTCGTATTCAGATCTTGAAACAATTTTATCTGCAAATAACTTTTTGTAGCGATCGTTAGTGGACTTGGTATTCTCATAAGCAGTTTTCAAACCACTTAAGGCAGCTTTCACATTCTCGTATTGCGCCTTAACTTGATTAACACTTGCAGTAACTTGATCTCTTTGAGAAGAATAAATATCAGCATAAATTTTAGCTAACACTTGTCCTTTCGTAACCTTATCTCCTTCTTCGACATATAAGTTTACGATCTCACCTGAGATATCTGGACTCACTTTAACTTCCACTTCGGGATATACCTTACCACTTGCATTTACTGACTCGGTAATAGTTCTTAATTGAACTTTTTCAGCAGTCACTTCAATGCCTTCTGTTTTACCAATCACGCCAGCTTTTTTCAGTCCCACCAATAGGGCAATGACTGCTACTAATCCAACGCCTATCCAAATTAATTTCTTATTCATTTTTATTTATTTTTTACTTCTTATAATGTTAAAGCTTCTCCTTTATAAAATTCAAGTAATTTAATTCTAAATACAAACTCATATTGAGCTGTTTTAAAATTCACTTTTGCTTTAAGGTAATTGTTTTGATTGTTTAATAATTCTATCGTTCCTAATAAGCCTAATTCATATCGCTTACTAGCAAATTGATAAGTTTTTTCAGCAGCATTTAATGCCTTTTGTGTGGCATTTAATTTGTTAAACGCAACAACTGCGTTTGTATAAGCTGCATAAATATCTTGCTTTAATTTACGTTGAGTATTTTCTTCTTGCAAGGTTACATTCTGCAAATTTAATTTAGACTGCTTGTAGGCAATTTTAGATTGATTGCCGTTAAATATAGGAATTGACATTTGAAGACCAACGCTTTGTCCAAAGTTATTACCTACTTGTGTATTCCAACCATTCCAAACAGTACCCCAATTACGTGTAGCCGAAATAGGTGTGTAAATTGGAGATTGAACATAGTATTTTGCATTGTTTACGCTAACAAATGGAGAAGCCGCATTGGGCGTACTAAAACCACTCATCTCATACCCTTTGATATAGTTAAATTGATTCGAAAAATTCGATGTTAAGTTATAGCCAAAACTTATAGTAGGATAAAAACTTGCTTTCGCTACTAATGTATTTTTTTGTGCTGCTTTCACTCTTAAGGCGGCTGCTTTTACATTGGGTAAATTTTGAGAGGCGTAATTAAAAACATAGTCAGGTTGTAAATCTGCAAAGGATTGTAATTTAATTTGATCTACCGGCTGCGCCACAACATTAAAGCTTGCAGAAGCGTCAAGGTTTAATAAAGCCATTAAATTTAATTTTCCTTGTTGCACATTTGAAATGGCAGTAATATAACTACTACTATCATTTGCTAATTGTGTCTCTAATTCTAATAAATTTAATTCAGGCAATAATCCCACTTCTACTCTTTTACCCGTAGCGGCTAATTGTTCTTTTGTTTGCTGAATTTGAATTTTTGCAATTTCACTTTGTTCAATAGCAGATAATACTTGCAAATAGAAAGTGGCCACATTCAATGAAATATCATTAGCAATAGTTTGCTTATCGGTTTCACTTGCATACCAACTTAAACTAGAGGCGTCTGCGTTATTTTTTAATCTTCCCGCATTATATAATTGCATTCCTCCGTTTACTCCAAAATTATTATATAAAAATTGAGTATTAGCAAATCCATTGGTGGTTGGATCGATAGAACGACCTAATCTTAATCCCATTCCAGTAGAACCACTTATAGTAGGCAGTCTATTAGAATTGGCCAATTCTGCTTGCAATTTGGCCAATCTAGCTTGCACATCTGCTTGTTGAACAGAGATATTATGCTGAATGGCATATTCAACACAAGATTTTAAATCCCATTGCGTCGGAGTTTGTGCCATTAAGCTAATGGACGAGAAAAATAAGGTTATAGTTAGTAGATATTTCATGCGTATATTATTAGATCTCTTTTTTTACAGCACAAAAATACTACATAAACAGGTAGTTGAGTAATTTTTAGACAGACGGAAAAGGTATCTGCTGAACAGCATTTAATAACGATGAAAGGCTATAAATTGTGTTTTTTACCAATATATAAGGCTGCCAAGAGCTAAAACATTACCAGAACAACCCTAAATAAGGACTATTTAGCTAGATTTCTTATAATAAAATATTCTATATAATAGCAATACAATACCCACTAATATGACTGCCGTTAAAGCGGAATAAGGTTTATCTATGACCACTGCAACAGCTACTAAAGCGTAGGATAATACAAAAATTACACAGAAAATAGGAGTCCATTTGCGCAATGCTCCAGTAACCACTTCATCTCCTTGTTTTTTTCTCCTTAATATCAACAGCGTGGCGGCAGATGTGCTCATTCCCATACAATCTAAAAATATACTAAAACTTAGCACATCATCCACTCCCTTTCCAAAAAAGGTAACTAATATAGTAGCAATTGCAAAAACAGTTAAACCAGGAACCAAGGCGTCAGTTGTAGGATGTTTTTTTTGAAAGAGTGCTGGCAATACTTTGTCCTCACTCATCGCAAACATCACCCTAGGATTACTCATTAAAATAACATTCACATAGGCTAGCACACTTAATACCATGGCAAAATCAAAAACCTTGGCACCAAATTTTCCAAACCAAGCTTCAAACAATAAAGAACCAATTGCATTGGCATTTTTCATTTGATCAAAACCAATGACTTTAATATAAGTATAGTTAATGGTTAAGTATAAAAATAATACTACTAATATACCTACTACAATACCTCTTTGCATGGTTTTAGCAGACTTTACCTCTGATCCAAAATTGATAGTTTGTTGATAGCCCCCATAAGTGAAAAAGACAGATACCAAACTCACTAATAAAAGTAAGGCCCCATTGCTTCCATCATAAGTATAAATTTTTCCTTCATTAATGCCATGTGGCGGAACCGTCACTCCTTTAAACAAAGAAGAAATAAGTAAAACAATTAATGAAATTTTTACGACCGTTAAAATATTCTGCGTACGACTACTTGTTTTTAATCCCAACAAATTAACAATATAAAAAAGCCCCACCGAAACGGAAGCCACAATAATATTAAATAAAGTACCAGAGGGTTGTCCAAATAATAAATCACTCACATAGTCGGCACCAATTAAAGCAACGACTGCTAAAGAAGCTGCATTGCTAATGAGAATTAAAACGTTGATGGTAAAGCCAACGCCTGGATGATAGCAATGTGCAAATACTTTATAGTAGCCTCCCATCACCGGAAGTCTCTGTCCAATTTCGGCATAAGTCAAGGCCCCAAATAGTGCAATCAATCCGCCGATCATCCATGCACTAAAAAAAATGAATGGTGTACCCGACTTTGCAGCAATGGTCGCAGGTGTTTTAAATATACCCATTCCAATCACCAAACTCACCACAATCATGGTTAGGCTAAAAAAATTAATGGATTGCTTTTCTTTCATAAAATACAATGAAAGCTCAATATAATAAAAAGGAGCCAAGTTTTCAACAAGCCGTTAGTAATTAAAACCTATTGAGGGGATATAAATCCTAAATTTGATTCAGAATTAGGTTCATGCAAATGATTAAAAGGGAATCCCGTTAAAATCGGGGGCTATTCCCGTAGCTGTGAGTTCGTTGCTAAAAAGCAATTGATGCAAAAAAATCCACTGAAGCAATTTGGGAAGGATGCATCCATAAAGAACAAGCCAGAAGACCTGCCTAGTTTAAAAAATCAACAGCTTTCGGGTAAAAAAGCAGGGATTGTAAAATTTAGGCGGGGTAGCTTGTCTAATAATTATGGTTCTCTTTCTCCAGGAAGCTCATTGTTCACTCAAAAAACAAAACAATGAGCCAAAAATTAATCACGCTCTCGGTGTGCCTTATCGCCACCACCCTCGCCTTTGGGCAAAAAGAAAAATCTCAAAAAGATTCTTTAAACACAAACACTTTAGAAGAAGTGATTGTAACTGCCAACAAAGTGGAGCAGAAACAAAACTCGACCGGCAAAGTAGTTACCGTTATTAATGCAGCTAACCTTCAAGCCAATGCAGGAAGAAGTATTGCACAAATTTTAAATGAACAAGCCGGCTTGTATTTGCCAGGTAGTGTAAGCAATGTAGGAACCGTGCCAAGCATTTACATGCGCGGTGCTTCCAGTGGTCGTACTTTAATTTTAATTGATGGCATGCCGGTGGGTGACCCTTCTATGATTAGCAATGAATTTGATTTAAACTTAGTTCCCTTGAATTTAATTGAACGTATTGAAATTTTAAAAGGCGCGCAAAGTACTTTGTATGGATCCGATGCCATTGGTGGTGTAATTAATATTATCACCAAAAATAAATCTATCCCTGTTTTATCGGGAGATTTTAGTACAGGCAGTTACGGAACAAAAAAAATGAATCTACAACACAGCAACACCCTTGGCAAATTCAATTATGCCGTTGGTTATGGTAATGAAACGGCTACAGGATTTTCTGCTGCAACAGATATTACTGGAAAAAATAATTTTGATAAAGATGGGTATGCGAATAAAAATTGGTTTGCCAATATTAATTATACTTTTAACCAACATTGGAATCTAAAAGCTTCCACGCATCAAACAAGTTACAATGCTGATATTGATTACGGGGCTTTTAAAGATGACAAAGATGAACAATTCCATAATGCCACCAAATTGACAGGCTTCGTATTAAAATATAAAAAAGAAAAAACCGTTTTTCAATTGCAGTATCAACTAAGTACACAGGATAGGCAATATAAAAATGATAGTGCAGATAGAATTAATACCATTTTTGAAGACAACCAGTACACAGGTAAATCACACTACGCAGATGCGTTTTATGCTACCTCCGTTTCCAAAAATATTCAATGGATTATGGGGGGCGATTTTAGATATGGCTCTTACCAGCAAACCTACGCCTCCATTAGTGAATACGGGCCTTACAACGATAATTTTAAAGACACTTTTCAATACCAGACAGCCTTATATAGTTCTTTATTAATAAACGATGCCTCTAATAAATGGGTATTGGAATTGGGTGGAAGACTTAATAAACATGATCGTTATGGAACTAACCAAACTTTCACTATTAGCCCTTCTTATAAATTAAGCTCCACATTTCGTTTGATGGCAAGTGCTTCTACCGGATACAAAGCACCTTCGCTCTATCAATTAAGTTATAATGAACAATTAAAACCGGAACAATCCTTTAATACCGAGATAGGGATAGACTATAAAACCAATCCGCTTTTTGTTAGAGCTGTATATTACAATAGAACCATTGATAATGGGATAGACTTCAATTATATTGATTATAACTTCTTCAATTACATACAACAAAAAGTAAATGGCTTAGAACTAGAATTTAATTGGAAAGCGAATGAGAAAAATAATTTCACAGCTAATTATACTTTAATGAATGGACAAGAGACCAATCAAAATAGAGTCACTACCACCGACACCATAACGTATAACTATTTATTAAAGCGTCCTAAAAATAGCATGGGTATTCAATGGACTTATCAAGCATCGCCCAAATTAAGTTTTAGCATGGCAGCCAGGTACATTAGCAAACGATATGATGTGGGCGGTTATGCTGCGGAAGATGTTAGTTTAAAAAGCTACACCCTAATCAATGCACACATTCAATATAATTACAACAAACATCTTGTATTGTATGCCGATGGACAAAACCTAGGCAATGCTGTGTTTCAAGAAATCAATGGATACAATGCCATGGGTCGAATGTTGATGCTAGGCCTAAGGTTGAAATAATATACTCTTACTTATTAGTTTAAAAAAGCTTTGTATCTTCATACAAAGCTTTTTTATGGAATTTCATTTTGACCAACTACTCACCGTAATTTTTACATTGTTTGCCGTAATAGATATTGTAGGGTCTATCCCACTATTAATTGCCATGAAAGAAAAGTCAGGCGCCATCAAATCGCTTAAAGTAACTTTAATTTCAGGTGCATTAATGATTTTATTTTTATTTCTTGGCAAACCATTCTTACAAGTATTAGGCTTGGATGTAAAATCATTTGCCGTGGGTGGTTCTATTGTGATATTCTTATTAGGATTAGAAATGGTATTGGGTCATGAAATTTTCAAAGGCGATAAAAATGCACATTCAGGAGCCGTTGTACCTATTGCGTTTCCTATTATTGCTGGTAGCGGAACCCTTACTACTATAATGTCTTTAAAAGCCAACTTTGATGAATTATATATTGCATTAGGCATACTTATTAATTTAGCCATTGTTTATGCCGTACTTAAATCTCTTAATGTCATAGAAAAACTGCTAGGGCCCGGAGGCTTACTAGCAGTTCGTAAATTTTTTGGCGTCATCCTTTTAGCCATCGCCGTTAAAATATTCTCCAGCAATGTAGGGGCTTTAAGACGTTAAAAAGAATATTTACAACTCAATATAAAATTTCTACCCACAGCAGAAATTCCACTTGCAAAGTATCTGTAGTTACGATCGGTAATATTTTCTACTTGAAAACCTACACTTACTTTTTTAGTAGGTGTATAGTAAGAAGAGAAATTCAAAGTCATCCAACTAGGCATACCGTCCTTAGTGGCATAAATCTCATTGTCTTCCCCATTTAAATTATAATCTGCAATATGTTTCCAACCATTAAATACACTAAACAATTCTGCATTCCACTTATCAATACTATGCTTTAATCCTACCCTGCCATAGCTTGGAGGAATATGATCTAAAGGCATTTCTTTTGAGCCGTCATTATAGGTACCCTTTGTATAAGTATAAGTTGCTGTTATATCAGTATTTTGCACAACACGCAATCTTCCATTAACATTAAATCCATAAACATTTGCCTTTGCCTTATTTTGCGTTGCATACACATCACTCAACACATTTTGATAAATTATTTTAGATTGTCCATTCCAAGTAAATTTATCTGCTACTAAAGCATTTTTAAACCAAGTATAAAATAAGGAAGCACCCCAAGAAAATGCTGTTGAACTTTTTGATAGATTTACTTCGGCATTATAAGTATATTCTGGTTTTAAATCTTTATTAGGTACCACTACATAACCCGTTTTGGTATCAAATACTTTGGTTAAATCATCAACATTGGGCGCTCTAAAACCACTACTTACTCCAAAAGCTAGTCTATATCCGTTTTCTCCATTATATGCTAGCCCTGCATTTCCGGTGAAGGCGGCATTGGATTGTTTTGCTTCTGTAAAAGGAAAGTGCATTAAAGAAGTGTCTTTAAATTGCGCATTTAATTGAACCATATTTAATCTAATGCCCTCATTTAATACCCAATGCGCATCTAATAATTTAGTTTGTTGAAGATAGATTGCTTGGTAGGCCATATGGGTAGGTCCGTCACTATAACGAGTGGTAATAGCACTATTCGCATTAGTAGTTATATTGGTTCTATGTGCCATTGAATTTACAATATCATAATAGGATTCCACGCCAAAATGAATGTCTCCATTTTTTTGCTTGTGCAATAAATCTGCATTCACTCCAATGATATCAACATTCTCTATTCTAAAATCTTTGTTAGCCGATGCAAACTTTCTGCTTATTCTACTCTCTTCTAAATGTTGGTAATTCGTATTAATAACGAGCTCTTGAAAATACCCTTTTAACGCAGAGGCGCTATATTTATAGCCAACCATATTTCGAACTTGGGGTCCATAATACCATTCTGCATAGGCCGGCAATCCTTTACTGGTCTCGGTCAAACGATCATACCTATTAATATTCGAAGAATTAGATAATTGAATATTTAATAAATGTTCTGTATTATCTGTTGGCTTATACATTATTTTTTGTAGAAAATCGGTTTGAGTATAGCCTGTTGTTTTTTGAATATTAACACTGCTATTGTTATCATTCGCAATATCCACTCCATTAGCCCTGGTGACATAAAAAGTACGTTTTCCAAAATCTGGATAAGTAGATGATCTGTTATTGCCTTGACGTAAATCACCAAAACTACTATTGGTAAATGAAGTAAGGTAAGCCCATTTGTTATTCGCAATATTTATATCAACATGTTGGCGATTTTCATTTTGTCCATTGGCATAACGTAATATGGCATTACCACTCGTTTTCCATGAAGCGTCAGCATTGAGTGTTGGGTTTTTGGTAAACATATTCACCACACCCCCCAATGCATCACTACCATACATGGTAGAACTTGGACCATAATTAATTTCTACTCTATCTAAAATCATATTATCTACTGTGATAATATTTTGTAAATGGCCTGCTCTAAAAATGGCACTATTCATACGAATACCATCCACCATTAACAAAACTCTACTTGCTTCAAAGCCCCTAATAATAGGACTTCCACCGCCCAATTGACTTTTTTGAACAAATACCTGACCAGAAGCCGTTAAGATATCGGCCGAATTGGCTTGCTGATTGATAAAAGTTTTATCAGTGATTAAACCAATGGTTTGTACTATATTTTTAGAAGCAGTAGGAAACTTATTTGCATAAACAACTACTTCTGTTAGTGTATTAGTACTGTCCTTTTTCATAATGCCATTTTGAGCATTAATGAATTCGCTTGCATTTAGCATTAATGCTAAAAGCAAAATATTTTTTTTGCAAAACATAAATTAGTTAAATAATAAAGTGAAAAATGAAATACAGCTTAATGATTAAGCGTTCACTTTAGGAGGCATATAAGGACAAGCATTCCACTGATGTAAAATATCCTGCTTTACTCTTGGAAAAATTAATAATTGAAAATTATTAAACACGAAGTCGGTTGACTTAGTCTCATTGATATAAGGTGCGAAAACCCATTTAAATATTCTTTGTGCCTTTTTATTATTTTCTTGCTGCTGATGAGCCAATTCATCATGTGTCTTTTCCATAGTCACTTCCAATTCATCTGCCAATGCCGTGATCTCAAATTTTGAGTTTATTTTTTTTACGCTCACTATATCAAATAGCATCCCTTGATGCCTAAATTCAGCTCCAGTCTCTTCCCATTCATACCCCATTGGTAAATTGTCAATTTCATCCACCGTAATACGCACTAAGCCCTCCATCTTTTCTTGCGGATGATGTAGTATGTAATTAAATTGAGATTGTTTGTGCAAATGCTTTTGAAAAGCATAAAAAAGTGGCAAGCCACACATAGAGATGACCAAGCCTAATAAACAACCAATGGTGATTAGTTTTTTCACACTCTAAAGTACCTTTTTTTAATCAAAAATGGGCTTCCTGTAAGTAATATTACTTCAAATATGATTTATATTAAATAATTTTGCTTCTCATGATTCATTTTATCTACAACCCCAATGCGGGTATTCAAAATGAAGCGCAAAAAAAGCAATGGTTAGAAATATTGCATGCGATTCCCAATGTATTTATTTGGGAAACCACCAAGCCATTAGAAGCTATTGCGCTAACTCGAAAAGCTATTGAACAAAAAGCGTCTAGAATTATTGCCATTGGCGGCGACGGAACCGTAAATGAAGTAGCATCTGTTTTAGCTGAAACTACCATCCCATTGGGTATTATACCAATAGGCTCAGGCAATGGATTGGCAAGACATTTACAATTGCCACTACAATTTGAAGCAGCATTAAGCAAAGCTTTACAAGGAAAAGAAATTGCCATTGACGTTGGTAAAATTAATGATAGAATGTTTTTTTGCACTACTGGCATTGGTTTCGACGCTGCAGTAGCACATCGCTTTTCAAAAGGCAGCAATAGAGGTTTTATCAATTATGCAAAATCTACTATTCATACATTGTTTCATTATAAACCCATTGAAATTAGTATCAATAATGGATCAAAAGAAAAAGTATTCTCACTAACTATTGCCAATGCAAATCAATTTGGTAGCAATGCCTATATTTCTCCTTTTTCTGATTTACAAGATGCACAACTTGAAATGGTCATTATAAAACCACATTCTATTGTAAAAGCTGCTATACTTGCTGTTCGATTATTTAATAAAACAATTCACGCATCAAAAAAAGTAAGTATACGTTCTATAAAACAAGTTACCATTCAATACCCAAAAGGAATGCCCATCCATGTTGATGGGGAAGCTTTAGAAACCGAAAGCGATGACATTTTTATAAGTATTGAACCACAATCATTACTAGTAATTGTTTAATGTTTTATTTTTTTGGTTAATTTATTTTTCAATGCTACAAATAGGCAAGTTGGGTCATTTTTACACTTATCTTTGCAACTTATAAAAAAATTAAGTCTTGTCTACCCCCATCAAAAAAAAGCTACTTGTATTATTTTGTTTATTCATAACACTGACTACAAATAGCCAAAGCATTACCGGCATTATTCAAAATAAAAAAGGAAACCCAATTGAAGGTGCTTCCATTTCAATTTTAAATACTTCACTCAACACAACTAGCAATCATAAAGGTGAATTTGAATTTAAAAAAATTAACAAAGGAAAGTATACCATTTCAATAAAGTCATTAGGATACGCATTATACGCTTCCGAAATTATAGTTGCTTCCAATGTACAAGATGCTTTAGTAAAATTAATTCTCCAGGAGTCTACCAATCAATTAGACGAGGTAATGGTAACTGCACAAAAAAAAGAAGAACTAGTTCAAAAAATTCCTTCCAGTATCACCGCATTAAGTGCCAAGCAAGTAACCGATTTTGGATTGTGGAATACCAAAGAAATTACAGGCATCATTCCCAACTTATATAGTGCAGACCCAGGCGATGGTCGTGCGGTAACCTCTATAAGAGGCATTGCCACTAGCTCTTACGATCCAACGGTAGCAACTTATATAGATGGCGTGAATCAATTTAGCTTAGATACTTATATACCTACTTTATTTGATATTGAAAGAATTGAAGTACTAAGAGGCCCGCAAGGTACTTTATATGGAAGAAATGCCATGGGTGGCGTCATCAATATTATTACTAAACAACCCAATAATACTACCACAGGATTTGTCGACATGAGTGTAGGAAATTTTAATCAACAAAGAGTTACTATTGGGTATAAAACTCCATTCATTAAAAATAAATTATTTGCTGGTGCGGCATTACTATATAATAAAAGAGATGGTTTTTATACCAATGAATTTACCAATAGTAGTTACGATCAACAAGATGGATTGTCTGGCAATTATTTTTTAAAATACTTAGTAAACGATCGTTGGAATATAAATGTAAATTTCAAACATCATCTAAATAAAAACAAAGGGGCCTTCCCATTGGCATTTATAGCTGAAGAAGCTTTTGCCAATCCGTATTCATTAAATCAAAACAGCACCACTACCATGATGGACCAAACAACTAATACTAGCTTGTCTGTTCATTATACTGGCGATGCTTTTAATTTTAGCAGTCAAACAGCTTATCAGCAAAATTATCGGTATTACACCACCCCCATAGATGGCGATTTCTCACCCATAGACGCTGTTTCTGTAATTAATAATTATGGAAATAAATGGAATAATAATAAAGTACTGACACAAGATTTTAAATTTAGTAGCAACACTAGTAATACTAAATTTAAATGGACTGCAGGCGCTTTCTTGTTTTATCAAGACGCCCCTGTCAAACAAGCTACTCGTTTTGGCATGGACGCGAACTTAATGATGATAGGAGATTCATTGTTTAGTATCATTAGCAGTAGTACTACTATTAAAAAAGGATTTGCTTTATATGGTCAAGCAGCTTACGCCTTAACGGATCAATTGAATATTAGTTTTGGATTACGTAACGATTATGAAAATCAATCTCAATCTGTTTTAGGCGAATACCAACATGATCCAAGTAACGACCTTTATATTACTAGACCTGATACTTTAGGTCGAACTCATTTTAACGCCTTATCTCCAAAATTATCGCTGGACTATCAAGTAAATATCAATAGCTTATGGTACGGCAGTTACAGTAGAGGATTTAGAGCAGGAGGTCTATCTCCCCTCTCTTCAGATCCTTCACAGCCGCCACTTATAGGCTATTTACCAGAATACAGCAATAACTTTGAAACGGGTATTAAAAACAATTGGTTACATAATAAATTGATTTTAAATGTTGCTTTATTTTATGCAAAAATTACCGATGCACAAGTGCCTAGCTTAGTATTACCTGATGCTATTACTATTACAAAAAATACGGGTCAATTAACAAGTAAAGGAATAGAGGTAGAAGTATTAGCCATCCCAGCAAAAGGTTTATTATTACAATATGCATTCGGAAGCACCGATGCTAGTTTTGACAAATTAGAAATCGCCTCACAAGGTGAAAGTGTAAATTTAGCAAGCAAACATCCCATCTTCACCCCTTCCATGACCTCTTTATTAGCTGCTCAATATACTTATCCTTTAAAAGCTAATGTAAATATGTTTGTAAGAGGAGAATGGAAATATATTGGGACCACTTATTTTGATGTATCCAATACTATTCAGCAATCTCCTTATCATTTATTAAATGCTAAGGCAGGTGTAGCGTCTCCTAAAATCGCTTTATCATTTTGGACAAAAAACCTATCTGGAACAAAATACATTTCTTATGGGTATGATTTTGGGGTTATTCAATTTGGCGATCCTGCCATTTACGGAACCACGCTGTCCTATAAATTCTAATTTATTAGTATAGTTTTCAATGTCAAATGATGATAATTATCAGACTTGGCCTTTTTCTTTAATAAAATGACCTAATACGTGGATTAGATGTGGATTACCTAAGGATTTATTAGCCATTTTATTGCTACTTTACAGCATCATTTTTATACCTAAATTACTATGGGTGCTATTTCATTAATTGCTTTGTTAATTGCCGCTATTGCATTTTCCGCTGGCGGAATTTTAGTAGGAAAAATTTTAGTCAAAGGAAGTAAAAATCCTCAAAAAGGACAAGCTTATGAGTGTGGTATTCCTACCGACACCTCTCCTTGGCATCAATTTAATGTGGGTTATTACTTATTCGCCCTATTATTTTTAATTTTTGACGTAGAGTTGGTTTTTTTATACCCATGGGCTGTAGTGGTAAAAAAAGTGGGTATCGTTGCCTTGATTGAAATTATTGTTTTCATATTTATATTATTCATGGGCTTTTTATACGCTCATAAAAAAGGTGCATTAAAATGGAATTAAGAGAAAATATTGCTGGTAACGAACCTTTTCCAGGTATCGTCCACGAAACACCAGGTGGTGGAATTGTTGTAAGTACTTTTGATAGTGTGATTAATTGGGCACGTTCCAATTCTTTATGGCCCTTGTCTTTTGCCACAAGCTGTTGTGGTATTGAAATGATGTCTACTGCTTCAGCCAAATACGACTTTTCACGTTTTGGTTTTGAAGTAGCAAGAGCTTCACCACGTCAAGCAGATGTAATTATTATAGCAGGTACCATTGTCAATAAAATGGCGCCAGTATTGAAAAGATTATACGATCAAATGGCCGATCCTAAATACGTGATCGCTATGGGCGCTTGCGCTATAAGCGGTGGTCCGTTTTTTTACAATACTTACTCAGTAGTAAAAGGAGCCGATCATATTATTCCAGTGGATGTGTACATTCCTGGATGCCCTCCTCGCCCCGAAGCTTTATTACACTCTTTAATTTCCTTACAAGAGAAAATTAAATTAGGAATGACACGTGAGCAAATTAGAGGAGAGTTTAAAGGATAAAGAAGAGAAGATTAAGTGCGTTGAAATGATTTAAAAAATTTAGAAGTTAATTTATAACAATGACCAACGAAGAAATTAAAGAATACATTAGCTCCATAGCACCGGCAGCAAGTTTCGACGAAACAGGCGAATGGTTAAATGTAATTATTGAGTCCACTCAATTAAAGCCAACGATGGCCGCATTAAGAACGGGCAAGATGCAAATGAATTATTTGTTTTGTTTGACCTGTGTTGATTTTAAAACACACTTAACCATGGTATATCATTTGTCGGCTACCACCCACCGTCAAAGCATTGTCATCAAATCAAATTTAAATCGCGAGCAGGCTGTTATTGAAACAGTTTGTGATATATGGAGAACAGCCGAATTTTTAGAGCGTGAAGTATTTGAAATGTTTGGCGTAGATTTTACCAACCATCCCGATTTAAGAAAATTAATTTTGGAGGACGACTTCAAAGGCTACCCATTAAGAAAAGATTTTGAAGACCCTATCAACATGATAAAATTATAATAGGCACATGTACAATCAAACTGAAATATTAAAAGATACCAGCGAATTAGGTGCCGAAGGCGAATTGGTTATTAATATGGGACCTCAACACCCTGCCACTCACGGTGTACTTCATTTAGTAGTTACTTTAAATGGAGAAACGATTAAAAAAATTGAACCCCATTTAGGATACATCCACCGTTCTATCGAAAAAATGTGCGAGAGTTTAACGTATCGCCAATTTATTTACGTGACCAGTAGAATGGATTATTTGTCGTCTCATATCAATAATTTAGGTTGTGCTTTACTAGTTGAAAAAGGCATGGCCATTGAAGTACCTGATCGCGCCAAATACGTGCGTGTAATTTTAAGTGAATTAACCCGTATTGCCTCACATGAATTGTGGTTAGGTGCTATGGCAATGGACTTAGGTGCTTTTACTCCTTTTTTCTACGCCTTTAGAGAAAGAGAAATGATTACTGATATTATGGAAGACACTTGCGGTGCAAGATTAACCATGAACTATATTGTTCCAGGTGGATTGATGTATGATATTCATCCCGATTTTCAAAAGAAGGTAAAGGCATTTATTACTCAATTCAAATCTAAAGTGAATGAGTACGAGGATTTAGTAACGAACAATGTTATTTTTCAAAGCAGAACCAAGGGTGTGGGTATATTAAGTGCCGAAGACGCTATTTCTTATGGTTGCACTGGGCCTGTTGCACGTGCTAGTGGCGTGAGTTGTGATATCAGAAAAATTTATCCTTATGAAGTATACGATAAAGTAGAGTTTGATGAAGTATTAGAAACGGCAGGCGATTCTTTTGCCCGCTACATGGTGCGCGTGAAAGAAATGAATCAATCAATCCGCATTATTGAACAATTAATTGACAATATTCCAGAAGGTGATTTTGTAGGCAAAACAAAAAATGTTTTAAAATTACCTAAAGGAGAATTTTATACTAGAGTAGAAACGGCAAGAGGTGAATTGGGTGTATTTGTTGTAAGCGAAGGCGGTACTACCCCCCACAGAATTAAATTTAGATCTCCAGGATTTTCTAACCTTTCGGTATTAAATCATATTGCTGCAGGAAGTAAGATTGGAGATTTAATGGCGAGCATGGGTACCTTGGATTTAGTGATACCCGATATTGATAGATAAGGAGGAGTTGATAAATGAATTTTAGTTAGACCTATATATAAATAGATTAAGCATGTTTAGTTTAGAAGGAATTACAACCAATGTTCAAGATTGGTTATTTATGAAGTTCAATCCCACATTGGCTTTGGCGATAGAATGTGTTATTGTTATTTTATTAGCCATTAGTTTATTTGCCATCCTAGGTTTGGTATTGGTGCTCATGGAAAGAAAAGTAGCAGCGCATATTCAAATTCGCTTAGGGCCTAATCGTGTAGGACCAGGTGGAATGTTTCAAACCGTAGCCGATACTTTAAAATTAATTATGAAAGAAGGCTTGGTGCCTGATATGGCAGATAAGTTTTTATTTAACTTGGCTCCTTTTGTAGTAATGATGGTGGGTATGTTATTATTGGCTCCTATCGCATTTGCTAAGAATTTTCAAATTTGGGATATTAATATTGGAGTATTATATATCTCTTCTGTTTCGTCTTTATCCGTAATTGGTATTCTAATGGCGGGCTGGGCTAGTAATAATAAATATTCTTTATTAGGCGCGATGCGCAGTGGTGCTCAAATAGTAAGCTATGAATTGTCTGCAGGATTTGCAGTATTAACCATTGTAGTACTTACAGGTAGTTTACAACTTTCTGAAATTGTTAATGCACAACAAAATGGATGGTGGATTTTTAAAGGACATATTCCAGCTGTTATTGCATTTGTATTGTACATTATTGCAGTTACGGCCGAAACCAATCGTGCCCCTTTTGACTTGGCCGAAGCAGAGTCGGAATTAACCGCTGGTTTCCACACCGAATATTCTGGAATGCGTTTTGCGTTATTCTTTTTAGCAGAGTACATCAACATCTTTATTGTATGTGCTATTGGCGCTACTTTGTTTTTTGGCGGATGGATGCCATTACATATTGGCAACTGGGAAGCTTTTAATCATATCATGGATTATATCCCTTCTTCGGTTTGGTTTATGGGAAAAACTTTCTTCCTTATCTTTTTAATCATGTGGTTTAGATGGACTTTCCCAAGATTGCGTGTGGATCAATTATTAAATTTAGAATGGAAATATTTATTACCGATAAGTTTGTTTAACCTTTTATTGGTAGCAGTAATTGCTATACTAGGTTGGCATTTTTAATATTAAATGAATTAGAAACATGTTTTTGAAAGAGTATATATCAGAGGTGGTCAATGGCGTAAGTTCTTTATTAAAAGGAATGCGTAAAACAGGCTATTACTTTGCACATCCCAAAGAAATTATTACAGAGCAATATCCCGATAATCGTGCGACTTTATTAATGTCGGAAAGATTCAAGGGAGAAGTAGTCATGCCGCATGACGAAAACAATGAACACGCTTGCACAGGTTGCACTGCCTGTGAATTGGCTTGTCCTAATGGCACCATTAAAGTAGTTACAAAATTTGAAGTGTCTCCAGAAGGAAAAAAGAAAAAAGCAATTGACGCTTTAGTATATCGATTAGAATTATGCACCATGTGCAACTTATGTGTAGTGGCTTGTCCTAGTGATGCCATTAAGATGGCGCCTAATTTCGAGCACAGTGTATTTGATAGAACTAAATTAACCAAGGTATTAAATCAAACAGGATCTAAAATAAGGGAGGGAATAGAATAATGAATACATCAGCCATCATCTTTTACGCCATTGCTACACTTATATTAGGTGCAGCATTGCTAGCCGTAACCACACTCAAAATATTTCGATCAGCCATTTGGTTATTATTTTCTTTAGTAGGCATTGCCGCACTTTACTTTTGGATGCAAGTAGAATTTATTGCTGCCATTCAAATAGTGGTATATGTGGGCGGTATTGTGGTGTTAATCATCTTCTCCATTTTCTTAACCCAACAATCAGGAAAGGAAATGGCCAAGCCTGCCACCAGTAAAATTATATTTTCCGCATTGGCTGCTTTATTGGGAACTGCTTTTACATTTAATTTAATCAATCATTACGGATTCAATACCACATCTTCGGAACCCTTTAATACTAATGTGAGTGAAATAGGTACTCAAATGCTTAGCACTACCTCACATGGTTTTATTTTACCTTTTGAGGTAGTGAGTATGTTGTTATTGGCGGCAATGGTAGGTTGTATTGTTATAGCCATGAAGCCAACAGCTGCGAATATTGTTCACCTAAATAACAAGGAGGATTAATACCATGAACGAAATACCCTTAACCCATATTCTTTTTGTAAGCACGGCCTTGTTTTTCATAGGTATGTATGGATTGTTTACCAGAAGAAATATTATAACCATGCTCATGTCCATTGAGCTCATGTTAAATAGCGTGAATATTAATTTTGTTGCTTTTAATAAATATTTATTTCCTGATAAATTAGACGGATTGTTTTTTTCTTTATTCATTATCACCATTGCAGCGGCAGAAGCAGCCGTGGCCATTGCCATTATTATTAATTTATATCGCAGTCATCAATCCATTGATGTAGACGATGCAACAGAAATGAAATTTTAATTATTATGTCAAACTACTTATATATACTTTGGATTCCTTTATTGCCTCTTGCCACTTTTGTGGTACTAGGTTTATTCGGCCGCAAATACTTTGCTAAAACCGCAGGAATAATAGGAACCGCTTCTTTATTAACTTCTACCTTACTTTCTTTTGTTGCCGCGAAGCAATACTTTTTCGTGGATGGTAAAGTAAACGGGGTGTACCAAAAAATTATCGCTTTAAAATATACTTGGTTACAATTTAGCCCGAATGTCTCTATAGATATGGGTGTGATTGTAGATCCTATTTCTGTCATGATGCTCATTGTGGTTACTTCTGTTTCCCTAATGGTGCATGTATTTAGTTTAGGCTATATGAAAGGAGAAGAACGCTTTGCTACTTATTATGCGTTCCTGTCTTTATTTACTTTCTCTATGTTGGGCCTTATTTTATCGGTGAATATATTCCAAGTATATATGTTCTGGGAATTAGTGGGGGTATCAAGTTTCTTATTAATTGGTTACTACTTTAACAAACCCTCTGCAGTAGCCGCTTCTAAAAAAGCATTCATTGTAACGCGCTTTGCCGATTTAGGTTTCTTAATTGGAATTTTAATCATTGGCTTTTACGGAGGTACCTTAGATATTGGATTATTAATAGAAAAATTCACATCAGTTCAATCACCTGAGTTTATAAGTATAACCACCGCTAGTTTCTTAGGAGCAAGTATGCTAACCTGGGGATTGGTATTAATATTTATGGGTGGTGCAGGAAAATCGGCTATGTTCCCCTTGCATATTTGGTTACCTGATGCTATGGAAGGACCTACTCCAGTATCAGCTTTAATTCACGCAGCCACCATGGTGGTAGCGGGTGTTTATTTAGTAGCTAGATTATTCCCCGTGTTTTCTATGGACGAAGCCGCACTAACTATTGTAACTTATGTAGGTGCTTTTTCAGCCTTATTAGCTGCAGTGATTGCCTGTACACAAACGGATATTAAACGTGTACTAGCCTACTCTACTATGTCGCAAATTGGCTACATGATGTTTGCATTAGGTGTTTCCAAAAATGGTGGAGAAAGTGGGTTAGGTTTTATGGCTTCTATGTTTCATTTATTTACCCACGCTTTCTTTAAGAGTTTATTATTCTTAGGCGCGGGCGCGGTAATACATATGGTGCATAGTAATGAAATGAAAGACATGGGTGGCTTAAGAAAATTAATGCCTATTACCCATGCTGCATTTTTAATTGCTTGTTTGGCCATTGCAGGTATCCCTCCTTTCGCAGGATTTTTTAGTAAGGAAGAAATTTTAACCGCCGCATTCCATGAGAATAAATTAATTTATGGTGTGGCTTTATTTACAGCTGCCCTTACAAGTTTTTATATGTTCCGATTGTACTTTGCTATTTTTTGGAGCAAAGAGGCTGCTGCCAAAGCACATCATCATGATGCGCATAGCCAACACGATGACACGCATGACCATGGCGAAGGTACTTGGACTATGAAATTGCCATTGCTTATTTTAGCTGCTTGTGCAGTGGGTGTAGGTTTCATCCCCTTCTCTCAATTTATCACTTCCGATGGTGCGCCTTTAGAAACACATATCGATATGGTGTTTTCTATTGCGCCTGTGGCACTTTCAATTATAGCCATCTTACTTTCAGCTAGTTTCTATAAATCACAAAATGCAAAATCAGACAAAGCAGTAGCCTTCTTTGGTGGTTTTTACAGAGCAGCTTATAAAAAGTTTTATGTGGATGAATTGTATTTATTTATCACTAAAAAAATAGTCTTCCCATTCATTGGTCAACCGATTGCTTGGGCAGACAGAAATATAGTAGATGGTTTTATGTTGTTACTAGCCAACACTACTGCAAAAATTTCAACTGCAATTAAAGGATTACAATCGGGCAAGGTTCAAAATTATGCCTTGTATTTCTTTGGAGGCGTATTGGCTTTATCGGTATTATTTATTTATATCTGGAAATAAAATATTTATATGAATTTATCATTGTTAATCTTATTACCCCTGCTAACTGCCTTACTCATTTTACTGAGTAAACAATTAGCACAAATAAGAGTTATTGGATTAGTGGGATCATTAACCCAGCTGGGCGCAGCAGGTTGGTTGTTGAAAATGTATATGGATCAAAGAGCTGCAGGCAACACTGCTACGCATTTATTTGAATCCAATACTGTTTGGTTTAAAGCATTAAATATTAATTACCATATTGGAATAGACGGCATTTCACTGGCAATGATATTATTAACCTCGCTTATTGTAGTAGCTGGCATTTTGGTTTCCTGGACCATGGAAAAATTGAGTAAAGAATATTTTTTCTTGCTAGTTTTATTAAGCATGGGCGCTTATGGTTTCTTTATTTCTTTAGATTTATTTACATTATTTTTCTTTTTAGAAGTAGCCGTTATTCCTAAATTCTTATTAATCGGCATTTGGGGAAGTGGTAAAAAAGAAAACAGTGCTATGAAGTTGGCTTTAATGTTGATGGCTGGTTCGGCATTGGTATTTGTTGGATTAATGGGCATCTATTACAACACGCACACATTTGATATGGTGGAAATAGGCAGAATGGGCATTTCATTAGGCGTACAAAAATTCTTCTTTCCTTTTGTATTCTTAGGCTTTGGCATATTCGCAGCTTTATTTCCTTTTCATACCTGGGTACCCGATGGTCACGCTTCTGCTCCTACTGCAGCTTCTATGTTTTTAGCTGGCATCTCTATGAAATTAGGAGGTTATGGTTGTTTACGCATGGCTGCTTTAATGCCCGATGCTGCACATAGTTATTCATGGATCATTATTTTACTAGCCACTATTGCAATTATATATGGTGCCTTCGCCACCATGATGCAAACCGATTTAAAATACATCAATGCTTATTCTTCTATCAGCCACTGTGGTTTTGTTATATTAGGAATTGGCATGTTAAATAAAACTTCTATTAATGGTGCTGTCATTCAAATGGTTTCTCACGGTTTAATGACAGCCTTATTTTTCGCCGCTATTGGCATGATTTATTCCAGAACACATACCAGAATGGTGGCACAATTAGGGGGTTTGTTAAAAGCAATGCCTTTTATTTCTACAGTGTTTGTAATAGCAGGTTTATGTTCATTAGGCTTACCTGGCTTTAGTGGATTTGTAGCAGAGATGACTGTATTTATGGGCTCCTGGCAAAATCCAGATGGCGTGTATCGCATAGCCACTGTAATTTCTGCAGCTTCTATTGTAGTGACTGCAGTATATATATTAAGAGCCACAGGCAAAAGCATTATGGGCCCTATTTCTAACGAACACGCCTTATTACCTGATGCTACTTGGAATGAAAAATTAGCAGCAGGTTTATTAATAGTAGGTATTTTAATTATCGGATTAGCACCGTTTTTAATTAACCAATTAATTATGCCTACCACCGATTTTTTAATGATCAACATTGATAAAGCCCTTACCCTTAAATAATTTAGCATAATGTCATCTACTATTTTTATATTACTGAGACAAGAGCTTTTATTAAGCTTACTTATTTTCTTATTGCTATTTATTAAAATTGGCAAAGAAAGAAGCAACGAAAGCATTTTAAACATCATCAATGTTCTATTATTTGTAAACTTAGCTGCAGGCTTATTTGGCATGAGCGAAGGCGGGGCTTTTAATGGTATGTTTACAACCAATGCCTTTATTGTACTAGAAAAAAATATATTAAACCTTGCGATGCTTCTTATCTCTATGCAATCTTACGCATGGTTAAAGAATCATAAGCAGTTGGCTGAATTTTACTTACTGTTATTTACTTCCTTGCTAGGGATGTTCTTTATGATTTCGAGCGGTAACTTATTGATGTTTTATTTAGGACTTGAAATGAGTACTATTCCTTTGGCCGCAGCAGCTAATTTCGATTTAGCTAAAAGAAAATCATCCGAAGCTGCTATGAAATTAATATTGTCCTCTGCTTTTTCTTCAGGCATTTTATTAATGGGTATTTCTTTTTTATATGGAACTAGTGGCACACTTAGCTTTGATATCTTAACAGCACATATAAGTAATAACCCTATGCAACTATTTGGATTCATCTTATTAGTGTCTGGGTTTGCTTTTAAAATATCAGCAGTTCCTTTTCACTTATGGACAGCCGATGTGTACGAAGGTTCTCCAGTTGCAGTTACCGCTTTTTTATCAGTGGTGTCAAAAGCCGCAGTACTATTTACTTTTACTTCTATCTTATATAAAGTATTCACACCTATTGCCACTGTATGGTATGGTGTATTGGTAGTATTATCTGTGGCTACCATTTTAATAGGGAATTTATTCGCCTTAAGACAGGATAATTTCAAGCGCTTCCTTGCTTTCTCTTCTATTGCGCAGGTAGGTTTTATCTTAATTGGTATTTCAGGAAGTTCTCAAACAGGCTCTGCCTCTTTAGTATACTTTGTATTAATTTATGTGTTCTCTAATTTAGCTGCTTTTGGAGTCGTATCGGTAGTGAGCGCCTTAACGGGAAAAGAAAATATCTCAGACTTTAAAGGATTTTACAAAACCAACCCCTTTCTTTCTTGGGTACTAACCATTGCTTTATTTTCATTAGCAGGTGTACCTCCTACGGCTGGATTTTTTGGTAAATTATTTTTAATGATGGCAGGTGCTGCTAAAGAAAATTATGGCTTGATAACTTTTGCTGCTTTAAATATGGTAATTTCTTTTTATTATTATTTAAAAGTAGTAAAAGCGGTTTTCATGGATGAGAATGAACAACCTATTCAACAACTAAGCGTTCCTGCTATTACTAAACTAGCCATGTATATCTGTATTGCAGGTATCATCATTACTGGATTAGCAAGTATGGTATACGATTATATTTATTCACTAAGTATTGGCATGTAAAAATAGTATTATGGCGATTAATAAGAACCACGAATTTGAAGATTTAGATAGTATTAAATGTGCTATTGTAGAAAAAAATGCAAGTGCTGAAAGAGTTGCCTTTTTAAAAAAAATATTGGAGTTGAATAAATTTCAAGTAGTAGTGGTCGATAGCCCTGCCCCTAAAGCCGCGCCCGCTGCGCCTGTCGCAGCCGCTCCTGTAACCGAAGGTGATACAACACCTGCTCCTGTTCCTGCTCCAGCTGCGCCTGCAGCCCCCACAACCTTTACCGTGGGTGTGACCGATTTAACTTTTAATGCCACTAACGCCATTTTTAGCCGTCAATTAAAAACAGCTGATGGTCATATAGTTACTTTAGCCTACTGGCAAGAAAAAGAAGCGGTATCTAACGACGAACTGCCTTATTTTGAGAATATAAAATAGCAGTAAATCTCTTACAGTATCTCTACAAGTCATTGGTTATTACCTAGTTTAGTTTTCTTCTACTAAGCCCTTTATTTTCCCTAATGAGTATCTTCTCCAGAACTGATATTAATCATGTTTTCCAAATTTAGGTTGGGGTATTTTGTTCCATAATTACAAAATACCTTACTATGGAAAGTACCGTTACAAAAGCGATTACCACTAAAAAGAAGTCTTCAAAAAAAATGTCTGCAAGCATTATGGATGGCAATGAAGCAGCCGTTCATATAGCTTATAAAACCAGCGAAGTTTGTGCCATTTACCCTATTACCCCATCTTCCACTATGGGAGAATGGGCCGAGGAATGGAGCAGCGATAATAAAGAAAATATATACGGCGAAGTGCCTAAGATCATTGAAATGCAAAGTGAAGCAGGCGCAGCCGGCGCCATTCATGGATCCTTACAAGGCGGTGCTTTGTCATCTACTTTTACTTGTTCTCAAGGCTTATTATTAATGATTCCTAATATGTATAAAATAGCAGGTGAATTAACGCCTACTGTATTTCATATTGCAGCAAGAGCCTTGGCAACACATGCCTTATCTATTTTTGGCGACCATAGTGATGTAATGGCTGTAAGGTCAACAGGCTTTGCAATGTTGTTTGGTAACAATGCACAAGAGGCACAAGACATGGCCATGATTGCTACTGCTGCCACTTTAAAATCAAATATTCCTTTTCTAAATATTTTTGATGGCTTTAGAACTTCACACGAATTAAACGAAGTGAATGTTTTGTCTGATGAAATCATCACATTAATGATTGATCAAGCCGACGTAGCAAGACATAGACAAAAGGCATTGAATCCAGAAAATCCATTTATTAGAGGAACTGCTCAAAATACAGACGTCTTTTTTCAAAGTAGAGAAGCATGTAATAGTTATCATTGGAATACACCCGCTATCGTTGATAAAACCATGCAACATTTTGAAAGTCTTACTGGAAGAGCCTATAAACTATATGAATACTATGGTCATGAAAATGCCGAACAAGTAATTATCATGATGGGTTCAGGAGTAGGCGCTGTCAAAGAAACCATTGATTATTTAAATAAAAATGGCGGCAAAACTGGCTGTATTGCAGTTCGTTTGTTCCGTCCATTTTCAGTGAGTCATTTTATGCAAGCTATACCGGCAACTGTAAAACAAATTGCTGTTTTAGATCGCTGCAAAGAAACAGGTGCTATTGGAGAACCATTATACATGGACATTATTAATGCACTACATGCAGGTTGGGAAAAAACAATGCCTAAAGTAATTGGTGGTAGATATGGATTGGCCTCTAAAGAATTTACGCCAGCTATGGTAAAAGCTATCTTTGAAGAATTGGTAAAAGACAAACCTAAGAATGGGTTTACTATTGGAATAGAGGATGATGTCACACAAACAAGTTTAGAGTATGACAAAACTTTTAGTTTAGAAGATCAACATTTATTCCGTGGTTTATTTTTTGGATTGGGTGCAGATGGTACGGTAAGTGCCAATAAAAATACCATTAAAATTATTGGGGACGATACCGACAATCATGTACAGGGATATTTTGTATACGATTCAAAAAAATCAGGTTCATTAACTGTATCTCATTTAAGATTTAGTGAAAAGCCCATACAATCCACTTACTTAATTAATGCTGCGAATTTTGTGGCTTGTCATCATTTTCATTATTTAGAAACCTACGATATATTAAAGGATGTTCAACATGGTGCTACTTTTTTATTGAATGCCCCTTATGATACCGAATCGGTATGGCATCACTTGCCTTATAAAATACAAACAGAAATTATTGAGAAGGAATTAAAGTTATATGTTATCAATGCATCTAAAGTAGCAAAGGAAACCGGCATGGGCTCGCGCATCAATGGTATATTACAAACCTGCTTCTTTGCTATCTCCAATATTCTTCCTAAAGAAGAAGCAATTGCATCCATTAAAAAAGCCATTCAAAAAACCTATGGTAAAAAAGGAGAAAAAGTAGTTCAAAAGAATTTTGATGCAGTAGATAAAACCCTAGAGCATTTAGCCTTATTAGATTATACTAATTTTACGATTGGTACCAAGGAAATTACACCCGCTGTGACCAATAATGCCCCTGCCTTTGTTAAAAATGTTTTGGCAAAAATTATTGCAGGGGAAGGAGATGAATTGCCTGTAAGTGCATTCCCTGCAGATGGGACCTATCCATCTGGCACTACTAAATATGAAAAAAGAAATATAGCAGAGCAAGTACCCGTTTGGGATCCTAGCTTATGTTCACAATGTGGTAAATGCTTTTTTGTATGCCCTCACGCTGCTATACGACCAAAAATTTATGACAATAGTGCTTTAGAAAAAGCCCCCGACTTTTTTAAACATGTGGCTCCAATTGGTAAAGAGTTTAATAAAGACGGAGAGTCTTATACTTTACAAGTAGCAGTTGAAGATTGCACCGGCTGTACTTTATGCGTGGATGTTTGTCCTATAGAAAGTAAAACTGAAGCAGGACATAAGGCCATTAATATGCAAGACGTTCTTCCTTTGAAAGAAACAGAACAAAAAAATTGGGACTTCTTCTTATCACTTCCAGAAATTGATAGAACCAGAGTAGCGAAAACAACTGTGAAAGGTTCTCAATTCTTAGAACCCTTATTTGAATTCTCTGGCGCTTGCAGTGGTTGTGGCGAAACCCCTTATTTAAAATTACTCACTCAATTGTTTGGCGATAGAATGATTGTTGCCAATGCAACTGGTTGTTCTTCTATTTTTGGCGGCAACTTGCCTACCACTCCATGGAGTGTAAATGCACAAGGACAAGGGCCAGCCTGGGCTAACTCTTTGTTTGAAGATAATGCCGAATTTGGATTGGGTATTAAACTGGCCACCGATATGAAGCGCCAATATGCATTCTCTTTACTAAAATCACTTAAAGTAGAATTAGGCGAAAGCCTGGTAGATGAAATTGTAAATAATACAGAAGAAAACGAAGCGGATATTATCAAGCAAAGAATGAATGTAAATGAGGTAAAAAATAGATTAAAAAATAATACGCACCCTTCCGCTCCAATACTTTTACAAGTAGCAGGATTTTTAGAAAAGAAATCTATGTGGATTGTGGGTGGTGATGGTTGGGCTTACGATATTGGATTTAGTGGATTAGATCATGTGCTTTCAACAGGAGAGAATATAAATATTTTGGTGATGGATACCGAAGTGTACTCGAATACCGGAGGTCAAAAATCAAAATCATCCCCAATTGGTGCTAGTGCTAAATTTTCTGTAAAAGGAAAAACAACAGGCAAAAAAGATTTAGCCATGCAAGCCATGGCACATGGAAAAGCCTATGTTGCTGAAATAGCCATGGGCGCCAATGATGTACATGCCTTAAAAACAATTTTAGAGGCAGAAGCTTTCCCTGGGCCGTCTATTATTATTGCTTATAGTCATTGCATTGCACATGGCTACGATATGTGTCATGGATTAGATCAACAATCCTTGGCGGTAAAAAGCGGTTATTGGCCATTGTTCCGTTTTAACCCTATGAACGAAAAAGGAAAACGATTTGTAATTGATAGCAAGGACCCTTCTATCCCAATGGAAGATTTCATGTACAATGAAAATAGGTTTGCTACCATTAAAAATAATTATCCCGAAAAAGCGACCGAATTTTTAGCCTTAGCCAATGATGGCATGCATGAAAGAATGGAAAGGTTAATGGCGTTTAAAAATTTGTAGCCACGCCGGGGATCGAACCTGGATTTGGAGTTTCGGAAACTCATGTACTATCCGTTGTACTACGTGGCTATTAGACAAATTTAAGAAAAATAATGTAACTGAATAAGGTATTACCGCGAACCAAAAAATACCCGTAAAGCTGCTGGCAAGAATATACGGGTGGGTAAAGAGCGCATTATTTGAATATCTTCCAAAATGGAAGACGTATTCGAAAGAAATTTAAACACAGTGACTGCTTTATTTTTTGCAAAAATTCGCTTAAAAATTTCTGCACCTTCCATCTTATGGTAGAATAGTATATGCAATAAAACCGCATCGTAAAATTGATGTCTTGTAGTATGTACTTTTGTTTCAATAGGCTTATTCTTTTCAAGCTGCATTACAATGTTCTTACATTGTTCTTGTATAAATTGAAAGGCATAGCCAGTACTTGCCTTTACAGCTGCACCTAAAGCACCAATAGAATAAATAGGTGCCTCATACATCGAAAGAGCAATTTGTGTCATGGGTATAGCTCCAATCTCTTCATGCAAGACCGTATATGTAAGTTCAGGAAAATGCGTGTTTAAATAATTATCTAAAACTTGATCATACTCGTTATTTTTTAAGATTGTATCTGAAAATAAGGTGTACTCCACTAAAGCTTCTTTATCATTTAATGGCAATTGATACATAAATGCAGTGGCACCAAATTGTGGAACATTAAAATCCATTAATGTAGCAACTTTTACATTAAATACTGGTTGGTCATATTGTACCACCCTGCCTTTAAAATGTTGCCATAAAAAAGGGGTTTGATATTTATTTACAGCATCGAATGAATGTAAGGACTTTGAAAAGGCAGCTGCACTAGCAAGTTGATTCATTTGAAAAGGCAGGATACTTGAAAATACATATTTTCCTATAGCCTCACCCCCTTCCCATTCTACTTTGGCACCTTCTTCTTTACTCAAAAGATTTATGGGTACTAAATTTAATACAGTGGTCTCCCTCCAATGTATATTTGAATTTTGTTTAGCTGCTGTAAGTATAAAATTATAAAAATCTATCCCCTGAATCATTTTGTAAGAATAAGGAGTAGTTGGTAGTTCATTTTTAAAATTAGTAGCTTGTATTGATATTGTTTCCCAATGTTTTACAACTAAATCATTAAAAATAATAGTATCTTTTTCCCAAAAGCACCAGGTACGATCATTGGTTTTATTGAATGACTTATCAATTACCAATATAGATTTTTCAGATAATGATGGAGCATTCATTAAATAATGAAGCAGTGAAAGCCCCGCTCCGCCTGCACCTGCTATGATGTAATCATAGGTGAACGTATCGGCAATAGATGTAGAGGAATTACTCATTGCTTTGTAATGCTTCATCGCGACGCACTTTGTCCCAATATTTTTTGGCAACTAACAGCATGCCAAAACTCTCGCCTTCTTCTTTATGTAAATGTTTATGGTGCATTTTATGTGCCCAACGGATGGCTTTAATATATCGACTATTGGACTTCGTAAACCACTTGATTCTCTGATGGATGATTACTTCATGCACTAAAAAATAGGCAAACCCATACATGGCAATACCAGTGCCAATAGCAGCTATCCATAAGGGACCGACAAAATTACCATAAAAAATACAAGCCATACTAGGAATGGCAAATATTAAAAAAAAGGCATCATTTTTTTCAAAAAAATGTCCAGTGGGTTGATGATGATCTTCATGCAAATACCATAAAAAACCATGCATCACAAAACGATGGGTTAACCAGGTTATTCCTTCCATGATGCAAAATGTAAGTAACATAACTAATATAAAAAACATAAATTCAATTTTAAAATTAAAACCTAAATGATTACAATAAATTCAACTGACTGCGTAAGCTTGCTTTAGCCACAATAAATAATTTTCCCGGAGTAGGAATCCTAATTCTCGTTTTTAAAATAGCCTCCGGATTTGTTTTCTTTATTTTTTTAAATAAAGAATAGTAATACTTAAAAGCCACATATACGCCAAATCTTGCCTTTAAAGGTAGCATTTTAATACCTTTCAGGGCTTCTTCAAAATCCGCTTGAATATCTATTTCTATTTTTTCTTTGTCTGATTGAGTGAAATTAGAAAAGTCACAATTGGGGAAATACATTCTATCTAATCCTTCAAAATCTGCTTTAATATCTCTTAAAAAATTTACCTTTTGAAAGGCTGCGCCTAATCTTTGTGCCGAAGGTTTTAATTTTTCAAATTGAATCATACTACCCTCACAAAAAATAGGCAAGCACATTAAACCTACCACTTCTGCACTTCCGTAAATATAAGTTTGATAGGTGTTTACATCATATTTATGTTTACTTAAGTCCATTTCCATACTTACTAAAAACGCTTCAAGTAATGCTGGGTCTATTTTATACTTCTTATATGTTAATTGAAAACGGTGTAAAATAGGATTTAAACTTATGCCTTGCTCTAAAGCCAAATAAGTGTCTTTTTTAAATTGTGCAAATAGCGTATGCTTATCATAGTCATGAAAAGTATCTACAATTTCATCAGCAAAACGAACAAATCCATAAATATCATAGATGGGTTGACGTAAATCTTTATGCAATAAATTAATTGCAGAAGAAAAACTAGAACTATATAATAATGTAGTTGTTTTACTGCTTAACCCAGTAACCTTATCGAATAATTGCATGTCAGACATTTATTTTATCCTTTTAGTGTGTTTTTATGAATCAATTCCGCAACTACTTCCCCACTGATCAAACTTGGTGGTACCCCCGGACCTGGAACCGTTAATTGACCGGTGTAATATAAGTTTTTTACCTTTTTACTTTTACAAGATGGCTTTAAAATTGCTGTTTGTAATAAAGTATTGGCTAACCCGTAAGCATTCCCTTTAAAGGAATGATAGTCACTTTTGAAATCGGAAATAGCGTAAGATTTTTTATAAATAATTGAATCTGAAATAGTTTGGCCCCATCTACTCTCTAATCTTGCCACTATTTCATTGAAATATTTTTCACGCACTTCCTCTGTATCTCCTTCTAAACCTGCCGCTACGGGTATTAGTAAAAATAAATTTTCACAACCTGCTGGGGCCACTGTGGAGTCTGTTACAGAAGGTACACTTACATAAAATAAAGGCTTGGTTGGCCAACTGGGGTCTGTATAAATTTCTTTCCCATGTAATTCAAAATCGGTATCAAAAAATAAAGAATGATGTGTTACCTCTTTTAATTTTTTATTCAGCCCTACATAGTATAACAATGAACTAGGCGCCATCGTTCTTGTATCCCAATAACTAGCAGTATAGGACTGATACTTTTCAATTAATAATTTTGTTTCAATGTGATGGTAATCTCCTGCACCTACAATGACATCAAATTCATAATTTTTTTGCTCACCCTTAATTTTAGACTTAGTCAAACATGACTTTGCCATTCCATTTACCACTTCAATATGCAAGGCTTCTTCATTAAAATTAAAAATTACGCCTTCTGCTTTGGCAGTATCATACATGGCTTGCACAATACTATACATACCCAACTCAGGGTACCAAGTGCCTCCTTTAATATCTGCATAGTTCATTAAACTATATAAAGCCGGCGTGTTTTGAGGAAGGGCTCCTAAAAATAATACAGGAAACTCCATTAATGTTTGAATGTAAGGATGTTTAAAAAAGCGAGAAACATGTTTCTTCATAGACTGAAACACATCTAACTTAAAAATACCTTTAACCAAATCTATATCAATGAATTCTTTTAAAGATATGCCTGGTTGATGCACTAGCTTCCCCACACCAACATCATATTTAAATTTAGCCTCTTCCATAAATTGATCCAAAGCCTTTGCTGCACCTGGCTCTACACTTTCTAGCAAGGCAGCTAATGCTGTATAATTAGCAGGCATATCCCAATGTGTTTGATCAAAATATACTCGATAAGAGGGATCTAATCTTTTTAGCTTATAAAAATCGGAGACTTTTTTTCCAAAGGAATTAAAATATCTTTCAAAAACATCTGGCATCCAATACCAACTTGGACCCATATCAAAAGTAAAACCTTCCACTTCCATTTTTCTTGCACGTCCTCCAGGCAGTAAATGTTTTTCTATAATCGTTACAGCCCATCCTTTTTTTGCTAAAAAAGTAGCTACAGACATGCCGGCAAAACCTGCACCTATTACTAACGCTTTTTTAGTAGGGGATTGCATAAATTTAATAACGTTGTATTTTCTGTTTTAATATTTTTCTTGCAAAGTGAATACGACTTTTTATGGTACCTAATGGTTCATTCAAAGCATCTGCAATTTCATTATACTTATAACCTTCGAAATATAAATTAAAAGGTGTTCTAAATAAATCTGGCAAATCATAAATGAGCTGTTTCACTTCTCTCAAATTTAAGTTAGTCACTCCATCATTCAAAACCTTTGTTCTAGTTTGATCTATTAAAAAATCATTCGGTGAATTATCCAAAACCACCGATTGTTTTGCACGTTTGCGATAATCGTTAATAAAAATATTACGCATAATGGTATACAACCATGCTTTAATATTAGTACCCACATTATACTTGTCTTTATTGGACAAGGCCCTGTACAATGTTTCCTGAAATAAATCCTTGGCTGCTTCATGATCCTTCGTTAAATTAATCGCAAAGGGTTTTAAAAAATCAGCATTGTCAGTAAGTAAAAGTGTAAATTCTGCAGTTGACATATAATTCTGTTTAACTATTAAGTATATAAAGCTAAACAGAATTATGAGAAAAATCATCTTTTTTGTTTAATATTTTATAAAATTTATTAAACAATTATTGAATTGATAGCTATTAAATAGTATAATTAATCATACTATTTAATTATAATTAATTGAATATCAATATTTTAAATAAATAATATATTCTATTGTAAGTTTTACAGTCAGGTATCCTTACAATAGGAGAAATACTGTCAAGAATAAAGTTCTTAAATGGAATGCAAAAACTGAAGTGTTTCCGATAAACTTCGCTTTAATTGGATATTTGAACCAACAGCCCCTTTATAGTCCTGGATTAATTGGCCAGATAATATAACTGGACCCGAATGCTTTATTTTGGAGAGTTGCTCAATGAACTTATCCAACTTGAATTTTTTAGCAGGCGAGGTTAAATGACAAAATAAATAGTCCACCTTGGCAGCTTGTACCATAAATTCCACGTCACTCATAGGAACATTTGCACCTAAATAATCTACATAAATGCCATTTTGTCTTAACAAAAAGTATACATACAAAATCCCCATTTCGTGATGCTCCCCTTCCGGTAAAAACAACACAATTCTCTTTGAATATTGAGTTATAGAAGGAAGTTTGTCAATACCCGCAATAATTTTTTGCCTAACAATATTGGTGGCCAAATGCTCTTGTGCAGGGTTGATATGATTGGTTACCCATAAAATACCTACTCTTTCAAGGAAAGAAAATATGATTTCAGTAATTGCTTTTTCAATTCCTTTTTGTGCAATGTAAAGATCTATTTGTTGCTCAAAAGCAGGCATATTTAAGGAAACCATTTCCTTAATTAAATTATTGACTACTCTTTCTTTTTGGCCATCTACTTGATTAATGGAAAGGATTTTTTCTTCCATTTGATCAGGACTCATCTTGTCAATATGAGAAATCTTAAACCCATACTTATTTAATAATGATACGTTCAATATCATCTTTAATTCTTCTGAGGTATAGGTTCTTATATTGGTTTGCGTACGAGTGGGCTGCAAAAAATTATAACGCTGCTCCCAAATACGTATAGTATGGGCTTTGATGCCTGAAATTTGCTCTAAATCTTTGATTGAATAAGATGACATACCATAAAGAACAATAGTTTATTAAAATTGTTCGGTTTTTGTTTAAGAAAAAATGGCATATCTACTACAAATAAGCAGAAAACTACTTTTTCAAGTTCCTCAGGTATTCTCCGTAACCGCTTTTAGCATATTTATCGGCCAATACCAGTAATTGAGTCTTGTCTATAAAACCCATACGATAGGCGACTTCTTCTATACAACCTACTTTTTGACTTTGTCTTTTCTCTATCACTCTTACAAATTCACAAGCGTCAGCATAGGAATCAAAAGTGCCGGTATCTAACCAGGCTGTTCCGCGATTCATAATACCTACTTGCAATTGCTTACGCTCTAAGTACACTTTGTTCACGTCAGTAATTTCATACTCTCCTCTGGGTGAGGCCGGAATATTTTTAGCTATTTCTACTACTTGGTTATCATAAAAGTACAAACCTGGCACAGCGTAATTTGATTTAGGTTGTTTTGGCTTTTCTTCTAATGAAATGGCATGGTTATTTGCATCAAACTCAACCACTCCATAGCGCTCCGGATCATTAACTTCATAAGCAAATACGGCTGCACCGTTAACATCATTAAAAGATTGTACTAACTTACTAAAACCTGCACCATAAAAAATATTATCGCCTAAAATTAAAGACACTTTATCCTTTCCAATAAAATCGGCTCCAATGACAAATGCTTGTGCCAATCCATTGGGCACTGCTTGCACTGCATATTGAAAAGAGCAACCTATTTCTGCCCCATCGCCTAGTAACCTTTTAAATTGGTCACTATCTTCGGGCGTTGTTATAATTAACACTTCCTTGATGCCCGCTAATAATAAAACTGATAGCGGATAATATATCATTGGTTTATCATAGATAGGCATCAGCTGCTTACTGATTCCTTTGGTAATAGGATACAACCTAGTTCCTGAGCCGCCCGCTAATATGATTCCCTTCATTGTAGATAATTTTAATTTTTAACCTAAGCTTTTTTTGAACGTTGCAAATGATTGCAATGTTTTATCCTTTGCAGATAACAATAATTCACTTGTCGGTACTTTCCAATCAATATTTAAATCTGCATCATTATACATAATGCCTACCTCTTTATCAGGTTGATAAAATTCATCGCATTTGTAAAAAAAAGTTGCTGCTTCGCTTAACACTACAAAGCCATGCGCGAATCCTTTGGGTATGAAAAATTGTTTGTGATTGTCTGCCGTTAATTCAATACTAAAATGCTGTCCAAAAGTGGGTGACCCTTTTCTAACATCTACCGCTACATCTAAAACGGATCCTTCTAAAACCCTTACCAGCTTTGACTGTGCAGCACTACCCGATTGCATATGTAAGCCTCTTAATACCCCTTTTTGTGATCTTGATTGATTGTCCTGCACAAAATGAATATGCAAACCAGTAGCATCAGCAAATTGTTGTTGATGATACGTTTCAAAAAAATAACCACGTGCATCTCCATGCACCGTATCGTGAATAATAAAACAATCTTTTAAGGGGGTGGCTTCTATTTTCATTTATCTAATTAACTTTTATCATTATCTTTTAACATTATCTGTTATCGTACATTGCATTGTAATATTGTTGGTAGGCTCCGCTGGTTACATTTTCTAACCAAGCGCTATTGCTTAAATACCATTCGATAGTAGCGGCCAAGCCTTGCTCAAAAGTAACGGATGGGCTCCAACCTAATTCTTTATTTAATTTAGTGGCGTCGATAGCATACCTGCGATCATGTCCTGGCCTATCTTTCACATAGGTAATTAAAGTTTCACTTTCGCCCACTGCTCTTCCTAGCTTCACATCCATTTGAGCACACATTACTTTTACCAAATCAATATTAGTCCATTCATTAAATCCTCCAATATTATAAGTGTCTCCGTTTTTTCCTTGGTGAAATATTAAATCAATGGCACGTGCATGATCTATTACATATAACCAATCACGCGTATACAATCCATCTCCATACACTGGCAATGCTTTTTTATTGATAATATTATGGATAAATAAGGGAATTAATTTTTCTGGAAAATGGTTAGGACCATAATTATTAGAACAATTGGAAACCACATAAGGCAGGTGATAGGTTTCTCCATAAGCACGCACAAAATGATCGCTCGCTGCTTTACTGGCAGAATAGGGTGAGTTAGGATCATAAGCAGTAGTTTCTTTAAACAAACCTTCCTTTCCTAAACTTCCATATACCTCATCGGTTGAAACATGATAAAACAAATGATCTCTATTTTTATCCCAACCACCTTCATGTGCTTTTTCGTAACTTAAGTCACCCTTCCAATATTCTTTAGCAGTATTTAATAAATTCACCGTACCAATCACATTGGTATACACGAAATCTAAAGGAGAAACAATAGATCTATCTACATGCGATTCTGCTGCCAAATGAATAACATCTGTAATAGCATGCTTTTCAAAAATGGCTTTTAAAGCATCTGCCTCTAAAATATTAGCTTTTACAAAATGATAGTTAGGTGCTTTTTCAATATCCTTTAAATTTTCCAAATTACCTGCATAGGTAAGTGCATCTAAGTTAAAGATTTGATACTGAGGATATTTCGTCACCATTAAACGCACCACATGTGATCCAATAAAGCCTGCTCCACCTGTAATTAATATATTTTTTTCCATCTGATTTTGTATCTTACAAAGATATTAAAACGAGGCTATTTATTACTAAAATATTTATAATATAATATACTATGAGTCAGCAAAGATATTATTCCTTAGACGTATTTAGAGGCGCCACCGTGGCTCTTATGATATTAGTGAATAACCCAGGCTCTTGGGCACATATTTTTAGCCCATTAGGTCATGCTAGCTGGCATGGTTCTACCCCTACCGATTTAGTTTTCCCTTTCTTTTTATTTGCAGTAGGTAATGCTTTATCCTTTGTTATGCCAAAACTCCAAAATGCAGGCGCCGCAGAATTTTGGAGTAAAGTAATTAAGAGAACTGCTTTAATTTTCGCCATTGGCTTATTTTTAAATTGGAGTCCTTTTGTAAAGTGGTCAGATACTGGCTTGGTTTTTAAACAATGGGAAAATGTGCGCATATTAGGAGTCTTACAAAGAATTGCCATTTGTTACTTTTTTGCTTCTATTATAATTTATTATGGAAAATCACGTATCGCTTTATTTATGGGCATGATGATTTTAGTAATTTATTGGGTACTAACTTATGCATTGGGTGCTGCAGGACATCCATTTAGTTTATCGGGCTATTTCGGCAATGCAATTGATCAATCTATTTTAGGCGTTACACATATTTATAAAGGAGAAGGTGTTCCATTTGATCCGGAAGGATTAACTAGCAGCTTGCCAGCAATTGTGCAAGTAATTTTTGGATTTTTAGTAGGCGAATACATTCAACTAAAAGGAAAAAATTACGAGATGTTAGCACAAGTTTTATTAACAGGGGTGCTACTTGTGTTTGTAGGATACATCTGGGATTTTAGTTTTCCCATTAATAAAAAAATATGGACAAGTAGTTATGTGCTATATACTTCAGGATTAGCCATGATTACCTTAAGCATGTTCATTTATTTATTAGAATTTAAAAATACAAAAGGAAAATGGAGTCATTTCTTTGATGTGTTTGGCAAGAACCCATTATTTGTTTTTGTGTTGAGTGGATTTTTACCGCGCGTATTGGCTTTATTAAGATGGGTAGATCATACAGATGAAAAAGGAGAACCAGTGTACACCTCTTCCCTGCCTTGGTTTTATGATCATGTTTGTAAAAATATTGCAACTGACTTACGTATTGGTTCTTTTGTATACGCTTTAAGTATCATTGCCTTTTTTGGCATACTAGCTTATTACTTAGATAAAAAGAAAATATATATTAAAGTATAAAGAAAGAAATTAAAAACAGTATTGAAGTAATAAATTGTTACTTGAAAATACTTTCTGCCTTTTCAATATTTTCGGGTTTTCCAACATCCAATAATATACTATCGCTATGGTCGTAATACCCAATGGTACCTTTAGCTGCTACTTGTAAATACGCATCAATTAAAGAAAATTTTCCCGTCATCGAGATCGTATTATAAAAAGAGGTATGTAAAATTTGTATACCACTAAAAGCTTTGGCGATAGGGCTTGGATGTGTTTCATTACTAGACCACTTTTCTTCACGTGTGGAATTATTTCTCCAACCTGTTAAATTACCAGCCTCATTGAATAATAAATTTCTGCTAGACACCCTATTGGTCACAGCCAAAGTTGCAATATAATTTTCTGCCCCTTCTGATAAAACTTTATCTGCTGCTATTAATTTATCAATATCTAGATTCGTTAAAATATCTGCGTTCATCACTAACCAATTTTCTTTTCCTTCAAAAAAAGGCGCTGCAAATAAAACACCGCCACCAGTTTCTAACACTTCACTACTTTCATCTGAAATAAAAATAGTACTTCCCCATCCTGCATTTGCATTAACAGCATCTATAATTTGATCAGCAAAATGATGCACATTCACCACCACTTCATTGATGCCGAATGCCTGCAAGTATTCTATATTTCTTTGCAACAAAGACTTCCCATTCACCATCGCCAATGCCTTTGGATGTAAGTTGGTAAAGGGTTTGAGCCTTGTACCTAAACCTGCTGCAAATATCATGGCGCGCATAAAATACTATTTAACCCAGTTTACTTTATTGGTATGCTCTATAACTACTTTCAACTTATACTTATTTCTAAGATGCCTTGCGGTTTGTTCTGCTGCAAAAACACTGCGATGTTGTCCGCCGGTGCATCCAAAATTTATTTGTAAAGAAGAAAAACCTCTTTTTAAATAATCTTCCACTGTAATATCAATTAAATCCCACACACTATTTAAAAAACCGTTCATTTTAGTTCTTTGTTCTAAAAAATCTTGTACAGGTTTGTCTAAGCCAGATTGTTTCTTATATTCATCTACTCTTCCAGGATTTAATATACCTCTCATGTCAAACACAAAGCCACCGCCATTTTCAGAGGTATCTGCTGGTATTCCTTTTTTGTAACTAAAACTATTGATAGTCATAACAAGGGGTGTACTTTCGTTAGCAGTAGGTGGTGTAAATCGCGCTATAACTTCTTCACTCACCATCCAATTTAAAATAGAGGCAAATACAGGGGTATCTTTATCTAAAGCATAAACCTTTAGAAAGTTTTTTAAATTTTGTAGCCCCAAAGGAATACTGGTTAAGAAATGTGCTTTTCTTTCAAACAATCCCCTAAAACCATACGCCCCTAATACTTGTAGTAATCTTAACAAAACAAAACCATGATACTGTTTTTTAAATTGTGTAGCCTCTACAGTGCTTGGTAATAATTTTTGTAATTCATTTATATAATGATCTAATAATTTCTCCTTCCATTCATCTGAAAGTGCTGCTTTTGCTTGCCATAATAGAGAAGCCACATCATAAGGAAGGCCCCCTTGCATACCGCCCTGAAAATCTATAAAAAAAACTTCTCCATTTTGCACCATAATATTTCTACTCTGAAAATCACGGAACATAAAATTATCAAAATGACTTACCGCTAATTGATCACTTAATAATTCAAATTCGTCAATCAATGCTTGTTTATCATATGGATATTGCAAAGTATCTAAGAAATAATACTTATAATATAATAAGTCGGTTAAAATAGAATGTTTACCAAAATATTTAGAGGTTAAACATTTATTGTAATCTAATCCCTTAGCGCCTTCAATTTGTAATTTGGCGAGTGCTGTTACACTTTTCTGAAATAATAAAAATACCGCTTCGGTTTTGCCTTCTTGCTCCAACACATCTAATAATGAAACAGTTCCTACATCCTCTTGTAAATAAGTCGTGTAGTCCTCGTTCACTGCTAAAATTTTAGGAACAGGCATACCTTTAGCATGAAAATGATTTGCGAAGTATATAAAAGTTTGATTCTCCTTTATGTTTAAATTATAAGTAGCAATTAAGGAATGATTGCCCTGACTTATCCTAAAATAGATTCTATCACCCCCGCTTTGGGGAATTTTCTGAATTCGATCCCAAGGTTGGGTATGAATTGTATTATAGATATTTTCAATATGTTTTAAAATAGCCTCCATGGGGTAAAATGCTTCTTTATGCACGATAAAAGTAATTAATTGTAGCGTATAAGTACTTTAAAAAAGGGGTATAAATAAATGTATTAAATACTAAAATATTTAGTTAATATTGCTAATAAATTTAGTAACATGTCGTTTATAGATAGGGATCCAGGCGAAGGAATCGCCACACAGCAGATCAATAAGAATTACCAATCGGGTCAAATTATACAAGCCAATGCCACCGGTTTTGGTGCCGCCTCCGACGACTTTATGGAAAGAGGCATTGACCTCAACGAACAACTCATTCGCAATAAACCCGCTACCTTTTTTTTTCGCGTGAATAGCGATGCCATGTTGGGTGCCGGCATTCACATAGGTGATATTTTAATTGTAGACAGAAGTTTACCTGCTAGTTCAGGTAAAGTAGTGGTGGCAGTTTTGAATGGTGAATTTTTAGTGCGCCGTTTACAAATACAAGAACATAGCATTAGCCTTGTTCCTGAAAATAAAAGATATGGCATTATACAAGTTGCCCAACTTGAACAATATAGCACTTGGGGCATTGTGAGTTTCGTAATACATAGTTTATAAAAAAATTTATCGTCGTTAAAATATTTTTTCGTGCAAGCCATTGTTGATTGTAATAGTTTTTATTGTTCCTGTGAAAGGCTTTTTCAACCACAACTAAAGCAAGCGCCCATCGTTGTATTAAGCAATAACGATGGTTGTATTGTATCGCGTTCCGACGAAGCCAAACAATTAGGCATTGCTATGGCCGTCCCCTATTTTCAAGCAAAAGAATTAATTGAAAAAAATAAAGTACATGCTTTTTCTTCTAATTATCATTTATACGGCGACCTAAGTTGGCGCGTGATGGAAACCATGAGACAGCTACTGCCACCGGGTTGCGTAGAAGTGTATTCGGTAGACGAAGCCTTCTTAGACTTACAACATATTCAGCCTGACGAAGTAGAAGATTTTTGTATCACCCTTAAAAATACAATTGAAAATTGGACGGGTATTTCTGTTTCCATTGGTGTAGGCCCTAACAAAGTACTGAGCAAAGTAGCCAATCGATTGGCTAAAAAAAATAAAATACAAACAGGTTGTATTGTTATTTTAAATACGACCAAAAAAATACAAACTGCTTTACAACAAACTCCCGTCGAAGATATTTGGGGTATTGGCTTTAGCTATAGCGAAAAATTAAAAACCTATGGCATACACACGGCCTTTGCCCTTAGCATAAAAGATCTTAGCTGGGGCAAACGTTTTTTAGGAGGCATTACGGGCATTAAATTAATACGAGAATTAAAAGGCGCTAAAAGTCATGGCATGCAAGCGCCTCGTAGTGAAAAAAAAATGATTGCCACTACCCGTATGTTTGGTCGTGAAGTAAGTGATTGGCAAGAAATTGAAGAAGCGCTGGCCACTTACGCTACCCGCGCCACCGAAAAACTACGAAGGCAACATAGTGCTGCTTGCGGCGTAAGTGTTTTTTTACTCAAAAAAGCACCTATTCATTTAATGGCCTCCCATTATCATAGAGGTAGACAAGTAAGTGGCTTTGCCCTGCTAGACAATCCGAGTCAACTTACCCCCGATATTATTAAAGCCGTGGTCACCTTGGGCAAAAGTCTGTTTGAACAAGGCGAAGTATATAAAAAAGCAGGTGTTATTTTAAGCGATTTTGTGCCCGATAACAGCCTTCAAACAAACTTATTTGTAGCCCCTAGCGATACAAGGCGTAAAAAGCTAATGAATGTTATAGACAATATGAATGCGGCTTATCGCAATGATATCTTAAAATTTGGTACCAGTGGCACCCAAAAAAACTGGAAAATGCGCAGCGAAAGACGCAGCAAACGCTATACCACCCGCTGGGACGAGCTATGTCTAGTTCGGTAAAAGCTGGTGGAAAACCATTGGATAAAAATTCGTAGAAATGGTTTCGCTGATGTATTTTTGCCCAATTTAATACCTATGAGCAAGAAGCTGAACTCTAACGAATCGATCTCCTCTTCCAAGAAAAAAATTATTGTTTTAGGCAGTGGCCCCAATCGTATTGGTCAAGGAATAGAATTTGATTATTGTTGTGTTCATGGATTATTAGCGGTGAAAGAATCAGGATATGAAGCCATTATGGTAAACTGTAACCCAGAAACAGTTTCTACCGATTTCGATATGGCAGATAAATTATATTTCGAGCCCGTGTTTTGGGAACATCTTTGGGAAATCATAGAATTAGAAAAACCTGAAGGCGTTATTGTACAATTAGGAGGTCAAACAGCCTTAAAATTAGCAAAGCGTTTAAGCGAAAGAGGCATTAAAATAATTGGTACTTCATTCGATAGTTTAGATATCGCAGAAGACAGAGGTCGCTTTAGTGATTTATTAAAAGAATTAAATATTCCTTATCCAGATTATGGCACTGCTTATACTGCAGAGGAAGCCATTGACGTTGCCAATAAAGTAGGTTACCCTGTTTTAGTAAGACCTAGTTATGTGATTGGCGGACAAAGAATGCGCATTGTCATTAATGATGCCGAAGTAGAAACTGCCGTAGTAAGTATATTAAAACATATACCTAATAATAAAATATTAATTGACCATTTCTTAGATCGTTGTCAAGAAGCAGAAGTGGATGCAATCTTTGATGGTGAAACTTTTCACATCATGGGTGTAATGGAACATATTGAACCTGCAGGAATTCATAGCGGAGATAGTAATGCTGTATTACCGGCCTTTAACCTAACTCCATTGATTGTAGAAACCATGGAATTTTACAGCGAGAAAATTGCAAGAGCTTTAAATATTAGAGGACTTATCAATATTCAATTTGCCATAAAAGATGGTAAAGTATTTGTCATTGAAGCAAACCCAAGAGCTTCAAGAACTACTCCGTTTATTGCCAAAGCATACCAAATACCTTATTTAAATATTGCTACCAAAGTAATGTTAGGTGCTAATAAATTAACTGAATTTACCATGGAGAAAAAACTAGAGGGCTACGCTATCAAAGAGCCTGTATTTAGTTTTGACAAATTCCCTGGAGTCAATAAAGAATTAGGACCTGAGATGAAGAGCACCGGAGAAGCCATTCGCTTCATAAAAGATTTACGCGACCCTTACTTCCGCAACTTATACAAGGAGCGTTCAATGAACTTGAGTCGTTAACTAAACTAAAAAGTCCTTAAATTTTTATTAAGGACTTTTTAGTTTCTTCTCTTATGATTTTTTAAGCTTTATTTGGTATAAATCCTGCCTGTTGTTTACTGCCACTAGTACTAATAATTACATAAACAGTTAGAATTGTAAAAAGTAATAGAAAACCGTATAAAAACATTTTTTTAAAATTAAGTTTTAAATTCCATTGATAATAGTGGTTCATTAATTTCAATATGTAGAAAAAAATTGAAAAAGAACCAACATAGTAAATTATTAGAATAATTATTTCTTGCATTCCCAATGTCATAAAGTTAATTTTAAGGTGTGGTAATATCTGTTATTCTTACTAGCCATTGTGAATTATAATCTGTATTTACAACTACTTCATAGGTTTCTCTGCTCACCCAGCCTAGAACAGTTCCTCCTGTTGATATTCCGAAGGTTGCTGTTCCTGAAATTGTAAAAGTAGATGTATGATTAGCTAAATTATAAGAAATTGGTGACAAATAACTTTGATTCCAAGTAAATAAAGTAATTCCTGAAAAAATTATTGCTGGACTGCCTACGACCCTTCCATAGGTATCTGTATTAAATAATAAACTCATGCTTGACAATATAGAAGAATTTCCATTATTATTTTGAGTAATAGAATTGTAATTTGTAAACCAATGAAATCCGTCTGGTATAACACGAGGCCCAGAGCCATCTTCAGCATCTTCATAAGTTTCAAATGATTTAATTGCACTTTTCGATTCGACTATTTTCTGAGTATTTCCTGCTGTATCTTTTTGAAATTTAAATTCCTTCAATTCAATTTTTTTATTTCGGCCAGCTTTAATGTTTTGATAAACTTTTGAAAATTCATCAAGCGTTAAGGTTTTGCTTGACTGCTTATTAATACCTTGAATTGAATTTGAAATAATATTTGAAGACGCCGGAATTGTCTTTAGAATAAGGCCTTCATTGCCTACTATTTTTTTTAATTGGCTGATATTGGTTTCACCCTGATCGACGCTGGTTACTTTTTTTGCACAACTTGCAAGAAAGAAAAAAATGAGAAAATTGATAAATAAAAAGAGATTATTCTTTTTCATAAAAAAATTTAAAGATTGTAGATTTGAATTTTACTAATAAAAATCAAACCTAATTTTTTTATGAAATGAAAATTAGCGTATTTATACGCTGGCGAATTCAAAAAATGTGCACTATAAAAAAAGCCTCCCGATAACTCGGGAGGCTTTTTTTATAGCTTCTTTAGCAATTATTTAAATCCAATGAGTACTGAGGTTTTTAAGGGTTTACTCCATATTGGTCTACTAAATAAATTACTGCAGCCATATTAGCAGCCCCTAAAAGTAATTCACGCTTATTTACATTTTCAAATACATCTGTTTTAGCATGATGTAAATCAAAGTAACGTTGACTATCTGGCACTAGTCCTGATAAGACTATATCTTTATCTACCGATTTCAAAGGACCAATATCAGCACCGCCACCTCCAGCAGTTACTTCAGTTCCATAAGGCTTTAATAAGCTAGACCATGTTTGAAATTTTTTGAATTGTGCTGGACTACACGTAATACCAATAGATCTTGGTGTAAATCCACCTTCATCGCTCTCTAAAGCAAAAATGTGTTTTTCATTATTCAACTTTGCTAACTCAGCATACTTCGCACCTCCTTTTCCGCCATTCTCTTCATTCGCAAATAATACAAAACGAATTGTACGCTTGGGTGTATAATTACTTGCTTTCATTGCACGCAATACTTCCATGGTTTGAACAATACCCGCACCATCATCATGTGCTCCTTCATTTACATCCCAACTATCTAAGTGTCCACCAATGGTAATAATTTCTTCAGGAAATTCAGTTCCTTTTAGTTCTGCTACTACATTGTTCTCATCTGCATCGGGCAAGAAAAAACCATAGGTTTGCATTTGCACACGAATCTTTGAAGTTTTAGCTGCTTCCCAAAGTGCTTTCGCATCATTAGGTCCTAAAGCCACAGCAGGTATCTTAGGTAAAGACTCATCATAACGCATGCCGCCTGTATGAGGTTCATTATCAGGAGCTGTACTTAAGGAATGAATCATCACACCCACTGCACCATATTTAGCCGCACGACTAGCTCCTGAACCACGATATATTCCAGATTCACCATAAGCAACAAAAGTTTGAATACGTGTTGGATTAAAAACGCTATGATAATATACAATCTTACCTTTTACTTCCTCTTTTCTTTTTTCTAGTTCATCAAAATTTGCTACCGCTAAAAGTTCAGCTTCTACCAAGCCATTGCTTCCTAATGAATTCCCGAGCGCTAAAGCAGCTAATGGTTCATTTTTTACCTGTCCATTCACGTTAACAATGGCTGCGAAATCTTTGCCGCCTCTTTGCCAATTAGGTGTTTTACAAGGTTGCATAAAAACTTGATCGGGATGCAAGGCCTCTAAGTTTCTTTTTCCCCAAATTGCAGCATTTTGTTGCTGTGGGGAACCGGCTAAACGACCGCCAATTTTTTTGGTAAGCTCTCTTAACAAGTCATAAGCTTTGCCGTTGGTCATGATCTCATCGGCTAATTTTTTAATAGTAACACTGTCTTGAGTGTTTTGTGCTGAAGCCATTAAAGGCAGGCATAATAGTAAGGTAACAAGGATACGCATGGTGGTAATTTTTTCGTTCAAATAATTCTTAAATATAATTAAACTTTATTGAATATTTAGTTGTTATTTGCATATTCAACTGTACTAAAATGAAGATTGGAATTGTTTGCTATCCTACCTTTGGGGGAAGTGGCGTTTTGGCTACCGAATTAGGTAAGGCCTTGGCTGAAAAAGGTCATGAAATTCATTTTATTACCTACCAACAACCTGTTAGATTAAATGGTTTTCATACCAATATATTCTACCATGAAGTTCGAGTTCCCACATATCCTTTATTTGATTACCCTCCTTATGAATTAGCATTGGCTAGCACTATGGTGGATGTAATTTTAAATCATGATTTAGATTTAATCCACGCGCATTATGCTATTCCGCATGCATCGGCTGCGTATACTGCCAAGCAAATTGTATTGCAAAAAACAGGACGTGCTGTTCCTGTTATTACAACATTACACGGAACAGATATTACTTTAGTTGGTCGCGATAAAACCTATGAGCCAGTCGTTACTTTTTCTATTAATGAAAGTGATAGCATCACTGCCGTATCTGATAATTTAAGAGCAGAAACTTTCAAGCACTTCGACATTAAAAAAGAAATTGAAGTCATTCATAATTTTGTAGATGTACAACGTTACAATAAAAAACCAGTGGCTGCCTTTAGACAAGTGATTGCCCCAAATAATGAAAAAATTATTATTCACGCTTCTAACTTTAGAAAAATTAAGCGTATTGATAACGTAATGGAGATTTTTAAAAACATACACGCTGCCTTACCTGCTAAATTATTAATGGTGGGAGATGGTCCTGAACGTCCAATAGCAGAAGACTTAACAAGACAATATGGACTAGAAGCTGATATTCGTTTTTTAGGTAAGCAAGAACAAATGGAAGAAATTTTAGCAGTAAGTGATGTATTTCTCTTGCCTTCGGAATACGAAAGTTTTGGACTAGCGGCCCTAGAAGCTATGGCAGCAAGCACTGTCGTCATTAGTTCTGATGCAGGCGGATTGAATGAAATAAATATTAATGGCGTTACTGGTTTTACTTCTCCTGTTGGCGACGTGGCCGATATGAGTAAAAACGCTATTGAATTATTACAAGATGAAGCTAAACTAAAAGCCTTTAAGCAAAATGCTTTGAAAGAAGCAAAGCTTTTTGATATTCACCATATCATTCCAAAGTATGAAGCTTTGTATAGAAAATTTTGTAGAACAGGCGATTGTTAATTTTTAGTATATTAAATTGACAAGCACAATTAAACTACTTGATCAATACTTAATTTAATTTTTGCAATCGCATCTGAAAGTTCAGCAACAGAAATACATAATGGAGGTGCGATACGAATCCGGTCTTCTGCAAACAAAAACCAATCGGTAATAATTCCATTTTCCACGCAAGTAGCGGCTACCTTTTTTGCAATGGCTTCGCTTTTAAATTGAAGCGACATCCATAATCCTTTATGCGATCTATGAATAATAGCTGGATGCCCCATTTCCTTTATTAATAAACTTTCTTTAGCAGCAACTCCTTCTATCCAACCAGAAGATTGTAAAACTTTTAATGCTGCCTCTCCTGCTGCACAACAAACCGGATTGCCTCCAAACGTTGTAATATGGCCTAGTACTGGACTCTCTGTAAGCAGTGCCATCATTTTAGGATGGGATATAAATGCACCTAATGGAAGTCCACCTCCCAATGCTTTACCAAGTAATAAAATATCGGGTACAATGCCATACTGTTCAAAAGCAAATAAAGCACCTGTGCGGCCAAAGCCAGATTGTATTTCATCAAATATTAAAAGCGCACAATGTTGTTTGCATTTTTCTGCAATTGCCACTAACCATTCTTTGGTGGCTGGTATAATACCCGTTTCGGCTTGCACTGGTTCAACAATAACACATGCCACTGTGGAATCTATTTGATCAAGGTCTTCAAAATTATTATACCTTAATTGAAGGGTATCCGGCAGCAAAGGCCTAAATGCATTTTTAAAATATTCATCGCCCATCACACTTAATGCACCTTGGGTACTTCCATGATAACCCCCTTTAAAAGAAATTATTTTTGTTCTTTTAGTAACACGCTTGGCTAATTTCATGGCGCCTTCGGTCGCTTCAGCTCCACTATTGGTAAAATAAACCGATTGTAAATTTTCTGGCAACAAACTCGTTAACGCTTTTGCATATTGAACCTGTGGCGCTTGTATAAATTCTCCATACACAATTACGTGCATGTATTTTGCAGTTTGTTCTTGAATGGCTTTGATAACAGCTGGGTGACTATGCCCAATATTACAAACACTAAAACCAGCAATCATATCTATGAAAGCTTTTCCATGCACATCCTTAATATAGATGCCTTCGGCAGAAGCCACTTCGATACCAATAGGCTTAGTTGAAGTTTGCGCTAAATGCTGAAAAAAAAGTTGTCTATTATTAATACTGGACATAATAACTATTAAATTGCAGTACAAAAGTCGCATTTTTATGGCAACCATACTCACTGTTCTAGGGAAAGATCCACAATTTGGTGAAAATTGTTTTATAGCACCCAATGCTACCATTGCGGGTGACGTAACCATGGGTAATGATTGCTCTATCTGGTTCAATGCCGTTTTAAGAGGCGATGTGCATTATATTAAAATGGGCAATAAAGTAAATGTGCAGGATGGTGCCGTGATTCATTGTACCTATTTAAAACATCCCACCAATATTGGCAATAATGTTTCCATTGGTCATAATGCCTTAGTACATGGATGTACCATACATGACAATGTATTAATTGGTATGGGAAGTATTGTGATGGATGGATGCGTGGTACATTCTCATTCTATCATTGCGGCTGGTGCAGTGGTATTAGAAGGTACGATTGTAGAAGAAGGAAGTATTTATGCTGGTGTGCCTGCTAAAAAAGTAAAAACAGTTTCAGAAGCCATGATCACTGGTGAAATTAATAGAATCGCAGACAACTATGTAAAATATTCAAGTTGGTTTGATGCGTATAATGATGCCAAGAAATAAATTAATATTTTGGCCCTTCTATCCCATGCCATAAATCGACATAACTATAAAAGCGTGCCTCGGTAATAATTCCTTTTTCCACTGCAGCTTTTACTGCACAGCCAGGCTCATTGATATGTTGGCAATTATTAAATTGACACCCATTCATTTTAGCGCGCATCTCCGGAAAATATTGCGCCAATTCTTCTTTCTCTAAATTCACCAATCCCAATTCTCTCATTCCAGGCGTGTCAATAACCGAACCTCCTTCAGGTAAATCATACATTTGCGCAAAGGTGGTGGTATGCAATCCCTTCCCACTCCAATCACTTACTTCCTGTGTGTTTAACTCTAAATGAGGAAATAAATAATTTATTAAAGATGATTTTCCAACGCCACTGTGTCCACTAATTAATGTGGTTTTATTTTTGAGTAATTTTTGCACCAGATCCAAACCTTCCTTTTTTTCAACACTTATTAAATGCACTTGATAACCGACTGCTTCATACATTTTTTTCATGGTTTCATAGGTCTGCATTTCTTTAGCTCCATAAATATCAGACTTATTAAAAACGATGATGGCAGGAATATGAAATGCTTCACAGGAAACCAAAAAACGATCAATAAAACCCTGCGAGGTTTTGGGAGATTTTAATGTGGCCAATAAAATAGATTGATCCAAATTAGAAGCAATAATATGTTGTTGCCTTTTATTATGCGGAGATTGCCTGGCGACATAATTATTTCGGTCTAAAATAGTATCAATCATGACCGTCCCCCGCTCCTCATCCTCCATCTCATATTCCACCCAATCACCCACTGCAATAGGGTTGGTGGAAGTGATATTGTCTAACTTAATTACCCCCTTAATACGGGCTTGATACAACAGTCCCGCCTCGGATTTGACCGAATACCAACTACCTGTAGACTTATAAATACGTGCTTTCATGCACTACGAAGATAAAAGTATTTGTTAAGAACTACACTATCCAAAAAAGCACCCACAAATTCAATATCTTTGCGCCATGAGTCAATTTGCACATGATAAAGTAGTCCCTTATAGCCAAAGCAATGCCGAGAAGAAAGAGCAGGTAGCCAGCATGTTTGATTCTATTGCTAGCAGATATGATTTTTTGAACCGTTTTTTGAGTTTAGGTATCGATCAAGGATGGAGAAAAACGGCTATCGGCTATTTGAAGGATAAAAAAATAAATCATCTTTTAGATATTGCTACAGGTACCGCCGACATGGCGTTGATGGCTTATCGACAAATTCAACCCACTAAAATTACAGGCATAGATATTTCCGAAGGCATGATGCAATATGGCAGAATTAAAATTGAACAAAAAGGGCTTTCCAATAAAATTCAATTAAGCTTAGGAGATAGCACAGCTATTCCATTTGAAGCAGCTCAATTTGATGGTGCCATGGTGGCTTTTGGCGTGCGTAATTTTGCCAATTTAGAAAAAGGATTGCAAGAAATTTATCGCGTATTACTGCCAGGAAGTAAATTAGTAATATTAGAATTTTCACAGCCAACTAGTTTTTGGTTTAAGCCCATCTATACTTTTTATATGAAATGGGTGACCCCTACCATTGGCAAATTATTTTCTGGAAATAAAGCAGCCTACACCTATTTAAATGAAAGTGTGATTGCTTTTCCTGAAGGAGCGGCTTTTTTAACTATATTAGAGCAAGCGGGATTTAAAAATGTTTCGCAACAAAAATTAAGTTTAGGCATATGCAGCATTTATTGCGGAAGCAAATAATTTTGGGGGCCTTATTGATGGTCATTTCTTTTGCGTCTTTAGCGCAAAGAGGAGAAATATATCAACCAGAGCATGATGACCTTCCTTTTTATTTAGGAATGAGCATTGGCTTAAATAATAGCTTTCTTAATTTTGATAGAAATTTAGATTTTACTCGTCCAAACACATCAGCCGTCAATTTTATTAATACTAAAAATAATATGGCGTTGAATCTTGGTTTGCTAGGCACCTTAAGATTAAGTAGACATACTTTACTTCGATTAAACCCAACTGTTTTAATTGCTGGCTCAAAAAATTTATACACTTTTACAAAAGCCAATAATTTAACTGATACGCAAACGATGAATGTGGCATCCGCTATAATTAATATTCCTTTAGCTTTAAAAATAGAGTCTGACAGGTACTCGGCTTTTCACTACACCGATATCATGCGTCATTATGTATTTATTGGCGGAAAAATAGATTATGATTTATTAGGTTCTAATAAATCGGTTATTATGAGCAAAGGTTTTACCGGAAGTAATAGAACTCCCTACAATAATACATTAAGAGGCACAGACTTTGGATATGAAGTGGGAATGGGCCTTAGCTTTTACTTGCCTTATGCGACTATTTCGCCAGAAGTAAAATTCAGTTATGGCTTAAGAGATTTAAACAAAGGCGATGCACTTTTATCAAGCATAAAAAACATTACAGGCAATTTTGTTTATTTCACTATTCATATTGAAAACTAATTTAAAATGAACAGCTTCTTACTTAAAAATACGCAAATTGTTAACGAAGGAAAAACAATCAATGGGGATGTGCTGATTAAAGAAGGGCGTATTGAAAAAATTGCGAGCAATATTGAAACCAAAGGGGCCATTACTGAAATAGATGCCGAAGGTCAATACTTATTGCCAGGCGCGATAGATGATCAAGTACATTTTAGAGAGCCAGGCTTAACACATAAAGCAAACATATATAGCGAAGCCAAAGCCGCTGTAGCCGGCGGTGTGACGAGTTTTATGGAAATGCCCAATACCCAACCTCCTGTTTTTACACAAGCATTATTAGAAGATAAATACAAAATTGGCGCTACTACCTCTTTGGCAAATTATTCTTTTTATATGGGTACTTCTCAAGACAATTGGGAAGAAGTGTTAAAAACAAATGATAAAAAAAACGACGTATGTGGTGTTAAAATATTCATGGGCTCTTCCACAGGAAACCTATTAGTAGATAACCCACTGGTACTTGAAAAAATATTTGGCGGCTCTGAACTCTTAATTGCTACCCATTGCGAAGAAGAAGGTTTAATTAAAAAAAATAAAGCAGCTTTAGAATTAATCAAGCCAATCTTAGAGCCATCTGATCATCCTATTATCAGAAACGATGAAGTTTGTTTTGAATCATCTTTTAAAGCCATACAATTGGCCAAAAAATTTGACGCTAGACTACATATTTTACATATCAGTACAGCTAAAGAATTACAATTGTTTTCTAATTTAAGAACTTTGGCCGATAAACGAATTACTGCAGAAGTTTGTGTACATCATTTACATTTTACTGCAGATGATTACCCAGCTTTAGGTAATTTAATTAAATGCAACCCTGCTATCAAAGCGCCTGAAAATAAAAATGCTTTATGGGAAGGCTTACTGAATGATCAATTAGATGTTATTGCTACAGACCACGCTCCTCATACATGGGCCGAAAAGCAAGAAGCCTATATTCATGCGCATGCAGGTTTACCTCTTGTTCAACATGGCCTTATGTTAATGTTAAAATATGTGGAAGAAGGTAAAATAACAATGGAAAAAGTAGTTGAAAAAATGAGTCATGCCGTAGCCACTTGTTTTGAAATAAAAGATCGAGGATTTATTAGAGAAGGATACCATGCAGATCTAGTACTTGTAAAAAAAGCACCTTATACCATTACCAAAGAAAATATTTTATACCATTGTGGCTGGAGTCCAATGGAAGGAACCACCTTCCCCTATCATATTAATACCACTTTTGTAAATGGTTACAAAGTATTCCACGAAGGGGTATTTAACGAAAGTCAAAAAGGACAAAGACTTCAATTTACAAGAAGCTAAAAGTAATTGTATGCTGGTGGATAAAATTACTTTAAAAGATATTGGCTTATTTGATTCCGAAGAGTCAATAGGCATTATCACACATCTAAATTTTTGCAAGACCAATGGTGGTAAAATGCAGTTGGATCAATATCTATCACATCCTTTATCTAGTATCCAATCCATTGAAGAAAGACAAAATGCAATAGCTCATTTTATACACGAAATTGATTTTGTGAGGGAAATGAAAATTACCAACGGAACCACTTTGGTGATTGAGAAGTTTTTTGATACTAGTTTTAAGCACATCCCCACACAAATTAGTTTGCCTGCTGCCTATTGGTATCAATTCATGAGCGCTTCGGACTATTCTTTACTTCGCTATTCGGTTGAACATTTAATTTTATTTTACGAAAATTTAAAAAAATGGGTGGTTTTATTTGAAACCAAAAAAGACAATCCTATTATTGAATTATTAGTACAAAAGATAAAAAAATACACTAGCCACCCTTCTTTAGCGCATCTCCCCCAACACCATAAACTAGAAAAGCCTCAACAATTATTGTCTTTATCGCATTTTTTTCTTTATCACTACAAGAATAATACGATTCAACTGCTACAGCATTTCTACGAATTAGATGCCTATTATAGTATGGCTGCGGCAGCAAAAAATTATAATTTTGTTTTTCCTACTTGGCTGCAAAACGATACACCCGTCTTGGAAGTAAGCGCTGCCATACACCCGCTAGTGGCCAATCCTGTTGATAACACTATTTCACTAACACAAAAAAGCAACCTGCTTTTTTTAACAGGGGCCAATATGGCCGGCAAGAGCACCTTTATTAAAACCGTTGGTATTGTTTTATACTTAGCCCATGTGGGCATTGGCGCTCCTGCAAAAAAAGTGAACCTTACTTTATTTGATGGCCTAATTACCAATCTTACCATAGCTGATAATATTGTGAAAGGGGAAAGTTACTTTTTCAATGAAGTACAAAGAATAAAAAATACAATTGAAAAAATAATAGATGGTAAAAAATATTTTGTGCTAATTGACGAACTCTTTAAAGGGACCAATATACAAGATGCCATGAAATGCAGCACCGCCGTTATTGAAGGTTTACAAAATTTAAGAAATAGTTTATTTATCATTTCTACACACTTGTATGAGATAAGTGATGGCTTACAACATTTTGAAAATATACAATTCAGTTATTTCGAAACTGCCGTCAACCAAAAAGAACTCATTTTTCATTATCAATTAAAAAAGGGAGTAAGCCAAGATAGATTGGGTTATTTAATTTTAGAAAGAGAAGGTGTAGTTGATCTGTTAGAAAAGATTACCAAAATCAAGTATTAATACTTTACAGGACATAAGAAACTAAAGTAGTTTCAAACAAAAAGATGCTTGTAAAAACAAAAGGCAGTGCTATTGTGGGCATTGACGCCATTACGATTACCATTGAAGTGAATGTAAGCATGGGCCAAGGCTATTGTATAGTAGGCCTTCCTGATAATGCTGTAAAAGAAAGTTTAGATAGAACTGAAAGTGCCATTAAAGCCAATGGCTTTCATATGCCAAGAACAAAACTTGTCATTAATTTATCGCCAGCCGATTTAAGAAAATCAGGCGCCGCATTTGATTTGCCTATTGCAATTGGTATTTTAGCTGCTTCAGAACAATTAACTCATCCTTCACGCATTGAGCAATATATACTAATGGGAGAACTAGGTTTAGATGGCATGTTATACCCCATTAAAGGGATACTAGCCATGGCCATGCAAGCCAAAGAAGAATGCTTTGCAGGAATGATCATTCCCGTAGGAAATGAATCAGAAGCTTCCATGGTAGAAAATCTACCTATATTTTCATTTTCACATTTAAAAGAAGTAGTTGCCTTCTTAAACGACGCTTATTATGAAAAAAAATCTAATTCGCTTACCCCCATTATACCAACTTCACTTAAAAATGAATTTGACTTACTACCCGATTTTGCAGATATAAAAGGACAATCACTTTGTAAGCGCGCCCTAGAAGTTGCCAGCGCAGGTGGACATAATATTATCATGATTGGACCGCCAGGCGCAGGAAAAACAATGCTTTCTAAAAGTATCGTATCCATTTTACCGCCTTTAAATAAAAAAGAATCGCTTGAAACAAGTAAAATTTATAGTATCACTGGAAAAATACCATTACAGGACCAATTATTAAAGCAACGTCCTTTCAGACAACCACATCACACTTTATCAGCGATTGCAATGATTGGAGGAGGTAGTCATCCACAACCAGGAGAAATTTCCTTAGCACATAATGGCGTTCTTTTCCTTGACGAACTGCCTGAATTCAACAGATCCGTCATTGAAGTATTAAGGCAACCCATGGAAGAAGGAATGGTCAGTATTGCAAGAGCAAAAATGACGGTCAGTTTCCCTGCTAGATTTATGTTAATGGCTGCCATGAACCCCTGCCCCTGTGGTTTTTACAACCACCCCCACAAAGAATGCCATTGCAGTACTGCACAAATACATAAATATCTTCACAAAATTTCTGGCCCCCTTTTAGATAGAATTGACCTACATATTGAAGTGGCTCCGGTGAATTACGAAGCACTAAAGTCAACTAAAAGCAGCGAAAACTCGGCTACCATTGCTAAAAGGGTGGAATTAGCACGTGCCCTTCAACTAGAAAGATTTAAAAATGAAAGAGGTATTTACACCAACGCCCAAATGGATGGCTCTTTATTAAAAAAATATAGCGTTATTTCCCCTAAGGCAGAGAAACTACTCGAATTAGCCATGGAAAAATTTCAATTCAGTGCACGTGCATATGACAGAATTAGAAAAGTGAGTCTTACCATTGCCGATTTGGACCAAAAATCCTGTATTGAGGAAGAACATATCAGCGAAGCTATACAATATCGCAACTTAGATAGGTCAAGTTGGGGTCAATTTAAAAATTAAAAGTCGGGGAATTGGGAAATGAAGAGAAGCATACAATTGATATAATTAATATTGGCCTGTTTTAAGCATAACCAAAGTACATGCTTCAATTGTTTGAATACCTTTTTCATTAGCCAAAGTAGCAAGCATGGCATTTTCTGTACCAGGATTAAATATAATTCTCCTTGGCTTCAAATCTAAAATAGCATCATAATATGCTTCTTGTGCGGCAGGCCCCAAATACAAGCTGACAGTGTCTATCGTGCCATTTGACGGCCATTCATTTATGATTGCAGTTGACTCTATCTCCCCTTTTTTTATTCCAAAAGGATACACCGAATGGCCTTTTTCAACCAATAAAACGGTTGCCATATAACTATATCTTTCTGGGTTGGGTGTTGCACCTACAACTAATGTGATGGGTTCTTGCATTTCACAAAGCTATTACAAAAAATGAAAATGTTTTAAGTTAGTTACAATAAAACGATGTAATTTTATAAAAATTAAGTTTACTAAAATCAAATAAACATCATGGCAAAGTCAAGTAAGAAGAAAGCAGCTCCTAAAAAGAAAGTAGTCGCTAAGAAAACTGTTAAAAAAGCAGTAAAGAAGGCAGCAAAAAAAGCAAGTAAAAAAACAACTAAAAAAGCAGCCCCTAAAAAGAAAGTAGTCGCTAAAAAAACTGTTAAAAAAGCCACTAAGAAAGTAGCTAAAAAAGCAGTGAAGAAAGCAGTGAAAAAAGCAGCCCCTAAAAAGAAAGTAGTCGCTAAGAAAAAGGTGGTTGCCAAAAAAGTAGTTGCGAAAAAGACTGTTAAAAAAGCCACCAAAAAAGTAGCTAAAAAAGCAGTGAAGAAAGCAGCTCCTAAAAAGAAAGTAGTCGCTAAGAAAAAAGTAGCACCAGCACCTGTAGCAGTAGTTACAGTAGTAGCTCCTACACTATTTGCAGAACCTACAACTAATTCGACTCCTACAGTTTAGAAAAAAATAGTTAAATTACCATCCCGCCCCGTTTCCGATTTTTCGGGTGAGGCGGGATTTTTTATTTTTAATACAAATTAATTTTATGCGAATTATTTTAATGTTATTATGTTTTCCGTTTTTATTGCAGGCACAAAATAATGCGATTGCCGAAAAAACGAAGTCAATGGAATTTCATAAAGGGTATTTTAACTATTGGTGGGATGCTGCACAAGGAAAAATATACGTTGCAGTGGATAAGTTAGAAACTCCTTTTTTATACGTTAACTCATTGCCTGCTGGTCTAGGATCCAATGATATCGGACTTGACAGAGGTCAAATAGGCGATTCTAGAATTGTTTATTTTCAACGCGTAGGTAAAAAGGTTTTATTAACGCAACCTAATACCGACTATCGCGCAGTTACCAATGATCCAAGAGAACAAAAAGCTGTTAATGAATCTTTCGCACAATCTATCTTATTTAGCTTTAACGTAGAAGCAGAAGAAAACAATTCAATTTTAATTGATGTCACTGCTTTTTTATTAAGAGACGCACATGGCGCAGCCGACAGAATTAGAAAAATGAAGCAAGGCACTTATGCTTTAAATGAAGGCCGATCTGCTATCTATATCGCTAACACTAAAAATTTTCCAAAAAATTCAGAGTTTGAAGCAACGCTCACCTTTGTAGGCGGATCAGACGCAGGAAGATTTGTACAAGCCGTTACGCCTTCTGTAGAAGCCATCACTCTTCGTATGCACCATAGCTTTGTAGAACTTCCAGATAATAATTATCAAGCAAGAAAATACGATATTAGAAGTGGTTATTTTGGAACTAGTTATTTTGATTATGGAAGTGATATCAGTGAGCCCATTGAAAAAATGATTATCAATAGACATCGTCTATTTAAAAAAGATCCCACTGCTACAATGAGTGAACCCGTTAAACCTATCATTTATTATTTAGACAATGGTACGCCTGAGCCTATTAGATCTGCTTTATTAGATGGTGCAAGATGGTGGAACCAAGCCTTTGAAGCAGCTGGCTATAAAAATGCATTTCAAGTGCAGGTGCTTCCAGATTCAGCAGATCCAATGGATATTCGATACAATATGATTAATTGGGTACACCGTTCTACCCGTGGTTGGAGTTATGGTTCTACCATTGCCGATCCTAGAACGGGCGAAATTATTAAAGGACAGGTTTCCTTAGGTTCTTTACGTGTTCGTCAAGATTATTTAATCTTTACTGCTTTATTATCTCCCTATATCAATGGAAAACCCGTAACGGATAAAATGAGAACCGCTGCAGTGCAGAGATTAAGACAATTAGCAGCACACGAAGTGGGGCACACTTTAGGGTTGCAACATAATTATGCTTCTAGTTATAACGATCGTGCATCAGTAATGGACTATCCACATCCAAATATTTTTGTAAATGAAAAAGGAGATGTCGACTTTTCAAAAGTATATACCAGTGAAATAGGTGCATGGGATAAGCGTGCCATTATGTATGGCTATCAAGATTTTGGCAAAGGTGTGAATGAAACGCCCGCTTTACAAAATATGTTAGCAGAGAATTCTAAAAATGGTTTGTTATTTATTGCAGATGCAGACGCAAGAGCTGCTAGTGGTTTTCATCCCTATGCGCATTTATGGGACAACCAATCAGACGCCGTTGCCGGATTAGACCAAGTAATTGCAGTAAGGAAAAAAGCAATGGAACAATTTGGTGAAGAAGCTATTCCTAATTTTACCCCGCTTGCTAAGTTAGAAGATGTATTAGTGCCCTTGTATAATTATCATCGTTACCAGTATGAAGCCGTTACGAAATTAATAGGTGGTATTAATTATAATTATAGTGTTAGAGGAGATGCCCATCAAATCAAGCCTACCATTTTAGCAAATGCCATTCAACAAAGAGCTTTAGATGCAGCGGTAAATTGTTTATCGGCAAGCACGCTTGTTATACCAGAAAGAATTTTACAATTAATTCCTCCTCGCCCACCGATGTATTATGGTATAGGCGAATTGTTTGATAAAAGAACTGGCATGAGCTTTGACGCTTTATCGGCAGCTGAAGCACTTGCCGATTTTGAACTTGGCTTTTTATTTAATGTAGAAAGAGCCAATAGATTGGTACAAAACAAAGCAAGGGCCAAGACAATTGGATGGGATAATGTAGTAGATGCTGTTCTGAAAAATACTTGGTATACAAAAATACCCAATGGCTTAGAAGGAAGCATTCATCAACAAACCCAACAACTTGCCCTTACTTGGTTAATGGGAGTGGGTCAAAGTACTGAAGCCAATTACGAAGTGAGAGCTATCTGTAATGATCGAATAAAAGAGTTGAAATCAAAATTAAATGCAATGGTAAAGTCTGATGAAGCCCATAAAGCACATTATGAATATGCCCTTGAAAGAATTAACAATCCAAAAGATATTACGCTACCTACGCCCACTAAAATGGCGCCAGGTGCTCCTATTGGATGTGATTTGTAAGTTGTAAAACTATTATCGAAATTTTATAGGGCTTATGATTCTTAAAGCATCATAAAAAATTTAAAAATTTAAAAAGCCCTCCCGATTTATCGGGAGGGCTTTTTAAATATCATTAGAGGTTAAAATTTAGTGCCTTATATTTCATGAAGGCTCAGCATTTTAAACGAACATTCTTATAGGTTCTTCTAAATAACTCTTTAAAGTTTGTAAGAAAGCAGATCCTGTTGCACCATCTACCACTCTATGATCGCAACTTAAAGTTACATTCATTACATTGCCTGGAACAATTTGACCATTCTTCACCACTGGCTCTTGTGCAATACCACCCACCGCAAGTATACAAGCATCTGGCGGATTAATAATAGCAGTGAATTGATCTATACCAAACATGCCTAAATTAGAAATAGTAAAAGTGCTTCCTTCCCAATCCGAAGGTTGTAATTTTTTATCTTTAGCTTTTTTAGCGAATTCTTTCACCGAAACACTTATTTGATCTAAAGAAAGTCCATCAGCAAAACGAAGTACGGGAACCAATAATCCTTCGTCTACCGCTACTGCAATACCAATATTCACATGATGGTTTTCGCGAATTACATCGCCCAACCAACTACTGTTTACTTTTGGATGTTGTTTCAAAGAAAGTGAAACGGCTTTCACAATAAAATCGTTGAAACTAATTTTAACAGGCGCTGTTTCATTCACTACTGTTCTAGCAGCGATGGTTGCATCCATGTTAATCTTCATGGTTAAATAAAAATGAGGTGCTGTAAATAAGCTCTCACTTAAACGTCTAGCAATTACTTTACGCATTTGAGAAACCGGCGTATCTACAAAACTTACTTGACCAACAAAGTTTGCATTTCTTGGTGCAGCCATTTTTGCATTGCTTGATGCATTATTAGCTGGTGTATAATTATCTAAATCTGTTCTTGTAATTCTTCCATGCTCTCCAGAACCTTGTACAAATTTTAAATCTATACCTTTCTCTTTGGCGATTTTTTTAGCCAATGGAGAAGCAAAAATTCTTCCTTCATTTACAACCGAAGCGTTAGAAGTAGCTACTGGAGCCGTTTGTGGAGTTGAAGATACAATTGCTGTTGCAGCAGGTGCAGCAGCTTTTGGCGCTTCTGCAGCAGCAGGTGCTTTTATAGATTTTACAATGCTATCAATATCTAAACCAGGTTGACCAATAATACATAGCAATTGGTTAACAATTATTTTTTCACCGGCTTGCGCTCCTTGATATAATAATATGCCGTCTTTATAAGATTCTAATTCCATGGTGGCTTTATCTGTTTCGATATCGGCCAACACTTCTCCTTTTGCCACTTTATCTCCCACTTTTTTATGCCAACCAGCAATGACTCCCTCTGTCATCGTATCACTTAGACGTGGCATCAAGACCACTTCTTCCATTGAACTTGCATCGGCCACTGATGATGTTTCTTTGGGACTTGTGTTATTAGCTGTTGATGTAGTTGTTGATGCTGTTGCAAGTTCAGGTGCAGCACCCAAAGTATTTTTTGTAATTAAAGCAGTTATGTCTTCGCCTGCTTTTCCAAAAATCGCTAACAAATCGTTTACTTGTAATTTTCCACCTCTTGGTGTTCCTATATGTAATAAGATACCATCTTGATAGCTTTCCAATTCCATGGTTGCTTTATCCGTTTCTATCTCTGCCAATAAATCACCTTTTTTAACGGTATCCCCCACTTTTTTATGCCAGGCAGCTACCACACCTTCCGTCATGGTATCACTTAATCGGGGCATTAATATTACTTCAGCCATAGGTAAAAGGAAGTTTTGTAATTAGGCGTGAAATTACATCAAAAATGTTTTTTTTCCCACCAGAAAACGCAATTTTCTAGCAAAAAGAGGTAAAAAGGAGGCTATTTAACTAAAAGGCTATACACTATTGCCCTTGCGCCAAACTATAGGCTTTCTTATCTGCCCACATATTCAATATTTCTAAGGAACATATCTTAAAATCTATGGCCAATGCTCGGTAGATATCAATTACATCATCCTGAGATAAAGGCAAAGAATTGACTGTTTCAAAACGACAATAATATTGATTCACCAAATTGGTAAAAATAGAGCCTGAAGGCCAAACCTGTGTTCCACGGTTGGTAATGGTTACTAATTTAAGCGCATCTGTTGTATGACTTAAACATTTGTCTGCAATAACTTTTGGCTGATCATTACTTTCAATAAAAAAATCAACACCTACAATTTTATGATCATCATTGAGATCACTTTGCAACATAGGGTTGTGTTCCAATTTAAAATTAGTGGGTGTTACATAAAAATTAGGTAACAATGGTTTTGGATTATGCTTAGGTTGCTTGCCAAAATTATCTATGATCGCTTGGGCAAAAACAGTGGTGTTTACTGAGGGGATAGTTTTATCACCAAAATCTCCTGTGTGAACGCCGGATTCTAAAGTAAATAACAATGCATTCTCAATGGAAATGGCTTGCTCCATTAATCCCAAATGACGTAGCATACTTAATCCACTTAATAAAAGAGAAGTAGGATTCGCTATATTTTTTCCTGCGATATCTGGAGCAGTTCCATGCACCGCTTCAAAAATTGAAATATGATCTCCAATATTTGCAGAAGGCGCAAAACCAAGCCCACCCACTAGTCCAGCACATAAGTCACTCACTATATCCCCTTGTAAATTCGTCAATACAATCACATCAAATAAATCGGGACGACTTACCAACTTCATACACAAGTCATCTACAATAACATCGTCTGCTTTTAATTCAGGATATTCTTTAGCCACTTCTTTAAATACTTCTAAAAATAAACCATCGGTCAATTTCATAATATTGGCCTTGTGACCACAAGTAATTCTTTTCGCTCCTTTCTTCTTCGCCATTTCAAAAGCATATCTAATAACTTGCTCACTTCCTGGACGCGTTATAAAACGTCTGCCCAATGCCACATCCTGTGTAAGCATGTGTTCAATTCCACCATAGGTATCTTCTATATTTTCTCTTACAATCGTTAAGTCAATAGCAATACCGGCTTTGCTAAATACGGTATCCACTCCACTTAATGTTTGAAATTTTCTATCGTTTGCGTAAGTATTCCATGTTTTACGCGCAGTAACATTTACACTTTTTACGCCTTTACCTTTTGGTGTTTCCATGGGGCCCTTAAATAGGATGCCTAATGCTTCAATGGTGTCCTTGGCTTGAGAAGTCATTCCATTGTTGAACCCTTTATCAAAAACCCACTTTCCCATATCCACAAATTCATATTCTAAAGGCACTTTCGCAGCATTAAAAATAGTGATAACTGCTTCCATAATCTCAGGTCCGATACCGTCTCCCTTTGCTACTGCGATCTTCATTATTGCTGTTTTTTTAGATTTTTTAACCACATTACCCAATTCGTAATGCCTTAGTTTTCGCAAAGTTACGCGACTTCTAGGGTCTAATAAAAAAATAGAGGCTTTTTTTATATAAGCGGAGTAATTTTTGCTACTTTTATCCCGCAGTATTCTCTGCAAAAGCACCTATTGACGTTATTTCTTATGGTCTCTAAAATTTCAGAAGGCGTTGAAGTAAGTATCGAGACTTTTTACCAAAAAGACTACAGCAATCCTTTGCAAAATGAATACATGTTTGCCTATAGAATTACCATCGAAAATCACAATTCATTTCCTGTTAAATTATTGAGACGCTTTTGGGAGGTATTTGATAGTAACAGCGAACATCGTGTGGTGGAAGGAGAAGGTGTGGTAGGCGTTCAACCTTTAATTATGCCAGGGAAACATTATCAATATGTGAGTGGCTGTCACTTAAAAAGTGAACTGGGTAAAATGCAAGGTTACTATACTATGGAAAATATTGAAACCAGAGACTTAATAAATGTCAATATTCCTGCTTTTAAAATGGCAGCACCGGTTAAATTAAACTAAGCCTACCTTTGGCCCATGAAAATTTGCATTGCTCAACAAAATTATCACATTGGCAACTTTGAACAGAACACTGATAAAATGTTATGTGCCATCGAAGAAGCTAAAAAACAAGGCGCTGATCTAATTTTATTTAGCGAAATGAGTGTTTGTGGTTATCCTGCAAGAGACTTTGTTGAATTCAACGATTTCATTCATCAATGCTATCAACAGATAGATATTATCAAAGAAGCGGCAGACACTATTGGTGTATTAATTGGAAGTCCTGCACGCAACCCCCATAAAAAAGGAAAAGATTTATTCAATGCAGCCTTTTTCTTGTATGAGAAAAAAGTGATTGCTGAAATTCATAAAACATTACTTCCCACTTATGATGTTTTTGATGAAAATAGATATTTTGAACCTGCGGATGATTGGAAAGTGGTTTCTTTCAAAGGAAAAAAATTAGCCGTTACCATTTGTGAAGATATTTGGAACTTAGGAGACAACCCTTTGTACCGTATTTGTCCGATGGATAAAATGATGGAACAAGCGCCTGATATTTTATTAAACCTAAGTGCTTCTCCTTTTGATTATACCCATGATGAAGATAGAAAAGCAACTATTAAAGCGAATGTTTTAAAATATAAAATTCCATTATTTTATTGCAATGCTGTAGGTAGCCAAACTGAAATTGTTTTTGACGGAGGTTCCTTTGCATTTGATAAAGACGCTAATCTTTGCGGTGCCCTTCCTATGTTCGAATCGGCAATGGCCATATTTGAATGTACCGATGATGGAAAAATTAATGCGCCCATTATTGAACCTGCCGCGAGAGTACCGAATAAAGAATTAAATCCATTAACCTTAATCCCCCATTTAAATATAGACCAAGTATATAAAGCATTGGTGTTGGGCGTGAAAGATTATTTTACTAAAATGGGTTTTAAGAAAGCAATTCTAGGCTCTTCTGGAGGTATTGATTCAGCGGTAACATTGGTGATTGCCTGCGAAGCTTTAGGCGCCGAAAATGTAACAGCCATTTTAATGCCCTCTGCTTATTCTACTGCACATTCTGTTGATGACGCAGTGGCATTAAGTAAAAATGTAAACAACCCTTACGAAACAATTGCTATTAAAGAAGTGTATGAAAGTTTTTTAGCCACTTTACAACCCTTATTCAAGGGGCTTCCTTTTTCGGTAGCAGAAGAAAATATTCAAAGCAGGTCCAGAGGTAATATTTTAATGGCTATTGCCAATAAATTCGGTTATGTACTTTTAAATACCTCCAATAAAAGCGAACTGGCAACAGGTTATGGAACTTTATATGGAGATATGGCAGGTGGATTAGGCGTTTTAGGCGATTGCTATAAAATGCAAGTATATGAATTGGCTAAGTATATAAATCGTTCAAAAGAAGTGATTCCAAATCATATTATTACCAAAGCGCCTAGTGCTGAATTAAGACCCGACCAAAAGGATAGCGATAGTTTACCCGCTTATGAAGTATTAGATCAAATTCTTTTCCAATACATTGAAAAAAGAGCCGATCCAGCTAGTATAAAAGCATTAGGATTTGAGAGTGCCCTTGTCGATAAGACTTTAAAAATGGTCAATACCAACGAATATAAAAGAAATCAATTCTGCCCTATTATTCGTATCTCTCCCAAAGCTTTTGGGGTAGGAAGACGTGTGCCCATTGTTGCTAAATATTTAAATTAGAAGCTACAATTTGTTTTAACAAATTGCTCCATATTTTATAGACTATATTGTACTTTCAAAGTGTATATAATTTTATTTTTATGAAAAAAATATTCGTATTTAGTCTGGCTTTCTTACTTGCCTCCACGCCATTTTGCATGTTTGCGCAATCTAGTAATGAAATATTACCAGGAGCTTATCAAACAGAGCAATACATTCCCTTATTGCAAAATAAAAGAGTAGGTGTGTTTACCAATCATACAGCGATGGTAGATAAAAAACATTTAATTGATACTTTATTAGCGCAAGGTATTCATATTCAAAAAATATTTACACCCGAACATGGTCTAAGAGGCACGGCCGATGCAGGAGAGGAAACCAAAGATGGCATGGATCCAAAAACTGGCATCAAAGTAGTTTCTTTATACGGGAAAAAATATGGTCCAGATGCTACTGATTTAGAAGATATTGATATTTTGCTTTTTGATATCCAAGATGTAGGTGCTCGTTTTTATACTTACATTTCTTCCTTACAATATTTCATGGAAGCGGCTAAAGAAAACAATAAACCACTTATAATTTTAGATAGACCGAATCCCAATGGCCATTATGTTGATGGGCCTGTTTTAGAAAAAGGTTTTTCTAGTTTTGTGGGAAAAAATACAGTGCCTATTGTATATGGTATGACCATTGGAGAATACGCCACGATGCTTAATGGCGAAGATTGGTTAAAAGCAAGGTCCAATAAAGATTGGTCACTCACTATTATACCATGCAAAAATTATGACCATAACAGCATGTATACTATAGCTATTGCTCCTTCACCAAATTTGCCAGACATGAATTCAATTTACTGGTATCCCACCACTTGTTTAGTAGAAGGAACCATTATGAGCGAGGGAAGAGGTACCCCTCATGCATTCGCCTATATTGGACATCCGCTCATTGCCAATAAAGGTTTTGAATTTAAACCTATTTCACGTGTGGGTGCCACCCAACCAAAATTAAAAGATCAAACCTGTTATGGCTGGGATTTGACAAAAACTAAAGCACCTAATAATAAAATTAATATAGAGTTGTTTATTGAAATGTTTGACGCCTTTTCACAAAGGGATTCTTTTTTTATTCATACTACAGGGAATACACCACGTGACTACTACTTTAATAAATTAGCAGGTAATAGTAAATTAATGGGTCAAATTCAATCGGGTGTTTCCGCTACTGCCATTAGAGCCAGTTGGAAAAAAGGAATTACAAAATTTAAGAAAATTAGAAAGCAATATTTATTATACAATGATTTTGAATAGCCCCAATGCCTAGGCTACAAAAAAGGTCCCCGGTTACTCGGAGACCTTTTTTGTAGCCTATAAAATAACAATTCATTATTAATTACCAATAATTGGAATCATTAATTTATGCACTGCCTCATTCAACGCTTTCACGCCTTCTTTCTTTAGGGCTTCATATTTTTTCAATTGCTCATCAACTTGTCCTTTTAACTCAGTATAGGTTTCTTTTACTTGCTTGGTAGGTGCCACATAGCCAGCCGCAGCAGATTCAAATACACCACTCATTTTATCATCCAATCTAATAGGAAAATTTAATACATCCTGTCCGCTCTTCGCTTTTGTTTGATGCAATGCTTCCTCTATACTTGTTAAACTTGTTAATACATCCTTACTTTGCTTTTGGAATACAGAATCCTTCGTTTTCTTTTGCAAGGCTTGCACTTGTGTACGAATTTCTTTAATCCCTTTTAAGGTTTTCATAATAGTATTAAAAGTACCTGATACTTCTAATAAAAATTGCTCTTGTGCTTTTAGGTCAGCATCAGATACTTTATAATTTGGATCCGCCAAAATTGTAAAGGGTTGCTCTGTAACGGTATTGTCAATGGTCACTTTAGCAGTGTATTTACCAGGAGCTGCTAATACAGGACTAGTTGTGCCATTCCAAAATATCAAACTAGCATCTGGTTTTTCTATTTCTGTATGATACATATTCCAAACAAAATTTTGAAACCCAGCTTCTGCGCTTGGTCCACCAACATCATTTTGGTTAAAAGTTTTGATAACTTTTTTCTGATCATCTAATATACTTATCATCACTCTTGTAGAATCATTGGCCTTATTGGCTTTCCAATAATTAATAACAACCCCTTTTGGAGCATTGGTTCCAACATTCGCTGGCATACTCGCTCTTGCGCCACGTCCACGACGGCCACCCATTTGAGATGGCACACGATACACATTCGCTATAGGGAATACTTTATTGGCATCTACATTACTTGCTTGATAATTTTCAACAAAGGATAAATCATCTAAGATATATAAACTACGTCCTTGTGTACCTACGATTAAATTATTATCTCTTATTAATAAATCTGTAATTGGTGTAACAGGTAAATTTAATTGGAATAGCTCCCATGATTTTCCATCATTCGTAGAAACATACAATCCATATTCAGTACCTGCAAATAAAACACCCGCTTTTCTTGGACTAGCTACGATAGCTCTAGTAAAATGCAATGGATTAATACCATTGGTAATTTTTTCCCAACTTTCCCCATAATCATGTGTTACATATAAATAAGGAGCAAAGTCATCTAACTTATATCTTGTACCTGCAAAATAAGCAGTTCCTTTTCTTAAAGGATCTACTTCTACTCTATTCCACATCATCCATTGTGGGACATCTTTAGGTGTTACATTTTTCCAATGCGCTCCTCCATCCTTACTTACATTAATTACTCCATCATCACTACCTGTCCACAATAAATCTTTTTCCAATGGAGATTCAGCAGCCGTAAATATGGTACAGTAATATTCAACACTCGTATTGTCTTGTGTAATAGGACCTCCGGAACTTTTTTGTCTGCTCTTATCATTCGTCGTTAAATCAGGCGACAACATGTCCCAACTTGCCCCTTCATTTTCGGTAGCAAATAAATGATTTCCTGCAGTGTATAGTTTCTTTGGATTGTGCGGCGAAAAGAAAATAGGATGATTCCATTGAAAACGATATTTCATAGCTTCCGCTCCAGCACCCATTGGATTATCAGGCCATACATTGATTACTCGGTTCTCTCCAGTTTTGTGATCATATCTTGTAATTAAGCCACCATAAGATCCGCCATATACAATATCACTATTCATTGGATCGGCAACAATATAACCACTTTCGCCACCTGCTGTAACATCAAAATCATTCTCCCCAATATAGGCACCATAGGTGCTTGATAAAATTCTAAAGGCGCTATTGTCTTGTTGTGCAGCTAAAATTCGATAAGGGAAATGATTGTCTGTACTTAAACGATATACTTGAACAGTGGGTTGGTTCATGACAGTACTCCAATTTTTGGCACCATCTAAACTTACTTGTGCACCACCATCATCTGCAACAATCATGCGCTTGCCATTTTTTGGATCAATCCATAAATCATGATGATCGCCATGTGGTGTTCTTCCTGAAACAAAAGTTTTACCTCCATCAGTTGAAACCATAAAATTTACATTCGGGCAATACACTTTATTTTCATCAGCAGGATCTATAAAAACCTTTGTGTAATACCATGCACGTTGACGAATATTATTATCACTGTTTACTAATTCCCATGTTTTACCTGCATTCTCCGACATATACAAACCCCCATCCTTATTCTCAATTAAAGCATATAGTTTATCGGTATTAGATTTTGCCACTGCAATAGCAGTGATACCCCATACCCCTTTAGGAAATCCTTTATTGGTTTTAATAGAAGTCCAAGTTTCTCCACCATCGGTGCTTTTATATAAACCAGAACCTTCTCCTCCACTTTCTAAACTATAAGGTGTACGAATTAATTGCCAAGTACCTGCATATAATATTTCAGGATTGCTAGGATCAATTACTAAATCACTGGCGCCAGTTTGCTCATTTACATACAATACTTTTTTCCAATTTTGTCCACCATCTACACTTTTAAATACACCTCTTGTTTCATTGGGTCCAAATAAATGTCCCATGGCAGCAGCCCATATAATGTCTGGATTTTTTGGATGTACAATAATTCTTACAATATGTCTGGCTTCTTGTAAGCCAATATTTTTCCAAGTTTTTCCATCATCTGTCGACTTCCACATACCACCTAAACCCTCACTCACATTGCCTCTCATTGAGTTCTCTCCTTCTCCAACATACACCACTGATTCATTAGATGGCGCTAACGCAATGGCCCCAATGGTGCCGCCAAAAAAACCATCAGAAATATTTTTCCAATTATTACCCGCATCCATTGATTTCCAAACACCGCCTCCAGTGGCTCCCATGTAAAAAGTATTTACATCTGTATAAGAACCCACTGCTGCAGCTGCTCTTCCCCCTCTAAAAGGACCAATGAGCCTAAAATTTTGTGCTTTAATAATTGGATCCTGCGACAAACTTGTTGTTGGCACTGCAGGTGCAATTGCTTTTTTCTTTTGTGCATCCGCTTTATTAACTACGAACAAAGAAAATAGGGCTGTAGTTAATAATAAAAACTTTTTCATACTATTTAATTTTAAAAATCATTAGAGAAAAAAATTGTACATCCTAGATTTATTTTAGGATGTACAATTTTAATACTTATTTTATAGAATCGTAATCCTTAAACTTTTTAATAGGCGTCTCTTCTACTAATTTTCTAAAAGCAGCCCAATCTTTTGTAAAGAACTCATTCGCTTTTGCAATCACATTTTGAATCGCCACTTCCGCATCCTTTAATTTTTGCTCTTCTTGCTCACCAGGAATTGTGTTCTTGCCCGAAATTAATTGAGTCGCATCTCTTATAATAGAAATAGGAGTGATGACATCTACTGTACCATATCCTTGCTTCTCCTGCTTCTTACCCATAATATATTCACGCAATGCTTTAGCACTTGCTGTAATTTTTTTATGTGCTTTATTCAAAGTGTCGACGCCTTTATCTTTCTTGTCTTTCCACTCTGCTTTTAATTGTAATAACAAAGCATCTACTTCATCTAATTGATCCATTGCACTATTAAATTTATCAGCACTAGGTTGATGTTTTGCTAATAATTCGTCTTGTTTTTTCACTACCGGATTTCTATCCATTAATCGAGCGTCATCTTTTACTTCAATCCACATAGAATCCTTCTTATTATTTGCAGTTACTACTACTTTGTATTTGCCAGCTACCACATCACGACCTCTAAATTCTCTCTCTTCATCAGGATCAGCAGCCGCTTCTTCCATCATTCTTCTACCTCCACCACCGCCTGCCTTAGGCATACCAGCAGCACGATTTCCTTTTTGTTCAAAGCCCCAATATTGTCTGTTGAATCCAGAATCCACTTTAAAAGTTAAATTTCTTATGACAGAATCTTTTGCATCTTTAATTTGCACTTTCACTTTCTTAATACTATCTATTAAATAAACAGTGAAAGGATAGCCTGCAGGACGATTTTCTGCATCATACATTCCCCAAGTACTCCACTCGTAGGTTGCATTTTTATAAGAAGCATTAATAACTGCATTTGGTGCAGAAACAAAAAAGCTGCTAGCATTTCCTTTGTCATGTGCCAACTTACGTAAAGGCTTGATATCATCTAATACCCACATGGCACGGCCAAATGTTGCAATAGCTAAATCAGCCTCTCTTTCTTGAATAGCAAAGTCATAGGTTGAAACAGAAGGATATCCGTTTTTCCATTGTTGGAAATTTTCAGCATTGTCAAGACTTACATACATACCTTGTTCTGTTCCTACGAAAAATAAATTAGGCTCTGCAATATCTTGAATCACTGTTAATGCGTAGCCAGTTACTTTTGAACTGCTTACAATATTAGTCCATGTTTTACCTTGGTCAGTGGTTCTGAAAATATAAGGAGCAAAATCTCCTTGTCTATAATTATTGGCCACCACAAAAACTTCATTCGCATTATAAGTAGAGGTTCTGACTTGAGGAATCCAGGCGCCTTTAGGTAATCCTGTAATATTAGCTGTCATGTTTGTCCATGTAGCACCACCATTTGTAGTCATTTGAACATTTCCATCATCTGTACCTACCCATATTAAATCTTTTTGAACAGCAGAAGGAGCAATGGTAATAATGGTGCAATGATTTTCTGCACCCGTAATATCAATACTTAATCCACCATTATTTGTTTGATCAATTTGAGCACTATCATTATTTGTCAAATCTGGTGAGATAACTTTCCACGCAGCTCCTTTATTTGTACTCTTATGTAAAAATTGTGATCCATAATACACTGTTTTTTTATCGAAGGGATCTTGCGCAATAGCCGCATTCCAGTTAAAACGTAAAAGCGTTTTAGCATCTGGAGCAGGAGGTTGTATGTATGAAGACTCTCCTGTTGCAGTATTATATCTACCCACAGATCCGCCTTGGCTCATAGCATACACCCAATTGGCATCTTCTGGATCGGGCACAACATCAAATCCATCACCACCCCACAAATTATCCCAATAGAAATTCTTAAGGCCTCCTTTTATATACGTATACGCAGGCCCTCTCCAAGAACCATTGTCTTGCATACCGCCCATAATATGATAAGGTGTTTCATTGTCTACATTCACATGATAAAATTGTCCCACAGGAATTTTTTCATCAAACATCCAAGTCTTACCACCATCTCTTGTAATACCAATTCCCCCATCATTACCATCCACCATAAATTTATTATCTGTTGGGTGAATCCAAAACGCATGATGATCTGGATGAATACCACTATAAGGAATAATGGTTTCAAAATTCTTTCCACCATCAATACTTTTCACCACTGTTTGACTAATATACCAAAGTGTATTTTCATTTAAAGGATCACATATAATATCTTGGAAATAAAATGGACGATTGTCTACAATAGATTTTTGCGCATTGACTAAAATAAAATTATATCCACCATCATCACTTCTATATAACCCACTTTTAGTAGATTCTACTAAAGCGTACACTCTATTTGGATTGGATTTGCTAATAGCAATACCTACACGCCCTAAATTGCCGTCTGGCAATCCATTTTCTTTACCCAACTTTGTGAAATTTTTACCGCCATCAATGGTCATATAAATACCACTTCCTTTTCCACCACTTTCTAAATGATAAGGATTGCGATAATGATGCCACATGGCTACAAATAATTTATTCGGATTTTTTGGATCCATTATCATATCCCCTACTCCAGAAGTATCATTGGTAAATAATATTTGATTCCATGTATCACCTCCGTCTGTTGTTTTATAGACTCCTCTATTTTTATTTTGACCATAAGGATTTCCAATCGCACCCGCATACACTGTATTAGGATTCGTTGGATCTATAATCACGCGATGAATATTTCTTGTTTGCTCCAATCCCATCCTTTTCCAAGTCTTACCTGCATCTAAAGTTTTATAAATACCTTCTCCGATGCTAATTGAATTTCTTGGATTACCTTCTCCAGTGCCTGCCCAAACTACACTTGGATTAGATTGTTGAATTGCTACTGCCCCAATATTTAAAATGGGTTGCTCATCAAATACAGGTGTCCAACTCACTCCACTATTACTGGTTTTCCAAACACCACCCGAAGCGGCTCCAATCCAAATATTATTAGGATTCGCTACTTCAACGTCTATGCTAGTCACACGACCACTCATAGATGCAGGCCCCACATTACGAGGCTTCCAATTTTTAAATACTTTATTAATGTCCACTTTTGTTTCAGTGGCAGTGACAACTGGTGTTGCTTTTTTAGCTTTTTGAGCAGCTACATTTGTAATTGACAAAACAGATGCCAAGAACAGAGAACTCACAATGGTTATACGCATAGTTTTAAGTTTGCTTATTTTGGAATAAATGAAGTACCTAAGCTATTATATTTTAGGCAAAAAATGGAGAAAAAAGGCAAGAAAACGCCTTAAGATTTGATGTATGGTAGGAAGGGAAAGATGGGGAATCCTAAATTTCTATTAGGATTTACAATCTTCCTAACCCTGGAAGGGTTTGAAAATCATTTGAGGGAAAGATGGGGAATCCTAAATTTCTATTAGGATTTACAATCTTTCAATGATGCCGGCTATACCCTGACCACCGCCTACACAGGCGGTCACAATACCATATTTCTTTTGGAGACGCTCTAAGTCGTTGAGTATCTGTACCGTTAATTTGCTGCCAGTGCAGCCCAAAGGATGCCCTAGCGCAATCGCGCCACCATTGATATTCACTTTATTAGTATCTAATCCAAGTGTTCTGATCACTGCTAAAGATTGTGAGGCAAAGGCTTCGTTCAATTCAAATAAATCTATTTGGTCTAAGTTCATTCCTGCTTGTTTTAGCACTTTGGGTACTGCAGCAATAGGACCAATTCCCATGATTCTTGGGTGCACGCCAGCAGAAGCGCAATTCACCAATCTTCCAATAGGTTTCAAGCCCAAAGAATTCATCATTTTTTCACTCATCACCATCACAAAACTTGAACCATCACTTGTTTGAGAAGAGTTACCTGCGGTCACCGAACCTTTTAATGCAAAAGCGGGTTTTAATTTTGCCAATGCTTCAATGGTAGTATCGGCTCTTACGCCTTCATCGGTATCTATTATATAACTACGCGTTGCTCTTTTATTTTTTTCATTGATATAGGTTTCATTTATTTCAATGGGTAAAATTCCTTTTTTGAAATAACCATTGTCAATAGCTTGCTTTGCTTTTTGATGTGAAGCCAATGCAAATGCATCTTGATCTTCTCTTGAAACCTTATATTCATTGGCTACTGCTTCTGCAGTTAAACCCATTGATAAATAATAATCAGGTTCTTCTGCAGTAATAGAATACGCTGGAACTGTTTTCCAGCCTGCAGTTGGGACCATTGACATTGATTCTGTTCCGCCAGCAATAATACATTCTGCCATACCAGTTCTTATTTTTGCAGTAGCCATTGCAATGCTTTCTAAGCCACTTGCGCAATATCTATTTATCGTAATACCAGGCACTTCAATACCCAATGCTTTTGCTGCAATAATTCTTCCAAATTGTAAACCTTGTTCTGCTTCCGGTACTGCGTTACCTACAATTACATCGTCAATTAATGTTGGATCTACCGAGGGTAATGTTTTCATTAACCCTTTTATTACTTCAATAGCTAATTCATCAGAACGCATGAATCTGAATCCTCCCTTTTTACTTTTGGTAACGGCTGTTCTAAAACCTGCTACGATATACGCTTCTTGCATAAAATAAGAATTTTGAAATAGTCATGGTAAAATAGCTCCCATTGACACCCTAAATGTAGTCATTTTTATAAAAAGTTGTTTATGCAACTAAATATTTCATTGTAAATTTGCAATATGTTGTATCCCATCCTCCGAAACCTCTTGTTTACACTGCCGCCCGAAACGGCACACAAAATTTCTATGCAAGGATTGCATCATGCAGCAACTATCCCTTTTTTGAAAAAACAATTAGCAGCACAATTTCAATTTCAAGAAAAAAGCCTTGCTAAAACCTACTTCGGAATTAACTTCCCTAACCCAGTTGGTCTTGGTGCAGGATTTGATAAAAACGCTGCTTATTTGGATGAATTAGAAATGCTTGGATTTGGCTTTGTTGAAATTGGCACTGTAACACCTAAACCACAAGCAGGTAATTCCAAGCCAAGATTATTTAGAATACCAGATCAAAAAGCATTGATTAATAGAATGGGATTCAATAATGAAGGACTTGAGGCAATCGCCACTCGATTAAAAGAAAGAAAAGCAAAAAATAATTCCAGCTTAATTGTAGGAGGAAACATTGGCAAAAATAAAGTGACAGATAATAGCGAAGCATGGATAGATTATTGTACAAACTTTAAAGGACTCGAAGAGGTTGTAGATTATTTTGTGGTAAATGTTAGTTCACCCAACACACCTGGACTACGCGAGTTGCAAGAAAAAGAATCTTTAAGAAAGATATTTGCTGAATTACAAAATTTGAATAAAAACAATAAACCCATTTTATTAAAAATCGCACCCGATTTAGCGCATTCGGCTTTAGATGATATCATAGAATTAACTGCCGAAATAAAAATAGACGGTTTAGTAGCAACCAATACCACCATAGATCGTAGCTTATTGAATGCGCTTAATGTTGAGAAAGCAAAAAAAATTGGCGCAGGTGGTTTAAGCGGACAGCTCTTGTTAGAAAAATCTACTGAAGTATTACAATATCTACACACAGGTATCGCAGGACGCATTCCCATTATAGCAAGTGGGGGTATTTTTACTGGCGCTGATGCACAATCAAAATTAGACGCGGGCGCCTCTCTTGTTCAAATTTGGACTGGATTTATTTATGAAGGCCCGTCTATTGTAAAAAATATTTGTACCTATTTAAATGCAAAAAAATAGTTCCTCTTTTAAATTCAATATTTTTTTAGTTACACTACTACATAAGTTTTATAAAATTATTCCATGTTAACCATCAAAGATTTTTGCTTTAGTCCTTTTCAAGAAAATACTTATGTACTTTATAATGAATTGAAGCACGCCATTATAATTGACCCAGGTTGTTATACGCGCATGGAAGAAAAAATGTTGACCGATTTTATAAATAAACAAGATCTCACACCCACTTTACTTTTAAATACACATTGCCATTTAGATCATGTGTTTGGCAATAATTATGTAAGTGAAACCTACGGCCTTACCGCTCACTTTCATCCCAATGAACAAATTGTGATAGATCGATTACCAGAAGCTGCTGCCAAATGGGGGGTGCCTACTGAAGCCTACAAAGGACCCGTTCAATATATCCAACAAGATGAAATTATTCCTTTTGGGGAGGACAGCTTTACCGTATTATTAACCCCAGGACATTCCCCTGGAAGTGTTTGCTTTTACCATGCAGGGCAGGATTTTATGATTGGCGGAGATCTTATTTTCAAAGATGGCGTGGGCCGTACCGATTTACCAGGTGCCAACCCCCAAGATTTAATTAAAAGTATTAAAGAACAAATTTTCCCGCTGCCCGATACCCTTACTATTTACTCAGGGCATGGACCAGCGACCACTTGGGGCAGAGAAAAAGAGCATAATCCCTATATCAAGCATATAAGTAATCAATTGTAAGCTATAAATGATGCTTAGTTAACAATTTGATAATGTAAACACTCTTAATACTTGTGGCATTTAAAGGGTAATTTTGTACCATTATCATACCTATGGAAGCACCTATCAAAATATTAATTGCAGACGACGAGCCAGATATAATTGAAATAATAAGCTTTCATTTAAATAAATTGGGGTACGAAGTAGCTAGTGCAAAAGATGGAAGTGAAGCCATTGAAAAAGCAAATTCTTTCGCACCTGATTGTATTATTTTGGACGTGATGATGCCAAAAAGAAATGGCTTTGAGGTATGTGAATACTTAAGAAGTAATAAGCAATTTGATAAAACATTGATTGTATTATTGACAGCTTTAAACGATGAGGTTTCTCATATTAAAGGTTTGGAATTAGGGGGAGATGATTTTATAAGCAAACCCATTAGCCCTAAAGTGTTAGTAAGTAGAATTACAGCATTGTTTAGAAGATTACAACCTGTTGCTCCAGATAAAAAAGTTATAACCATCAACGATTTAAGTATTGATAGCACCCAATATAAAACAGTATTGAAAGGCGTCAATTATGTACTTGCTAAAAAAGAATTTGAGTTATTATACTTATTAGCCGCACAAGCTGGTCGTGTATTTTTAAGGGGAGAAATTTTATCTCAGGTATGGGGAAACGATGTCATTGTAGGAGACCGTACCATTGACGTACACGTTAGAAAAATTAGAGCAAAATTAGGCATTGACTGCATTACTACCGTAAAAGGGGTTGGCTACAAATTCGATTATTAAGTAGAATTGAATACCTTCGCCTTACCAATTTAAAGGCTTTCACTTTGCATGTTTAAACAAAAGAATTTATCTCCCAAACAGCTAGCAGCATTAACTGCTCTACTTTTAGCTACACTTATTGCTTTAAGCATCTATCTATTATTTTCAAACACGAAATGGTCGATCACTTATTTTATAGTTAGTTTTATTGGCATCTATTTTTTAATGGACCAAATTTTAGAATATTTTATTTATCGAAAAATAAAATTGATTTATAAACTCATTTCACAAACAAAGGCAAGTAAAAGAGAAGAAGCCTACCAAAAATACGTTTTGCCACAAAAGGGCATTGACGATGTAAGAGAAGATGTAGAAGCTTGGGCAGCACAAAAAACAAAAGAAATTCAAGACTTACAATCTAATGAAGCTTTTAGAAAAGAATTTTTACAAAACTTATCGCACGAAATTAAAACCCCCATCTTCGCTATTCAAGGTTACTTAGAATTATTGGGCGATGGCGCCATGGATGATCCCATTACTGGAACAAAGTTTGTACAACAAGCGCAATCCAATGTGCAAAGGTTAGTGCAATTATTAAGTGATGTAGATGCAATTACTAATTTAGAAATTAACAAAGACCCTATTTTAAAACACGCTTTTGTTATTCAAGATATTATTTCAGAAGCCGTTAATAATTTAAGTGTCAAGTGGATTAAAAAGAATATTCAATTTCAATTTAAGAAAGGATCAGAATCTTCTATCAGTGTTTTTGCTGATAAAAATAAAATTTACCAAGTAATCGTTAATATTTTATCTAATGCTGCTAAATATGGTAAAATTGATGGCCAAATTACAGCAAGCGTTTATAAAATGGAAGACCAAAAAATACTTATCGAAATTAGTGACGACGGTATTGGTATTGCCGAAGAACATCTTCCCCGTTTATTTGAAAGATTCTACCGCACCGATGATGCTAGAGCCCGTGAAATTGGAGGTACTGGCTTAGGACTCGCTATATGTAAGCATATTATTGAAGCACATGGCGAAACAATACATGTAAGAAGTAAAGTGAGCGTGGGCACTACTTTTGGCTTTACCCTTGCAAGCAAAGCATAATTTTCGTTACTTTTGTATTCTAATAAATTTTAATGCAAACAATTCTTGTTACTGGCGGCTGTGGTTATATTGGCGCGCATACCATTGTAGATTTAATTGAAAATGGTTTTGAGGTGATTGCTGTAGATAATTTATCTAGGTCTTCCGCCCATTCATTACAAGGCGTCGAAAAAATTACAGGCAAGAAAATAAAAAATTACAACATCGATTTAACCGATAAAAAAGCGGCTGAGCAAATTTTTATCGATCATAAAAATATTACAGGCATTATTCATTTCGCCGCCTACAAAGCCGTGGGCGAATCGGTAGAAAAACCATTGGACTATTATCAAAATAATATTTTTTCCTTAGTTTCTTTATTACAACTGGCTGTTCAATACGATACAAAACATTTTATTTTCTCTTCTTCTTGTACTGTCTATGGCAATCCAGATACAATTCCTGTCACTGAACAGACTCCTTTACAACAAGCAGCATCTCCCTACGGTGCGACAAAGCAAATGGGGGAAACCATTGTACAAGATACCGCTACTGCATATCCGCTTTCTACTATATTGTTACGTTATTTTAATCCAGTAGGTGCACACCCTTCCATTGCCATTGGCGAATTACCTATTGGTCGTCCACAAAATTTAGTGCCAGCTATTACACAAACTGCTATTGGGAAATTACCTACTATGCAAGTTTTTGGAAGCGACTACGATACGCGTGATGGAAGTTGCATTCGTGATTATATTCATGTTTGTGATATCGCTCACGCACATACTTTAGCATTACAACATTCTATAAAAGCCAATAAAGTTAATAGTTGTGAAGTCTTTAATTTAGGTACAGGTAATGGCATTACTGTATTAGAAGCCATACAAGCTTTTGAAAAAGTATCTGGTGTAAAATTAAATTACGAAGTGGGGCCAAGAAGAGCTGGTGATATTGTTGCTATTTATGCCAACAATAATTATGCTATTGATAAATTAGGATGGAATATTAAGTATAGCTTAGAAGATATGATGCGCACAGCTTGGGAATGGGAAAAAAGCTTGGCAAAAGCACCTTAAGAATTTGAAAAGGTCTATCTAGAGAAAACATACAAACTACTTATTGCTTCACTAACATCTTCTCTGCATTCTCTGCTACTTGTAATGCTTCGATAAATTCTTCTATTTCACCATTGATCACCGCATCCAAATTATAAGAAGTCACTCCCACGCGATGGTCGGTAACTCTGCCTTGCGGCCAATTATAGGTTCTAATTTTAGCACTTCTATCTCCTGTACTCACCAATGTTTTTCTATGTCTTGATATTTCATCTTCTTGCTTGCGCACTTGCTCTTCAAATAATTTAGTACGCATCATCGTCATTGCTTTTTCTCTATTCCCTAATTGAGAACGTTCTGTTTGGCAAATAATAACAGTACCGGTTGGAATATGCGTTAACATTACTTTAGTCTCCACCTTGTTTACGTTTTGTCCTCCCGCACCTCCACTTCGAGAGGTTTCCATTTTTACATCCGCAGGGTTCAACACAAAATCTACTTCCTCTGCTTCTGGCATTACCGCAACAGTTGCTGCAGAAGTATGCACCCTTCCTTGTGTTTCTGTAGAAGGCACACGCTGTACACGGTGCACTCCACTCTCAAATTTCATGGTACCATATACATCTTCACCCACTACTTCTAATATCACTTCCTTGTAACCACCCACAGAACCTTCACTCTCACTTACTAGCGCAACTTTCCATCCTTTTTTCTGACAATACCTAGTATACATTGTAAGCAAATCGCCCACAAATAAACTGGCTTCGTCACCACCAGTGCCTGCTCTTAATTCAATAATGGCATTCTTGTCATCCTGTGGATCCTTAGGTATTAATAATTTTGTCAAGTCTTTTTCCAAACTGTCTTTTTCCGCATCTAATCCAGGCATCTCCATTTTTGCCAACTCACGCATTTCCGCATCGTCTCCATTCAATGTTTCTTTGGCAAACTTATGCTCCTCCAATACTTTCATATATCGCTCATAGGGAATGATGATTTTTTCCAAGGAACGGTATTCTTTGCTCATTTTACCAAATTCAGCTTGGTTATTAATGATCTCTGGATTGGTCAAAGCCACCCCTACTTGTTGAAATCTTGCTTTTATGGCTTCTAATTTGTCTAACATAGTCGATTTTAGGTGAGCAAAAATAGCTATTTTAGTTGTCAATTAAAACAATCCTATACTATGAAATACTTAGTAGCCCTTTTCTTGCTTATTGCAGGCGGCGCCAATGCCCAAGCCATTCACTATAAATCAATCTTGGTAGACACACATAACGATTGCATCACAGCATGTATCGAGAAAAAAGTAAGCCTTGACCAAGACCTTACCGGTATCAACCACTCCGATTTAAAAAGATTTAAACAAGGTGGATTGGATTACCAGTTGTTTTCAGTTTGGTGCGATGGCGAAAAAGCCAACCCTTATGCCTGGGCCATGAGATCGATGGATACCCTCGAAGCGGTGGCTAATAGAAACCCTGATAAAATTGTGATTGCTAAAAGCTGGTCGGCCATTCAAAAAGCTTTGAAAGAAAATAAAATTGTGGCACAATATGGTGTAGAAGGCGGCCATATGATTGAAGATAATATTGATCGCTTAGATACTTTTTACAATAGAGGTGTTCGCTATATGACACTTACTTGGAATAACTCTCCAAGTTGGGCAAGCTCACATGTAGATGAAAAAGATCCAAAATATACTGGACCAAAAGGCTTGACTAGTTTTGGTAAAGAAATTATTGCACGCATGAATAAGCTGGGTATCATTGTAGACATTTCTCATGTGGGTGAAGCTACTTTTTGGGATGCCATTAAAACTACTACCAAGCCCGTGATTGCTTCGCATAGTAATGCGTATGCTATTTGCCCTGTTACTAGAAATTTAAAAGATGATCAAATTATAGCTGTAGGAAAAAATGGTGGTGTTATTCATTTAAATTTCTTCTCTGGTTTTGTAGATAGTAATTTTAGCAAGAAAGATGCAGCTTTTAGAAAAAATCATAAAACTGAAATTGATTCTTTACTAGCTACTGGCCTACAACGCGAATACGCTTTCACAATGGTTTCAGAAAAATATCCAGCAGAAAGCGAAGCTATTAAACCAGACTTAGAACAATTGATGCAACACTTCGATCATATTGTAAAATTAATTGGAATAGACCACGTTGGTTTAGGCTCTGACTTTGATGGTATCAACTCTGCTCCTAAAGAATTAAAAACAGTACTTGATTATCCTAAATTTACACAAGCCTTAATAGCTAGAGGTTACTCAGATAAAGATATTGCGAAAGTATTGGGTGGAAATTTTTTACGCGTGTATCGTATTAATAACCCTAATTAAAAAATAAGGGTTATTAATACTACCTCGAATGATTTATTTAAAAAAATTCTTTTTTTAAAATAGTATTAATAACCCTAATTAATGAATAAGCCTCTTGATAAAAATCTAAGAGGCTTATTCATTTTTATCTAATGATTTTTCAAGCCTACCCCATAAACGGGTAGGCTTGTTTACTTGATCCAAAGAATAAAATTTAAGAGGATTGGCTGATTAATAAGTCAATAATCGCTGCATCATTTCTTCCAGCCTGCTATTGGCTAAATATTGTTTTTCCAAAACGGCATTAAAAGGAATAGGTGTGTCCAATGAAGCACAGCGCATAACAGGTGCATCTAAATATTCAAAGCAGTGCTCTGCAATCCATGCACTAATTTCTCCGCCAATACCACCGGTTAAATTATCCTCATGTAGTATCATTACTTTTCCCGTAGCCTTCACTATTTTTTCAATGGCCTCGTAATCCAATGGAGACAATGTTCTTAGATCTAAAATAGAAATGGAAGCCTCGCTATGTGCTGCTTGATATTGCTTCGCCCAATGCACGCCCATGCCATAAGTAATAATACAAGCATCTTCCCCTTCACTTATTAAAGCTGCTTTGCCAATAGGTATTTGATAGTATTCATCAGGCACTTCTTCTTCAATACTTCGATACATTACTTTATGTTCAAAATAAAGTACGGGATTAGGATCGGCTAATGCCGCAATCAATAATCCTTTGGCATCAATAGGATTTGATGGATATACTACTTTTAATCCTGGCACATGTGTAAACCAAGCTTCATTTGATTGTGAATGGAAAGGACCAGCGCCCACACCCGCACCTGTTGGCATACGAATAACCACATCCGCATTTTGCCCCCATCTATAATTTATTTTCGCTAAATTATTTACAATTTGATTAAAGCCCACCGTTACAAAATCGGCAAACTGCATTTCCATGACCGACTTTATTCCTTCCAAACTTAATCCCAAAGCAGCACCCACAATAGCACTTTCGCAAATAGGTGTATTACGCACGCGTTGCTTTCCAAATTGTTGTACAAAACCTTCCGTCACCTTAAAGGCACCGCCATATTCTGCAATGTCTTGTCCCATAATAATTAATTCGGGATACAATACCATTGATTGTTTCAGCGCTTCACTGATAGCTTCTATAAAACGTTTCTTTGTACGTATTGGATTATTTAAATTTTTAAATTCAGTTATTGTATGGGGAATAGCTGGCGCAAACAAATCGGCAACTTCTTCTTGCACAGAAGGCTCCCATGTCTCTGGTTCCATGGCAATTTTTAAATCAGCTTCTATTGATTGCTTGATATCATTTCTAATTGTAGCAATTTCCATTTCGGTAATCACTTTCTCCTTCACTAAATATTGTTCGTAATTTTTTACAGGATCTTTTCTGGACCAAGTTTCCATGAGTTCTTTCGGAACATATTTTACACCACTCGCTTCTTCATGCCCACGCATTCTAAAAGTGGTACACTCAACTAAGTAAGGACGTTGATTGTTGATACAATAATCACGCACGCCTTTGATAGTGTCATATACTTCTAAAATATTATTACCATCTATACGAATACCATCTATCCCATACCCTTTTGCACGATCTACTAAATAATCACATTTATATTGTTCATTGGTTGGAGTGCTTAATCCGTATCCATTATTTTCAATAATAAAAATAACAGGCAGTCCCCAAACTGCAGCCACATTCAAGGCTTCATGAAAATCGCCTTCGCTGGTTCCGCCGTCTCCTGTAAAGGCTAAAGTAGCTTTGAGTTGTCCCCTTTGTTGATACGCTAAAGCAACGCCATCTGCAATAGCTAATTGAGGGCCTAAATGTGAAATCATGCCGCAAACATGATGTGCTTTACTACCAAAATGAAAACTACGCTCACGCGCTTTACTGTAGCCGCTTTTATATCCCTGCCATTGTTTAAACAAATCAATTAAAGGCATATTGCGCGCAGTAAATACCCCCAAGTTTCTATGCAAAGGCATGATCCATTCAGAATGATCCATAGCCAAGGTAGTCCCCACCGCTATGGCTTCTTGACCAATACCACTAAACCACTTACTAATTTTTCCTTGACGAAGTAAAAGCAACATTTTGTCTTCTATCATTCTTGGCAATAGCAAAGAACGATATAGATGTACGAGCTGTTCATTAGATAATTTACCCCGCTTAAACTCCATTATAATTTTTATTTAAAGGGATAAATATGCTCACTAGTCTCTTGAGTTTAATTTGCTCAACAATTTTAATATTTCTAAGTACAACCAAACCAGCGTTACTAATAATCCAAAAGCACCATACCATTCCATATACTTTGGCGCTCCCATTTCGGCCGCTTTTTCGATGGCATCAAAATCTAATAATAAATTCAATGCAGCTATTCCAACAATAAATAAACTAATACCGATACTTAAAGGAGAGCTATCAAAAGCAAACCCCATATTCACCCCAAATAAACCTAGTATCCATACAATTAAATAAAACAAACCAATACCCATTGTCGCAGACATAATAATAGAACGCAAGCGATTCGTTACACTGATGATTCTAAAATTATACAACAAGAACATAGCAAGTGCAACGCCTAATGTTAAACCCACAGCATGTAATACAATATTGGGATAGCTTTTTTGAAACATTGCATTAAAGAAAGCACTTATGCCTCCAATAAATAATCCTTCTAATATTCCATAAGCAGGAGCAATATACCCAGCCCATTGAGGCTTAAACATCATTACCAAGGCTACCACAAATCCGCCAATGGCACCCACTAACATATAAGTAGTAGCAGAACTTATATTGCCTTCCGCATATAAATTCCATTCATACATAGCAGCAGCAGTGACCATTAATAATAAGAAACCAAATTTATTAATGGTGCCCCTAATACTCATCACGCCAAAAGACTGTGCAGTACTATGCAAGCTTTTATCAAATATTTTTTCAGTAAGGGTTGGGTTCCCAGATTTGAAGATGGCCATAATTTTGTTTTTATTTTTCTATTATAAAAATACTAAATACTTTGAATGATTGTCTAAAAAAAAGGTTAATTCAAGGCGTTTTTTAAGCCTGGATAACGGGTAATTTTTTGGAACTGATATTGTGGGCGCTTTTTTAACAACCCAATCATTTTTTCTAATTTAATGGAATCTGCTGGTGCAGCAAACATATGGTCGTGCATTAAAATTACAAGGTGGTTTTTTGTTTTAGTTTGATTGTAAGCAAAAAGGCTATCAACCAACACCGCTATGGCTTCTGGGCTTTGCACTGGCTTACCGTATTTATTAAATCGCCACTCCATATCCCATCCAATCACATCCCATCCCAAACTATCCATTTTATGTGTCAAAGGTTGCACTAACCAGCTTGCTTTTTTTGCCAGCTTCGTATCCCAAGCATTATTGCCTGGCAGTCTTACTAAATTATTAGTAGGCGCCAAAATGTCTTTCCCTTTTAAAAAGTCCAAAAGGGCTGAATCTGGATGCTGATAAAACCATAAGTACCTGCCATAAGAATGGGAATAACTATGGTTACTTATTGAAAATAAATCATCCTTTGCTTTAATTTCGTCATATAGCCTACGGCCTTTCATATTTCTAGATTGATGTAGCCCAATTTCAAAAAAAGAAGCGGCTACTTTTTCCCTAGAACATATTGTAATACAGTTAGCTGTGCCATTAATAGGGCCATCATCAAATGTTAAATAAATGTATTTTGTAGTACTATCAACGCTGTGGTATTGTGCTATTGAAGAGGGCCTAGCATAGGCATAGTTCTTTACTGCCATTGCCTTAGAGGGCGGGAATTGAACGAAAAACAGACTCAAGAGGTAAAAAAGAGGCCCAGTAAGCATAAAATCAACACATTAAGGCCGCAAAGTTAGACAAGAAAAGTATAAAAAAAATTATAAAAAGTTAAGGTTTTAGGCCCCCGGATTTGTACCTTCGTGCTCCAATAAAATGCAATATGCAAAAAGAAGTTGTTTTACAGGATGTAGTCATAAAATTCGCTGGTGATAGCGGTGATGGTATGCAATTGACAGGTCAGCAATTTACCAACAATACAGCCTTATTAGGTATCGATTTAGCTACATTTCCAGATTTCCCTGCGGAGATCAGAGCTCCATTAGGAACCCTACCTGGAGTAAGTGGATTCCAAATTCATTTTAGTTCTAACAGAGTATATACTCCTGGAGATATTTGTGACGTATTGGTTGCGATGAATGCCGCTGCTTTAAAAGTGAATTTAAAAAGCTTGAAAAAGGGCGGAAAAATTATTGCAAACATTGAAGGATTTGATACAAAAAATTTACGTTTAGCGGCTTATGCTGATGGCATTAATCCATTAGAAGATGGTAGCTTAGATGGATATGATTTAACAAAAGTAGACGTAACCAAATTAACACGTGAGGCGCTGAAAGCTTATACAGACTTAGGTATTAAGGAAAGAGATCGTGCAAAGAACATGTTTGTATTGGGGATGATTTACTGGTTATACAACAGAAATTTAGATACTACCATTGATTACTTAAAAGATAAATTCAAAAAGAAAGAATCTATTTTAAATAGTAATGTTGATGTTTTAAAAGCGGGTTATTTCTATGGTGAAACTGCTGAGCTTTTTACTTCTAGATACAAGGTAGAAAAATCAAAAATGGATCCGGGTACTTATAGAAGTATCATGGGTAACCAAGCTTTATCTATGGGTTTAATTGCGGGTTCTCAAAAAAGTGGACTTCCTATATTTTTAGGTACTTACCCTATTACACCTGCTACTGATATTTTACATGAATTAAGCAAGTATAAAAACTTTGGTGTAAAAACTTTCCAAGCAGAGGATGAAATTGCTGGTATTAGTGCAGCTATTGGTGCAAGCTATGGTGGCGCTATAGGTATGACTTCTACTTCAGGACCTGGAATGGCTTTAAAAACAGAAGCGATGGGTCTTGCAATGATGCTGGAAATTCCTTTGGTGATTATCAATATCCAAAGAGGCGGCCCTTCAACAGGTTTGCCTACCAAAACAGAGCAAAGCGATTTAATGCAAGCTTATTATGGTCGTAACGGAGAAGCCCCTATTCCAATTATTGCCGCTTCTACGCCAAGTGATTGTTTTTTCATGGCATTCGAAGCTATTCGAATTGCGATTCAACATATGACTCCGGTTATTTTATTAAGTGATGGATATATTGCGAATGGTGCAGAGCCTTGGAAATTCCCTTCTGCAAGTAGCTTGCCTACCATTGAAGTTACTTTCAAGAAAACATTAGACGAAGGGGAAGAAAAATTCCTTCCTTATAAGAGAAATGAAAAATTAGCAAGACCATGGGCTATTCCTGGAACACCTGGTTTAGAACATAGAATTGGTGGATTAGAAAAACAAGCAGAAACAGGAAACGTAAGCTATGATTCTGAGAACCACGAATTCATGGTAAAGTCTAGAGAAGCTAAGGTTGAAAAAATTGCAGATTACATTCCTTTACAAACCATTGATTCTGGTGCTGAGAAAGGAAAAGTATTGATATTAGGATGGGGTTCAACTTATGGAACCATTAAGAGTGCCGCATTACACTTACAAAGTCAAGGCAAGCAAGTAAGCCATGCTCATATTAAGTATATGCGTCCTTTCCCTAAAAATTTAGGCGATATCTTAAAGAATTTTGAAACAGTGGTGATTCCAGAAATTAACAACGGACAATTAATTAAAATTATTCGTGATAAATATTTTGTGGACGCTAAAGGATATAATAAAATAATGGGCGTTCCTATTACTAAGCAAGAGTTAGTAACGGCAGTAGAACAATATTTATAAAAAAATTATTCTTATATAAAAAAAGCGTCCCGATTTATCGGGGCGCTTTTTTTATTGCTTCTCAAACCATTTACAATACTTCGTTAACCCACAAGCATCACATTTAGGGCTTCTAGCCAAACAAGTATAACGACCGTGAAGTATTAACCAATGATGCGCAGTATGTACTAATGCCTGCGGTATGTTTTTTAGTAAGTCTTTCTCAACTGCCAAGGGTGTAGATGCCGTTAAGGGCACCAATCCCAATCTCCTGCTGACTCTAAATACATGTGTATCCACCGCCATATTGGGTTGCTTATCCACTACACTGGTAATTACATTGGCCGTTTTACGACCCACACCGGGTAAAGTCACCAAGGCATCTACCGTTAGAGGTACTTCTCCATTATAATCTTGCAACAACTTAGTACTCATTCCTATTAAATGCTTCGTTTTATTATTAGGATAAGAAATACTTTTTACAAGCGCGAATAAATCATCAAAATGAGCTTGCGCCATTTTTTGAGGGGTAGGATATTTTGTAAAAATAGCAGGGGTTGTTAAGTTGACACGCTTATCAGTACACTGAGCAGATAATATGACAGCTACCAATAATTGAAAGGGATTATCATATAGCAACTCTGTTTCAGCAATGGGAACATGTTGCCGAAAGTAAGCTAGGACTCCCTGATAGCGTTCTTTCTTTGTCATTATTTTGTAGCAGTGTGCAAAGTATCTTCAAACAAATACACTTCTTCTCCTTCGCGACGTAATAAATATCTTTCGCGGGCAAACTTTTCTATGGCAGCAGGATTATTCTGCAAGTTGTCAAGCTGTTTTTTTGTAAGGTCAATTTCTTTTTGATAATATTTTTTTGCATCCTCCACTTTTCTTAATTCCGTTGCTCTTTCTTTTTGTTGGAAAAAATCTCTTTGATCAAAAAACAACATCCACACAATAAATACAATCGTTACCATAAAGTATCGATTGGTTACCACTGGGAATATCTTATGTAGAAATTTCATATTTACGCGTTGCCGTAAAATTAACATAGTTCTAATAATACGCCAATATTAATTTACGCTTGACTATTGGGATTAAAAAAAGAGGAGCCCCTGGGGACTCCTCTACTAATATTACGAAAGCGGGTAGTTTATTTATTACCAAACTTCAACTTACCTTTTGTTGGGAAAACACCTGTTTCACCTAACTGCTCTTCGATACGAATTAATTGATTGTATTTAGCCATACGATCGGTACGAGAAGCAGATCCAGTCTTAATTTGACCGCAATTTAAAGCCACTGCTAAATCAGCAATGGTGGTATCTTCTGTTTCTCCACTTCTATGTGACATAATGGTATTGTAGCCATTGTGCTGCGCTAAACTCACTGCATTAATAGTTTCAGTTAAAGTACCAATTTGGTTTACTTTAACTAATAGCCCGTTAGCAATTTTCTTATCAATACCTGTTTGAATTCTTGTAACATTGGTTACAAATAAATCATCTCCTACTAATTGACATTTATCGCCAATAGTTTCTGTTAAATTTTTCCAACCTGCCCAATCGTCCTCTGCCATTCCATCTTCAATTGAAACAATTGGATATTTCTTAACCCAACTTTCCCAATACTTCACTAATTGGTCGCTGCTCATTTCTTTACCAGAACTTTTATGGAAAACATATTTTTTCTTTTTAGCATTCCATAACTCGCTATTCGCTGCATCCATTGCAATAGCAATTTGACTTCCTGTTTTATAGCCTGCTGCTTGAATTGATTCTAATACTGTTTCAATAGCTTCTTCATTGCTTTGAATATTAGGTGCAAATCCACCTTCATCCCCTACGTTCGTGCTATAGCCTCTTTTCTTTAATACACTTTTTAAGCAATGGAAAATTTCAACACCCCAACGTAAGCCTTCACTAAAACTTGGAGCACCTACTGGCATAATCATAAACTCTTGAAAATCGATTTTATTATCTGCATGCGCACCACCATTTAAAATATTCATCATTGGCATAGGTAATGTTCTTGCATTGGTTCCGCCAATATATCTGTATAAAGGAAGATTTGCTTCCTCAGCTGCAGCTTTTGCTACCGCCATACTCACTGCTAAAATAGCATTAGCGCCTAATTTACCTTTATTAGGTGTGCCGTCTAAATCAATCATAATTTGATCAATTTCAGCTTGTGCTGTAATATCAAAACCTGTAATAGACTTAGCAATTAAATCATTTACATTCTTTACTGCTTTTAGTACGCCTTTACCAACATATTTTTTCTTGTCGTTGTCTCTTAATTCCACCGCTTCGTGAATACCTGTACTCGCACCACTTGGCACTGCTGCACGGCCCAAAGCACCTTCATCTGTTAATACATCTACTTCAACAGTAGGATTTCCACGACTGTCTAAAATTTGTCTTGCACGAACCTCAATAATGTAACTCATAGGTTAAAAATTTATGATCTATTTGATTTGTTTAAAAAGGAGACTGCAATTTACACCCTTTTTTTTAATGGGTAAGCATTTTGAAAATTTCTTCTAAACTGCCTTGATGTTTTTCCAATAATTGGCTGATAGGCTCATCTACCACTAGCTTTCCCTGGTGCAATACTAACACTCGATCACATATTGCCGTTACCTCTTGTAAGATATGTGTTGAAAATAAAATCATGGTATTGGCACTTAATGATTGTATCAATTGTCTTATTTCAATTAATTGATTAGGGTCTAAACCAGCAGTGGGCTCATCTAATAATATCAATTGAGGTTGATGCATAATGGCAGCCGCAATGCCCAATCTTTGCTTATACCCTTTTGATAAAGCTGTAATTTTTTTATGTTGCATAGCACCTAAACCAGTTTGCTCAATTACTTCATTGATACGTTTTGTTCCATTTTCTATAAGATGTACACTTGCTAAAAATTGTAAATATTCTTTTACATATAATTCTTGATAGAGTGCATTTGTTTCCGGCAAATAGCCAATCATTTTTTTTACAGCAGTTGCATTTTGTTGCACTTCAATATTATTGAGTCGAATAGTTCCTTTGTCGGCAGGAAAGAAACCTGCAAGCATTTTTAAAGTGGTACTTTTCCCTGCTCCATTGGGTCCCAAAAAGCCTACAATTTCTCCAGGCTTCAGTTGGAAAGAAACATCATTGACAGCAATTTGATTGCCGTAATTTTTACAAAGAGAATCGACTACTAATGACATAGATCAAAAGTACTTATATAAAATGATTTCCAATAAGAGACGCTGTTAAATTCTTTTTATAATTAATCTAATTCTGCCGAAGATTCTGGCAAATGATCATATTCCCCATTACTTGCGTATTTCCCAAAAATAAAAAATCCCACACAAATAGGTGTGAAAATTAATAATATAATAACCCATTGTAATATTACATTAGACTGAACAGCAGCCGATGCTTTGGATATTTTTTCATACGCCTCATATAATAGAAACAAAATAATGATAGGCGCTATTACCATCCACAGATATCCAAGCATTTTTTTTACAGTATTCATAGTATTTTTTTAATTTATTAAACCAAATTTGCTAAATGAAAATAGCAATATTAGTCCATCACATTTTTATCGATTTTATTAGATAAATAAATAAGTCCAATTACAAAACATACCGAGGCAACTCCAATGGGGTACCAAAGCCCTGCTAAGGAATCTCCCATAGGATGCGCTGAGTCTTTCGTAAACTCTACAATTAAAGTTCCTAAGAATGGAACCAATCCACCAAAGACGCCATTGCCAATATGATAAGGTAGCGACATTGAAGTATATCTAATTTTTGTAGGGAACATCTCTACTAAGAAAGCAGCAATAGGTCCATACACCATTGTAACATACACAATTTGAATAAACACTAACCAAATCATATCCCAATAAGCAGCATGGCCCAAGGTTTTCTCAATCACCAAGTTTGGTTTGGGAGATTGATATTGTATCATATCTGGATTGACTAATGTAATAGGCCTTGACTCATCTCTTACTGCCTTAAGTATAATAGTATCTGTTCTGAAATATTTAAAAACGGATCCGTCATAATAGGTAGTATCCGCTTCTTGCTTTATATACATTTTTGTTTTATCCTTCGAATCAAAAATAGGAAAGCTAGTTTTTATATTCGTTAGCCTTGCGTCCACAATTTTTGTACGATTGGCTGCATTAGTTATATTTATAAATTCCTTATAGATGGGACGATAAGTAAGTACCGCTGCCAACATGCCAATTAACATGATCCATTTTCTTCCTACTTTATCACTCAGCCATCCAAATAAAACAAAACAAGGCGTGGCCATTAAGATGGCTATCAACATAATATTTCGGGATTGCACAAACTCTACTTTACAAACTGTTTCAATAAAACTTTGTGCATAAAATTGTCCGGTATACCAAACTACTCCCTGTCCCATTACCGCACCAAATAAGGCCAACAATACCATTTTAAAATTTCCCTTATGCCCAAAACTTTCTTTCAATGGATTCACTGAAGTTTTACCTTCTGATTTTAATTTGGTAAACATAGGTGATTCGCTCATCCGCATTCTTATTAAAACAGAAACACCTACTAATAGAATGGAAATCCAAAAAGGATATCTCCATCCACCCCATTCTGCACTAAAATTTTCAACTCCTTGATTGGTTCTTATTAATATAATTATACCTAAGGCTAAAAATAAACCTAAGGTGGCAGTGGTCTGTATCCAACTTGTCCAAAAACCTCTTTGACCTGTTGGTGCATGTTCTGCAACATAAGTAGCAGCCCCTCCATACTCTCCCCCCAATGCTAAACCTTGTAATAAACGTAGAATTAATACTAAAATAGGTGCCGCCCATCCAATAGTAGCATATCCTGGCACCAAGCCAATAGCAAAAGTGGAGCCTCCCATTATGATTAATGTCAGCAAAAATGTGTGCTTACGTCCTATTAAATCACCCAGCCTGCCAAACACCAATGCCCCAAAAGGTCGTACTATAAAACCGGCAGCAAAAATAGCCAATGTACTCAAAAGTGCTGCTGTGCCTGCATCTGCAGGAAAAAATTGCTTCGAAATAATGGTCGCTAACATCCCAAAAATGTAAAAATCATACCACTCAATTAAGGTGCCCACCGATGAAGCGCCTATCACAAAAGCAATATTATTTTGTTTTTTTTCCTGACTCATATTTTATTTGTTTGCAAGTGAGTATTCAAGTTAAATATTTAAACTGAAAAATGTAAATTTGGTAATCATTATTTATTCAATCAGTGGCTATGAGTTACCCTTATCAAATTAAAACCTTAGAAGCTTATCACGAAGCTTATAAAAATAGTATCGATCATCCTGAAAAATTTTGGAGTGAGATTGCCGAAAATTTTACCTGGCGTAAAAAGTGGGATAAAGTCTTAGACTGGAATTTTACTGAACCCAAAGTAGAATGGTTTAAAGGAGGAAAATTAAATATTACAGAAAATTGTATCGATAGGCATTTAGCAAAAAATGGAGATAAGCCTGCAATTATTTGGGAACCCAATGATCCTTCAGAACATCATCGCATTATAACTTATAAGCAACTACATTTAAAAGTTTGTCAGTTTGCACAAGTGCTACTTAATAATGGTGTGCAAAAAGGAGACCGTGTATGTATATATATGGGTATGATTCCCGAACTCGCCATTGCTGTATTAGCTTGCGCACGTATTGGCGCCATTCATAGTGTTATTTTTGGAGGCTTTTCGGCACAAAGTATTGCAGATAGATTAGAAGATGCTAAAGCTGAATTTATCATTACCTGCGATGGAGCGTATAGAGGTGCTAAAGACATTCCTTTAAAATCGGTGATTGACGATGCACTCATTGGAAATAAAACCATACAGCGTGTAATTGTTTGTACCAGAACAAGAACTGCTGTATCTATGATTAAAGGTCGTGATGTATGGTGGGAAGATGAGATAAAAAAAGTTGAATCGCAAGGGATCACCCATGTGGATGCTGTAGCAATGGACGCCGAAGATCCATTATTTATTTTATACACTTCGGGTTCTACTGGTAAACCAAAAGGGGTTGTGCATAGTACCGCTGGTTACATGGTCTACACTAATTATACTTTTGTAAATGTTTTTCAATATCAACCCAACGATCTTTTTTTCTGCACTGCAGATATTGGTTGGATTACAGGACATAGTTATATTGTTTATGCACCCTTAAGTGCAGGAGGTACTTCTCTTATGTTTGAAGGGATTCCCACTTTTCCAGATGCAGGAAGATTTTGGGAGATCATTGATAAATTCAAAGTAAACATTTTATATACAGCTCCTACTGCCATTAGATCTTTAATGGGCTTTGGTTTAGGACCAGTACAAGGTCATGATTTAAGTAGTTTGAAAGTATTGGGTACAGTGGGTGAACCCATTAATGAAGAAGCTTGGCATTGGTATGATGAAAATATTGGAAAGAAAAAATGTCCAATAGTTGATACCTGGTGGCAAACTGAAACAGGGGGTATCATGATTTCCAATATGGCAGGTATCACGCCAGGTAAACCTGGTTGGGCGACTTATCCCATGCCAGGCGTTGCCACCGTTTTAGTGGATGACAAAGGAGACGAAGTAACTACGATGGAAGAAGGTTTATTCCGTGGTAATTTATGTATCACACAACCTTGGCCAGCCACGATAAGAACTACCTACGGTGATCATGAAAGATGTAGAACCAATTATTTTGCAACCTATCCTAATTTATATTTTACAGGAGATGGCGCTTTAAAAAATGAATTGGGGCAAATAAGAATTACGGGGCGTGTGGATGATGTATTAAATGTAAGCGGTCATAGAATTGGAACAGCAGAAGTAGAGAATGCAATTAATATGCATGCAGGTGTAGTAGAAAGTGCAGTGGTGGGATATCCGCATGATGTAAAAGGACAAGGCATTTATGCTTATGTAATTTATACAGGCTCCCATGGTCAAGACACGCATGGCACTGCAGACATTATCAGAAAAGATATTTTACAAACTGTAACAAGAATAATTGGCCCCATTGCCAAACCAGATAAAATCCAATTTGTTTCAGGACTTCCTAAAACACGTTCTGGAAAAATTATGCGTCGTATACTTCGCAAAGTAGCAGAAGGCGAATTGAAAAGTTTAGGAGATACTTCAACGCTGCTTGATCCAGCTGTTGTGGATGAAATAGTTAAAGGAGTATTGTAACTTTTAATTAAGTCAATATAAAATACTACTGTGTCATTAAGTTCTTCAACTTCTTCGATATAAAAAATAAAATGATAGACGCGGTTCCTGCCATGGCAACGAAGAACATAAAAAACTCATGCAGGTTCGTAATTTGATAACCAGCAAAGGAAGTTGTCTTTCCATTTTCAGGATATAAAGCACTAAATACACCTGCTAATTTATTAGCGAAGGCATTGGCTGTAAACCATACTGCCATTAATAAAGAAGCAAATTTAATGGGTGCTAATTTATTAAAAATAGCCAATCCAATAGGTGATAAACATAGTTCTCCAAAAGTGTGCATCATATACATTCCAATTAACCAAATCATACTTACTTTAATACCGGTTCCCACTCCATTCACACCCGTAGCAATCCATAAATAACCAAAAGCCAATAACATTAATCCCATGGCCATTTTAAAGGGGGAAGAAGGCTCTCTCTTTCCTAATTTAATCCATATCCATGCAACGAGTGGCGCAAGCGTCACCACAAAAATAGAATTGAGTGATTGGAAAAAACTTGCAGGCACTTCATAAAATCCTAAATCACGTTGGGTGTTTTCGGATGCAAAATAAGTAAGCGAGGCGCCAGCTTGTTCAAATGCACTCCAAAAAAAGATGACAAAAAAGGAAACAGTAAATAACACAGCTACCTTTTTCTTTTGAATAATATCTAATGATTTATCAGAAAATATAATAAAAGCAATTAAAAGTATACAAGCCAATAATAACCAAAACAAATAGCTTACTACTTGAATGTCTATATACACCAACGCAATCGTTAACAAAGAAATTAAAAATAAAAAGCCCACCATTACAGGAATTTTTTGAAACCACTTGGGAGCATCTTTTGGTGCAAGGCCAATGGCGTCACCTTCTGCATTGACCAAGTATTTTTTCTGAAATGTCATTTGCGTAATTACACTTAACAACATAGCAACGCCTCCTGCAAAAAAAGCCCATTTAAAATCTCCCGATTTCCCAGTATCCCCTACTAAACCGCAAATAGCTGGACCAAGCGCACCGCCTGTATTAATCCCCATATAAAAAATAGTATAAGAAGCGTCAATTCTTGAATCACCTTTACGATACAATTGACCCACCATACTAGAAATATTGGGCTTAAAAAATCCATTACCTGCAATCATACAGCCTAGACCAATATAAAATAAAGGCATGGCAACTGCCCCATTTTCATAAAAATGACCGCAAAAAAACAAGAAAAATTCGCCGATGGCCATGACCAACCCTCCTGCTATAATAGAACGGTTATTGCCCCAGTATCTATCAGCAATATATCCACCTAGAAGGGGTGTTAAATAAACCAAGCCCGTATAACTACCATACACTTGTGATGCAAAAACCTTATCAAATAGCAAAGCTTTGGTTAAGAATAAAACCAAAATCGCACGCATGCCATAATAGTTAAATCGCTCCCACATTTCTGTTGCAAACAAAACGTACAATCCTTTGGGGTGCTTTTGTGTAGTGGATGCCATAAGTAATTGTTTTATTTAATTGACTCAAATTAATAAAATCCATTCAATAAATTTTACTTTCGTGGTGCAATCCGTTTAAATATGAATATTTTACTCATTGGAAGTGGTGGAAGAGAAAATGCTTTGGCCTGGAAAATGGCTCAAAGTCATCAGTGTGATCAAATTTTTATAGCCCCTGGAAACCCTGGTACAGCTCAGTTTGGAACGAATTTGCCTATTGAAATCAATCAATTTGAGGCACTTAAAAAAGCGGCATTAGCACATCAAATAGAAATGATTGTCGTTGGGCCCGAGGAACCCTTGGTTAAAGGGATTTATGACTTTTTTAGCAATGACCCCTTAACAGCGCATATAAATGTTATTGGCCCTTCTGCCCAAGCAGCTCAATTAGAAGGCAGTAAAGCATTTAGCAAACACTTCATGCAAAGGCATCAAATACCCACTGCTCATTACGCCGAATTTACGATCGATAATTATGAGCAAGGCCTTGCCTACATTAGCAATCATGTGCTTCCTATCGTTTTAAAAGCAGATGGTTTAGCGGCAGGAAAAGGTGTGATTATTGCCACAACGCATCAAGAAGCCCTAACTAGTTTTAAAGAGATGTTACAAGACAAGCAGTTTGGCGAAGCCAGCTCAAAAGTAGTCATAGAGCAGTTTTTAGAGGGGATAGAAGTAAGTGTTTTTGCATTAACCGACGGGACTAACTATCAAATTATTGGACATGCCAAGGATTATAAAAGAATTGGCGAAGGTGACACCGGTTTGAATACAGGTGGCATGGGCTGTGTAAGCCCTGTTCCCTTTATGGATGAGGCTTTTATGGCTAAAGTAACTTCTACTATTGTGGAGCCAACCATTAATGGAATTAAGCAGGAAGGCCTTGTATATAAAGGGTTTGTGTTTTTTGGATTGATGAATTGTGGTGGCGAGCCATATGTAATTGAATACAATTGCCGTTTGGGTGATCCAGAGACAGAAGTAATTCTACCTCGTTTACAAACAGACTTAGTAAGTCTCTTAGCCGCTGCAGATAATGGCACTTTAGAAGACGTTAATATTCAATATCATGACGAAGCTTTTGCTACTGTGATGGCAGTAAGTGGCGGGTATCCTGGAAGCTATCAAAAAAACTTCCCCATTCAAGGAATAGAGGCTGCTCAAAAATTACCAGACACCCTTGTATTTCAAGCTGGTACTGGTTTTCAGGATAATTCAATTGTTACAAAAGGAGGCCGCGTATTAACCGTTACCGCCAATGGAACTAACCTACAAAATGCAGTGCAAAAAGCACAAAAGGGCTTGTCAACTATTCAATTTGAAGGAATGAATTTTAGAAAAGATATTGGTTACGAATTTGCATAAAATTTTGTACGAAAAAAAGTTTGTGAATCATTTGCAAAAAGCTTTGATTTGTAAGGATTTTAGATGAATTTTGCTTCATTCTACCTGAACTATACAAATAACAAAGAACAATGGGATTATTTAATTTTTTTACACAGGAAATAGCCATGGACTTAGGCACGGCTAATACGCTTATAATTCACAACGACGAAGTAGTAGTGAATGAACCTTCTATTATTGCTTTGAATAGGAATAATATGAAAGAAGTTTTGGGCGTTGGTAAAAAAGCATTGTTGATGCATGAAAAAACGCACGAGAGTATTAAAACAGTGCGTCCTTTAAAAGATGGCGTAATTGCCGATTTCAATGCCGCTGAATTAATGATTCGCGAATTGATGAAAATGATTTATCCAAAGAAGCCATTATTTCCACCAAGTTGGAGAATGGTTATTTGCATTCCCTCTTCCATTACAGAAGTTGAAAAAAGAGCGGTGCGTGATAGTGCTGAACAAGCAGGCGCAAAAGAAGTATATATGATTCATGAACCGATGGCTGCTGCATTAGGAATTGGAATTGATGTTGAAGAGCCTGTAGGAAATATGATTATTGATATTGGAGGTGGTACCACTGGTATTACTGTTATTGCATTAGCTGGAATTGTTTGTGATCAAAGTATTCGTATTGCAGGAGATGAATTTACTGCAGACATTATGGAAGCACTTAGACGTTATCATAGTTTATTAATTGGAGAACGTACGGCTGAACAAATTAAAATTCATGTGGGCGCTGCTTTAAAAGATTTAGACAATCCTCCAGATGACATGCCAGTAAACGGTCGTGACTTAGTAACGGGGATACCTAAACAAATTATGGTTACTTATCAAGAAGTAGCAGAAGCATTAGATAAAAGTATTTTTAAAATTGAAGAGGCTATTCTAAAAGCCTTAGAAACAACACCACCAGAGTTGGCGTCAGATATATACCGTAGAGGTTTGTATTTAACAGGTGGTGGTGCACTTTTACGTGGTTTGGATAAAAGATTAAGTCAAAAAATAAAATTACCGGTGCATGTAGCAGAGGATCCACTTAAGAGTGTAGTGCGTGGAACTGGTATTGCACTTAAGAATTATCAACGCTTTCCATTTATCATGAGATAATACCAAATGAAGAATATCATTGGGTTCATAAGACAAAATTTTACTTTCTTTAGTTTTCTGATACTACAAATTGTGTCATTGGTCATGTTGTCTTCCAATAGCAAATCTCATGAAACTTTTTTTGGAGGTTGGAGCAATCAAGTAACTGGAGATATTAACCGCAAGTACGCGAGTTGGACTTATTTTTTTAGTTTAAAAGCAACCAACGAAAAACTAGCAGCAGAAAATGTAGCTTTAAGAAATCAATTGGCGCAAAATTTTGTACCCTTTGACACGACTAAAAAATTAGGAACACTAATTTTAAGAAAAGATAGTTTAGAAAAAATTAGAAAATTCTATTACTACCCTGCTAAAGTAGTAGGCAATACTTTCACCCTTCAAAAAAATTATATCATTATTGAAAGGGGTAGTTTGCAAGGCATTAAAAAAGATATGGCCGCTATTAGCCCTGATGGAAGCATTGTAGGTGTGGTTGTGGAAGTAAATGATAATTATAGCACCATTATGAGCTTACTGCATCGTAATAGCAAAGTAAGTGCCATGTTAAAAAGAGATAAAATTGCAGGTAGTATCGAATGGGATGGTTCAGACCCTAATATTTTAGTATTAAAAAATATTTCTAAAAGTGCGGCACCTAAAATTGGAGACTCTGTAATTACAAGTCCCTATTCTTCTAATTTCCCTGCACAGTTAATGGTAGGACGTGTTGTCACTGTAATACAAGACCCTTCTAGTAATTTTTTAACATTGAATGTAAAAGCCACTACTAACTTTTTTAATTTAGAATATGTATACTTGGTAGAAAATAGAAGAATGGAAGATCAAAAGAAAGTAATTGTAAAGGAGGTAGACAATGAATAACCTTCTTAAAAATACTACCCGATTCATTTTGTTCTTATTAGTGCAAATTGTGATTTTGAATGAAGTGCCACCCATCCACCAATTCATAACGCCTTATATTTATTTTCTCTTTTTATTATGGCTACCCTTTGGAACAAGTCGTATTGCCACAACCATCCTTGGCTTTATTTTTGGCTACTGTCTTGACTTGTTTACAAAAACTCCTGGCCTTCATGCAGCAGCTTGTAGTTTAATGGGATATCTCAGACCCATTATTTTAAATTTACTATTATCACAAGAAACTTCTGAGGAAGTGAGTAAAGAACCAAGTATTGCCACCATGGGATGGGGTCCTTATGCTTTTTATGCCTTCTCACTTACCTTTATACACCATTTCTATTTAGTATTATTAGAATGGTTGCAGTTTGGTAACTTTGGTTACTTTATCGGTAAAGTATTCTTCACTAGTATCATGAGTTTATTATTAATTTTTAGTCTAGAGCTTATAATGAACCGAAGAAAGTTAAAAAGATAATTCATGTCAATGTACAATTCTAACCGAGGAGGTATTATTCAAATTATCATCGGCGTTATTTTTTTCTTCATCATTGCACAACTTATTAGTTTGCAAATTTTTTCAAGCAAGTATGTATTAGCTGCTAATAACAATGCCATATTTAGAAAAATAATTTACCCAGATAGGGGTATTATTTATGATCGTAAAAAAAGAGCTCTTTTAGAAAATACTATTAGCTACGATTTAGTGGTTATTCCCAATGAAGCCAAAGGTGTTGACACCGCAACCTTATGTGCTATTTTAAAAATTGATAAAGCAGCCTACACCAAAAGAATGGTCGAGGTAATTGTTAAAAACTCTCGTGTAAAAATTGGAGTTTTTGAACCTTTTCTTTCTGCTGAATTATACGCACAGTTAACAGAAAATTTATATCGCTTCCCTGGTTTCTCTTTATCTGAACGTTCTATTCGTTCCTATCCTTATAATACTGCAGCGCATGTTTTAGGATATGTTGCAGAAGTAGATGTAAATTTTTTACAAAAGCATGGTGAAGAAGGATACGAGATGGGCGACTATGCTGGTATGACAGGCTTGGAGAAACAATACGAGTCTATCTTAATGGGTCAAAGAGGTGTAAAAAGATACTTAAGAGATAATAAGGGTAAAATTCAAGGCGCTTTTGAAAAAGGTCAATTTGATACCCTAGCCATTGCTGGTAGAAATTTATATACTAGTATGGACGTAGAAGTGCAGCAACTTGCTGAAAAATTATTACAACATAAAATAGGAAGTGTTGTAGCTTTAAATCCTAAGACAGGCAGTGTGATTGCAATGGCATCTAGTCCAGGATACAATCCTAATTTGTTAACAGGAAATCAAAGAAGAAAAACTATTGGCAGATTATTAACTGATACTGCCCGACCTATTTATAACCGTGCCATCAAAGGTCAATATCCACCTGGATCTACTTTTAAACCATTGGGCGCATTAATTGCTTTAGATGAAGGATTAATTACGCCTAGCTTTGGCTACAATTGTTTTGGTTTATATACTTCATGCGGAGATCCTCGTAAATGCGAACATCATAATGCAGGACATGCCGCTAATTTGCAATTGGCATTAGCCAACTCTTGCAACTCTTACTTCTTACAAGTATTTAGAATGGCCATTGATAATCCAAAATATCATAATGCAAAATTGGGTTATTTAAAATGGAAAGAATATATGAATAGCTTTGGCTTAGGAAGAAAATTAGGAATTGATTTGCCCAGTGAAAATAGAGCCAACATACCTGATACTGCGCAATACAATAAAGATTTTGGTGGTGCTAAATATTGGAATAGTTGTTACATGTTAACTTTAGGTATTGGTCAAGACAGAATGACGAGCACCCCCTTACAATTAGCCAATGCGATGGCATTTATTGCAAATAAAGGTTATTACTTCACGCCTCATTTTATTGATAGTGTGGAAGAAGAAGATGATAGAGATAAGGAATTATTAGTCAACTTTCGCACAAAACAAGAGGTCACCAAAATACCTACTGAATATTTTGATATAATAAAAGAAGGAATGCATGGTGTAACTGTTTTTGGAACTGCAGCATTTATTAAAGTACCAGGTCATGAATTTTGTGCTAAAACAGGAACCGCACAAAATCCGCATGGAAAAAATCACTCTTTATTTGTTTGCTTCGCACCCAAAGACAATCCTACCATTGCAGTGGCTGTAGTAGTTGAAAATGCTGGCTTTGGCGCTACTTGGGCAGGACCTATTGCAGGATTAGTGATGGAGAAATATTTAAACGACACGCTTACTAAAGAAAGTAAAACAAAAGTAGATTACTTATCTAATGTAGATTTAATGCCAGCTGCCATTAAACAATGGTATGTACAAAATAATAAAACTGAAATGTTAACGCCCATTGAATATAACAATGATGAATTAGCAGATATTTGGGATATGGAAATGGTATCAGAAGTCGCGCCTATTAAACCCAAAGTGGATACACTGAAAAAAATAGATACACTAACCAAGCCTATTCCCCCTGCGGCGCCAGTGCCAAAAACAAAATCGTCTAAGGAAAACGCATTAAATCCAAAACTAAAAAAGAAAAAAGTAAATAGTAAATTAACGAATGTCAGCATCTAGCAATAATAATAATTTTTCAAAGGGAACAGACCTAGCGGTAATTGTGCTCTATCTAATAATGGTAGCTATTGGCATTATGTGCGTTTTTATGGTGGAATACAACCCAAATCTGGATTGGAGTAATTCTTTTTTAACTGCTAAAACCAACTATAGTAAACAAATATATTTTGCTATCTTTTGTGCCTTTGTAGCCATTTTTATTTTACTCATTGATAGTAAGTTGTTTACGGCGCTCGCTAATATCTCTTATGTTTTGGGTATTTTATTAATGTTGGCCACTTTTGTTTTGGGTAAAAATATTAATGGCTCTAAAAGTTGGATACCCATTGCTGGTGGATTTAATTTACAACCCGCTGAATTATGTAAAATCTTTACTGCCTTAATTTTAGCGAAATTTATTTCCAAGCCTGAAACAGATTTTACTAAATTGAAGTCCCATATAATTGCAGGATTCATGATAGCCCTACCTGCTGTATTATCTATTATGCAACACGAAATGGGGCTGGCTTTAGTGTATAGCGCTTTTATATTTGCCATGTATCGAGAAGGACTGCCGCCTGTAATACTAGTCATTTTACTTTCATTTGCCATATTGGTAATTGCTACCTTATTACTAGAACCCTCTACACTCGCTATCATCATAACTGCTATTGCAGGTTTGGTTATTGCCAACATGATTAAAAGATTCAAACGCAATAAAAATAATATTATAATGGTAATTGCCATTTGGGCAATGTGTTTTGGCACTGTTCGATTCGCAGTACCTTATATATTTAATAATGTATTTGAATGTTACCAAAGTACTCGTATTTATAGTATGATAGGTAAAGAATATGATTGCTCTTTAAATAAAAAATCTGCATCCTCTACAACTTTAAAAAAAAGCAAGAAGCCAGATGACTATAATGTAAAGCAAAGTAAAATTGCCATAGGTTCTGGCGGCTTTTGGGGAAGAGGATTTTTAAAAGGAACGCAAACAAGAGGTAAATATGTTCCAGAACAACATACCGATTTTATTTTCACCTCCTTAGGGGAAGCTTTTGGATTTGTAGGCACTTTTACATTCTTAGCATTGTATTTATTTTTCTTGTTTAGGTTAATAAGAATAGCAGAAAGGCAGAGAAGTACTTTTTCAAGAGTCTATGCATATAGTGTGGTAGGTATTTTCTTTTTCCATATTGCAGTCAATATATGTATGACTATTGGGTTATTCCCTGTAGTAGGTATTCCACTACCTTTAATAAGTTATGGCGGATCATCTTTACTTACTTTTACCACTCTTTTATTTATTTTATTAAGATTAGACGCAGATAGGCAGATGGTGCTTCGTTAATGCTTAATTTTGCAACATGCGTATATATCCTTTATCAGAAGGCAGTTTCTCCATTGACGAAACGAAGGTATTTAAACCATTTAACAGCAGCAGTCCTGATTATCCCAATAGGCCCAAAGGAAGTATTTTAGTGGAAGTGCAGCCCTTTGTTATTATCACAGACAATGATATTATATTATTAGATACCGGGCTTGGTTACTTAAATAAAATGGGTGTTTTGCAAATTCACGAAAATCTAATGGCCTTAGGTATTGACCCTTCAAAAGTCACCAAAATATTTTTAAGCCACTTACACAAAGACCACGCAGGTGGAATTAGTTACTTACATCCAGTGCATCAAGAACAATTCATAAGTTTTCCTTATGCAAAATATTATGTACAAAGAAGAGAATTTGACGAAGTAATGAAAAATAGCCATAACCCAACTTTACTTGCACAAATAGGTGTGCTTGAAAATTTTAGTGGTGTGGTATGGCTTACACAGGATAAAGGTGTTATTGACAATCTTATACATTACGAAATAACAGGTGGCCATAGCGAATTTCACCAAGTAGCTTGGATGAAAGAAAATGAAGAAATTATTTTTTTCGGTGCAGATGTAGCTCCTCAATTACAACAAATGAAATCTAGATTTGTAGCAAAATATGATATGGACGGCAAGAAATCAATGGAGTGGAGACAACAATGGTGGGTAACTGGCGCGAAAGAGCAATGGACCTTTGCATTTTATCATGACATTGGTCAGCCTACCTTTCGAATAGATACAACTATCTAAAACAAACATTCATTAGGAATCAATGCTGGCAAGGCTTTCATGAAAGCCTCCTTTATTTGTACTACCTTTGCGGTATTCCTTATGACAAGCTCCACTAATATTTACTCGCAACAGTTTAGAAGAAATGTATCTGATAAATACATTATCTATAATAGTTTATTTGCAGCACTCCCCTATTCTGGTGTGGCGAATGTTGGCGCCTTATTACCCATTTTATTGCAAACCTGTGAAGAAGGTTATGCAAAAGGAAAATCGCCCACTGAAATTGTAGATTATTTTTTTAGCAGGCACACACAGGTTGAAGAAGAAAAAGAAAAAATTGACCACTTATTTAAATATGTGCAATACATAGAAAGACAAGTGGTTTTATTTGATGCCATTGAAGACGCTGCCTTTACAACTGTTAATGATATTGACGGGCCTGGTAGTTTAAAGACATTAATTAGAGACGCTGCATTTACCGGGAAAAATCAAGCCTTAAGAAATAAATTAAAAGATTTTAAAGTGCGCATTGTACTAACAGCGCACCCCACTCAGTTTTATCCTGCCAATGTATTAGGTATCATTCATGATATGGGAGAAGCAATTGGTAAAAATGAATTCAATACCATTAACCAATATATTCAACAATTAGGTCTTACCCCTTTTTTTAATAAGAAGCAGCCTACCCCAACGGATGAAGCATTAAATTTAATGTGGTATCTAGAAAACATTTTCTACCATGCTGTAGGTAACATTTATAATACCATCATCAACGAAGTATTTGATAACCAATATGATAATCAGAACCCTTTTATTGAATTAGGCTTTTGGCCTGGCGGGGATAGAGATGGCAATCCCTTTGTAAATGCTGCTACCACTATAAAAGTGGCAAAGGCATTAAGAAGTAGCATTATAGTTTGTTATTACAGAGATGTTAGAAAGTTAAAACGTAAGCTAACATTTTCAGGCATTGATGTATTGCTCCATAATCTTGAAGCTTTACTATATGAAAACGTTTTTAGACCCGATACAAGTCATCCTATTGTAAAAGAAGAAATAATTGAAAGTTTAGAGACGATTAGAAAAAAAATAATATCGGAAGATCACTCTCTTTATTTAAGTAGACTAGAAAGCTTACTACATAAAGTAAAATTATTTGGAACACACTTTGCTTCCTTAGATATTAGACAGGATAGCCGAATACATCGTAAAGTATTAATGGACATTAATGATAAAGTAAATGAGAAGAATGGTAAAAACTTATTACCCAAAGATTACGAAACCTTATCTCCTGCAGCACAAATTGAAATTTTAAGTACCCTAAAAGGAAACATACAAGCGGCTGATTATAGTGAATCCATTACAAAAGATACGATAGAAAGCATTTATGCCATTAAAGAAGTACAGCAAATGAATGGTGTTGCTGGCTGCCATCGATATGTCATTAGCAATTGTCAATCGTCCGTAAATGTAATGGAATTATATGCTCTTTGTAGATTATGTGGATGGGATGATACACTGGCCACACTAGATATTGTTCCCTTATTTGAAACCATTGATGATTTAGCGGCATCTGAAAATATAATGCAGACATTATATAGTGAGCCCTCTTATGCATCACATTTAAAAGTAAGACAGGCGCAACAACCCATTATGCTGGGATTCAGTGACGGCACAAAAGATGGCGGTTATTTACAAGCTAACTGGAGTATTTATAAAGCAAAAGAGATACTTACAAAGGTTTCTAGAGAAAATGAAATAGTGGTTAAGTTTTTTGATGGCCGTGGCGGCCCACCTTCAAGAGGCGGCGGAAAGACGCATCAATTTTATGCCTCCATGGGGAATCAAATTGAAAATGAAGAAATTCAACTTACTGTACAAGGTCAAACTATCACTTCCAACTTTGGCACTATACAATCTGCCCAATATAATTTGGAGCAACTATTAAGTGCTGGTGTAAGCAATGAGCTTTTTGCAGATACCAAATTGCAAATTTCCGAACAAGACAGAAATTTACTAGAAGAACTAGGAAATATAAGCTATCAATCTTATCAACAATTAAAAGAACATCCCTTATTCTTACCTTACTTGCAAAAATTTAGTCCTTTAAATTATTATAGCAAGAGTAATATCGCAAGCCGACCTGCTAAAAGAGGTAGTGGGAATAGTTTAACCTTTGCCGACTTAAGAGCTATTCCCTTTGTGGGCAGCTGGAGTCAATTAAAACAAAATGTGCCAGGCTTCTATGGCGTAGGAACTGCCTTGCAAGTAATAAAAGAAAAAGGAAAATGGCAGGAGGTGCAATCCTTGTTTAATTCGATTGCCTTTTTTAGAACACTGATAGACAACAGCATGATGAGCATGGTGAAATCAAATTTTGCCATTACAAAATATGTAGAAGCAGATGCGGAATTTAGTGCAATATGGAAAAATATTAAAGAGGAATTTAAACTCACTACTCAATTGTACTTGGAACTATGCAATGGAAAAAGTCTAATGGAGAATGACATTGTAAGTAAACATTCCATTTTATTAAGAGATAGAATTGTACTCCCCTTACTTACGATTCAACAATATGCATTAGGTAAAATTCCTGCAATAAACAAAGATCCAATCGCCTTAGCGTCTTATGAAAAATTATTGACTAGAACCATGTTTGGCATCATTAACGCAGCGCGCAATTCAGCCTAAACCTTTATACTCTTACACCGCGCCATTATCTTTCCAGTTCCATAAATGCAAGCAGGCATAGGTTTTAAAGGGATACCAGCTTTGCGATTTTTTAATCATTTTAGTATGTAACTCTTTTTTAGAAGTATACTTTATTTTATATAACTTAATCATTGCTTGCTGAATACCTAAATCATCCACAGCAAAAACATCTTCGTGCCCTAGACTAAACATAAGAAGCATTTCTACAGTCCACCTACCTACTCCTTTGATTTGAGTAAGCAATTCAATCACTTCTTCTGGATCCATTTTGTACAATTGCTTATCAGTAATTTGATGAGTCATAAAAAAAGTAGCTACATTTTTAACATAATTTACTTTAGCATTACTCAATCCAATACCTCTTAACACCTCAAAGGGGGTGTCAATTACCTGTTGCATAGTTGGCTCTTTTCCGCCAAACACATCTAAAAAACGTTTAAAAATAATTGCCGCTACACTTGTACTCAATTGCTGAGAGACTATGCTTGCCATTAAACGCACTGCTGTATTTTTTCTTTTCTTCAAAACATACGGCTTCCCCTTAATGAGTGTTGCTAAGCCAGTTTCCTTTTTTAAATGTTTTTGATAGGACATAGCCACAAATTAGGTAGATTTCAATAATTTTTATTAACTTTTCAATGAATAAATTACAACCCATGAAGAAATATTTTACTTTAATAACCCTTTTCATTTGCCTTATAAGTGTTGGCCAAAACACCGACAAACAAGCTATCCAACAATTATTGGACAAACAAATCATTGCATGGAACCAAGGTAATATTGATGCATTCATGCTAGGTTACTGGGAAAACGATAGTCTTTTATTTATGGGGAAGAATGGTCCTACCTATGGCTACACTACTACGTTAAACAATTACAAAAAGAACTATCCTGATACAAGCCATATGGGGCAATTAGCATTTACCATTACACGTATGCAGCCACTCAATGTGGATCACTATTTCATTATTGGAAAATTTTATTTAAAAAGGAGTATAGGCGATGCCAGTGGAAATTTCACACTCTTGTTTAGAAAAATTAAAGGTGTTTGGAAAATAATAGCCGATCATACTAGCTAAAGAGCAGCTACTCTATTTTTATACCAATGGGATTTTTCCAAATTCGATAGAGTAGATAAGCGAAACCAATAAAGCTTGTTATCAGATAAAGGTAAAATAAAATATTGCCCAGCTTCCAATGGGTTTCAATAAATGCATACCCCCACATAATTCCAAAAGCTACATTTAAAGACATCCAAAATACCACTAAGCCAATAGTACGCATAATTCTATTTAAGTATTGAAGTAATAAAGGATCCATATACTTAGTCTAAGCTTTGTTTATTTGCAGCGGCAGCTTTCAAAATGCGATCAAATTGCGCAGGCGTTAAATCATTATAAAAATAATAAACTGGATCTACTTTAGCGCCTCTTTTAATGACTTCATAATGACAGTGTGGTCCCGTGCTTTTTCCTGTGCTACCAATATAGCCAATCACTTCGCCTCTTTTAATAACCTGACCTAGCTTGGCTTTTACGCGAACCATATGACCATACAAAGTTTGATAGCCATACCCATGATTGATCACCACTTTGTTTCCATAACCATCACTATTAAACCCTGCAGCTTGCACCACCCCATCTGCTGTTGCATAGATGGGCGTTCCAGACGGGGCTGTAAAATCAAGGCCTGCGTGTAAACGATAATCCTTATACAAGGGGTCAATTCTATACCCATATCCTGAAGCAATTCTATTTAAATTTTTATTACTTACCGGCTGAATCGCAGGAATTGCCCTTAATAATTTTTCTTTATTTTTTACCATGGCTCCTACTTCTAGATAGGACTTATCCTGAAAGGCAGATCGCACACTTAAATTATTTAACTGCTCAATCATATTAGACAATAATTCAGCGCTTGAAAAATTTTGAATCATCCTTACTTCCTTCTGGGCTTCGATATCCTTTAAACGCTCACTATCTGGTATGGGGCTTGATTCAAATATCGAACGATACACTTCATTGTCCCTACTTTCTAATTCGGTCATTTGCAACTCCAACTGTCTAATCCTATCTTGGATAACACTATAATTTTCTTTATACATTTCATTCTGCTGACGAAGCAATTTTTCCTTGGGAGAATCAATATATTGAAATAGAACAATGACAATCACTATGCCCGTCACTATAGAAGCCGCTATAAAGCCAAACAGCTGTAGCAAACGAACCCTAAGTGGCACTTCCACTTTTTCAAATCGAAGGGTATGCGTATTAAAGAAGTATTTTATTTTCTTCATGTGAAATAAGCCATTTTTTGTCTAAATAAGGCCATAAAAAAGCCCCAATTCCTTACCTTTGAGGACATTAAAAAAGCATAACAAATATAGCTTTTAAGACCAACACAGCCTAAAATTAAGCTACATGATGAAGAGCCCTGAAATAAGACAACAATTTTTAGATTTTTTTGCATCTAAAGGGCATGCCATTGTACCCTCTGCTCCCATTGTCGTTAAAAACGATCCTACGCTACTGTTTACCAATGCTGGTATGAATCAGTTTAAAGACTTTTTTTTAGGTAACCAAGTTCCATCACATACGCGTATTGCAGATACACAAAAATGCTTACGTGTAAGTGGCAAGCACAATGATCTAGAAGAAGTAGGTGTAGATACCTATCACCATACTATGTTTGAAATGTTGGGCAATTGGAGTTTTGGCGATTACTTTAAAGGGGAAGCTATTGAATGGAGTTGGGAATTATTAACAAAAGTATATGGCATTGATCCTGACAGATTATATGTAACAGTTTTTGAAGGTGACGCTTCCGAAAATTTGCCCGCTTCTAGTGAAGCTTTAATGCATTGGAAAAAATGGGTATCAGAGGACAAAATAATTTACGGTAATAAAAAAGATAATTTCTGGGAGATGGGTGATACCGGACCCTGCGGCCCTTGCAGTGAGGTACATGTGGATATGAGATCGGAGGAAGAAATTGCAAAAATACCAGGTCGTGATTTAGTCAATAAAGATCATCCACAAGTTATTGAAATTTGGAACAATGTATTTATTCAATACAACAGAAAAAAAGATGGTAGCCTAGAAGCACTTCCTAATAAACATGTAGATACAGGAATGGGCTTTGAGAGATTGGTTCGTGTAATACAAAATAAAAAAAGTAACTACGATACAGATGTTTTTACTGGCACCATTGAAGCCGTAGAAAAAATTACGCAAAAAAATTACGACTATAGCGACAGCAAACAAGCTATTGCTTTTAGAGTTATCGCCGATCATATTCGCGCCATTGCATTTACCATTGCAGATGGCCAATTACCAGCAAATACAGGCGCAGGTTATGTTATACGCAGAATACTAAGACGAGCTGTTAGGTATTATTATTCTTATTTAGATTATAAGCATCCTTTATTACATCAATTAATGCCGCTGCTAGCAAAACAATTTGAAAATGTATTCCCTGAATTAACTGGACAATTAGATTTTGTAAGTAAAGTAGTGAAAGAAGAAGAGGAAGGATTTTTACGCACTTTAGAAAAGGGATTAAAGCGTATGGATGATATTATTAATACGCATCCGAAAAATTCAACCATCGAAGGAAAGTTGGTTTTTGAATTATTTGATACTTTCGGTTTTCCGGTTGATTTAACTAGGTTAATTGCAAGTGAGAATAATTTAGAAGTGGACGAACCTGGATTTGAAAAAGAAATGCAGCAACAAAAAAACAGAAGCCGTGCTGCCACTGCTATTGATACAGGAGATTGGATACAAGTTAACCCAGATAAAGAAACGAATTTTGTAGGTTACACGAAGATGGAAGCCAATGCTACCATTATAAAATATAGAAATGTAAAAGCGAAAGGAAAAGAAGCCTTTCAATGGGTATTGTCTGAAACTCCTTTTTATGCGGAAAGTGGCGGTCAGATTGGTGATATAGGCAGCTTTCAATTTGAAGACGGCACAAATATTGCAGTAACAGATACCAAAAAAGAGAATAATTTATTTATACATTTTACCGAAAGCTTGCCTGCAAAAATTTCAAACAGCGTAAAAGCAACTGTAAATACATCTGCTAGAAAAGCCACCACTTTGCACCATTCAGCTACCCATTTATTACATGCAGCCTTAAGAAATGTATTAGGCAAACACGTAGCACAAAAAGGAAGTTTAGTAAACACAGAGCAATTAAGATTCGATTTTTCTCATTTTGCTAAAATGACAACTGAAGAAATAAGCCAAGTTGAAAATCTGGTGAATGAAAAAATAAAACTAAATATTCCTGTAGTCATAAAGGAAATGAATAAAGAAGAAGCGATACAATTAGGAGCTATGGCTTTATTTGGAGAAAAATATGGAGATAAAGTGCGCGTAGTTGTCATGGACCCTGCTTATTCTATTGAATTATGCGGAGGTACACATGTGGGACATACCGGAGAAATTGGCCAATTTATTTTAAAAGCAGAAGCCTCTGTAGCAGCAGGCGTTAGAAGAATAGAAGCAGTAGTGGGAGAAGCTGCAGGACAGCATATGACAGATGTAAAGGAAAAATTACACAAACAAATTAATCAACTTACAGAAGTTTGTGCATTACTTGCTGCAAAATTAGATCACCCTATTACAGCACCTGAGTGGAATGAGAATTCTTCTGTCTCCGTCTTAAATGATACGATTGCCACACTACAATTGAATCAAAAAGAATTGTCTAAGAAATTAGAAAGCCAAGAAGCTTTACTTGTAAATGAATTGACTGCTAAGTATGCAGCAAATTTTGAAAACATAAACGGTGTGGCCTTTTTAGGAATGGAGGTAAACTTAAGCAGTGCTGATAATCTTAAAAAATTAACTGTAGCCTTAGGCCAAACACAAAATAATCATTGCATTATTTTAGTAGCGACTATCGAAGCAAAAGCCGCTGTTGCTCTTTCCATAAGCGAATCATTAACTACTAAGATGCAAGCAACACAAATGATCAAAGAAAAAATTGCACCTCTTATTAAAGGTGGTGGTGGTGGTCAAAAAACATTGGCAACTGCAGGTGGCCAAGATGCAAGTCAACTCAATAAAGTCATTGAGGTGGTGAAACAAAGCTTATAGTGGCTGATGAATTTATTTCTGGCATTTGCTCTATAGATTTTTAAATTAATCTATTGATAATCAATTGTATAAGATTTTAACAAATTAATATTTGCGAATAATTTCGTAGTAAAGAATTTTTCTTACTTTTGAATTCGGACAAAAAATATTTTTTACAAATAGAACCTACCCATATCATTATTTACAATTTGAAACTATGAAAAAACTATTACTCTCTTTATTCATTTTAATCACAGTTGCTAATAGCTTCGCTCAATCTAATGAAATAATAATTAGTAAGAAAAAAGCTAAAGACGATGCCCAAGTTATCCTTTCAAAAGATGGCAAAACTCCCATTTATATTGTTGATGGAAAAACAGTTTCTAGTATAAAAGAAATTGCGCCAGATGATATCGCAAGTGTTGATGTTTTGAAAGGAGCATTGGCCAAAGAAAAATACGGCGAAAAGGGTGCCAATGGAGTAATAGTTATTACCACTAAAAAGAAAGCAAAGAATGATTCTACAAAAGTGACTATCACTATTGATGGGGACAAATCTTCTGAAATAAAAAATGATGTAAATATGACGGTGGTAGTGGATGGCAATAAAGTTACCATTAACGGAAAAGAGGTCGACGAAAATGATCCTCGATTAAGTATTGAGGGAAACAGCAACATGCCTGGAAAAAGAAATCAAAGAATCATCTTAAAAAAATTAGATAAAAACTTGAACGGCATTGAAAACAATGAAAGCAAAAAGCCAAGAATATTGGTCGAAGGAAAGCCACTGGGCAAGCTAATGCCACTTGATAAAATAGAAGATGAAATTATTATTAATAAAGATGGTGCGGAGGAAGAAGATGATTTCGATATGATTGTACCCAACAACACAAAATCTAACCCTGCTTTTTTAGGTGTAGTTACAGAAGAAACAGAAGCAGGTGCAAAAATTAATCAAGTAAGTGAAGAAAGTCCAGCAGAAAAAGCTGGGCTGATGAATGATGATATTATTACAAAGGTAAATGACACAAAGATAGATGGCCCTTCTACATTATATGATGCTATTGGTAAATGCAAACCCGAAGAAAAAGTGACCATTCACTATATCAGAAAAGGAAAATCAAATTCAGTTGTTGCTACATTAGCAAAGAATAAAAATACAATGCAATATTATAATTTCAGCTCACCTAATGGACAAAATGGGCCGAGTTTTAATTTTACACCAAAACAATATTTTGACCCTAATACTGGAAAATTACAGCCCAATCAAAGAGAGGGATTTAGATTTGCTATCCCTAATTTCCCAGGCATGGGTGACATGCATATAGAAGGTTTTGAAAATAAACCAAAATTGGGTATTAGCATTGAAGATATTGAAAATGGCGATGGCGTTAAAATTACCAATGTTACCGAAAACTCACCTGCCGCTAAAAGTGGTTTAGTAGAAAATGATATTATTGTACAAGTAAATGACCAAAAAATAAAAGATGTAGACGCTTTAAAGCCCATCATCAAAGATGCTAAAGAAGGAAGTACTTTTTCTTTTCAAATAAAAAGAAATAAAGAGCTTAAAACCATACAAATAAAGCTTCCCCAAAAACTAAAAACTGCCGATTTATAGGCATTTTAAATAAAACTTCAAACGAACTTATTAAAGCCCGTCAATTATTGATGGGCTTTTTTATTTTTAATGTACTTTTGCCCTATGGCAGATGCGCACAAATATGAGGCTGTTATTGGTTTAGAAATTCATGCTCAATTAGCAACGCAAAGCAAATTGTTCTGTGGAGACGACGCTTCTTTTGGAGCAGAGGCCAATACACATATTAGCCCTATTACAATGGGTCACCCAGGCACGCTTCCAAAAACAAATGCAACCGCAATAGAATATGCTATTAAAATGGGATTGGCCTGCGGATCGGAAATTGCAAAGGATAATTACTTTGCACGTAAAAATTATTTTTATCCAGACTTGCCGAAAGGCTATCAAATATCTCAGCATACCACTCCTATTTGTGTAGGCGGTACTATAAATATCCAAACACCAGAAGGTGAAAAAATAATACAACTAAATAGAATTCATTTAGAAGAAGATGCTGGCAAAAGTATCCACGATATTTCAGCAACAGATACCCTTATCGATTTAAATCGTGCGGGGACTCCCCTTATTGAAATGGTCACCGAACCTTGTATTCATTCTGCAGAAGATGCCTTTTTATTTGTAACTGAAGTAAGAAAACTTGTTCGCTGGATAGGAATATGTGATGGCAATATGGAAGAAGGAAGTTTGAGATGTGATGCCAATATATCAATTCGATTAAAAGGAGTAACCACCTTAGGCACTAGGGTCGAAGTTAAAAACTTAAACTCCATACGTAATATAAAAAAAGCAATAGAATTTGAAATTGAAAGACTTATTCAAATTACAGAGACTGGCGAAAAGATAGTTCAACAAACAAGAAGTTTTGACGCTACCAATGATACTACTTTTTCTATTCGTGATAAAGAAGACGCTAATGATTATAGATATTTCCCCGATCCAGATTTAGCCCCTTTTCACTTAACTACCGCCTATATTGATGCGATTCGAAGTAAATTGCCTGCTCTTCCTGCAACATTAAAAAAACAATGGAAAATACAATATGATTTGTCGGCTTATGCTATTGAGCAATTAGTAGAAAATAAAGAGGAAGCCGATTTTTACATACAATGGGCTGCTGCAGCAACGCATTATAAAGCAATTGCCAATTGGATGATTGGTCCTATTAGAGCCTATTTAAATGAAGGCGGTGGCAATTTCAAAGCGCTCATTACATTGATCCCTTATTTAGTGGAGTTAGTAGAATTGGTGGAGAGTAACCAGTTAAACTTTTCTGTAGCAAGCACTAAAATTTTAAAGGAGATCATCTCCCATCCTCAATCACCCAAGGCATATGCGCTAAATAATAATCTATTGCAATCTAATTCAATGGAAGATTTGGAAAAATGGATAGATGAAGTTTTAAAGAATCACCCCGCCGAAGTGGAAGCCTATAAAAAAGGTAAAAAAGCAATCATAGGGGTTTTTGTAGGGGAAGTAAAAAAAATAAGTAAAGGCAAAGCTGATCCTAAAATGACAACTTCCTTGCTAGCACAAAAATTAGCTTAAAAAATAATAAAGTCATACCTATAAATAAAATAAATTTAATTAGTAATGTATAATAAAATAATAATTGCCCTTTTAGTGAGTATCACATTCACCACTATAGGTTGCAAAAACAATTCAAGTGAAAAAAACTATACTGTAGCAGGTACGATTCAGCATGCCGCCAAAATAAAACTTTTATTACAAGAAGTTCCTTATGGCGGATTGCCCATTATCACAATGGATTCTGTCACTTTAGGAGAAGATGGAAAATATTCTTTTGAATTCATTGCAAAGCAAGAAGGCATTTATCGTATTGCCACTGATAAAGAAATGGAGATTATCTTTATCAACGATGAAGAAAATATTCAAATAAATGCTGATGCAAATAATTATCAAACCTATACCATCAAAGGCTCAAAAACAAGTCAAGCATTGATTGATTTTTTAATTCAATATCGTAAAAAAGATTCCTCTTTATTTTCTACTATTTATAATTTAGAGGCGCTTCAAAAGCAAAATGGGAAAGATAGCACTGTCTATTGGCTACAAAAACAACGTATAGATAAAATTAACGATATCAATAAATTTGTAGAAAATGCAATCACTAGTGCTACTAGTCCTGCCTTCGCTTATTATACTTTAGGGCTTAGTTTAAGATCTATGGAATCTGCACAGGTATTAGCTTTAGCGAAAGCAACAGCCGAAAAATTAAAAGCAGATCCATTGATTCAATTTGCTAATTTATTAACCACGCAAGTACAAGCCAATACAAAAACAAACGCTATCTCAATTGGCATGATGGCTCCTGAAATTTCATTGCCAGATGCCAATGGTAAAATTATTTCATTAACTAGCTTAAGAGGCAAATATGTATTAGTTGATTTTTGGGCAAGTTGGTGCGGACCTTGCAGAGGAGAAAATCCGAATGTAGTTGTAGCCTTTGAAAAATACAAACAAAAAAACTTTACTGTACTCGGCGTTTCTCTTGATGATGATAAGGCCAACTGGCAAGAAGCCATTAAGGACGATAAACTCAATTGGCAACATATTAGCGACTTAAAAAAATGGGAAAGCATAGTTGTGAGTGCCTATCAAATAGAAGGCATTCCTTTTAATATATTATTAGACCCTACGGGGAAAGTAATAGCTACAGACTTAAGAGGCCCTGCTTTGCAGGATACCCTTGCTTCTATTCTACATTAATAAACAATCTAGCTGCAAGTATAAAGCCAATTAAACTTGCTTGATAAAAGTTTTTATTAAAGCAGGTAATAAAATTAAATTCGTAAAAGTACTTACTACTAGCGTGAGTGAAGTAAGCCAACCTAATGCTTTAGTTCCGCCAAAATCGCTAAAGCAAAAAATTACAAAGCCTGCCACCAATACCAAGGAAGTATAAATTATACTTATACCTGTGTGCTTTATGGTTTGAACCAGTGTTATATGCACTTGGTTGTTTAAGCGAGGAAGTTCCTGTTTATAATTTACTAAAAAGCGAATGGTAACATCTATCGCAATGCCCAGGGCTACACTAAAAACTAAGACAGTAGATGGCTTTAATGAAACCCCTACCCATCCCATCAAACCTGCTGTAATTAATAAGGGTACGATATTAGGAACCAAAGAGCACATTAAGATGGGGAAAGATCGAAATAAGAAAATCATACAAATAGCAATTAATAAAAATGCCCAAAGGATAGATTCCCCTAATCCTTTTATAATAAAATTACTTCCTTCTAAAAAAGTAACACTACTTCCTGTAATCTCCACTTTATATTTACTCGTATCAAAAATAGCTTTCGTAGCACTATCAATTCTTTGCAAAAAGATTGGAAGCGCTGCACTACCAATGTCTTTCATATTCACACTCACCCTGGTTTCACTTTTATCCTTATCTATAAATTTTGATAATAATTGTGTGGGGCTAGTACCAGCAGCCGGTGTATTTTTTTGGTCTATTGCTAAATAGGGTGCCATAAAAGCCATTTCTGTTCCAGAAGGAATAGTGTATGCATTGGAATCTCCATCATAGTAGGCTTGTTTTGCAAATTTAATGCCTTCAATTAATCCAAGTGGTTTTCCTAATTCGGGCTGTTGGACTAAAAATTCATGCAATTGATCAATCGCCTCCAAAGGTTTGATACTTCTCGTTAAACCATTTTTCTTCTTAGTGTCTATCACTATCTCTAATGGCATAACCCCTCCAGCTTCTTTTTCAAACCATTTTAAATCGGTATATAATGTATCTTTCTTAGGCAAATCATCTACAATAAAAGCTTCTTTTTTGATACGCATCAACCCCATCATAGAAATGACTACAAGGACTGTTGTGATGGTAAAAACCCATTTAGTATGATGAAAGGTCCATCGTTCTATTTTAACCAAAACTTTTTCTAAAAATTTATTCTCTAAATATTTTACATGTTTAGTGGCAGGGGGTTGCAAATAAGTAAGTACTGGAGGGATAAACAAAAGACTAATAAAAAATAAAGCCATAATATTTAACCCAGATACCCAGCCAAACTCTTTTAACAAAGGGCTTTTAGTAAAGGCAAATACAAAAAATCCTATGGCAGCAGTTATATTACAAAATAGTGTGACCACTCCCATTCTGCCAACCATTTGTTCAATGGCTTCTTGTTTATTATTGGTTTCCTTATAAGAGGTATGATATTTATTTAAAAAATAAATACAATTAGGGATGCCTATCACAACAATCAATGGTGGTATAAGGGCTGTTAATAAAGTAATTTTTTGCCCCAATAAAACCATCGTGCCAAAACTCCAAATCACTCCCATCATTACCACCGTTAAACTTAATAAAGTGGCAGAAATAGATCTAAAAAATAAAAGTAAAGTAATAGCAGATAATAAAAGTGAACCAATCAAGAACCAAAGCATTTCTTTTTTAATTCTTTCAGCAAGTATCGTACGAATATAAGGCAAGCCACTAATATGAATAGCCAGCTGGCTTTTTACAGCAAAGGCATCCAGCTTAGATTTTAATTTGTTAATGATGCCCGATCTCGCACCACTATTAATTGAATCTGGTAAAAAACTAATAGCCATGATATAGGAATGACTAATAGGATTATACATTAAATTTTTATAAAAAGGAAGCTGTTCTAATATAGCCTTATCTGCAAGTAAAGCGCTGTCAGAAGTATAAGGAGCATTAAAAACTTTATGTGCTACAAACTTATTAGCTACTGTGTCTTTGATAATTGTAAATGCATTGGGCACACTTACCACTTCGGTCACACCAGGAATGGTTTTAATATCTTTTTGTAATTCAGCTACTTGATTAAAAATAGTGGAAGTAAAAAATTGGTCTGTTTGAAAACCAACTACCATCGTAGTGCCATCTACTCCAAACTTTTTAACAAAATTCTTATACATTACAAATTTTGCATTGTCTTCCGGTATGGCTTTTGTAAACTCATAACTTAATTTTACTTGCGCTGCAAAATAACCCATAAACAAAGTGCTTATAGCTAAAAATGTCAATGCAGCTACTTTGTATTTTACGATGAGCTTCCCTAGTTGATACCAAGTCATAGTTTACATTTAAATTAAATCACCCAAAAAAATGCTGCCAATTGTGTACTAATCCCTATTGCAAATCCAACCACCAATTCTTTATTTGTATGATCGCTTACAATCATTCTTGCACTCACCACTATTGCTGCTATCATTATTGATAACAATACCCAAATCAAATTATTTATTGGATAATAAAAGCTAACCAATGCCACAGCCATCATTAACCCACTCACCCCCATGGCATGTAAACTTACTTTCATAAAATTATTTACGGTAAGTCCAATAGCACTTGCTATAAAAATGCCAAAATAAAAATATTTCAATGCTAAAGGCTGGTCGGTGAAGTTTCTGCTTAAATAATACATCCACCAATAAAAAAACATGACGATGACATAAGGAATAATTCTTTCCTTTTGTGTTTTTAAAAAAATGTTATCGCTAAATTTTAACCTCCATAATAAAAAAACTGCAAAAGCAGGAAAAAAGGCCGTCAACCAAAAAACACTAAATAATTTCATCTTTAATTGCCAATCGGTAATACTCGCAAATTCAAAAGGCATTACTTGCATTAAATATAGAAAAAAATAAGTGGGGATGAATAAAGGATGTAATACATAAGACACAAAATGAGCTATCATTTTTAAAAACTTCGGGGATTGATTTTCCATGTGTCGATTTAAAATTTTAACTAGAGTTCTTTGCGAAGCCTAGCAACAGGTACATTTAATTGTTCTCTATATTTAGCTACAGTTCTTCTAGCAATATTATACCCTTTTTGTTGCAACTGCTCTGTTAACTCATCGTCACTAAAGGGCTTATGCTTATCTTCAGATTCCAAGAGTTCTTCTAATATAGCTTTTACTTCCTTTGTACTTACTTCTTCTCCAGAATCGGTTGTTAAAGATTCACTAAAAAAATATTTCAATAAAAAAGTACCAAATTCAGTTTGAACATACTTGCTATTGGCTACCCTACTCACCGTCGAAACATCTAAGGCTGTTTTTTCTGCGATATCTTTTAAAATCATAGGTTTTAACTTAGTCGTATCGCCTGTCATAAAAAAAGCTTCTTGATGCATCAATATCGACTTCATCGTATGCAACAATGTCTGCTGTCTTTGCTGTATCATCTCTATAAACCACTTGGCTGAATCTATTTTTTGTTTGATAAAAAATACAGCTTCCTTTTGTGATTTATCTTGCTTATTACTATGTTCATACTCCCTAAGCATTAACTTATAATCATCGCTGATAACCAATGGAGGTGCATTACGGCTGTTTAAGGTTAATTCTAAATTTCCATTGTTAAGAAGTACTGTAAAATCAGGTATGATATATTTATCCGCCTCACTCATATGCCCTGTCTCTGCGCCTGGCTTAGGATTTAAAGAAATAATTTGATGCAATACTTCTTTCATTTGCACTTCGTCTAAATGTAAACTCTTTTGTATTTTATCGTAGTGCTTGCGGGTAAATTCTTCAAAATGCTTTTCAATAACGACGATTGCAAGTCTTCTTATCTCCTCTGTAGTGGGCTCTTGCAAAGCCTGCTCATTCATTTCAGCTTGTTTCCTTTTTAACTGAATCAATAAACATTCTTGCAAATTTCTAGCACCTATACCCGGGGGATCGAATTGTTGTACTTTTAATAACAAGGCTTCGATTTCTTTTTCTTCCACCCACATGCTTTGTTTAAATGCCAAATCATCAGCGATAGATTGTAAGGCTCTTCTTAAGTAACCATCATCATCCAAACTACCTACAATTTGTTCTGCGATTTTATAGTCCTTGTCGGCCAATGCCAACATACTCAATTGATCCATCAATAATTCATGTAAACTTTGTTCCGCTTTAATGGGAATGACCTTGTCATTGTCTAACTCAGGATAATAATCATCTTTCGTTTTATAATCTGCCACATCTCCTTCATCGTCAAAACTATATTCGCTTAATTCTTCATTACTCATTTCAAATTCATCCACAGGAATGGCTTCTTCTTCCTCCAAAGCGCTTTGTAATAAATCATCTGGCATTTCTTCAACCGATTTCTCCATATCTCCTTCCAACAAATCGGCATTCATTTCTAAAGCGGGATTTTCTTCTAATTCTTCTTTAACTCTTTGTTCAATTTGAGCAGTAGGAACTTGCAACAACTTCATGAGTTGTATTTGCTGAGGCGACAATCGTTGTAATTGTCTTTGTTGCAGAGATTGACCTAATGACATAATCGCTTCTTTAAGAAAGTGCTTTTGCTATCACATTTAAAAATGCAGTTCCTTTCTCATGTAGCTGTGACTCGGTCCAAGTTAAACTTATAGCAGTAGAAATACACCTGCTCATAATGGCATCACTTTGATCAAAAGATTTTGTATTCAATGCTTGCAACGCTTTTTGTTGTGCCTCATTTAAGTGAGATAGGCTTTGCACTTTTTTAAGATGTTCCCATTTTTTTATATAATGCCAATTATTTGCATACCAATAAAAGTTACCCGCTAATATACCTGCTGCTTTCATTGCCTCAATTACTTTTATTGTTGCAGCTTCTGTAGGCAAAAACCATGTTAAGAAGCTAGCGCTATCTCCTTCTGGATCTGGAACAGTCCTAAAACTAATGCCAGGTACTTTTTCTAAATAAGATTTTAAAATATGATTGTTCTTTTTTTGTATCGCTAAAAATTGATCTAATTTTCTTATTTGTGCAAGACCAACCGCAGCATGTAATTCACTTATTCTAAAATTATATCCTAAGAATGGATGTAAATCTGCTCCTCTATCAACTCCTAAATGATCGTGTCCATGATCGGTATACGCATCTGCTTTTGTATACACTGATTCGTCATTCGTCATCACCACACCTCCTTCTCCACAAGTAATTGTTTTTACAAAATCAAAGGAAAATGTTCCTGCATGTCCAATGGTACCCAATTTTTTTCCTTTATACGTTCCGCCAATGCTTTGGCAAGCATCTTCCAATAAGAGTAAATTATGTTTATCACAAATAGCCTTTAATGCATCTAGGTCGGCCATACTCCCACACATATGCACTGGCATGATACATTTTGTTTTTGGGGTAATGGCTGCCTCTACCGACGCTGGCGCTAAAGTTAGAGAGCTATCAATGTCCACTAAAATGGGCACTGCACCTACACTTAAAACTGCTTCAAAGCTTGCAACAAAAGTAAAAGCAGGCATGATAACCTCATCTCCAGCACCAATACCTAAGGATGCCATAGCTGTAGTTAATGCGGCTGTGCCGCTTGAAGTTAATTGAGCGTATTTGGTGCCAAAACGGCTACAAATGGCCTGTTCTAGCTCTTTTGATTTCCAGATACCCTTTCTAGGGCCATCAAAACCATAACGCATTAAAATACCGGTCTCAAGGACCTCATTTACTTCTTTTTTTTCTTCTTCTCCAAAGAATTCAAAACCTGGCATACCCTTTAGTTTTAATGATAAACAAAGGTAGTTTAAAAAACGAAAATTGGGTGTTTTTCAGTAATTTGCGCCCGTAAAAAAACTACACCGAATTTATGGAATACAGCAAATTGATAGCCGTGTCTGGCATGTCAGGTTTATTTGAATTATTGACTAGCAAAAGTGATGGCGCGATAGCTAAATCATTAGAAAATGATACTACTCAATTCATTAGCTCAAGAGCACACCAATTCTCTCATTTGGAGAGTATTGAGGTATTTACTACCCGTGAGAACGTTTTTCTGGCTGAGGTATTTATAGCTATGGGTAAATCAAAAGAAGCTTTACCGAATGAAAAAGATCCAAAATTAGTACAAGCATACTTTAAAAAAACCTTCCCTAATATGGACTTTACCAGAGTCTATCCAAGTGATATGAAGAAAATGGTAAAGTGGTTTGCACAATTACAAAAACATCAAGTAGAGCCTACCCTTCCAGAGGAAGAAGAAGAATCAAAGGCATAGGCCTTTGATGATGCAGGCTGAAAACTTCTGCCTTTTCTGATGCAGGCTGAAAACTTCTGCCTTTTCTGATGCAGGCAGATAACATTATAAAAAAGCTTACCTAACCTAGGGTAAGTTTTTTTTTATCCTTAAATTGCAATACGGTCAATAACTACAAAATAATATTGCCCAAAATTAACTACGAATGAAAAAAATATTACTTGTCATTACCCTTGCCCTATTTTTTGTACCGCAAAGTTTTTCACAAAGCAAAGCAGAAAAAAAATGGGTCAAGCACCAATTTAAAAAATTGTCATTAGACGAGAAGATTGCCCAATTAATGATTATAAGAGCACACAGCAATTGGGATGTAAAAAAATTAGATACCCTAACCGAAATTATAAAAAAATACAATGTTGGTGGCCTATGCTTTTTTCAAGGAGGGCCTATAAGAGAAGCGCTTCAAACAAATTATTATCAATCTATTGCAAAAACACCTTTGTTAATTACGATGGACGCCGAATGGGGCGTTGGTATGAGATTAGATAGTGTTGAAATGTTTCCTAGACAACTTTCATTAGGCGCCATTGCATCAGATAATTTAGTCTATCAAATGGGTGCTGCAGTAGCGGCACAATGTAAAAGATTAGGTATTCAGGTAAACTATGCACCAGATGTAGATATCAATAACAATCCAAGTAACCCTGTTATTAACGACCGAAGTTTTGGACAAAATAAACAAAGAGTAATTCAACACGGCATCGCCTATATGAAAGGATTACAGGACAACGGCGTAATGGCAACCGCTAAACATTTTCCTGGACATGGTGATGTTGCTGTCGATTCTCACAATGATATACCAGTCATCAATAAAACAAAAGAACAACTAGCCGCAATGGAATTGGCTCCTTTTAAAGCATTGATTGACGCAGGTATTGAATCAGTTATGGTAGGGCACTTATCTGTACCCGCTATTGACAACAGACCTAAGTATGCCACTTCCTTATCGGAAAAAGCAATTAACGAATTACTAAAAAAAGAAATGGGATTTAAAGGTATTACGGTTACTGACGCCTTAGATATGAAAGCCATTAGCAATTATTTCCCTAAAGGAGAAGCAAATGTGCAAGCTATATTAGCAGGCAATGATATGCTTTGTTTACCTGGAGATATCGGAGAGTCGATTGAAAAAATAAAATTAGCTATTAAAGAAAAACGCTTGTCAAAAAAAGACATTGATGATAGAGTAAAAAAAATATTAGCTGCTAAATATAAATATGGCTTAAGCCAACCAACATTTATAGACACCACTAATTTAATAGCTGATTTAAATAAGTCTGTCGCTGCTCTTAAATTGCAAATGGCGGCTCAGTCCTTAACCTTTGTAAAGGCAAATGCACAAGCAAGTATCTCACTTCAAAAAAAGACAGCCTACATTGCGCTTAATTTGGCACAACCCAATGTGATCACTAAGGCGCTATCTCAACAATACGGTTTCCAAATATTTTATATCAATCCTAAAGATAGTGCGGGACTAGAAACCGCAAAAAAATCTTTAGCGAGTTTCGATCAAGTAATTGTTGGCTTGCATAATTACAATCGTCGCCCTGCTAATCATTTTGAAATTCCTGCGAATATGATTCAATTTTTAAAGGACGCACATCCTCAAAATTGGTTTCATCTAATTTTCGGCAATCCTTATGCAGTAGGTGAATTTAATGGAATTGAAAATATCTTATTTGCGTATGAGGATAACGCTTATTCACAGGAAGCTGCGCTTCATTGGATTGAAGGGAAGCTGCAGGCCACTGGAGAACTTCCGGTAACTGTGAGTAATGATTTACCCTATGGTACACCTAGTCATAATATTGAATCGGGCGCCAATACTATTATACAAACCACATCGCCGAATTTATCTTTTATTGACGCCTTGGTGCAAGAAGCAATTGACAAAAAAGCTATCCCGGGTTGTCAAATACTAGTGGCAAAAAATAATAAAATAATTTTTAACAAGGGGTTTGGTAATATTGCTGGTGAAGGATCTGCTCCAGTTACAATAGACACTTATTATGATTTAGCCTCTGTTACCAAAGTAAGCGCTACCACTGTGTCTATAATGAAATTAGTAGAGCAAGGAAAAGTAGATATTAATAAAACGATTGGCGACTACCTTCCTTGGGTAGTAGGTAATGCAAAAGCACAAATCACCTTAAAGGATTTATTATTACACCAAGCAGGTTTATACCCTTATATAAAATTTTATGAAGCTTTATTAACCCCTACAGGTTCATTTATAGATGGACTTGTTACGCAAGTACCCGACAACGCACATCATAAAATGATGACACCTTCAAAATATTTGTTAGATAGCTGGGCTGATACCATTAAAAATAAAATTTTAAGAAGTCCTGTTACAACGCCTGGTAAATATGTCTATAGCGATAATGATTTTATTTTTTTAGGTCAAATTGTAGAACAAGTAACAGGAATGACATTGAATGAATATGCTACTCAACAATTCTATGCTCCATTAGGCATGGAGTCTACAGGGTTTTTACCTTTACAAAAAACCACTTTAAATAATATTGCAGCATCCGAAGTTGATAACTATTACAGGCATGAATTAATTCAAGGAGCTGTGCATGACGAAGGCGCTTCAGTGATGGGTGGGATTGCAGGACACGCTGGCTTATTTAGCAATGCTACAGATTTAGCTAAACTGTATCTTATGCTATTAAATAAAGGTACTTGGAATGGCAGTTCCTTCTTAAATCCCAGTACGGTTGAATTATTTACTGCTTATAATACCGATAACAGTCGACGCGGCTTAGGCTTTGATAAACCTGAAAAAAATAATGCTACTGCGAAGGATCCTTACCCTTGCTTGAGCGCTTCTCCAAGCACTTTTGGCCATACTGGATTTACAGGAACATGTGTATGGGCAGATCCAGAAAAACAATTATTATTTATTTTTCTTTCCAATAGAGTATATCCCACTAGAGACAATAAAGTTTTTAGCGAGTTAAACCTTAGGTCTAAGATTCAAGAAGGCCTTTATACTTCTCTTAATTAGAAGCATGCTTAGAAAATGTTTTTTATCAATTTTATGTATACAACTGTACTTTAATGCAGAAGCGCAAAGCATAAAAGGACCACTTGGTCAATGGAGAGAACATTACAATAATAAAAGTGTGCAGCATCTTACAAAAGGCGACTTACTATATGGCGCCACAGCGAATCAGATTTTTAGTATTGATGCAAAAAATAATATTACATTATTAGGGAAGTCAAATGGATTGCATGAAATAGAGATAGCATCCATCGCCTGGGACAAAGAACAATTACAATTAATAATTGCCTATGCCAATAGCAATATTGATATTGTTAAAGGGGATGCTATTTTTTCGATAAACGATATCTATCTTTCTAACCTTTACCCCAATAAAAAAATAAATAATATACATGTTATAGGACCTTGGGCATTGGTGTCGACCAACTTTGGTATAGTAGTGATAGATTTAATCAAACACGAAATAAAAGATACTTGGTTCGCAAATAATGCAAGACAAGCGCTTGTTACCATTCAAACTGTTAATACTGCAGATAGCTTATACGCTTTAACAGAAGAAGGTTTATTTAGTACGGCCTTAAAAAATAATTGGATAACCACCAATCAATGGAAAAAATTAAATACAAGTACAGCTATCAAAAAAATGGCTGCCTATAATAATCTTATATATACGATTGGTAACAAAAACCTTTATCAACTACCACAGCCATTACCTATATATAAGCAATCTATTGGCAATATCAATAATGCCTTTGTAAATAAAGAGGGCATATACATTATTAGCACTGATGGCACAAACGGAAATTTACTTTCTTTAAATACAAGCAATACGCTATCAGGTATTATTGATACAAGTTTACTAGCTGTACCTGTAGCTATTGAAGTAGATCAAAATAATATATGGATAGCGGATAGTGTCAATGGTTTATTATTAAAAAATACAGAAGCGCGTTTTATACCTTTAGGCGGACCTGCTGAAAAAATTACAGGAACTGGTTTTATCAATGATAATTATTTATTAGCGCCTTTTGGGAGCCAGGCTGCTGGATTTAGTACTTATAGCGAATCAGGTTGGAAAAATTATACAAAACTTGGAACAATAACCTTACCCCCGCTCTTTTCGGCCACTATAGATCCAATGGACGATAGTTGGTGGTTTGCTTCTGCCAAAGGGCTGCTTCATTTCAATAATAATAGCAATACTATAGAAACCCTTACGCCCAATACATTTTCTGGCAGCTATATACAAACCCAATTTACAAAAGACGGTATCTTCTGGGCACTGCAAGATGAACAGGGGCTTGTCATAAAACAAGATGCGAAGTGGTCTTCTATTCCATTACCATTAACTTATTCAAAAAATGGTTTAAGAAAAATGGTAGTCAATAATCAGGGACAAGCATGGATACCTGGGCCTGCCAATCAAGGCCTTTATCTGTATCAACATAATAAATATTTTAATACTGCCACATGGAAACAATTAACCACTGCTAAGTCTAATGGAAATTTACCCAGCAACAATGTACTAAGTGTGGCAGTAGATAATACAGGATCTGTTTGGGTAGGTACCGATAATGGTATTGGTATTTTTAATTGTGGAGATATCACGAAAGAAGTTTGTGATGCATACCTGCCTACGATAAAAAATACAAATGGCTTTGTTGGTTTGCTCTTGCAAAGAGAGTCTGTCAATTGTATTGCTGTAGATGGTGCGAATAGAAAATGGGTGGGTACACAAAATGGGGTGTGGTTGTTAAGCGCGGATGGAAGTGCTATCATAGAACATTTTACAAAAAATAATAGTCCTTTACCAAACGATACCATTCAACAAATTTTAATAGACCCAACTTATGGTGAAGTCTTCTTTAATACTGCCAACCAAATGGTAAGTTATAGAGGCTTTGCAACAGAAGGAGCTTTGACACAAAATGAAATTAAAATATTCCCTAATCCAGTCCCTCCTAACTATAATGGCCCCATCGCCTTTAGAGGACTGGTTGAAAATGCATTGGTTAAAATAACAGATTTAGCTGGTAGATTGATGTTTGAAACAAGAGCCTTAGGAGGTCAAGCCATTTGGAATGGAAAATCCTTAGAAGGTAATAAAGTAGCAACCGGCATTTACCTTGTATTTGTAAGAGATGATTTGGGTAATGAAAAAGCAGTTGGAAAAGTAGTCATTACAAAAGGACAATAACTAGTCTGCTAACATTTCAAAACTTTTGAAAGATTTGAATTTCCAAGATCCCTGCTCAGCAGGCACAACGCGATACATTATTTGTCGCACTTTATTTGTGGGCGTTTTATTGGTTGTGTCTGATTCAAAAATGGGAAATTTTCTAAACAATACCCCTTCCACTAATTTATATTCATCCTTCCCTCGATATCCTTTACTTAGTTGTGAATCATTGGTGATGTCTGGAAAATAAATAGGCGCCAACCCTTCGTTGTCTCTTGAAGCAATACTAAAAAGGCTTATTTTATTTTTTTCATCTAAGACAAATATGATAATATCTGGAAATCCATCATTATTTAAATCATCAATTTCAGTGGAGAGCACTTTTCCTTTTAATTCAAGATTAACCTCCCTTACTTCAGCTTTAAATCCTATGGGCCTAATATTTAAAGTATTGCGATCCAAATTTCTATTCATACAAGTGATACGATAGCCTGCCTTTCCAATTTTAAGCGTACTATCATATTTATTAGCCTTTTGCCCAAAACCATGTAAGGCGATAAATAAAAAAGCGAAAAATAAATTTTTATACATATTTTATTTTATTACTATCCAAAGTTAATAGAATAGTTTTAATTTTCCATTCAAACTAGTGCCATGTCTTTTCAAATTCAAATAGCCCCTCTTAGCCATTTTGAAGTAATTCGATTAATAGATACTAGCAATAAGGCAGTGGTGGAGATATGTACCAAAGGAGCATTACTCAATAGCTGGCAGGCAGTAGCTCATCACAAGACCCTGCAATTAATAGAAGGGAATGATTTTTCTAAAGGCTGGGGGAATTTTGAACACAATGGATTCAGGGGTGGCAAAATGAGCCCTTTTTCATGTCGTCTTGAAAATGGTGAATATTCAATGCAAGAAACGACTTACAAAATTGAAAAGTTTTACCATGAAAAGCATGCTTTACATGGTATCCTCTATGATGCAGTTTTTACCATTCAATCCACTGAAACAGATGCAAATGGTGCTTCTGTAAATTTAAAATTCCACTACGAAGGCAATGACAAAGGATTCCCCTTCCCCTATAGCTTACTTATTAAGTGGCAATTACATAAAAATAATATCATAACCGTAGAAACTATTATCACCAACTTAAGCAATTCAGACATTCCCATGATGGATGGATGGCATCCTTATTTTAAAATAGGAGAAACTATTAACGATTGCTTTGTAACACTTAATAGTATGGGGAAAGTTGAGTATAATGAAATGCTTATTCCGACTGGAGAGATGTTGCAAGAAAATGAATTTGAAACAAGTAAAAAAATAGGCAGCGCTCATTTAGACAATTGCTATTGTATTGCCCAAAAAAGTAATGCCTGTATAGTTGAAAACGAATGGTATCAATTAGTTGTTCAGCCCCTTCTTAACTACCCTTATTTACAATTGTACACACCTGCAGATCGAAAAAGTATCGCTATAGAAAATTTAAGCGGGATTCCAAATTGTTTCAATAATAAAATAGGGCTTCAAATAATGAAGCCCCATCAAAACTTAGTACTAAAAACTAGTTACCAATTTATTATAAAGTAAAATATTACAAATCAACAACAGCAGTAATACTTACTTCGATATTTACATTACGTGGCAATGTTTTTACCGCAACGGTTTCACGTGCAGGAAAATTTGCAGAAAAATAACTACCATACACTTCATTTACTTGCGCAAACAGCTGCATATCGCTTAAAAATATGGTTGTTTTAACTACGTGGGCAAAACTTAATTTTGCTTCTTCCAAAATGGCCTTAATGTTTTCCATTACTTGCCTTGTTTCCGCTTGAATATCGGTTAATACCAACTCGCCCGTAGCAGGATTAAAAGCTACCTGACCACTAGCGAATAAAAAACCGTTTGCAATAACTGCTTGGCTATAAGGACCAATAGGAGTAGGTACTTTACTTGATTGAATGATTTGTTTTGACATAATATTGAATTAAGATTGCAATTTCTTGTTTTTCTAGCAATTCACCACCTATTTTTGTAAAACATTTTAAAGAACTTGGCAATCCTATTACATATTGATACTGCTGGCGAAAAAGCCATGGTGGCATTTAGTCAAAACGGAGCATTGGTTGCTTTAAAAGAAAATGATGTATTTCAAACCCATGCTTCCTTTTTACAAGTTGCTATACAAGAATTAGTTACCGAAACGCATATAAAGCTAGCCTCTATTGATGCCATTGCTGTAACCATGGGCCCAGGAAGTTATACTGGCTTAAGAGTTGGCTTATCAAGTGCCAAAGGAATTGCCTACGCCTTACATAAACCTCTTATTGGGCTATCTACTTTAGGTCTTTTAGCAAATACTGCAAAAAACCACCCATGGTTTATGAGCCAAAAAGAAAAAGTACAAATATTTGCAATGATTGATGCCAAAAGAATGGAGGTTTTCGGGGCAGTGTATAATAGTAGGTTGCAATGTATTCAAAACGAGCAAGCTATTATTATTGACACACCCTATCTTGCTGCCCTTCTTGAAAAAAATCCAACCCTTTGTATTGGATCGGCTGCCACCAAGGCCAAGGAATTATTACAAGACCCTTCTTTGTTGTTTATAGAAAATACATATAATATATTGGATAACATTCAGTTAGGAGAAGCCGATTTTGTTCTTGGTAAATTTGAAGACACTGCCTACTGCAGCCCTGCTTATTTAAAAGATTTTTTCTTTAAAAAATAGCCCTTTTTGAGTTAAAAAAAGGATGAGCGGTTTAAACCAGGTATGTAGAACTATATCTAAGCTAATGTGTAGCTAGCATGCACAAAAGACAAATTATTAACAAATTACATATTAAAATATAAATAATATTTTTAAATATAATTTGTAATTTTGTTGTAGAACAACCCCCAAAAATAAAACAGTATGAATCAGTCATTACCACAACTACAATTAGCTAATGGAGCAACCCCATTAAAAGTAGATTTGTTACACAGTAAAAAAGCAGCGATGATTTTGCGTGCTTTAAATCATAAGCTACGTCAACAAATAGTAAAATTAATTGACGAACAAAAAAAAGTAACTGTTACAGAAATTTATGTAAAATTAAGATTAGAACAATCTGTTGCTTCGCAACACTTAGCTATCTTAAGAAGAGCAAGCATTGTGTCGACAATTCGTGAAGGAAAATTTATTTTTTATACAGTTGATTATAATAGAATCGACCAAATAAATAAATTTGTAGAACAACTTGTTGGATAATTATGTCTTTATCCTTAGCCACATTTATTGAAGTTATAGAAGATGAATCGGTTATTATAGTTGATGCAAGGCCTATTGCACAATTTATGGAAGGCTATATACCCAATGCATTACACATTACGCCTGCAACAGCCAAGTATGCCATTGCCATGGATATCATTAGAAAAGATAGCCCACTTGTTTTTATACTAGAAGATGCTATTGCGGCAGAAACCATGGCCTATTTTACCAAAGCAGCATTTACGAATATAAAAGGATATTTAGAAGGTGGCTATGCCTCATGGTTAGCAGCTTCTAAAAGGAATGACTTAGTGATAGATGTTGAAATTGATGAATTAGCTATGGATCTTCCTTTTGATGAATACTTAATGGTTTTAGATTGTCGTACCGAAGCCGATTTTGATAAAGGACATATTAAAGACTCCGTATCACTTCCGTTAGCTGATATGGGCGACCCAGGGAGTATGTCTGAATTAGACGAACATTTTAATATTTATATACTTACAGAAAATGGAGACAATAGTAGTTTAGCTGCTAGTTTGTTGAAAAAACAAGGCATTCATAATATTAGAGTGGTGGTAGGAGGCTGGGAAGCAGTTCAAACAATAAAAGATAAGTTTAAAATAGAAGTCACTAAAGCAAAGCCCGCTTCAGATGATCTGGCTCTATTGAACTAGTAATTTTTCATGCTGTTTTGGATCATATTCATATCTCCATCTTCTATGACTCCATAAATAATTAGCAGGCTTTAATTTAATTTTCTCTTCCAACACTTTTACATACAAGGCTGTTAACTGACCATCCTTGAAGTAATTTGGAGAAGTAGTCATTACTTCATATTCAGAATGATAATAACCTCTTTTAACACGATAAAAATGTACAAAAACCTGTGCTGTATTATTTAATAAAGCCCCCTTCTCTGGCCCTTTTACAAAAGGAGTGAGTCTGCCAAAAAATGGTAACCAATAAGCTGACAAAGGATTTCCTGGATTTTGATCTGCAGCCAATGCCATCGCATAACTACCTTCTGTAGCATATTTATGAAACTGCGTTTTAAAACTAGTTGCCGGAATCATAATGCTGCCATAACGCATTCTTAATTTTAAAATGATTTTATTAAAATAAGGATTACTCAATGGCATATAGACTCCAATAAAAGGATATTTCCCATATTTGGCTGCGCCCCAATTGGCAAACTCCCAATTAAAAAAATGGCCTGCCATAATTTGCACTGACTGCTTACTAGCATACAAATTATTTAATACTTCGACATTAGAAGTAAATCTTTTGTCAAAATTTTTATCCGAAATGGAAAGTAATTTAAAAGTTTCTATAAAAGAATCTGTGAACTGCTGGTAAAACTCATTGGCAATTTCTTGTCGCTCCTTTTCTGTTTTTTTAGGAAAAGCAATGGCTAAATTTTGTTGCACAATGGCAAGTCTATACTTGAAAACCCTTTGTAGTAAAAAGGCAACAAAATCACTTATAATATACATTACACGCCAAGGAAGTAAAGAAAATAAATAAACAATTATATAAATGAATAGGTACATGGGTATAGGTTAAATATAAACATTAGGCTGGGTCTACCCAAGCATCATGTTCTTTTAAAAGCAGAATTAATTCATCTACAGCAATAGCACTATCTATATTTCGCTTCATCACTTCTTTCCCCTTGTACAAAGTAATTTTTCCTACACCACTTCCTACATACCCAAAATCGGCATCGGCCATTTCTCCAGGCCCATTTACGATGCATCCCATGATGGCAATTTTTAAACCTTTCAAATGACTGGTTACACTTCTAATTTTAGCAGTAGTTTCTTGTAATTCAAATAAAGTTCTGCCGCAACTTGGACAAGATATATATTCTGTTTTAGAGATTCTTGTTCGAGTAGCTTGCAAGATGCCAAAAGCAGTAGCATTTAAAAATTGTTCTACCGAATTATTGCTAAAATAGTTTCTGCCTGAAACTTTTCCTACTTCTTGTTTATTATCCGATTCAATGACACTATCCGATGCCTCTGCCATTTTTCCCTTCACCCCAATACAAATGCCGTCTCCAAATCCATCTAATAAAAGCGCACCTGTTTCGGTTGCAAAATGTATTAAGTGCTCGTCTGTACTAGCCCAAGCGCTATCGGTCATTAAAATAACAGGGGATTGAATTTTTAATTCCATCATGCGAACCATCATTCTTCTAACAGCAGGCATCGCATGAGATAAAGTACTACTTAAGCAAAAAACTACTGTTTTATCTTTTGCAATGGCAAGTAATTGATCATCTCTAACACCATTTTTGCTTCCATAGCAATCTACAGTTACGAAATTAATAATATCGCTTTTGCGGGCTGCTTGAAAATAAGTTTTAAAATCAAATAAAGGTAAATACTTGTTGGTATCTGTTGCAGTTTCCCAAAGGGGAAGTGTTGTTATCACACGTAAAGTACCCGGTAAATCAAAAGATAATAATTCATTCGGGCTATAAATAAAATCAGCAGCTGCATCCGTAATTGTCCACTTATCAGTTACCTCATCATATATATATCCAATAGCTGTTAATTGAGCAGGCAAGATTTCTTTCTTAAATTTAAAATTGGCTATCACCACAGGAACCGACTTGCTTCCTATCGTTGTTACTTGTAAAGTTTCTCTTCTTTTATATTCAAAAGGACTATACGTTAGGTTTGTAATGAAAGGAATTAAATCAGCCCCTTTCATTCTATTGGCTGGATAACGTTTTACTAAATCCTTACAAACGGGTATTTCTAATTCGGGATCTTCTGTTAAACTTACTCTAATGGTATCTCCAATGCCATCTTCTAATAAGGTGCCAATACCAATAGCACTCTTAATACGGCCGTCTTCTCCATCACCTGCTTCTGTTACGCCTAAATGCAATGGATAACATTCGTTAAATTCATTTTGCATTTGTTGTATGAGTAATCGATATGCTTGCACCATCACTTGCGGATTACTTGATTTCATGCTTAATATAATCTGATGGTAGTCCAAGCTCCTAGCTATACGCAAAAACTCCATTGCACTTTCTACCATACCAATGGCTGTATCACCATATCTGCTCATGATACGATCGCTTAAGGATCCATGATTAGTGCCAATACGCATAGCAGTACCATGCTCTTTGCAAATAAGTACTAAGGGTGTAAATCTTTCACGTATACGTTCTATTTCTTCAAGGTATTCTTGATCTGTATATTCAATTTGTTCAAACTTTTTCTTGTCCACATAATTACCTGGATTCACTCTTACTTTTTCTACAATCGTTGCTGCAATTTCTGCAGCATTGGGGGTAAAATGTATATCTGCTACTAATGGCGTTTCATATCCTTGTGCCCTTAATGCTTTTTTGATAGCTGCTAAGTTTTCAGCTTCTGTTTTACTAGGTGCGGTAATTCTAACTAATTCTGCACCTGCTTTGATACAAAGTATTACTTGATCTACCGTTTTTTCAGTAGCTAAAGTATCGGTAGTGGTCATGGTTTGCACCCTAATAGGATGGCCTCCTCCAATGATGAGATTTCCCACTTTTACTTCACGTGTAATTAAACGATTGTAAGATGTTAGAGAATTGCAATACTGTTCCATAATTAACTTTGGTAAAGATAATTATTTAATTGAAGTAATGCCAAATTTAAGCTGAAAGGGCTAATTAGGGGAAGCTGGTCGCTATTCTAATACGCTTATCTAAGTCCTTTTAAGAACCCCTGTTGTAGTAGTATCCTTTTTGCCAATGAGACTGGGTCATTATTAGCTACGGCAGTTTTCGCAGTAGTATGTAATACAAAAAAGTAAATATGCGTATTTTCTTCCTCATAACCTATTACCCATGCGTTATGGGTGGCGGAATCGGTGGCAGTTATATAAGATAATTTGTAATTGCTATTTTCTTCTTTTAAAAGCATCTTATTGAAAATATCCTGAGATCTTTTTTGATATGGTAAATCTTTAAAGAATGCTTTTTTAATAAGCCCCAGTTGTTCGTCTGCAGTAATTTGTAAAGAATTATCTTTCCAAAATTGATCCAAATTAGCACTCACAACTCCTTTGCCATAATGGAGGGAATCAATACTTTTTAAAATTTCCTGTCTACCAATTTGATTTAATATGTTTTGATAATAGGCAGTGGAATCCATGGAAACCCAAGTGGCTTGATGATGATTAATGATACCCTTATCTAAAGCAATTAAAGTGGGGATAATAAAAAAAGTACTTAAAGGCGATGAAGCCGTGTCTTTATAGTGAGATAAATTAGCAATTGTAAATTTACCAGAACCATTTTCCAATAAAGCAAAACTACCCACTACGCCAGCACTATCCATAATTTTAACAATAGAATTGTCAATGGTTACATTGTTAGGAGAACAAGCAAATAAGGTGGCCAACAAAAGTATAGCAACTAAATATTTTTTCATAGGATACATATTAATCTTAAAAAGAAGAAAACCCTTTTTATTCATCTAAACATTTTACACTTCAACAAATCACCATTAAATTATAAATAGGGACTTCGGTAGTATAAAATTACGACCTAGTCCCTATTATAAAAAATGTGAAAAGCTTATTCTATTCCTAACAACTCTACTTCAAATATCAAAGTACTTCCAGGTCCAATAGCTGGTCCCGCTTGACGATCGCCATAACCTAATTCAGCTGGGATAAACAATCTCCATTTACTACCCACTGTCATTAATTGTAAAGCTTCTTGCCAACCCTTAATAACACCATTTAATGGGAATGTGATAGGCTCTCCTCTTTGAACAGAACTGTCAAAAACAGTACCATCCACTAAAGTGCCATGATAATGACATTTCACTTTATTACTTAAAGTTGGTTTAGTGGTTTCTTTGCCAGCCACTAAAATTTCATACTGCAACCCATTAGGTAGGGTTACGATTCCTGGTTTTTTAGCATTATTTGCTAAAAATTGTTGGCCTGCTAATTTGTTAGCGGCTGATTTTTCTGCACTCATTGTTTCTTGATATGTTTTAATACAATTATCTAATATACTATCTATTATGATAGACTTCCCTTCGAATCCTGCCAATAATCCTTTATTGAATACGGCAAGGTTAATTTTTTGAAGCCCTTGTCCATTAAGACTTTGAGCGATTCTATACCCTAAAGCATAAGAAGCACTGTCTTTGCTATTTTTAATAGTTAAAGGAGGCGTAACGCTCATGGTTAATTTAGCATTGCCCACTTTCACTGGTTTTGTGGCTGTTGCAGGCTTTGTAGTTGTTTGTGCTTGCGCCATCGCAAAAGAGCTTGCTAAAACTACATTCAAAATAAATAATGTTTTTTTCATAGTATGTATTTTTCTTCTTTAGAGGTTCAAAAGTACAGTTAGGATTTCAATTTTTAGCTTAAAGTTTCAATAATTGTTTAATTTGTTGCTCTACTTTAACAATTTCCATAGAAGCCATCACTTTTTGCATACTTGCCGCTATTTGAGTGGTGCAAAGATTACCAATACTGCCCTCATGTGTATGCTTGATTTGAGTAGAATAGGTGAATTTACCCGCTTCGATATCCAAACCTACTTGTTTATAAGCATCTCTAAATGGCATTCCCCCAGCAACTAATTTATTTACTTCCTCCACACTAAACAAATATTGGTATTTAGGATCTTCCAATAAATCTTTTTTCACTTCCATATGCTGTATCATTAAAGAAGCCATTTCGATGCAATTTTTTAATTGTGTGAAAGCGGGAAATAAATGCTCTTTCAATAATTGTAAATCACGATGATAGCCTGAAGGCAAATTAGTGGTCATCATCATTATTTCATTCGGCAAGGCTTTAATTCTATTGCAATAAGATCTTATTAATTCAAAAACATCTGGATTTTTTTTATGTGGCATGATGCTCGAACCCGTAGTTAATTCATCAGGGAATTGAATGAAGGCAAAGTTTTGATTCATAAATAAGCAAGCGTCCATACTTAATTTTGATAGCGTATCTGCAATATTGGCTAATGCCATAGCAGTCACACGCTCCGCTTTACCACGACCCATTTGTGCATACACCACATTATAATTTAATGCATCAAAGCCTAAAAGTTCGGTAGTTCTTTTTCTATTAATAGGAAAAGAAGATCCATAACCAGCTGCCGACCCTAAAGGGTTTTTATTAACAATAGTATAAGCAGCTTGTACCATCGTCATATCATCTACCAAACTTTCTGCATAAGCGCCCAGCCACAAGCCAAAAGAAGAAGGCATGGCTAATTGCAAATGCGTATAGCCAGGGAGCAAATCATTTTTATGTGCCTCACTTTTTTCTTGTAACAAAGTAAAAAATGTTTGTATTGCATTACTCATGCTAATTAATTCAGCACGTAGAAATAATTTTATGTCCACTAAAACCTGATCGTTTCTGCTTCTTGCACTATGAATTTTTTTGCCAATATCTCCTAGGCTTTCCGTTAACATCATTTCTACTTGCGAATGAATGTCTTCCACACCAGAATCTAATGTAAAAGCTCCTGCCTGTATTTTTTGATAGATGTCAACTAATGCTTTTTTAAGTTTTGTTTGCTCGATGGCCGTTAATAAGCCAACCTCCGATAACATAGTAGTATGCGCGATAGAACCCAATACATCATAGGCCGCCAAATATTGATCCATGGCTTGATCATTTCCAATGGTAAATTTCTCCACCAGTGCTGATACTTTATTATTTTTTTGCCAGAGCTTGTTCATAATTACACTATTTTTTCAAGTAATTGTATATAAGTTACTATTCCTTCTTCTATTTCTTTACTATATATAAACTCATCTGCAGTATGGCTTCTAGCAGAGTCGCCAGGCCCCATTTTCAAAGTAGGAAATGGCATTAATGCTTTGTCTGAAGTGGTAACCGACCCATAATAGCCTTTACCCAAATCAGTGCCTGCTTTCACTATTACGTGGTCGAGTTCAATACTTGTCGAACGCAATCTAAGGCTTCTTGGGGTTACTGTTGATTGCACATTTTCTTTGATGGTAGTTAATACTTCTTCAAAACTATACAATTCATTTACCCTAACATCTACAACCATTTTGCAAGTAGAGGGAACTACATTGTGTTGTTTATTATCTGTCTCTATGACGGTGGCCGTCATTTTTACCTTTCCTAATAAGTTGGATACTTTTTCAAATTGATGGTTTTGAAACCAATGTAAGTCAGGTAATATTTTATATAAAGCATTCTCGCCTTCTTCTCTGGCAGCGTGCCCTGCTTTACCAGTACTAACTACATCTAAAACTAATAAACCTCTTTCCGCAATGGCCATTTCCATTTTAGTAGGCTCTCCTACGATTCCAAAATTAATTACAGGTAATTCAGGTAAGACTAATTCTATACCATCATGGCCAGAAATTTCTTCTTCGGCAGAAGCCACAAATACAATATTGTAAGCTAGAGTAGGGATTGCATAAAAGTGTAAAAAGCAAGCCAATAAGCTTACTAAACATCCGCCTGCATCATTACTACCCAATCCATAAACTTTACCCTCTTGTTCAATTGGATTAAACGGATCTACTGTATATCCTTTATTAGGTCTTACTGTATCATGATGCGAATTCAATAAGATAGTAGGTTTAGTAGTGTCAAAATGTAAATTGGTTGCCCAAATATTATTTTTTACTTTTTTGGTAGCAATATTTCTGTCGGTAAAAAATTGCACTAACACTTGTGCAGTTTTATCTTCTTCTTTACTAAAAGAAGGAATAGCGATTAATGTTTTTAATAAATCAAGCGCGTCTTTTTGTAAGACACTTATAGTATTATTGTTTTGTATATTATTTGTTTGTGACATTAGTGGGTGATTGTGGTACCTGCAGTACCATTAATTAATTCATTCATTTTTTCGGCCTTCCCAATGATGACTGATTGTACACCATTGTCAAGCGCCAAATACGCGTTGTCAATTTTAGGAATCATACCTTCAAATATGACTTTTTGATTTTTTAGTGTACCGTATAACGGTCGATCTAAACGCAAAATAACTGAACTAGGATCATTCACATCCTTCAGTACGCCTTCTTTTTCAAAACCATAAATTAAATGCACAGCATACTTTGCAGACAATGCAGTGGCCAAACTTTGTGCAATAGTGTCTGCATTGGTATTCAACAATTGCCCTTTCCCGTCATGGGTAATGGGCGCCACTACTAATTTTGTATTAGCAGAAAGCAATTGTATCAGCAAATCGGTATTCACAGAATCAATATCCCCTACCCATCCATAATCAATGGCGGTATTCGTTCTTTTATGTGCTTGAATTAAATTACCATCTACCCCCGATAAACCCATCGCATTAACTCCTAATGCATGTAACTGTGCAACTATATTTTTATTGATATAGCCCGCATATACCATGGTTACAATTTTTAAAGTAGCCTCATCTGTTACACGCCTTCCTTCTATCATGGTTTGTGGAACACCCATTGAATCTGCCATATTGGTGGCCAATTTTCCGCCACCATGCACTAAAATAGCATGGCCCTTTACTTTCGCAAAAGATTGCAAGCAAGTTGATAACAATGCTGGATTGTCTACAATATTGCCTCCTATTTTAATAATATACAATGATTCCATGACTTATTGAATGAACTCTTTTTATTTTTAATTAAATATTTATTGCTTTTAATATTTCTGCTAAAACAGCTTGTGCTGCCCATACTCTATTAGAAGCTTCTTTGGTGACTAAACTATTAGGGCCATCCAAAATTTCGTCACTTAATTCAACATTTCTTCTAACAGGCAAGCAGTGCATGAGTTTTGCATTATTAGTAAGCGCTAATTTTTGATTGTTCATCATCCAATGCGCATCGCTGCATAACACTTTCCCATATTGCTCATAACTACTCCAATTTTTTACATACACAAAGTCGGCGTCTTTCAAAGCAGCTTCTTGATTATGTGTAATAGTTGCCCCCTTGGTGTAGTCAGTAGCAAGTTCATACCCTGCTGGGTGTGTAATAACAAAATCTGCTTCTCCCCAAGCACCCATCCATTCACTAAAACTATTTGCAACACATTGAGGGATAGGTTTTATATGTGGCGCCCAGGTTAAAACAACTTTTGGTTTTTTATTTTTGAAAATGTCATTAACAGCCATTGACTCTTGGATGGTTATGATATCTGTTAATGATTGTAGCGGATGCAGGGTTGCGCTCTCTAAGCTTACTACCGGAATGCCTGCATATTGTATAAATTGTGAAATAATTTTTTCACTATAATCCGCTTCTTTATCTAGTAAACTAGGAAAAGTACGAATACATAAAATGTCAAAATAATTACCTAATACAGGGGCTGCATCTTTAATATGTTCTACCGTACTTCCATTCATGATGGCCCCTTCGGCAAATTCTAAGGCCCAGCCTTCTTTATCTATATTGAAAACAATGGGCTCCATGCCTAAATTTTGAGCTGCCACTTGTGTACTTAATCTTGTTCTTAAGCTTGGATTTAAAAAAAGTAAACCAATACGTTTGTCTGCACCTAATTTTTTATCACTAAAAGGTAATTTTTTATACGCCAAGGCTTTGGCTACTAAAGCATTAATATCATGCACATCTTTAACAGAAATAAATTGCTTCATAGTAAAACTTTAAGTTGTCTTATTTGAAATGAGGTGAATGGCATCTGATAAGCCCTTTAAAAATAAATCAATGTCTGATGAGGTAATAGTTAAAGCCGGTAACAAACGTATCACATTAGGCTTTGCTTCACCTGTAAATATTTTAAAATTTTCTAGTAACACTTTTCTTAGGTCTGCAAATGCAGGTTCCATTTCAAAACCAATCATTAACCCTTTTCCTCTTACTGCCTTCACTCCTTTTATATTTTGCAAAGCTTCCATTAATGTTTTCCCTTTTTGAGCGGCAGCCTCCATTAAATTTTCTTTTTCCATTACTTCAATTACGGCCAATGCTGCTGCACAAGCCAATGGATTACCACCGAATGTGGTGCCTAATAAACCAAATTTTGCTTTAATATGCGGTGCAATTAAAATGCCGCCAATAGGAAATCCATTGCCCATTCCTTTTGCCATTGAATAAATATCGGCATGCACGCCTGCAAAATCATGTGAGAAAAATTTACCCGAACGGCCATAACCGCATTGAACACTATCTGCAATATAGACTGCCCCGTATTGATCACATTGTTGACGAATGGCTTGTAAAAAAACATTGCTTGCCTCATAAATACCAGCAACACCTTGAATGCCTTCAATAATGACAGCTGCAATTGTATTTGCATTTTCAGCAAAACATTTTTCTAAAGCTGCTACATCATTGAAAGGTAAAAAAATAATATTATCTGTTTCATTCACAGGTGCCACAATACTTGCATTGTCTGTTGCAGCCACTGCTAATGAAGTACGCCCATGAAAAGATTTTGAAAAAGCAATGATTTTTTTTCTGCCTGTATGAAAAGAAGCTAATTTTAAAGCATTCTCGTTTGCCTCGGCACCGCTATTACATAAAAATAATTCGTAGTCTGTTTTTCCACTTATTTTATTTAAAGCGGTGGCCAATTGTTCCTGAATGGGCATGATCACAGAATTGCTATAAAAGGCAATGGCATGCAATTGATCTTCGATGCGGTTTACCCAATGTGGATGCGTATGACCAATGCTTATAACTGCATGACCGCCATACATATCTAAATACTCCATTCCTTTTTCGTCCCACACATGACTTCCCAATGCCTTTGTAATGGAAATGGGTTGTAATGGATATACTTTAAATAAAGACATGTTGACTATTTTAAAAATTACTTGCTTTTAATTGAAGCCCTGCTATTTCAGGCAAGCCCATCATTAAATTCATATTTTGTACCGCCTGACCTACTGCACCTTTTAATAAATTATCAATGGCAGTATGCACTACCATTTTATTGTCTTGTTGTTCAATATGAATTAAACACTTATTCGTATTCACTACTTGTTTTAAATCAATTGCATTTTTAGAAACATGCGTGAAAGGATGCCAATCATAATAATGCGTATACATTTCATATAACGCTTCCAATGTCAACTTCGTTTCAATAATAGAGCTTGCAAAAATACCTCTCGTAAAATCACCTCTCCATGGCACAAAATGTACTGCTGCTTTTTTATTGCCTTGTAATTGATGTAAACTTTGTGTTATTTCAAATAAATGTTGATGTTGTAATGTTTTGTAGGGTTGGATATTATTGGCTCTCCAACTAAAATGACTCGTAGAAGATAAACCTTGTCCCGCACCAGTAGATCCAGTGATACCAGTAGTGTAAACAGATTCCAATAATCCCTTCTCCGCCAAAGGCAATAAGCCTAATTGAATGGCTGTAGCAAAACAACCCGGATTGGCAATATTTTGAGCAGACTGTATAGCCGCTTTGTTTAATTCTGGGAGTCCATAGATAAAATGTCTATCCCCTTGCGCTGCTGCAGCAGTCAATCTAAAATCTTGTGATAAATCTATCATTTTTATACTTGGCGCTATGGTATTTGTTTGTAAGAATTTAATAGCTTCTCCGTGTCCCACGCATAAAAATAAAATATCAATATTTTGATCGATAGTATTTGTAAAAATCAATTCAGTATCTCCCACTAAATCAGTATGCACCGAACTCACTAAATTCCCTGCATTGCTAGTACTATGCACAAATGATATAGCGCTATTGGGATGGTGCAATAATACACGCAGTAATTCACCGCCTGTATAACCCGCTCCTCCTATTATGCCAACTTTAATGAATGGTATCATCTTTGTAGTTTAAAATTATTTTTTATTCGATTCTTTTATTTGATGAAAGATGCTAGTTTGATTACCAAATATTTTAGTGAATCCTCTCACATCCGCACCCGTCCAACCGGTATTCATCTCACCATATTTTCCAAATTTTGCACTCATTAAATCATTTTCAGATTCAATGCCAATAATTTGAAAACGATATGGATACAATTGTATAGAAACTGTTCCAGATACCTGTTCTTGTGAACTAGTTAAATACGCTTCTATATCGCGCATCACTGGATCTAAAATTTGTCCTTCATGCAACCAGTTGCCATAGAATTGTGCCAATTGATCTTTCCAAGACAATTGCCATTTGGTTAAAACATGTTTTTCCAAAGCATGATGTGCTTTTAAAATAACCATTGGCGCAGCCGCTTCAAAACCAACACGGCCTTTAATTCCTATGATAGTATCCCCCACATGAATGTCCCTTCCAATACCATAAGCACCTGCAATAGATTGTATATATTGAATGGCTTCAGTTGGATGAGTAAATGTTTTTTTATTGACCGTTTTAATTTCTCCTTTCTCAAAACCAATCACCATTTCTTCTTCTTGACCTTCTTTGGTCATAGGTGTTGGCCATGCAGTTTCGGGTAACATACCCTTGGATTGTAAGGTTTCTTTTCCCCCTACACTGGTTCCCCACAAACCTTTATTAATAGAATAGGCAGCTTTTTCAAAATTCATTGCTACCCCTTTTTCTTTTAAGTACGTAATTTCTGCTTCTCTACTTAATTGCAAATCACGAATGGGTGTTAAAATTTCAACCCCTGGAATCATAACTTGAAAAATCATGTCAAAACGAACTTGATCATTACCTGCTCCTGTACTTCCATGTGCTACTTTTTGAGCACCTAATTTTTTTACATGCGCTGCAATATGAAGCGCTTGGCTTAAACGTTCTGCACTTACACTTAAAGGATAGGTATTGTTTTTTAGCACATTACCGTATATTAAATATTTAATAATGCTATCATAATAACCCTCCACCGCATCCACTGTTGTGTGCGATTTTACACCTAATGCATAAGCGTGTGCTTCTATTTTTTTTAGCTCCTCTTGCGTAAACCCACCTGTATTCACTACCACACTGTGCACTGCCAATCCCTTATCTTCTGTTAAATACTTAACACAATAAGTGGTATCTAATCCGCCGCTAAAACCTAAAACTACTTTTTCCATTTGTTTATTATTTTCTAAACCAGTTTAATAATTTACTTTGTTTTATTTTCATAAAGCGTTCATACAACTTTGAATTATTTGAAAACTCAGTGACCACTTCATGAATGTCATGAGGCTGCTTTGGTTCAAATAACATTGCTGTACACATACAATTTTTACGCTCCTTACTCATTAATATATCATAATTCACACAACTTTTACAGCCTGCCCAAAACTCTTCATCATCCGTTAGTTCACTATACGTGACAGGCTCGTAACCTAATTCACTATTTATTTTCATTACTGCTAAGCCAGTTGTTAATCCAAATATTTTAGCAGTAGGATATTTTTCTCTTGACAATTGGAAAATAGTTTGCTTAATTTTTTTAGCGATCCCTGTTTTTCTAAAAGCAGGTGCTACAATTAAACCACTATTGGCCACAAACTGTCCATGTTGCCATGCTTCGATATAACAAAACCCGACCCAGGTTCCATCTTCAGTATGTGCAATAACCGATTTTCCTTCGTTTATTTTTTTAGCGACATAGTCTGGACTACGTTTAGCAATACCAGTGCCACGTGCTTTAGCCGAAGAAGCCATTTCATCTGTAATGGCATTTGCAAAAGAAGCGTCACCACTATGGGCAACACGTACTATTATTTTCTGTTCCAATGAGCTTTTAAATTTAGGAAAGTACAATTCTGGCGAAAGAGAGGTTCTTTTGGGGCTTTTTCCACTGATAGGGGCAAGTGCCAATTGCTCATCCTATCAGAATCCACGTCGGTAGAAATAACCTACGATTCGTGGCATGCAAATAGGACTCGGGCCATTCAAAACAGGAACGGGTGCATTATAAGCACTAGTCAATAAAATATGTAATTGTTCCTGTTTCATTAATAATTTCCTTTTGTATAGGAATGAGAGCGTAAAAATAGTTAATAAAATAGACAAAATGCCTTGAATTGGGCTATAATTTGCAGTTTAAAGCCTTGCGGGACGCTAATTTCCTTCGAAATGAATGAGCGTTAGTTTTTTCTTGGCCTATTTGATTCGTAATTTTGATCTAAATAGAATTAAATTTCAGCAACAACAAAATATAAAAATTATGAAAATAATCATTTCAAGTAGCCTTCTTCTTGCTTCCCTATTGGTTGTATCATGTGGTGAAAATAAAGAGAAAGCAAATAGCTCTGCAGCCGATACAACGCAAATAGCCACGACAGATACTGCAACTGAAAAAACTTTTGCTATAAGCTTAGTGAACAATAAAAAAGACCCTACTTGTGGCATGCCTGTAACAGCAGGTATAAGCGATACCGCACATTATGAAAATTTAGTACTAGGATTTTGTTCTACAGAATGCAAGAATGAATTTCTAAAAAATCCTAAAGCTAGTTTAGCCGCTGCAGAAATTACAAAGCCGACTAACTAAATAAATAAGCTATATCATCTTTGGTTAAAGATTTTACAAATCCGACTTCATCGGAAATTAATTCTTTAGCCAAAGATCTTTTTCTTTCTTGTAGTTTTAATATTTTATCTTCTACGGTATCATTACAAATCATACGATACGCAAAAATATTTTTTGTTTGTCCAATACGATGTGTTCTATCAATGGCTTGTTGTTCTACTGCCGGATTCCACCATGGATCTACTATATAAACATAATCTGCTGCCGTTAAATTTAAACCGACACCTCCCGCTTTCAAAGAAATTAAAAATACTCTACAATTGTCATCATTTTGGAAACGCTCTATAGCACGTTCTCTTTCTTGAATGGTACTACTACCATCAAAATATTCATGATCAATTCCTAGTTTTGTTAATTGTTCTTTAATCAAAGCCAACATGCCTAAGAATTGTGAAAAGACCAAAGCTTTGTGACCACCAATGTTTTCAGCTATTTCACGTGTTAACTCTGTAAGTTTAACAGAATCATTTGGATAAGATTCATCTTTTAAAATTGCAGGACTATCACAAATTTGTCTCAATTTCATTAAGCCTTGTAAAATTGAAAGTTGCGACTTTTGTATGCCTTTCTCTTCCACCATGCCTATTAATTTATCGCGATAATCATTACGATACGCTTCATAAATTTTTCTTTGTCCTTCTGCCATTTCACAATACAAAACCATCTCTTGTTTTTCAGGCAAGTCTTTTGCTACTTGTTCTTTGGTTCTTCTTAATATAAAAGGGAATACAAATTTTCTTAAATGTTCTTTTTGCTCTTGCTCATCAAATTTATCAATAGGCATAGAGAAATTATGCTTAAAATATTCAACAGTTCCAAGCATGCCAGGATTCAAGAAATTCATCTGCGCATATATATCAAAAGTATTATTTTGTAATGGAGTACCACTTAAGCATAATTTATTGGCAGCCTTTAATAAACAAGCTGCTTTTGTTACTTTACTAGCAGGGTTCTTAATAGCCTGGCTTTCATCTAAAATAACATAATCGAAATTCACTTCTACAAACATTTTAATATCACTTCTTAAAGTTCCATAAGTAGTTATAATCACTTCAATTTCTTGACTCAGCAACAATTGTTTATTTCTAGAGCCTCCGTGATGTATATGATAGGTTAAAGTTGGAGTGAATTTTTTTAATTCATTCTGCCAGTTAAATAATAGTGTGGTAGGACAAACCACCAAGGCCACTAATTTGCCATTCTTTTCTTTTAAATGTTGTAAGAAAGAAAGTGTTTGAATGGTTTTACCCAATCCCATATCATCTGCTAAGATGCCACCCCATTGTACATCATGTAAATAGTTTAACCATTGGAACCCACTCACTTGATAAGGACGTAATATAGGCATCAAGTGCGCTGGTGGTATAACATCTGCTATCGCGTAACGTTCTCTTATTTTTTCATACTTGCCTTCTAACTGAAAAATTAATTCTTCCTCATCTCTTTGTTGGTATAATTCATCTAATATAGAAAAATGATACTTGCTTAGTTTAAGCGTATCTGTTTTTCCTTCTCCCACTTTAAATAATAAAGAATATTTATTGAGCCATTTTTCTGGGAGTACTCCTAAGCTACCATCTTTCAAAGGCACAAATTGTTGCTTATTAGATAGCATTGTTTTAATATCCTGTATGGAAACTTTTTGTTCGCCAAACGAAATCTCTACTTTAGCATCAAACCAATCTGTATTGCTACTAATGTATAATCGAGTAGCAGGCTTTGCAGTATTATATTTAAATTGTTTTAAATATTCAGTTCCAAATAAAGGAATTTGTTTTTCTCTCAATGTATCTATAAACAAGAAGAACCAATTGTTCTTTAATACTTCTGCGCCTTTCAAGGCTAATACATTGCCTTCGTTAGGACGAATAAAGCCAGAATGTAATTGTTCAATTAAGTTCATCAATTGCCTTTCTGCGGCAAGATCTCTTTCCAGAATTATTATTTTATCGCCCAGTTGTTGAATGACAGAAGGACCATCATCCTTAGTGACAACAATATCTTTATATGCAAACATGGGTTCAAAAAACAAATAGTCTCCGTTTTCTTTTAATAGAATTTGAAGTTGTGGCTTTACCCCTTTTACTTTTTCCTGTGTTACATTGTCTAATGAAACATGGTATTGTTTAGATAAGGGCAGCAATGTTTTTTGAAGATAATCAGGCCATTTATCTAAACTAATTTCATGAAACCCAGTTGGCATAAATTTTTCTACCCACAATAAATCGGCACGATTCTTCCAAACAAAAAATTGGTGGTGATATTGAAAAATATAATTCGACTTCGCATGATTGTCTTCTAAAGGAATTTTTCCTTCGGGTAAGCTGACTACTGCATAAACAATATAGCTATTCTCTTCTTTTTCTACTCTAAAGCTTGGCTGAATGGTATTAAAAACCAATTCTGCTTTTTGCATATTAGCAGTCGTAAAAGGCTTATTGTGCGGTAAATAAAAACTAAAAGGGTGTTCTGATAAATCTCTCCAAACTTTCTCTATTTTAGGATGCAAATATTCTTGCATCAATTCTTTTGTTTCATCAGGTAAACTCTCTTCATCGGTATGAACAATATTATCCCACAACCCTTGGAAAGGTGAATTTTTATTCAAAAATTTAGACAATTCAGCAGGTTGCAATTTCTTGACCAACTGTAATAATATTTTATCTTCTTCTTTAATTAAGTTAGGAGTAATAAATTTTACAAGATCTATCTTTTCCACTTTCCCTAAAAAGGAAGTGCCCTCTTCATTTACTTCCCCTTTCACTACATTAAAAGAAATATAAGGATAGATAGTAGGCTGGTGCTGCATGACAATACCAAAACGCTCTTTAATAACCGCCTCTTCATTGGATGCAGGATCCTCTTCCTCTATATCCCAATCATTAGAAGAAGGTCTTTTTATCGTAATTGATTTGGCGCCATTTACTTTTTGAATTTTTTCATCCAATACTTTCAAAAAGGGCTTACCATCGTGATATATAAATTCAAACTTATCTTCTATATAATCATCTAAAGTAAAACCATACAATGCCAATAGTTTGTTTTTCTCTCTATCCCAGTTACGAATGGTTTCAAAATAATCAGCACCCTTTAATAAAAACAATTGAAGCAGTAGCATGGCTTTATGCACGCACAGCGGATACTCCGTTTCAGACAAGCAATCGCAAGAAGTGTCAAAAAAACGTTCTTCATTTTTTTGAATAATAACATGATAGGTTTTGCCCTTTTCGTCTATTTCAGCGACAACTTTTTCATTTTCACTTTCAATAATATGGGGTCTAACTGATTTTAAGGTTTGTTCTGCTTTTTCGAATATTGCTTTTGAACAAAGCATTCGAATCATTTTTAAATCTAAGGTCTTTGTTCTTAACTGCGTATGCGTTGTCTTATAAGATGCAGGTTTGTAGTCTAATAAATTTTTATCTAATAAATCTTGGATATAAAAAAGTGCAGCAGCTTTATGTCTACATACTTCTGATAAATTATAAGGACAGCCACAACGCAATGACAAAGTAGCGGCGCTCTTAAAATTTTCTATGGTGACTTTGTAATAGGTACTATACCCATCATCTTTTACACGGCAATGAATACTTCCTATTAAAGGATCGAACTTCGCTAACTCAATATTTTTTAATGCAAATATTTTCTTGCCTCTACGAATCACCTCTTCGGTGCCGTAGCTATAAATGTGTTTTACTAAATAGGGTAATGCCATAATGGTACAAAAAGCCCTTAAAAAAGGGCAATTTGCAAATGTAAGGCTTTGCTAGCTAATATGGTAGCCTATTTAAAATGAATGTGAAAATAATGTGATTATACCCTATTTACAAGGGCTCCTTCCTTAAATATGGGCAAAGAAGGCGCTGTATCTATTGAAATACAATATAACATGTCTTCTTCAAGGCCATAAGCTGCCAATCGGTGCCAATGCGTAACTGTTTTTATATAACTGGGTAAATCATTTTTATGTTGATTATATAATTGATTGGCCATAAAGCTACTATCGCAATGAATCGCAAAGGAATCTTTTATTTGCTCAATAACCGCTCCCGCAAACAAAACATCTTCAATATTAAATCTATTCTTCCAACCGGAACAGCCTAAGATAACGGGTGCATTTTGTTCTTTTAGATATGCTACAACTTTCGTCAAATTAGGAAAAGACCCAGTGATAATATCTTTCGCCCCCTGCTTTAAGGCAAGGTGCAATAATTTTGTACCATTGGTGGTCGTAATGACTAATATCTTATTTTCTATAAAATCTCTTGGATATTCAGAAGGTGAATTACCATAGGCCAAGCCTGGGATAATTTTTCCATCTCTTTCCCCCGCAGTGACACCTCCAGTTTGCTTTCCTACTTCTATACAAACCTCGGGTGAGTCTACAGGAATAATTTTACTGGCACCATTGTACAATGCAGTAGCCATCGTGGAAGTAGCTCTGAATACATCAATAATCACAACAATGCTATCTTTTACATCATATAAATCTAAGAGCTGAGGTGTTAAAACGGTATGTAAAGAAGGTTTTGTCTTTGCGGCACTTGTCATAATGCACAAATATACAAAACCTTCATTTTTAAACTAATTCTTTTGCAACAGCCGCTTTTTTGGACAATATCAAAATTTCAGAAACGATGATATCAGTACTAATTCTTTTGACTGCATTCTTATCGGTAAATGTTTTATTGACGAGCCTCCCTTCTATGGCTACTTCCACTCCCTTTAATAAATATTTTTCAGCATACTCTGCAAGCTTTGTCCATGCCACCAAAGAGAACCATTGGGTTTCATCGATCCACTCGCCGTTGGCATTTTTGTAACGATCATTCACTGCCAAACGCATATTGGCAAGCTTGTTGTTTTCTTTAAAAATTTTGATTGCTGGATCGGCACCTAAATGGCCAATCAATTGCACTTTGTTTTTAATCGCTTTCATAATAATGTTTTTGTTAAGCAACAAAATTGCAATTACTATGCATGCTAAAACGCAGTATTTATCTAACTAAAAATAGGTACAAATAAAGCCTACTTAAAAGGAAACTTAACCACTTGTGCTTTTACCAAGGTATTTCTAATATCAATATAAATTTCAGTGCCCGCTTTGGCAAACTCAGCAGCAACATATCCAATACCAATCGCTTTGCCTAAACTTGGCGCTTGTGTTCCAGAGGTGACAGCACCAATTAGTTTACCAGCAGCATCTTTTATTTCATAATAATGTCTTGGTATACCGCGATCAATCATTTCAAAACCCACTAATTTCTTGGCCACGCCATTTGTTTTTTGAGCAAGCAAGGCTTCTTTATTGGTAAACTCTTTGGTAAACTTTGTGATCCATCCTAAACCTGCTTCAATAGGACTTGTAGTATCATCAATATCATTTCCGTATAAACAAAAGCCCATTTCTAATCGTAAGGTATCACGTGCGCCTAATCCAATTGGCTGAATGCCATCGGCAGCACCTGCTTCAAATATAGCATCCCAAATTTTAGTAGCATTATCATTAATATCTTCAAAATAAATTTCCACCCCTCCAGCACCAGTATAACCAGTTGCACTAATAAGTACATTATCAATCCCTAACATCTCACCTTTCGCAAAACTATAATAGGGCATATTTAAAACATCCATTTTTGTTAAAGTCTGAATTATTTTAGCAGCTTTTGGACCTTGAACGGCAAGTAAAGCTGTCTTTGCACTTATATTATGCATCTCTACTCCTTTCGTATTATAACTCACTATCCAATTCCAATCTTTCTCAATATTAGAAGCATTTACGACTAACATGTATACTTTATTCTTTTCTACACAGTACACCAATAAATCATCAACAATACCACCCGTTGTATTTGGCAAACAACTATACTGCGCTTTGCCATCTTCTAAAACAGAGGCGTCATTGGTAGTAACACGTTGTATCAAATCCAGTGCATCAGGGCCTCTTAAAATAAATTCACCCATATGACTTACATCAAAAACACCTGCATGGTTTCTAACAGCAGCATGTTCAACGTTAATGCCTGCATAACTGATAGGCATATTATAACCAGCAAAAGGTGCCATTTTAGCACCTAAAGCAATATGTTTTTGGGTAAAGGGGGTATTTAAGGCTTCGCTCATTTCGATTTAATTTTCTCAAATATAAACAAAAAAGAAACCGGAAGGAAACCCTAATGCGTGAATCTATCCAATATCCATTGCAAGTCGGATAATTTACCGGCCGCCTTGCCTATTTTATTGATATTATCAAGATTGGAATTGCCAACATTGTCTTTTCGAGAAATAGTAATTTTTTCCGTTTTGATTTTATCTTTTTGTAATTCCTCTTCTTTCAATTTCTTGATATCATTTTTGATAGCTTCTCTTTCTTCTTTCAATTTTTGCAATTCTCGTTCTTTATCAGACATACCCTCCACTTTTCTATCCTGATTAGTATTTTCTTCCAAAGAGTTAACATCTTTTTCTCTTTTAGTTTCCTCTAATCCATTCTTAGTCATGATATACTCAACACCTCTTTCAAATTGATAAGTTTCATTGTCCCAAGATTCATTCCATTCGTCATACCAATTCTCATCAGAAGAAATACGGTCAATGGTTCCTGTCCTCATACCTCTTCCATTGATATTTATATTGGTTTGAGACCATCCTTTATTGGTAACCTTAAAACGCTTTCCAATAGGTACAGCTATCGTCATAATAATATGCTGGTTTCTGAATTTATCTGTTTTATTAATGCCAATACCTTTGTCTAAATACAACAAACTATCTTGTTGCGTGAGTTCAAAGTTTATTTTACTAGCTAATTCATTGGCGTTTTGAACCGTCTTGCCATTGCTTAGCTTCACAATTTTCACTTGAAAACTATCATTTATAGATTGAACAATTCTAATGCGTAAGTTTCTTACATACAATGTGTCTTCATCAGATAATCCTTGAAAATCTTCAAATTGATACCAATGATTTTCATAATATTTCATTTTGGGCGCTGCAGTAATTTCTAAAAAATTGATCTTGGGATTGGTCAAAGTAATACTTTGTTCTGCAGGAACATTATGTTTAGAAAAACTGTTTTGCAAACTACTTAGAAAAAACATAATCATAGCCCAGCCCACAATCCATAAAGCCCAAAAGCTAGATCTCACCCAAATATTTGCTTTTTTAAACCCGGCAAATTTCCTGATAATAGCAGTTACAATTCCTACTATTGGTACCCAAATAAACAATAATATTGCTCCTACTGCATAAAGTGTTTGTGAGCCATCTTCCAATAAGAAATTTTTTAAGGGCAATAAGGCAGTGGCTGCAGCACCTATTCCAAATAAAGCAGCTAATAATGTAATGCCAACAATGGCTAAGATAAAATACACAAAGCCTTTAATAAATACAGTAATAATTCTTCCTATATAATAAATAATACCTTTTCTTTTTTCTGTTGAATAATTAGAAGAGGCATCATTGGAAGTAGTTGCAGCATCTTGGTTATTAGAATCGGCCTTACCCTTATTTCTATTGTATAAATCACTGCCCCAAGATTGCGCTCTTTTACTAAAGCCTTCCATATCATTTTGAATAGTATTTTTAATACTATTTAAATCTACTTTTTCTCCCACCATTTCTAATTTATCTGCACTGGTTTTAGCTTCTGGTAGTACCAACCATAATACTATATATACGAACACTGCACCTGGACTAAAAGTAATATCTAATAAATTAGGGAAATCGGGTGCATCCCAAAATTGGAATAAATGCATGTGTTGAAAATTCACCACAAAGCGTATAAATGGTATTAAAAATAAAATTCTCACTATCCAAACTTGAATACCAAAGTATTTAGACAAACCAGCAGCCACACCACCAATCACTTTAGTCTCTATATCTCTAAATAATCTTTTACGCACACCCCCTACCACTTTAACAGAAGTGCTAGGTACTGCAATCCATAATATTAAATAAGCTAGAATATTGATGCCAATTAAAAAGAACCATAGAATTCTCACTATCCATGGCTCTATCACAAAGTAGTTGGCGATACCACTACAAACACCCCCCAATACTTTGTTTTGTTCATCGCGGTATAGTCTTTTAGGTCTATTACCATCTCTATAAAAATTCGAGTTATTATTTCCACTCGCATTATTATAATTATTCTGATAATTATTTTGATTTGTACTTTGCCCAGATTGACTTGTACTAGCTTCAAATCCATCCTGCGCTTCGAAATCTGCAGGGCGACCAATACTAGTAATAATTAAATTCATATCCTGCGCTGCAATACATACCGTTCCTTTTTTCAAACGTTCTTCACATAATTCTGCAATGCGACATTCAATGTCATTAATAATTTCATCGCGTCCTTCTTCGTTGGCGAAATAAGTACGAAGTGACTCTATATATTGTTTCAATGCTTCATACGCTAATTCTTCTATAGGAAGAATACGACCTTGAAAATTGATATTAATTACTTTGTTCATAAAATTTATATTTAAGAAGCTGTTGCTTCTGATGTAGAAATAGGGTTGGTAACTTGAGTTAACTGATTTACAGCGGAAGTCATCTCGTTCCAAGTTTTTAATAAAACTTCGAAAGCAGCTTTTCCTTCTTCGGTCATCACAAAATATTTTCTTGGCGGACCACTGATACTTTCTACCCAACGATAATTTAATAGCCCCGCATTTTTTAAACGTGTTAACAAAGGATACAAGGTTCCTTCTAGTATATGCAAATTGGCCAACTTCATTTTCTCAACAATATCACTTGGATAAACCTCGCCTTGTTGAATGATGGACAATATGCAAAACTCTAGTACGCCCTTGCGCATTTGACTTTGTGTGTTTTGAATATCCATAACAATTGATTTGAAACACAAAGCTAGGGATTATTATAGTACTATGTGATACATAGTACTATAATTTTAGAAATTAAAAACACAATACATTGATTTACAATATATTATATAAATAATATTTTTATGAGCGATATTAATAAGGGATAAATGGTAGTCTAAAAGAAGGCTTAATACACTACCAATTCGAAGAAATCTTCCTCTTTAAGTACTTTTCTGCCAATACCTGTAGTTCTTCAGAAGTGACAGAACGAACCACTTTGATGGTATTATAAAAATAATCTTCAGTTAAATCATTTAGTAAATAAGTTTTCCAACGACTTATAATTTGAAAGGGCCCATCTAAATCACCTAAGAGTGCTCCTAGCATATAATTTTTGACCAATTTCAACTCTTCCTCTTTCACTAAAGTTTCTCTTAAAATTTTCATTTCCTTATATACTTCTTCAATAGTGGCTTTACAAACATCTTTCCCTGCATCGGTGCTCACCATCCATGCTCCTGCATGCATATAATTTTGTAAATAACTATGTATGCCATACGTATATCCTTTGTCTTCTCTAATATTACTCATCAATCTAGATCCAAAAAATCCACCAAAAATATTATTCAATACTTGTGCCGCTGGAAAATCAGGATGATGTCTATTCGGAAAATGTCTAGCTAAACGAATAGAGCCTTGCACAGACGCTGTATCATTTACAATACTATATTTTTTTTGTGTCGCAGAAACAATAGGATGCACCTGCTCTTTTATTTCTTTTTTATTTAAGGGGAGTTGCCCGATATACTTATTCAGTAAGGGTTCCATCGTAGCTGGAAACTTACCTGCAATAAAAATGACACATTTACCTTGCTTATAATATTGTTCGTAAAAAGTAACTAAGTCTTCTCTATTAATGTTTTTATAATGCTGCTCCACTGAGTATTTTCCATATGGATGGTCAAAGCCAAACAAATACTCATCAATTAATCTATTGGCTATAAAATCTCCTTTTTTCAAATTCAGCAATAACCTTTGAATTTGATTTTGTTTTAAAATAGCAATTTCTTTTTCTGGGAAAGTAGCTTCAGCAATAATTTCTCCCATCAATGGTATCACTTCTTGATAGTGCTTCGACAAACAATGTAAAGTAACTGTTGCCGTTTCATTGGTACAAGACCTGTTTAAATGTGCTCCATAAAATTCAAAAGCATCTGTTATTTCAAAAGAAGTCTTAGTGCTTGTCCCATTTTTTAACAAGAAATTGGTAGCGGCTGCCACCCAATTTTTTTGTTCAAAGCTATTACCTGCATAAAACACTAAATCTACCAATACCACCTCTTGTGCGCCCCCCTCATAGGCATACACTTCTACCCCATTATCTAAAGTAAACTTATGATAAGGCTTCAATTGAATATTAAAATCAATAGCGTCTTTTATTATAGGTGCTGCTATTCTATCTACTGCCATGATTTATGATTTACTATAATAATATAATGTGTTGCGATTATTGTCTTGGAATATTTTTTGAGCAGTAGACTGAATCATTGCCGGGGTTACTTTCTGATACATTCCCAATTCCTTATTCATTAGATCTGCATCTCCCAATAATTCATAAAACGCTAAGCTATGAGCTCTATTCATAATACTGATGTCTTCGAAACAAATCACACTCTCTGTTTTATTAATTACTTTTTGCACTTCTTTGGCATCTAGTATTTCATTTTTTATTTTCTCAACTTCTTCTAACACCGCTTTTTCTGCAACGGTCATGCTAATGCCTTTTACTAACTTTCCTTCAATCACTAATAATCCTGGATCAATTGTGCCAAAATGATAACAGTCTATAGAAGAAAATATTTGTTTCACTTTTATAAGTTGCTCATATAATCTAGCAGAAGCGCCGCCTCCTAAAACTTCTGTAATTAAATCTGTAGCATGATAGCCTTCGTCGAAGCGGCCTCCCATATGCCAAGTCATCATCAACATATCCAATGGCACATCGGCTCTCACATCCATGGTTCTACTTTTCTCTTGTACTGGCTCCTTTGGTAAATTACGCAAATAGGGAACGCCTGCGGGAATAGGACCAAACCATTTTTCTGCCAATTGCTTTACCTGTTCTGTTTGCACATTTCCCGTCACCACTAGTATGGCATTATTAGGTCGATAAAATTGAAAGAAAAAATCTTTTACATCTTGCATTGTAGCTTCCTCCACATGGGAAAGTGAAGCACCAATAGTCATCCATTTATAAGGATGTTTGGTATACGCCAAGCTGCGCATTTTATGCCATGCATCTCCGTATGGTTTATTGATATAATGTTCTTTAAATTCTTCACACACCACTTTGCGTTGCACTTCGAGGCTCTTCTCACTAAATGCCAAAGACAACATTCGATCACTTTCTAACCAAAAAGCAGTTTCAATATTTTCGGCCGGAATCTGACAATAATAATTGGTTAAGTCGTTGGTGGTATATGCATTATTCTCACCACCCGCTCTTTGCAAAGGCTCATCATACACTGGAATATTAATACTACCCCCAAACATAAGATGTTCGAATAAATGCGCGAAGCCTGTTTTGCCAGGATCCTCATCTTTTGCCCCTACATTGTACAACACATTCACTACCGCCATAGGGGTACTGGTATCTTGGTGTACCAAAACTTTTAAGCCGTTGTCTAGTTGAAATTTTTCGAATTGTATCATAAAGACTGCGAAAATACTTAATAAGTACTATAGTTCCTTTTCTAATGAGTAGAACTCATTTTTAAGCCTTTCAAAACCCGATAAATTCAAGTAACTTTGTGGCCATTAAATACCTAAGCTATGCAGCTGGAAGCCTTATACCAACGCGCCCTTAATTTTGAACACTTAAGCAAAGAAGAAGGAATGTTTTTGTTTGAAAACGCGCCTTTAACTGAATTAAGTTATATAGCCAATGAGTTAAGAAAAAAACAAGTGCCCCATGGTAAAGTAACTTGGCAAATTGATAGGAATTTAAATACCACTAATGTATGTATTGCCAATTGCAAGTTTTGTAATTTTTACAGAGTGCCTGGTCATCCTGAAGCCTATATTACAGACATGGATACCTACCGTAAAAAAATTAAGGAAACCATTGAATGGGGAGGCGATCAATTATTATTACAAGGTGGCCATCATCCGGAATTAGGCTTAGCATTTTATACCGATATATTTAGTCAGATAAAAAAAGAATTTCCAACGATTAAGTTGCATACCCTAGGACCCCCAGAAATTGCACATATTGCGAAATTGGAAAAAATGAGTCATACCGATGTATTAAAAGCATTGGTGGCTGCAGGAATGAATTCTTTGCCAGGTGCAGGTGCTGAAATTTTAGTAGACCGTGTAAGAAAATTAGTATCCAATGGTAAATGTGGGGCTGATGAATGGTTGGATGTAATGGCCGCAGCACATCAATTAAATATTACCACCAGTGCAACTATGATGTTTGGTCATGTGGAAACCTTAGAAGAAAGATTTATTCACTTAGTGCGTATTCGTGAAGTACAAGATAGAAAACCAAAAGATGCCAAAGGATTTTTAGCCTTCATTCCATGGACCTTCCAAGACGTAGATACTTTGCTTACTAAAATTAGAGGGGTTCATAATTTAACCACTACGGAAGAATACATTAGAATGATCGCCATTAGTAGAATTATGCTGCCTAATATTAAAAATATTCAAGCAAGTTGGTTAACCGTTGGAAAAGCAACGGCACAGGTTTGTTTAGAAGCAGGTGCTAATGATTTTGGAAGTATTATGTTGGAAGAAAACGTGGTAAGTGCTGCTGGAGCGCCACACCGTTTTACTTATAAAACAATACAAGAAGCCATTAAGGAAGCAGGTTTTGAGCCTCAATTGAGAGACCAGCAATACGAATGGAGGACCTTGCCTACTGCCATCCAAGAACAAATTATAAACTACTAGTAGTCAATGGGATTGATCCCTATTGAACTAGCCAGTTTGTCTCATAAACTTATTAATTGACTGTAACATTTGAGTCAAGTGTTCGTTTAATGCTAATAGAACCCCGTTTTATCCATGACTGATAAAGAATTTAATATATGTGTCGATGACTACTCTGATGGGGTGTACCGCTTTATTGTAAAAAATATAAGAAATAAAGAAGACGCAAGAGATATTGTACAAACGGCCTTTGAAAAACTTTGGATCAATAGAGAAAAAGTAGAAATGCTAAAAGCTAAATCTTATTTATTTACAGTGGCTTATCATCAAATGATTGACCAAATTAGAAAAAAGAAAAATGTAGTGATGACTGACACCTTTGATGAAAATGCAAATGCAAGTTCACAAGGAAATCAAGAACTAAAACAAATACTACTACATGCCATTAATAATTTAAATCCCACTCAGAAGTGTTTGATTCTTTTAAAAGATTATGAGGGGTATTCATACCAAGAAATTGGAGAAATTATGCAGCTATCTGAAAGTCAAGTAAAAGTGTATTTGCATAGAGCTAGATTAATTTTAAAAAATAGGTTAACTCAATTAGAAAAAATTAGCGCCTAATAAAATGATAAACGAAAACAACTACGAACCTTTTTTCTTGTCTTATATAGACAATGAATTGAGTGCTGCCGAAAGAGCGGCAGTAGAAGCTTTTGTTTTGACCTACCCACAATACGCTGCGGAATTGACTGTTTTTGAAAAAACTAAACTCGCCCCGACTAACATTGAAATGGAAGATAAAATATTCTTGTACCGATTTAGTGAAATGGAAGCTAGCCTAGATAGCGATTTTAAAGCATCTCTCTATAAAAAAGAAGCCATCCTACGTAAACCTTTTTTCTCCAGAAATACTTCTAGCATTGCGATATCTATTGCTGCACTCTTTATTTTATTCTTTGGACTAAAATTTATGGTACCAAGCGAATCTTCATCCATAAAAAGTGTAGCAACAACTTTACTTAAAGAAACTGAAATTAAGCCCGCAACAGACATTGTTAAAAATGAAAAAAGCAACCTTAGCCTTAACAATACTAGCAATGCGCTTCAAACTGTCTTTGCAAATAATAAAATACAAATAGCAAAAAACGCTGCCCCCCCTACTGAAAATACAGACAACAAAAGTATTGGCACAGTATTAGATGCAAGCTCAATGGGGACAAATAATATAACAGCTACCAACAACGAAAAAAGCATGGATATCAATACCATTGCTACCACCACAGACTCCTACACTGAAACAACAAATATTCAAGCTACCCCTTTAGAACAAATAAATACGACCCCTTTACTACCAACTGCTTATAAAGAAATTGATACGGACGAATCGGAAAGAGTCATCAATATTGGCATGCTAGAAATTGACGGTGCTAGTTTTAGAGGGATTACGAGAGGTATCACGAGCAGATTTTCGGCATTGTTAAAAAGAAATAAAACAGAAAAAGAAAAATAAATATGAAAAAGAGATTACTCCCCCTATTATTGTTATCTATAAGCCTTCAAGGTTTTTCGCAAAACGACAGTAGCAAAACAAATGTCCCTATAATAATCGAATCAGATACCATCGTCATTGGCAATATGATCATTGTGAAAAAGGCAAGTGAACAAAATGAATATAATAATCGTCGCAATAGAAATAGATCCATGCCTTATGGCACTGTTATCAATATTAAGAATGGCAAAATAGGAAAAGATACTTTCTTATCAGTGAATGACGATACTATTAAAGTGGGTCGAATAAATATTATTAAATCACAAGAGGGGGCCAACAAAAAAGATTGGGAAGCGATGGTAGAAAATGGAGATTTTGACAATACCCATATAACCATTGAACGCGCTCCTAAAAAATTAAAAAATGTAAACACCAATTGGTTCTCCTTTGATCTAGGTTATGCGAATTATAGAGACGAGTCGGAGCAAATGCTCTATATAATGGGTTTTCCTTCAACTTATCCTGGCCTACCTTATAATAAGTACTGGGTGAATTCAAATAGCATAAAATTAGATAATAGAAAGTCAAGCAATTTTAATATTTGGATTGTACAACAAAAATTAAATGTATACCAACATAAAATAAATTTAAAATACGGCGTGGGTTTTGAAATGTTCAATTTCAGATTTGAACAACCCGTAAGTTTTAGAAATGAACCGGGTAAAACAGTATACATGGACGATGTTAATTTTACAAAAAATAAATTATTCGTCAAATACTTAACAGTACCTGTTCAATTAAACTTTCAACCAAACCCTAATAGCCGTAAAGGTTTTTATGCAAGTATTGGTTTAAGTGCAGGTTATTTAGTAGACTCAAGAAATAAACAAATAAGTGCCGAAAGAGGTAAACAAAAATATGATGGCAATTTTGAATTGAATAACTGGCGATTTGCCACTATTGGTGAATTAGGAATAGGTGGCATTAGACTCTATGGTTCTTATGGCTCCATTAATTTATTTGATAAAAACCAAAGCCATTTTTCTTTATTCCCTTATGCACTTGGTTTAAGATTTAGTAATTTTTAATAAACTACTTTATTTGATAAGTTGATTTAGTTTTGGTGAACATGGTTTAAAAAAAAGCCCTCCCGATATTTCGAGAGGGCTTTTGCATTATACGATTATATATTTTTAAATTAAATTTTCAGCCCCAAAATAAGACTGCAAGACCTTTGGAAGTGCAATACCCGCTTCGGTTTGATAATTTTCTACAATAGCTGCAAAAATTCTAGGCAATGCTAAAGAACTTCCATTTAAAGAGTGTGCAAATTGAATTTTACCAGCAGCATCTTTAAAACGACATTTCATTCTATAAGTTTGGTAAGCTTCGAAATTAGAAACGCTACTTACTTCTAACCATCTTTCTTGCGCTGCACTGTATACTTCAAAATCATAGGTAATAGCAGATGCAAATCCCATATCTCCACCGCATAATCTTAAAATACGATATTGTAAACCTAAACTCACTAATAATTTTTCGACATGTGCTACCATTTCTTGTAACACTTCATCACTTTTATCGGGATGTACAATTTGTATAATTTCTATTTTTTCAAATTGATGCACTCTATTTAATCCTCGTACTTCTTTACCAAAACTTCCCGCCTCTCTTCTAAAGCAAGGAGAATAAGCTGTCATTTGAAGTGGCAAGTCCGCTTCTTTTAAAACCACATCTCTATAAATATTGGTAACAGGTACTTCTGCTGTTGGAATTAAATAAAAATTATCTGCAGTGGCATGGTACATCTGCCCTTCTTTATCGGGCAATTGACCAGTGGCAAAAGCAGAAGCTTCATTCACCATAAATGGAGGTAAATATTCGGTATAACCTGCTGATATATTAAAATCTAAAAAATATTGTACTAGCGCTCTTTGAAATTTAGCGCCCTTTCCAATGTATAAAGGAAAACCACTTCCTGTTATTTTAGCACCTGTTTCAAAATCGACTAAATTGTATTTGCTTATTAAATCCCAATGTGCTTGCGCACCAGCATGTAATTTGGGTGTCTCCCCTCCTTGTTTCACCACTTCATTTTCTTCGGGTGTTTTACCAATAGGTACTAAATCATGTGGTAAATTAGGCAATTGAACAAGGGTATTGTGTAATTGAACTTCTACTTCTGCCATCTTAACCTTTAATGGCTCTAATTGTATTTTCAACCCTGCTACTTCATTCTTTAAGTCCTCTGCCTTGTCTTTCTCCCCCTTAGCCATTAAACCCCCAATTTCTTTAGAGGCCGAATTCACCTTCGCTTGAATTTCATCAAATGCAGCTTGCAATTGCTTTCTTTCATCATCAAAAGCTATAATAGTATCCACCAAATCAAGGTTTGAGAAATGCTTAATAGCCAATTTCTTTTTAGCTATTTCTTTATTTTGGCGTAAAAAACTCACTTGTAACATCGGGTCAAATTTTAGCAAAGATAATCAAAGCATTGTACTACGCCTAGATATCCCCTACCTTTGCCTCATAAATTGAAAAAGGGACTATGGCATCTATAAAAGACGACTTTCAAACCAGGTGGTGGGACTTAGAGAAAAAGCTAATGGACCGATTCGGCAAAAAACCCGATGTAGAGTCTATTTTATTCCTCATTGGACTACAAGAAACCGGTTTTTTAATAGAAAAAATTAGCAAAGAGCAAAAACAGGACCTAATGCACGTGGCTATCTGTAAGATCCTTTCTAGCAGTGGTTATTATATATTAGAAGGCCTGGATGAAGAAGGTTGGCCTCACTTTAAACAACTAAAAGGGCTACCTACAATGGACTTAATTGAACAAGAAGGCTTTTTAAAAGACCATATTTTACTCTATTTTGAGAACAATAGCTTCTAGCTCATTGTTTTTTTAGTCTTTTTTATGAATCTTTGCACCAATAAAAAATAAACTATGCAATTCCCAGCAGACTTACGCTACACTAAAGACCACGAATGGATTAAATTAGAAGGCAACACCGCCACTATTGGCATTACCGATTTCGCGCAAGGCGAACTGGGTGATATTGTATACATTGATATCAATACAGTAGGAAAAAGTTTATCAGCGGAAGCCATTTTTGGAACCGTGGAAGCGGTGAAAACGGTGAGCGATTTATTTTTACCAGTAGCAGGCACAATACTTGAAGTGAATGCTGCTTTAACTGCACAACCAGAGTTAGTGAATACCGACCCTTATGGTGCAGGATGGATGGTGAAGGTAACCGTTGTAAATGCAGCAGATGTAGCAGCTTTATTAACGAGTGAAGCTTATGCACAGTTGGTACACTAATCCAACACGATAATGAAAAGTATAATTTGGGTCATCAGTGAAATAATACTTGTCTTTGTTTTATTAAGTATGCCAGGTAGTGAATTTTCAGATCCGACAAGCTGGATTGCTATGATCATGTCACTTCCCTTTGCTGACAAAATGATACATGTAGCGCTTTTTGGAAGCTTAGCGTTTTCTATATTTTTACATTTTGAGCTTTCTTTACAACCGTCGTTCAAAACCATTAGGGCTAAAGCATTGGCATTACTATTTTGTGTTTTATACGGCATTGGGATGGAGTATTATCAAAAATATTACGTTCCATCAAGAGGATTCGAAGTAAAAGATATGTTAGCAGATGCAATAGGAGCATTACTTGCACTACCTTTATTTAATAGCATCAAATATAAATTGATAAAGTAAGTATACAAATGGGTATTGAAAAAGATATACAACAACCGAACTTCAGGAATGAATTTCAAAAAATGGGCATCAACCTCATTTATACCGCCAATTGGTTAAATGAAAAAATAGGCCAATTATTATCGCAAGAAGATATTACCCAACAACAATATAATATTTTAAGAATTTTACGAGGTAGTGAATGCCCATTGAGCACACTTAAAATAAGAGAGCGTATGCTGGATAAAATGAGCGACACCAGCAGAATTGTAGATCGTTTAATTGCAAAAGGATTAGTAGAAAAATCGGCCTGCATAAAAGATAAAAGATTAGTAGACATTGTCCTATCCAAAAAAGGATTTCAATTGCTAGAAAAATTAGACCACCTAAATGATCAAATAGATTCAATTTTAAAAGGAGTAAATGAAAAAGAAGCTATTGCAGTGAATCAAATTTTAGATAAAATTAGAGAAGAAACAGAGCGTAAATAAATTAAATTATAACAGATGCGTTTTTTATTAACTGTCCTATTTATAGGATTTTTTATTTTTACCAATGGACAACCCACTTTAAACGATAAAAGTGTTTTTGAGTTTAGAGGTGTTTGGGTAGCAACCGTCGAAAATATAGATTGGCCAAGTAAAAGAGGATTATCCAATCAACAACAAAAAGAAGAATATATAGCACTACTCGATAGGCATCAAAGAAATGGCATGAATACAATTATCATGCAAGTTCGGCCTTCAGGCGATGCTTTATATCCATCCACTTTAGAACCATGGAGCGAGTACCTAATGGGCACTCAGGGTTTGCCTCCTAGCCCTTTTTATGATCCATTAGAATTCATGATTCAAGAAACACATAAAAGAGGAATGGAATTCCACGCATGGATCAATCCTTACAGAGCAGTCTTTAATATAAAAAAATCTAGTATCGCGCCTAGTCACTTATCCAAATTACATCCAGAATGGTTTTTAACTTACGGCGATAAAAAATATTTTAACCCTGGTTTGCCAAAAGTTTGGCAACATACCAATCGTATTGTAAGAGACTTGGTAAGCAGGTATGATATCGACGCCATTCATATGGATGATTATTTTTATCCTTATCGTATTGCAGGTAAAGAGTTCCCAGATGAGGTGACCTACCAAAAATATAATAGAGGCTTGTCTAAAGAAGATTGGAGAAGAAGCAATTGCGATACCATCGTAAAACAATTGTATGCTACAATACATCAAACAAAGCCCGATGTTCAATTTGGCATAAGTCCTTTTGGCGTATGGAGAAACAAATCAAAAGATCCAAGAGGAAGTGAGACTAAAGCAGGTCAAACAAATTTTGACGATTTATATGCTGACATATTATTGTGGTTAGAAAAAGGATGGGTAGATTATGTAACCCCTCAAATTTATTGGGAGCACGGTCATTCTCTAGCGAATTATGATACTATCCTTAATTGGTGGAATGAACACAGTTTTGGAAAAAATTTATACATAGGCCATGGTATGTATAAGGCAGGGACCAATACGCCTTGGAAAGATAAAAATGAACTGCCTTATCAAATTAAAAAGATGCGAGGTTTGAATAATACCAACGGCAGCGCCTACTTTAGTAGCAGTAGCTTTAACAATAACCCGAATAATTGGAACGATAGTTTACAACAAAATTATTATCAAAAGCCTGCACTTCTGCCAGCAATTCCTTGGCTGGTACAATATGAAGTAACTGCTCCAACTGTACTGAAAAAATCTGAAAATACTTATCAGATAAATCAAAATCAAGGAAGCAAAGTGAAGCAATTGGCCATATTACAAGGAAGTGAAAAACATTTTACAATCACTGCATTATTATCTGGTGATACTAAAATCGTAAATCTAAATCAACTGGGGATTGATAAAAAAAATCCAGCGCCTTATTGGATTATAGCTGTTGGGAAACAAAATCAAATCAGCAAATTAGTAGCCCTTCCTTAGGTCATACTAATCGTACACTCTTTTCAAAAGTGATTGCTCATTTGCACGTATGATTAAGGGAACATGCTCTACCACAGTCATGTCATTATCCAATCCAAAGGCTTTTTGATCGCTTTGTGATAAGTGCTTAATATTAAAGTATACGTCCATAATAAAGTCCTCTTTTAATGACAATTCGTTTTCAATAGAGAAGAAACTTTCAATAATAACATAGGTAATATCGGTATGGAAATCTTTACTCTTCAATGATTCATACTTACTATAAATACCTAACTCTTGGCTTTCATTCAATTCTTGCATTACTTTTTTAAAGCATAAATTCACACGAGGTTGAATTCTAAAACCTAATTTAAAATCGACACGCATTACTTTATCATCCACCAATTCGCGAATAGAATATTCCATACCATATGGAGAATCGGTACGATCAATATGCAAGAACCAATAAATATCGGCGCGTTTGGGCTTTCTATTTAAAATAGAATCAATAATGCGATGTTCAATTTCACGATGATTATTTGCTTTGGTTAAATACACTAAGTGGGTCGCATATTTGGGCACATCTTTATCCGCACTCAATTCAGAAAGTGGCTCTAGATAATCTTTTAATTTTACAAAATCTAAATACCGATTGGTAATTTTTCTAGCGCGATGCCAAATCATCATTACAAAAATCATACTAAGGGAAAATACAAAAGTGATGACTGCTTCCTTAATCTTAACCACATTCGCTATGAAAAAGGAGATTTCAACCACAGTAAAAATAAAAATGATAACAGCTACAATAGCTTGACTCCACCTTTTTACATTTAACATATAAAAATTCATTAAGATGGTAGTCATGATCATAGTAATAATAATGGAAAATCCATAAGCAGCTTCCATGTGCTCACTTTTTCTAAAATAAAGTAGCATGGTCACACAACCCACCCACAAAATAAAATTTAAACTAGGAATATATATTTGCCCTTTTTGGATGGTTGGAAATTTTACAGTTACCCTTGGCCAGAAGTTTAAGCTAATGGCTTCATTGATCAAAGTAAAAGAGCCGCTAATTAAAGCCTGGCTGGCAATAATTGCAGCAAGTGTTGCAATACCAATGCCAACTACTAAAAACCAATGCGGCATTAATTCATAAAAAGGATTCAAGCCTTCCATGGGTTCCCCAATATGTTGTAACAACCAGGCACCCTGTCCCATATAGTTAAACACCAAGGCAGTTTTTACAAACATCCAACTAACTTGTATGTTCTTACGACCACAATGCCCTAAATCGCTGTACAAAGCTTCCGCTCCGGTAGTACATAAGAAGACAGCCCCTAAAATCCAGAAGCCTTTAGGGTAATTGATTAATAGATCTAGACCATAATAAGGGTTAAGTGCTTTCAAAATACTTACATTAGCCATCACTTGAAAAAGTCCTAATAAAAATATCATGGAGAACCAAATAAGCATAATAGGACCAAAAGCAAATCCAACAATCTTTGTTCCAAATCTTTGAAAAAAGAATAATAATGAAATGATTGCCATTACAATGCCCACTGTTAAATTATTGCCAGGTACAATAATTTTTTCCAATCCCTCCACACCACCTAATCCTTCCACAGCAGAAGCTACAGAAATGGGAGGTGTTATCATGCCATCTGCTAATAACATCGCAGCACCAATGATAGCAGGGATATAAACCCATTTTACATATCTACGTATTAAAGCAAAAAGAGAGAAAATTCCACCTTCACCTCTATTGTCTGCACGGAGTGTTAAAAAAACATATTTAAAAGTAGTTTGTAAAGTCAAGGTCCAAAATACACAGGAGATGGCACCATAGACTAATTGCTCTGTAATTATTTTATGATTAATAATTGACTTAAATACATACAATGGAGAAGTGCCGATATCGCCATATATGATTCCAAGAGTAACGATTAAACCTGCGACAGAAAGTTTTTGTGCATGTTGCCCGCCAGATGTATGTGCCATGGATCAAAGTAAATTGAGAACAAAGTTTATAAAAATAAAACTTAGAAACAGCCAATTAGGGTAAGTATTTTAAAAAAATCTTCATTTAGAAAACTAAGGCTTGTAAGTACCCCATTTTTCTTCCACCGCTTTAAAACGGAAATCAAAAATTCCTTGCAATTGCTTTTTAACCAAAATAACCTGGGCTAGATCTCCCAGAAAACCCAAAGGAATTTTATAATGTACAATATCCTCCATTTTGACACCCCCCTTTACTTCTGTAAAATGATGTTGGTGGTGCCACATCGTATAGGGACCAAAACGTTGTTCATCTATAAAATAAGCCCCTTCTTTTACATGGGTAATCTCTGTCATCCAGTACATGGGAATTCCCAAAAGAGGCTTTACCGTGTATTCAATAATTTGACCAGGATACATGGTTGTACCATGGTGCTTGCTAATGATGGTAAAACCCATTCTCTTAGGGGTGATTTTTGCTAAATTGGCTGGACTACTAAAAAAAGCCCAGGCTTCCTCCAGAGGAATTGGGATAAATTGCTCGGTATGGATCGAATAAACTTTTGACATACTTCAATAACAACTCATTGTCGTTTTTGTTGTCATAAATCGGTCTAAAGCCATTAATTTTATCCCATGATTAGTAAGGCTGACCAATTAAAGGCATTTGAGCTCATTTATAAGGACCTCAATACGCAACAAAAAGTAGCGGTAGACACTATTGAAGGTCCTGTGATGGTC